>ENA-UOJS01000008-UOJS01000008.1-human-gut-metagenome-genome-assembly--contig:-C74-NODE-8-length-254552-cov-70.734618_pt1 | contig 254552 bp, 250 predicted proteins | sample MGYA00242355_ERZ723902 | MGnify/ENA metagenome assembly ERZ723902
AAGGGCGAAGTCAGATGGCAGAATAAATAATACGAAAATGCACGGAGAAAGCATATCGCAGAACAACAGGAGGAAAGACCATGAAAGAAGTTAAAACACCGAAAAAACCACTGGCATATTATTATGGGATTGTGTTAATAGTGCTGATCGTATTTAATCTGGTTGTCACACCAATCCTTATGGAGCATCAGGTAAAGGAAACGGATTATGGAACTTTTATGAGCATGATCGAGAAGAAGAATATCGGTGAAGTAGAAGTTAAGGACAATCAGATCATCTTTACAGATAAAGATCAAAAAAATATATAAAACAGGTCTGATGAACGATCCGAACCTGACGGACAGGCTATATGGATGTGGAGCAGTATTCGCAAAAGATATCGATAAGCAGATGTCACCGATCATCAGCTTCCTGCTGACAGGGGTTTTGCCATTGATCCTTTTAATCGCACTGGGAAATTATATGGCGAAGAAACTGATGGAGCATGCCGGAGGAAAAAATTCGATGGCTTTTGGAATGGGAAAAAGCAATGCGAAGATTTATGTGCAATCCAGTGAGGGAATCCGTTTTTCAGACGTTGCAGGAGAAGATGAGGCGAAAGAAAACCTTTCAGAGATCGTTGATTATCTTCACAATCCGAAGAAGTATACCGATGTAGGTCCTTGAATGAAAAACTAAAACCTAACTGAAATATCGTCTGATTACACAAAATCGATTTTTGAGCCCAAATTTAATTCATTTTAGGATGCCTGTTTTCTGAAAAGGTGCTATAATTAGCATATTCTAGACAATGGGTATATCGAAAATCGCATAGCTAACAGACGGCTGGCTAACTCTTATGCAAAAGTAAACGCGACCCGTCTAATAACACCTATTGACAAATCGATTACTACCTGCATTTAAGTCTTTTAATTACTTTTTAACAAATAAGTCTGGCATCAAATGCACTTCATCTGGCGGGATGAGGTGCATTTTTAACAATCTCATGAATTCTTGAAAATCTTCATCATCTTCCTCAACCAACTCATATGGACTTTTATTTCCAAGTCCAGGTCGTTTCACGCTATTGATGTGATTCATGAGCTTAGTGATGTCATCCTGATTATAAGGATTTAAGCTTTTCTTTTTAGGAATCGCATAACGAATAAATTCATGGTTTTTCTCGATACATCCTTTTTGCCATGAAGCCATTGGATCACAGTAATAAAGACTTGTTCTGTAAATCAGAAAACCATCCTCATCAGTTGTAAGCTCCAGCTCATCAACTTTCTTGAATTCGCTGCCATTGTCAGTCAATACAACTGGAAATAATCTTCTAAATACTTCTATTCCAAGCCCTGTCTCAAGATAGTCAAACACTCTTTTTACAGATTCTGCTTTCCCATCTGGCATAAGAAAAAGTAGCATTACATTGTTCTTCCTAAATATCATTGTAAGAAGCCTTTTCCCTTGTTCTCTCACACCTTTTACAGTATCCATTTCTACCACTTCATCTTCTGTATACTTTACTTTCATCGCATACTCAAAATCAGTGTAAGTTCTGCCTTGGCGGAATTCTATATTTGCAAATCCAATAGATGGCTGATACCCTTTTCCTCGTTTCTTATACCCGGTTTTTCTGCGCAGGTCTATGTTTTTGATCGTCAACTCACCATCATCTATGTAATTATAGAGAGTCCGCAAACATACTGGTATTTCATTTTTATGCTCAGCATATATGTGGGTAAGAGGCTGTCCCTTTTTAACAAGTTTGGTAATCAGTTCATCCATTTCAGATTTCTTTTCATCAGAAATGCGAATTCCCTGTCTGCTTTCGCTTCGTCTTCGTGTGACAGTTGCATCAGCATGCTTTGCACTGTAAATATATTTGTCTTTTGAACAAAGCTTTTTCTCTGAACAGTTATTACACACATATGGAGGCTTTTCGAATTTATGGCATGCCCGGGATACATATTTATCGCAGTATTTCTGGCAGTCCACACTTCGGCATCTACAACAGTTTTCTTCGCAGGATTCATCTCCACAAACGTGACGCTGTACATACTGTCTTACAAATCTGCAGTCCTTTCTTAGAAAATAGTTACCCGGAATGAATGTACGATTTTCTTTAATCTCATGTGCAATCGTTGACGGATGACGATGGAGTAGTTTTCCTATTTTTTTGAAGGAATCTTTACTGCTAATTCCGGTTTCTATCGCAATCCTGTCAGACAGATCCATCTGTCCTTCTTTTTTGTAATAAGTCATATCTGCCCCTTTCTAGCAGATAGCAATCGATATCTTAACTATATCATGTCTGCCAGAAGAAGCCATTGCAAAAGTAAATTAGACTTTTTTAGCCATTTTCAGTTGTCAAAGTACAGGTTTAATTTTTCAATCTAGGTCTCTACATGGCATAGTATCGCAAAATATGTGTACCATTATTAGGACACATAAAACAATTTTGCACATTATTATTCTTTCTTTTTGTCAGAGTATTCCTTAGGTGTGTATTTTTTGTTCCTTTCTTTTGCAATCCAGTATGCATCCTGAATTGCTTTCATCATTTCATCCATATCTTCTTCTGCTATACCTCCGCCGGCAAATAGTCCGCTTACTTCGGCAATAAGTGCGTGAGCCTGCTGTTTATGTTTACCTCGTGAGCCATAGGTAGCTCCGGCGTCTAATATGAATTGTTCATCTTTAGCAAGAAGGTAATTGATATTAACATCAAAAAATTCTGCAAGCTTCTGATATGTTTCTCTTGTTTTAGGCAGGCTGGTTCCCAATTCATAACTTTTAACAGTTCTTACGGAAACACCAATGCTGTCGGCAAGTTGCGGCTGGGTTAAGCCCTTTTGTGTTCTTAATTCTCTAATTCTTTCACCGAATGTCATAAAGAATCCTCCATTTCTAAGGGGTAACAAGTACCATTATGAAAAATTAAAAATAATGGTTATTGCCTTTATGAGTACAAGGGATATAAGTCTTATAAAGAAAATCCATCTTTAGCAATCAATGAGATTATTGAAAAAATTTTTAAGGATTGTAAATTAATATAGACGCAAAATATACACAAGCCGTTTGATCGTAAAGGTCAGATGGCTTTTTTTGTGAGCACCATATCACAAAATGTGAGCACAATGTTCTAATTTATGAAAAGGAAGGTAAAGCCAAATGACAAATTATAACGGTAAAGAAGTACTTAATGGACTTTTGTTCATCAAATCTATGATGAGTGTAGAAAATGTGGAGAGACAGGCAATTGCACTTAGAAAGTTAGTTAATGCAGATTATTTTTTGCCACAGGGTGTTGTGGTAAAAAAAGAAGTAGATTCATTAATTATAGAAAATCCAGGGAGTATTAGAACAGGTAAGAAGCAGATGCTCCGCGGAGGAATATCTGATCCAAGAAATAAAACATTGATGAAAATGTTTAATCTAATAGGTATAGGCGAAAGAGCCGGGAGTGGAATACCAGACATTTACCAGATATGGGAGGATGAAGGATGGAAAACTCCTATGGTTGAAGAGACTTATAATCCGGATAGAACTCGCTTATCGCTTGAATTTGTAAAAAAACAAGCGATAAAAACAAGCGACAAAAGCAAGCGATAAAAACCAATGCAAAAAATAAACAAGAAAAAACAGAAGAAAACCGGTTATTAATTAGAGAATACTTAAGTCAAAACGGTCGGTCAAAAACAAGTGAAATAGTAAAATATATAGGATTGAGTCCGGCACGTACAAGAGCTATTTTAACAGAAATGGAAGATGTGATAATAGAAGGAGCAAATAAAAATAGAAAATATCGTTTGTATGATAAAAATAATAAGTAAATATAATATTTATAAAGAAAAAGCGGAAATTTGTAAGAATCGGAGAGGGCTCCATTATTTATGGAATTGGTCATCACAGATTCATCGAAATGGCCAGAGCTGCCGGAGCAACCTATATGTAAGATTCTTAAAGATTCTTGTAATTGTTCCATTTGGTTCAGTTGCCAGCTCAACACTTTCTGGAAACCGTATGGTAAGCCATACAGCAGTATCTTACTTTAAGTATTTTCTTTCAGTAGTTTTAGAAGCAGTTACAATAGCACTTTCAATTATTGTAAGCAATGCAATCCTAAGCTACGGAATATTTGATATCTCTGGTCGAGGAACCGGATGGACGGGTTCAATCCTGTATCTGCTTGAGATGTGTTTCATATCAGCACTTACGGTTGGAAGCGTAAAGGGAGCACAGCAGCTCACACAGAAGGTTTTAGGGCTGGGATGATATTATGAAAAACTCGTTGACATTGAATTTTTTTAATGATATTCTACAATGATCTACAGAAGCTAGATGGACGGTATGGGGCTGAAAGGAGACATTATGTACGAATGGGTAACAGACAAAAAATTCATTAAGGAAACCTACAGCACCTGTGCAGACATTGTAAATCAATTAGTCCAGCGTTTGAACAAGGAAGGAATCAATTCATATTTTTTTGATGTTGGAAGCAAAAGAAGAAATATGATTACCAGAAATGGAAAGGCTCCAATTGATTTCGATTTTAATCTCTTCATCGAAAATGAAATGAGATATAACTGCAAAGAATTGAAAGAATATATAATGAATATATTTAATGAAATTCTTAAAAATAAGAAATGGAGAGCGTCAAAAGATTCAACATCTGTTATTACAACTGGGCCAAAGAACCCTGGGAAGATTCCATACAGTATTGATGTGTGCATTATTACATCTGATGGTTGGGGGAATTACCAAAGACTTATTCATGAGAAACATGAGGATAACAGATACGATAAATATTATTGGAATCAGTCTCCAAGTGATAAAGGAATTGATGAAAAAGAGGAGTTTTTGAAACCAGATCATTGGATTGAAGTAAGAGAGCGATATCTAGAAAAAAGAAATGAATATTTGTGTCAACAAGACAATTTCCATCCAGCGTTTGTATGCTACATTGAAGCATTAAATGAGATATACAATAAGTATCATAGATTTGGATGGTAGAAGCGAATTTGATTAACAGAGAGCCGGCAGTAAATGCCGGCTTTTGTTATTCTACTAGGAGGTTATTAATGAAATTGTATTAACGTTTGATTATGGAGGAGAACCAACAAGTCAGATTGAAGTATTACATAAGGTGGTATTTCATTTTAGGGAAAAGTGTAGGGAAAATAGGATTAAGTCAATTGTTAGAATGACATCTAATGGAATATGGAATGCACGTGCAAAAAAAATAGTTGAAGAATGCATTGATGAAGTAATAATATCATTAATATGAATTATGAATATATGCACACCTTAATAGATGAAAATTATGTTGATAACATTGATAAATGTCAAAATTGCATTGCGATATAGTTAGTGAACTAGATGGTAAACTTACTAATGTTATTATGTTAGTTAAATAAATACAGTTAAAATATAAGGATATTGAATCAGAACAAAATGAATCTATGCAAAATAGTAAGTGTAATGCACATGAAGCTAATCCACAGGATGTAGAAGTGATGGAATCGAAAGATGTATTTTCAAATAAAAGTGGTATAGAGCAAGAACTTCGAGATATAGTTGAATTTCTTGAACAGTGTGAAAAGGAAGAAAATCCTGACGAATATATGAATAAAGTTATTGCTGGGGTAGAGGAGTTTGATTCAAAGACTGGCATTGTTAATTCAAGAGTTAAAAATATTGGGGATTTAGAAAAACATAAAGAACAATTTTGTGCATTAGTTGCGAAATTTTACATTGAATTCAAAGAAAGAGATAAGGATAATAACAAATTAGATATATATTATAATAATATTCGTAAAGAAGGTAATTTTTTATTACAGATATATAAGGGATTACGGGAAAAATTGTAATTGTATATGGATTTCTTTAGCTGAGATAGAGTTAAAATATGCTCGGTTATGAGATAAAAGAATTTCACGGAGGAATAAGCCCGTTCTTATATGAAAGAGTTGCTTCCTGCTTTGGATTACTGGAAGAAATATGATGAGCTTAGTGATAACGGTCAGTTTGAAGAATTCAAGAAAAAGTTAATCAATGAAATTAATGAATTGAATGTTGACGGAATGCCAAAGGTGGAAAAACTAAATGCCCTTGTGGAAAAGTATGTGAATCTTGAGTACCGGCTTCCGAATGGGCAAGCGGCTAAGTTTTTGAATGAGGCAAAGACATATCTGGGTAATCAAAGTACACTTGAAGGATACGCCCTCCAATAGAAAGTTACTTACTGACTTGGCAAATAATAAAGAAAAATTTATTGGTAGGTTCTTGTGCTTCACTATTGGCTGCCTGCATTATTACCGGCTGACCAACATTCATCCCGGATATCACTCCGCCTAACAACTTTATTACCTCTTTTCCAGCCTCATTGGTTGCTGCTTCAATGACCTCTTAAGTATTATGAAAAGCTGAAAGATAAAGGCGAGAATGTGTATATAGACACTCTTACCTATGAGCAATTTATAATGCTTGGTGATGCGGAATTAAGCAGAAGATTCTCCATGCAGGATGAAGCAGTAAATGTTATCGCATAGACACAGGAACTGTGGTATACTGTGCCTATGAGAAATGATAAAAATGGCGAGGTTAAGAATGGAATCATTGAAATATTGTGTGTGCATGAAAAGAGGATACAAGATTTTTTATGCAATATGCATTTCAGTTAGTTTTATTTGCGCACTTTATATTTGTGTCTTCGGATTGCCTAAATGTAAATCATTGGGAAATTATTTATCCACTTTATTTATTGCTGGTTTCTTTCTTGTCATAACAATTCTTGGGTGTAATGAAGTTACAAAGAAAGTTCAAGTGTACAAGGGAAAAATAATATATCGCAGAATGTTCAAAACAATCGAGTATAAGCCTTCGGAAGTATATTCTTCAAAAGAGAATTATGTTGAGACAGATTATCGTGATGAACTTGGCGGATGGACAACAACATATGATAAAGTCACAACTTTTTATGATAGCAATGAAAAGAAACTGTTCAAGTTTGGAATGGCATATGAGAATGTTCAAAAGTTGGAGAAAACAGTAGCAAATAACAGAAAAAGCATAAAAAACATGAAAAAATAGGAGAAAAATAATTATTTCAAAGATTTCATATATTGGTTCTATTGATAGTAAAATACAAAATAATGAAATGCTCAAGTTTGCCAGACAGACTATGAATGAAGAGCAATTTAGAAAATTATATAAGTCGTATAGACAGTTATTTTGATTTCAATTGTCACTTCCAATTTCAGCAGTTCTCATAATCGCTTTGTCATGTATTATATTTAGTCAATATGCGGAAGCAATTTTTGCATTAGGTTGTGCAGCATTTATATTTCTATTTATCATTTTATTGTGCTATTTGGATTATATGTTTTAAGAAAAACAGCGTTTTCAGAGCATTAGCACTTTCTATTATTCCTTCAATGTTGTTCTTATTTAGTGGGATTATGAGTAGGTCGGTGCTATTGATTATTGCATCAGTATTATTTGCACCAAGTCATATTGTGATTTCATATAAAAATGTAAAATGATATTTACAACTTCAAGTTTGATGAATTAAATTAGATGGCAATTGATGGAGTAACAAGTTGTATGAAAATTCGAGAAGTTAACAAAAATAAAAAGCAGTTTATATCATTATTGTTATTAGCTGATGAACAGGAGAGCATGGTTGATCGTTATCTTGAAAAAGGAACTATGTATGTGCTTGAAGATAATGATGTAAAAGCTGAATGTGTTGTCACCGATGAAGGTAACGGAATACTTGAAATCAAGAATATCGCAGTCGATCCGGAAAACCAGGTAAAGGGCTATGGCAAAGCACTAATTGATTTTCTTGCCAGTAAATATGCAGATGAATATTCTGTTTTGCAAGTTGGAACAGGTGACAGTCCATTGACGATACCATTTTATGAAAAATGTGGATTTGTTCGTTCTCACAAGATTCCCAATTTTTTTACTGACAATTATGACCATACAATTTATGAGGGCGGTGTACAACTAATAGATATGGTATATTTGCAAAGACATATATAAATTCAAGTTTGTTAAATTGGAAAATCGGAATTTGAATATCAGTAAATTATGACCTTTCAACAGAGGTTACAGTGCTTTAATAAAATCCTCCAAAAGCCTTGAAAACAAAGGATTTATCGCAATGTGTTCGCCTTATCTCTTTATACGGTTACACACAAGTTTACTCTTTCCCTCCTTGCTCATAAGGGCAAATGCAAGGGCAAGAAAATCTCATAACAAGATATAACAGAGTGTGGCAATCGGAGAACTGTGATGTATGTGCGAATATATTATAACGGAGGATTTTCAATGGACAAGTATATTTACGATGATAAAAATGGTCTGTGGTATGAACTGCAAGGAGATTATTATATTCCTTGTCTTATCTTACCAACCGAAAAAGAACAGCCTATCGGTTTGTGGGGACAGCGGCATTTGCACTATCTGAAAGAATATCACAGGCTTACATATACCAATTTGCTCACAAGCGGAAGGCTGAACGAATACATTGCCGAGATAGACAAACAGGCAAAGGATATGTTCCTTCGGTTGATAAAACAGATGTCGGAGCGTGAGGGCGTAACCGAGCAACTAAAGACAGAAAATCAAATGGAGTGGGTTGGTAGGATGAATAATATTCGCAGTAGAGCGGTGGAGATTGTAAATGCAGAACTGATTTGCAGTTAAGCCGGAGCGGCGGCGAGGAAAACCTTGCCGCCGTTTTTATGTATATGACCGAAAAATCAAAGATTTATGGTATAATTCTAAAAGAGTTATTTTTTTAAGACCATCGCCTCAAAAAACGTACTTAATAGGTGAAAGCGCTTTTAGGTCAAATTAGGGAGGTGAACAACATGGATGATCTGAGAATCATAGAACTCTACTTTAATAGAGATGAACAGGCGATCAAGGAGACGGATACAAAGTACGGAAAACTCTGCCACAGTATTGCCTATAACATTCTAAATAATCACGAAGATTCTGAGGAATGCGTTAATGATACTTATGTGAGTGTGTGGAACACCATTCCGCCTACAAGACCGCACAATTTCATGTCCTTTATCTGCAAGATTGCACGAAATCTCTCTTTGAAGCGACTGGAGTTTATGAAGCGAAAGAAACGGTCGGCGGAAATCATTTTATCCTTGGATGAGCTTGCGGCAGTATTGCCGGATGAACGATATGCTCCCGATGTGAGCGACGAGGATGTAGGTAAGCTGATCAGTAAGTTTCTTCGCAGTCAGGAGGAATATGTCAGGAATGTTTTCATCCGCAAGTATTTCTATTTCGATTCTATAAGGGAGATTGCAAAGCGCTATTCTTTTACTGAGAGTAAGGTCAAAAATATGTTGTTCTACACCCGAAACAAGCTAAAAGATTACTTGATTAAGGAGGACGTTGAAATATGAAAACACCGAGAATCGCAAATGCCATCGGGCAAATTGATGACGATCTTGTCACCGATGCAGCTAAGTGCAAGAAGAAAAATAAGAAACATTGGTTAAAATGGGGTTCCTTGGCAGCATGCTTTGCAGTGATTGTAATTGTAGGGGCGGCAATCCTCCCATCGCTATTTCGGGAAAATGTAACACCGGAGGGAACCGACGGCAGATACAAGGACTTTTCTATCCAAGCCAGCGAATCTGCAATTGTATGGCCATGGGAGTATCAGACTGTATATGAAAAATATAGAAATGTCGAAATTGACGGTATTGAGTATCATGGAAAAGGCCGTGCGGTATCAGAAGCATGGATTGGCGAGAGAATTGGCAACTACACTGTGGTTGGATATGATGAAGTCAATAATGGAAAAAAATATTCTGCCGAGTTTGAAGCATATGCACTGAAGGATATTGCTCAATGTCAGTTTATAGCCGTAAAGATGGAGGACAGTTATTATGTCTTTCAGAATGACGAGTATGCTCCTCCGAACACCCTTGGTGAGCTTATGGATGTCGTAAATCTGTCCGAGGTTGTGGAGCTTCAGCGCTTTTCCGAAGGAGACAATAGTCCTGATAGCAAACATTTTGCATTGAGCAGTGACGATTATGTGTGGGAAGTTCTGTCCGAATGTAGGAACGCCCCTTTCGTTGAAGATCAAACATGGACGGTTGGTGACAGAAGTTACCTCAGTTTTACGATTACTTCCGAAGCACTTGGAGTTTACAAAGTTGCTCTGTATGTGACGGAAGACGGCTATCTGTGGACAAACGCATTTAATTGGCAGTATCTATTCAACATCGGCGAGGATGCTGCAAGCAGGATTATCCATTATGCGAAAGAGAATTCCACTGAAGTAGAGTATGAACCGTACAGAAACTCGGTAGCCGGTACAATCATTAAGATTACGGAAGAATATATCTTGGTGGATGATTCTATCCTGTGCAAGAATCCGGCGGACGGTATCACCTACAAGGTTCTGCTAAATGACCTTCGTATCTCCCGTTATGTAGATTATGGAATTGTCAAGGTTGGTGATACCGTGCAAATTTCCTATGAAGGCGAAATTGATGAAACCAGTGGTAACACCATTGCAGGTGCAATTTCGGCATTTAAGGCAACAATCTCCGATGGAGATGTATTAATTCCTGAATGAACCACCTATGCCCTGTAAGACTTCAAAATCTTGCAGGGTGTTTCTCTGTCTTAAAATGTATGTAATCCCGCAAGGCAGGGGTACTGCCCTGCTTTCTCTGTCGTGGGATTTTCGCTTTGGCTGGCTTCTCTGTCTGCTCTCTGCCTGTAGCCGCCTGAGCTGGTCACGAATACTTTTCTTTTCGGGCGGTGTAAGCCTTTCTTTTTCGGCTGGTCTGCGGTTCTCCCTGACCTCCCGCTCCCATGCGGCAAGGCCACGGTTGTACTGCTCCACAACAGCCTCCGCCTTGCGGTAGGTTGCCATGAACGCCTGCACATCGGGATAACCGTCCTCTTTCAGAACATCGGGTAGTTTATCCAGCTTTTCAGCGATTTCCTTTTCTGTCCGCTGTATCTGCTCTGTGAGCGCCTTGCGCTCCTTACCTTTGAAAATCCCCTTTGTGTCGGCGAGCTGCTGTTTCAGCTTCGGAAGTACCGTATCCAGCAAATGCCGGATTTCTTTCGCCTTATCCTGCGCTTTTATCATCAGCTTTTGCATGGTGCGGAACTCTGCCATATTAATATCAAGTGTAGGCTTGGGCGGCATATCTTTTTCCTGAATAAGGTTTTGAAGAAAATCTTTTGCCTTTGTCACAATCCCACGGAATAGATTGGGCAGCCAGCCTTTGCTTTTGATAGATTGGCTTGCTTTGTCGTGTATCTCGGTCTGCTTGACTTCTAAAATCTTTGCTTCGGAAATACCCGATATGAGTGCCATATCCGCTGTCCTGTTCCATTCTTGCCTTGCGGCATTATCCGTTTCAATCTCGGCGGCTTTGGGATTGTTCTTACCGATTTTCTTTGTAGGGAGATAAACGCCGTTCTTATCAAATACCTTTAATTGCTGTTCAGGATTAGAGATATGTCGATTGATAAGGTCGGTGTAAATCTCCTTTACCTCCCGAAGAAAAGGCTCGCTTTTGAATTTATCATCTTTCACGGTAAGAAGGTGGCTTTCATAAATTTCTCCCTTTTTTATGACAGTGCAGCCTTTTCGTATCTGCCCATCCTCCCCTGTGATTTCTTTCTTGGTGCGTACCCTTTTTCCCGTTTCATCATAGAACACGCTGCGTGTGGCTATCTTGATGTCAGGTTCAGGAAGCAGTTTTCTTTCGCTGAAGATAAGGTGGATATGATAGTTCGTCTTACGTTTGTTGTGGTGGAGGGCTGACACACACTCCACACCATACCGCCTGTGGAACTACTCTGTAAAATCTTCAAGGACTTCCTGCGGCTCGTATCTTGTATATACTTCGGGCAGGGCGATAATCAATTCCCTTGCTTCAATACATTTGCCCTCTGTACCGCTTCGCTTAAATTCCTGCTGGCTTTCCCTTGCAAGGTTACTCCAAAATTCATTGTCGGCGGTGCGGTAGGTAGCATAGAGGTTTTATAAAATTTGATTTGTTCGGTTAGTATAATATATTTAGTGAAGCACTTTAGCCAATATGGTTAAGGTGCTTTTTTGTGCCTTGAAAGGAGGTGGTTGAAGCATACCACATCGGGGAAAGCCCGATTTAATCATTACAACAGGCATTGCCTGATCATACAGAGTAACTTTTAACAGCCAGTTAGGGATTATCCCTGCTGGCTTATTTTTTTATCTAAAAGGAGAGACACAACATGAGAAAAGAATATATTATTACGACAAACAATAATCAGATGGAGGAGAAAGGCATGAAGAGCAGATTCATTCACTTTAAGAAGAGATTCGTTCCGGCATTATCCGGAGCACTTATGGGAGTAATGCTTATGAGCACTACTTGTTTTGCAGCAGGTGACAGATATCCGGGAAACAATCGCACCGGTATCTTCCGTGGCAGAACCGACGGAGTATCAGTTTGGAGCAGAGGCATTTGAGGCATCATATCCTAAAATGGATTCTGTCATCAAGCCGGATGAAAAAGACCCTTCCGTTCCTAAGACCGGGAAGGTGAGGTAGAGGCTTATGACGGATAAGGAGAAAAGGTACTGGGCATATTTTCTGAATGTGCATGGAAAGATTGAATACTATGAGCAGTGAAAGAAATGTGTTCATTCCTGTAAGCAGAGCTTTCGAATAACAGGGCTGCTTTGTAAAAAGTGTCAGGAAGCCAAATAGCGAGGGGCGTATCATCAGAAATGGTGGTACGCCTTTTTTTTGGGAATATTCTACCTTTAATCCCTTTGAATGTAATAGTATTGTATATAATCAGTGAACAAATCTTAAAACCAAAATCTTAAAACTATCACAAAAACAGATGCCTTTTTCCAATTTTTTTGGTATAATCATATTATTGACAGCTATGAACACAGTGAAAACAGAGGTGTTCCAATGGGCAATCAGTCAAGCCAGTGGTTTGCTTTATATTATCTGGACAGGCTGGACAGATTTATAAAGGAGAGGCTAAAAGTAAAATACTATGTAAGATACATGGATGACGGAGTGCTCATTCACCACGATAAAGAGTTTCTAAAGAAAGCGTTAGCCAAGACACAAATTTTTCCTATATCACAGGGAGTGGATTTCCTTGGATTTCATTTTTATCTGACAGATACAGGAAAGGTGATTAAAAGACTCCGGACATCAAATTTAAAGCATGGACATACATGGAAATTAAGAAAACATATCTATTCCAATACAATATTTACAAAATCAAAGGAGGATTCAGATGAAAAGATTAAAGCATAATTTAAGGAGGACTTTATGAATATTATCAAACATAAATATGGCAAACGAACGGTATCTCTGCTGCTTGCGGTAATTTTGGTGCTATGCCCTTTGCAGGTTAGGGCGGCAGATAACAAGCCAACCATCGAAATTGGTGACTACATTCAGATGGGTACTTATGGGGGAGTGCCAATTGTATGGCGTTGTGTAGCGAAGGATAGCAATGGGCCATTGATGCTTTCGGATAGAGTATTGTGTGATTACATGCCCTATGATGCAAAAACCAACAAAAATGCCGAAACAGGCTCGCACCGGCGCAATAGCTGGAGAGATAATTTTGGTTCTAACCACTGGAGAGACAGCAACATACGTTCTTGGCTCAATTCCAACGCTGAAGCAGGAAAAGTGAAATGGCTTTGCGGAAATCCGCCAACAGAGGATTCTGTCTATCCTAAAACGGCAGCATATGACCAAAAGGAGGGCTTCCTTCGCAGCTTTCGTTCGGATGAGCTGGGAGCGATTCGAACGGTGAAGCAGCGTTCTATCGTTTCCCATCCGGAGTATACGGCAGGTTATATCGACGCAGCCGGTGTTGATCTTCCCTATAACACCACAATTGATACGGTAGCGGATGGGTATGACAGTGCCCATTATGAATATATTTGGGATAGAGTTTTTCTGCTGGATGTTCAGCAGCTCAAAACGGTTAATGATAACCTGAACGGCTACCATATCGCAAAAAACAGAAGCGGTGTAGCATGGAACTATTGGCTGCGTACACCGATTACAACCTGTAACCATGATATGCGATTTGTGACCCCTCAAGGGAATATTTTGCGTGACGCACCCTATAAGGGATATTACGGCGTTCGTCCTGCCTTCTATCTGAATACGGAAAATTACACCGTATCATCCGGCACAGGACAGAGCGCACAGGACCCCTATGTTGTTTCCGCACCGGATGCGCCGGATGACAGCATTGGCATATCCGGCGCTGTGCGAGAGGATGTGAATGGTGACTGGAATGTGAACACGGATGAGTATCTACAGCTGGAGATGAGTACCCTCTACACTGAGGATCCTGCATATGCAAATGTAACCGTACCGGTGTATACAATCCAGAAGCCTCGCAGCGATAAGGAGAACATGGTGATTGTGTACTGCGCCGAGGGCTACACCAAAAGCCAGCAAAAGCAGTTTGTCGAGGATGTAAAAAAGCTGTGGGGGGAGGTATTGCAGATAGAGCCATATCGCAGCATGGCGGATCGCTTTAATGTCTATGCACTCTGCACGGCATCGGTGGATGGCTATGGCGGTACCAGCACATTTTTTGCTGCGACCGCCAAAGGAGGAATTTCTACTAACAAAGGGAACTGGCGCAACCATGTTTTGGAGCGCATCATAGGCCCTGCGTTTATCGAGAAGATTCATGACGCACATATTCCTAATGAAACGCATCCAAACGAAAACACGATGGATCATAATTATAGACAGTATGATTATGTGTATGAAAATATCAACCAATTCGTTGTGTTGGCGAATAGCGGTGAGTATTTCGGTGGCTCTCATGATAATAAACAATATGGTATTCACTATATTGTTGCGTCAGCGAGAAACGCATATTCTGCGTTTACCCAGCGGCATGAACTGGGACACGGGCTGTTCCATCTGGGAGATGAATATAATTATAGCACTGTTCCTGTAGATGAGTGGAATTACACTACATCACTGAATATGACTGCAACAAAAGATCCCACGAAAGTGAAGTGGAAGCAGCTGCTTGGCTTCCGTAATACCTATACCTGCCCGCATCTTGACTACTATCCTTATACCTATAATTCCAGCAGGGATTGTCTGATGCGAGAGACCTTTCAGAATGATTTTTGCGATGTGTGCAAGCTACAGGGCATAAAGGTCATGAGTCAGCTCATTACAAATCCCCCTGCGCTTTATGTGGCTGTTCCTGAGGTGAAAAAGTATATCGGCGGTTACAGAAATCCCACAAAAGATCCTTCTGCCTTTGAGGCAGCGAATTCCTCCGCATATGCGAGCTATCAAAATGACAGGAATAGCCGTCTATTAAGCGGCGGCAGTAAAAACAGCTTTGATTATAGCAGCATGAAGGGGCAGCAGGTTGAGCTGCGCACCATTATACAAAATCTTTCGAATACCCAAGCGAAGACTGTGACCCTGCGCCTGTGGGTGGAACATTCCAACGGCGAAAAAGCGGTCACGACAGATGGGGAGCAGGTTTTCACTACGCAGGAGTTTGACATCCCTGTTTGGAAAGAGAAAAGCAAATTCTGGACAAAGGGTGCGTTGGATTACGAGGGCAGCGACTTTAATTCCGGCCTTGTCAACTGCTCTCTGGTTTACACGATTCCGGAGAATGCCATTCTGCAATCCGGCGATACCATCGGCTTTGAGATTGTAGATCATGCGACAGGCGAGGTATTGGCTGATGATGATACGGAGCAGCAGCGCTATGTCAATGTCACCATCCAATATCAGCTGGAGGATGGCACAGATGTTCCAAACACCATGCCGACTACCTTTACTGTTCCGGTAGGCAAAAAGGTTGATTGGCAGCCGCCGCAGGAACTGCACGGCTACACTTTTGTTAAAGCGGAGGGGATGGAAAATGCTGTCCCGAACAGTGGTATGACGATTCGTTATATTTATAAAAGGTCTGAGGAACGCCCCGAGCCGCCGGTGACAAAAAATTATACGGTGCAATACAATTGGGGCTCTGTATTCCCGACAGGCGCAACGCTGCCGTTAAATAGCAGCTCCTATTCGAGTGTGCAACAGGCGAAGGCGGCTGTGGATAAGAAATATACCTCCACAACACGCATTCAGGCACAAAAGGATGGTAAAAACGGCACATGGGCTTTTTCGGGCTGGGATGCCGGCAACCTAAACGGCACAACCGTGGTATTCCGTGGAAGTTGGAGTTTTACGGCGGATACAGCGCCGATAACGCCTCCGAGCGGTACAGCAAGCTACAAGATTACCGCAACGGCAGGTATCGGTGGAACAATCTCTCCCGGTGGCACGACAACGGTATCTGCCGCAGGTCAGCTTACATATACAATCAAGGCGAACGAAGGATATTATATTGCGGACGTAAAGGTGGATGGTTCGGAAGTGACAGCAACCACAAGCTACACCTTTAGTGATGTGAATACTGATCACACCATAGAAGTTACCTTTAAACAGGAAAGCCAGACACCGAATAACACCTATCAGATTATTGATGGAGCAAACAGTAGTTGGACGCCTGACAGTGATGGTAATATCACCATCCGGGGTAACGGAGACTTCTCCAAGTTTACCGGAGTTAAGTTGGACGGAAATTTGATAGACAAGAGCAACTACACTGCAAAGGAAGGCTCTACCATTATCACACTGAAAGCTTCCTACCTGAATACACTTTCGGCAGGAACCCATACAGTTGAAATCCTTTGGACGGATGGTTCTGCAAGCACCACATTTACCATCAAAGCAAATACCTCTGATGACAAGCCATCGAGTGGAACTGATAAGAAGGATGATGCACCTAAAACCGGTGACAACACACCGAGTGTATGGCTGTTTATACTATCAATTCTTTCCGGAACGGGATTGATTATTACCGTCAAGAAACGCAGAGAAAATTTGAATTTATAGAAACGATAGTTAAAAAATAAAACGAGAAAATAACCATGGAGAAGGCGGGCATGTATGTCCGTCTTTTCTTCAAAGAAAACACAACAGGAAAAAAGGTAGAAGTGGATTACATGGTGTCACCTAAAGGAATTGAATCAGTGGAAATTGTTGGTGAAAATATAGTTTTATGTAGAGATGATACAAAAGGTGAGTTGAGAATACTGGTTGGATTTGGTATACTAGCAGTAATCAGGATGAATAGCAGATGGCATTTAAAAGAAAGCAGAAGAAACTATTGATGAGATTAGAAAGGCATAAATATGAAAAATAAATTAAATTTTATTTTTAGTCTAATAGTGGTCGTTATGTTATTTGTCACGGGATGTGGTAATTCAAGAACAACTGTTTCGTATACCTATAAGGTCGAAACAGGTGATAACATCACAATTTCGTTGACAACAAATGATGGATATGAGTTAACGTCGGACATTCCTTTTGTCATTTCTAAGGATAAAAAGGAGTTAAGTCAGGGTATATTTATTTCAGCTGAGTATTTTACTGCATATGTTGATAGTGTAAAAAATAACGAAAAAGCAGAAATTATTGATGAAGGTACTAAATCGGATTGTAGTTATGTAATGTGGAATTATAATGATTCTGAGTTTAATTATGTAGTGATGATTAATGGTACAAATACCGGTATGTTAATTGCTAATAATATTTCTGAGGAATCAGCTAAGGAATGTTTTGACAGATTAGAAATAAAAGTAAAAGAATAAAATACGATATATTTTTCGGTTTCTGCAATCAATAAATTTAGGCTCTGAGTATATATTAGAAGGTTGAGCAGACTATACTAATTATGGGAATGAGCCTTTTTGTATAGCAGAGAAGAAAACAGCTTAATTAATTTGGAGGAATAAAATATGTTAGAAGTAGGAAAAAAAGCACCGGACTTTGAATTGCCGGATCAGAATGGAGAAATGCATAAATTAAGCGATTATGCAGGAAAAAAAGTGATCTTATATTTTTACCCAAAGGATAATACACCGGGGTGTACGAAGCAGGCATGTGGCTTTTCTGAGCGTTATCCACAGTTTACTGAGAAGGGAGCTGTTATTCTCGGAGTAAGCAAGGACTCTGTAGCGTCTCACAAGAGATTTGAAGAAAAATACGGACTGGCATTTACGCTATTAGCAGATCCGGAGCGTAAAGTTATTGAAGCATATGATGTCTGGAAAGAAAAGAAAAATTATGGAAAAGTATCTATGGGTGTAGTAAGAACTACATATCTTATTGATGAGCAGGGAATCATTATAAAGGCAAATGATAAAGTCAAGGCGGCAGATGATCCTGAAAATATGCTTAAGGAATTGGCATAATGAAGATTATTTTATCACCTGCAAAAAATCTGTATGAGTACTGGGGAGAATTGTTACTATTTTATTGACAACAGGATGATAGTGGTATACAATCCTTATTAAGAATTAATCCTAATAAGGAGGGCAAATGACAAGTAGGAGAAATACCATTCAAAAAGATCTTGTAAGAAATACCGTATACGAAATGAGAAGACACGTTACGGCAAATGAAGTGTATGAATTTATAAAAGAAGCATATCCAACAATTGGGAAAGGAACTGTATATAGAAATCTTGATATATTGGTAGAGGAAGGTGCATTAAGAAAGGTTGAAGTTCCGGATGGACCGAACCGATTTGATTTTACATTGAAAAATCATTACCATGTAAGATGTATAAAGTGCGGTGAAATTTTTGATGTGGATATGGATCAAATACCGGATTTGCTGGAAAGAATTCATAACACTCATGGAATTGAATTTGTGGATTATGATATTTCATTTAAAGGCATTTGCCCGAAATGCAGGGAGAAAGTAAAGGAGGAACAACATGGACAAAAAGGCAATGTATAAGTTGAGTTACGGATTATTTGTACTAACTGCCAGGGAAGGTGAAAAAGACAATGGATGTATTATTAATACAGCAATTCAGGTAGCTTCAGAACCAAACCGGTTAAGTATCTGTGTAAATAAGGCAAATTATACGCATGATATGATTCAAAGAACCGGAAAATTTACTGTATCAGTCTTAAGTCAGAAGGCACAATTTGAATTGTTCAAACATTTTGGCTTCCAATCAGGAAGAGATACCAATAAGTTTGAAGCATTTGAGCAGTGTGCCAGGGGCACAAATGGTATTTATTATATTACAGAAGGTACAAATGCATACATTTCTGTGACGGTTACTAAAACAGAGGACTTGGGTTCACATACGATGTTTATCGGTGAGATAACCGATATGGAAGTTTTAAGCAATGTTCCTTCAGTAACATATGATTATTATCAGAATAATATTAAGCCTAAGCCGCAGGAGGTTGGAAAAACAGATGACAGTCAGACAATATGGCGTTGCAGAATTTGCGGATATGAATATGTAGGCGAGGAATTACCGGATGACTTTATATGTCCTTTGTGCAAGCACCCGGCATCAGATTTTGAAAAAGTAGTAAAGTAAACGGAGGTAAAAGAGATGGCAGCAAACAAATATGCAGGAACACAGACAGAGAAGAATTTACAGGAGGCATTTGCAGGTGAATCACAGGCAAGAAATAAGTATACCTATTTTGCTTCTGTAGCGAAAAAGGAAGGTTACGAGCAGATGTCGGCATTGTTTTTAAAGACTGCAGATAATGAGAAAGAACATGCAAAGATGTGGTTCAAGGAATTAGCAGGAATTGGTGATACAAAGGAAAACCTGGCGGCAGCGGCAGAAGGCGAAAATTATGAGTGGACAGATATGTATGAAGGCTTTGCTAAAACAGCTGAGGAAGAAGGATTCCCTGAGCTTGCAGCAAAATTCAGGGCAGTAGGTGAGATTGAGAAGCACCATGAGGAAAGATATCGTGCACTTCTTAAGAATATTGAAACTGCACAGGTATTTGAAAAGAGCGAAGTTAAGGTATGGGAATGCCGTAACTGCGGACATATTGTGGTAGGAACTAAGGCGCCTGAAGTATGTCCGGTATGTAATCATCCACAGAGCTATTTTGAAGTACATGAAGAGAATTATTAAGGAGATGAGATTATTACGAAGAAGAAAGTGATTAATTCAAAAAAAGCAGTAATGATAGGCTGTGGCTTTGTTGGTTCTGCATCGGTATTTGCTCTGATGCAGAGTGGCTTGTTTACAGAGATTGCCCTTATCGATGCAGATAAGAACAAGGCAGAAGGAGAAGCTATGGATATCAGTCATGGTATTCCATTTGCGAGTCCGATGAAAATATATGCCGGAGATTATGATGATGTGGCTGATGCTGCAATTGTTGTCATATCTGCCGGAGCGGGACAGAAACCGGGAGAGACAAGGCTTGATCTCGTAAATAAAAATGTAGCAATATTTAAGTCAATCATCCCTGAAATAGCAAAGAGAAATTTTGCAGGTATCATGCTTGTGGTTGCGAATCCGGTAGATATCCTGACTCAGGTAGCCATAAAGTTATCAGGACTTCCAGAAAACAGGGTTATTGGATCGGGTACTGTGTTAGATAGTGCCAGGTTAAGATATAAGCTTGGTGAGCATTTATCTGTGGACAGCAGGAGTGTTCATGCATTTATAGTAGGTGAGCATGGAGACAGCGAAGTTGTAGCATGGTCATCAGCCAATGTATCTGGTGTTCCATTAAGTGAAATGTGTGAAATGCGTGGACATTACAAGCACAAGGAAAACACGGAAGAAATAGCTACAGCAGTCAAGAACAGTGCTTATGAGATTATAAACAAAAAGCACGCTACATATTATGGAATTGCAATGTCTGTAAAAAGAATCTGCGAAGTGATTATGAGAGATGAAAAATCAATACTTCCTGTATCACACATGATTCATGGAGTATATGATATTGACGGAGTGTCGTTAAGTATGCCAGCTATTGTAGGTGCCGATGGTATTGAGTCTGATATACCTATTAATTTAAGTGACGAGGAAGCGTTAAAGCTTAAGGAATCTGCAGATTCATTGAAAAAGATTATGGAGACAATTGAATTATAAATTTTACATATGGAAGGAGAAAAAAGATGGAAGTAAAATATTATGTATGCAATCACTGTGGAAACATTATTGAAATGGTAAAGGATAAGGGCGTGCCGGTAATATGTTGTGGCGAGGCTATGCACGAGTTAAAGGCCGGAGTGACAGATGCTGCTGTAGAGAAGCATGTTCCTGTATATACAGTGGACAAACAGCATGTTCATGTTGTAGTCGGAGAAACAAAACATCCAATGCTTGAAGAGCATTTCATTGAGTGGATTACATTAAATACAAATCAGGGTATTTACAGAAAGCAGCTAACTCCGGGACAGGAGCCGGTAGCAGATTTTTGTCTTTGCGATGGTGAACAGGTAGAAGAAGTATATGCATATTGTAACCTGCATGGATTATGGAAATGCTAAAAGCATTTATACATATTAAGATTACAGAACAACACAAATATAACAGTAATATAGGCTGTGTATTAATATATTTACAAGGAGGAACAACGAATGAAATACGTATGTGATGTTTGCGGATGGGAATATGATGAGGAGAAGGGCTATCCAGAAGGTGGTATTGCACCTGGTACAAAGTGGGAGGATATTCCAGAAGATTTTGAATGTCCGTTATGCTCTGTAGGAAAAGACCAGTTCTCAGAAGCATAGATATATTATGGTAGGATTGTATCAATGAATGAAAAACTAAGTATAGATATTGTTGGACTTATAGGAGCCTGTTCATATGCTTTGGACTGTATAGAAGCAGAGTTGGTAAATATCAAAAACAAACATGGAAAAAGAGTGGCTTATATAAGTATACGTATGGCTGAATATTGGAAAATTCAAGGTGATGAATTACAAGATTTAGCCATGTGTGCCTTACTGCATGATAATGCTTTGACACAATATATTTCGGAAGAACTGAAAAAGGATTCCGTCATTAATTGTAAAAAAGATTTATCCGGGAAAAACCCAAATCTTCATTGTATTTATGGTGAAAAAAATATTACTAAAATTCCATTTAAAACAGATGTGTCAAATGTGATTTTGTATCATCATGAACATGCCGATGGAACTGGTCCTTTTCAAAAAAAGTGGAATGAAATTCCATTGTTTGCAAGGATTATTCATCTTGCAGATACCATTGACATTATAGGAAATAACAGTTGGAATTTTATATGTCAGTACCTTTTAAAAAATAGGGATGGATTATTCGATTCAGAATGTGTGAATGCCTTTTTTCATGCATTCACACATTCCGAATCTTTTATGTGTTTAAGTGATGGTTCTTTTGAAACGAAGCTATGGGAGATTATCCCAAGACAAAAACAGGTTTTTGATTGGAAAACGTGTAAAAATGTCGCAGATTTTTTTGCAAAGATTGTAGATTATAAATCTTCTTTTACAAGCAGACATTCTATAGAAGTGGCTGAAAAAGCAGCTTTTTTTGCTCAATATATCGGATATGATTCTATTAATGTGCAAAAAATTTATCTGGCTGGTGCACTGCATGATATTGGGAAGATGGCAGTAGGCAATGAAATTTTAGAAAAACCGGATAAGCTTACGGATGATGAATTTTCAAAAATGAAGAATCATGCTGGCTATACATACCTTATATTATCAGAGGTTAATGATTTTGAAGAAATACGAGACTGGGCAGCTTTCCATCATGAAAAATTAAATGGAAAAGGGTATCCTTTTGGAAAAACCGCAGCTGAATTAAATGAGCCGGAACGTATTATGGCATGTATTGATATTTATCAGGCATTAACTGAGGACAGACCATATAAGAATGGTTTATCGCACGAAAAAACGTGTGAGATGCTCGATGACATGGCGCAGAAAGGTTTTGTTGATTCGGATATTTCCAAGAAAATTAGGGAATGTTTTGGTGGAATCTAACATTAAAAACGAGAAAATATAGGAAATTCATGAGAAAAGCATTTGCCTATTATGAATAGTGTTGAACAGGTTCATAAAACAAATAAAACTGAAAGTAGGATTAATTTATGTATGAAATGAAACCAGAATATTATATCGGTATAGATATGATAGACGAAGAACACAAGCAGTTATTTAAATATGCAGATGAGGCATATGAACTGCTTCATGATGAGTTTACACCGGATAAATATGATAGGATTGATATAATATTAGAAAATCTCCGAAATTATACAGTAAAACACTTTAGTGATGAAGAGCAGTATATGGAATCTATTAATTATAAGAAGATGTTTACACAGAAAGTTCAACATCAGGAATTTATACATAAACTTGATGAATTTATGGAACAGCATAATGATGAGGTAGAAGACCAAGATGAACAGATTATGGGAATTTTAAAATATCTCACAGAGTGGTTAGTTAATCACATTCTGTATGTCGATGGTCAAATTCCAAAAGGCTGATATAGTAAGAAAGACTGTTATTTTTCAGAGAGTAGCAGCCTTTTTTATTTTGAATATAAAATATGACACATGTGAGAAATGTTGATGATTGGGAAAAAATTATTCAATTTCATTGTTCTGCAATGCCAAGATTTTATAATGCGTTGCATAATAGACTTAATAAAATTGTAAAAGAAGTTTAGATATATGTGATTTTGAATTAGGGAAACGTATTTCCCTAATCTATTAAGTGCTATTACTAAAAAAACCAAATAGATTAGGAAAAGCGATCATGGACGAAATGAATGAGTTCAATAGTATATCAGAAACCGATGACAGACGAGATACTATAAAGCAGAAACTGCGCCAATACTATGATGGTCGTATTGTTCGCAAGGATTTAACAAAGTCCATTAGAGAAGGAGCTAATGTTCCTGTATATGTACTGGAAAAGATTACAAAAGCGTACAACCTGCCATACGATTATGTGATACATACGGTGGGTCCGATTTGGAATGGTGGTAAGCAAAATGAAGAGGAACTTCTTGCAAATTGTTATTATAATTCTATGAAGTTGGCGTATGATAAAGGAATACGAACAATTGCATTTCCATCTATATCTACAGGTGCATACAGTTTCCCACTGTAATTAGCAGCTAAAATTGCTGTATGTACCGTAAATAGATTTTGCAGAACAATCCAGGTAGTTTTGACTTAGTGGAGTGGGTATTATTTGACACACATGTAATGAATAAAAAATTTGGAATTAAAGGTAAAGAATGCTACCTGAAAAATGATAGCACTCTCTTTACTGTTCATAAGCTCTGATTTTTATTCTTCTCCTGTTGTCCCTGTGCCGGATCGGGCTGTGTCTGTCCGAGATACTGATTGAGATTTTCCTGTTTCATCAGTTCTTGATACTCTGCTTTCAGTTTATCGACATTCAAGCCCTTTAAGTTTATGTCCGCCTGTTCAAGCATACGTCTGGCGCCGCCATAAAGAATGATCTGGCTTTCGTATCTGCGGAAATATGTGTCAGGATTCTTGGTTTTTTTTGTAGCCGATATGATAGGAGCGGTTGTTTTTGTACTTATGTATTTGATGATTTCCGCAAGGTCTTTGATGCGGTGTTCCAGTTCCACCACGCTCTGCTTTGCAGACTTTCCGGCTTCGGTTTTCACCGCAATTTTGTGTTCCAATTCTGCAAGGGAGCCGACTTCATTATAGCTCTGTGCGACAATATTTAAATTCTCGATGGCAGCCCACCTTTGTAATCCTAAACCAAAATGTTCCTTTGCTGTTGAAATGGGAGCAGAAAGGTACGAAAAAATCATTGTGTATGTGAGTAATCCGGAGCAGTTGTCCGAAACAGCAGATCTGATTGGAAACACTCTTGGAGAGGGACTTGGCATCAGTACACAAGATACCATGTATCAGAAAATGAAATTTTCTATTATGCAGATAGAACGGGTAACAAAGCTTGTTTTCGGCTTAACGGTGATGACCAGTATCTTTGTGGTAGGATTGCTTTTGTGTATGTGGATGAGAAACCGCAAAGTGAAAATTGCGGTATTTATAAGCCTTGGTATACCAAGATTAGAAGTGTTTTTGCAGATGATGACAGAGATTGTTTGTATCTACTCCTTAAGCTGTATGATGTCAGCAGGAGTATTTCGTGCAATCATACCGTTTTTGTCAGAACTTATGGGAGGTATGGAAGGGGTTCGTATGAATCTTGTATTTTCCATGCGGAATGTATGGAAAGTATGGGGAATAGGAGTAATCGTTTTAATACTGATTACTTTCATTGTTATGCTGCCATGCCTTACAAAGAAAATAAAAGATACTTTATCAGAAATGGAGGGATAGGAATGAATGTATTACAACTTGGAATCCGTTTTGTTGTCAGAAAGTCTGTAAAAAGTATGTTATTATTATTGATTATGTTTGTTTCGACGAGTTTTATTTATGCAGGCTTTGCCTGTCAAAATGCCAGCATACAGATACAAAATGAAGGAAAACAGGCGATTGGCGGGAACTTTCGGCTAGAGGGAAATGAAGCAAACCGAAAAGCAAGAATTGAAGTGTTGTCTGCAAAGATTGGGGAGAGTGCCAATGGAAGTCTGGACAGATATCATCAGGGACAGTTACCAAGTGGGGAGTGGATGGTGTGGACAGATAATTCTTTTGAAACACTCACATATGGGGATATCGTAAAAATATCAGAAGTGGAAGGCGTTTCTGATTTTAATATTACTACTGCCAATACGGTTGTAAATCCAGTTAATTTCCAGAGAATTGAAGATAAGGATGTAGACCAGAACTCTGACCAGTTAGGCGTTTCCCTGCGTGGCAATCTGCAGATGAAATATGATTTTGATGTGCAAAATGGAAATACTCTTGAGACATTTCTCAATGATAAACAAATAACGGGACTTAGTAGCTTAATTAATAAAGTGAATCCGAGACAAGAAAAATCAAAAAAGGTTGGTCAAATATGTAAGAGGCTGTTTGGTTCAAAATCATGGGGAATTGCTTAAATGGTATAAGAAGTTACCCTTGTACTATAAAACAAAATCTCAGATATTTGTTCATGTTGGAGTTGATGAAGAACATGGATGCAAAAAGTATTTTCGCTGAAGGAGGATGGTAGCTGTCATTAAGAAGACTAAAAAAATACAACACGAAAGGATGCGTCAAGGTAATGCAAGAATTATAGTGATACATCCTTTTATATTTGGATTGATTATTTTTCTTTCTCTACTTGTCGAAAGTGATGGATGGAATGTATAATATTGTTAATGATCCAGAGATATTTATTTTGAAAACAGCTTAATTAATTTGGAGGAATAAAATATGTTAGAAGTAGGAAAAAAAGCACCGGACTTTGAATTGCCGGATCAGAATGGAGAAATGCATAAATTAAGCGATTATGCAGGAAAAAAAGTGATCTTATATTTTTACCCAAAGGATAATACACCGGGGTGTACGAAGCAGGCATGTGGCTTTTCTGAGCGTTATCCACAGTTTACTGAGAAGGGAGCTGTTATTCTCGGAGTAAGCAAGGACTCTGTAGCGTCTCACAAGAGATTTGAAGAAAAATACGGACTGGCATTTACGCTATTAGCAGATCCGGAGCGTAAAGTTATTGAAGCATATGATGTCTGGAAAGAAAAGAAAAATTATGGAAAAGTATCTATGGGTGTAGTAAGAACTACATATCTTATTGATGAGCAGGGAATCATTATAAAGGCAAATGATAAAGTCAAGGCGGCAGATGATCCTGAAAATATGCTTAAGGAATTGGCATAATGAAGATTATTTTATCACCTGCAAAAAAGATGATTGTAGATACCGATAACTTAGCACCAGTTGAACTGCCTGTCTATATTGATAAGACAGCAGAAGTATTAAACTGGATGAAAAGCAAATCAAAAGAAGAACTGAAAGCTATCTGGAAATGTAATGACAAGATTGCAGAGCAGAACTTTAACAGATTGGAAAATATGGATCTTTATAACAGGCTTACTCCGGCTGTTTTAGCATATGAAGGGATTGCATTTCAATATATGGCACCATCTGTGTTTGAAATTCAGCAGTTTGAGTATTTGCAAAATCATTTAAGAATCTTGTCTGCGTTTTATGGCATTTTAAAACCAATGGATGGTGTGACTCCTTATCGTCTTGAAATGCAGGCAAAGGTTGGAATTGGAGATGCAAAAAATCTGTATGAGTACTGGGGAGAATTGTTATACCGCTCAGTAATTGATGACAGTAGGATTATCATTAATCTTGCATCAAAAGAATACTCAAAATGTATAGAAAAGTATCTGACATCACAGGACAGATATATTACGATTGTATTTTGTGAGTTATCCGGAGATAAATTGGTAACAAAAGGTACCTATGCCAAGATGGCTCGTGGTGAAATGGTCAGATTCATAGCGGAAAATAATATTGAAAATCCGTTGGAAATTCAGAAATTTGACAGACTCGGATATTCGTTTAGGTCTGATTTATCTTTAGATTCAGAATATGTATTTGAACGCAAAATAAAATAGTTATACAGGTAAAAGATGCTTGTAAGAAATACCGTATACGAAATGAGAAGACACGTTACGGCAAATGAAGTGTATGAATTTATAAAAGAAGCATATCCAACAATTGGGAAAGGAACTGTATATAGAAATCTTGATATATTGGTAGAGGAAGGTGCATTAAGAAAGGTTGAAGTTCCGGATGGACCGAACCGATTTGATTTTACATTGAAAAATCATTACCATGTAAGATGTATAAAGTGCGGTGAAATTTTTGATGTGGATATGGATCAAATACCGGATTTGCTGGAAAGAATTCATAACACTCACGGATTTGAATTTTTAGATTATGATATTTCATTTAAAGGCATTTGCCCAAAATGCAGGGAAAAGGAGGAAAAACATGGATAAGAAAGCAATGTACAAGTTGAGCTATGGATTGTTTGTGCTGACAGCCAGGGAAGATGAAAAAGACAACGGATGCATCATTAATACAGCCATTCAGGCAGCTTCGGAACCAAACCGGTTAAGTATCTGTGTAAATAAGGCAAATTATACGCATGATATGATTCAAAGAACCGGAAAATTTACTGTATCAGTCTTAAGTCAGAAGGCACAATTTGAATTGTTCAAACATTTTGGCTTCCAATCAGGAAGAGATACCAATAAGTTTGAAGCATTTGAGCAGTGTGCCAGGGGCACAAATGGTATTTATTATATTACAGAAGGTACAAATGCATACATTTCTGTGACGGTTACTAAAACAGAGGACTTGGGTTCACATACGATGTTTATCGGTGAGATAACCGATATGGAAGTTTTAAGCAATGTTCCTTCAGTAACATATGATTATTATCAGAATAATATTAAGCCTAAGCCGCAGGAGGTTGGAAAAACAGATGACAGTCAGACAATATGGCGTTGCAGAATTTGCGGATATGAATATGTAGGCGAGGAATTACCGGATGACTTTATATGTCCTTTGTGCAAGCACCCGGCATCAGATTTTGAAAAAGTAGTAAAGTAAACGGAGGTAAAAGAGATGGCAGCAAACAAATATGCAGGAACACAGACAGAGAAGAATTTACAGGAGGCATTTGCAGGTGAATCACAGGCAAGAAATAAGTATACCTATTTTGCTTCTGTAGCGAAAAAGGAAGGTTACGAGCAGATGTCGGCATTGTTTTTAAAGACTGCAGATAATGAGAAAGAACATGCAAAGATGTGGTTCAAGGAATTAGCAGGAATTGGTGATACAAAGGAAAACCTGGCGGCAGCGGCAGAAGGCGAAAATTATGAGTGGACAGATATGTATGAAGGCTTTGCTAAAACAGCTGAGGAAGAAGGATTCCCTGAGCTTGCAGCAAAATTCAGGGCAGTAGGTGAGATTGAGAAGCACCATGAGGAAAGATATCGTGCACTTCTTAAGAATATTGAAACTGCACAGGTATTTGAAAAGAGCGAAGTTAAGGTATGGGAATGCCGTAACTGCGGACATATTGTGGTAGGAACTAAGGCGCCTGAAGTATGTCCGGTATGTAATCATCCACAGAGCTATTTTGAAGTACATGAAGAGAATTATTAAGTAGATCAAGAGACCAGGATAAAGAGAAGGTAACTGCTCTTGACGATGGGGCAGATGATTATGGTGAGGATACACAGGCCTTACGTTCTGTTATGGCATCAACCGTAAGAAAGATTGAGAATAGTCCTGCAAAACCGGAGTATATACTGACAGAAATCGGTATTTGCTACTGCATGAGGTAAATAGACAAATAAAGAGAAGGCAGGGATTTTTATGCAATATACAGATAATTCATGTTTATTTGCTGTTATGAGCACAGCAGAGTTTCGGGAAAGAAAAGAGGAATTTGCTTATAAAAAGGAGATGCTGCACAGTCTTGGTTCTATTCGATACTGTAAGGCAGAGCTGTTTAAAGAGTGCATTCTCGGTACAATTCGGCTTCCACAAAAGAATGAACAGAAAAAAGCACAGCTTTCATTTGGATTCTATTTGACAGGCAGGAAAGTGTTTTTTGTCGAAGATGAAGGAAAAATGAAGGCATGGATAGAAAAGCAGACGGAGATGTTTCAGGAAGTTGATACACCGAAACAGTTGTTGTTACGGATTATGGAGCATATGATAGAAGAGGATACATTGTATTTTTCTCATATGGAGTCTGAGCTAGACAAACTGGAAGAGAAAATAAGTGGTGGAACAGGAAGCAATAATAATTTTTTTACATCACTGATAAAGCATAGGCAAAAACTTTCTGAGTTTAATATTTATTATGAACAGTTGATAGACATTGCAGAATTGTTTAGTACCTGTGATTTTTATCAATCTGAACAGGATACACAAGGTTGGGATAGATTTATGCACCGTGTGGAACAATTGCAAAATCATGTACATCTTCTTCGTGAAAATGTGCTCCAGATACGTGAACTGTATCAATCAATGCAGGATGCACATCAAAATAAAATTATGGCTGTAATTACCATTGTCACAACTATTTTTCTTCCACTTACATTGATTACAGGCTGGTATGGAATGAATTTTGTATACATGCCGGAGCTGCAATGGCGGTATGGATATTTCGCTGTGATAATGATATCACTCATCATTGTAATAGCAGAAATCATATATTTTAAAAAGAAAAAATTCTTTTAATCTAATAAAAGCAGATAACTTTAAGCTAATATGTTTTAAGGTTATCTGTTTTTTTCGCATCATTTTTACACATGGTTACCATTCTCATAGAATATGGAACAATATTCTGAAAATTACTTGAAATTTTGAAAAAAATCTGCTAAAATATTTTTACAAAAACATATGGTGGTAATTATGATGAAATTAGTAAGTATGCTTCTGACCCTATGTATGGTGTTTTGTATGCTGACTGTGCCGGCAGCGGCCGACGATCTGCCAGTTGTGAAGCTGGACGTGGGTACGACCGAGACCTATGATGACACGAATTATAAGGTCGACGCAAATACCATTATTCTCCGGGCGGAAGACCGGGTCTACGAGCTGACCGGTACTACCGACAGAAAGATTCTGGTTCCGGGCACTAGTACACCTGCTGAGCCTAAGACGTACCATATTCGTCTTAATAACGCGACCATCAATGGTGGTATGACGATTAACAATTCCACCGGTGCGAAGCTGGTTATCGAAGTGGCGGCTGGTACCGTCAATACCGTCAAGCGTATATACTCCGCTAGCCTGACCATCACCGGCTCCGGTACGCTGAACATGGAGGATATGGGTGTGACCCAGTCCACCAGAATCAACAATCCTAGCTCCCTGTACATTGAGGACACCACCATCAATGTCAACCTGCCTAGCACCAAAAGCGGCCAGTGGGAAGGCAACTGCAAGTTGGCCGGTTCCGCCAAGGTTACCTACACCGGCTGCGGCGATTATTCTGCCCTGAAGTTTGGACAGGGAAACGGCATAACCCACTCCCTGACCCTGAAGGACAACGCCAGTCTCTACTGTGTGCAGGACGACGCCAGCGTTGCCTCACCGTATCCCGTCAGTGGTCTGGAGTGCTACCAAGGTGCCACGATCACCCTGCAGGACAACGCTTATCTGGAGGCTGAGGGTAGAGCCACCAGCGGAGATCATTCGGGCTGCGGTGTGCTGGCTGATGGTGATATTTTCGTGAAGGACAACGCCACCCTCAAGGCTACGGCCTATGCTGAGGCTATCTCTACTTGGGGCAGGCTTACCGTCAATGGCGGCAAGCTCATTGTTAAGAGCGAAAACAGCAATGGCGTGTATAGTGACGCTGCCATCGATATTAGCAACAACGCCACCGTGGAGGCCACGGGCTATTATCCTGCGCTGTTTGGCAATACCGGTGTGACCATTGCCAACAGCACCGTCAAGGCTGTTGGTACGGATGATGCAGCCATTTTTTCCCGGAATACAATCACGTTGAACAACAGCATCATTGACGCTGAGGCTCATTTCGATTACCATGGCATAAGTGCCACAAATGGCGTGCAGGTCATCGGCTGCTGGATCAATACCACCGGTACCGAGACCTTTGACAGCGATCCCAACGGCATTGCTGACAGTGTGCTCTTCAACAAAAAGGTCGGCAAGGTCATCGGCAATGCCAGCATCCCAAGCGATGTGACCGTGGAGAGTGATATGAAGCTGACTATTCCCGCCGGCACTACTTTGACTGTTCCCGCCGACATCACCTTGACCAACCACGGCCTGATCACCCTGGAGGGCACCATGAACCGTGACAGCACCATCATCTGCGATAGACACACCGGCGGCACGGCCACCTGCGTGGACAAGGCCAAGTGCGACATCTGCCTGGCTGCCTATGGTGACGTGGACACCACCAAACACAGCGACCTGCGCCATGTGACCAAGGTGGACGCCACCGCGACCGCCGACGGCAACATCGAGTACTGGTACTGCGAAGGCTGTGGCAAGTATTTCAGCGACAAGAACGGTACAAAGGAAATCAAAAAAGCCGACATCGTAACGGCGAAGCTGAAAGACGATTCTAAATCTCCACAGACCGGTGACAACAGCAAACCGAAAGACGATTCCAATTCTCCACAGGCCGGTGACAACAGTAACCTTGCACTGTGGATTGCCCTGTTGTTCATCAGCGGCAGTGCAGCCATTGGCACAACGGTTGTAAGCAGAAAGAAAATGTACAACAGATAATTGAATAGCATTTCCTTGCTCCATCTTCCGAGCAAGACAAAAGCGTCGTAGAAATACGGCGCTTTTTGTTACCCGGAAGACGATGAAAACACCGAAGAAAATACAACAATTCCTGCGTCAAATGCAGATCATGCTAAGAGTGACACATGGAATCCGACTATCATAATCATCATCGGAATCTGTATTATGTTGATTGTGTTTGGTGTAGTAATTTTCGTCAGAAAAAAGAGTGGTTCTGAAAAAGAATAAGTATCAAATTTTACAATGAAACAACAGATAGTTACAAAGGAAATGAGACAGAGTGGGAACGAATCCTGCTCTGTTTTTTTTCGCTGAAATACAGGCAGGCGGTATCGAGCTGGGAATGTGGTGTTTGAGTTATTTAGTCCTTATTTTTACAATTTGGCACTAAGAGGGATTGATATACGAAACAAAAATTCAATATTACCGTAAAAAAAATACGGATAGACTTGAACTTTTTTGCGGATAATCATATAATAAAGAAAAAGAAATGGAAGGTGATTATCATGTTAAAGAAATTTAGTGTCGAAAATTTCAAAGGATTTAAGGATAAAATCACATTAGATATAGGAACACCCAGTAATTACAGCTTTAATTCTGAAATAATAGAGAATGGCTGCATAACGAAGGGAATTATATATGGTATCAACAGTTGTGGAAAGTCGAATCTTGGTTTGGCTATCTTTGATATCATTACTCATCTGACTGAAAAGCAAAAACTCCTGGGAAGCTATGATTTTTATCTGAATATGAGTGGAAGAAAATCTTTTGCGGAGTTTGAGTACACATTCGTGTTCGCCGGACATGAAGTTGTATATAAGTATAGTAAGATGGATGTGAATTCCTTAAAGAGTGAAAGTTTGTCCATTGATGGAAAAGAAGTCATTTTCTTTGACTTTCTGACAAGAGATGGATTTACTTTGCTTGAGGGATCAGATACTTTGAATGCATCAATAAGAAATGAAAGCCCAATCTCGAGAGTGAAATATGTAAATAGTAATTCAATTCTTTCAGATAATATTCAGAATCAGGTATTTAAGAAGTTTATTGATTTTGTCGAGAGGATGCTTTTATTCTATTCACTTGATAGCCGTGGATATGAAGGTTTTATGAACGGATCAGAGAGCATTGCAGAAGGAATTGTTAATAGTGGCAAAGTTAAGGATTTCCAAGAATTCTTAAAAGAAAATAATATCGATTATGAATTATATGGATGCGAGGTCGATGGAAGAAAGGCTATATATTGTCATTTCGACAATAAAGATGCTGACTTTTTCAAGATTGCTTCAACAGGAACCAGATCCCTTGCATTATTCTATTACTGGTATATCCGTATGGAAAAAGCATCATTTGTTTTCATTGATGAGTTTGATGCATTTTACCATTATGAATTATCAGAGTCAGTTCAGAAGAGACTTAGAAGAATTAGTGATGTGCAGGTATTTACAACTACACACAACACAGACCTTATGAGCAATGATTTACTCAGACCAGATTGCTATTTCCTTCTTGAGAATAATAGCATAAATGCAATTTCAGAGCTGACAGAAAAGGAGCTTCGTCAGGCTCATAATCTTCAGAAAATGTATAAGGCAGGTGCGTTTAATGGCAGATAAGGACTATAAGGCATTTATAGTTGAAGGAGAAGCCAGAGAACCACAGGTTATTGATAATATTTCAAAAGTGTTCTTTAAGCATGGAAATTTAAAAATTATTACGCTTCCGGCCGGAGAAAATATATATATGCTTTGGAAAAAACTCAAGGCGGATGATTTCGACACAGATATTATTGAGGTCTTAAGGGAAAGTAATAAGAAAATCAGAGAACAATTGGAAGGATTATCAAGAGATGATTTTTCGGAGGTGTTTCTTTTCTTTGATTATGATGTACATCAGACAAATTTGGGAAAGGCAGATGACGGTGATGTGATAAACCAGATGCTTGAAAGCTTTGATAATGAAACTGAGAATGGAAAGTTATATATCAGTTATCCGATGGTTGAAGCATTGCGAGATTTTGAAGCAGGTAAATGTGGAAATGGAGATAATTGCTTTGTAGAAATTAGTGCTCTTGCTGAATATAAGAATATATCTTCGAGAAATTCACTGAATCCACATTTTAGAGATTACAATATAGATGTATGGAAAGAAATCGTTGATGTTTTTTTAATGAGAATATCATGCCTGTTAGGAAATGCGGAAGTTATTTCTTATGAACAGTATTTAGATGAAGCAAATCCACATGATATCTATATATGTGAACAGGCTTTAGCAGGCAATAATAAAGTGTTTATTATCAGTGCTTTCCCGGAATTTCTTGTGGATTATTTTGGAATAAAACTTTGGAGAACATGTGTGAAGCATGCAAAGAATCAATTGGATATTTGTAATTGTAAATAAAGCAGGTGAATGATAATTATTAGCAAATATGATCCTTTATGGAAGTAGATCAATAAAAATAAAACAGACGATTTCAAGTTGACTTTTGCTGAAATTGAAAACATTGCCGGAGTGCCAATAGATCATTCATTCCTTACATTTAAAAGGAAACTTTTAGGCTGTCTCAGTCAGCCAGATAGCAGGAGAACTTGATATGCCACAAGAGGATAAAGAGAAAATGCCTGAAAAGTATGAGGCAGTATCATTTGATGAATTTGAAAGCATTGGAATTGTAAATGCTAAGGATAAAGCTGCCAGATTTTATGCTGTTATGTTTTTTCATTACAGTATATATGATGGTGCATCAGCTTAGAAATGATCCGGCATTTGTACCGGAACTTGATTTTGTGCATGCTGGTTGTCTGTAATCGGGTAATTAAAAGCAAGTAATGTTACAAATAACAATAAATATGTTACAATATTCAAGTAACGTGAAATGAAAGGATAATTGAAGAATCCGGGTTGTGTGGAAATAGGTGAAATCTGTTATGAACAGTACATTAAAGTATTACAATCAAAATGCAAATCAGTTTGTTCAAGGAACTTTCGCTGTGGATTTTAAACAGGCACAGGATAGATTTTTGATAAATCTGCCGGCAGGTGCATATATTTTAGATTTTGGATGTGGTTCCGGACGTGATACAAAGTATTTCCTTGAGAAGGGCTTTCAGGTGGATGCTATAGACGGTTCAGAAGAACTTTGCAAAATAGCCTGTGATTATACTGGAATCAAGGTTAAACAAATGCTTTTTGAAGAGTTACACGATGTGGATAAATATGATGGCATCTGGGCATGTTCATCCATATTACATCTTTCAAAGCCTGCATTAGCCGGTGTATTAAAAAAGATGGCGGCAGCATTAAAGGATAATGGAGTGGTTTACACATCTTTTAAGCATGGTAGTTTTGAAGGTGAACGAAACGGCAGGTATTTTACAGATTTTACAATCGGAGATTTTGAAAAATATCTGCATGGGATTCCGGAACTGCAGATAGAGGACTATTGGATTACAAGTGATGTAAGACCGGGAAGGGATGAGGAGAAATGGCTGAATCTGATTTTACGAAAAAAGGGTATTCATTAATCATTGATGGAAAATATTATAATACACTGGATATCGAGTCATTTTCTATGATGATGAAAGATCCCTCTTACTGCTATAAGTTCTATTGGCTGGAAGCAATTGTGCAGCTGATATCTGAGGACATAAGGGAAACAACCTTTGATGCAATTATAGATGAGATGATTTGTAATGCATGGTATTCGGTAAGAGAATTTCATATCCATTTAAGTGGAATGCAGTTGGACGGACAGGTAAGAGATGGCTTGGAAAGAGCGGTATTACTTCTTACCGGACTTTCAGATTTGCCGGCGAATGCGTCCAAGGTAGAAATAAAGAATGCAATTGCGGAGCATAATTCTGAGTTAAAGACTTATAAAGAACAGCTTACTAACATGGTCCCATACCGGGCTCTGGCAGGCTTTTTTAATAAAAGCAGTGAGGCAGCAGACTGGGGAAGTGTCCGCAGAATGACTGCATATATAGAACGAATCAATAGGCATACTGTACTTTTGCCTTACATACTCGGCGAGGAAAGCAAGCTTAAGAAGAAGGTTTATTTTCAGGACGCCTGGGTAGAAATGATTCAGGACCAGATGGTATCAATTTTGGGATGGATACAGTATGAAAAGGTGAAATGGCTTCAGAATAATAACCCTGAAGTTCCGGGATTGATTTATAAACTTGCTCCAATGGATGAAAAGATGCGTAAGTTGAATAATGTCCGGAAACTTTGGGAAGGTATTCTGGATGTTCGAGAAATTAAGGATGTATTTACAGGTGAGCCGGTTGTTTTGAAACAATATGATGTAGATCATTTTATTCCGTGGTCATTTGTAATGAATGATGAGTTGTGGAATCTGATGCCGATGGATTCATCATTAAATTCCTCCAAGAGCAACAGGCTTCCGAAATGGTCCCCGTTCTTTATCCGATTTGCAAAAAATCAGTTTATTATGTATCAGCTGATTTATGAAAAGGAAGGCATCAGGAAATTGTATGAGTCCTGCTATAGGGATAATTTGCATTCCCTTTGGGCAGGGCAGGAACTTTATCGCAAGGGAAATAGTGAAGAAGAATTTATTAATATTCTTGAGAAAAACATGCAGCCTGTGTATGATTCTGCCAGGAGGCAGGGATATGAAGTCTGGAACAGGGGCTGAAGGCGCGATATTTTAAGAAAGGTAGAAAATGGTGAAAAATAAGAAGATAAAAATACATAAAAAAAGGATGATCGGTTTTTATAAGAGTATTGTTGATCAGGACAGGTCATCAATTGTTATATGCAATCTTAAGCATGAGATTATTTATATGAATCCGGCAGCAGTTAGCAGCTATGCGAAGCGAGGCGGCGACAAACTTATTGGAAGAAGCGTTTTAGACTGCCACAATCCGGAATCAAGGGATAAAATACAGCAGGTAGTGGAATGGTTTGCGGCAGATGAAAGCCATAATATTGTATATACGTTTCACAATGAGAAACAGAATAAAGATGTTTATATGGTGGCACTCAGAGATGATGGTGAACTGATAGGATATTATGAGAAACATGAATATCGAAATGCAGAAACTATGAAACCATACGACATGAAATGATGGAATGGATTATGAATGCACCCTCAAATGTAATATTTGTGAGGGGAAATCATGACGAAGAATTTGCGGCAGCCATTGATATTATGAAAAGCATTATTCGTGTTTGACAGCATGGCAGAAGTTACACAGGATTCAAAAACTAGACTATTGGTTTATATCTTATGCTAAAAAAAACTGGTATAGTGATTTTATAACAACTATTGCACCGCTTCTTAATGAAAAGGAGAACACGATATGGTAAAAATGAATTTCACTAACAGTCAAACGTCATTTGAATATGCACTTTATATGATTGCAACAAGCTATTTTAACAAGTCTGATTGTTTGTCAGAAATTACAGAGAAAAACATGCTTCTGCAGTACAAAGAACAAAAACTAAATAGCCAATATCAGATGGAAGAAATTTGCATTGAATTTATGGACAATTTGGTAAGTAAAATCCCATCCCGGTTTTTCGAACGGTCAGTTGCGGTTAAACTGAATAAAACTGCATCGGGAAAAACAGAGATTGTCATTGGGGATAAACAAAGCTTCATTGTATTTCATGCACTATATGTAGGAAAGAAATCTCAAATCCGGTATCAGATTTGGTGTAAAAAACCACTTAAAATAAAATGAGAAGAAAGGCTGCATAGAGCAGCCAGTCTGACCGAAAATAAGATTATCGAAGTACAAAATTAGTATTGCTATTGTGCGGACATTTACATATAATAAAGATAGATGGAAATACTACTCACGAAAGGAGATGCTTTATATGGCTACAAAATCAGCAAATTTATATGCAAGGATTGAACCAGATGTCAAAGAAAAAGCAGAAAGTATCTTGTCTACGCTTGGTATCCCTGCTTCCAGTGCTATCAATATGTTTTATAAACAGATTATCCTACAGAGAGGACTTCCGTTTGAAGTAAAAATACCATCTGCCAGACCTGTTGACATCAGCACATTATCAGAAGCAGAATTCAATGAAGAATTGGAAAAAGGATATGCGGATATGCAGGCTGGACGGACAAAAAATGTGAAGAAAGCCTTTGCTGACATTCGCAATGATTATGGCTTATGATATATGAAGTAGAAGTATCCGAACAGGCTGACAGTGATTTGAGAGGAATTTTTGAATATATTGCTTTTGAATTACAATCGCCGCAAAATGCAAGCGGACAGCTTGACCGTCTGGAAGAACAGATATTAAGTCTGGATACGATGCCAGAGCGTTATCGAAAATATGAAAAAGAACCGTGGAAAAGCTGTGGACTTCGTGTATTGCCAGTAGGACATATACAATCAGTTAAATCTCCACATAAAGCAATAAAGGATATGATTTAAAGCAGACTTTCATTTACAATCAACTGCTTTTTTTATATTCAAAATTAAAGTTGGCTGAACAAAAATGTTTTTTTGGTCTATTATTTTCAATAAGAACTTGTATACCTGGTTGAAAACATATATAATATTGATTAGAAAAGCCTAAATGGGCAGAAATTTTCAATGAAATGGAGTGGGCTTTATGGAAATTAAGCGTGATAGTTACCTTGAACAGTTGATTTCATATCGTTTTGACGGTTTAGTGAAAGTAATTACCGGTATCAGGAGATGTGGTAAATCATACCTTCTTAAAAATATATACCGAGAGTACTTACTTGAAAACGGTGTAAAAGAAGAACGGATTATTACGATTGAGCTCGACCTTGCAAAGGATATTAAATATCGTAATCCGCTTATTCTTTCATCGTATGTAAGAGAAAAAGTGGAAAAGAGCAAAGATGAGTATTATCTTTTCATTGATGAAATTCAAATGTCTGATGAGGTGGCTAATCCATATAATCCAGATGGTAAGAAAATTACTTTTTACGATGCACTAAATGACTTGAGAGGTTTATCGAATTTAGATGTTTATGTAACCGGAAGTAATTCAAAAATGCTTTCCAGTGACATTCTTACTGAATTTAGGGGACGAAGCGATGAGATAAGAGTACATCCACTTAGCTTTGCGGAATATTACTCTGCTGCCGGTGGTGATAAAAATGAAGCATTTGATGAATATGCATTTTATGGTGGTATGCCGCTTATTTTGTCAAGACCTAATGACATGGCTAAGATGAATTATTTGAAATCACTTTTTTCGGAAGTGTATATTAAGGACATTGTTGAACGTAAGAGAATTGAAAGACAAGATATACTGGAGCAGATTTTAGATTTGCTTTGTTCATCGGTAGGTTCATTAACAAATCCGACGAAACTTGCAAACACTCTGAAATCCAAACAAGGGGGTGGCGTGTCTGCCAACACGATTAGGGCATATATCGGATATTTGGAAGATGCATTTCTTTTTTCAGAAAGCAAACGATATGATGTAAAAGGAAAATCTTATTTTGATTCGCCCAATAAATATTACTGCGAGGATATTGGACTTAGAAATGCAAGAATAGGCTTTCGCCAGCAGGAAATGACACATATAATGGAAAACATCATATATAATGAGCTGAATATCAGGCAGTTTTCCGTTGATGTTGGTGTTGTTTATGCAAGGACGCTTAATGAAAAAGGTAATTCAATCCGTACTCCAAGAGAAATTGATTTTGTTGTAAATTCAGGAGGAAAACGAACCTATATCCAGTCGGCGTATGCGATGCCTGCTGATGAAAAAGCGGAAACAGAGCTAAGACCATTTACGCTTACAGGCGATTCTTTCCCTAAAATTGTTGTAAGGAAAGATATCGGAAAGCGTTGGTATGATGATAACGGCATTTTAAATATCAATGTGATTGATTTTCTTTTGGATAAGGAACTTATATAAAAAAGAGCATATAGCGATTGCTGGAGGTGTATGTGAAGAATACGCAAGTTTATGATTATTCGGGAAAAGAATTGTTTCATATTCACACACATAGATGTAAACACGCAAGTTCTGAGGCTGATGTTGAGTATGTAGAAAAGGCAATTGAATTAGGAGCAAGGAAAATTGTGTTTACAGACCATGCGCCTTTCCCTGATAATCCATTTGGGAATAGAATGGATATTGAGGAGCTGCCTGAATATATAGATTCCCTTGCAGAACTAAAGAATACATATAAAAAGAAAATAGAAGTCCGCTGTGGATTGGAAATAGAATACCTGCCATCGTTTCGTGATTATTACCTTAACTTAAAGAAAATGGATGGAATAGATTTGCTCATGATTGGACAACATTTCTTTGAACACTATGAAGGAAATTATAGTTTTTCTGATGAAGATAAAACAAATGAGTTTATAGGCCTTTGCGAATCAATGGTACAAGGCATTAATACGGGATTATTTGATGTAGTGGCACATCCGGACAGAGCTTTTAGGCGTTGCAGGCAATTTGGACATCGGGAAATAGAAGCTGCTAAATCCGTAATTTGGGCGGCTGTCTCGAATGGCGTTTATTTAGAAAAAAATTATTCTTCCATGTGCAGAAAGAATCAGTATAAAGAGGAATTTTGGACATTGCTTCCGGCAAAAGCCATGGTTTTAAATGGACTTGATGCCCACTCGATAAATGAAATGAAAAAAGGATATGATGGTGTGGTTGTGGAATAATTAAATGTGTACATTTACATCACCTGGAAGTCAGATGTTTGGTAACCCGCATTACATGAAGGAGGAATCCGTATGGAATATCCAGTATTAGACGCAAAGGCAACCGGAGCCAGAATAAAGGAAATCCGTAAGGCACATCACATTAAGGTAGAAGAAATAGCACGCTTCATGGGTTTTGAGTCTGATCAGGCTGTCTACAAGTGGCAGCGAGGCGACAGTCTTCCGACCGTTGACAACCTGTACGCCCTGAGCAGGTTGTTCGGTACGTCGGTTGATGACATACTGAGGGGCAGCAGAGAGGAGGACGAAAGTCCTTCTCTTCCGGCGTATAGAGATTTTTATGAAACTAAACTAGCAGGTTAGTTTAAGAAGTATATGTGATCTGATAAGATTATAGCGGAGGTGTTAGCGATTATGCATATTTTAAATCTTGAAGATAATGTCTTTAAACATCATGATATATGCAGAGCTATTGAGAGAGGCTCTTTTGAGAATCTGAAGATAGATTGCGTTGGAAATCTTGCAGATGGGCTAAGTAAAATAGAAGGAGCAATTAGTAAGGGAAAACCTTATGATTTAATAATTACTGATATGTGGTATCCTGAAAAATCTGGCGGAGCCGATAATAACTCAGGAGAGATTTTGATAAAAGAAGTCAGAGAAAGAGGCTGGGACGTTCCGATTATACTATGCTCTTCTGTGAATTATTGTTATCCTGGTATACTCGGTTCAATTCATTATTCTGAAAAGGAAGACTGGGAAACGGAACTTGTAAAATTAATCAGGAAGCTTTAGTACTGAGAGCACTCGCGGCAAAATTACTGCGGGTGTTTTTTTAAATAATATTGAAAGATTATTATGCGAGGTAATCAATAATGGAAATAATTGAACTTATGAAAGAAAGACACAGTGTAAGGCAATATACGGATAAGAAAATTGAAAAAGAAAAGAGAGAAGTTTTAAATGCTCTCATTGCTAAGATTAATCAAAAAGCGGGATTGCATATTCAAATAATTTATGATGAGCCGAAATGTTTTAACTCAATGATGGCACATTACGGAAAATTTGATGGTGTGAATAATTACATTGCACTTGTCAGGGAAAAATCAAAACCAGATGAAGCTCTTGGATACTACGGCGAACAGATTGTTTTGAAAGCACAGGAGCTTGGACTTAATACCTGTTGGGTTGCTATGACACACGGAAAGAGTAAAGCACAAATTGACAAAGGAGAAAAACTGGTATGCCTGATTTCTCTTGGTTATGGTAAAACCGCTGGAGCAGCCCATAAAAGTAAAAAGTTAAGTGAAGTTTGTAACTATAAAAAAGATATGCCGGAATGGTTTTTGTCCGGGATGGAAGCAACACTTCTTGCACCGACAGCAATGAACCGGCAGAAATTTTATTTTGAACTATTGCCTGATAATAGTATAAAAATAACTTGCGGGAAAGGATTATACACAAAGCTTGATTTGGGAATTGTGAAATATCATTTTGAAGTAGTATCGGGCAAAAGAATATAAAGATAATTTATATCTTGCCAATATATGAAATACGTCAGCAAAGGATGGTGATTGTGTATGAAAAATAAATTGATATTTACTTCGTATGGGCTTACAACCAAAGAGGGACAAAAGCTTATTGGTAAAGAGCTTGGGTCTTATGAATTAGAGGACAAAAAGATATTTTTATTCCATGAACCACATTATTACACGGAATCAATACTTGTGATGGCATGCGTGAATTTGGGATTTAAAGAGGAAAATATAATTTTATCAGGACATCAAATGAGTAATCAGGAAGTTTTGGAATGTGATATCTATTATTGCGGAGAAGGCAACACGTTTGAGGAACTATCCATATTAAGAGAAAGAGGGTTGGATAGCATAATCAAAGAAGGATTTAAGACGGGAAACAAAATATATATCGGTTGCAGTGCAGGCGCAGCTATTGCAGGCGTGAGTGTTGAGGAGATAAAAGACTTTGATAAAAATAACGTTGGTATGACAGATTTTTCCGGTTTAGGGTTGTTTGACGGGATTATTATTCCTCATTACACAAAAAAAGAATTGAAACGTTATATTAGCAACAGCTATGGGATTGAAGATAAATACAAAAGTATTCTTTCAGTATCAAACGAAAAGAGTTTGGTAATGGAGGTATCTTAGAATATACATAATCAAAATTTTTATATAAACGTTTTTATGGAAATTGATTTGTCAATGAACAAATTTTTTAGTTCAATAAATTGTAATTTTTTAAACTATATAATATAATTGGTACAAAAATAAATGAATTTTTGAACTAAAGAATGATATAGTTCAAAAAAAGGAAAGAAAATGAACTATATTATTGTTAGTAAAGATATCTAAAGTACAAGTGGATTTTTAACAAGGATTGTGCTATTCTTAGAGTGACAGATAAAGTGGATGATTACCTTGGAATACACGAATTAAGGTAATGTCGCAAGGAGGTTTTTGATATGTACGAAATGAAACCGGAGTATTACATAGGAATTGAAATGATTGATGAGGAGCATAAGCAGCTTTTTAAATATGCGGATGAAGCTTATGAACTGCTTAATGATGAATTTACACCGGATAAATATGATAAAATCGAGGCAATTCTCATAAAGCTGCGTGATTACACGGAAAAGCATTTTACGGATGAAGAAAACTACATGGAATCCATAAACTATAAAAAACTTTTCACACAGAAAATTCAGCATCATGAATTTATATCTAAATTAGATGAATTTATTGATTTGCATAAAAGTGAGACAGAAGACCAGGACAAACAGATAATGGATATTCTGGAATATCTGACGGAATGGTTAGTAAATCACATTTTGTATGTTGACGGACAGATTCCTAAAGGATGAATCAAGATAAAAGACCTGCCGGATGAATAGATTTAATTCCGGCAGGTCTTATGTATGTAGGTATTATTTACATTTTAATATTTCTACACATATTGCAAAAGCAGCATTAAGGCCATCAATGTAATACTCATTATAATCATAATTTTTAGATCCAAGCAAATTAAACTTTTCGTTGTTGATGTAATCTTTTAGTGCTTTTCTTAATTGCAGTGGCGTTTTGTTGGAAATTGGGTTTTCTGGTGCTGAAGCAAAATCTCTTGCAAAATTAATTACATTGTTATAACCACATCGGAAGTATTTTGATTTATTGTTTGATAAATCCTCAGTATATTCTCTCCTCCTTTCGTTGATTCTTGCTTTTTTATTATTTAATAAATCTATTAAATACATAATTTTGTAGCTCCTTTCTATAAAATTAATAATAGTATGTAAAATCAAATTAAAAATAATTTATTTTTACATTAATATTATGGGAGAAAATAATTTTTTTATTTTTAGATGATTATTATATTTGTTTTTTGATAAGAAAGAGATATAAATTTATGATTTACACAAATTATTACAATTCACCTATCGGCAGGATAACAATGGCAAGTGAAGGAACTGCATTGATAGGCTTGTGGTTTGAAGGACAAAAATATTTTGCTGATTCCATCAAGGAAGAATGTACAGAAAAAGACCTTGATATATTTGATGATACATCAAGGTGGCTTGATATTTATTTTAGTGGAAAAGAACCTGATTTTACACCAAAGATTTTAATTACAGGTACGCCGTTTAGAAAATCGGTAGCAGAGATTATGCTTACTATTCCTTACGGTAAAACAATGACTTATGGTGAGATTGCCAATGTAATAGCTAAGGAAAAAGGTATTGCGAAAATGTCAGCACAGGCTGTAGGCGGTGCGGTTGGACATAATTCAATTTCGATAATTATTCCCTGTCACAGAGTAGTGGGCACAAACGGCAGTTTAACGGGCTATGCAGGAGGTCTTGATAAAAAAATACAATTACTGAAATTAGAAAAAACAGATACGTCGGGACTTTTTGTATCCAAAAAAGGGACGGTACTTTAAAATCAGTGTATAGATGAAATCTATATGTAGATAACGGTAAACAATACAGTATATCTGATTTCATATACAAGTGGCTATGTGTGGTAGAATTATTTTATCATTTCAGTAATGAATTTTTGCATATGTAAAAACATAAAAGGGTGATACAATGAATAGAACGATTAGTGAAAACTTAAGCAATACAAAAAATAGAGATATAAACATTCCATTAAGTCCTGCTTCTTTTTCTAAAAGAACAGATGGAAAATGGGAGTACATTTGTGGAAATTGTTCATACCGTTTTGAAGAGGCACCAAGGTGTCCGGAATGTGGACAATTATTAAAGAAAAATATTGATATTGATTATAAAGGTTTGCTTGATAAGTTGTCAGCTTGCAATAATAAACTTGGTTTAGTTGAAACCCTTAAGGAATATGGAATACGCACAACAACAAAGCCTAAAGAAAAAGTAACAGTTGATGACCAGTATTTTCAGTTGGAGGATGGTTCAAGAATACAAATTCATCCCAAAAAAATCCAGTTTTGGACAAATAAGAAAGTCAGTCAAAGTGAATATTTCAAAGAATGTGATTTTGTAGAGATTGATTATGACGGGAAATATAGAAATCAGATATTATATGTTGATAAAACACCTGATAATTTAAAGTTTTTTTTAGAATATTTTCTTCAGTTTGCTGAAAACAGATATTAAGAATTGAGGTATAAATGGATAAGATAGAATTACTTAAAGAATTAGAAAACATGGGTGAAATAGAGCCGGATAAATATGACGGAAGTTATGAGTTAATGAGAGAGATTATTAAATCATATTCCGGTTTGGATAATTATGACAAATGTACATATTTGGATATTAATGCTATATATATGATGTCAGTGGGAACGTGGAAATTTAATATTCAGAAGAAAAAGGAGTATATTGGTAAGGGTTGTTTGCCAAAATCAGAAAAGGAAAGACTGTATGAAATATTGGATAAAGTCTGGGACAATGCGTGCAATAAGGTCTATGAAAATGTTTTGGATAGACCATCGGTAGGAATGTTTGGAGCAGGCATTTTCTCATTTGTAAAAAAGATTACCGAACAATGTGCTAAAGATTTTATATTAATGTGTGTGGATATTTACAAGATGGAGGATGATAACGAAATATATGATAGGGCAGAACAGGTAATTAATGATAGGTTTAAGGGAATGAAAGCAGCGTCAGCATCAATGATACTTCATTGTTTAAAACCTAATACATTTCCTATTTTAAATTCAAATCAAGGAGCTAAAAATATATATTTGTATTTAGGGATAAATTTGAGTAAACCTAAAGAAATTGGTACATATATAAGTAATTGCAGAATGATAAAAAAGTTCAGAGATGAAAATTGTGGAGTGAAGAATTATAGGACATTTGATTTGTTAGCAAGGAAACTGGGTATTTTAGAACAGAATGATGAAAATACCGAAGATATTGAGGAAGATAGAATTATGGAAGATAATAATTATAGCTTAAATACGATTTTGTACGGACCTCCGGGAACCGGAAAGACATATTATACAGCAATTATAGCAGTTAAGATATGCGAACCTTCATTTGACACATCTGATTATAATTCTGTTATGGAAAAATATAAAGAATTAAAAGAACAGGGTAGAATTGTATTCACAACTTTTCATCAATCTTATGGATATGAGGAATTTATTGAGGGAATTAAGCCTGTTTTGAATGAGAATAACGACGGAATCGGCTATAGAGTGGAAGATGGAGTATTTAAAAAATTTTGTAATTCTGCACGCTCTTTTTCAGGTAAAGATTCTAATATTGAAAAACCCTACGTTTTCATTATTGATGAAATAAACAGAGGTAATATATCAAAGATTTTTGGAGAGCTTATTACATTAATTGAAGATACAAAAAGAGAGGGAATGGAGGAAGCAATAAGTTTAAAATTGCCATATTCGGAAGAAGATTTTAGTGTTCCATCAAATGTTTATGTGTTGGCAACTATGAATACTGCTGACAGGTCAATTTCATTGATAGACACAGCACTTAGAAGAAGATTTAGTTTTATTGAAATGATGCCAGATGAAGAAGTATTAATGAACATGGGTATCGGAAATATAAGCATAGATGGGATTACACTTGATATTGTAGCGATGCTTAAGACTATAAATGCAAGAATTGAATTTTTATATGACAGAGAACATACAATAGGGCATGCTTTTTTTATGGAGTTAGTTAATGAACCTACAATAGATAAATTGGCATCTATTTTTATGAAATCAATTATTCCGTTGTTACAGGAATATTTTTATGAAGATTATCAGAAGATACAATTGGTTTTGGGAGATAACGCCAAAAATAATCCTGACTTGAAATTTATAAAGGATGACAGAATTGATTTAAAAAGTATATTTATGGGGAATGTAGATGATATAGTTGATGAAAAAGAAGTAATATATACTATAAACAAACCTGCATTTTGGAATGTTGATTCTTATAAAACGATAGGAAAAAATCTGTAAAGTGGTGATTTGATGGGTAAGTTGCTTGAAGTAAGAGAATTTGATTCTATTATTTGTAATGAGAATTATAAAGAAAATGAAAAATATAAATATATGCCAAAGCAGGATTTTCAAAACCTTGTTGAATTTATTCATGAATTTATAGAAACAGATAAAACAGATGTACTTGATTTTATGAAAATAGGCTATAAACGTAACATCGGCGACATAGTGACGATAAAAAATTTTGTTGGCCTTATCCAGACAAAAAATGGTACAAAAATACAGATATTGCCTAAGATAGATTTTGGAATTGACGAGGATGAGGGCAATATTAAAACAAAAAAGACTTTTATCAGAATGATTCGGAGCTTGAAAGAGTTTTCAGGTAAGATATTTAATGATTCTAATCTGGAAATTGATAAAATGAATCTATATGAATTATTTATTAATATGTATTTACAACAGGTCAGAAAATTAGTAAAACATGGGTTGAAATCAGGGTATGTCAGACATGAAGATAATTTGAAATTCTTTAAAGGAAAAATTAAGGCTAGTCAGCATATAAAGAAAAACGTAGCACATAAAGAAAGATTTTATATGGAATATGATGAGTTTAGTCTAAATCGTGCTGAAAACAGAATTATAAAAACTACGTTATTGAAGCTTCAAATACTTACAGAGAGTGCCGAAAATAGTAAGGAAATTCGACAACTTCTTACGGCTTTTGAAGAGGTGGACATATCTGTAAACTATGAAAAAGATTTTGCATGTGTTGTAATTGACAGAAATACTAAGGATTATGAAAGCTTGATACAATGGTCAAAAGTAATTCTTTATAACAAGAGTTTTACAACTTTTTCAGGCGCTAATAGTTCCAAAGCTTTATTATTTCCAATGGAATCTGTTTATGAAAGTTATGTGGCAAAGGAAATAAAAAGAATATTTACACCGGATGGATGGCAGGTAAGGACGCAGGATAAAGGATTATATTTATTTACGAAGCCCTACGAACAATTTGCTTTACGACCGGATATAGTGATAAAGAAAGAAGACAAGATAATTATATTAGATACAAAATGGAAGCGGTTATTTGACAATGAAAAGGCTAATTACGGAATTTCACAGGCAGATATGTACCAGATGTATGTATATTCTAAGCGGTATGGAACAGCAGATACATGGCTTTTATATCCTGTAAATAATGAAATGCGTAATCATAAACAAATAAGTTTTGAGTCAGAAGATGGAACAAGAGTAAGTATATTTTTTGTGGATGTAGCAGCGATTGAAGATAGTTTAAACCTCCTCAAGAAACAAATAACCGGTAATTTATTATAATATTCACAATATCGGAATTAAGAATAAATAAAACTTGACAATAAGTTGATGTAAAAGTACAATGATACGATTTAGATATGCTAAATGGTCGGACAGGGATTTAAGAAAGAAGGTACACAGCCTATGTATGAGTATGTAAATAAGAGGGAACTAACTTTAGGTAGAGAAGAAGTGGAAGCAATTATAAGAAGGGCACAAGATATTATGAAGAAAAAGTATAATACAACTTTTCAATATGCTTTGATTGGTAGTGCAAAACGCCACCTTGTTACTAAAATTAAAAATGGGAACAAAGGATATGATTATGACTATAATCTGATTATCCAAAAATCTGACCAATGGAATAATCCTAAAAACCTGAAACAACAGTTTATTACAGCTTTTTCGGAAGCAGTTAAGGGGACTTCTTATAAACCGCCTGAGGATTCTACGTCTTGTATTACAATAAAGGTGGTAGATAAAAATAATTCAAGGATAATTAGAAGCTGTGATTTCGCAATTATCTATTACATTTGTGAAAATAAAAATGATGGATATAGATATCTGAAAAATTGGAAAAATGTAAGGTATTCATTTGAATATAGAAAAAATTCAAAAGATGCCGAATCATCATTGGATTATATTCTTGAACATGAGAATGGCTGGAATATGATTAGAGAAGAGTATCTTAAACTAAAGAACTGTAATAAGGATATTAATAAAAAATCTTTTGTCCTTTATCTGGAAAGTATTCATAACGTTTACAACAATTTAAGACAACATGAAGAACAAAAAAGATATGGTTCGCTTTGTACTGTGTATAGACATATTTAACAATGAAGACACAGAAATTTTATTTTGAACTTTTACCGGTTGATGGTGTAAAATTATACAGATAATTCAAAAACTATGGAGGTTTTAAAAATGGGAATTAATTCAATAGATGCAGAGGATGACCAGTTTGCATACAGGTATGACACACAGTTATTAATTGACAGGCGAGACAAGGATTTGGATGAAGATGAAATTGCCGACTATATAACGGAACATTTTGAGGGAAACAGTCTGATAGCCGCAGGAGACGAAGAATTGGTTAAAATACATTTTCATACTAATGAGCCTTGGAAAATACTTGAATACTGTAATTCAGTTGGTGAAATCTATGACATTGTTGTGGAAGATATGATTAGACAGACAAACGGTCTTCAGGGTTAATTTATAAAAATGGGGGATGATAGTATGGAATCAGGAAATTATGATATTAACATACAGTATTTCTGTGGAAAAAAGGTTTTTGTTGAACTAAAGTTGCTTTATTGTTAGAATAGTATATAGGAATAATATTATTTCACAGATTGGAGATAGGTATGGATAATAAAAAAAGTGCAGCTAATTCGGGAGTTAAAGATAACTTAACAGAAGTAAAGGTGACGAACGAAGAAGTTTTAGCATCTAAAAAAGCAACCGAGACAGCAAAGAAAACAACAGCTAAGACAACCAGTACAGCGAAAAAAACAACCGCTAAGACAACAACGGCAGCAAAGAAAACAACCGCTAAGACAACCGGTACAGCGAAAAAAACAACAGCTAAGACAACAGCAACCACAAAGAAAACAACAGCAAAAAAAGCTGAGATTGCTGCGGAGCCTGTTGTAGCAGAGAATATTCCTGTTACACAAGAGCCTGTTGTTACGGAAAATATTCCGGCTGCACCGGTTGATTTGGGACCACGAAGAAGTGTTGCTTTTATAGGTTCTGAATGTTACCCATTTGCCAAGACCGGAGGACTTGGAGATGTAATGTCCGCACTTCCTAAGAGATTAGCCAAACTTAATCTGGATGTTAAGGTAATACTTCCAAGATATAAATGTATTCCTTGGAAATATCAGGAGAAAATGGAATACAGAGGTTCTTTTTATATGAACCTTTGTGCTGACGGAAGACAGTATTATGTAGGTATTATGGAATATCAGGAAGACGGAGTTGTATATGATTTTATTGACAATGATGATTTCTTTTCATGGGGCAATCCATATACCAACCTTATTGATGATATTCCTAAGTTCTGCTTTTTTGCAAAAGCATCCCTTGCAGCACTTAATTATCTGGACTGGACTCCGGATGTAGTACATTGTCATGACTGGCAGGCAGCTTTAGTGCCACTTTATTTAAGAACTTGTTTTAAGGATACCAATGTTGGACGAGCAAGTGCGGTACTTACAATACATAATCTGAAATTTCAGGGAATATATGACAGAAAGATGATTCAGTACTGGTCAGGACTTCCGGATTATGTATTTAATAAAGACTGTTTGATTCAGAACTGGCTTGATGCTAATATGTTAAAAGGCGGAATTGCTTATGCCAACAAAGTTACAACTGTAAGTAATACATACGCATGGGAGATTCAGACGGAAGAATATGGAGAGGGTCTTGCGGAACATCTTAGATATCACAGTGACAAAATCAGAGGAATTGTTAATGGTATAGATACCGATAACTGGAATCCTGCCACAGATAAACTCCTGGCGGCAAATTATGATGCAGAAACAGCCATAGCCAATAAAAAAATTAATAAAAAGACACTTCAGGAGTCATTGGGACTTGATGTGGATGACCATAAGATTGTAATAGGACTTATTTCACGTCTTACCAATCAGAAAGGGCTTGACCTTGTAAATGATATAATTCCAAGTATTATGGATGAGCATACACAGGTCGTTGTTCTTGGAACAGGTGATTCATGGTATGAGAATACATTCCGTTATTATGAAGATAAGTACAAAGGTAATTTCTGTGCATATATTGCGTATGATGAAAATGTTGCACACAATATCTATTCCGGATGTGATGCTCTTTTAGTTCCGTCAAGATTTGAACCATGCGGACTGACACAGCTTATAGCCATGAGATACGGAGCAATTCCAATTGTCAGAGAGACAGGCGGGCTTAAGGATACGGTCCAGCCTTATAATATGTTTGATAATACAGGTAATGGTTTTACATTTGACAGATATGAAAGAGGACTTCTTTACGATACAATTAACAGAGCAAAGACACTTTATTTTGAAAACAGAAAATATTGGGATGATATGGTCATCCGTGATATGAAAAAAGATGTGTCATGGGAAAAGAGTGCAAGACAGTACAAAGATATGTATGTAGAGCTGACACCAAGATACTAAAATATATGGAAAGGCATATGCTATCCGGGCATATGTCTTTTTTTAAAATAATTGAAACCTGTTTATAATATATGTCGTATTAATAAGTGAAGGGATAAGAAAGGAGATGCTTCCCATAGAAGATGAAATAATTATAGACCGTTATATTGTAAGAGATGAAAGAGCAATTTCTTATACGGCAGATAAGTATGGAAAGCAGCTTGTTGCTATTGCCAATCGTATTTGCGATGACCTGGATATTGCTGAGGAATGTGAGAATGATACTTATTTGCGCGCATGGAATTCGATACCTCCTCACGAACCACGAGGCTATTTTTTTACTTTTCTGGCAAAAATAACCAGAAATCTTGCACTGGACCGGTATAAAGAATCAAACAGGCTGAAAAGAAGTGCTACAATTGTGGAACTGACAGGCGAACTTTCAGAGATAATTGCAGGAAACGATGATACAACGGCAAATGCAGAAAGCGAAGAACTTAAAAATTATATAAATTCTTTTCTTAGAACCCTTAACAAAGAAAAAAGAAATGTATTTATAAGGCGGTACTGGTATATGGATTCTGTGGCTGAGATTGCAGACAGATATGGCATCAGTGAAGGCAAAGTTAAAACAATTCTTTTCCGTGTCAGAAACGGATTAAAACAATATCTTAAGAAGGAGGGCTATTATATATGAATTCATATGATTTTTTAAAAGCTATGAATGATATTGACGTTGATATGATTGAAGCGGCGGGAAAAACAGTCCGTAAACCATCTAATGTCATTAAGTGGATTGTGACAGCAGCAAGTCTGATATTAATAACAGGCATAAGCTTTATGATTGGAAATAAAGTAAGAAAACAACAGCAGCCACAAGTATCATATTCGCTTATAGAATTTTCATTGGACGATAAAATATATTGCGCTCCCGTGGTACAACAGTGTTCAGAATATAATCTTGTTGATGATGCGAGTACAGTGATATCGGTTCAGATGAAACAACCGGATGAAAGCGACCTTGGTGATGAAATGGGGTCAATAACTGTAAAGGCAGGTAAAAAAAATATAATATGTAAGGTTTATTACTATAATGAGTATAATATGGATGATGAGATATGTATTGTGGCCTTTCCGGATGGACATTATCAGTTTTTTATAAGAAAGGATTAAGCAAAAAGTGAAATGTAAAAAATCAATTATGGGGCTGGCGGCTCTTCTGATTATGATTTTCCACTTTTATATCCCTTTTTCAGGATTAAAAGCAGAGTTAGTAATCTACCGGGCAGCATATATAGGCGTGGATATTTTCTTTTTTGTGTCAGCGTATTCATTGGCACAGAGAGATAGAATTGAATATTGGAAGTTTGTGGGCAACAGGCTGCTGTCAGTATATATTCCATTTGTATTGTTTGCTGTTGTGGCAGCCTTTTACGATAAATGGAAATACCCGAGATTTTTCAAGGTAATTTCAGGCATTGAATTTTTCAAAAGAGGAGGAGGCTCCTTTTTATGGTTCTTTGTTGCCATAATGCTTATATATCTCATAGCACCTTTTTTGATAAAATTAAAAAAACGGTTTGGATTAAAGGCGTTTTTTGGGATGATACTTGGCTGGCTGTTACTTGGTGTGTTATGTAAGGATGTCCTTGGAAACAGAGCTGTTTTTGTACTGGTAAACAGACTGCCCATAATTTTTATCGGTATGTATTATGAAGAAATCAGAAACTTTTTGTTAAAAAAATCCGGACTTCCTGTAATAATTGCAGGATTAATTGCAGGTTCTTATCTGCTTTACAGATATGGCAGCATTGAAAGACTGAATAAACCTTTCTTTGAAATGTATTATATTATTGCAATTCCTTTTGTAATATCGCTGATATTACTTTGGGATTATATTTCATCACACGTATCAATCAGAAATCTTCCGATGCAGTTTATAGGCAGGCTTACATTGGAACTATACGGTCTGCAGATGATTTTCGGGTTTAAACTTGAAACCGGGATTTATAAAGCAACCGGACAAAAACTTATTACGTTTCTGATTACTGCGATATGCCTCGTAGTGGCAGCATATATTTTATATCTTATAAAAAAACTTACAGTAAAATTAGTTAAAAAAGTTAAGGAGAGAAAATTATGAAAAAATTATTTGCAGGTATTATTATTTTAACAATGGCAGTGGGACTGTTTGGATGTTCAAAGTCTGACAGCAACGGTGAGACAACAATTGATAACACAAAGGAATCAGTAACAGATACTACAGATAATCCTACAAACGGATCAGAGGGTGATAATTTAGGTTCTGACGATATGGATTCGGCAGAAATTGAAAAAAAGATTGTATCTATTTTTGAAGATGGGATTGATAAAGGAACAGACATTGAAGAAATAGCAAAATTAATCGCTCCGGTTGGTGGATATGATTGTGAAGTAAATAAAGTCAAAGAAGGTTTATTGATGGGATTTGATGAGGACATCAAAGGTTTTAAAAATGGATATGAAATTGCACCTGTTATTGGTTCAATTCCATACGTTTCATATATTTTTGAAACGGATGATGCAGAAGCCCTTGCAGCACAGCTGAAAAAGTCGGCGAACCCACGCTGGAACATCTGTACAGAAGCTAACGAACCTGTAATCAAGGTTAAAGATAACTATGTATTTTTTACAATGTGTCCGGGTGCAGACTGGTAATATTAAAACCCCTTGAGAGAATAAATAAATTCCTCGAGGGGTTTTTTTTCAATAGATACAATGTTATAATGTTTAAGGATAATATAGGTTAAAATTTTATAATGCTTCTGTTTTATTATTTAAGAAAAGAAAGGAAGAGATTGTAATAGGACAGAAAGACATTTTATTAAAGAATTACTTTACTCCGGACATATTTGCGGATGCAATTAACGCAATATTGTATGACGGAAAGGAGCGACTTAACATGTGCGAAGCATTTGAAGGATTAATAGAAGAAGGCAGGAAAGAAGAATTAAAGAACAAATATAAATCATGGGTAACATTAAGCCATAACCTTGAAAAGAAAGGTATGAGCAGAGCTGAAATAGCTTCTTCACTCGGAATATCGGAACTGGGGCTTGCAGAGGCATTCAGGTATATGGATAAGGATAAATAAAAAACTGAAAAACGAAGACTTTATCACATCATCAGGCATAACTCAAGTGTAAACAAATCCTCATGGTTTTTAAGGGAGAGACCGGTAAGTGCCTCTATTTTGTCAAGTCTGTATATAAGCGACTGACGATGAAGATTTGAAAGCCGCGCGGCCTCACTGATATTGTAATTGGCTTTTATGTATGTCTTTAAAGTATCTGTATAGTCGGAATTGTGGATGGTATCGTAGTTTTTTAAAGAATTTAATATATTTGAAGCGGTAAGTCTGATTTCTTCGTCATTTCTTAAAAGACTTATAATCTTTTCTGAAATAGAGAACTGGAAACATTTACAGTGGATTGCTCCGCCTGAATCAATACAGAATTCAAGCGCTTTTTGTGCATTTTTATAACCAAGATTCAGGGTGTCAACAGGACGTCCCATGGAATCATATCCCCAGAGAAAAGCTGTGGCAGGAATATTCTGCTCACAGTTTTTTTCAAAAGAAGCAATATAATCTTCAATCTGATTCCTTGTATTGGATTCGTTTTTATTTTCAAGTAAAATTACAAGAATATCGTGCTGGAGAGAAACGAGACATTTAAGCTTGTAATCCAAGGCTGTTTTAAGGGCCAGTTCCTCAATGAAAACATTGCTTTGACCTTCAACATTAAAATCAGAAGTGGATACCTTGGCTAAGATGCAGTTAAAATTTCCACTGATATCAAGTTCAAGAAGTTCAGCTTTTGAGCAGACCTCTGATAAGGATTCAAATTCATGGTGTGCCAGTTTCCAGATAAAATCTTCTTTGGATTTCATTCTTGATGCCATAATGGCGTATTCCCTGTCAAACCATAAAGTCAGGGGTGTATTTATACACTGGACGGCAGAAGCAGAATGAAAATTAAGATCAAAGACTGTATTGTCAAGAAGCAGAAAGCCATATTGTCTGCCGGAGTTGGCAATCTCAAGTCTCTTGATTTCACCTGTTCTCGATTTGAGGTATCCTGCCGGGGACAAACGTCTGATTATGGAATTACGTCCAACAATTTTATGGTTGATGTCAAGGATAACGATATCGCTTCCGAGATATTTGTAGCAGACCTCGGCTGCATCCTCAAGGGATTTCCCTTGAATGAAATGATTAAGGAGGTCACGCTGGAGTGCCTCAAGGTAGGTCTGTATTTCATTTTCGTTTTTCCATATTTCTTTTAAAGTCTCTTCAACTACTTCCGAAAAAAGGTGGTCCCAGTCCATGCTGAGAATAGGAAAATTCTTAGCTGAATATATGGGCAATATATTGTCCAACATATGAAAATCATTCCCCGGAAATGCAAATACAACCGCAGAAGCACCGGCAAGGTATAATTCTTCAATAAACTGCTTAAGATCAGTTTCATTGTCTCTTACAGTAAGAGCCTGTGAAAGGATAATTTCGTGCCTGCGGACGAATTTTTCAACCGGAGGCTCAAGAAGGGATATGTTTTCAACCGGAATATCCGTAATATTATCTATTTTGTTTAAAAGCCTGAAGTCCCCTGTTGCAGGAAGTTCAAGAAATTTCTTTAAATCCATAACTTACTCCATATATACAAAATGTAAAAAAATATATTTATATTTTATACAAAATGTATATTGAAATCAAGCTATTTTAAGATTAATATATGCTCATAAATCAAAAAAAGATTAACAAAGGCGTTATATTGATGAGAAATCATCGGTGTAACGCCTTTTTTGCTGAAAAACATCTTGCAGGAGGGAACGATATGTGGAAGTCAGATGAATATTATTTGGAAAAAGCCATAGAAGTTTCAAGAAAATCGAGAGCCGGTGGAAATACACCCTTTGGCTGTGTTCTGGTTGACGGCGACGGAGAAATAATTCTGGAACAGGGAAATGTTGAAATAACAGAAAAAAGATGTACAGGACACGCAGAGACAGTAATTATGGAAAGAGCATCAAAGCTGTATGATAAAAAATTTCTTTGGAACTGTACTTTATATACAACCTGTGAACCTTGTCCAATGTGTGCAGGAGCTGTTTACTGGGGCAATGTGGGAAAAGTTGTATATGCAATGACAGAAGAAAGACTCCTTCAGATGACAGGAAGCCATGAACAGAATCCTACATTTACAATGACCTGCAAAGAGGTTTTCGCAAAGGGTCAGAAAAAAATTAAAGTTGAAGGCCCATTTGATTCATTGGCAGAAAAGGCGGCCGAAGTACATTTTGGATATTGGGATAATTAGGAGGGAACGATATGAAAAGAGCAATTACAAATGTAACTATATTTACTGTTAATGAACAGGACAGGATAATCAGAAACGGAACAGTCATTATAGACGGAGAAAAGATTACGGCAGTTGGCAGTTCGGAGGAAGTTAAGATTCCCGAGGATACAGATGAGATAATCGATTGCAAAGGCGAGATGGCACTGCTTCCGGGATTAATTGATACACATAACCATTCAAGCCTTATGAGAGGCGTTGTGGAGAACCAGAGAATGGTTGACTGGCTTCCGGTATATGATCTGGAGCATAGGGCATGTATGGAAGAGGATGCTTACCATGCGGCAAGGCTTTGTTACCTTGAATGTCTGAAAAACGGAACAACCACAATAATGGATATGTACCGTTTTATGGACAGGTGTGCAGAAGCAGCAGGAGAACTTGGAATCAGATTACATTGTGCACCTTATGCGGCAGATGTTTTACCATATACATTCTTTGATACAACGGAGACTAATGAAGCATTAATTAAAAGTCATCACATGTCATATAACGGACGTATCAGAGTGTGGATGGGACTTGAGGATCTGTTCTATTGCAGTGAACAGATGTATAAAGACGCAGTGAGATGCCAGAAGGAATATGGCGTAGGTATTCACACACATGGCTGTGAACAGATGGAAGAAGAACAGACAATACATAAAAGATTCGGTAAATCAACGATAGAAGTTCTTGAGGAAAGAGGAATTCTTGGTGAACATACACTTTTAGCCCATTGCGTATGGGTTGGAAGTGAAGATATGAAACGAATGGCAGCCACCGGAACAAGCCTCGCCCATTGCCCGGCATCGGCGGCAAAGCTAGGATGTGGAGTTGCAAGAATACCGATGATGAAAGAAGCGGGCGTCAATGTTTCACTTGGAACTGACGGACCGATAGACAATAACAGCATGGATCTTTTCAGGGAAATGAAAATAGGTTCACTCTTACAGAAAGCAACCCATTGTGATGCACTTATGTTTGGTGCAAAAGAGATGTTAAGGATGGCAACAATTAATGGAGCAAAATCCCTTGGAATGGAAAAAGAAATCGGCTCAATAGAAGCCGGTAAATCAGCGGATCTGATTCTCGTTGATTGCATGAGTCCTAATTTACAGCCGGTTTACTGGGACGGAGATGACACCAATCTGTTGTGGAATCTCGTATATTCCGCAAATGGAAGCAATGTAAATACGGTAATGGTTCAGGGCAACATCCTCGTAAAGGATGGAAAGGCTACAAAAGTAGATGAACGTGAGGTCATTAAAATGGCTTCAAAACAAGGTACGGATTGGATGCGTCGAAGAGAGATGCATAGAAAATATATAACAAAACCAATCAGCGAATAACAACACATACAGGAGGAAGAAACTATGAGAAGAAAATTATTAAGTAAAATTGTGGCAGGAATTTCAGCAGCAACACTTGTTATAGCATGTTTAACAGGATGCGGAAGCAGCGGATCTAATGGTTCAGGTTCGTCAGATACTTTTAAAGTAGCATACATTTCAGCATGTCCGTTTGAAGACGGCGGCTGGGGCTCAAGCTGTTATGCAGGCTTTAAAGCGTCAGAGAAAAAATTTGATAATATTAAGACTTTTGAAGTGGAAAATGTGTCACTTGAGAATATGACATCTACCGTAAAACAGTATTGTGATGCAGGAGTTGACCTTATTATTTCACCTGATACAGACCTTTCGGATGCGTTTTCGGAAATCGCACCTGATTATCCCGATGTAGATTTTGCGGCAATTGACGGAACATATACAGCGGATAATGCATTGTCAATGTCACAGAACAATCCTGAAATTGGTTTTGTAGCCGGAGTAATTGCAGCACTCCAGTCAGAAAACGGTTCAGTCGGATTTGTCGGCGGTGAGGAATCAGACGAGATCCTTAAAGCAAGCAAGACAATGGAAGCCGGTGCAAAATATATTAACCCTGACATCAAATTTACATCAGTAATGAGTGGTTCATGGACAGACGTTGCAAAGGGAAAAGAAATAGGTATATCAATGATTTCAACCAATAAAGCAGATGTTATTTTCTCATTTGCATCAGGTGTTGATGCAGGTGTAAGAGAAGCCTGCCAGTCAGCGGATAACGTATACTTTATCGCACAGCCTTCAGAGTCCCACGATACAGCTCCCGATATTACGGTAACAAGTATTATCCAGAGTAATGAAGCTCTTATCTATCATGCAATGGAAACAGCGGCAAACGGCACATTTAAAGGCGGATATTATATCGCAGGATTTGAAGACGGCGGTACATGCAGCCTTGGTGTATTCGGAGATTTCTTTGATGCGGATAAGCAGGCTAAGGTTAATGATGTAATCAATAAAATCAAGAGCGGTGAAATTGATTGTGACAATTATGCAAAATAATTGAGAAAAAGTGATGACAGAGCCTGTATAGAATACGGATTTTGTCATCACATGTACCATAATGATAAGAAAGGAAGAATGCATATGCTTGAATTAATTAAAATAACAAAAAAATTCGGTGATTTCTATGCATTAAAAGATGTCAATTTAAAAGTTGGTGACGGCGAAGTACATACACTTTTAGGCGAAAACGGTGCCGGAAAAAGTACACTTATGAATATTCTTTGCGGATTATACCAGCCGACATCCGGAGAAATAATTTATAAGGATTGTGAATGGCATATGGATTCGCCTTTAACAGCAAGAAATATAGGTATTGCAATGGTTCATCAGCATTTTATGCTTATTGAAGCCATGACTGTACTTGAAAATATAATGCTGTGCGGACTTGAAGAGAAAGGAAAACTTCTTAACAAAACCGCAGTAACCAAAAAGGTTATGGAAATAGAAAAAACCTATGATTTACAGGTTGACATTAATGAAAAAGTAAGCAATCTGTCGGTGGGTATGCAGCAGAAAGTTGAAATAATCAAGGCGTTATACAATGATGCAGAATTACTCATATTAGATGAACCTACCGCGGTTTTAACGGATGAAGAAGCGGCAGGATTATTTAAGATTATCGAAAAATTAAAAGCCAATAACAAATCCGTTATTTTCATTTCACACAAGATGAAAGAGGTAATGCAGATTTCGGATAAGATTACGGTACTCAGACGAGGTCAGACAATTACAACTGTTAATGCCAAGGACTATAGCCCACAGGAACTTGCTAATCTGATGGTTGGCGAAAAAGTTATTACCAGAACTTATGAGAAGAAGCATGTTGATTCGGATGACGAATTAATCTATGAATTAAAAGATGTATCTTACCACAAGGAAAGCAAACACAGCGGATTAAAAGATATCTGCCTTAAAGTACATAAAGGTGAAATTCTTGGGGTAGCCGGAGTTGACGGAAACGGACAGAGCCAGTTGGCAGAGATTTTAACAGGAATAGCAAAACCATCGGAAGGAACGAGAATCTATGACGGAAAGAATGCAAACGAGTTCAAGGTTATTGATTTTATAAATGACGGACTTGCACATATTCCGGAAGACCGTAATAAGATGGGACTTATAGGAGATATGAACATCAAAGATAACATTGTACTTAAAGACCTTGAGAAAAAGAGGTTTTCAAAGGGTCATGGCAAGTTCCTACTTAGTAAAAAAATAACAGAGTATTCCAATCAAATGAAGGAAAAATATGATATACGCTGCTCATCAATAGAGGAAGAAGCGAGAAATCTTTCAGGTGGAAACCAGCAGAAAGTAATTTTAGCAAGGGAACTTGAAAGAAATCCTAAATTCATCGTGGCAATGCATCCTACAAGAGGACTTGATATAGGTGCAACTAATTTTATCCACAACAGCCTTATTGAAGCCAGGGATAAAGGCATTGGCGTTGTGGTTGTATCGGCAGATATTGACGAAGTAATTAAAATCTCAGACAGGATTATAGTTATGTTTGAAGGAAAAATAATGGGTGAAATATCCGGAAGTACCCCGGATATGGACAAAATCTCAGCAATGATGGGAGGTAAAGAATATGAAAGCATCAATAACTAAAACAATTCAGAAAATAGCCATTCCCATAGTGTCGGTTTTGTTTGCACTTATTATTGGAATTATCATTATTGAACTTACGGGAAACAATGCTTTTGAAGCCTATGGTTATATGTTTAAAGGAGCATTTGGCTCAGGAAACAGTATATGCGAGCTTCTTACTATTTCGGTTCCCCTTATACTTTGCGGGCTCGCAATTACTTTTGCTTATAAAAGCGGCGTGCTGACGATAGGTGTTGACGGACAGCTCATAATGGGAGCGATAAGTGCGGCATGGTTTGTAAAAACATTTGCTAATATTCCTGCACCGCTTATTACAATAGGTGCAATTATTGTAGGCATGGTAGTGGGTGCTCTTTGGGGTGCTATAGCCGGTGCGTTAAAGGCATTCAGGAAAGTAAATGAAATTGTAAGTACACTTTTAATGAACTACATAGCACTTTACCTTGCAAGTTACCTATATACGTATCCTCTTGCAGCAACAAACAGCAAGATTCCCCAGACTGAAAAAGTTGCTGAGGCGGTAAGACTTGCCAATCTTGTTCCGGGAACAAGAGTTCACATAGGAATTATAATCGCATTACTTGTAGCGGCACTTATATGGTATGTGCTTTATAAAACCTCTTATGGAGTAAAATTCAGGGCTGTAGGAATTAATCCTGTGGCAGCTGACTGTAACGGTATTCCGGTAAAAAAATATCTGATACTGTCCATAGCAATTTCGGGAGCAATCGGCGGTCTGGCAGGTACCATTGAACTTCTCGGTACCCAGTTCAGAATACAGAGCGGTTTCTGTGCAGACTATGGTTTTGACGGAATTGCCATAGCACTGATAGGTCAGCTTCATCCTATAGGAACTGTTCTTGCGGCACTGTTTTATGCGGCATTAAATGTAGGTTCTAATTCAATGGAACTTATGACAAATGTTCCGTCTTCTATTGCAAGTATTATTCAGGCGATAATTATATTCTTTGTAGTAGGCGGAAGTGTATTAGTAGAAAAAGATAAGTTTAAGCAGTTCTTTAAATCAAAATTCAAAGGAGGTAAGGCAGATGAATAATATATTCACTTTAACGTTTCTTACGGGTCTTTTGATAGCAACCATGCGTATGCTTCCTCCGTTGTTACTGGGAGCGACAGGCGAGATGTTTTCAGAAAGATGCGGACTTACCAATATCGGACTTGAAGGCATTATGTCAGTGGGTGCGATTGTAGGTTTTATTACTTCATATTTTACGAAAAATCCATATCTTGGTATGCTTGCAGGCGTTGTGGCAGGATGGGGCGTAAATATGATATATGCTTTCCTTACAATTAATCTTAATGCAGACCAGGTAATAGTGGGAAATGCCATGAATATTCTGGGACTTGCCATAGCATCACTTGTATATACAACAGTATCCAAAAAGCAGGCAGGAGTCATGCAGTCGGTAACGGCAGATAATTATTCGGTTCTTATTATTGCGGTTGTTATGACACTTGCTATAGGTTTTTATCTTTATAAAACCAAATCAGGACTTGCTTTCAGGTCAGTAGGTGAATTTCCGAGGGCAGCAGAAACACTTGGTATCAATATTACCAAGAAAAAATATCTCGCATGTTCTGTAAATGGTGCCCTTTGTGGTCTTGCCGGTGCATATCTTACAACCGTATATATATCATCTTATGTAAACGGTATTGTATCAGGACGAGGATATATAGCTCTTGCTGCAGTTATTTTTGGTAAGTGGAAACCTAAGGGTGTGCTTTTAGCCTGTATATTCTTTGCATTTCTTGATGCTTTGCAGTTAAGACTCCAGGTTGTAAGTAATGCGATACCTTATCAGTTTTTACAGATGCTTCCTTACCTTGCAACCCTCATAGTGCTTTCATTCTTTATGAAGCCGGGTTCAGAGCCTAAGGCAAATGGCAAGCCATATACAAGAGAATCAAGATAGGAGGAGAAAAGTATGACATCATTAAATACAGTCTGGCTGTTGATTTGCGGAACCTTGGTTTTTTTCATGCAGGCAGGTTTTGCGATGCTTGAGACAGGTTTTACAAGAGCCAAAAATGCAGGTAATATTGTAATGAAAAACATAATTGATATATGCATAGGTGCTCCGGTTTTCTTCTTTATCGGATTTGGACTTATGTTTGGTAAAAATTGCGGTTTTATCGGAAATCTTGATTTGTTTATCAGAGATGACTATACATCCCTTTTACCTGACGGGGTATCTCTTTGCAGCTTCGTATTTTATCAGATTACCTTCTGTGCTACGGCAGCAACAATTGTTTCAGGGGCAATGGCAGAAAGAACTAAATTTTCGGCATATTGCATATACAGCGTAATTATATCAATGTTTGTATATCCGATTGTAGGACATTGGATATGGGGTGGAGGCTGGCTTTCAAAGCTTGGTTTCCATGATTTTGCAGGCGGAACCGTTGTTCATACCGTTGGTGGTATGGCAGCACTTATGGGTGCAAAAATAGTCGGTCCCCGTATTGATAAATATGACAAGAATGGACGAGGCAAGGCAATACCCGGCCACAATATAATCCTTGGGGCACTTGGTATCATGATTCTCTGGTTTGGCTGGTTTGGTTTTAACGGAGGTTCGGTTATTACATCAGGTGCAGCTGATAAAGTCGGCAACGTATTTTTAAATACAATTTTATCAGCCGGAATTGCAGCGGTGGCAGCTATGATCACAAGCAAAATCCGTTACAGAAAAGCAGATATTTCCATGACGATAAACGGCATTCTTGCGGGACTTGTTGCAATTACCTGCGGATGTGACCAGTACACACCTTTGACTGCCTGCCTTATAGGAATCTTTGCCGGAGTATTTTCAATAATTGCAATACAGTTTGTGGACAAAGCATTGAAAATAGATGACCCCGTAGGAGCAATCGGCGTTCATGGTTTCTGTGGAATCCTTGGAACCTTGCTTGCAGGACTTTTTTCAAAGACAAAAGGACTTTTTTATACCGGCAATGCAGGCTTTTTCTTAACACAGCTTCTTGGTTCTGCGGTTGTTGTGGTATTTGTCCTTGTGATTATGGGACTTGCATTTACTTTAATTAAACATACTTCAGGGCTTCGTGTCAGCGCAGCAGAAGAGATTGAGGGACTTGATAACAGGGAACACGGTCTTAACAGTGCATACGGCGATTTTGTTACCAACAGTTATACTGAAATTCTTCAGAGCGGTCCGTCTAATACATCAGAGCATGAAAAACTTGTACCTATAACTCTTGACAACAGCACACAGACAAAGCAGGCTTCTTCAATTTCCAAAGTGGAAGTTATTATGAAGCGTTCAAGATTTGAGGCATTTAAAGAGGCAATGAACCGAATCGGAGTAACAGGTATGACTGTCAGCCAGGTAGTGGGCTGCGGAATGCAGAAAGGGCAGACAGACTTTTACCGTGGTACCCAGGTTGATATTAATCTTATTCCAAAAATCAAGGTTGAAATTGTCATTGCAAAAGTACCTGTGGAAACGGTTGTCAATACTGCAAGGGATGTGCTTTATACAGGACATATAGGAGATGGCAAAATCTTTGTATATGATGTCCGCAATGTTATTAAAGTCCGTACCGGAGAGGTGGACTATGATGCAATGCAGGGCACAACGGAATAGCGTACTATCTACATCATTATATATTTTTTCCTCACAGGCGGTCATATGACCGCCTGTTTTTGCTATAAACAAAACCTATAACAGAAAATAGAATAAAGGAATTATACAAACAAGTTGCAATGTGGTATTTTTAATCCAACAAAACCTACAGACATAGTAGGAATAAGGAGGACGAAAGAATGGGAAAGATTTATAAAAGTATTACAGAGTTAGTTGGACACACACCACTTGTAGAGTTGGGCAATTATGAAAAGAAACACAATTTAAAGGCAAGATTGTTGGGAAAACTTGAATATTTTAATCCGTCAGGAAGTATCAAAGACAGAGCTGCCCTTAATATGATTGAAGAAGCTGAAAAAGCCGGATTGTTAAAAGAAGGACAGACAATTGTAGATAACACCAGTGGAAATACGGGAATTGCACTTGCAGCATTCGGACATGCAAAAGGTCATGAATTTGTTACATTCCTTGAGAATGGTGTATCAAAAGAAAGAGTAGATATTTTTAATGCATATGGAGTGGAGCAATATTGGTTTGACGATATAAGCCCAAGAGTTAAGGAAATGCTTGAAACGGGAGCTCTTGATATTTCTAAAATTGAAGAAGATGTAAAAGCCTATGGTGATGAAAGAGGTTACTATTACACAGACCAGTGCAGCAACAGACATAATGCAGAAGCGCATTATAAAACAACAGGACCTGAAATCTGGGATGATACGGATGGAAAAGTAGACATCGTTGTATTATTAGGCGGAACCGGCGGAACAATATCAGGACTCAGCAAATATTTTAAGGAAAAAGATGAAAATATTCAGATAGTCGGTGTACAGCCTGATGTCAAATCAAGACTTGATGCTAATAATGACACAGGAAATACAATCGACGGTGTTTTCCCACTTGAAATTGGCGGAAATATCATAATTCCTCTTATCAATCAGTTTGAGGCAAAAATTGATGAAATTGTAGATGTATCGGCAGCGGAGGCATACGATGCAGCAAAAGAGCTTGTAAGAACGGATGGAATTTTCCTCGGACAGTCTGCAGGAGCAGCACTTGCAGCAGCTACAAAACTTGCGGAAAGACCTGAAAATGCAGGCAAAAATATTGTAATTATCATGGCTGACGACGGAACCAAATATTTATCAACCAATCAGTATAAATAGAATGTTGAGGTGATTTCCATGGCAGACAGATTAATAAATGTATTCAGAAAAAGCGAACTTAACGACTATCTTGAGTCGGCAGAAAAAACAGCCGGCTGGATAAAAAAATATGAAATTGCGGATGAAAAAGGTAAGCGCTGGAAGATAAGCGGAACCGAAGGTAAAGATCCTGATGCGGTAGAAAGTTCATTTTTGACAGATACCTCACTTTACGGAGGAGCTGCAGGAATTGGATATTTTTACTTACAGTTATATGAATTAACAGGTGCTGAAAAATATCTTGAAGAAGCAGAGGATGCGGCAGAATATCTTATAAATACCTATGAAAAAGAAGATGTTGTAAATCCCGGCATATATAACGGACTGTCAGGACAGGGCATATTCACATTGCTGTTGTATGACAAAACAGGGGATGAAAGGTATCTTCAGTTTGCCAAAACTCTGGCAGAGGATTCTTATACACAGAGCGTAAAAGACGAAAAAGGTATCCATTGGAACGGATGGTATGATTACATGGGGGATGGTGGTGTCATTGCATATTGGATATATCTGGCGGAAAAGACAAAAGACGGACATTATCTTAAATACGCTAAAGAAGCTCTTGACGCCATACTTTCATTAAAAAAGCAGTTTGGCGGTGATTCAATATATTTTGAACTCTTTGACCCAAGCGTATATTTTACAAGTGTTCCGTTAGGCGGTGTTGTACCTAATTTTGCTCATGGAACGGCAGGAATAGTGTACCTTCTTACAAAATATTACGAAGTAACAAAGGATGAGGAATATTTAAAATATGCCGTACAGGGATATAATTTTCTGAAGGAAATTGCCAATTGTACCGAAAAAGCATCAATTGTGCCATACCTTTACTTTAAAGGCGGGGAGAACAAATATGATGTTTCGTATCTTGGCTTCTGCCATGGACCTGTTGGCGACGGAATTACAGTAAGGGAGCTGTATCTTGCAACAGGCGATAAAGAATATCTTGATTTTTATAACCGCCTTACAGAAGCCCTGATAGAAGCCGGAGTACCATATAAACACTCAGCCGGCTACTGGAATAACTGCATTTGCTGCGGAACCTCAGGTATACTTTTACATTTTATTGATGCTGCAAAACTTACAGGAAATGAAAAATATAAAGATTTTACAGATAAAATAGCATACAAGCTTTTAAATGATGCATATACTGACAGCGAAGGAAACCGTTGGTATGACGCATGGACAAGAGTAAAACCATGGGATGTGGACGCACACCTTGGATTATTTGTGGGAGCTGCGGGTAATGCCAGTGCTCTTTTATCATACTACTCAGATAAAACGGGTAAAAAAATAACACCTGTTTTTGAATATCAGGAGGCGTAATATGGGAAAAAAGATACCTTATCTTTTTAAGACATACGAGACAGAAGATTACCTCAAAACAGCCAGAGAGACAGCAGAATGGATAAATGAACAGGAAGTAACCGAGGCAGAAGGAATAATATGGAAAACATTTCCTGACGGACAACCGGGACTTACGGGTTCTTCAATTTTATCAGATACAAGTTTTTATGCAGGTTCTGCGGGTATCGGATTTTTCTTTTTAAGATTGTATCAGGTAACGCAGGATAAGAAATGGCTTGAAAAAGCAGAGCTGGCGGCAGATTATCTTTTATCCAAAGAAAAAGATATTTCTTTTTACAGGAATATACAGGGACAGATAGAAGCCGAAAAAGGAAAAGAACACGCTTCAAAACTTTACGGATGGGCGTTTGGTTATAAAATCGGACCAATCAGTGAAGGACAGTTTGCACACGCTCTTTTTCTTGAAACAAATGAACAGAAATACTATGATTTCGCAATCAGACAGGCAGATACTTTTGTTGAAGCAGGAATAGAAGAGGATGAAAAAATACATTGGAGTGATGCAAGGGATATCGTCGGCGACGCCGGAGGAATAGTGTATCTTTTGCAGGTCTATAAACAGACAGGTAATAAAAAATATCTTGAGACAGCTGTTAAAGCCGGTGAATATATTGAACAGTTTGCTAACCCTGCCAAAAACGGTGGTACATATTATTATCTGTATGACCTTGTGGCTGCGAATGAAGGCGACGAAGATACAATCCATGTTAATTTTTCCCATGGCTCGGCGGGAACGGCGTATCTGTGGGCAGTGCTTTATGAGGCAACCGGAGATAAAAAGTATCTTGGAAGAGCAGAAAAAGTTTTTGAATATCTTGACGGAATAGCAAGCGGAGATGATGAAGCTGTATTGTATCCTTATCAGGACCATCCAAAACGTGGATTTTCAGATGACAGATTTTACCTTGGAATGTGCGGCGGACCTATAGGCTCAAGTTTTCCTTATAAAAAATTATACCGGCTTACAGGTGATGAAAAATATCTTGATAAGGTAAAAAAACTTGCAGAGGGTCTTGTAAGGTCAGGTGTTCCTGAGCATCTCTCATGGGGATACTGGGGAAGCAAGTGCCTTTGCTGTGGAGGCCCCGGTGTGCTTGAATATTTTGCGGATTTATATGATTTGACAGGCGACGAAAAATATAAGAAATATGCCAAAAGAACGGCAGATAAGCTTATTTCTGACTCTTATGAAGAGAAAAAAGGAAGAAGTTTTTACGGAGCATGGGACAGAATTGACCCTGCAAGAGTGGTAAGTTACACAGGGTATTACATAGGTGCAGCAGGTGCAGCAGGCGCTTTGCTTAAGTATTACAGCGTTTTAAAAAATATAAAAATTGCCGATTTCTTTGAATACTATTTGTGATATAATTGAATCCGCCGGAAAGGTAAGTCGCCTCCGGCGGATTTTTATTCGGAAGGAAACTGATATGGAATTGTTTAAAGGAAAGCCTGCTGATATGTCAGGCAGATTGGATAAAGAAATACGCACGTATGATTTACTTGATAAATTAGGAATAGAATATGAACGTGTTGACCACGAACCGGCAGAGACAATGGAAGCCTGCATTGAAATTGACAGAACACTTGCACCTGCGGTTATCTGCAAAAATCTTTTCTTGTGCAACTCCCAGAAAACCAGATTTTACCTGTTAGCTATGCGTGGGGACAAAAAGTTTATGACAAAAGAAATTTCCCATCAGATTAACAGTCCGCGACTGTCTTTTGCTACACCGGATTTTATGGAAAAATTCCTTGATATTACTCCGGGCTCCGTGAGTGTGCTGGGACTCATGAACGATACCGGCAATAATGTTCAGTTACTGGTTGATGAGGATGTGTTAAAAGAAGAATATTTCGGATGCCATCCGTGCATTAATACTTCAAGCCTGAAAATGAAAACTGAAGATGTATTCGGGAAGTTTATGAAAGCTGTAAACCATGATTACATGGTTGTAAAATTAGGCAAAAATATCGAATAAATTATAACAGAAATTAATCCGGGGGAGAACCTTACAGTTCTTCCTCCGGATATTTAAAATTCCATGAATTTCTGAATTCGGTCATCATATCCATAACATCTTTTGTATAATCAAGAAGCATACATTTCTTATCTCCATTGATGGCTTTTTCCATGTCAAGAAGCTCATATATAAGGGCATCCCGGGTATCTCCCTCTTTAACCCATTCTTTTTCGCCTGATTCTGTATAAGTTACAACAGCTTCAAAAGCTCTTGGATATTCCATTATTTCAATATAACCTTTTTCACATGAAACCATACCTCTTTTTGGCTGTTTGGAGTGAAGAGACAACATAACCGTAGCCATCTGACTGTCGTTATTCATCAGAAGCAGTCCTGCCTGTTCATCAACACCTGTGGGAGCTTTTTTAAGCTGGGACAAGAGTTTATCAGGTTTTTCCGTCATAAAATATCTGATAAAAGAAAGTGCATACACACCGATATCCAGCATGGCACCGCCCGCAAGGTTTCTGTTAAAGAAACGGTTGTTCATATTGTATTCCTTATAACTGCCAAAATTCATGGTTATAAGATTGACTTTGCCAAGTCTGCCGGAAGCTAATATTTCTTTAAGTTTTTTATAGACCGGCATATGGTATATGGTCATTGCCTCACCTATGACAACGTTATGCAAAGCCGCAAGTTCCATTGCTTCGTTAAGTTCGCGGCTGTTTAAAGTAATGGATTTTTCCACAAGAATATGTTTGCCGTTCCGGATAGCCTTTTTCATAAACTCAATATGGGTATTGTGAGGTGTGGTTATATAAATTACATCAACATCGGAATCGGTAAACATATCATTATAATCATCGTATACCTTTTCAATTCCGTACTTCTTTGCAAAATCAACTGCTTTTGAATAAGTTCTGTTTCCTACTGCATAAATATTTCTTCCGATTTTCTTAAGGGCAACCGCCATTTCGTTGGCAATTACACCTGTTCCGAGAACCGCCCATTTAATATCTGACATTTATTGACTCCTTTATTTTTTTATAATTATACAATCATTTTTTTAATAATATCAAGGTGTTTTTGCGTGGGAAAAACTGTTGATTTTTTTTTATAAATTGCATATAATAGGCAGTAACAGAACCCAACACGCCTCTCAACGATGCGGACCACGTTGGGTCTTTTAATTTTTAAGGATGAAGAGTATGCAAGAAAGATTCTAAATGATATTTCATATTTTCGATTAATAAAAGCATTTAGCCTTAATCTTAAACCCAAGAATGGTAATTATAATATGCGAACATCCTTTGAGACAATTGTTGGATTATATTTGTTTAATGCAAATCTTAGGCAACTTATTTTTCCTGAAATTGAAAAAATTGAGATTAATGTGAGATGCAGACTGTCAAATTATTTTGCTGAGAAATATGGTGTTTTAGGATATTTTAATGAAAATAATTTTGCAGATGTGAATTATCATAAAGAATTTTTGAATGACATTAATCAGGAAATACATAGAAATTCAAAGGCACCATTTGTTAAGAATTTTAAAGAAAATTATGAGGGTGGGGAATTGCCGATTTATGCGTTAGTGGAAGTATTTAGTTTTGGTACATTGTCGAAATTTTATAAAAATATGCTTAATCGGGATAAAAAAGGCAATAGCTAAGTCATTTGGCGTAGGTTATACATATCTGGAAAGCTGGTTGGAAAGTATATCGTACGTAAGAAATATATGTGCACACTATGGACGGTTATATAATGCTAAATTGTCAAAAACTCCAATATTATATAGAGAATATACTCAATCCGGAATAGGAAACAATAGAATTTTTGGTGTACTTTTGTGCTTAAAACAGTTATTAAAAAATGATACACATTGGAAATTTTTTGTGGACAATATAGAAATACTCATTGAAAAGTATGAGTATGTGAGGATAGACACAATGGGTTTTCCAGATAATTGGAAAAGTCTGCTTAGTTCTTAAAAACAATTCGCTCTAATTGTACTTTTTTGTATATTTTATTGTACAAAACCCCTGAATATAGTAAAATTTATATGAGTTTACAATGAAATGATTGTATGCTTATTTGGGATATTGGTTATCGAAGGCTTGATAACAAGCCAAAAATATTGTAGGAGGAATGACTATGAGTAAAAAGTCAATTTTTATGATGCTTGCTGTTTTTGTGGCATGCATCGCAGCAGTACTTTTTTTACCTAAGTCAGTATGGACTTGAGAACGTTGTTCTGGATGAAGAATATGTGTACTGTCAGGAAAAAGAAGATTCAATAATTACCTTAAAGAAAATAATAGTAACAATATAGAGTTTACTCCAATCGTAAAGGTGGATAAAACATAAAAATATAATTTTAGGAGGTATTACTATGGCAAGATTTACGTTACCAAGAGATTTGTATCATGGAAAGGGTGCATTAGAAGCACTTAAGACATTTCAGGGCAAAAAAGCCATGATTTGTGTTGGCGGAGGTTCAATGAAACGTTTTGGTTTCCTTGACAGGGCAGAACAGTATCTTAAGGAAGCCGGTATGGAAGTCAGACTTTTTGAAGGAATTGAACCTGACCCTTCGGTGGAAACCGTTATGAAAGGTGCCAAAGCGATGTTAGAATTTGAGCCTGACTGGATTGTTGCAATAGGTGGAGGTTCTCCGATTGATGCGGCTAAAGCAATGTGGATTAAATATGAATATCCTGATATTACCTTTGAGGATATGTGTAAAGTATTTGGCATACCTTCACTTCGTAAAAAAGCACATTTTTGTGCAATATCTTCTACTTCAGGAACAGCTACAGAGGTAACTGCTTTTTCAATCATTACAGATTATGAAAAAGGAATAAAATATCCGATAGCCGATTTTGAAATAACACCTGATGTTGCGATAGTTGACCCTGCACTGGCAGAGACCATGCCACAGAAATTAGTGGCACATACAGGTATGGATGCAATGACACATGCTATCGAGGCGTATGTATCCACCGCAAATTGTAATTTTACGGACCCACTGGCACTCCATGCAATCAAAATGATTCAAAGAGACCTTGTCGGTTCATATAACGGTGATATGGTAAAAAGAGATTCAATGCATAATGCACAATGTCTCGCAGGAATGGCATTTTCTAATGCACTTCTTGGTATTGTACATTCAATGGCGCATAAAACAGGTGCGGCATTTGCCGATTACGGCGCACATATCATTCACGGTGCTGCGAATGCAATGTATCTCCCTAAGGTAATTGCATTTAACGCAAAGGATGAACAGGCTAAGAAGCGTTATGGTGAAATTGCTGATTTTATGGGACTTGGCGGAGCAGACCTTGATGAAAAGGTAGCTTCATTAATCGGTTATCTCCGTAAGATGAATGATGAACTTAATATACCACACTGTATTAAAAATTACGGTGCAGACAGCTATCCGGTTGCACAGGGATTTGTGCCTGAAAATGTATTCCTGGAGAGGTTACATGACATTGCAGTTAATGCCATAGGCGATGCCTGCACGGGTTCTAACCCAAGACAGCCAAGCGTAGAAGAAATGGAAAAACTGCTTAAGTGCTGTTATTACGATACAGAAGTTGATTTCTAGGATAAAATAAATTAGGAGCATGCGTTAATTCACATGCTCCTTTTTCGATTCATAAATGTAATACCTGGTATTGCAATACAAATATATTGCAAATATTTTTTAAATGCAAAAACATTTGAAAAATAAAAGTTTTTTGCAATTAGGTGCATAAACTTGATTTATATAAAAAGACTTTATCAAAATAGATATTGACGAGTTTGATAAAAATACAATATATTTTACTTATGATGAGATACCGTAGATAATTGAGAAGTACGGATACCCGCAGGAATGGAATCACGAAATACTACTAAAGGCAAGGAGTGTTGATATGTCACAAATTACAAAAAGGGCACTTGAACAGTCATTAAAAAATCTTTTGTTAAAGAAACCTCTTAATAAAATAACAATAAGTGATATTGCGGAGGACTGCGGAATTAACAGAATGACGTTTTACTATCATTTTCAGGATATTTATGACCTTGTGGAGTGGTCCTGCCTTGAAGACGCAAGAAAAGCTCTGGAAGAAAAAAAGACGCATGATACATGGCAGCAGGGATTTATACAGATTTTTAAGGCAATTCAGGAAAATAAACCTTTTATAATGAACGTGTATCACTGTGTTGACAGGGAACAGGTGGAAAAATACCTAAAATCCCTTACAGACAATCTTTTGATGGGAGTTATAGATGAAGAATCCGTTGATATGAAGGTACGCGAAGAAGATAAAAAATTTATAGCAAGGGTATATTCCTACAGTTTTATAGGCCTTATGTTAGACTGGATAAAAGATGATATGAAAGAAGCCCCGGAGAAAATAGTCCACAGATTTGCTCTTGTAATACAAGACTCGCTTAAGATGGCGTTAGACAGATTTAAAATTTAATCAAACAGTGGGATTTGATAAAAAAAACAACAGTTTTCTACCTGTGATAAATTATTTATCATGGGTATTTTTTTGATTATGGCGGTGCAAACTGAATATAGGTACAATCTAATTACAAAATAAAAAACAGCAGGAGGTACTCATTATGTATTATTCAGCAGGAACTTATGAATCATTTGCACATCCGGAAAAACCGGCAGGGGTAGATAAAAAATCAGCATATATTATAGGAACAGGTCTTGCAGGACTGACGGCAGCGTTTTATCTTGTGAGAGACGGGCAGATGAAAGGGGAACACATACATCTTCTTGAAAAATTAGAGCTTGCAGGCGGAAGCTGTGACGGAAGAAAAGATATAACCAAAGGCTTCTTTATGAGAGGCGGAAGAGAAATGGATAACCACTTTGAGGTAATGTGGGATATGTTCAGGGATGTTCCGTCACTTGAAACACCGGGAGCATCCGTTCTCGATGAATATTACTGGCTTAACAAGCATGACCCTAACTATTCCCTTTGCAGGGCAACGGTAAAACGCGGACAGGACGCACATACAGACAAGAAATTCGGACTTGATAAAGAGTCTGCACTTGCTCTTTCAAAACTTTTTATAACACCTGAAAAAGATCTGGAGGGAAAGAAAATATCGGAGGTTCTGCCGGACAGCTTCTGGGAAACCAATTTCTGGCTTTACTGGCAGACAATGTTTGCTTTCCAGCGTTGGTCAAGTGCCCTTGAAATGAAACGTTATCTTTGCAGATATGTCCATCATATTGACGGACTTCCTGATTTCAGCGCACTCAGATTTACAAAGTACAACCAGTATGAAAGCCTTATTCTTCCACTTGTAAAATATCTTGAAAGCCATGGTGTAAAAATTGAATATGGCATGGATGTTAAAAATGTAATTATTGAAACTGTAGGAAGCAAAAAAATAGCGAAACAGATTGTCTACAATAAAGACGGTAAAGAACAGACCATTGATTTAATAGAAGATGACCTTGTCTTTATTACCAACGGCTGCTGTACCGATACAACCTGTTACGGAGACCAGGATCATGCACCTGACCTTTCTAACCTGAAGGACGGCAGAGGTGATTCATGGGATATGTGGAAAAACATAGCAAAACAGGCTGTACAAGGAGAATACGGCAATCCGGATGCTTTCTGCAACAACATTGAAGCAACTAACTGGATGAGTGCCACCGTTGCTACCTCGGATGAGAAAGTAATTAAACACATAATTGATGTCTGCAAGAGGGACCCAAGGGAGGGTAAAGTTACAACAGGCGGTATTGTCACGGTAAAAGACAGTATGGACAACTGGTATTTGTCATGGACAATCAACCGTCAGCCACAGTTTAAATCCCAGAACCCTGATATGGTGCTTGTATGGCTTTATGCACTGAATACTAATAAAGAGGGAAATTATGTTAAAAAACCTATGCGTGAATGTACGGGCAAAGAAGTCTGCGAAGAGTGGCTTTATCATATCGGCATACCTGAGGATGAAATAGAGACTTTGGCAACAGACAGCTGTAACACCACAACCTGCTTTATGCCATATATCAACGCATTTTTCCAGCCAAGAAAAAATGAGGACCGTCCTCATGTGGTACCTGACGGTGCAGTCAATTTCGCATTTTTAGGACAGTTTACAGAGACACCTAGGGACACCATTTTTACAATAGAGTATTCCATGAGAACAGGAATGGAAAGCGTGTATACACTTCTTGACATAGACAGAGGTGTGCCTGAGGTATGGGGCAGCAAATACGATGTCCGCGAACTTCTGAGGGCATGCTATTACGCAATAGACAAAAAACCGGTTACGGATATACCGCTTACTATAAAAGAAAAAATGCTTCTTAAAACCGTTTTGAAGAAGGTAAAAGGAACCGATGTTGAAATACTTTTAAAAGAGAGCGGATTGATAGAATAATAAATAACGAAAAACAGCTGTGGGTATATCCCGCAGTTGTTTTTTTGTTTGTTGCAGGATTTCCTTGAAAAAAATCGGGAAATTATCTATTATATTAATAATCCAAGGAGGTCAATATGTGGAAAATACTTAATATTTTTGACGGCGATTACGGCTGCGAAGAACTTAAAGATGGTGAGACCCCAAAAGTTACGGTTACTCTTGAAGATGAGAACGGTAACCGCAGATTTTTCAGCGTAAAAGACAGTGTTTTATATGAAAAAAACCTTGGTGAAGGCTCGGTTCTTGATGACCTGTCCTTTTTTTTGGACAAGGAATAATGTAAGATATGTATAGATAAACAAGCGGGGTGGCTTTTATGAACGAAGAAAAGAAACGTTTTAAATACGAAAACAACTTAAAATATCGTGAAAGAGTCAATAAAAAAATCAGACGCAGGACTGATAAGCAGTACGATAAGAAACTTAAGAAACTGCAATTTGAAGAGAAAAGCCTGTCCGAAGCAAGGCTTAAAGTCATTAAGAAGCTTCAGGAAGCCAGATGGAAACCTCTCTATAAGAAAAATATTATTGTGAACCGTACAGAGGGCAAAATCAGGATTAACGGAACGGATTATCTTTTTGAAAATATAGGAAATACCAGGCTTATTACAAATATAAGTAACAGTACGGTTACATCAGGACGTGTTAAGACGAAATTTAAGCCATCGATTGGCGGGGCGCTTGCAGGCGGTTCGATGTACGGCATTGCAGGTGCGGCGGCAGGCGGTGTCCTTTTTGGTAAAGAAAAGACAAGAGATACGAGAAGAACAGCCACAGTTACTAATTGTACCTATGTGGGAGTTGAAGTAATTATGTACGGAAATCCCGTGAACATAAGTATTTTTACCGGCGCGACAGGACTTGAAAGCAAGATATATTCGGAAGCACTGGTTAAGGCACAGGTAATCATGTCACAGTTAGCGGGTCTTGCTGCTACACCTATGCCGGAATCATATCTCAGAGTTGACGAAGAACCGGATGTGGTTGCACTTGATAAGGTAATTAAGTTAAAACATATGGAATGGCGTAAAATGATGGACGAACCCCGTGTATATCCCGAGCCGTTCAGATAAAAAAGTGGCGCTGTCTTAATTTACAGGAATAAAATTTTTTTTCTTGCATATATAAAATTCTTTTGCTATAATGACGGCGAAATTAGATAATATTATGAAACGAGGTGAATTCTATGGATAGTTGCGATATAGGTCGAAGTAGTAAGATATGCAATGTACAAAGATATGAGACAGGAATGCAGCTACCCGTGGAAGTCAGGTAGTTTCATTCTGTATTGTTGTGTACCTTTTTAGACATTGCATATCGTATGTGCAATGTTATTTTTATGCAATTAAGGAGGTATAGCAATGATCAGAGATTATGTTAAAGAGATTGTAAAAATTATCCGTTCAACCAAGGATGCAGACAAATTAAAGGATTTACTGTCAGATTATCATGAAAAAGATATTGCCGAGGCAATAACGCAGTTGAGCGGACAGGAAAGAGCAAAGCTATATAATATATTAGACATACAGACGGTCGCCGAGATTTTTTCATATATAGATGATGTACAGAAATATCTGGAAGAACTTACGATTGATAAAGCAGCCAAAGTCGTGTCCTACATGGATGCGGACGATGCAGTGGATGTACTTGACGATTTGTCTGAAAACAAAAAGAATGAGATTGTCAATAACCTTGATGAGGTCACAGGTAAAGACGTAAGAAAACTTCTCTCTTATGAAGAAGATGAAATCGGCAGCTGGATGACCAATAATTACGTAAGTATAACCGATGACCTGACAATAAGAGGTGCAATGAGCGAACTTGTCCGTCAGGCAGGCAAGCATGACAACATTTCAACCATCTATGTTGTTGACAAAGACGGTAAATTCGCTGGAACCATAGAACTTAAAGATTTGATAATCGCAAGGGAAAACGATAACCTTTCGGATATTATAAGCAGTTCTTATCCTTATGTTTTTGAAAAAGAAAAAGTAAGTGACTGCATTGAAAAGATAACAGAATACGAGGAAGATTCCATCCCTGTCCTTACAATGGAGGGCAGAATCGCAGGTATTGTTACATCAACGGATATTGTTGAAATGGTTGACGATGCCATGGGTGATGATTATGCGAAGTTAGCAGGTCTTACATCCGAGGATGATTTAAAGGAAAAGACCTTTGTAAGTATTAAAAAAAGACTGCCATGGCTTATTATTCTTTTATTCCTTGGAATGGCAGTATCCTCTGTTGTGGGAATGTTTGAATCGGTAGTGGCAATACTGCCGGTAGTAATATGCTTCCAGTCCCTTGTACTTGATATGGCAGGCAATGTAGGAACACAGTCCCTTGCCGTAACTATCCGTGTACTTATGGATGAAAATATTGATGCGAAGAAAAAAATGGCACTTTTGTTCAAAGAGATGAAGATAGGACTGCTTAATGGTGCAAGTCTTGGTCTAATGACGTTTGTCATACTTGGTTTTTATATTCACTTTTTCAAAAAGTATGTATGGATGTCCGCATTCCTAATATCAGGCTGTGTGGGAATATCACTTGTGGTTGCGATGGTAATATCAAGTCTTGTGGGAACCATAATTCCTATGTTTTTCCACAAGGTTCACATTGACCCTGCGGTTGCCTCGGGCCCGCTTATCACTACAATTAATGACCTTGTAGCAGTTGTGACATATTACGGACTTGCGAGACTGCTTTTAATTAATATTTTTCATATCTGAATAGGACAGCAATAAATGAGTAAGAAAAATACAAAAGAACTTGATATGTTAAACGGAAAAACGGCGGGCAAACTTATTATGTTTGCCATTCCGTTGGCATTAAGCAGTATTTTACAACAGCTTTTTAATTCAGCAGATGTTGCGGTAGTGGGAAGGTTTGCAAAGGGCAATGCAATGGCAGCAGTAGGAAGCTGTGTTGCACTTGTAGGAATTTTTGTTAACCTTATTGTAGGTCTTTCCGTAGGCCCTAACGCATCCCTTGCCACCATTATCGGGCAGAAAAGAAGGGATGACATAAACGGAATGTTACATACGATTATGACCTTTGGGGCAATACTTGGAATTGTGCTAATGGGTATCGGAATCGGAACGGCAAAAGTCATACTTGAAATATCCGGAACCCCTGAGGGCGTTTTGCCGGAGGCTTTATTATATATAAGGATATATTTTATAAGTATACCGTTTATGGTGATTTATAATTTCGGAGCCGCCATTTTGAGAAGCTTTGGCGATACCAGAAGACCAATGTTTTACCTGATAATCACGGGTGTTGTTAATGTTGCGCTTAATCTTTTTCTTGTAATATGTTGTAAACTCGGAGTGGCAGGAGTGGCAATCGCTACCCTGATTTCCAATGTATTAAGTGCAATTCTTGTTATGGTTTACCTTTGCAGAAGAAAAGATGAGTTCAAATTCTGCTTCAGGAATATGGGAATAGAAAATAAATATCTTAAAAATATTTTAAAAATTGGAATACCTGCGGGTGTTCAGGGCGCGATTTTTTCGATATCCAATGTATTTATCCAGAGCGGAATCAATTCTTTCGGAGAGGATGCAATAGCAGGTTCTTCCCTGGCACTTAATTTTGAGTATTTTACTTATGACATATCCAATGCCTTTGCGCAGGCTGCCGTAACTTTCATAAGCCAGAATTTCGGAGCCTGCAATATTAAAAGATGTAAAAAAATATTCTGGCAGTGTATGGCATTTGGAATATGTTTTACGGAAGTCCTTGCTGTGGTATTTATGATATGGGATGATTTTTTCGTAAGCATATACACCACAAGTTCTGCAATTGCGGCGTTTGGTTTAATCAGGATGCATCATGTATGTGCTCTTGAAGGGCTTACAGCAACCTACGAAGTAGAAAGTGCTGCCTTAAGAGGAATGGGTAAGTCATTAGGACCTGCGATAATCACTATCCTCGGAACTGTTGTTTTCAGGATTATATGGCTTGTGACCGTATTCAGGCTTGTACCTACCTACACCATGTTGATGAATGTCTACATTGCATCATGGATTTTTACCGGTGGAGCAATATTTATCCTGCTTGCGGTCCATATGAAAAAAATAATGTTAATTCACGGATCCGGTAAAATATCTCCTCTGAAGTGATTTCGCAAGTTAATAATGAAGTTTAAAAGAGTCAGTGATGGCTCTTTTTTTATGTTATGCAAAAGATGTGATTAGTAAAGTCACAGCCGGGATAAATATACTTGTCTTGAAAAGAATTCGGATGTATCATATTATATAGGTATAGAGGAGAAGGACCTTATGAAAGATAAAATATTAATCGTAGATGATACACAATTGAATAGAGAATTGTTAAAAGATATCTTATGTGAAGAATATGATATTCTGGAGGCAGAAAATGGCAGGGAGGCTTTGGACATTGTACGTCATGAGATGACCAATATTGCCGCAATACTTCTTGATCTTGTTATGCCTGTAATGGATGGGTTTACATTTATTGAGGAATTACAGAAAATTAATATAATGGACAAGGTCCCTATTCTGGTAATAAGCGGTGAAAAGAGCGTTCAGAATGAAAAGAAATGTTTTGATTATGGCGTATCAGATTTTATTGGCCGCCCTTTTAATTCCGTACTTGTAACAAAGCGTGTGCAGAATGTGGTTAATCATTATGCTTACAAAAACGAACTTGAAGAAAAAGTTAAAGAACAGACCTCTATTTTAAGAAAGGCATACAACACTTTAAAGATACAGGCTGAAAAATTGCAGAAAAGAAATCAGGAAATAATAGATATGCTTGGAAATATTGTTGAATACCGTAATCTGGAAAGCGGTGAACATATCCAGCGTGTTAAGGGTTACACAAAGATTCTCGCAAAAAAGTTCAGTATACAATATCCGGAATACAATCTCGACAAAGATACGGTAGCAACCATCGTTGACATAAGTGCATTGCATGACATAGGTAAAATTGCAATCCCTGACAGTATTTTATTAAAACCGGGAAAACTTACCAAAGATGAATTTGAATGTATGAAATCCCATACTATAAGAGGATGTGAAATACTTGAGAAAATGGGTAAGGACTGGGAGCCTAAGTTCAAAAAAATCAGTATGGAGATAGTGAGATACCATCACGAACGTTATGACGGGAAAGGCTATCCTGACGGACTTAAAGGTGAGGACATCCCTGTTTCGGCACAGATTGTCTCTCTTGCTGACGTATATGATGCCCTTGTCAGCGAGCGCTGCTACAAGAGTGCATACTCAAAGGATCAGGCATTCAATATGATTGTAGGCGGAGAATGCGGCGTTTTTTCACCTAAGCTTATTGAAGTGTTCCGTGAAGTGAGAAATGATTTTGAAAATTTTGCAGATAATCCTATTAAAAAGAAAGGTAAAACTGCTATTCCAAAGGAGAATTGTTAAATGAATGACACATTAAAAGTATTGGAAACAAGAAGAAGCTGCAGAAATTTTGACCCTGCAAAACCGGTATCGGACGAGGCAGTTCAGGCAATTGTCAAAGCGGGAACATACGCTCCTACAGGCAGGGGCCTACAAAGCCCTATCATTATCGCAGTATCCAACAAAAAATTGCGTGACGAGATATCGGCGGAAAATGCAAGAATCATGGGAGTTGATTGCGACCCATTTTACGGAGCACCCGTGATTCTCATAGTGCTTGCCGATAAAGACATTCCAACCTACATATATGACGGTACACTTGTTATGGGAAATCTTCTTAATGCAGCTGAAAGCCTTGGAATCAACAGTATATGGATTCATAGGGCAAAGGAAGAATTTGAATCCGGGTTCGGTAAAAATATTCTTAAAAAACTTGGCATTGAGGGCAACTACGAGGGTATCGGACACTGTGCAATCGGATACGCAGCCGAACCTGTAAATGCACCTGCCCCACGAAAAGAAAATTATGTTTATTATGTAAAATAGACGGGGAATAACAGAAGTAATTATACAATGATGTTTTACGATACAACACCAGAAATCCAAGTAATATTTTTTCTTGTTTTTAATACGCCAAAGGAATATACTAATGTACTAGAGATAGTCTGGAGGTAGTAACAATGATTGCAGATAAAATGGTTAATCTGGTTAATAACAGCTCAGTAATCAGGGCAATGTTTGAGGAAGGAAGAAGACTTGCGGGAATATATGGGGCAGATAAGGTATATGATTTCAGTCTGGGTAATCCTAATGTTCCTGCACCCAAGGAAGTTAATAAGGCAATACATGATATAATTAATGAAGAAGATTCCGTATTTGTCCACGGATATATGAGCAATTCAGGATATGAAGATGTAAGAGAGGCCATAGCAGACTCTCTTAACAGAAGATTCGGGACACATTTTTCTTTTAATAATATAATAATGACGGTAGGTGCAGCAGGTGGTATCAACTCATTCTTTAAGGCGTTTGTCAACCCCGGAGATGAGATAATTGCTTTTGCACCTTATTTTGGTGAATACAGGGCTTATGCGGCTAATGTGGATGCAGAACTTGTTGTAATTCCACCTGATACGGATACTTTCCAGCCTGACCTTGCGGCTTTTGAAAAAGCAATCACACCTAAGACTAAAGTTGTAATTGTTAATACACCTAATAACCCTACAGGTGTTGTATACAGTGAAAAGACAATTACCGAAATGGCAGATATTTTAAGAAAAAAACAGAAGGAATACGGAACAGTCATCGCTCTTTTTTCTGATGAACCATACCGTGAACTTGCTTATGACGGCGTGAAGGTTCCATATCTTACCAAATATTATGAGAATACGGTTGTAGGATATTCTTATAGTAAATCATTATCTCTTCCGGGAGAAAGAATAGGATATCTTGTTATTCCCGATGAATTTGATGACAGTGCTAAAGTAATTACAGCCTGCAATGTAGCAACAAGAGTATTAGGATTTGTTAATGCACCATCTCTTATGCAGAGAGTAATTTTAAGATGTGTTGACGTGGATGTAAGCAGTAACATTGCAGTATATAACAGAAACAGGGAGACTTTGTATAAAGGACTTCGTGACCTTGGGTTTGAATGTATTAAGCCTGAGGGTGCGTTTTATATGTTTGTAAAGACACCTATAGATGATGTGGAATTCAGCAATATGGCTAAGAAATATAACATACTTGTGGTTCCGGGAAGTTCCTTTGCATGTAAAGGCTTCGTAAGAATCGCATATTGCGTATCTTACGATACTGTGGTCAATTCATTGCCTGAGTTTAAGAAACTCGCAGAAGAATTAAAACTAATATAAGAGGAACCCGATAATGAGAGAATGGGAAAAAAATATACGAAAAGTCGAACCTTATGTTCCCGGAGAACAGCCTAAGGATAAGGATATTATTAAATTGAATACCAACGAGAATCCCTATCCTCCGGCACCACATGTAAAAGAAGTTCTTGAAAGCATCAGAACGGAGGATTTCAGAAAATATCCTGATCCTGCGGCAGATATGTTAATATCAGCCATATCAGAAAATTACGGTGTTGATAAAAATATGATTTTTACCGGTGTGGGATCTGATGATGTACTGTCAATGATATTCCTGACATTTTTTAATTCGGACCGTCCTGTGCTTTTTCCGGATATAACATATTCTTTTTACAGCGTATGGGCAGATGTTTACAGAATTAAATATGAGACACCGCTACTTGATGAGAATTTCAATATAAGGGCAGAAGATTACTATAAGCCTAACGGTGGTGTGGTTATCGCTAATCCGAATGCACCTACGGGAATATACAGAAATCTGGATTTTATAAAGGATATTCTTGAACATAACCGTGATGTAATTGTTGTTGTGGATGAAGCATATATTGATTTTGCGGGACAGTCAGCGGTATCACTGCTTAAAGATTATGATAATCTTATAGTAGTGCAGACTTTTTCAAAATCCAAATCATTGGCAGGTATGAGAATAGGCATGGCATTTGCTAATCCTGAACTTATAAAGGCACTTAATGACGTAAAGTATTCCGTAAATTCTTACACTATGAATATGCCGTCAATACTCCTTGGAACTGCCGCGGCAGAAAGTATGGATTATTATAATAGAACAACAGAGAAAATTATTGAGACAAGAAAACGTTCAGCCGGAAGACTTAAAGCATTGGGTTTTGAGTGCCTTGAATCCGGATCTAACTTTATTTTTGCAAGACATGGCAGGGTAAAAGGAACTGATATATATGATTTCCTTAGGAAAAATAAAGTGTTCGTAAGGCATTTTAATGCTCCACGTATTGATGATTTCTTAAGAATTTCCATAGGTACCGATGCAGAAATGGACAGATTGTTTGAGTTGCTTGAAGGGTATCTTGCAAATTTATAAAAAATTAATAATATATTATATATTTTTAATGGCTTTTTGAAAGCAATACATATATGATTATTATCATATAAATATGCGAGGTGGCAGACAATGTCAGGTAGATTCAGAGACAAGATGGCTAATTTTATGGCAGGAAGATACGGAATGGATGAGTTTGGAAAGTTCATTAATATATTACTTTTTGTAATGATTATTGTATCTTTTTTTGTAAGATTTTTATTCCTTCCGACGTTACTGCTTCTGATATACAGTTATTTCAGAATTTTATCAAGAAATTATCCGGCAAGAAACAGAGAGAACCAGTGGTACCTTAATGCAACGAGAATGTTCAGAAAGAACAGAAGCAGCTATGGTAACGATGCGGGTACGAGACAGAGAGATACGGCACACAGGATATTTAAGTGCCCTAACTGCAGTCAGAAGATAAGAGTACCTAAGGGCAAGGGTAAGATATGTATAAGATGTCCGAAATGCCGTATAGAATTTATTAAGAGAACATAAGTCAGGGTGCGATATGTTTGGATATATTGTTATTCACAAGGATGAACTTAAGGTTAAGGATTACAACAGATATAACAGCTTTTATTGTGGTGTCTGCAGAAGTCTTAGGAATAATTATGGATTACCGGGTCAGATAACACTTAATTATGATATGACATTTCTTGCAATACTTTTATCGGGACTTTATGAAGATGATACTAAGACAGTTATGCGTCATTGTGTCATACATCATGTTAAGAAGCATGGTGAAATCAGTAACGAATATACAGATTATGCAGCAGCAATGAATATATTGCTATCGTATTATAAGCTTAAGGATAACTGGGATGACGATAGGAGCCTTAAGTCCAATATCTGTGCCGGTCTTCTTAAGAAAGCATTTAAGAAGGCTGCCTCAAAGTTTCCAAAACAGGCCGGGATAATAGAAGATTATATAAGTGGACAGAGTGAATGTGAAAAGTCCCATGAAAATAATATAGATACAGTTTCTTCATATACCGGTAAGATGCTTGGCGGTATTTTTGCAATGAAAGATGATATCTGGAAAGAAGATCTTTACAGGATGGGATTTTTCCTTGGCAAATATATCTACATAATGGATGCTTTTGATGATATTGATAAAGACATTAAGAATGAAAGCTATAATCCGTTGATACCAAGACGGAATGATGGCGATTTTAATGAATATTGTAAAAATATTTTAACCATAACTGCGGCAGAGTCTGCAAGAGCATTTGAATGTCTGCCGATTATTGATAATATTGATATTTTGAGAAATATTATGTATGCTGGTATATGGACTAAATATAACATAATAATACAGAAACGGGATAAAGATCCTGACAGAGAGGTATAGAATGACAGATCCGTATTCAGTGCTTGGCATATCAAGAGGTGCAAGTACAGAAGAAATTAAGAAAGCATATAGACAGCTAAGCAGAAAGTATCATCCCGATGCCAATGTTAATAACCCTAATAAGGCTCAGGCAGAGGAGAAATTTAAGCAGGTACAGGAAGCTTATAATCAGATAATCCATGAGAAAGAAAACGGTGGTTCTTCTTATGGCAGTTACAGCGGAAGCTACGGAGGAAGCTACGGAGGAAGCTATGGTTCAGGTAACAGTTATAACAGTTATAGCAGTTCCGAGGATCAGAGAATAGTTGCGGCAGCTAATCTTGTAAGAAACAGACAGTTCAGGGAAGCAATAATTGTACTTGAGGGTATGACGGAAAGAAGTGCCAGATGGTATTATGTGCATGCCTACGCAAGTGCCGGAGTCGGCAATATGATAGTTGCACAAGAGGATGCAAGGACTGCGGTACAGATGGAACCGGGCAATCAGGAATATATTAACCTTCTTAACCAGCTCCAGAATACAGGCGGCTGGTATACGGGAGCAGGAGCCGGATACGGACAGGACAGTGCCGGAGCGGGCAGTTGTTGTACACAGATGCTTTGCCTTAATCTTTTATGTAACTGCTGTTGTTGTGGCGGAGGATTCTAAGAGTCAGTGATTAGAGCCGGAATCTGACATAATGTGCTTCACTTCCGGCAGCATAATGTAATTTATAGAGAAAATAAGACAGCAGATTTCGTAATTTGGTGTCTTTTTTTGCGATAAATAGTGCTTGCAATAAATTCCTGACATATATAAAATCATTGTAGAAAAAGATACTCAATGGATATAAGAGGCTTGAAATGGTTAAAGAAACAGATTACATATATAACATACCTAAATTTTCAAAGAAATCGTCCCTTGCCAATACCAGGATAATGCTTGACAGAATAGGATTTGATGAAAACAGTAAGAAAATAATACATGTTGCAGGAACTAACGGCAAGGGCTCGGTATGTGCCTATCTTGCGGGGATATTAGGTAAGGCCGGTAAGAAAACCGGACTTTTTACGTCACCGCATCTTGTCAGAATCAATGAGAGAATCGTAATTAACGGAGAAGAAGTTACAGACAGCATATTTGAGGATTCTTTTAAAAGGATTAAGAAAATATCCGAGGATATGGTAAGGGACGGCTTTGACCATCCATCTTTTTTTGAATTTCTTTTCGGAATGGCAATGGATATTTTCAAGAACAGTGATACAGAGTATATTATTCTTGAGACGGGACTGGGGGGAAGACTTGATGCAACCAATGTGATAACACATCCTGTAATGACAGTCCTTACGTCAATAAGTCTTGACCATACTGAAATACTGGGAGATACCTATGAAAAAATAGCTATGGAAAAGGCCGGTATAATTAAAGAAAGTGTGCCTGTTTTATTTATAAACAGAAGAAAAGATGTAACGGATGTATTTATGAAAAAGGCCAGGGAAAAAAATGCACCGGTGACCATAATAGAACCGGATGATATTAAAGATATTGTAATTAAAGATAAAAATATTGATTTTTGTCTTCATAATAAGTATTATGATAATGAGATTTTTTCAGTACAGACTAAGGCAGAATATCAGGCTGAAAATGCTTCCCTTGCGGCAACGGCGGCAGCAATGCTTTCCATAGACCGCACCTCTGTAAAAGAAGGGCTTTCAAGCGTTGTGTGGATTGGCAGGATGCAGCGGATGGATGATGGTCTTGTGGTCGACGGCGGACATAATGATGACGGTATAGAACATTTTCTTGCCTCGGTCCGTAAAGACGGATGGAAAGGCAGACGAATCCTGCTTTTCTCAGCAGTTAAGGACAAACATTACGCCGGCATGATTGATAAAATCTGTACGTCCGGGCTTTTCCGGGTTATAGTAACGGGAGTTCTTGATGACAAAAGAGGTATAGACACAGATACATTTAAAAAAGTGTTTGACAAGTATGATTGTGTTGATGTAATCCATTGTGCCAATATTCCCGATGCATACAGAAAATTAATGGAATTATCCGATGAAAACACAATGAAATACGCTGTAGGTTCTTTATACCTTGCAGGTGAAATTTTGAACATAGAATGGAGATAAGTATGATTGACTTTGATGAAGAGATAAGAAAATTCCAGCCAAGTCTTGAAGTTGACGAAGCAGAGGATGCGATTTACCGTAATAATACAACGGACGTTACGGAAGTAATTGATAAAATAATAAGAGAAATAACAGATAAATAGGAGCAGGTTAATGAGATGTTATAAATGTAACAGTGTACTTACTGACAACGATTACTGCCTTAAATGCGGAGCAGATGTATCTGTATATAAGATAGTTGTCAAATCGTCCAATTCCTATTATAATCTCGGTCTTGCAAAAGCACAGGTCAGGGATTTAACAGGAGCGGTATCAGCACTTAAAACCAGTCTTAAAATTAATAAATCCAACATTAAAGCAAGAAATCTCCTGGGCCTTGTATATTTTGAAATCGGAGAAACAGCACTTGCCCTTAAAGAGTGGGTAATAAGCGTTAATCTTAAGCCGGATAAAAATGTTGCAACCGTTTACATTAAGAAAGTTAAGTTCAATCCCAATAAACTTGAACAGCTTAATCAGGCAGCTAAGAAATATAATTACGCTTTAAATAAGCTGCAGGAGGGCAGCGATGATGTTGCTCTTATACAGCTAAAAAAAGTAGTGACACTTAATCCAAGATTTGTAAGAGCACAGCTGCTTCTTGGTCTTTTGTATATGAAACATGGGAACATGGATAAAGCTGCAAAGACCATAAAAAAAGCTCTTGAAACAGACAGAACCAATACTCTGGGATTAAGATATATGGACGAGCTTAATAACGAGGGCATAGCTGCTGCATCAAAAAATGATGAGGTATACTATAAGCCTAAGAAAAAAGGGTTATCAGGCAATGATGTAATTCTGCCTCCTAATTCCTATAAAGAGCCGTCAAGCGGTATGCTTACCGTTGTCCAGATATTGTTTGGAGTTATTATAGGTGTTGCACTTGTATGGTTCCTTGTAGTACCGTCCAAGGTCCAGAACGCCAAGAAGGAAAGCAATGACACCATAAAACAGTACAGCGAGAGTATGTCAAGCCAGTCCGTCAGAATAACTGACCTTGAAAAACAGTTAAGCGAGGCCAAGGACGAGCTTAAGACCGTTAAAGATGAACTTGCCGGATATGCAGGTGATTCGGGTTCGGTTAATATGTATGCAGGACTTATTGATGCTGTTTCATATTATCTTGATGATGATTTTGACAATGCAATGGTGGAACTTGCTAAGATAGATGTTACCAAACTTCCTACGGACAAGGCTAAATCGCTTTACACATTGCTTGACGAGAACTGCAACAGTGGTGCGGAAACATATCTTAAAGCAGGCTCTAATGCTTATGACAAGTCAGATTACATAACTGCAGTCAAGTATCTTGAATTATCATACAAGTTTAATCCTGAATCGGATGAGGCGATTTATTATCTTGCAATGTCCCATTTCAGGCTTAATGAAAATGACAAGGGTAAGGAATATGCCGATATTTTGAAAAACAAGTTCGGTAATTCTAAGTTTACCGGAGACATAACCAAATATATGGAAGAAAACAATATTACTTAAGAATAAACCACGTTACACGGCGGAGCAGATTATATGCTCCGCTTTATTATTTTTCAGGAGGAGAATATGAATAATTTATGTGTTATAAGGAGAGGCATCCTTATAGTTAATCTGGGTGGTGACCTTGATCATCACGTTACCGAAATGATAAGAGATGAGATAGACAAAAAAATTAACGGTCAGAAGGTACATACAATAACTTTTAATTTCAGAAATGTGAGCTTTATGGACAGTGCAGGAATAGGACTGCTGATGGGAAGATACAGAAAGATAAAAGAAATCGGAGGAGAAATATATGTAAGCAATATAGGACAGGGTGTACAAAGAATATTCAGAATGTCAGGATTATTCAAAATATTAAAAACCAGCAGGGAAATGGATTGCTTTGTTAATGAAGGAGGACAAAATGAACAGATTTAAAATGGAAATGGAAGCATTATCGGAAAATGAAGGATTTGCCAGAGTGTGCGTAGCGGCATTTGTAACAAGACTTGACCCTACATTAGAGGAAATTAATGACGTAAAAACAGCGGTCTCAGAGGCTGTAACCAATTCTGTTATTCACGGTTACGGTGGAAATGGCGGTAAAATAATAATCGAATGTTCTGTTGAGAATAATACAATGGAAGTTATGATAAAAGATTTTGGAAAAGGAATTGCTGATGTTGAAAAGGCAATGGAACCTATGTATACAACCGATGCGCTGCATGAACGCTCAGGCATGGGATTTACATTTATGGAAGTGTTTATGGATGAACTTCAGGTGGTGTCTGAAAAAGGTGGAGGCACAACCGTGATCATGAAAAAAACATTCGGGAGAATAACGGAGTAATTGGAGGTGTGATTTATGGATCATACCAAAGAACTTATTGCTCTTGCCCATGAAGGGAATAAAGAAGCCAGAGATATGCTTGTAATGCATAATATGGGGCTTGTCTACAGTATTGCAAAGCGTTTTGCCAACAGAGGTTATGAAATGGATGACATTGTTTCCATAGGAACAATAGGATTAATTAAAGCCATTGATAAGTTCGACCTGAATATGGATGTAATGTTATCGACCTACGCCGTGCCTATGATAAGCGGGGAAATCAAAAGATTTATAAGGGATGACGGAATAATCAAAATATCACGCTCCATAAAAGAGAACGGCTGGAAAATCAACCAGGCAAAAGATTATCTGTCACAAAAACTTAAAAGAGAGGTAACCATTGAAGAGATTTCCAAAGAAACGGGGATATGCACTGAGGATATTGTTGTAGCGATGGAAGCATCAAAAGATGTTGAATCAATTTACCAGACAATTTATCAAAGCGACGGTAATCAGATATATGTGGTAGATAAACTTGCCGCATCAGCCAAAGAAAGTGACCATGATAAAATTATGAATCATGTCATGCTTGAAGAAACCATGAATATTTTGGAAGAAGATGAGAAAACTATTATAGAAATGAGATATTTTCAGGAAAAGACCCAGTCGGAGGTTGCAAAAATACTGGGAATATCCCAGGTTCAGGTATCACGCATGGAGAAAAAAATTTTGCTCAGGATGCGTAAAAATATGGAGGTATAAATGGACAAGGTCTATATCAGTTTTCAAAAAAGCAGTGAAGTAAGCAGCAGGAAAATAACGATTGGAGACATTGCATCTGTATATTGTAAAGATAATTCCATACAGGCAAAAATAAAGTCTTTACCCATAATAAGCGTACCTGAAACAGAAAGCAGAAGATATGTGGTAACAGCAATAAAAGTGTTTTCTGTAATTGAAGAAAACGTAAATGGAACAGAGCTGATTAACCTTGGCGAACCGGAGTTTGTTGTGTCATACAAAAAGGAAAAAAAGCAGAACAAGGTAACTGATTTCCTGAAAGTTATACTTGCTTCCGTTGTTATATTCTGCGGAAGTGCTTTTGCAATCATGGCTTATGACAATGATGTGGACATTAATGGTATATTTGAGACAATGAGTAAATGGGTTACGGGGGACAATAAAGCCGTGTTTTTGCAGCAGGTGATGTATTCACTGGGACTTTTTCTGGGAATTATGATTTTTTATAACAGAATCGGAAAAAGAAAGTCTGTGAAAGATCCAACCCCTCTTGATATACAGATGAGACTATATGAAGATGATATTAACACCACCATAATAAATAACAGCGAAAGAGAGGAAAAAGCAGATGATGTGGAATGAATTTTTGCTGATTGTCCTTTTTTCACTGGGAGCAGGATTTGTGACTTCCTGCGGATATTTCGCGTTATTTATGACCGTTGGGGTTATTAGCAGAATAGTACAGTTTACCCATACGGCAGGCAGAGAAAGGTTTTACGAGAACCTTGTCATAACCGGGGTTACGGTAGGAAATGCATTTTTTACATTTACTCCGTATGAATTTCTTCCGTCGGCAGTATGGGTGGTATTTTCTGTATTTGCCGGTATGTATACGGGATGTTTTCTTATTTCACTTGCGGAAGCGGTAAAAGGGATACCTGTTTTTTCAAGAAGAGCAAGGCTTAGGACAGGTTTTGTAATTATTTTGTTTTTTTTAGCCCTTGGAAAAGGATTGGGGGCTTTATTTTATTTCAGTTCTTAAGTATAATATCCGTAAGGAGAAGATTACTTATGGATGATATGAGAGCATTTTTTAATCTGATAGATGATTTTGCCATTGTGGTGGTGGATTATAACAACGGCAACATTATTTATATGAATGATGAAGCAAGACAAAAAGTACTTGTTAATCTGAAAGCTATGAATTTTTTCAGAAACAGGAATGAATTGCAGAAAGTTATCGGCAATAAGAAAAAGGTCAGGTTCAGAATGACCTGTAACGGTGAAAATAATCTTACAGGTGTTTTCTATAGGATGAATTTTGAAAATGAGGATGCGGTTATAGCATACTTTGACAAAAATGTCTCACCGGATGCGGATTCTGACACAACGATTATTCTTGATGGCTTTTACAGGCAGTATTATTCCGTATTTATGGTAAACGGTAATACAGGAAAATATAATATATTGTATTCCAACGGTACGCTTACGAAGTATTCCGAAAGCTTTAGCGATTATACGGAACTTATAAGAGATTACTGCAATAATTATGTATGCGGGAAAGACCGGGTTAAAGTAAGAAGAGAATCGGATATTAACAATATAATAAGACGAATTAACGAAAGCGGACCATATCAGGTCAACTATCAGATGAATGACGGAGAATGGAGAGCTTTGAAATTTATGCCCGTTAAAGACGAGTATAATGATAATCTTTTTATGGCAGGCGTTGTTATATTTGATAAAGAGATGCAGAATTACCAGCGTGTGAAGAATCTTCATGAGACAATTTCAGGATTGACAGAGACATATCAGATGATATGCAGGGTTAATCTTGACAATGGTAAGAAAGAGATACTGCTCAATAACGAAGATGGTACGGATGGTCTCTACATAACACAGTTTATTAATGAAAATTATTCAATATATGGCAAAGTATATGTTGACCCGTCATTCAGAAGTGAACTTCATTCCACAATAACCCATAAAGCGGTTAAGGAATATTTTAAATATAATGATGATATAATAACCAAATATTTTAAGGAAATCAACGGCAAATGGATTGAAATTAAAGTAGCCAAAGATGCTAATTATACAGAAGACAGCCCATACGTTGTATATGCGGTCAAAGAATGTACGGAAAAAATCGAATCAGAGAACCGTGGTATAGTAAGTGAGACTGCATTATCCAAAGTATTTATTGCAGCATTGATTATTGATACCGAAAAGGATGAATACGAGTCCGTATATAAAGTTGAACATATAAAAGGAATTGCCAGAAAAGGTTCATTCGGGAATCTTATGGACAATTTCAGGACAATTATCAATAAAGACGATTATGATGAATTTGAAAACACATTAAAAAAAGCCAGCAGTATGTACAGCGGATTTGCTGAATGTGAATTTCAGGCAATAGACGAGGACAGTAATGAACATTTCTATGATGGAATGGCAACCAATATTCATCTTCCGGGCGGAGACAGGCTTTTACTGCTTATAATGGATAATGATGAACGTGTTGCTAACAGGACAAACCTTATTTCTTTAAATAAAGAATACGATATGACGAGGACTGTCCTTTATACATTAGGTGATGCGTATTTCGGTATGTATTATTTTGATTTTACGGCAGGAACAATCAAAACACTCCGTCTGCCGGTTGACCTTTGCGATATTTTTGAAAGGACGCAGAGAATAGAGGAATTTACTGATGAATACGTTTCAAGAATTGCCCATCCTGATGATGAGATGAATATACGCAGATGTAATTCAAGGGAATATCTCGATGAAATGATGGCAAATGGTAAAGATGAGATATATTGCGAATACAGAAGACTTGTTGATAATGAATATAAATGGGTACGTCTTGATATAAAAATTACTAAATTCTGTGACGGACATACGATGGAAGCCGTCTATGCCTTAAAAGATATCCATGAAGAAAGGGATATGGAATTAAAAAGAAATAAGCAGCTTGTGGAGGCGACAGATGCTGCCAACAGAGCTAATGAAGCAAAAAGTAATTTCCTTTCAAATATGTCCCATGATATAAGAACTCCTCTCAATGCAATTATCGGCATGACCGATATGGCAATTAATCATATAGAAAACAGACAGCGTGTATACAGTAATCTTATGAAAATAAAGAGTTCCGGTAGGATTCTCTTATACCTGGTAAATAACATACTTGATATGTCATATATAGAAAGTGGTAAGGTTGTAGTAAATGAAAGTCCGTTGTCCCTTGCAGATTTATTTCATAGTGTGGCTACCATGGTTCAGGGACAGATTAAGGAAAAACATCTTAAATTTAAGGTATACGCAAAAAATGTAAAAAATGAGATAGTGCTTTCCGATAAGTCTACCCTTAATAAGATAATAATTAATCTTCTGGGTAATTCGATAAAATATACAAAAGAATATGGACTTGTATCGTTAAGCATTGAAGAACAGCCTACAGAAATAACTGATCTTTCAAATTATATAATAAAAATATCGGACACCGGAATCGGTATGTCAGAAGATTTCGTTAAAAGGATGTTTGAGCCTTTTGAAAGAGCCAAGGACACAACTATAAGCGGTGTTGAAGGTACAGGGCTTGGAATGTCAATTACCAAACAGCTGATTGAAATTGTTGGTGGAAATATAGATGTTAAAAGTGAACTTAATGTAGGTTCCGAATTTACTGTAACCATTCCGCTTAAACATACAGAAGCAGATGACGAAGATAAGATGGAATATGATATTGAAGATTATAAGGTGTTCTATATTGAAAGTGACGAAAATAACACATATAACGAGATAAAGGAATATATAGGAACCAAGGGCCATAAGGAAGTTGTAGTGGTTACATCGTATGATATGGAAGAAGATATTCCTAAATTTGAAAAACTTGGTGTTAAAAAAATTATATCTGAACCCGTATTTAATTCGGATTTAAGGAAACTTCTTTCTGACAAGAAGAATAAGGCAAGGCTTAAAAAGGACAAAAACATATTCAAAGGCAGAAAGATACTTATTGTTGAAGACAATGAGATTAATATTGATATCATAAGTGATTACCTTGATGATGTTGAGATAAAATATGACAGTGTCAGAAATGGGCTTGATGCCTATAACAGAATTAAACAGAACCATAGCTATGATTGTGTTCTTATGGACATTAAGATGCCTGTGATGGATGGATACGAAGCAACAAGAAAGATAAGAGCACTTGACGATGATTATGTAAGAAAACTTCCTATCATTGCTATGACTGCCAATGCTTTTGCAGAAGATGTACAGAAATCAAAAGAGGCCGGAATGAACGACCATATAACCAAACCTGTTAATCTGGAATTATTTTATTCCGTTATAAAAAAACATATGATAGGAGAAGAGTGATGCAAGACTGGAAAAAAGAACTTATGAATTTTAATGTGGATGTAAACGGCTCTATCGAGCGGTTTTCGGGACGTGAGGACAGGTACGTAAAGTATCTTAAAAGATTTGGAGAGGATACTAATTTTGAAGATATGAAATATGCCGTTGAGAAAGGAGATGTGCAGGCAGCTTTTGGAGCCTGCCATACGTTAAAAGGACTTACAGGTAATTTAGGCTTTGACGGACTTACAGGTACGGTATGCGAAGTATGTGAAATTCTCCGTGCGGGAAGCCTTGAAGGTGTTAAAGAAAAAATAGAGACAGTTAATGACAATTATTTTAATATAATAAATGTAATTAAAACCTTGTTATAAAGGCATGTTTTATGTTATCATAGGTGCTATAGAATAAGGATATTTAAGGGTACGTGTAGTATGAAAAAAAACATAAGAATAATAGTGGCAGATGATAACTCGTTGGTCAGGGAAATGTTAGTGGACGGAATTGCAGACCAGAAGGACTTTGAGATACTTGCAACCGCATCTAACGGCAGGGAGACAATAGAGTTAATTAAAGAGCATGAGCCGGATGTTGTACTTCTGGATCTTGTTATGCCTATAGTGGACGGGCTTGGCGTTATGGAGGCCGTAAGAGAGGATAATAATGGTAAAGTACCATATTTTATAATTGTGTCGGCAGCAGGTAAGGAAGATATAGTAACGCAGGCACTTGATTCGGGAGCATCATATTTCTTTATGAAGCCCTTTGACGAAGGCGCATTAATCAGAAGAATCAGACAGTTATGTGACTCTGAACCTAAGAAAAGTATTGCAGAGTCTTCATATATGCAGAATGATACTTCATATAGTGTTGAGAATGAGACCTCATCACTGATACGTAAACTTGGAATGCCTGCCAAGATGATAGGTTACAAGTATGCTATAGATGCTATAATAATCACATTGGAGGAACCGGATGCGATAGTTTCCATAACCAAGGATATTTATCCTAAGATAGGGGAACGTTACGGAACATCTCCTACCAATGTTGAACGTAATATAAGATACGGCATAGAGACAGCGTGGTCTAAGAGAGACAGCATAATGAAGACCCGCGAAGGTAAAGAAATCTTTGGTTCATGTACCAAGAGACCTACTAATTCCGAATTTATTAATTCCTGTTCCGAATGGTTAAAATTTCATAAGTCCAGACGATAACCGGATATAAGTCTGTCCGGCTGAAATAAAAGGGGTGTATAACATACACCCTTTTTTTACAATACTAATTATAATCAAACATGACAAAACAAATATAAAGGAGAATTATTATGATAAAGACAACATTAAAAATCGACGGAATGATGTGCGGTATGTGTGAGAGCCATATCAACACAGCAATAAGAAATAATTTTAAAGTAAAGAAAGTAAACTCATCACATTCGGCAGGTGAGACAGAAATTATTTCAGATGAGCCTCTTGATGAAGACAGGATTAAAAGTGTAATAGGAGAAACCGGATATACTCTTAAGGGCATATCGTCAGAAGAATACGAAAAGAAAAAATTTACGCTTTTCGGAAGGAATAACTGATATATGAAGCAATATAACATAAAAGGAATGAGCTGCGCCGCCTGTAGTGCCAGGGTGGAAAAGGCGGTATCAAAGGTATCAGGCGTAACATCTTGTTCAGTAAATCTGCTGACGAATTCCATGAGTGTTGAAGGCAGTGCAGCAGATAGCGATATTATTAAAGCTGTTAAAAATGCAGGTTATGGGGCCTCGTCCATAAAAAATAAAGAAAAAGCAGAGGATACCTCCACGGAATCACCTATCAGACCTATGAGGACAAGATTCATCACATCACTTGTTTTCTTATTGATACTTATGTATTTTTCAATGGGCCATATGATGTGGAGCTTCCCACTTCCTAAGTTCTATGATGGAAACCATATAGCCATGGGACTTACCCAGTTACTCCTTACGGTTATTATAATGGTAATTAACCAGAAGTTCTTTATATCAGGCTATAAAAGCCTTATACACGGTGCTCCTAATATGGATACCCTTGTTGCTCTCGGAGCTACGGCAGCTTTCGGTTACAGTACTTTTGCACTTTTTGCCATGACTAAAGCACAGGTTGCAGGTGATATGGAACTTGTGGAAAAGTATATGATGGAATTTTACTTTGAATCAGCCGCAATGATTCTTACACTGATCACCCTCGGAAAAATGCTTGAGGCATATTCAAAAGGCAAAACGACGGATGCCTTAAAAGGATTGATGGAGTTAGCTCCTAAATCAGCCAATGTCATAAGAGACGGCAAAGAAGTTAATGTGCCGGTTGAGGAAGTCATAAAAGGCGACATATTTATCGTAAGACCGGGAGAAAGTATTCCTGTAGATGGTGTTGTAATTGACGGACACAGTGCAGTCAATGAATCTTCATTGACGGGAGAAAGTATTCCTGTAGATAAAGAGCCGGATGACAAAGTATCTGCTGCAACCATTAACCAGTCGGGCATTATAACCTGTAAAGCATTAAGGGTAGGCGAAGATACAGCACTTTCAAAGATTATTAAAATGGTAAGTGACGCTTCGGCGACCAAACCTCATATAGCAAGAATAGCCGATAAGGTATCGGGTATATTTGTCCCCACGGTAATAGCAATAGCGGTCGTAACAATAATTGTGTGGCTCTTAATAGGTAAGAGTGCCGGATTTGCCATTGCAAGAGGAATATCGGTACTTGTAATAAGCTGTCCATGTGCCCTGGGACTTGCAACACCTGTTGCTATTATGGTAGGCAACGGAAAAGGTGCCAGAAACGGTATTTTGTTTAAAAACGCTGCCGCCATTGAAGAAACAGGAAAACTTAAGATTGTTGCTCTTGATAAGACAGGAACAATAACAGAAGGCAAGCCTGTTGTAACAGGCATCTATCCTGCAAAGGACATAACGGAAGAGGAACTTCTGCACATAGCGGGTTCCCTTGAGTACAATAGTGAGCATCCTTTGGCAGGTGCGGTTAATCAGGAGATTGAAAAGCGTAAAATAACCATAAGTCCGGTCAAAAACTTTAATGCACTCCCGGGAAATGGCCTTTTGGGAGAAATAGACGGTGTAATCGTTATGGGTGGAAATTACAGATTCATTTCAGGGCATACTGCCAATAATGAGGAATTAAAAAATATTTCCGATAAAGTATCAAATGAAGGAAAGACACCGCTTATTTTTGCAAAAGATAACCATTATATAGGAACCATCGCTGTTGCTGATACAATAAAAGAGGACAGCCATAAGGCAGTAAGCGAACTTAAGAAAATGGGTATCCATGTGGTAATGCTTACAGGAGATAATGAAAAGACAGCGGCAATTATCGGCAAAGAAGCCGGAGTTGACGAAGTAATAGCCGGAGTTCTTCCGGATGGTAAAGAAAATGTTATCAGGGAACTTATGAAAAAAGGCAGAACTGCGATGGTTGGTGACGGAATTAATGATGCACCTGCCCTTACGAGAGCCGATATCGGTATCGCAATCGGTGCAGGAACCGATATAGCAATAGACGCAGCAGACGTTGTACTTATGAAGAGCAGGCTTACGGATGTTGCGGCATCAATAAGACTTAGTAAATCAACCTTAAGAAATATACACGAAAATCTTTTCTGGGCATTTTTCTATAATACCATAGGAATTCCTCTGGCAGCAGGTGCTTTTGTAGGACTTGGGCTTACTTTGAATCCTATGTTCGGGGCGGCAACCATGAGCCTTAGCAGCTTTTGTGTTGTAACCAATGCATTAAGGCTTAACCTTGCGGATATTTACGGAAAACGTAAAAAAACTGAATAATTATATCCTCTTCATTGCATAATATCCATAAAAAGGAGGTTGCAATGGATAAGGAAGCAAAAAAAAGATATAACGAATATGTGGAGACAGTTACACCGACTCATAATCTTTTAAGCCAGATGTTAAGAGCTTTTTTAACAGGCGGCATAATATGTACAATGGGTCAGGGCCTAAGGAATGTCTTCACATATTTTTTTGATATGGATAAGGTAACATCATCAACATGGGTATCCATAACTTTAATTTTCATTTCGGTAGCATTGACGGCATTTGGAATATATCCCAAAATAACGAAATACGGTGGGGCGGGTTCACTTGTGCCGATTACGGGTTTTGCCAATTCCGTAGCTGCACCCGCCATAGAATTTAAGAAAGAAGGGCAGGTATTCGGAATAGGCTGCCAGATATTTAAAATTGCCGGACCGGTTGTATTATACGGTGTATTGTCCTCATGGATTCTTGGCCTTATATACTGGATTGTAAAGTTGATTAATGGCTAAATATGAGTTGAAAAAATATATAAGGCACATTATAATGAATGGACTGACTTTAAGGGAAAAAGATTATGAAAAAGAACAATAAATTTTTTAAGTACGTATCACAGAATATTTTTGCAATGATTGGTATGTCCTGTTACATCATTGCGGACACATTTTTTATATCAAGAGCAGAGGGAACTGACGGAATAACAGTTTTAAACCTTGCACTTCCGCTATATGGGATTATATTCGCAATCGCTGCCATGATTGGAATAGGTTCGGCAACAAGGTATGCAATAGCAAGGGAACGAAAAGACAAGGACGAGAACAGGTATTTCTGTAATGCTGTAGTTTTTGAAATTTTGATCGGACTTATATTCATGACCGCAGGTGTATTTTTTACCGATAAAGTAATGGCAGTAATGGGTGCAGATAAGGAAATAATTGAACTTGGAAGAGGCTATAACAGAATTTTTCTGGCATTTGCACCGGCTTTTATGGTTAATTATACCTTTACGGGGTTTGTCAGGAATGACAATGATTCAAAACTTGTTATGATCGCCACGCTTACAAGCTGTGTATCCAATATTATACTTGATTATGTATTTATGTTTCCAATGGGGATGGGCATGAACGGTGCGGCACTTGCAACATCTTTATCGCCTATCATAAGTATACTGATCTGTTCAATCCATTTCTTAAAAAAAATAAACAGAATAAAATTTATTCCTTCATTGCCAAGTATAAAGCTGATATTCAAATCCTGCCAGCTTGGAGTCGCATCCTTTGTGGCAGAGATTTCTTCAGCGGTTACAACAACTGTTTTTAACTTTATCCTGCTTAGGATAGCAGGCAATACAGGGGTTGCTGCTTATGGTCTTATTGCCAATCTTGCCCTTGTAGGTGCAGCTATCTTTAACGGTATTGCGCAGGGAACACAGCCTCTTGTAAGTGAATCTTTTGGCAGGGGTAATGATAAGGAAGTTGCCTCGTACCTGAAGAAAGCTGTAATTACAGCTTTGGCATTTGCACTTATAATTGTAGGAATTATATACGGATTTACGGATTACTGTGTGGCTCTTTTCAACAGTGAACATTCTGTTGAACTTGCAAGTCTTGCTTATCCGGGAATGAGAATATATTTTATCGGATTTATTTTTGCCTCATTAAATATTGTATGCGCGGCATTTTTCGGAGCCACGGAACAGGCTGGCAGGACTTTTTTAATATCCATAATGAGAGGATTTGTCATGAATGTGATAAGCTCATTGGTTCTTTCATCAATATTTGGTATAACGGGAGTATGGCTTGCGTTCCCTGTTGCAGAATTTGTAACAGGCGTTGTAACTGTCCTGCTTCTCAGAAAATATTTTCAAAATAACAGGAGAGAAAAACATGAATGAAATAGAAGCCCACTACAATAAATTCAACGAAGAGAAAAGACTGGATTCCCGTCACGGCAGGGTAGAATATATAACTTCCATGAAGTATATACATAAATATATACCTGAATGTGATAATCCGGCAGACATCAATATCCTGGATATAGGTGCGGGTACAGGCAGGTATTCAGTACCGCTTTCAGAGGAAGGATATACAGTGACAGCGATAGAGCTTGTAAGACATAATCTTGGTCTTTTAAAAGCAAAAAACAGTCATGTAATCGCTAAACAGGGCAATGCACTTAATCTCAAGAAATATCCTGAAAATTACTATGATGTGGTTCTTTTATTCGGACCGATGTACCATCTTTTTACTTTTGAAGATAAGTTAAAAGCTCTTAATGAAGCAAAAAGAGTATGTAAAAAAGGTGGAACCATCCTTGTGGCATACATAATGAATGAATATGGTGTAATAACATACGGTTTTAAGAAGCAGCATATCCTTGAAAGCATTAAAGAGGGAAAACTGACAGAGGATTTCCAGATACTTTCAGAAGAAAAAGATTTATATGATTATATGAGGCTTGAGGCTATTAATAGCCTTAATGAAGCTGCGGGACTTGAAAGAATACAGATAATTACCCCTGACGGCGCAGCTGATTTCATGCGACAGGAGCTTAACAGACTGACGGAGGAAGAATTTGAAATGTTTATAAAATATCATCTTTCAATATGCGAACGTCAGGATATCCTTGGAGCTTCGGCACACACCCTTGATATACTCAGGGCGTAATTGGAAGCCTTGTTGCATCCGGCTTTGGTTGGGAATCTCTACCTAAACGGCGAAAATCGGCCGAAAAAGGTAGAGAATCCCAGACTCGCTTGCCCTGCAACCTTGAAGACCCATCCAGAAATAGTGCATTTTTCGATTAGAGTTTGTTGTTTACATATAGAAAGAAAATTAAAAAAATGTCAAAGGAAAAAAGAAAAGCAGCTTAAAGATATATGGGGATATCTTTCACCAAGGATTGAATATCTGAAAGACATTCCTAAAAATATTTTTGATAAAGGTATTTCTGCAATATCTTATACAGAAGAATTTAAAGAAGAATTTGATAAAAATCCAAAGGATACATTAAAGCATATTATTGATAAGCTGAACTCCGAATTGAATTCCATATTACATGAGTATGATTATAATTAAGCTCGCCCCGGATTTTGACAAATCAACATTAAATCCGAACTTAGATGAGTCTAAAATATGGTTTGATGAAATGGCTGAGCAATTATATAATTCAAAGCTTGAAGTTGAGAAAATAAACTTAGAAAAAGGGGATACCCCAAATCCGGAAATCAAAGAGATGGATGAACACTTTACTGCAATGACAGGACTTGAAATGGATAGCAATAGAGGTTTTAAATTTGTATTAACTGAAGACGGCAATTACGATATTGAAAAAACTTCTTTACACGGATATGATTCAGTATATCAGTATACAAGTGTTTGGGACGATTTACTTGAGACAAGAAAAACAGTCATGAATTTTATGAGTCCTAAAAATTTAAAAGCAGAATTTGATGAAAAAGATATTGCCAGTCTACTTAGAACATTCGAAAGAAATCTTAGCGTTGACAGGTAATTTATCAAATGTTAGGTATTTACTTCAATCGCTTTTCTTAATTGCTGCTGAGCCGGATTCAAAGAAAATTCCGGGGAAATAATATACAAATCGCAATCAGCTTCAGCCATTGCAAAACCTGATTTTTTTAGCAACCATATACTTATTTATCTTGGATAATATTTGCCTTCTTAACCTTTTTAATGGTTCCGTCAGGATATTTAATTGACATATTGTCAAGGTGTGCTCCGATTCCTGCCTTAATGCTGTTAATATAATCCCATCTTAATCTTCCTTGTTCTTCTTTTTCTTCTTCAGTGAGCCCTGTTTCTTTGGATTTATGATATAATTCATTAATTCTTGCTATTTTTTCTTCCATTGTCATAGTAATAATCTCCAATCTTCCTTGTGATAGGTATTTTACCACATTCGTGAATTAACATACAGTATTTTATTTAATTTTTACTAAAATATAGGGAGAAATATATTGGAACTCATTTGTAGTACTATTTTGATATACACAAAAGAAAAAGGCACTAATTAATATTCAGAAGGCGGGTATAATGGCAAAGGCAGGAAGAGGACAGACAAGGCAGGATTCCAAGCGTAGAGTATTAAGACCGGGAGAAAGCGTAAGGGCAGATGAAAAATATCAGTATAAGTACCATATTGATGGAAAACCACATTTTGTATACAGTTGGAAACAGGAGCCTACGGACAAACTTCCAAATGGCAAAAAGCCATGCCTTTCCCTTCGTGAGTTGGAAAAACAGGTAAATACAGATTTGGATTTGCTTGTAAATATCGTGGACGGACAGATGACAGTCTGTGAACTTGTAGACAGATATTTGAAAACAAAGACCGGAGTAAGGCAAAGCACGAAACAGGGATATGTTACAGTGCAGAGATTACTTGCAAAGGAAGCATTCGGTAAAAAGACGATACGAAGTGTGAAAACTTCCGATGCAAAGTTATTCCTTATAAAATTGCAACAGGAAGATGGGAAAAAATTGAAATGGATGGAATAGTTTAGGAAGGCACAGGCGGAGGTTGAGCAGAAGAAAGAGAAACCGATGTCACAGAAGATGTTCAAGGTAATTTAATATAGAAGATAGGTAACGCTCTGGCTTAGGCTAGGGCGTTTTTTTTATGTGGAAAAGAAGTGAAAAAGACGATATAATAATTGAGACAGACAATATTGAAATTATATTCAGAAAGGGTGAAATTATATGAGCTATAGAGTTACTAAAAATGAGCATGTGATTGATTTAGATACACGATCATTGATATCAGTGCGATATAAAAGAATTACAAAAGCGGTGAATCAGACATTTTGGAATAGTATAAGTGATACGGCACATAGTTTTTATGTCGGATCATATGGAAGAGGAACAGCAATCAATACAAGTGATTTGGATGTGTTAATTGAATTACCAGATGCCGAATATAATCACTTTTCGAATATATATGGAAATGGACCATCAAGACTTTTACAGTCTGTTAAAAATGCAATATTGGACACATATCCTAGAACAGATATTAGGGGAGATGGACAAGTTGTTGTTATAAAGTTTTCGGATGGTATGAAATTTGAAATATTACCAGCTTTTAAAAATAATACTATTTGGGGGTGGGATGGAACATATAAATATCCGGATAGCCATATGGGAGGAAATTGGATGTCAACCAATCCCAAAGCAGAGCAGGATGCGATAAAAGAAAAAAATGAACAATCAAATGGACTTCTGTATGATACGTGTAAACATATTCGTTATATTAGAGACAACAATTTCCAAAGTTATCATTTGTCAGGAATATTGATTGATTCTTTTATGCACAATGCTATTAAGGGATGGTATTTTTTACGTGATGGAGAGCAACCGTCTGGATGTAGAGAAACTTTCGAGGAAGCAATGTTGAAATATTATAATGAAATTTCTTTGAATGGATATATTACACCGCAGATACAAGCACCCGGAAGCAATATGAAGGTGGATGCATCAAAAGGCTGGGATGTATTGGGAAAAGTGCTTAGATATATGGTATAGTGCAGAAAGGTAGAAAGTGCTATGGAGGAAAATCAGAAATTATTATTGAATCAGATAATAGATTTGCATGGGAAGGTTGTTTATACATACACAACTCACCATAAAATACAGAATAGATTAGAGCGTATAAATAAAGGAGTTAAGATTAGTCAGATAATACTTACGGCAGTTTCAACGGTAGGATTTTTGGCGACTGTTATAACAAATCAGTATCTGTTAGCGTGGATAGGTGGGATTACATCAGCATTGTCATTAGGATTTAATTTATATATGAAAGATAGTAACTTGGATGATCGAATAAAAAAACATAAGGATGCAGCAGATGAATTGTGGGATGTTCGAGAAGCATATTCGTCTTTGATAACAGATTTTTGTGATTTGCCTTTGAGTGATATAAGGTCAAGGAGAGATGAAATTCAGTGCATATGGTCAGAGATAAATAAAAAATATCCGGGAACAGATAAAAAAGGATACAAAGAGGCTCAAAAGTCATTGAAAGATGAAGAGGAACAGACTTTTAATGAGGGAGAAGCAGAAAATTTTTTGCCTGTAGCAAGCAGGAAGAAAAGGAGTTGACGCATAATGGGAAGAAGAATAAGCAATTCAAAAGAACAATTTTATTATTCATTGATTGAAAATGAAAGACTAAAGGATATGGAGATTTTCAATGTATTAAAAGAAAAATACATGGATTTTTATAATGTGTGTGAAAAATTTGCTGATATTTCGTTGAATGCACCGAAGTATAGGGTGCCTGGTACTTGTGATGTCCAAGGATATTTTCAATTTAAAGATATTGAAAGGGCAAAGCGTAGTGCAAAAGCATTTTTTGCTGATAATTCTTTGAAAGATGTTGATGAATATATGTTAGCAATTAGGACGATGTACAGACTTGCAGTAGATTTTAATGATTCAAGATGCTTGGGAGGAATTGTAAAACCAGAAAATGCAGATTCGTCATATGGTTCTTTTGGAACTTATTATAACTTTGCTGAGATGCCTTCTAATATATGGCAGGATGTAGAAAAAGAAACAAAAGAATTTATTGAAAATCCTTAGTAGTAAACCAACCCCCTTTTACTACCAATTTTACTACTAACAGGTAGTAACAACTTGCAGGGTTCTGCTCTGATTTGCCACAATCTGTAATTTCAGAGCAAACTACAAAATCCCCGAAATCCTTCGCATAACAGGGCATTTCCAGGGCAAAACAAGGAGAAACAAAACAATGATAAAAATACTGTTTGTTTGCCACGGCACCCCAGTTTTACTATAATGCAGGACTTTGCAAAGTGGGGCAGAGTACGGCATAATATGGCGGAAAGCCTTGGAATTACTACGGTTTAGACTACTAAGGTTCATAGGGGAGGAACTAGAATAGTCAAAGAAATTGGGAGAATTCCTTAGTAGTAAAAGACTACTTAAAGATAAAAAATTGATGTTTGGCTGATAATAAGGAGCGTGATTAGATGAGTCGAAAACCTGTTATTGGAAAATGTAGGCTTTGTGGAGAAACTAAGAAACTTACATTTGAACATGTACCACCAGAGACTACGTTTAATAATTATTCGGTTCATATTCTTTCTGGCGAACAGGTTATTAATCAGGTAGCAGATCCTAATATTCTTCCATGGGACTTTTCAGATGCTAAAGGCAAAATACAACAAAGAGGCCGTGGAGGATATTATTTATGTGGTGATTGTAATTCTAAGACAGGGCAATGGTACGTGCCAGAATACAGCAAGTTTATACATATTGTGCATTCTGCCCTGCAAGAGGTTAAAGGGAAGAAATTTGGTGCCATTGGAATTAAAATGAAAGGTATAAAACCATTACCTATATTTAAACAGATTATGACTCTGTTTTGTGATATCAATGAAGGTATGATGGGAGATCACTCACTAAAGGATTATTTACTGGATAGAACTTCTACAGTTTTTAATCGGCAACGATATCATTTATATATGCATATACATTCGGGTTCTGTAGAAAGAATGAATGGAATAATGGTTCAATTCACAGGAGGAGTTGGTTTGATTACATTATCTGAAATATCAACGTATCCTGTGGGGTTTACCTTGTATATTGATAAGCCAGATGTATATAAACCAGAAGGTGTTGAAATTACATTATTTTCGGAATTTAACTATGATGATGAAGGAGAAATTGAAATAATAATTCCAAAGTTGGAAAGTAATATATTTTTTTCGGGGGATTATCGGACAAAGGAAGAAATTGAAAATGTAATTCAAGAAAACAAAGATGGACAGTAAAGCAACCTCTTGTTCAGGAGAGAATCTTCTGACAGGAGGTTTTTTAATACAAATATAAAAGAACAAATGTTCGATTTTTGTATTGACTTTTTGTAATGCAAAAAGTATACTACATTTACGAGGTGAAATAAATGAGTAATATAGGTCGACCAAAAGGAAATAATAATAAAGAATATGTTTATACACTAAGAATGGATGAGCATACAAAAAATAGGTTGGAGGCATATTGTAGACTGCTAAATAAACCTAAAGCAGAAGTGATTAGAATAGCGATTGATAATCTTAGAGAGGAGAATGTCTATGGAAAAAACTTGGGATGTGACAATAATGAAAATGGGATCAATTCAAATTGAAGCCGATTCAGAGGAGGAGGCAAAGAAAAAAGCTGAAATTCTTGCAGAAAAGTCATCAAGCGTTAACTGGGAAGATTCATGGAATGCTGTTGACGCGTGTGTGGTATAAAATCGCTTTATTGATGAAAGGTTGTGTGGTATAATATTATCGCATGTTTTTACCTTGGAGGATAAAGTTTTATGAAAGTAATGGATATATGTGATTTAAAAAATGAAGCAAAGATTTTTTGTGAGTTTATGAAAAAGGAAAACCATTCATCGTTAATAGGTGTAACTGATGGTAAGGCTGTAGGAACTTATGTTGAGCACAGATTTCAGGATTATATCTCTAGCAAATATGAGATTGAAATTGGAAGCAGTGCAAAAGGAATAGATCTTCCGGGCGCATCAATTGAAACTGATATTAAGGTAACAAGTATTATTCAACCACAGAGTAGCTGTCCGTTTAAGAATGCACGACAGAAAATTTTTGGATTGGGATATAATCTATTAGTTTTTGTATATGATAAAAAAGATACGGCTACTACATGTACTTTAGATTTTAAATATTGTACTTTTATTGATAAATCAAGAACCGCTGACTACACAATTACAAAGCGTTTACGTGAAATGGTTGATGATGGAGCAAATAAAGAAGATATTATCGGCTTTTTGGCTGATAAAAATGTTCCTGGAGATGATATTGTTTATTCTGATTTGGCGGATGAGATTTTATTACATAAGCCAGAACAAGGTTATTTGACAATAAGCAATGCACTTCAATGGAGATTACAGTATGCAAGAGTTATTGCGTTGGCAAATACTGTGAGTGGCGTGTTGAATTATGAATGGCAGTAATTTAATATAGAATTATTTAGGAGTGATGGCATGAGTGTAATGACTATACAAGATATGAAGAAGGAAGCGACAGAGTTTGGAAAAATAATGAGCACTGAGAATCATAAAACACTTATTGGAGTTAATGATGGGAAAAAAATAGGTACATATATAGAACATAGATTTCAAGAATTTGTTTCAAAAAAATATGAAATCGAAGTTGGAAACAGCGCAAGAGGGATAGACTTGCCAAGTGTGGAAACTGATATAAAAGCTACTAGTATTGCACAGCCTCAAAGTAGTTGTCCGTTTCGAGATGCACGACAAAAAGTATTTGGCTTAGGCTATAATCTAATTATTTTTGTATATGAAAAAAAAGACACGGCAACAACATGTACATTGGATTTCAAGAGTTGTGCATTTGTAGAATCTGCAAAAACAGCTGATTTCACAACTACAAAAAGATTACGAGAAATGATAGATGATGGTGCAAACAAAGACGATATTATAGGATATTTGACAGATAAGAATCTTCCAGGAGATGATATAGTATATTCGGAGTTGGCGGATGAGATTCTAGCAAATAAGCCAGAGCAAGGATATCTTACTGTTACGAATGCCATGCAATGGAGATTATCTTATGGAAGAGTTATCAAACTAAATAATACTGCAAGTGGGGTTTGGAATTATGGATGGGAATAATAAAAAAGAATTTGGAGATTACCAAACACCCGATTATTTTGCTATAAAAGTATGTGATTTGTTGAAAAATGGATTACACTTAGATCCTAAGGTTATTATTGAACCAACATCCGGTGTGGGTAATTTTTTGAATGCAGCATTGAATTCATTTGAGAAAATAGAGAAAGCAATTGGATTGGAAATTAACCCTAAATATTGTGCTGAATGCAAGAATCGTATAGGGGATATAAGATTGCAAGTGATTAACGATAATTTCTTTTCACATCAGATTGAACAATATATAGGAGATGAAGAAACATTGTTTATCGGAAATCCGCCATGGGCAATGAATTCTGATTTAAGCTTCAACCTGCCAGAAAAAGAAAATTTTAAAAGATTAAGCGGTACTGATGCAATAACTGGGGCGAGTAATTTTGATATATGTGAATACATAATACTAAGATTAATAGAAAAGTCTGTTAATAAGAATGCAGCTATTGCAATGCTTTGTAAAACTTCTGTTGCGAGAAATGTCTTACTTGAACTTGATAGAAATGATGTATGTGTTGATGTTGTTAGAATGTATAATTTTAATTCAACAAAGGTATTTGGTATCAGTGCACCTGCATGTATGCTATATATAAAAATATCTACGGCTAATACGAAATGTCGCGAATGCGAGGTTTTTGAGATTGATACGCCTAATGTGATGTGCGGAAAGATTACTTTTCATAATGGTAAATTAAGTAATTCAAATGATGGAGTATTAGATTTAGATGGTGAATGTATTATTGAGTGGAGACAAGGTGTTAAGCACGATTGTGCAGGAGTGATGGAGCTAGAAAAGAAAGGTGAGAATTGCTATAAAAATAAAAAGAAAGAAGAAATTGAATTGGAAGATTCATTGATTTTTCCTTTGATGAAGAGCAGCTCTTTCAAGAAACCAATTATTAATTCCGATTTTAATAAGTATGTTATAGTTACTCAGAAAAAAGCCAGAGAAGAGACGGATTATATTGAAGAATTAGCTCCGAAAACATGGAAATACTTGTGTGAAAGAAAAGAAGCATTTGATTCTAGAAAAAGTAGTATTTACAATGGGGCTCCGGCTTTCAGCATGTTTGGTGTTGGTGACTATTCATATGCAGAGTATAAGGTCGGTATTTCTGGCTTTTATAAAAAACCATTGTTTGCGTTACTTTATAACAAAGAAAAAATTGATCAACCGATTATGGTTGATGATACATCGTATTTTCTATCATTTAATAACTATTCAGATGCGTATTCTTGTATGCTTTTACTAAATTGTGATAGAGTTCAAAAATTCTTACTTAGTATTTCGTTTCAAGATGCTAAAAGACCATATACCAAAAAGGTTCTGCAAAGACTTGATCTTAGTAAATGTATTCAAAACATTACATTTGAGGAATTAGTAGAAACTGAACGCGAATTGGAATTGCCCGAAACAATTAATGCTGAAATGTATGAGAGCTTTATAAAATTTGTGGTTGATTTGAAAAAAGTAGGATAGAAAAGGGGATTACTGATTAATTAAAATATCGTTGATAGAGGGGGGATAGAAATCTTCGCATCTTTATATCATAAAGACCGACGTCTCCTCAGACACGAATTTTCGCAGAATTAAGCAGGGGGGATTACCCGGAACAGCATAGGTGTCGATGTAAAATATAATATTATTAAAATGAAGGAAACCGCATGATATGTATTTTATGCGGTTTTGCCATTTTGTTTCGTTTTTTATGGATTTTTCTTCTGATTTTGAGCGCTTTCTATGCGTTTTCTGAGCCGGAATTCACGTTGATTTTAACCTTGCAAGCTTTTGACAGATGGGATTGTCACAGTATTCCTATTTGTTGTTTCTTCGGACAAAGAACTTATAACAGTGGAGGTAGGATATAATGATGCCTTCGGTAAAGAAATTTTCTGTGATGAAATATTAGCTCAATTATATGACTGTTATATGGAGTAAATATAATATGAAATCTTGGACGAGCCGATTGGCTGCCTTTGGACTTCATATGGTTGCGACTGTAATGGATGGCATAGGTCACAGGTTCGAATTCCTGTGTGATTTTTTCAGCAGTAATCCAGTCATTTGGATTGTCAGAAAATTCGTTATCGATATCGAAACCGGCACAATTGCTCTTTATAAAGTTAGCATTGCTGCAGCGATAATTTGAAAATTCTGCACAGACATAATCGTGGCTTACGCATTCTATAAGGGAAGCGGTATCTACAACATCTATTCGGTGAGAATATTTGTTGTTCTTGGCGTTCCCGGTATAGTCAGCATAATACATGGTTAACATGCATGAATTTGCCATTGTAATTTCTCCTTCCTATTGGTTTTCTGTTTGCGGCGTTAATGCATTTTCGGCATCTAAGTTGTGAAGCTGCTCACACAACTTATCGTAGTTAATGAGCGCTTTGTATCCAACATAGATAGCCGGGAGCTTTCCTTCTTTTAATAGAAGTCTTAATGCGTGCTCCGATAAAATCCTGTTTTGGCAATTTCGCGAATTGTCATCATGGTTGGTGTAATGGACATGTAATCACCTCCTTTGTAAAAGTGAGTATTGTTATATTTAATGAAATATCACATTCAAAAGAAAAAGTAAAGAGCAAAGTTTTATATAACACAATAGAACATTATATTTAGAAATAATGTGAATAACAAGGGAAATAATGCTTTTGAACGATATGGCATAGTAATAGATGTGAGTAAAAAATAGTTGACAAACACATACATAATGTTATACAATGTGAGCATGACATATGGAGGTGAATAGAATGACATTATCAGAGAGACTTAAACAGTTAAGAAAAGAAAGACATATGACACAGGCAGATTTAGCCAATACATTAGGTGTAGCTAAGGGAACTGTAGCTATGTGGGAAATGGGGAAAAGAAATCCGAGTTTTGACGCACTGGAGCAGTTATCGATTGTATTTGAAAGAACTATGTCGTATATTCTTGGAGAATCAGATGATCCAAGCTCACCGGAATTAGATGAGAAAAATATTCAGCAGTTGGGATTATGGTCTTTAGAAGAAGATTATATGGAAGTTATAATGAAATATTTAAGACTGGATGAAAGAGGTAAAGCTGCAGTAGATGCCTTAATAAATGCCGAATTTAATATATGTAAATCGGATGAAACATTACTGCCAAGAGAAAACTATCAGCTCACAATAAAAGTAAAAGGGTAAAAAGGAACTGTTATATAACAAGTCCTCCGAGTACAAAGGTTACATATTTGCAGGAAGGAGGATGTTTGAAACGAACAATAGAAAAAGGGCAACGCCGGTGAAAGACCAGGTAAGTGCAACCAGCACCATATCAAAAGGGTGCTTGGACAATGGCAATACCTGTTCTGGCATCGGCGTTTTTAATTTGGAAGATGATGAGAAAAAAATAGTGGTTCCGGTGTCTGAAAAATACACGCTTACAATTAAGGAAGCGGTTGCTTATTTCAATGTAGGGACAAAAAAGCTACGTAGGCTTGCAGAGGAAAATACAGATTGTTTTGCAGTTTTTAGTGGAAATAAGTATCTGATAATTCGCACAAAATTTGAGAAATTTATCGATGAATCTTCGGAGATATAATTTGTTTTTATCTGCCATAAAGTACTGGACTAATTGGGCAGACAGAGGGATATATGGTATGCAAAGAAAGGAGGCATGCTCGATGAGAGAAGCAAAGAAACCAATGCCAATATGTGAAAAGTATATGCTTACAATAAAAGAGGCGGCAGAGTATTTTAATATTGGCATAAAGAAGATGAGACGCTTGGCTGAAGATAACGAAGGAGAATTTGCAATTTATATAGGAAATCGATACCTTGTTATCAGAGAGCGATTTGAAAACTATATTGTGAACTTAAGTTGCGGAGGGGAGGATGAGGAAGAGTGAAAAACCCAAGTCCAGGAGTAAAGGATATTATCACACCCACCGAAGCCATTGATTATTTTGTACTCAGTCGCAGGAAGTTTTATGATTTATTAAAATCGGATAAGCAGAAGGATTTTCTTGTGTTCTATAAGGAACGTAAGATGATAATTCGCACAGCGTTTGCAAAGTATCTGGAAGCACATCCGGATTTAAGGAGGCGATGTTAAATGGCAAAGTCAGGTATCAGGAGAGATTCAAAGCACCGAGTGTTGCGTAGAGGTGAATCAATAAGATGGGATGGAAAATACCAATTCAAGTACCATGTAGATGGCAAGGCGCATTTTGTATACAGTTGGAGATTAGAGCCTACGGATAAGCTGCCGGCAGGAAAGAAGCCATGCTTATCACTGAGGGAACTTGAAAAGCAGATTGGTTATGATCTAGATTCACAAATGCATCCGGAAGGAAGAAGTATGACGGTTGAGGAATTGGTAGAGCGTTATTTATCTACCAGGATTGGAGTCAAACCGAATACGAAATCCAATTACAATTTTGTGAAAAACCTTATGAAGAAAGAGGATTTTTATTATAAGAAGATAGGCAATGTAAAAACTTCGGATGCGAAGCTGTTTTTGATAAAGTTACAGCAGGATGGAAAAAGGTATAGTACAGTGAAAACAGTGCGTGGCATATTGAGACCAGCCTTTCAAATGGCTGTGGATGATGATGTGCTTCATAAAAATCCATTTGGCTTTGAACTTGCCGGCGTGGTGGTGAATGACAGTGTTACCAGAGAAGCGTTAACGCGAGATCAAATGCGTAAATTCCTGAAGTTTGTTCATGACGATAATGTATACTGCAAATATTATGAAGTTATATACATACTTTTTCACACTGGTATGCGAATTTCAGAATTTTGTGGACTTACGATTAAGGATATTGATTTGGGAAAAAGGATTGTGAATATAGACCATCAGCTTCAACGCTTATCCGATATGACCTTAGTGATTGAGCCAACAAAAACATCTGCCGGCACAAGGAAACTGCCGATAACCGAGGATGTTGCAAAATGCTTCCAGGCCATCATTGAGGATAGGGAGAAACCAAAGGTAGAAAAAGTGGTGGATGGATATACCGGGTTCCTGTTTTTGGATGACAAAGGTCTGCCATTAGTGGCAATGCATTGGGAACATCGCTTTAACCACATAGTGAAGCGGTACAACGATATCTATCGGGTACAGATGCCGAATATTACGCCGCATGTTTGCCGGTACACGTATTGCAGCAATATGGCGAAATCCGGCATGAATCCAAAAACGCTGCAGTATCTTATGAGACATAGTGATATAGGAGTTACACTTAACACCTATACACATTTAGGCCTTGAGGATGCAGAGGATGAATTAAAAAGGCTGGAGGACTTGCAAAACGCCAGAAAAGAACTGGAACGGACGCAAGGAGAGAAGCCTGTGTCACAGAAGATGTTTAAAGCAATATAGGAGAATAGTTAGTTTGGAGGCGCTCTGGCGATAGCTGGAGCGTTTTTTGTTATGGAAATGAGAAGAAAATGACGATATAATAAATAGTATATCAGATATAGTAAAAATGTAAAATGCCCGCAGGAAATTGGAGAAAGGGCAGAAGAAGCCAGTGAGCCAGAAAATGTTTAAAGTGGTTTAGAAAAATATCAAATGCAGCCTAAGTCAGAAATGGCTTGTGCGTGTTTATGGTTGTATACAGAAGTGTCAAGATGTTGTGTGATTATGAAAGGAAGCGATCAGACATGAAAAAAATAACAATTGATAATGCGGAGTATGTGGTATATGGAAATAATGAAAAAAAAGATAACTTAAAACCACATATTGAAGTTGCAGAAACAGGAATAGTTCCAGAGGGAAAACAGAGAGGATTACTTTTGTTATATTTAGAGGAAAAAGGAATAGAACCAATTCAAGGAGCAACTACATACTGGTGTATAAATAAAATATTAAAAATGGATAATTTGAAAGTTTTTGATAAAAAAATTGTAAAACAAAAAAAATCCTCGTCAAAAAAAATATATTTGCCTATTACAGCAGAAAATATAGAAGAACAGCACCGTTTAGTAGAAGAAAGTGCAAACTATGGTAAGGAAGGTTTAATAATTAGAGAGGTTTTGAATGCGTATCCAAAGCATGACGATTTAAATACAATCGCAATGAAAATTGCTGTAATAGATGTGACAAATTCTACGCATTTGTCACAGTATAAGAGTAAATTATCGTTATATGATTTGGCAAAAGTAATTTTGGATATTCCTGCTTTTGATGTTAGATTGGCAGCGGGTGATCCTGAACTTGTGAATATTATTGCTAAGAATGTAGGGACAATCAATATGTTTTCTTTTGCTTCTAAGTATTGTACATATCACAATGTGGAGGTTTATCACAGGGATGATTATTCGATATTTGATGGAATTGTAAAAGAGTCACTACCTAACTATGTTGATGGACTGTCTAAACATAAATTAGATGTTTGGAAATCGGAATATAATTACGTAGCGTTTAATGAATGCATTGGAGGATTATTAGACGAGTATAATATTCACATCCCATTCAGGAGAAGAAAATTCGATCATTTTTTATGGTATGCCAATAGGTAGGGGGGGATGAAAGTGGAAATCAAAGAAACTTCTGAAAAGCCTGAAGGATGGCCTAAGAATCGCAGGGAATGGAAATTAGATGTATTATGTGAAAGAATGGAAGAATTTAAGAATAATCCAACATATAAAAATAGAGAGATTTTAATAGCGTTAGCTAGTGAACATGATATGAACGAAACTTCTGGATATGGATTGGTTCGTATAACAGAATATGAAGTAGGACTGATAAATTATTTGTATTTAGTCAGTAATGCTTATCAGATTAATTCTGTTAAAGTATATTTGTATGATTTGATTTCTGAGGCAACATATATTCATAAGTGGATGGTTAATATGAATCCAGTTCTAGGAAAGGATGGAAATGAGGATCAATTTGTAGAAGCGTATAGTGGATTGGACTTACCACTTAAACTTTATTATTTGGCATATCAAAAATTTATAATAGAAAACGATGACGATTTTGCCACACAATTAATATCTGTTATTCATGAAGTAATGATAGTGGATCAAGAAGATAAATATATAGATTCAATTACACATGCATTTGTTTCTATGATGAATGATCTTAGTTATATGCGAGGAAGTAAAAAACAATCAATATGGAAGTTTTCAAGAGAGGAATTGTCACTATTATTTGAACTAGAAGCAGAATTACTTAAGAGAAATAACGAATCGCCTATAGAGCGCCCAACAAAAGGTGTGTTAATGACACAAATAAGTAATTTTATTTTGAAGTCTAGAAATGGGTACAATGAAGACTATATTTGTAAATATCTTCCGATTGAAGTGGCAAGAGAAAGTGTGAAAAATCACCAGATTTGGATGAAGAAAACTACGCTATTAAATGATGAACGTGAGCAAAGAGTTGTACCAGAATTATTTGAAGATAAATCTTGGATTACATATAAATGGGTTAGTGATATTAATTTTACAGCTACCAGAATATATTATGTTTCATCATTCAGTAAAAGTGTTAATAATTCAGATATGCAGAATGGGTATGGACAGTGCCTATATGGTTATAAGAATGATAGAATTTCTGAATTAATAGCGCCTATTGGAATATGGCATTTGAAGAAAAAGGCAGGCGTTGAAAATGATATGCCAAATGAAATGGAACGTCCGTATATAGCGCAAACTTTAGCGTTTGATGTTATTTACGATGTTGAGGAAGCAAAGCGGGAATTAACATATTTGTTTGGTGTTATTGATATGTTTAATATGAGTGACGCGGAAAAAAAGAAATTCTTAGAAGAGATAATGCAATATTGGATTTTATCGGTGAAGGATGCTAAATGGTCTGGAGAACGAGAGAGAAGATATGTGATCTTTATGTATGATGACTATGATTATAGGGAAACAGAGATTGATGATACATTTTTAAAAGTGAAAACATCAATTTTTCTTACTCCTGATTTTATCATAGGAAAAAATCCTAGCAGATATGAGATTCTTTATCAACTAAATGCAAAAAGACATGCATTATATTCAAGAGAGTATATGTTATGCAAAAATTGTTTCCTTCAGGATTACGATCAGGCTAGAAAGATGCCTGAAAAATGTCCAGTTTGCGGTTCGGACAATGTAGAACTAATTATCGAAGAAGAGTAGTAATTATTGAGTAGTTCTACTCCGTTTCTACTACTTTTACTGTACACATCTTGCAAAATTTTGCTAAGATTTGCATTTTATGTACAGAAATGACCGATACATAAAGAAGAATTAACACCGCGCAAAATGCTGCAAATGGCAGCAGAAAAGCGCCTTTTGAAAGGAGTTTATATGAGTATACGAGTTTTATTCATCTGCCACGGCAACATCTGCCGTTCCCCCATGGCAGAATATATATTAAAAGACATGGCTGAGAAGCGGGGCTTGAAAGACATTCTGGAGATAGCATCAGCAGCTACCAGCACGGAAGAGATATGGAACGGCAAAGGGAATCCGGTTTACCCACCGGCACAGAAGGAACTTTTGAAGCACGGGATAGGAAAGACGGGATATACTGATTTTACCGGGAAAAGGGCAAGGCAGGTAACAAAAGAAGATTACGGATATTATGATTATTTATTGTGCGCCGATGGTAATAATATAAGAAATACAATAATGATAACGGGACCCGACAAAGATAATAAAATTAGGCTCCTGATGGATTTTGCAGGAAAACCGGGCAGGTCCATTGCAGACCCATGGTATACGGGCAGATTTGACAAGACCTATAAAGATGTGGTAGAAGGATGTGAGGGACTGTTAGACTTTTTAGGACTAAAATAAATTGGATGGTGAGAATCAATGAAGACAGGATTGATAATGGAAGGCGGAGCAATGAGAGGTATGTTTACCTGCGGAGTTATAGATGTGATGCAGGAGGCAGGGATAACCTTTGATGGGGCAATCGGCGTATCGGCGGGAGCTGTGCTTGGATGTAATTATAAGTCAGAACAGATTGGGAGAGCCTATAGGTATACGAGGCAGTATTGCAAAGATTACAGATACGGAAGCATGAAATCATTCAGAAAAACGGGAAATGCCTATGATGTGGATTTCTGTTACCATGAAATACCGGAAAAACTGGACATTTTTGATAAGGAAGCCTTTAAGGCTAATCCAATGATATTTTATGCGGTGGCAACGGATGTTGTTACGGGAAAAGCTGTATATCATAAATGCATTGACGGAGAGCGGGAAGATATTGAATGGCTCAGAGCATCTGCATCCATGCCACTTGTGTCCAGAGTGGTGAATATTAATGGGCATAATCTGTTAGATGGGGGAATAGGAGATTCAATACCACTTAAATTTATGGAAGAGCAGGGATTTGACCGGAATGTTGTAATACTGACCCAGCCCCTGCATTATGTAAAACAAAAAAATAAATTTATGCCGATAGCAAAAATCTTTTTACACAAGTATCCTAATATGGTAAAATCGATGGGAGACAGACATTTCAGATATAATGACACAATCAGCTACATTGAGAGCAGGGAAAAAGAAGGAAAAGTGCTGGTAATCAGACCGCCGGAAGCTCTTAATATAGGAAGTATGGAGACCAGAACCGAAGAGATAGACAGGGTATATATGATAGGTAGAGAAACGGGCCTTGGATATGTGGAGTTAATCAAAGATTTTTTGAAAAAAGATATCTTTGCGGGAAATAAGCTGTCCTAAAGAATGTTTTTTAAGGAGTAGATATGGAACTTTCAGCAATAAGACATATAGCAGATAAAAGATGTTGCTTATCAGTTGGAAATAACGGTTTTTTATTTAGAATACAGACTAAAAAAAGCGATGTATCGGAAATTGTACTTCATACATTGGATAAGTATATGAAGCCTGAAGTAAAAGATACGAAGCAGGCACATATAATGAAAAAAATCGCAACAGACAGGCTTTGCGATTATTATGAGACAACGGTGTACTTTGATTACAGCATAAGATGTATAAGATATTATTTTGAAATAACAGGAAATGACGGAGAAAAAGTATTCATCGGAAGTGAATGTTTTTCCGGAAATGAGATAACAGACATTGACAGAATGTATAACTGCACATGCAAGTTAAGGGAAGAAGAAAGAATTGATGTCCCTGATTGGGCAGCAGGTAAGGTTGTATATCAGATTTTTCCTGCAAGATATGCTACAACAAAGCATGTACCGGAGAATGTCTGGTATAAAGCACCGATAGGAGACAAAGCAGACCTTAAAGGTGATTTAAGAGGAATAATTAATACTTTGGACCATCTTAAGGAACTTGGAATAGATATATTATATCTCACACCGATTTTTAAATCTCCGTCAACACATAAATATAATACTGTAGATTATTATGAGATATCCCCTGATCTGGGAACTAAGGCAGACCTGAAAGAGCTTGTGGAAAAATGCCACGAAATGGGTATGAAGGTTATACTTGACGGAGTTTTTAATCATACAGCCACCGATTTTTTTGCTTTTCAGGATGTAATGAAGAATGGCAGCAGTTCCAGGTATTATGACTGGTATTATATAGAAAAATATCCCATCAATATGGGTTCTGGAACTAAAATTCCGGGATATCTTACGTTTGCATATTATGGCGGAATGCCAAAACTTAATATGTCCAATGATGAAACGGCAGAATATTTTACCAACGTAGGCAAGTACTGGATTGAGGAATGTGACATAGACGGCTGGAGACTTGATGTCGGAGATGAGATTTCCCATTCATTTATGAAAAAATTCAGAAAAGCAATCCGCAGTGTCAAAAAAGATGCCCTCATTGTTGGAGAAGACTGGCAGCACGGCAGGGATTATCTTGACGGTGATGAATGGGACAGCATAATGAATTACAGCTTCTGGCGTCTGGTAAAAGATTATGTTATGGACAGCAGTATAACTGCAAGCGAAGCGGTTGAAGATATAGGACATATAAGAGGAATGTTTCCATCACAGATATTCAATGTGTTGTGGAATTTGATTGATACACATGATACTCCGCGTTTTCTTGCAATGTGCGGTAATGATAGGAAAAAACAATGTTTTGCTGCGGCAATGTCGCTGCTTTTACCTGGTATGCCTTTTATATATTACGGAGACGAATATGGAATCGGAGGGGGAAATGACCCTGACAACAGACGTGGAATGTTGTGGGATTCCAAATATCAGGATGAAGATACATACAGTCTGTACAGAAAGCTTATTGCAATCCGTAAGGAATATAAAGATATAGCACAGGGCACAATAACCGAATACAGGACAGATGATGAGAATAATATAATTATATACTGTTGTGGTGAAGGTGATGGTAAAGTGACTGTTATTCTGCATGGAAAAGGTGACAGAGTGACCTTGGAAGAGTTTGCCGGCAGGAGTAATCTTTTATCCGATAAGATATTTGACGGTATAATGGAAGAATTTTCTATAGCAGTGATAAAATAATTATGTTATAATTTTAAAAAAATCAGGAGGATATTGATATGAGTATGGCAAGTGAAAGAAAAGCCGAGATGCAGGTTTTTCATAGTGGTGATGTAATTGTTTCAGACAGAATATACAACCTTACACTGGGAGCAACAGTGTTATGGGGAGTGGCAATGAACGTTGTTCTTTGTGCTTTTTGCGGTGATTTTGTTGCAAGCGTTAATCCGTTTATTTTCCTTATTGCATATTTTGCATTGGCATTTGGCGGTCAGGTAATTTCATATAAGAGTAAGAGTCCGGTTGTTAGTTTTATCGGATATAATATGGTAGTTGTGCCGGTAGGGCTTGTTGTGGCTTCCGTTGTTTCATATTACGGCGGAATAGGAGCGGAAGAAGTAGGACTTGCATTTCTTTTTACCGCGATAATCACAGGATGTATGATTTCTTTAAGCATAATATATCCTAACTTTTTCTCAAGAATCGGCGGTTTATTGTTCGCAGGACTGATTGGGCTTGTTTTATCCGGAATAGTAATGACATTCCTTGGTATTGATTCTTACATTTATTCATGGATTGGAGCAGTAATTTTCAGCCTTTACATCGGATATGATTATTATGTTGCACAAAGATATATCAAGACAGTGGACAATGCGGTAGACAGTGCAATATCAATTTATCTTGATATAACCAATCTTTTCCTCCATCTGCTCAGAATACTTGGAAGAAAAAGATAATCCGTCATTACCTGAAAGGATATAGAACCAATGAAGATTATTGATTTGCTCAAATCAGATAAAGTAACGATTTCGTTTGAGGTTTTTCCGCCCAAGTCAGAAGCCAATTATGAATCAATTTATAGTGCTGCAATGAATGTTGCCGCATTGAAGCCGGCATATATGAGTGTTACCTACGGAGCCGGAGGAAGCACAAGTAAGAGCACCTTAGATATTGCCGGTGATATCCAGAAAAGATACGATGTATGCACTATTGCACATTTAACCTGTGCAGGTGCGAATAAAGATGATATACATAAATCTCTTGATGGCATGAAAATTAAAGGAATTGAGAATATTCTTGCATTAAGAGGCGACAGACCTAAAGATTATGACGGAGACCCTTTTGCACATTACAGATATGCGTCAGAGCTTATATCAGAAATAAAAGAATACGCCGGCGATAGTTTTTGCATAGGAGGAGCATGCTACCCTGAGGGACATGTTGATGCCGCTAATAAGAAGGAAGATATCGGTAACCTTAAGAAAAAGATTGAGGCAGGTTGTGAATTCCTTACGACACAGATGTTTTTCGATAATAATATCTACTATAATTTCCTTTACAGGATAAGGGAACAGGGTATCGTCGTACCTGTGGTACCCGGAATAATGCCTATTACAAGAGCTACGCAGGTTGCCAATGCACTTAAGCTTTCAGGCAGTAATATGCCTGAGAGATTCAGAAATCTTGTGGACCATTTCGGGACTAATCCTGCGGCAATGCAGCAGGCGGGAATTGCTTATGCCACAGACCAGATTATTGATTTAATCGCCAATGGAATAAATCATATTCATGTATATTCAATGAATAAGCCGGAAGTAGCTGCGGGAATCCAGAGGAATCTTTCGGAGATTATTAAATAAATGATAACCAGAAAAGAAGTAATCCGTTACCTTGGATACGGACAGAATATTCCTGATGACAAGGTAATGGAATTAATTAATAACTGCATAAAGGAAGTTGAAGCGGCTGCCAAACCAAAAAATGTTTACAGGCGCTTTGATGTTTTTATATCAGAAGATGACGTGATATCTGTAGCAGGCCTCACCATTGAAAGCCATAATCTTGCAAAAAATTTAAGAGGCTGTAGTGAGGCCGTTCTTTTTGCGGCAACGCTAGGAACAGATGTTGACCGCCTTCTTAATAAAGCACTTAAACTTGACATAGCCAAAGCTGCGGTAATTCAGGCTGCGGCGGCAGCTGCAATCGAAGATTATTGTAATGACTGTCAGAATGACATAACCGCAAAGGTTAAAAAAGAGGGATTGTACGTCAGACCGAGATTCAGTCCGGGATATGGAGATTTTGCATTAAGTCATCAGGAAAAATTCCTTAATGCAATAAATGCCACCAAATTAATAGGGATTACTTTGTCTGAAGGGGGAATAATGATTCCTGAAAAGTCGGTATCCGCCATTATGGGACTTAGTAAAATAGATACAAAATGCCATTTGGAGGGCTGTGAAGCCTGTGGTAATGCCGAATGCCAATATAGAAGATAAGAAAGAAGAATATTTATGAACATCCTTGATGAATTAGGCAGAAGAATATTATTTTTTGACGGCGGACTAGGCTCCCTTTTACAGGAAAGAGGTCTTGAACCGGGAGAGCTTCCTGAGACCTGGAACCTTACCAGACCGGAAATTTTGATAGATATTCATAAGGCATATATCAATGCCGGAGCGGATATTATTAATGCCAATATTTTCGGTGCTAACAGATTTAAGTTTGATAATCTTGAAGAGATAATTACAGCGGGTATTGCCAATGCCAAGAAAGCTGTTGCCGAAACAGGTAAAAAGGCTTATGTGGCACTTGATATAGGCTCCTGCGGCAAATTATTAAAACCTATGGGAACCCTTGATTTTGCTGATGCGGTTGATGTATTTGCGGAAATTGTACGAATAGGCGACAAAGCGGGGGCGGACCTCATCCTTATTGAAACAATGAGTGATACCTATGAGCTTAAGGCGGCTGTTCTTGCCGCAAAAGAAAATTCAGATCTTCCTGTGTTTGCGACCGTTATTTTTGATGAAAGCCATAAAATGCTTACAGGAGCAACTCCGGCAGCAGTCGTAGCACTTCTTGAAGGGCTTAATGTTGATGCTATAGGAATGAATTGCGGACTCGGACCTGAACAGATGAAACCGATTTTTGAAGAAATGGCAGAATACGCTTCTGTACCGCTTATTATCAATCCTAATGCCGGACTTCCACGATCTGAAAATGGCAGGACGGTTTATGATGTAGGACCTGAAGAATTTGCCGGTTATATGGAGCTTCTTGTAAAAGACGGAGCATGGATTATCGGCGGATGCTGTGGAACAACACCTGAACATATCATGGCAACATACGACAGATGTAAGGATTTAAAGCCGATTCCTATTGTGGAAAAAGATATTACACTTGTGTCTTCATATTCCCATGCGGTAGAAATTGGAAAAGTGCCCGTAATTATTGGAGAAAGAATCAATCCTACAGGTAAATCCAAGTTTAAACAGGCATTACGTGACCACAATATGACATATATCCTTGAAGAGGGAACTAAACAGGCTGATTCGGGAGCACACATTCTTGATGTTAATGTCGGACTTCCGGAAATAGATGAGACAGCAATGATGAAAGATACTGTTTTTGAACTGCAAAGTATTCTTGATCTTCCTCTTCAGATTGATACAACTGATATGAATGCAATGGAAACTGCTATGAGAATCTACAACGGCAAGCCGATGGTTAATTCTGTTAATGGCAAGAAGGAAGTTATGGAACAGGTATTTCCTCTTGTAAAAAAATACGGCGGTGCGGTTGTTGCACTTTGCCTTGATGAAGATGGAATACCTGATACCGCAGAGGGCAGAATTAAAATTGCCGAAAAGATATATGCAACTGCGGCAACTTACGGAATTAAAGCTAAAGATATAGTTATAGATGCGCTCACAATGACAATGAGTACGGATAATGAATCGGCTAATATAACCCTTGATACTGTCCGTGAAATTAAAGCAAGAGGCGGAAGAACGGTTCTCGGCGTATCAAATATTTCTTTTGGACTGCCACAAAGAGAACTCATTACTTCAACATTTTTTACAATGGCACTTCAGGCAGGATTGTCGGCAGGTATAATTAATCCTAATGCAAAGGCGATGATGCAGTCTTACGATACATATATGGTTCTTTCAGGTAATGACAGCCAGTGTACAAAATATATTGAAAAATACGCAGTGGCACCTGAAACAGCAGAAACAAAACCTAAGACAACGGCAAATTTCAGTCTCTCGGATTGTATTGTCAAGGGACTTAAAGAAAATGCATACACAGAAACCGTTGAACTCCTTAAAACTAAAGCACCAATGGATATAATAAACGGAGATCTTGTGCCTGCACTTGATATTGTGGGTAAAGGCTTTGAAAAGGGAACAATGTTCCTTCCTCAGTTACTTATGAGTGCTGAAGCTGCCAAAGCCGGTTTTGAGGCAATTAAGGAATATATGAAAAAGAGCGGAAGCTCTGAAGAAAAGAAAGCAACAGTTGTTATTGCAACCGTTAAGGGTGACATCCATGACATCGGAAAAAATATCGTGAAGGTTATCCTTGAGAATTACAGCTATAATGTAATAGACCTTGGAAAGGACGTTCCGCCTGAGGATGTTGTTGATGCTGTAATAGCTAACGATGCCAAACTTGTAGGACTTAGTGCACTTATGACTACTACTGTAGTCAATATGGAAGCAACCATAAAACTTTTAAGGGAAAAATGTCCCGATTGTAAGATAATGGTTGGCGGTGCAGTTCTCACTCAGGAATATGCAGATATGATTGGAGCAGATTTTTATGGAAAAGACGCCATGCAATCGGTGTATTATGCAGAGAGCCTGTTTAATAAATAGAATATAGAAAAGGGCATTACCACTTCAAATAGTGGTAACGCCCTTTTTGTGTAAATTTATCTCTTTTCTACAGGGAGAACTCCCGGTTTAAGATGACTTACATCCATATATACAGGAATTCCGTCTCTATATGTGAGTGTAACTTCTCCTTCAATAAGTGGTTTTAAGTAGTCAATCATCTCAGCGGTTACGTCATTACCGCGTTCATTAATCCATTCAACAGGAACGGACTTGGCTTCATTGGCAATTCCTGCGATTCTGGCATAGCCGTATTCAATGGTATAAGGGGCGTTGCTTGAACGGGTCATTGTAACCATTGAAGCGGTAACACCTGCTTCGGCAAGCTCTACAGCCTTATGACCGGAATTAAAAGCTTCGTCAAGGTCTGTCTTTGAAGCTTCGTGGGCTGCACAACGCTGTAATACATTGACTTCTACAGAACGGACTTTAACACCGATTTCTTCTTTTACGATTTCAGCAAGAGCCTGTCCGGCACCGCTTAACATCTTGTGACCGAAATGGTCGGCTACACAGTCTCCGGCACTTATATAGTTGCCGTCTTTATCTCGTATACCTTCGGAAATTGCAACAATAAGGTTATTATTGGTTTTAAGAAATTCTTTGGCATCTTCGATAAATTTGTCTTTGTCAAAAGGAACCTCAGGCAGATAAATAAAGTGAGGTGCGGTATTATAACCATTTCTTGCAAGTGCGGATGAGGCGGTAAGCCATCCGGCATCCCTTCCCATTATTTCAACTATGGTTACACTTTTTACCGCATAAATAAATGTGTCATGTGCAATTTCAAGAAGGGAGGTTGCAACATATTTTGCAGCGGAACCAAATCCCGGTGTGTGGTCTGTTACCATAAGGTCATTGTCAACAGTCTTTGGTATACCGATTATTTTTACATCACTGCCTATTAAAGAAGCATATTCCGAAAGCTTAAGCACAGTGTCCATGGAATCATTGCCGCCGATGTAGAAAAATGCTCCTATATTATAACGCTTGAATTGTTCAAAAATTCTCTTATAGTCGCTGTCATCCCTGTGGTAATCCGGTAATTTGTAACGGCATGAACCAAGATACATGGCAGGTGTGTGCTTAAGGCACAAAAGTTCTTTATCATCAGGAACTTTTTCTGAAAGATTAAGAATCCTGTTATCAAGAATACCCAGAATACCGTTAACCGAACCGTAGATTGTGTCATATATTTCCGAGTCTGCGACACCCTTAATTACTCCCGCAAGACTGGAGTTGATTGCAACAGTAGGACCGCCTGACTGTGCAACAAAACAATTTAATTTAGCCATTGTAATTGTCTTCCTTATTTTATGTGATGTACTAATTGTAAGATAGACGTAAATTATTGTCAATAAATTCATCTGATAAGCAATCAAAGATTATATATTGTCCTGAAAAACCAATTGACGGTGGGTGTTTGATAGATATAGAAAATGCAAAAAAATAAAAAAGAGTTCCGCAGCTTATATGCACGGAACTCTTTTTTGGTAATCAGGGAAAGAACGTCATAGAAATTTTTAACATTCTTTCCATTTGCCCTGCCTGTAGAAGAAGATAGATATGACAGTGGCAACCGTCCATCCGATTGGCCAAGCACACCAGATTCCGGTACTTAAAAGAGCTGTCTTTGATAAGACTATAGCAAGAACAACTCTTAATATAAGGTCTGTAAATGTTGCAATCATGAATTGCTTCATAAGACCTGCACCTCGGAGGATACCATCGGCTACAAGTTTAGCCGATACTACAAAATAAAATGGGGCAAGGATTCTCAGATATATTGAACCTGAACTTATAGCCTCAGCGGATGGATTATCGATAAAGAAGGTAAGTAAAGCCTTCGGAAATATGACATATAATAGACAAAGCGGAAGTGAAAGGCACCATACTAATTTTACACCTGCCTTAAAACCGGCTTTGACACGGTCGAATTTTGCTGCACCGATATTCTGGGAAGCAAAATTGGAGACGCCGTTTGCAAGTGTTGTAAATGATGTAATTACAAGGTTGTTAAGTTTGACGCCTGCGGAATATCCGGCAATTACGCCTGTTCCAAATCCATTGATGACTTTCTGGATAACGATATTACCGATTGATATGAAGCTCTGCTGTAAAATACTTGGAATTGCAATAATAATGAACTGTACGAAAATGCTTTTACTGAATATGTAATGTTTCTCATCGGTTTCGATTTTGTGAAGACGACGAAGAACTACAACAAGCGAAAGTATACAGCTTATACTCTGGCAAAGGAAAGTTGCCCATGCAACACCTGCAACACCCATATTGAATACCTTTACAAAAAGGATATCTACGCCGATGTTTGAAAGCGAGGATGCAGCAAGAAAATAGAAAGGCGTTTTGCTGTCACCGAGAGCAGAGAAAATACCTGTGGCTATGTTATAGAAAAATACAAAAGGAAGACCATATACATATATATCAAGATATAATTTGGAATCATCATAAATTTTGGTAGGTGTACCTATGGCATGAAGCAAAGCACCACCTGCAAATATTCCGATAAACATAAGTATAAGACATATAGCTGCACTTGTTACCATTGATGTGTAAACAGATGTTTTGACATTGCCGTATTCCTTGCTTCCGAAAAACCTTGCCGTAATTACGGAACAGCCTATGTTACAGCCGAATGCAAATGCAATAAAAATAAGAGTGATTTCATAACTGTTACCAACAGCCGCAAGAGCATTTTCACCGATGAATTTTCCGGCTACCCATGAATCGGCTATGTTGTATAACTGTTGGAAAATAATGCTTCCGAACAACGGAATACAGAATTTCCATAGCACATTTTCGGGATTTCCCACTGTTAAATCTTTGTTCATAATTTTTCTCCTTCTACTTAAAACTGAACCATTGATTATTTCTAGAAATAGATTATAATAATCACATATCTATATGTAAAAGGTATAAAAATAATATTTAACATATCAAAATGATATATAGGAGATTTATGAATATTACTTATGACTATTATAGGATATTTTATTACGTTGTGAAGTTCGGAAGTTTTACAAAGGCGGCAGAGGCTCTGGATAACAGCCAGCCCAATATAACAAGGGCTATGAACAATCTGGAATCACAGCTTGGAGTACAGGTGTTTTACCGTTCGAGAAAGGGAATTAAGCTTACAAGGGAGGGTGAAATGCTTTTTAAAAGGGTAAATATTGCTTTTGAACAGATATCCTTAGCGGAACATGAACTGGAACAGACTAAGAGAATGGATAGCGGCAGTGTCAAAATCGGAGTCAGTGAGATAGCATTACACGAAGTCCTTCTGCCGGTGCTTGCTGCCTACAGGAGAGATTTTCCCAATGTCATGGTCCAGATAACCAATGAGTCAACACCATCTGCGATAAAAAGCCTTAAAAATGATGAGGTGGAGCTGGCACTTGTAACCACACCCATAAATATTAACAAAAATGATTCTTTATCCTGTGAAAATCTTTGTGAATTCACGGAATATCCCGTAGCACATAAGATGTTTGGAATACCTGATAATAAAGAAATAAGCCTTAAGGAACTGGAAAAATATCCTGTTATTTTTCTTTCAAAAGGGACAGCAACAAGGGAGTATTATGAGGAACTTTTCAGAGAAAAAGGAATGGATATTAAACCTAATGTAATTGCGGCAACTACGGACCAGGTTATGCCAATGGTAAAATCAGGACTTGGAATAGGTTTTGTACCGGAAAGTATGATGGGTGGGAATGTAACCGTTATAAAATTAAAAGATAAGCTGCCAAAACGTCTGATATGTCTTTTATATGATGGGAGAAAACCACAATCACTTGCAACAAAAGAGCTAATAAAAAGGTTAAGAAGTATGTGACATCCTGCCGGAATTATTGTATAATAATATCAGTTTAAGGGACGGGACAAGAGAAAACAGAATATGGAGGATAATTTATGGCAGGAAGAATGAACAGATTATTGGCTGTCCTTATTTCCGCAGTTACTGTAACATCATCGGTTAATTTCACCGCGATGGGAACGAAAGCGGCAGAGGGTGTTAATAATGTAAAAGATACTGTTGAAGCAGATACGAGGAGTGGCAATTCGGGGGCAGTACTGCATAGCTTTGAAGCACCTTTAGTAGGTAATTCAGGCAATATAAGCAGATATGTAGCAAATTCGGCAATATTTTATGGATTAGCAAGGAGCACGGCTATTCCGTCGTCATATTCATCTGTGGACAGAGGCTATGTGACAAGTGTCAAGGATCAGGGAAGCCTTGGAATCTGCTGGGCATACGGTGCGTGTGCTGCAATGGAATCCTACGCATTATCCCACGGATATGTGTCATCCCCGGATGATATAGATTTGTCAGAATTCGGACTTGCATATATGACATTCAATGACAGCACATTTACAGACCCACTTGGCGGTACAACGGGCGATAAGTCAACCAATTATAACATGACATATTCTTTTGCTAATGGTGGCAATGACCAGTATGCTTTTAAGACCCTTAGCAAGTGGGCGGGTGTTATGAATCAGAAAAGTGTTCCTGAAGCATTATATTCGGATAAGGAAAATACGAAGGAAACAACATATACCTTTAAGGCAGAAGATGTGTCATATATTTTAACCGGCCAGAAGTATATCAATATGAAGGAACGTGACCTTGTCAAGCAGGCAATTATTGAAAACGGTGCCGTAAGTACAATATATACCACCAATCAGAAATATTCAGATAAGTATGTATACTACTCCGAACCAACAGGTTCGGGACATGAAGTAACCATTGTAGGCTGGGATGACAATATTGATAAATCCCTGTTTGCTGCGAATGGTTATGAGACCCCTCCGGGAAACGGAGCATGGTTAATTAAGAACAGCTGGGGCAGCAGTGCCGGCAATAACGGATATTTCTGGATGTCATACTATGAATCAAGTATCCAGAATATGAATGCGGTTATATATGAAATCGTTCCGGCAGATACATATGATTATAATTATCAGTATGACGGAAGCACGATTTTTAATCATTTTATCCAGAATAATGCTTCGTTTTATAAGAACGAGAAGAAATTTGCCAATATATTCAAGGTAAACGGAAGCACCGACGAGATTCTTAGAAGTGTGGCTTTTGCTGTTGGCAATTCTAATCTTTCATACACGATTGACATTTACAAAGTAGATACTAAAGCAGGCACCATAACCCCGGAGAACGGAACCTTGCTTACATCCTATACAGGAAAAACAACTTATGCCGGATATTATACAACGGAGCTTCCTGAAAGTATTACATTACATCGCGGAGATACTTTCTCCGTTGTAGTTACTTTTGATAATGCCTCAGGAATTAATTATTCAATAAGTGAATATCAGACCGCAGATAATGATCATATATATTGGGATGTGGTTAATTCCACAACACCGGGACACAGTTATCTGTATTATTACAACAGATGGGTGGATATTAATGAAAACAGTTATGACAGATATCCGGATGCGGACTTCTGTATTAAAGCATTTACTACAGCTAAAAAAGATATAGAGGCTTCGGAAATAACGGGTACTGAACAGTCGGGACTTGATAAAGCAGTTATTACATGGAAAAAGACAAGCGATGCAACAGGGTATGCACTTTACAGAAAAGCTGAGGGAGACGCGGACTATTCACTTGTATATAATGGAACGGATGTGACCTTCACCGATACCGGTCTTGCTTTTGGAAAGACATATTACTATTATGTGAAAGCCTATAACAACAGTCATGGCATGGATACTATTTCTCCGTCGCAGGTAAAGAAAATATCAATAGACATTCCAAGAACGAGAATAACTAATGTTGAATCCACAGGAACAGGAATTTCTGTTAAATGGGAAAAAATCAGTGGTGCAAAGGGCTATAAAGTATTACGCTCGGAAGATGGAGAAAATTACTCTGAAATAGCATCCGCGGTTACAAATGAATATACAGATAATAATGTGCCAAAGTATAACAAGGCATACTATTATTCCATCATTACGGTATTTAATGATGGAAGTAAGGATATAGAATCTTCAAAAAGTTCGCGTTATGTTGGTAATAAAAAACTTAATAATCCAACAAACGGACACATTAATAATGATGAATACAAGAAATTTAAACTTACGTGGGACAAAGTTAAAAATGCATCAGGATATTATGTAAAACGTATAATAACAAATCAGGATACAGTTACAATAGATGCCAAAGACGTAGATTCATACATTGATGATGTGGAATCAATTGCAGAAAACACTCAGGTGACATATCAGATAATTCCGTATGTAATAGAAGATAATGTCTATAAACAGGGAAAGGGAATAGCGTTTAACCCAATGTATGTAAGGTGTGAGCCAATTGCTAATCTTACATATAATAAAGATACCAATACAATTAAGTGGGATGCTTATACATTTCCTGATAAATATATAGATACAATGTATCATGTGTACATATCAGAATCAAAAGATGTAAATGATGGCTATTATAAATCATATACCAATACTTTTAATATGCCGGATTATGATGAGAACAAGACATATTATGTCAGGGTAACAGCTTATGCCAGAAATCCGTTGCAGGGTACAGGAAGGGAATTGACAGCGTTCCAGGCATCGGCATTGATAATAGGCAAGGAACCTGAAGTCATCGTAAAACCTGATAAGCCAATATTATCGTCTATCGGTGACAAAAATATAGAAATCGGCAGCAGAGTTGAATTGACTGCAACAGTAATCAATATAGATTCGGCAGCAACATACACATACCAGTGGTACGAAGCATCTTCAAAGACCGCTTCAGGAACCCCAATAGCCAATGCCACATCCGCAAAATATGTACCTGCAACAGGCAAAAACGGAGAAAAATACTATTACTGCAATGTCACAGTCTCTAAGAACGGATATACCGAAACTACAACAACAAATCGTGCAAAAGTAAGAGTAACAACCCCTCTCAGCCGTGCAACAATAGGCAGTATTGCAGCACAGACATATACCGGAAAAGGAATAACACCTTCTGTTACCGTGAAGTATAACGGAATTACACTTACTAACGGAACGGATTATACAGTTTCATACAGTAATCATATTAATCCGGGAACGGCAACGGTAACCATAACCGGAAAAGGCTATTACACCGGAAGCAGGGTAATTAATTTTACGATAAAAGAAAAAGTTATTATAAAACCTAATAAGCCAATATTATCGTCTATCGGTGACAAAAATATAGAAATCGGCAGCAGAGTTGAATTGACTGCAACAGTAATCAATATAGATTCGGCAGCAACATACACATACCAGTGGTACGAAGCATCTTCAAAGACCGCTTCAGGAACCCCAATAGCCAATGCCACATCCGCAAAATATGTACCTGCAACAGGCAAAAACGGAGAAAAATACTATTACTGCAATGTCACAGTCTCTAAGAACGGATATACCGAAACTACAACAACAAATCGTGCAAAAGTAAGAGTAACAACCCCTCTCAGTCGTGCAACAATAGGCAGTATTGCGGCACAGACATATACCGGAAAGGGAATAACACCTTCTGTTACCGTGAAGTATAACGGAATTACACTTACTAATGGAACGAATTATACAGTTTCATACAGTAATCATATTAATCCGGGAACAGCAACAGTTACTATAACCGGAAAAGGCTATTACACCGGAAGCAGGAAAATTAACTTCACAATAAATAAACCGGCGGTGAAGCTACCTGCTCAGGCAACTTCATCTAAAGTAAGTATTGACCAGTCAGGAAACATTGCCAGAAGTATCAAATCCGGAACAAATGTTAATTCACTTTTGCAGAGTATCAATGAAAAGCAATATTGTGAAATCAGGAAAAACAATGTAAAACAGTCTGGAAATGTGTCGGTAGGAACCGGAATGCAGTTATGCGTAATTAACAATAATAAAGTAGTCAAGTCATATAATATCATCGTCACCGGGGATACGAACGGTGATGGAAAAACCAATATCACTGATTTGATTGCGGTTAAACAGAGTATACTTGGAAGATCATCATTGTCCAACATACAGAAACAGGCAGCAGATATGAATAATGACGGAAAAGTCAATATTACCGATTTTATCAAAGTAAAAGCAAAAATACTTGGAAGGGAATAACTACCAATGAAGAAAATAAATAAGATTCTTACTTTTATAGTTGTATTCACACTCTGTGTGATTTGCGGATTTAAGAAAACAGATGTCAATGCGGCATCTGCGGCACTTACAGGTCCTGGAACAGTAAGAGCCGGAGATACAATTACATTGAATCTTAATATATCATCACCGGGAAGCTACGGATTTGAAGGCAGCCTTGCCTATGATGGCTCTGTTTCACTCGTAAGCATGAGTGCAGGAACAGGCGGCTGGAAGCTTGAACAGAACGGAAGCAGAGTTGTAGTATATGATGATGCACTGTCTAATCCTCTTGGAAATAACTCAACCGTAATAAAAGCAGTATTTAAGGTAAATAATGTGGCAACCGGAACCGGTATAAATATTTCTTTCAACAATATTGTTGTATCGGATGGTAACAATGAAAGCAGTATCGGAACAGCTAAATATTCGGTTGCAGTAGCCGCACCACTCTCCGGCAACAATAATCTTGGCTCATTGTCGATAGCCGGCCATAACATTAATTTTAATACATCGCAGACATCCTATGATATAGGAACTGTGGAGTTTTCGGAAAGCAGTCTTAACATCAGTGCAGCACCGGCAGACGCAACCGCTAAAGTATCGGTAGGCAATACTGCACTTAACGTAGGTGCTAATACAATTACAATCAACGTAACTGCACAAAATGGTGCTGTTAAGACATACACTATAACAGCCAACAGAAAGCAGGACCCTGATTACAAGGAAAGCAATAATGCCAATCTTAGCGGTATAACTGTCAGTGAAGGAAAGTTATCTCCGGAATTTTCACCTGAGGTAACAGATTATGTCATATATGTACCATTTGGGACAAAGACAATTTCCGCAACAGGAACACTGCAGGATGAAAAAGGAAAACAGGTTCTTAACGGCCTTGTAGAAACATTAAAACAGGGTGAAAATAAAATGACAGTCACGGGTGTAGCTGAAGATGATTCAAAGAAGGTATATAACATTAACGTCGTTGTAATGCCGGAATACAAAGGAAAACTTCCATCTATATCAGGAGTTGAAACTGTAACGGAAGCTGAGACAGAAACGGTGGAAGAAACTGAAAGCACAACAGAAAGTGTATCTGCAACAGAAACTGATGAAGCAGCATCCGAAAATACCAAAAAATCAGGAATTCCGGTAGTAGTATTAATTATTACCGCATTTGTAATGTTAGCAGCAGGCTATGGAATATGTTATGCGCTTATGACACGCGGAAATAAGAAATCCATATAAAACTTATGGCTGAGGATGAGATTTTTATGTATGTATCTGAATTTGACAGGCAAGCCGAAAAATATTTAAAAGGTGAATAACAGAAGGTAATGGCTATTATGGAAACAGGTAAAAAAAACTATATCTTATACTTTGATCTACTCAATATATTTGCATGCTTTGCTGTGGTTGCACTGCATGTAAACGGAGCAGTTCATACATTTGCAAAGACAAGAAACTGGGTTTCATGTATGTTTATTGAAGCTCTGTTTTACTTTGCGGTACCCGTGTTTTTTATGCTGACGGGTGCCACACTTATAAATTACAGAAAAAGATATGGCACAGGAACATTTTTTAAGAAAAGATTACTTAAAACACTTGTTCCGTTCATTATTTGGAGTATCATAGGAATATGCTGGTCAATATTTTATACAAAAGGAATGAAAATTTCCGATATCAATACACCGGCAAAATTTATCAGTGCCGTTATTAATTGTAAAGGAATGGGAATATACTGGTTTTTTCCGGCATTGTTCTCGGTATATCTGACAATTCCACTGTTTTCTCTTGTGGATGAAGATAAGCGGATTGGCAAAAACGGAGTATTCACATATCTTATATTCTTGTATCTTATATTAAATGTTCTAATGCCTTTTATATGCAAAAAGGCAAAGATACAGTGGAACTATTCGCTAAGTACGGTGTGTTGCGGCGGTTATACGGTGTGGATACTTACAGGATATTACCTTGCTAATACTGATATTAAAAAGAGCTTCAGAATCTTTATATATATTCTTGGACTGCTCGGTTTCTTTATGTATTTTTACCTGACAGTACAAAAATCCTTTAAAGCCGGAAGCTTTGACAAAACCTATGCAGGATATATGAATATACCTGCGATGCTTATGGGAACAGCAGTCTTTGTGTTCTTTAAATACGGAAAATGGAGTTTCATAGAGAAGCATGAAAAAGCCGTTAAGTTTGTAAGAAATCTCTCGGCAGCTAGCTTTGGGGTATATCTTATCCATTATTACCTTAAAGATTTTTCAATCAGGCATTTTGGAATTGACCCAAGAAGTACTTTATATAGAATTGCTGGAACATTTATTATATATGGGGTAAGTGTTATTATAGTTCGCCTGATACAGAAAATTCCTGTTATCAGGAAAATTATACCATAATAATTAGGGGTGTCATGGATTTATGGACATTGGATTTATAATATGATATAATAAATTTTAATTTGGCAAATCACAATAAATTAACACATTAGGAGAAAACAAGGTATGTGCAATAAAAAACTATTGTTTATCGTTGAGGCCATGGGTGGCGGCGTTTTTACATATATATGGCAATTAGCAAATGAGTTATGTAATTATTATGATATGACCATTATATATGGATTGAGACCGCAAACACCTTCTGATTATGAAGATAAATTTGACAAAAGAATAAAACTCATTTACGAAAAAAATTTTGTAAGAAGCATTTCTCTAAAAAAAGATCTGGCAGCATATAAGGATTTGAAAAAATATGTTAAGGAAATTTCACCGGATATAATTCATTGCCATTCTTCAAAGGCTGGTGTGTTGGGAAGAATATTGAAAATTCCTAAGGATTGTAAACGGTTTTATACTCCGCATGGATTTTCATTTCTGAAGGAAGATGACAGCAAATTTATAAGAAAGATATATTGGCTTATAGAAAAAGTAATGGCTAAGAAAAAATCAATTACCATTGCCTGCAGTGTTGGAGAATGTGAGATTGCTAAGAAGTTAAATAAAAATGCAACTTTTGTTAATAATGGAATAAATATTGATGAGAACATTTATTCTGAAAAGAATGAATCTAGTTATGAATATGACGTATGTACTGTTGGAAGAATAATGTATCAAAAGAATCCTGAGTTATTTAATGAAATTGCCTTGAAAATGCCTCAGTACAAGTTTTTGTGGATAGGCGATGGCGAGGATAGAGGTGTACTTACAGCTCCGAATATAGAAATATCTGGATGGTTGGACCGAAAAAAAGTGGTAGAATTAATGATTACAGCACCTGTTTTTATATTACCATCAAGATGGGAAGGACTTCCAATTTCAATCCTTGAGGCTATGTACTTAAAACGTGGAGTAATAGTCAGTAATGTTATAGGTAATAGAGACATAGTCAAAAATGGTGAGAATGGATTTATTGCCAATAGTGTTGAAGAATTTGTAGTGGATATTAATAAAATGATTAATGATTCGGATATGAGAGAAACGATGGGGAAAAATGCTCATCAGGATATCCGGAAACAGTATACAATTAAGGTTATGGCAGAAAAGTATAGAGAGATTTATAAAACTGTTGTGGAGCGTTGATATGAAATTTGATGAACTGGTAAGCGTGATTATACCTGTATATAATGTTGAAGAATATTTAACATGCTGCGTAAAAAGTGTTATGAGACAGACATATACTAATATTGAAATTATTCTTGTTGATGATGGCTCAACAGATAAATCCGGTATTATGTGTGACGAATTACAAACAGAGGATAGTAGAATTAGTGTCATCCATAAAAGCAATGGTGGTCTATCTGATGCAAGAAACATCGGGATAAGTAAGGCTTGTGGTAGATATACTGCTTTAATTGATAGTGATGATTTTGTTAGTGATGACTATATTGAAGTATTATTAAAAGCTATGAATGATAATGATGCAGATATAGTACAGTGTAAATTTGCAGAAGTTTCAGAAAAATGTACAGTGTATAGTAGTAAAAAATCTAATCATATTAAAATTTATGATAGGGAACATGCATTAAAGGATATGCTTTACCAAAAGAAACTTAATAATTCAGCCTGGGGAAAGTTATATAAAACAGATGCATTAAAAAAGTATAAATATCCTGTAGGAAAACTTTATGAGGACTTGAATGTTACATACAAAATTATTGATACATCAGATAAGATTGTTTATATTGATTCAATAATGTATTTGTATAGAATCAGAAACAGCAGCATTGTCAGAAGTTCGTTTAATGAAAAAAAGATGATAAGCGTTGAATTTGTAGATGAAATGAAAGAATGCCTTGTCAATGAGAATAAAATATATGATATGGCATGTAAAGCAAGATGTTTTAGTTTATATATGCATATTTTTAGACAAATACCAAATGAAGAAAGATATATTGATTTGAAAAAAGAATTATATATTAAGATAAAAAAGTATTCATTAATTAATATTTTTAATCCTAAAGTAAGGATTAAGAATAGAGTAGCTGCGATAATGTCTATATTTGGTTTTAGATTCCTAATAAAATTTTAATGAGGTATGAAATGAAAATATCAGTAATAACAACATTATTTTATGGTGAAAAATATATATCCAATCTTATAAAATGTATTGAAGATAATATTAATGTAATTAGTAACGAAAGTGAAGATATACAAGTAGAGTATGTATTTATCAATGATTCACCTGAACAACAGATAAAAGATATATCAAGTGATTTATTTGATACAAAGATATACAATAACGAAATTAATATGGGAATCCATAAATCAAGGGTAAAGGGGTTAGAAATTGCAACAGGGGACTATATTTTGTTCTTAGACCAGGATGATAAAATAAAAAATAATTTTATGTTGGAAATGGGGAAAAAAGCAAAAGAACGCTTTGCTGATGTTATAATTGCTAATGCAATAATTGAAGACGAATATGGAAAGCATATTTTTTATACAAATGAATATGCGATTAAATGCGCAACGAAATTTAGACCGTACTATAGAATTAATAATCAAATCTTTTCACCCGGACAGTGTTTGATAAAGAAAGAAAGTATTCCAGATGAATGGAAAGAATATCATATGAAAAACAATGGTGCAGATGATTATTTTCTTTGGATATTAATGTTTTCAAAGAAAAAAGTATTTACATACTTAAATAAATGTCTATATATACATTGCTATACAGGAGAAAATTTATCTTATAATCTCGATAAAATGTTAGAATCAACAATGGAGATGTTATCGTATATATCAAAAGTTCCATATGTATCCGGTAAGATTATAAATAATGTATCCAGATACAGTATTTATAAAAATAAGTTTAGAAAAGAAAACAGACTAAAAAAAATACTTATTAGCATTAAATATTTTGGATATGCTTTGGATAATGTATTTTACAGATTAAAATGTAAATTATAAGAGGTATAAAATGAGTGAAAAGATAAAGAAAGTACTTGATGTGGAATTTCTCTTATTGGGAATATTGTGTACAATGTTTGCCTTGGCAATTAAATTTGCAGGAACAGAGTGGGCAATTTATAATTTTGTGATTGTAGCAATAATTATAACAAAGTTGTTTTTTACTAAGGGCAAAAGAATTTATTTGTATAAGTATAAAATTCCAATTTATATACTTATGGTTTTATTTGTTTTGTCTACAGTAATAAATTATGACTACCTAGGTGAAAAGCTTTTTCTCAAGAGTGTAAGGGCGATTGTAAAATATATTATATTATTATTCCCTATTTGCATTATATTTTCTGATGAGGAATTGTTACACTTTAGAAATAAGTTTTTTAAAGGACTATATATTTCAGCGTGTGTACAACTTGTTTGGATTTTCTTACAACTTATTTTGTGGACTAATTTTAGAATATCTTTGAACGAGGTCGTTTTTGGAAAGCTGCTTCATTTGAATGGTGCCGGTGGGTGGACTCTTATTATGCATATAGGAGGAGTCAATCAGTTTAGGCCATCGGGAATTGGCTGGGATACATCAGCAGTTGCTGCAGTTTTATTGATTGGATTTTTTATGTCTAAGAAATGGTATTCCAAGTGCTTTTTCCTGTTAGGAATACTGCTAAGTTCCTCAAGAACAGGAATAATTGTATTGATTGCAGGAGTGATTATTGAATTTGCTCTGAAAAAATATGACAAGAACAGAGAAAAGGTTAATGAGCATTTTAAAAAATATTGTATACCATATTTAATACTTTTGGGTTGTATTGTGGCCAGTATCATTTTTGCATTGATTAATCTAGACAAAGTTGCCAATGCTGTTCTTGGGTTAATGAGCAGTGGAGATACTCTTGGCGATTATAGTGCAGGAAGACATGCAGATTACTATTTAAAACTTCCAAAAATCTTTGATAAGGCTGACATTAAAAATATGTTATTCGGATATGGGACAATGGCATCTGGCGAGGTATATTCTAGGATGTTTGGCTTATCGACTAAACTGGATATATGGAATCCGGAATCGGATTTTATTACTCTTTTGATTGGCAATGGTATATTAGGAGTGATAACTTATTATGTGTGTCTTATTAAAACTTATATGTATGTGAGAAGAGATTCTATAGCTAGAATTCTTATAATTTTAGCCGCTATACTCGGGCTCTTTTATCTTTATATAAGAGGAGCCTGGTTGATTTTAGTGATTTTAATGTTATATGTAAAAAATACTAATAATAAAAATATAATGGAACAGGAAGAATAACATGGGAAGAAATATTTTAATTATTCATGCACATACAGAAAATAGAGGAGATGAGGCTGCTGTTAAAGCAATGATAGCCGCCATAAAAGAAAAAGAACCTGATGCAAATATATGTATTTCTTATAACGGACCTACGTTTTATCCTAATATGAACAACGTAAAAGAAATCTGCAGATTTCCTAAGATTGCGTCAAAGTTGGCACAGCTTGACTTTTTTTTGATACTTATGACTAAAGGAAAATTATCTGTCACTAAAGAAGGCAGGGAATTTATTAATGAAGTTAAAAAAGCAGACATTGTGCTTCATGCACCGGGTGGGCCTTCTATCGGAGATATTTATGAAGAATTTGAATGGTTATACCTTAAAAGACTTCATCTGATAAAGAAAATGGGCGTCCATTATATGTTTTATGCGCCGTCTATGGGACCATTTAAGAGTGAGAAAAGGAATAAGCAGAGAAAAATAATATTACAGGGCGCAGAGAAAATAGTGCTCAGAGATCCAATCTCACTTAAATATGTAAATGAGTTTCTAGGTGAGAATAAAGCATTGCTAGCGCTTGACTCCGCATTCCAGAACAATATCGACGAAAATATTTATGGAAAATTGTTTGATGGTTATAAAGAATTAAATGATTTTATGGCAATGCATAAAAAGTGTATAGGTATTACGATAACCGATTTGTTATGGCATCCTAAACACAGGAATAATAAAACTTTATTAAGTAAAATAGAGGAGAGCTTTAAGAAAAATATTGAGAAGCTTACCTCTGAAGGTTACGGAATTGTTTTTATTCCGCAGTTATATGGAAAACAGGATGATGAAAAGCTGATGAACGGCTATCGTATAAATGAAAACTGTTTTACGATTACTTCTAAGTCAGAAAAATATGATTCACAGTTCCAGCAGTATGTTATATCAAAGTTATATGCTGTAATAGGAATGAGATATCACAGCAATATTTTTTCGGCAAAACAGTGTACCCCATTTATTTCTATTAGCTATGAACAGAAGATGCGTGGCTTTATGAAAGAATCTGGCTTGGAAGAATACTGTATTGATATAGATGAATTAAACGATTCTGTACTTGAAGAAAAATTTGAATATCTTGTTGATACATATGATGACTATCTTGACAAATTAAAAATATTGAAGCCAGAATTTAAAAACAAGTCTCATATAACAACAGATGAGTTATTTAAAACGTTGAATAATCCGAGGTAGAAATATGAAGTTAAAAGACTTTTTGAGATGTATAAAAAGAAACTGTCTGATAAGGAGAGAATTCAAACACGAATGTAATGAATATATTAAATATAATTACAACAACCCTAATCAGAAATCATTTAATTCGTACCAGGCAAAGATATATAGGCAGATACATGTTATTGAAAAAGCATTATCTATTTCTAATACAAGAAAGGGTTTTGGCATAGCAAGAGTACATGAACTTTTTGCTATGATGGACCAATATCTAGTACTTGGGTTTGATACTGAGGAATATGTATTTCAAGCTGCAATAGAGGCTTTGAATAAATATATTGAGTTCCAGCATTCAGTTGATTATGATGTATCAGATATTGAAAAACGTGCTGAGAAGTACCTTCCCTTCTACAAACATAATGAAAATGTGGATGCCGGCGCAAAAGAAACGGATTATATATCAATAAAAAAAGCCACAGGAGAGAGCTTTGACAGATTCGTTTTTTCAAGACATTCCGTAAGACAGTTTGATACATCTAAAAAAGTAACGGTCGAAGATATAGAAAAAGCCGTTGCCTTGGCAAAAAAATCACCTTCGGCATGTAATAGACAAGCATCAAAGGTATATGTTTTTGACAGCAAAGAAACAAATGATTATATTGGTAATTATGTTAAAGGTAATACAGGCTTTAAAGAAGAAGTGGATAAATATTTAGTAATAACAGCAGATAGAGCATGCTTTTATGATGCTATGGAAATAAATCAGGAATATGTTGATGGAGCAATATTTGGTACCGTATTAACATATGCATTACATTACTATGGTATAGCATCTTGTATATTACAGAATGGACAGGATTATAAAACATCAAATGCATTGAAAGAGAAACTTGCTATACCAGCCAGTGAAAGAATAATATTTTTTATTGCAATTGGTGCTTATAAAGATAAATTTAAAATTGCAGTATCGCAGAGAAAATGTATGAATGAAGTATTAATAGTAAGAAAGTAGGCAGTTATGGATAAAGAGAATTATATTGTTACTGTCATTGTTCCGGTATATAATCATGAAAATTATATAGAACAGACATTAATGAGTATATATAATCAGAAGACAGATTATAAATATCTTGTTTATATAGGTGAAGATAAATCTACAGATAATTCAAGAAAAGTACTTATGGAATTACAAAAAAAACTCCCGGATAATTTTATTTTCTTATATAGAGAAAAAAATATGGGGATTCAGAATTTCTATGATATGTATGAAAAAATAACAACAAAGTATTACATTGTACTTGAAGGTGATGATTTTTGGTGTGATGATAATAAATTGCAGACTCAGGTTGATTTTCTTGAAAAAAACCCGGAGTATATAGGAGTTAGTCATTGGATTAATATTGTTGATAAAAATGGGAATTGCAGTAATGTTGAAAGAAAAGAGATAACAGGCGAATATCTACTTAAAGATTATAAAAATGGTAGAATGCCAGGACATACTTCTTCTAAGTTAATGAGACATGAATTCTATAATTATAAAAAGATGTATGTAAATCAGTTTCCTGATTTGAAATATCCAGGTGACCAGATAGAAGCTTTTTTGATTGCAGACTTTTTCAAAATATATTGTATTCCAAAAATAATGAGTAGTTATAGATATGTTACAGATTCAGGTACAAGTTATTCTGCTACTTATAAATTTGATAATTCCGCGAAGATAAATAGAATAAAATTTTATTATTATTGTTATATTTTTTCAAAAGAAAATGTTGGAAAAAAAGAAATAACAGAGTTAAGCCAGTTACAATATATATTTTATATGTGCAGATACAGAAAAGAGTTAAAAATTCCAAAGCAGTTAATTAAGAAAGAAATACGAAATAGCGGGGAAATTTTAAAAACGTATAGTTATATTTTATTAAGAGCTACAAAATCAGCTTGCGAAAGAATGAAAAGCATTTTTATGAATCATAATACAAGAATTCGTACCTAAAAAGTTATAATTTGATAGCTCTAAGTTGATAAAGAATTAATTAGATAGTATAAGTTTTATATATAATACTATGATATATAGTAGATCTAGGAGAAAAAATGGAAAATTCAAGGAAGATATATATATTTGAAATGCTTAAATATTCTATAAGAAAATATGTTACGTTTATAGTCTGTTTGATTATTTCGTTCTGCGTTGTTTTTATATATTACTATAAAAATGAAAGCAATATTATAAAAAAACAAGGAAATAAAGAAGAACAAGAATTGACAAGTGTAGAAAGCCAGGCAGTAGATCATGTGGTTAATCTTAGAAAACGTTTTGCAGGAGTAAAGTATTATTATTACAATGGTGTTACTATGAATATAGATGCTACATGCACACCGCAGATGACATTAGAATATTCGTTAAAAGGTGGATGTAAAGAAGTTCTTGAAATTATTGCACAGACAGTAAATAACGAGAGTGTTTCAAATGTAGTATTGAATAAATATAAAGGCGTAGTTAACGATGCAGAAATAAAAACATTGATTACATCTGAAATCAAAGAACATTCATTAGTAATTAGTATTGTAGGAAATAGCAAATCTATGTGTGAAGAGATTTCTGAAATTGTTATAAATGCTATTAACAATAAGATAGAAGAAATTAAACCAATATATTCTGACGCAGATGTATACAAAACAGATCAATCATTTGGATATGTCTTAAATGAACATATTTATGAAGCACAGAAATTGACAAAAGAAATTTACGATACTACATATAGCAAATATCAAAGAGCACTCAAGGATTTAACAGAATTACAATTAAAAGAATATAAGATTAAAATTGGAGATGAAGTTGATAATAAGGAAAATATTGTTACTGAGGCTAACTCAAAAAGACAAATTATTATGAATTTTATTTCATTTAAATGGTTCCTTATAATAATTCTTGTTGGATTTGGTGCAGGACTGGTTATAAATTGCTTCATATATTGCTTTAGAAAAACAATTCGTAATATTTATGAGATAGAAGATTTAAATGCCTTTAGTTTTGTTTATGGTCTTTCTCATAGGAATGAAAGGGAAAAAAGATATACAATTAATCTTATTCAAAAAAAAGTATCAGATAGTGAAAATTCAAAGGTGTATTTTGACTGTGATTGCGAATTGACTGTGACTGAAAAGGAATATATTGATTTGCTTATTGCAAAACTAAAAGAAAATGGATGTAATGTTAAAGAAATTGATTCGCTTATAGATGAAAAAGGAGATATTAACGTTGATACCGGTAATATTATTTTGATACGTAAAAGTATGGTTTCTCGTTATGATTGGTTGTGCAAAGAAGTAAAAATGTATGATGATATAGATATAAGCAAAATAGGAGTTGTTGTTTTTTAACATTGAAATATTTTGAATGACATATTTTCTGAAGTAAAATAGAGGTATGAAATGGCAGAAGATAATTTAAATAAAAAGGTGTTTTCGGGACTAATATGGAAATTTGGAGAGAGATTTACAGCAGAACTTGTTACATTTATTGTTTCCGTTGTTCTTGCAAGAATTTTGATGCCAGACGATTATGGTGTCATTGCACTTATAATGGTTTTCATTACAATTGCAAATGTATTTGTGGTAAATGGTTTTGGAAATGCTCTTATACAGAAAAAAAATGCTGATAATAAAGATTTTTCGTCAGTTTTCTATTTTAATATCGTTTTTTCAATAGGTGTATATTTTATTTTATTTGCATTGGCACCTGGTATAGCCAAGTTTTATAATATGCCGATTATATGTCCTGCACTAAGGGTTTTATCATTCAGAATTGTTATTGCATCAGTTAATTCCGTGCAGCAGGCATATGTTTCAAGAAATATGCTTTTTAAAAGATTTTTTTGGTCTACATTGTTTGGAACATTATTCTCAGGTGTTATAGGAATAATAATGGCTTACAGAGGATATGGAATATGGGCTATAGTTGCACAATATCTTACAAATACATGTATTGATACAATTGTTTTATGGATAACTGTAAAGTGGAGACCAGAAAAGTATTTTTCATTTAAGAATTTAGGAGATTTAATTTCGTATGGTTGGAAAATACTTGTGTCAGGGTTACTTGATACAGGATATAACCAATTAAGGAATCTTGTAATCGGTAAAAAATATAGTTCAGCGGATTTGGCACAGTATAACAAGGGACAACAGTATCCACAACTTATTGTTACAAATATCAATTCATCAATCAGCGGTGTTCTTTTTCCGGCAATTTCAAAGTGTCAGGATAATATTGAGAGCGTAAAAAGTATGACAAGAAGAGCAATTAAAGTAAGCTCTTATGTTATGTGGCCGCTAATGGTTGGACTTGCAGTTATTGCCAGACCATTAATTTTAATTATGCTAACTGAAAAATGGTTGCCTTGTGTACCTTATGTTTGGATTGCATGTTTTAATTATGGATTATGGCCGATACATACGGCCAATCTTGAAGCAATGAAAGCAGTTGGAAGAAGTGATTTGTTTCTTAAGCTTGAAATAATAAAAAAAATAATCGGAATAACAGTTTTAATTATTTCAATGCGATATGGAGTTATGGTTATTGCTTTAAGCCAGATTGTTACATCAATTATAAGTACATTTATTAATGCTTCACCAAATAGAAAGCTACTAAGGTATAGTTATATTGAACAAATAAAAGATATGATTCCATCTTTTGCATCAGCTATTGCAATGGGAATTTTAATTTATCCGTTTACATTTTTAATAAAGAATAGTTTTTTGCTCATTGTTGTACAGGTTATATGTGGCATTTTGATTTACATTGGGATTACTAAGGTATTTAAAAATGATAATTTAGGCTATCTTATTAAGATAATTAAAAAGAATAAAAAGAAAGCCTAGTATAATTATAAAGAAAACCGGAAATGACAAAATTTTAAGAAAACGATATAGGAGGTCTTATTATGAAAAAGTTGATGATTTTAGGTGGTTCAAGGTATGCAGTACCAGTTATAGAAGCAGCTCATAATTTGGGATTATATGTAATTACTTGTGATTATTTGCCAGATAACATAGCACATAAATTTTCTGATGAATATTGCAATGTCAGTATTATTGATAAAGAAGCTACTTATGAGGCTGCAAAGAGATTAAAAATTGATGGCATTGTTTCTTTTGCATGCGATCCCGGGGTTGCTACAGCAGCTTATATAGCTGAGAAAATGGGGTTGCCATTTCAGTGCTCATACAGAGCAACAGAAATATTGCAGGATAAAGGATTGTTTCGCCATTTTTTAACAGAAAATGGATTTAATTGTCCTCATGCTAAAAGATATGAAGATAAAAAATCACCATTTAATGATATTGATTATTTTAATTGGCCGGTTATTGTTAAACCTACTGATTCAGCAGGTAGTAAAGGAGTTACAAGAGTTGACAGGGTTGAAGATCTTGCTGATGCAATCAATGTTGCATTAGGAGGAGCACATAACGGAGCATTCATTATTGAAGATTTTCTTACCTTTGAAGGATATCATTCATCAACGGATCCATTTACCGTAGATGGACAGTTAAAATTTGCAACTTATTCTGATCAGTTATTTGATCCTGAAGCAGACAATCCTTATACACCTGCGTATATTATCTGGCCATCAACTATGAAACAGGAACATCAGGATTATCTTACCTCAGAAATTCAAAGACTTATGACACTTTTGAATATGAAAACAGGAATTTATAATATTGAAACTTGTGTTGCAAATGGCAAGCCTTACATTATGGAGGTTTCGCCAAGAGGTGGCGGATGTAAAATTGCAGAGCTTCAGAGAATGGCATATGGAGTTGATTTAATAGAAGCAGAGGTAAAAAAAGCTGTTGGAATGCCTATTGATGAAATTAAACAGACGGAGTGTGACGGATGTTGGTGTGAGATGGTTGTACATGCCAGACCTGGAAAAAGCGGTATATTAAGATCAGTTACGGTTGACTCTGATATAAAAGAAAAATATTTAAAGGTAGTTGATCTTTCAGCTAAACCGGGTGATTTTGTACAGCCTTTTACCGGTGCTAATATGTCACTTGGAGATATGTTTTTTAGATTTGATGATAGAACAGAATTGGAAACTGTCATGTCTAAATCAAATGAATGGTTGCACATTGAACTTGATGAAAAATAAATATTGTGAAAGGATTTTTGTATATGAAGAAGATTATTGTTTTTGGAGCAAGTGGTGATACAGGAAAATATTTTGTAGATTACTTATTAAATACTGTACATACTGATTTTGAAATAATTGCATCAGGAACAAAAGACTGCAGATATTATGAGCATAACAATATTAAATATATTAAAGTTGATATTACCCAAAAGAAAGATTTTGATAAATTACCTAAAGATGATGTGTATGCTGTTGTCGATTTAGCAGGATTTATGCCGGCGAGAATGAAAGGCTACGATCCATATAAATATATAGATGTAAATATAACAGGTAATTTAAATATATTAGAATTTTGTAGGAAAAACCATGTTTCTAAAATTCTGTATGCTCAGAGTTTTGGCGATATAAAGAATTATGCAGAAAAAGATATACTGTTAAAACCGGATATGAAGCCGGATTTCAGCTATAATACTGATCATACAATATATGTTATGACAAAGAATTTCACAGTTGATATGATAAAAAATTATAATCAAATGTATGGCATCAGCGCATTTATTTTTAGATTACCAACAATATATTTATATTCCAAAACAGATACATACTTTGTCGATGGAGAAGAAAGAAAAATTGGCTACAGGTTACTGATTGACAATGCAATTGAAGGGAAAGATATAGAAATATGGGGAGACAAAACCAGAAAAAAAGATATGGTTTACGTCAAAGATTTTTGCCAGATGATGTATAAGGCATTAATTTCAGATAGAAAATTCGGACATTATAATGTAGGCACAGGTGTTGGAACTTCATTAGAAAAACAAATTGAAGGAATTATAGATGTTTTTTCAGATGGAGTGCATAAATCTAAAATTATTGAACGAAAAGATAAACCAAATTCACCACAATACATAATGGATATTCAGAATGCGAAAGATGAATTAGGATATGAGCCTAAATATAATTATATAGAAATGCTTAAAGATTTAAAACGTGAAATGAATGAAAAAAGATTTGATTGTTAGCGTGCTGTTTATATGACAAAGTTGACAAAGAATACTTTGCATAGTATAAAATATGAGAATATAAAAGATTATTGCAAATTGATTTAGGAGATATTACTATGGATGAAAAAATAATGGTTACCAGATCATCAATGCCACCAATGGAGGAATTTATTGAAGAAATAAAGTCAATATGGGAAACTCATTGGCTGACTAATATGGGTGAAAAACATAAAACACTCGAAAAATTACTTAGAGATTATCTCGGTGTTGAGAATGTGTCGCTTATGACCAATGGGCATCTTGCCCTTGAACTGGGTATTCAGGCTATGAATCTTAGTGGAGAAGTAATTACTACACCTTTTACGTTTGCATCAACAACTCATGCCATAGTAAGAAATGGACTGACACCGGTTTTTTGTGATATTAAAAAAGATAATTTTACAATTGATGTAAACAAAATAGAAAGCCTTATTACTGATAAGACATCTGCAATTATGCCTGTTCATGTATATGGTAATATTTGTGATATTGAGGCTATCGACGAAATAGCAAAAAGGCATAATCTTAAAGTTATATATGATGCTGCTCATACATTTGGTGAGAGATATAAGGGAAAAGGAATTGGTTCATTCGGTGATGCATCAATGTTTAGTTTTCATGCTACTAAAGTATTTAATACAATAGAAGGTGGAGCTGTTTGTTATAAGGACAGTGAATATGGACTTGACTTATACAGATTAAAGAATTTTGGAATCAGAGATCAGGAGACTGTTGATGCAGTAGGTGCAAATGCCAAAATGAATGAATTTCAAGCTGCAATGGGAATATGCAATTTAAAACATATTAAGGAAGAAATTGAAAAACGTAAGATAGTATATTTTAGATATCGGAATAATCTTAATGATATGGAAGGCATCTTTATGCCAGCTCTTAATCCTGATATAGAGTACAATTATGCCTATTTTCCAATTGTGATAGATCCTGATATTGCTGGCTTTAGCAGGGATGACGTGTATAATAAACTGATGAATGAAAATATTTATACAAGAAAGTATTTTTATCCGATTACTAATGAATTTGATTGCTATAAAGGTAGATTTTATGCTGGAGATACGCCAATCGCACTTGATATATCAAAGAAGGTTCTAACATTGCCAATGTACGCCGATTTATCGGTGGATGTGGTGGATGTAATATGTAATCTTATTAAATCTATGAAGTGATTTTTATAGCCTTTTAACAAGGATAGGTGGTAATATGAACATTAAGATTTTAGTAGCCGCACATAAGAAATACCGGATGCCGGAAGATAAGATATATTTTCCTGTCCAGGTTGGCTCATATGGAAAAGAGAATATAGGATTTGCCAGAGATGACGAGGGCGATAATATTTCACAGAAGAATCCTTATTTTTGTGAACTGACAGGCCTATACTGGATATGGAAGAATGTAGATGCGGATTATTACGGACTTGTTCATTACAGACGTTATTTTTCGGCTGTTCCTAAGATTAAAAGGACTTCACATGATAAGTTCAGATATATTCTTGACGAGGCAACCCTTGAGAATATACTTAAGGATTATGATATTGTTGTGCCTAAGAAGAGAAAGTATTTTATTGAAAGTCTTTATTCCCACTACGCACATACACATTATGAAGAACACATCCTGATTACGGAGAAAGTAATTAAAGAGATATGTCCTGATTATGAAGCGTCATTTAAAAAGGTAATGAAAAGCAGCAGTGCCCATATGTTTAACATGATGATAATGAGCAAAGAAAAATTTAATGAATATTGCAAATGGCTTTTTGATATTCTTTTTGAAATAGAAAAGAGAATAGATATTACACAGTATGATGCTTATCAGGCAAGATTGTTCGGAAGAATCAGTGAATTGTTACTTGATGTATGGATAGGAAAAAATTCATACAGATATAAGGAAGTCGGATTGCTGTATATGGAAAAAATGGATTGGAAAAACAAGATTTGTTCGTTCATCAAAGCAAAATTTGGTGGAAAGAAATATGACAGGAGCTTTTAATCAATGAATAAAAAAGCTGCATACAGACCGGATGAATTAATTTTTCTTATGGCTGTTATAATTTTTTATATATCTGTTTTATTAAACCTGACCGTTATTAAGGTTAGGTTTGGACAGGTATATACATTATGTATGTATTTACAGAAATTGTCTTACATTCTTCTGGCAATATCTGTTTTATTCCAGACGTACAGAACGTCAAATTTTTATATTGGAATTATTATGATATGCGTATCGGTGATTGCCGCAATAACCTCAGGAGAAAGTATTGTAATGTGGGGTGTGATTGCAATTGTTGCCGGTAACTGCACTAACTCCCGCAAAGTTATAAAGGCAGTATTGATTACACAGATTGTTGTATTTGCCATAACTTTTATATTATGTGGAGCCGGTGTGATACAGGACTATATTTTTGATCCGGAAACAAGAGCCAGACATTCCCTTGGATTTACATGGACAACTACACCAATTATAATTTTTATGTTTATGATTATGGAATATTGTTATCTTAGAAGCAGGGATTTAACCTTATTTGAGATATGCTTGCTTGAAGTTTTAATGACAATATTGTTTGTACTTACCAATACGAGAATGTGTTACGCAGTAACAACCTTAATGCTTATTGTTATTGCATTGAATAAATATTTTAAATGGAGACCTGCTAATAAAGTTAAGAAGAATACGGGTAAGGGCATGGTAATCATACCGTGGATTATATTCGCCTTTGTTCTGACTGTATCCTTTATGTACAGTAACAGTGCAAGTTGGGAAAAGGTTAATCTGTTTTTCAATTTTAGACTAAGCCTAGCCCATAATGCCATAAATACTTATGGGATACACCTTGTGGGAAACCCAATAAAGTGGATTGGATTTGGATATGGCGGAATTGACGGAATATATAATTATGTTGACAGTTCATATATCCAGGCACTGTTGTCATATGGCGTTTTATTTATGATAATGATATTAGCTGTTTACAGTTGCATATTTAAACATGCTAAGAAAAATGGTTATGCAATTGTAATAGCTGCGGCACTTTTAATTTCAATAACAGAACCAAGACTTTGGAATCTTACCTTTAATCCATTGCCTTTCTTATTAATTGATGCGGTTAAGGATAGGAACAGTTTTAGCACACAAGAGGTAGTATCGAATGTTTAATATTTTGATATTCGGAATGAATGACAATCCCGGAGGGGTTGAAAGCTTCCTGATGAATTACGCAAGAAATTTTGATAAAACCAAGGTTCATATGGATTTCCTTTGTAATACAAAGGTTGTTGCGTATGAAAATGAGCTTACGGATATGGGATGTAAGGTAATTAAAGTTACCGCAAGAAGAGATAATCCTGTCAGATATAAAAAGGACATGAAAGCTTTTTTTAAGGAGCATGCCGCAGAATATGATGTGATATGGGTTAATCTTTGCAGTCTTGCCAATATTGATTATTTAAAAATGGCTAAAAAATACGGAATACCTGTAAGAATTATACACAGCCACAATTCAAGAAACATGGATTCCAGACTTCGTGGTATTCTCCACAAAATCAATAAAAAGAAAATCGGCAGGATAGCAACCGACTATTGGGCATGCTCGTATGAGGCAGCAAAGTGGTTTTATCCTGATAAAATAATCAATTCCGACCAATACAGACTTATATATAATGCGATAGATACTTCCTCATATAGGTTCAATGAGGATATAAGAGATAATTACAGAAAAGAACTTAATATAGAAGATAAAATTGTGCTTGGACATATCGGACGTATGCACTTCCAAAAAAACCAGTCCTTTTTATTGGAAATATTTGCGGAATTTAAGAAAATACACAGCAATTCGGTGCTTATGCTTATTGGACAGGGCGAAGATGAGGATATGCTTCATGAAAAAGCAAAGCTGCTTGGGATAACAGACAGCGTGATGTTTATGGGCATCAGAAATGACGTGAAGAATCTTTTGATGGCTATGGATGTTTTTGTATTTCCGTCATTATTTGAGGGATTAAGTGTGGTTGCTATGGAGGTACAGTCATCAGGTCTTCCGGCAGTTGCATCGGATAATGTAATTCCCGATTATGCGGTGGCTGATGAGAACTTTCACAGAATAAGCCTTGAAAGAGGAGCTGCTGACTGGGCAAAGGAAGCAGACCTGCTTCTTAAAAGTGATGATATTAATAGGAAAAACGGCGTAGATAAAGTAAAAGCTGCGGGATTTGACATAGTCAGTCAGGCAAAAGATTTGCAGGACTGGTTTCTGGCAAAAAAGTGTTAATTACGTTGAAAGGATTGTAATTATGGATATAGATGTTGTAATTCCTTGGGTAGACCCATCGGATAAAGCTTGGATTGAGAGTAAAAATAAGTATCTTGGTATTGAAGATTTAAATAAAATCGATAATTCTAATAATCGTTTTAGAGATTGGAAAAATTTTAAATATGTATTTCGTGGGATAGATAAATTTATGCCCTGGGTTCATAAAATATACTTGGTAACATGTGGACAGACCCCTGATTGGATGAAAAAAAATTTAGACGATGATAAACTAGTATTGGTAAATCATAAAGACTACATTCCAGAAAAATATTTGCCAACATTTAATGTTAATCCAATAGAATTAAATCTTCATAGAATCAAGGGATTATCGGAACATTTCATATATATGAATGATGATTATTTTATTATTAATGAAACAAAGCCTGATGATTTTTTTGTTGATGGTTTACCATGTGATTATGCACTTGAGGATCCGATTACTCCAAATCATAAGGATGTATTTAATGATATTCTTATTAATAATATGATTTTGTTGAACAGCAGATACGACAGAAGAGAAGTATTGAAGAAACAGAGAAAAAAATTTTATTCATTATGTGATAAAAAAGCATTTTTGACAAATATGTGTTTAAGACCATTAAAGCGTAATGATTTTTTTGGACTGCATTATTCTCACCTTGCTACTAATATTTTAAAAAGTACTATGGAAAAATTATGGGATGAAAATTATGAAACATTAGATAAAACAAGTGCTAATAAATTTCGTAATTCAGATGATGTAAATCAGTTTATTATCAAAAATGAGCAGTATGTTACAGGTAAATTTCATCCATATAATGTAAACAAATTTGGAAAAGCGATTCATTTGGATGATTCTGTGGATGGTGCGGTTGACGAATTATGTGATGTAATAACAAATAGTAATTATAAAATGATTTGTATTAATGATTTTAATATTGTTGATTTTGACAGAACTAGAGAAAAAGTTAACAGAGCTCTTGACATTATATTACCGAAACCATCAAGATGGGAGGTTGAATAATGGATAATATGAGGCATATTTTAATTGCTGGATTAACAGAAAATAAGGGTGGTTTGGAAAGCTATATAATGAATATCTATAGGAATTGCGACAGAGATAAAGTCCAATTTGACTTTGCGGTATTTGGAGACAAGAAAATAGCATATACGGATGAGATAAAATCCCTTGGCGGAAGAGTATTTCATATTCCGAGAAAAAAACAGTCCGTAAAAGAGCATTACGGTATGATGAAAAAAATATTTGAGAATACTCCGTACGAAGCGGTGTATTTCCAATTTAACATGAAGCCGTTAAGCCTTGATTTATTCAGATATGCTAAGAAATATGGTGTTAAAAAGAGAATAATCCATTCCCACAATACCACAGAGCCAAAGATGTCCGTTAAAGACCGTATAAGGGAAAAACTTGCAGATATGAAGCTTGATAAATATGTTAATTATCGTTTCGCGTGCTCTTATGACGCAGGTAAATGGATGTTTGGAAACAGGGACTATAAAGTAATACCTAATTGTGTTAATTGTGACGATTTTAAGTACGATACGGATAGAAGAAACGCAAAAAGACGGGAATTGGGACTTGAAAATAAATATGTTATCGGAACGGTAGGGCGTTTGCAGCCAGCGAAAAATCCGGAATATATAATTGATATAATTAATGAATGTGTGAAAATAGATAAAGAATGTGTTTTGGTTCATATTGGTGATGGAAATCTTAAAGATAAGATAAATAATAAAGTTGAAAAGCTTCATTTGGAAGATAATGTTAAAATGCTTGGTGCAAGAACAGACATCTCAGAACTTATGAATGCAATGGACGCATTTATTCTTCCTTCGTTACATGAAGGTTTTCCTATTGTACTTGTTGAAGCACAGGCGACAGGATTAAGGTGTTATGTGGCAGATAATATTACAAGGGACTGTAACATAACCGGCAATGTGAAATATCTGCCTATAGACGTTACTCCTGAGGTATGGGCTGAGACAATATCACAGGATAAAGATATTGAAAGAAGAGATATGTCGGATATAGTCAGGAAAAAAGGCTATGACATTAAAATGATGGCAGAGGAAATGGAGAAATTTTTTCTTAGTTAAATATCTGTATATAATAGAAAGGACTTACCATGACACAAAATATAGCAGCAGTTGTTGTAACCTACAACAGAAAAGCTTTACTTAAAAAATGTATTGACCATATTCTTAAACAGAGTGCCGGAGCGCCTGATATTCTTGTAATAGATAATGCCAGTACGGACGGAACCGGAGGCTTCATTACCGAGGAATATAAGGATGTACCTGAAGTAAAGTATTATAACACGGGTGCCAATCTTGGCGGAGCGGGTGGTTTCTCCTATGGAATTAATAAAGCCGTATGCCTTGATTATGAATATCTCTGGATAATGGATGATGATACCATTCCTAAGGAGGATGCTCTTTCAGAACTTATTAAGGCGGATAAGCTGCTTGACGGTAATTACGGCTTCCTTTCAAGTTATGCAAAATGGATTGACGGAACACCTTGTGAGATGAATGTGCCTGCCATAAGTTATAAATGGCGGGAAAATATTAATCTCATGGATGAAAAAATGATAAGGCTTGATTCTGCTTCATTTGTATCAATGTATATTAAAGCCTCCGTTGTAAAGGAAGTGGGACTTCCTATAAAAGAATTTTTTATATGGGCGGATGATGTTGAATATTCTTTGAGAATATCGGAGAAACATCCATGTTACTTTGTATATGGAAGCCAGGTTGTCCATGAGATGGGCAGCAATAAGGCAACCGCTATCTGGGAAACTGATATGGACAGAATTGACAGATATAAGTGTCTTTATCGCAACAGATATTATATTGCCAGAAGAAAAAGCAAGAGAGAAGTGTTTAATTTCTGGATTAATATTAAAAATACCATCAAAGACATTAAGAAGTCGGGATGTTCTGACAAGAGAAAACGTATTAAGATTGTACGAAAAAGTGCTTTAAGCGGATTGAAATTCAAACCCTCAATCGAGTATCCGGGAGAAAAAGAAAATGGACGTTAAGCATAAATCAGTTAAAGTTAATATGATTATGAATGCGATACTTACAATGTCCTCATTTATTTTTCCGTTGATTACATTCCCATATGTATCACGTATTCTTTTGGCTGAGGGAACGGGCAAGGTTAACTTTGCTACATCCATAATTGCGTATTTTGCAATGTTTGCCCAGCTCGGAATACCTACTTACGGGGTTAAGGCGTGTGCCAGGGTCAGGGATAATAAGGAGGAACTTTCACGCACCGCACATGAGATATTGAGCATCAACCTTTTTATGTGCGTAATCGTGTATATTGCTTTTTTTATATCATTAAAGGCAGTGCCTAAGTTTGCAAGTGAACGCACGCTTATGCTGATTGTAAGTATTACGATTTTCCTCAATGCAATCGGTGTTGAATGGCTCTACAAGGCAATGGAGCAATATACTTATATAACGGTAAGGTCGGTTATTTTTAAACTTGTGGCACTTATTGCAATGTTTCTGCTTGTGCATACAAAGGAAGATTACGTTATATACGGGGCAATTTCGATTTTTGCGTCGGGAGCTTCCAATGTGCTTAATTTTATAAATGTAAGGAAACTTATATATGTAAAACCGGTGGGCGGATATTGCCTGAAAAGGCATTTTAAGATGATTGCTGTATTTTTTGCAATGTCTGTTGCGACAACAGTGTACACAAACCTTGATACTGCCATGCTTGGTTTTATGAAAACCGATACGGATGTTGGATATTATTCGGCAGCGGTTAAAATTAAGACCATCCTTGTAAGTTTTGTAACTTCGGCAAGCTCTGTGCTTTTACCGAGAATGACATATTATATTGAGAATAATGAGAAGAGCGAATTTGACAGAATTGCCAAAAAGACGATGAAATTTATTTTCCTACTTGCATCACCCTGCGTAATTTATTTTATGATTTTTGCAAAAGAAGGTATATATGCCCTATCGGGTAATGGATTTGCAGGGTCCGTGCTTCCGATGCAGATTATAATGCCAACATTGCTTCTTATCGGTATAACTAACGTTATCGGTATTCAGATTATGGTGCCTATGGGAAAAGAAAAACATGTTCTTTTTTCGGAAATTGCAGGTGCTCTTGTGGATCTTGCAATAAATGCTGCACTTATTCCGGAATATGGTGCGGCAGGTGCGGCAATAGGAACGCTGGTTGCGGAAACAGTGGTACTTATATGGCAGTATTTTTCACTTAAAGATGTGGCAGGTACAATGCTTAAATCCGTAAAATACTGGCTGATACTTATTGCACTTACGGCATCAACCGCAGCATCTTTATGGGTAAAATTGCTTAAATTTAATGATATACTGGCAATACTTGTTTCGGCAGTGCTATTCTTTGGAATATATCTTTTGATAATGATAATTTTTAAAGAGCCGCTTGTACATGAAACTTTTATACAGATAAAAAATAAATTCAAAAAAGGAGAATCACAAAAATGAAATACGATTATTTAATAGTTGGGGCAGGACTTTTCGGTGCTGTTTTTGCTTATGAAGCCACTAAAAAAGGAAAAAAGTGTCTTGTAATAGATAAACGTGACCATATTGCAGGTAATATATATACAAAAGAAACAGAGAATATCAATGTCCACCAGTATGGCGCACATATTTTCCATACCTCCGACAGAAAAATCTGGGATTATGTAAATTCCTTTGCGGATTTTAATAACTACATTAATTCACCTGTTGCGGTATATAAGGACGAGCTTTACAATCTTCCTTTCAATATGAATACTTTCTCTAAGATGTGGAATATAAAGACCCCATCTGAAGCCAAGGCAATTATTGAGAAACAGATAGAGGAACTTAACATAACCGAGCCTCAGAACCTTGAAGAACAGGCATTATCCCTTGTAGGAACAGATGTTTACGAGAAACTTATCAAAGGTTATACGGAAAAACAGTGGGGAAGGGACTGTAAGGAGCTTCCAGCGTTTATTATTAAGAGACTTCCTCTCCGTTTTACATACGATAATAATTATTTTAACGACAGATACCAGGGAATACCAATTGGCGGTTATACAAAGATTGTGGAAAAGATGTTAGAGGGCAGTGATGTTCTGCTTGATACGGATTATTTTGAATTTATCAAAGATAACGAAGGCATTGCGGATAAAGTATTGTTTACGGGAATGATTGATGAATATTATGATTTCTGTTACGGACACCTTGAATACAGAACCGTAAGATTTGAAACGGAGGTTCTTGACTGTGACAATTATCAGGGTAATGCGGTTGTAAATTATACAGACAGGGAAGTGCCTTATACAAGAATAATTGAGCATAAGCATTTTGAGTTCGGAAAACAGGAAAAGACCATTATTTCAAGGGAATACTCTACGGAGTGGGAGCCTGGAATGGAACCATATTATCCTGTTAATAACGAACGTAACAATGACCTTTTTGAAAAGTACAAAGCTCTTGCCGATAAAGAAGAAAAGGTGATATTTGGCGGACGCCTTGGTAATTATAAATATTACGATATGGACAAGGTAATTATTGCGGCATTAGAGGCAGTTGAAAAGTATGTACGATAAATTAATCAGTATAATTGTTCCGGTATATAATGCGGAGAATACAATTGGGACTTGTGTGGACTCTTTGGTCCGCCAGTCCCATAAGCTGTTGGAAATAATTCTTGTTGACGATGGCTCAACGGATAACAGCGGTAAAATATGCGATGAACTGGCAATTAAAGACAACAGGATTAAGGTAATCCATAAGGATAACGAAGGAGTGTCCGTTGCAAGAAATACAGGCATAAATAAGGCGGTCGGCTATGCCATAACATTTGTTGACGCAGACGATACACTTGATATAAATGCCGTAAGTCTTATGTTAAACAAAATGCTTAACAATGACTGCGATATTGTTATGTGTGATTACTCTATAATATATTCTGACCATATGGAAAAACATGTATATAGGGAAGATGATTTCTGCCTTGAGAAAGAGGGCGTATCGGAATTTCTTGATGATGCATTAAAACCACAGTCAGGTGTGGGTTTTATCTGGGGAAAATTATTCAACAGGGAATTTCTTATTAGAAATAATCTTTTGCTTAATGACAATCTTACGGCGGCAGAGGATGCTGAATTTATGCTTCGCACGGCATTTTATGCGGATAGGGTGAGTTTTGTGGCAAAATCCCTCTATAATTATCTTCACAATACCGTTTCGGCGGTAAGAAGTTTCAGAACGGATTATGTTGAAAGATATAGAAAATCTCTTTCTGTGATGTACGATTTCCTCGTGGATAATGGTCTTAGTAAACACCTTGTTACTTATGACAACTGTGTTTTATATCATTTACTCCTTATTGTGGTTAATTATTCTTTTAATCCTGCCAGGAAAGATACAAAGAAAGAACAGACAGCAGCTTTTAAAAAGCTGGTTAAAGACCCTTTCTTTGCTAATGCCATGAAATCACTGCGTTTAAAGGATTTTTCAATGACCAGAAAGATTACCCTTATCTGTATTAAACTTAAAATGTACCGTATGGTAAGGCTTATTGCTTTATTCAGGCAGAAGCAGACAGAAACCTCCTAAAAGTTCACAAAAAGTTCACAAAAAATTAGCACTCTCCTATTGACATTGCTAATAATAGGTGCTATATTACAACTAGAACAAAGGAAGAGATAAAAATTAAATCTTCCGGTTCCAAGAAAACATGGTTAATGAGCATTTATTTAGAAAAGGAGAGATGACTTATGTTGATGCCTAGTATTTTTGGAGAAAATTTATTTGATGACTGGTTTGATGAATTCCCATTCTATGACAGGGATATGAAGAACACAGAAAAGAAACTTTACGGTAAGAAAGCAGACAGGATTATGAAAACCGATATTAAGGAAACTGATAACGGTTATGAATTAGAGATTGATTTACCTGGCTTTACTAAAGATGAGATTAAGGCTTCGTTGGACGACGGATATCTTACAATCAGTGCAGCCAAGGGACTTGACAAGGACGAACAGGAGAAAGAATCAGGCAGATATATCCGTAGGGAACGTTATGCCGGAGCATGCCAGAGAAGCTTTTATGTCGGTGAAGGTGTTAAACAGGAAGACATTAAGGGTGAGTTTAAGCATGGTATCCTGAAACTCTTCGTACCTAAGGTAGAAGCTAAGAAAGCAGTAGAAGGAAATAAATATATTGCCATTGAAGGTTAATTTTCAGATGACATAGTATCGGAAAGAGGCGAATGATTATGGCAGATAAGAATCCAAAACATCCTTTGAAGAAAAAAGCTAAGACAAAGGATAAAAAGAAAAACATCTACGAATAGCAGATAGTTAAAAAAGCTGCAGGTGGTAAATCACCTGTAGCTTTTTTTAACCAAAAGTTACAATTTTTTAACCATTTATTACATTTTACGTTTCAAATGGGATTAATGTGCTAGACTAACACAAAATGAACAGATTGGAATGAGCGGATAAATGATACGAGTAGCCATTTGCGATGAAAATAATAAAACACTTGAAAAGTTGGAGAAATTAATTAAAGATACGCTTGGAAATGAAGTATCGGTATCAACGCATGATAATGTATTTTCACTTGTTACATATGTATGCGATGAGAGAAAAGGAAAATTGGATGCGGTTTATATTGATATTAATGCGGGGCAGAAAGGAGGTATCGCTGCAGCGGAAAGCCTGCAAAAAGAATATCCCAATATTAAAATAATATTTCTTTCTGATGACATCGAGAGGGCTAAAGATATATTCCGTATTAACCCGATATATTTTCTTACGAGACCTTATGAAGAAGATTATGTAAAAGATTCACTTTATAAAATTATACAGATAGTGGATGAAGATAGTGCGGAACTGCTGACAATAGGTAAACCTGAGAGCAAAAAAGGTGATTCCGTTGTTCTTCTTAAGGATATTTATTATATAGAAAGTCAGAAAAGAGTTATAAACATACATTATTATGATGGCTTCAGTACATATTACTACAAACTGGATGAAGTTGAGAAGAAACTTAAGAAAAATTTCCTGCGCACACATCAGAGTTTTATCGTTAATCTTGACAAAGTCAAGAAACTTGTTAATGACGGACTTCTTTTATACGGCGGAACTATAGTTCCCATAAGCCGTTCAAGATATAAGGATGTAGTGGGTACAGTAAGCAGATATCTTAATATAGGAGAGGAGGCATAGAAGATGAATAAATGTGAGAGAGGACACTATTATGATGAAAACAAATTTAGTAAATGTCCTGTTTGTGATGAAGATATGAATAAAAAAAATATTGCATTCCTGGAATGTATATTCGGAACAGGTGTAGGAAAAAAGTATCCTATACACGAAGGTCTTAACCGAATAGGCACGGGATATCAGATGGATGTACATTTGACAGATGATATTCAGATTACGCGTGACAATCATTGTACAATAGTATATGATATAGGTAAGGATAAATATAAAATTGTTCCATCAACAGGTTCATTTACATACCTTAATAACGTTTTGTTAAGAAAACCAAAATATATACATGAGAACGATGTGTTCCGTATTGGGAGAAGTAACTTTCGCTTGGTCAAGAAATAGAACTCAAAGTTCAGAAAGGAAACACTGTATGGATTCTGAAAGCTTAAATAAGCGTGGATACATTGAGGGAATCAGAGGTGTTTATGCAGGGTATATTATAGAATTGGAGCAGGGTGAACAGCTGATAATAGGAAGCTCAAGGACAGAGTCTAATCTCATCATAAGGAGTGATAATGTCAGCAGCATACACTGCATCATTACCTGTAATGGTATTGTCGGCAGTTACATAGTAACTGATTTCTCGAAGGAGGGTACATACCTTTCGGACGGAACCAGATTAAGCTATGGGAATCCGGCAATTGTCCCTGCCAATACAATTATATATATTGGCGATATTGAGAATGCTTTTAAGGTGAGGTAACATTTGTTACCTCATTTTTATATTGGAGGATAAATGAAATATGCGGAGTGAAAAGAAAAATACAGGATTGGCTGCAGGAGCTGTGTTAATTGCCATACTTATTATCATCCAGATTGGTGATTCGTATTGTTCTGAACTTTATGATAAAATACAGTCACTTTTTCTTATGGATCTGATTATGAATCCCTTGAATATGTCTTTAGAGGATGCAACGGTAATGATTAACAGCGTGGCAATTCCGTTTTATGCGATATCTCTAATTTCACCGGTTTTCAGGGGAATGGTTGATTATCTTGGCAAGAAAAAAGTCCTTTTGCTTAACCTGCTTCTGTATATACCCGGTCTTTTGTTGTGTATGACTACAAGGAAGTACATAGTATTTCTTATTGGTAATTCCCTGATATCACTTAGCACAAGCGTAGATATCCAGTATATATACATTGCTTCATTTATCGATGAAAAGAAGCGCGCCACCGTAAGGGGAATACTTGCGGCGGCGGCAGCGTTGTCTGCAGCATCCGTACCTGTTATCCGTAAAGTTGCCATAACAGGCAGACCATACGATTATGCAAGGATGTATGGAATCGGAATAGCAATTACTGCTTTTGTGGCTGTTATTGTATTTATTTTTCTTCCATGGGACAAAAAACAGACAACAACAGAAAAAATAACACAATTATCCACATGCGGAAATAAAAGAAATTCTGCACTTATATACCTGTATATTGTTATTTTTGCATGGGGTGCAGGTACGTCCGGAATAAAATTCTATAACGAGCCTATGATAACCATGCGGTTTAAAACAGATTACATAATTAACAGGATTCTTTTTATACAGCCTCTTATAACTATCATAATTAATATAGCAAGCGGCATTATGGGAGACCGTTTATCAAGGAGAAAAGCAATCTGTGCAGATGTGGCTGCCACTGTTGTTTCGCTGATATTATTTATTGTATCAAAGAATTATATTATAACGGCAGCAGCATACGGAATAATGATAGGAGCATATTTTTCCGCCGCGAATATTATAATGTTAGTGATAATGGAGTCATCACCAAAAGAACGTATAGGAAGGAATTTTGCATGGGCAACTGTTTATAACAGTGTCGGAAATGCTATAGGTATGGTATTAATCAGCATCCTGGCAAAAAAAATTGGTACATCTGCGGCAAAGAGCATGATTTTGATTATACCTGCTGTCCTCACGGTAACCGGAATAATTATCAGACCCCGGAAAGTTTCTTGATTTCTTTGATAATTTTTTTCTTTGAGACTCTTTTTGGAATATATAATATAGCAAAGAAATATATCAGGATAAAAGCAGCCGTTACAGGGAAAAACAACCGGTACTGTCTTGTATGCCACACAAAAAACATAATTACAATGACATACAGCATACATACTGTAATTCCAAGAAAAGCATTGAGCGTACTTTTTCTATGGGCAAATAACATTCTGTCGGATTCAGGCAAAATGTCCTCAATAACCCCGCCATTATTAAAAATTGCCATATTATACAGATAAATTCCCCGGGCTTCATCCACTTCTTTTATATAGTTGTCACATTGTAGTGTAGTATATATCTTTTCAGCATCCTGTGGATGGTTCCCGATGTGTATTATACTGTGGGCTAAAAGTGCAATGCCATGCATTTTTGAACTGTTGGTAATTGCAACTATGATACTGAAAATTCCTGCAGAAAGTATGTATATAAGCACAAAAATATTAACATCTACGTTTTCCGGTATCCTGAAAAATCTTCCTTTACTGCCGATAAGATAGTTGAAAATTACGAATATTACCAGAAACAGATTGAGGAAGAACAGTATAAGGTGCTGGTTCATTAATGACCATTTATTACGGTCATAAGCCATGGAAAAGATGTTTTTATAGCATACATTACAATGCAGGGGAATAGTGTCTTTATAATAGTTATCATTAAGGTTAAGACCTGTTTTCTCATATTCCCACCGGTAAATCTTGGCAAGCCCACGGAATTCGGAGGGCTTTGTACCCTTTGGAGATGTAAGCATATCGTAATATTCCCTGTATCTCTTATCATTGGTTATTCTGTCAATCAGCATACATATAAGGCATACCATAACCCACAAACCTATAAGAACCGGGAAACTTTGAAAAATAAAAGAAGGAATAAGTGCCAGGGCACAGGAAATGACTACCAGTACCATTCCGGCATGGCGCAGGGAATCTCTTGATTTATCGACCTTGGACTTACTTTTGAATATGGGCGTCATAATCCTTTTTATAAATGAGTTTTCAGAGTAATTGTCAAAATCTTTTTCACTATAGTCATCAATATACATATACATAGTTCTAAGCTCTGCATAATTTAATGAATAAGAGGTCTGGAACAACCAGAATAAAGTAGTCAGAGAGGAATATATAAGTATAATAATGGAATATATGCTTTGTTCTGTAGTTGAAATGGAATTATATTTCGGAATGAAGTTGGGCGCTAAAGCCAGAATAAATTCCACAATAAGCAAAAATACAAGAATTCCTGTATACAGACGGATATGACTATTCTTTTTGCTTAAAAAAAGACTGATTCTATGCTTAAATGAGGATTCAGAGATAGAAACAGGTTCAAAAGATGGCTTTTTCTCCGCTACAAATTTCTGAAGCATTGAATCAAAAGTCTGGCTGTTGAACATTCCGTTTAATATTATCCATACAATGTACTCGTAGTCCGAGGTACATATAACGCGGAGTCTGGCATGAAGGATAACGTCATCCTCAAAAACCTTATCAATAAAGTTGCACAAAGCATCCTGTTTTTCCTGCTCAAGATTGTTAGTAAGGGTATTATAGTACAGATACATTTTACCTATATCAATGGAATCGGCAAACTCCAGAACCGGGAAACGGTTGCTGTTATCCTTGGGATTCATAAGTTCTGAAAAGGAATTGCGGATATTAGGATAATTCTGGTATGATAAATCGTCATTGGCAAGAAAATATCCTATCTGTGATTCATTAAAGTCTGCTGATGTATATAAATCATCATATATGAGTTCTTTTATAACTGTATTTACACGGTAAGAACCATTTCTGTTTTTCTCAAAATGAAAGTCATATATGTCGCCTAACTGCGTAAAAAAATCTCGTAATACCATATTCCACATCCTGTAATAATCATAATATGATGATTATATCACGGATAAATTAATAGTGTAAAGATTACCGAAAAACGGACTTTTTATGTGCACTAACCAATTCCAGTGCGGTAAATTCCGTGACACAGCTGCCGTTTTGCGATATTTTGATATTACAAAATACGGATGAGGAGCGTTGTAGGAATGATAAATATAGCAATTTGTGATGGAAGCAGGTATTATGCAGATGAACTAAAAAATTATATCTACGGAATTTTGGGAGATAATGTATTTGTTTCTGTTCATGACAATTATTTTTCACTTACGACATATATAGTTGACGAATGTAAAGGAGAAGTTGATGCAGTGTATATCAATACCCGCATCGGAAAAGATGATGGAGTAAAAGTAACATCAAGTCTTAAATCGGATTATCCGTATATCAGATTCGCTTATATGTCGGAAGACATACATGAGGTAAAACGAATATTCGGCTCAGATCCTTTTTATTTTCTTACAGAACCATATTGCAGGGAGTATATAGAAGATTCTTTATACAAACTTATTAATATGATTAATGAAGATAATGACGAGTCATTATTTATAAAAAACCGGGAAAAATATGTAAGGATTAAGCTGAAAAACATATATTATTTAGAAAGTGAATTAAGGCTGCTGCACATATATACTAACAGCGGAATGTACACTACATATATGACAATCGAAAGCGTACAGGAAAAACTGAACGGCAATTTCATAAGGTGCCACAGAAGTTATATCGTAAACAGTAGCAAGATAATGAAAATAGAAAAGGACAATATAAAATTATACAATGATAAGGTAATACCTATCAGCAGAAGTCATTATAAAGATCTTACAGAAGATTTCTTTAATAAATTAAGTTAAATTAACTAGGCAAAAATAATAAAATACTATAAAATGGAAAAAATGATTACATTTATGGAGGTTTTATGACATATTTGCTTATTGTATCATTGATTATTTTTGCCTGCGTATTATTGAGCAGAATATCCGGAAAGCTTGGAATACCAATACTGCTTTCATTTATCGTACTTGGTATGCTTTTTGGTTCAGATGGCATATTCAAAATACATTTTGACGATTATTCTTTTGCTGAGAATATATGTTCTGTAGCATTGATTTTTATTATGTTTTATGGTGGATTCGGTACTAATGTAAGATATGCTAAAAATGTTGCAGTAAGGGCAGTACTTTTATCAACTGTAGGTGTTCTTGTTACCTTTGCGGTTACAGGTGTTTTCTGTCATTTTGCGCTCCGTATGAATGCGGTTGAATCATTTTTAATCGGCGCTTTAATAAGCTCAACGGATGCAGCATCAGTCTTTTCAATACTTCGTTCTAAAAAACTTAATTTAAAATATAATACTGCGTCAATGCTTGAAATAGAAAGCGGAAGCAATGATCCTTGTGCATATATGCTTACGGCAACCATGATAGCCATAGCAAAAGGCGGTGCAAGCGTTAACGGTATTGCCATTCTCATTGTCAGGCAGGTCTTTCTGGGGCTGTTATTCGGTGGCATTATTGCTGCAGTATCTTATTTTATTCTTAAGAAGGCAAGGTTCTCCATAGCCGGTTTTGATATGATATTTGTTGTGGGAATAGCCCTTGCCGGATATGCCATACCACAGGCTTTTGGCGGAAATGGTTATTTGAGCGTATATATAGTAGGTATTGTGATTGGTAATATGAAGGATATTTACAACAAAAGAAATCTTGTTAATTTCTTTGATGGAACAACGGGACTTATGCAGGTGCTTATATTTTTCCTGTTGGGACTTTTGTCATTTCCATCAAGAATACCTGCTGTTATCGGGCCTGCACTCCTGACGGGATTGTTTATTATGGTGGTTGCAAGACCTATAGCTGTTTTTCTTGTAATGCTGCCGTTTAAAAGTAAACTTAAACAGATACTTTTAGTAGCTTTTGCAGGTCTTAGGGGAGCGTCGTCCATTGTTTTTGCCATATTTGCGGTGCTGTCCGTTAATACGGATAATGATATTTTTCATTTTGTATTTTTTATCGTATTGTTCTCAATACTTTTTCAGGGCAGCCTTCTTCCTTTCGTTGCCAGAAAACTTGGCATGATTGATACCAAAGCTGATGTAATGAAGACATTTAACGATTACGCCGAGGAAGTCCCGGTACAATTTATACAGGTGGATATTCCCAAAGAACATACCTGGTGCAACAGAAAAATAAAGGACATCATATTGCCGCCACAGACTCTTATAGTGCTTCTTAAAAGAAATGGCGAGAATATAATACCCAACGGAGATACCCTTCTTCTTCCCGAAGATACCCTTATTCTCAGTGCTATTTCACCTGAACAGGTTGACGGAATTACACTTTCAGAAATAGTAATAGACGAGGGCAGCAGGTATTTAGGTAAAAAATTATCTGAGATTCCTAAAAAAGAGGGCTCTCTTGTGGTAATGATAATGCGGAATGACAGCATAGTAATTCCTAACGGAAGCATAAGCCTTGAAGAAGGAGATACGATTGTAGTTATTTAAAGAATTTTTTTACATAAAATGCACATACTAAACTACAAATAATGTAGGGATGGTAGTGTTTTATGGAAATGGAAAGATTATATGATGCTGTAATTATAGGAGGCGGACCTGCAGGGCTTACCGCCTCTTTGTATCTTGCGAGGGCAGGCTACAGAGTGCTTGTAATGGAGGAAAATAATTTCGGAGGACAGATAGTCATTACCGAGAAGGTTGTTAATTATCCGGGGATATACGAGATAAGCGGTGCAGAGCTTACGGGAATTATGAAAAAACAGGGGACACGTTTCGGAGCGGAGTATCTTAAAGCCAAGGTTCTGTCACTTTGTCCTGATAAGGATATTAAGGTTATTAATACGGATAAGGGTGTTTTTTACGCTTTTTCCATACTTATAGCCACAGGGGCACATCCGAGAATGATTGGGTTTCCGGGAGAAGAGGAATATAAGGGTAAAGGAATTGCGTATTGTGCCACCTGTGACGGAATCTTTTTTAAGGACAAGGAAGTATTTGTCATTGGCGGAGGATATGCGGCGGCACAGGAAAGTGTTTTTCTTACCAGGTACGCAAGTCATGTTACGATTATCATGAGGGAAAAAGAGTTTACCTGTCCCGAAAAAGTATCCGCAAAGGCAAAACAGAATGAGAAAATATCAATCCTTTACAATACCAAGGTGTTAGAAGTCAGGGGCGATGAGGAGATGATAAAAAGTATTACCTATTGCAATGACCTGACAGGGGAAAAGACTACTTTTGCACCGGATAACGAAAGATTCGGAGTATTTATATTTGCAGGCTATGAACCTGCCACGGAATTTGTAAGGGATATTATTAAGTTAAACGATAAGGATTATATTGTGACGGACTGTGCTAAAAAGACAAGTATTGACGGTGTATATGCGGCAGGTGACGTATGCGAAAAAAATCTCCGTCAGGTTGTAACGGCGGTGGGGGACGGCGCTACTGCCTCAACGGAGATGGAGAGATATATTTCCGAAATCAAAAAACGTAAATTATGATTTCTTAAAAGTTTTTTTATAAATGATTACCGCGGCGAAAGCTGTTATAAATTCTGTTATCCAGAAGCTGTGCCATACACCTTGGGCACCGATAACCTTATTAAGGATACATGCAAGAAGAAGCATTATGCCTATATACCTTAATATGGAGATAATAAGTGAGCTTATACCTTTTCCGAGAGCTTCAAGTGCACCTGATATGGTGACAGGTATTGAGGAAACGATAAAGCCTATGCTTATTATTCTTATTGCCTGCACCCCGATTGCTATTGTGTCCGGATTGGATGAAAAAATTCCTATCAGCCTGTCCGGTGCAATAAGGCATAGTATGGTTCCGAGAGTCATGACAATGCCGATTATAGAGAGGGAACAGATAAAAATATTACGCACACGTTTATGCTCTCCGGCACCGTAATTAAAGCTGAGAACAGGCCGCATTCCCTGCACAACACCGTTTGCCGTAAGGTATAGGAAGGTCTGCAGCTTGTAATAAGAGCCGAGGACAAGGACATAGCCGCCCTGATATACCGATAATATCTTATTAAGTACAAATACCTGAAGTGATGGCAATGCCATATTAAGACCGGCAGGAATACCGATTGAATACAATTTCTTACATATTTTTCCGTCAAAATGCAGTTCCTTGAGAGAAAAACGTACCGGAACGGAAGAAAATGTGTAGAATAAAAAATATGCCAGAAGAGTGACGCACTGGCCTGTAACGGTAGCTATTGCTGCACCTTTAATTCCCATTGCAGGGATAAAGCCGGCACCGAATATGAATAAGGGATCAAGGATTATATTGGTGACACATCCTGCCATCATACAGATCATTGATACTTTCATGCGTCCCACCGCCTGAAAAGTTTTTTCAAAGGTCATGGATATTGATACCGGTATGCAGAATGAGAAAACAACATAAGAATATTGCATTCCCGAAGATATGACATCCTTATTACCGGTAAATAACTTTAAAAAGACAGGAATTGTCGTCAGAAAAAGTACCGTGAGGACAACTCCGTGAATTATATTGAAAAACATTCCGAGGGATGCTGCGGTGTCTGCATTTTTTTTATCATTGGCACCCAGGTAAAATGCCACTACGGCATTGATTCCTATACCAAAACCCACGGTAATTGCAGTAAGCACATTCTGCAACGGAAATACAAGTGAAAGTGCTGTCATTGCATCTTCACTGATTTTTGCGACAAAATACCCGTCGACTATGTTATATAAAGCATTTACAAGCATTGAAATTGTCATGGGAAGGGCCATGGAAATAACTAACGGAAGTATTGGTTTTTTCTTCATAAATTCCTGATTCATAAAAATGCCTCCTTGACAATCGTACTATAACAAAGCAAAATGAATAATGTCAATATGAACAACATGTGCTATAATTAGAAACGATACGAAAATAGAAAGAGGACAGGCATGAGTTTATATTTAATTGATTACGAAAACGTAAGAGAAAAAGGCTTTGAGGGAGTAGAAAAGCTGACCGGGAGAGATGAAGTTATTATATTTTACAGTGAATTCATTAAGAATCTGCCATTCCAGATTCATGTGGAATTAATGAATTCCAAAGCAAAATATGAATATTTTGCCACACATAAGGTTGGCAAGAATTATCTTGATTTCCAGCTTGCCACATTTTTAGGCTACAGAATCGCCCAGGGAGGAACCGGTAATGTTGTAATTATCACAGGGGATACAGGCTTTGACAGTATTGTTGACTTCTGGGAAGAAAGAGGTGTAACAATTTGCAGAAAAAGCTATATATCAGGCAGACCTGAATGTGGAAAGGCACATAAGAGTGCAGCCGTAAAGAATCCGGATACTGTACATAAGAATCAGCCGCAGCCTGTTGAAAGTCCGCTTGCAAAGCCGGATAAAGAGCAGGATGGAGCTTCACAGGTTAAGGTTGCACGCAGGAGAGAACTGATTATTGAGTTCCCTGATAAGTACAAGCATATGATTAGAAGTACGGTTATCGTTCCCGGTTTTACAATCGGCAATTACAATACTATTTACAGTGCAATCATGAAAAGTGAGAATACACTGGAACTCAACAACAATATTGTAAAAGCATTTGGAACAGAGCTTACAGGCAAGATTTATAAGCAGATTAAAAATGTGTACAGAGTGTATATGCACGATGAATACGGAGTAGATGTATGAGATACGACATAGCAGTTATCGGTACAGGTCCGGCGGGACTTTCGGCAGCCATAAATGCAAAAAACCGGAACCGGAATATAATTATTTTCGGCAAAAAGAATTTATCGGACAAAATAATATCGGCCCATGAAATTAATAACTACCTTGGATTGTATGGAATGACAGGCATGGAAGTAGTAGAAGCATTTAAGAATCATATTGACAGGATGGGTATAGAAATCACTGAGGAAAATGTGATTTCCGTATATCCTATGGACGATTATTTTTCCATACTTTCATCAGACGGTATGTACGAATCATCAACGGTTATACTTGCAACAGGTATTTCTTTTGGCACACCGGTAAAAGGTGAAAAAGAATTTCTTGGAAAAGGAGTCAGTTATTGTGCTACATGTGATGCAATGTTTTATCGTAATAAGACGGTTGCGGTAGCAGGATTTTCCAAGGATAGCGAATCGGAAGCTAAGTTCCTTTCGGAAGTTGCCTCCAAGGTATATTATGTGCCATATACGGACAGCGACCTTTGTGATACAGATAAAATTACGGTGATACACGATAAGATTATTGAAATTACAGGAGAGCAGAAAGTTACGGGAATCAGGCTTAAAGAATCCCGGCTGCAGGTTGACGCAGTTTTTATACTGAGAGATTGTATTGCTCCGGACAGGCTTATTCCGGGACTTAAGATTGAGAATAACCATGTATGCACAGACAGAAAGATGTGTACTAATATCCGGGGCTGTTTTGCCGCCGGAGATATTACCGGAACACCTTACCAGTATATCAAATCCGCAGGAGAAGGCAACGTAGCTGCGTTGTCGGCAGTTGAATATTTAAGTAAAAAATGATTACAGGAGAATATGATGGGAAACAATCGTAGAAGAAAGAAAAAGAGCAGGACAGGTCTTTACATCTGCTTAACATTTATAATATTATTTTTTTTGGTAATAGTTACGCTCGCGATAATGGTACTGCTAAGGCTTAATAAATTGGATAAGAAGGACGATACGGTTTTGACAGCAAAGACAACAGCGTCATCCGAGGCCGTTACAACAATACCTGTGACATCCGAGGAGACCACTACGGAATACGAGGTTACGATAGGCAGCAAAGTTGTAAAGAGCACGGATGAGGAACTGGATTTAAGCGGGATGACTTTTGATGGTACAGATTCACTTATAGCGTCATTATCAAAGCTTCCTTCATTAAAACATGTGGATTTATGCGATTCCAACCTCACCAATGAACAGATGGAGATCCTGCAGGCAAAATTTCCGGACATAAAATTTGTATGGAAGGTTACGCTTGGACTTTGGACCATAAGAACCGATACGGTTGCTTTTTCCACTTTAAAAGACGGTTCTATTACATACAGACTTACCAATGATGATTGCAAAGTGCTTAAGTATTGTACAGATATGGTAGCCCTTGATATAGGACATAACAAGGTTACGGACATATCCTTTTTACAGTATATGCCTGATTTAAGAATTCTTATTCTTGTGGACAACTGGGACGGAGATACTTCCGACCATTATCTCAGCGATTTATCATATGTAAAATACTGTAAAAAACTTATGTATCTTGAGTTTTTTGTAGGAGATGTGACAGATCTTAGTGTACTTGCTGATTTAAATGAAATGGTTGACCTTAACATAAGTTACAATCCGGTAAGTGACATTACGCCATTACTTAATTATCCTAAACTCGAAAGACTTTTTCTTGAGCATACCAATGTATCTGAGGCAGACTATGAACTTTTGAAAAAAACATATCCTGATGCACAGATTGTACTTTACGGAGAGGGCTCTGTTGACCAGGGCTGGAGAACACATCCCAGATATTACGCAATGAAGGATATGTATGTTAAAAATTACGTTAATGATTTGTTCAAATAGGTAGCATATTGGAGGATATATGGACAACAATGTTGTAAATAACATAAATTCGGAATTTAACGGACTTACTGCTGCGGAAGTCAATGCGAGGATTGAAGCAGGTAAAATTAATATTGCGGATGACAGTTCCGACAGAACAACGGGGAAGATAATCCGTGATAATCTTTTGACATATTTTAACCTTATATTTCTTGTGATAACGATACTTTTATGTATCGCCGGAGCATTCAGGGATTTAACATTTCTTCCTATCATAATCGGTAATATTTTAATAGGAATTGTCCAGGAACTTCGTGCAAAAAAGACTCTGGATAAAATGAAAATACTTAACGCCGGACACGCTGTTGTTATAAGAGAGGGCAAAAGACAAAAGGTAACGGCGGAAGAACTTGTTATAGATGATCTTGTATGGCTTTCTTCGGGAGATGCCATATGTGCCGATTCCGTTGTAGTTTCAGGTGAAATAACCGTTAACGAATCAATGCTTACAGGTGAGGCAGACGGAATAGTTAAGAAAGAAAATGAAGAACTCCTGTCAGGAAGTTTTGTTGTATCAGGCGAAGGCTATGCCAGACTTACAAGGGTCGGTAACGATTCATACATTTCCAAGCTCACTAATGAAGCCAAAGCTTTGAAAAAAGGCGAAGAGTCGGAAATGATACGTTCTATCAATATGTTTGTTAAGGTTATAGGTATTATTATAATACCTATGAGTGTTATCCTTTTTGTGCAGGCATTCGTATTCCGCAATGCATCTTTCAGAACGAGCATAACGTCAATGGTTGCCTCAATAATTGGTCTTATTCCGGAGGGACTTTATCTTCTCACGACGCTGGCACTTGCAGTCAGTATGATGAAACTTGCCAAGGATAAAGTGCTTTTACATGATATGAAGAGTATTGAATCCCTTGCCAGGGTAGATGTACTTTGCGTTGATAAGACAGGAACAATAACCAAGCCGGAGATGACAGTAACTGAAATTGTATCCTGTGATGATTCAATGAATGAGGTTTTTGCAGATTATGTTATGTCATCAATCGATAATAACGCAACAGCGGTGGCGTTAAAGAAATATCTCAATGACAATAATGTTGTGAACGGCAAAAGGACAGCATCAAAAGTGTTTCCATTTAATTCAACCGTAAAATACGGTGCAATGGCATTTAACGATGACTATTATGTGCTTGGCGCTCCAGAGTTCATAATTAAAACAGGATTTAATAATTTAAAAGACGATATCAGCCAATATACAACTAAGGGCTACAGGGTAATTGTACTTGCAAAAGCCGAAAGCCTGACAAGGGACGGTGTCATTGACGGTGAGATACTTCCGTTAGGATTTGTCGTACTTGCAAACGAGATAAGAGATAACGCTGTGGAGACTTTTACTTATTTCAAAGAACAGGGTGTTGCAATCAAAGTTATATCAGGTGATAACCCTGCGACCGTATCAGAAGTCGCAAGACAGGCGGGAATAGAAAACGCGGAAAAGTATGTTGATGCATCCACTCTCACCGATAATCTGATGATTTCAGAGGCAATTGCCAAATATACGGTGTTTGGCAGGGTTACGCCTAAACAGAAACAGCAGTTTGTTAAAGCTCTTAAAATGCAGGGACATACTGTTGCAATGACCGGTGACGGTGTAAATGATATCCTTGCCTTGAAAGATGCTGACTGCAGTGTTGCAATGGCATCGGGAAGCGAAGCTACAGCCCAGGCGGCACAGATTGTACTCCTTGATTCGGATTTTTCAAGAATGCCTGAAATTGTTCTTGAAGGACGAAGGGTTGTTAATAATGTGCAGCGTTCCGCAAGTCTTTTTCTTGTAAAAAATTTATTTTCATTATTGCTGACGATATTTTCTACGGTATTGATGATTTCATATCCGTTAATGCCATCGCAGGTATCGTTAATAAGTATGTTTACAATTGGTATTCCGGGATTTTTACTTGCACTTGAACCTAACAAATCAAGAATTAAAGGCCATTTCCTTGGAAATGTGCTGTTAAAGGCATTGCCCGCCGGATTAACGGATTTCTTTGCGGTATCGGCACTTGTTATATGCGGACATGTTTTTAATATCCCATCTACGGATATAGCTACTGCCTCAACATTGCTTATTGCCGTTGTTGGTTTCATGATTATGATTAAAATAAGCCATCCGTTTAACAAATTCAAATACGGAATACTTGCACTTAATATCTTCGGACTTATTTTCTGCGGATTGTTCCTTGACAATCTCTTTGCAATGAGCGATATGTCCAATATATGTATTTTGCTAACGATTGTATTTGGGTTTGCGGCTGAATCAATGTTCAGATATATAACAATTTTTGTGGAATTTATACAGAACAGAATGAGAAAGAAGAAAAATGCTTTACGATAAAGACATAAGAGAGCCGTTGTTTATGTATTTTGAAGAGAAATACGGTAAGACCCGTGTGTTTGAGGAAAAACGCATGGGTAATTCAAGGGCGGACATATTAATAATTACAGAAAAAGATTTTATCGGCATCGAAATAAAAAGCGATGCCGATACTTATGCAAGACTGTCCGGGCAGGTTAAGGATTATGACCGCTATTGTGACTACAACTATGTGGTTGTAGGCAGCACCCATGGAACGCATATAGGTGAACATGTGCCTGAATACTGGGGAATTATAACCGTCGAAGAGACAGAAAAAGGTGTCGATTTCTACGAACTCAGGGCACCGTCTAAAAACCCTGAGGGGAGGATAGACAACAAACTTGCTATCTTATGGCGTCAGGAAATGGCACATATCCAGAAACTTAACAATATGCACGAATACAAGAGGGAGAGCAAGGCTTTTGTGGCTTCAAAGATACTTGAAAAAGTTCCGCATGACATACTTGAAAAACAGATATGTGATGAACTGTTTGAAAGGGATTATACAACAATAGCAGAGTCGATAGCCAGATACAGGGAAGAAAACGGACTTCATAAAAGAAGAAAAAAACGTATTTCAAAACGATATAAAATTAAATAAATTGTATTAAAAAATGTTGAAAATTTAACCGTATTATGTTAAAATTATACTATATTTGCAAAAGAAAGGAGACATGATATGAATATAGCAATACAGTGCTGCAGCTTGCTGGTTCTTATAGTGATTATGTATTTATATCTGAGTTGTAAAAAGGTATTTCTTAATTCGGAATTCGCTTTTTTTAACTTGCTATGTTCTACCGTTCTTTGTGTATTTATGGATATTATATCCATAGTTTTGATGAGTAAGTATGATTATTTCGGAAGAGGGATCGTAAACGGAGTAGCTAAGTTTTATCTTATTACAGTGGTTTATGTTGCCGTATGTTGTCTCATGTACATTATAAGTAATGTATACGACAAGGGAGACAAGCTTAAAATTTCAAGATTAGCAGTATATGGATGCTTTGCAATTGTATGTATAGGTATATGTGTTGCGCCTATTGAATTCGTATCAGATGGGAAGGTGGTATATTCAAAGGGCTTGAGTCTTTATGTATCATATGTTTTCCTGTGTATATTCACTCTTCATTCGGCAGCACTGCTTGCTAAATACAGCAGGGTGCTTAATAAAGACAGAGTTAAGGTTATGAGCCTCTGGATTATATTATGGATAGCCGTATGTGTTGTACAGGCATTTTACAAAAAACAGCTTATCGTAAGCTTTGCTATTACACTGGGTATGCTTGTGGTATACATAAGACTTGAGAATCCGGAATCGGCACTTGACAGGGAAACCGGACTTTTTAACCAGAATACTTTCGGCCCGTATGTAAGCCAGCGTTACCGTAACGGTGAACGTTTTTCACTCATAATGGTAACTTTTGATGATTTTAATAAAGCACCGGTATCCGGGACTATCAGATGTAAGAAAGAGATAATCAATCTTTTTAAGGATATACCGAATACTTTTGCCTTTAAGACGAATGAAAATGACATATATATCTTATATAAACATTCCGAAGAAGCGGAAAAGATGTTTGAGCTCCTCAGAAGAAGATTTATTCTTTATGGGGATAAAGAATTCCGGCCATACATATCTTATATGCCATATTCTGCCATAACTGATAATATTGATGATATGCTTCATATGTTCAGACAGGCGAACAGAAGTAATGAGATGTTGGAACACCACTGCATTATTATAGATAAAGCATTCAGGGACAGAATGATGGAAGTACAGAAAATCGAAAAGATGGTTAATGACGCTATTGAGAATAACAGGATAGAAGTTTATTACCAGCCAATATATTCCACCGAGAAGCATATCTTTACATCTGCGGAAGCACTTGTGAGAATAAGGGATGACAAAGGAAAAATTATCCCGCCCGCAACATTTATCGAGATTGCGGAACGTAATGGTACGATTCTTAAGCTTGGTGAGATTATTTTTGACAATGTCTGTACTTTTATTGAGACAAGTGATGTGCTTCAATACGGACTGGAATATATTGAAGTCAACTTATCCGTAGTCCAGTGTGAACATGAAGATCTGGCCAAAGAATTTATTGAAATTATGCGTAAGCATAATATATCAGGCGAGACGATTAATCTTGAAATTACAGAAACGGCCACACTTGCTTCAAAAAAGAAACTTATTGCCAATATGATTGCCCTTAGGAATTACGGCGTGGGATTTTCACTGGATGATTTTGGTACGGGTCAGAGTAATCTTAATTACATAGTGGACATGCCTGTGGATATTGTTAAATTTGATAAAGAAATGACCACGGCATACTTTGAAAGTACAAAAGCCAAATATGTAATGGATGCGGCAATGCACATGATTCACGGCATGAAGCTTGATATTGTTTCAGAGGGTGTTGAGACTGCGGAACAGCTTGATACCATGGAAGAACTTGGAATACAGTATATACAGGGATATTATTTTTCAAAGCCGTTATCACAGAATGAATATCTTGAGTTTATTCACAAAAATAATAAAGATTATTATGAACAACATAATAAACAATAATTACTTGACAAGGTTATTTATAGCATATAAAATAACCTTGTTTTGTTTTATCTAAATATTTTTAGATAATTATTTTAAATTATTTTTTAGGAGAATTTTAAAAATGGTATTTGACAAAGTTAAAGAAATTATTAATGACACATTAAGCTGCGGAGAAGACATCATTACAATGGATGCTGTTCTTATAGATGATTTAGGAGCAGATTCTTTAGATGCTGTAGAATTATGTATGACAATCGAAGAGGCTTTTGATATAACAATTCCTGAAGACAAGATTGCTGACCTTAAGACAGTTAAGGATATAGTAGAATTTGTAGAAAGCCAGATTTAGGAGATTGCATTATGGTAGGAATAAAGGTAGTTTCTACAGGACATGCGGTACCTGATAAGGTTGTTACCAATGACGATCTTAGCAGAGTTGTGGATACCAACGATGAATGGATATATTCAAAGACAGGTATCAAAGAGAGGCATTTCTGTGAAAATGAGACTAACTGGGAACTCGCACTTAAAGCGGCAGATATTGCAATAGAACGTGCAGGAATAGATAAGAGTGAAATAGGTATGCTCATAGTAGCAACATTTACTCCTGACTATGCTACACCTTCAATTGCCTGTGTATTGCATGAAAAAATGGGACTTAGAACGGATATTCCGTCTTTTGACCTTAATGCTGCGTGTGCAGGATATGTATACGGACTTAAAGTCGCAGCATCACTTCTTCAGAACAGTAAAGAGAGATATGCTCTTGTTATTGGAAGCGAACAGATTTCCACCCGTCTTGACATGGAGGACAGAAATACATGTGTGCTTTTTGGCGATGGAGCAGGAGCTACCGTTATAGAGCTTAAGGAAGGCACTGAATTATATTCTGTATGGGGTTCGGAAGGACTTAGCGATGTACTCGGATGTACAGGACAGAATATGGGCAAGGCACATATTTTCATGGATGGACAGAAGACATTCAAAAATGCTGTAAAGCGTATGGGAAGTGCGGCAGCCGAGGTGCTTGAACAGTCAGGTTATACAATGGATGATATAGATTATGTTGTGTGCCATCAGGCTAACGAAAGAATCATAGATGCTGTAGTTAAGAGAATGGACATCCCTGAGGAAAAGGTTGTTAAGGTTATTGCCAGATATGGCAATACATCAGCAGCGTCAATTCCTATTACATTGGATGATATGTACGAGCAGGGAATGCTTGAAAAAGGAAATAGAATTCTACTGGCTACGTTTGGAGCAGGTTTTACCTGGGCAAGTATGATTGTGGAAATCTGATGAGGATTACAGAAAGGAAACGATGATGAGACGAGTAGTTATTACCGGTGTAGGTGCTGTAACTCCTATTGGCAATACGGTTAAAGAAATGTGGGCCGGAGTCAGGGAAGGAAAATGCGGCATTGATAAAATAACAAAATATGATATTTCCAACAGAAAGGTTAAGGTAGCCGCTGAGGTTAAGAATCTTCCTGTTGAAGAACTTGTAGATAAACATGATTTAAGAAAAATGGATCTTTTCTGTACTTTTGCTATGATAGCAGCAGATGAAGCCATTGCTGATTCCGGACTTTCTTTTGAAGGCGAAGAAGATAAATGCGGAGTAATCGTGTCAAGCGGTATTGGTGGTATTTCTACCATAGAGAAGGAATATTCAAAAGGTCTTGAAAAAGGCTTTGACAGAGTATCACCATATTTTATACCATCTGTAATTACCAATATGGCAGCAGGAAGAATAGCAATAAAGCACAATCTTCAGGGAATGTGCTCGTGCGTTGTAACTGCCTGTGCCGGAGGAACTAATGCTGTAGGCGACAGCTTCAGACAGATTCGTGACGGTTATGCCGATGTTATGGTATGCGGCGGAGCCGAAGCCGGAATTACCGAAATTTCCGTAGGCGGTTTCACAACATCCAAAGCATTGTGCCAGTCGGAAGACCCTATGAGAGCATCTATTCCTTTTGATAAGGAAAGAAGCGGATTTGTAATGGGCGAGGGAGCAGGTATACTTGTACTTGAGGAACTTGACCACGCATTAAAGAGAAATGCAAAAATTTATGCCGAAGTTGTAGGATACGGAGCTAATTGTGATGCACATCACATTACTGCACCTACTGAAGACGGAAGAGGTGCTGCAAAATGTATGCAGATTGCAATGAAAGATGCAGGTATTACAGCTGATAAAATTACATATATTAACGCACATGGAACATCAACACCGATGAATGATAAGGTTGAGACAATGGCTGTGAAGACTGCTTTCGGTGATGCGGCAAAGACTGTAATGATGAGTTCAACCAAATCAATGACAGGACATCTTCTTGGTGCAAGCGGAGCTGTTGAAGCGATCATAACAGCACTTGCAGTTAAAGAAGGATATGTACCTGCTACCATTAATTACAGAACACCGGATGAACTTTGTGACCTTGATATTGTGCCTAATGAAGGAAGAAACTGCGATATAGAATATGCTATGTCCAATTCCCTCGGATTCGGCGGACATAATGCCAGTATTATTATTAAAAAATATTGATGGAGTATCAGCGTGGTAAATGAAGCACTTGAAAACGTATATACAAAGTTTAAACTGCATTTTTACAAATCTTTTTTTGAAAAGATTCAAAACAGGGAAACTTCTCTGACAACAGTTGAGACTTACTGTATTGAAATAATAGCAGCAATGGGTAATCCCACGGTAAGCGAGTTTGCCTCGTTTATACAGATTTCATCCCCTAATGCAGCATATAAAATCAATTCCCTTGTTAAAAAAGGATATCTGAGAAAAATTCAATCGAAATCTGACAGGAGGGAATATCATCTTGAAGTAACGAAAAAATATCTTGATTATTATAATCTGAGTTCGGGATATGTTTCCAAGGTTGCGGACAGGATGAAGGAAGAGTTTTCGCAGGAAGAACTAATGTTGCTCGAAAAAATTTTAAAGAAAACCTCGGATGAACTTATGCCTGAGGTAAATATTGATAAAGTGGCTCTGTGATTATCATGGAGCCATTCTTGCGTTGAATATTATTTTAATTTGTATTACAATAGTAAAAAATTAGGAGGTGCTGTTTTGGCTACTGTTAAAAGAAAAGGACATTTGAATGTAAAAAGGGTGGTTATAACCGCACTTGTTTTTATACTGATTATTGCAGGAATAGTTACACTTATATGTATAAATAAAAATAAAAAAGGCAAAAATTCAGAGAATACCAATGAACCATCTGTCAATCGTAATGATTATATTAAAGACGGAGAATTTATTAAAATTACCACGGATGACTGCAGTCTTTATGTAGGAACCACACTTACTTTAAGCATTGAGGGAAGTGATGATAAGGTTTTACAGTCCGTTGCATTTAAAAGCTCGGATAAAGATATAGTATCTGTAGATGAAAAAGGAAATGTAAGAGTGAATGGCACAGGAACCGCAATTATAACGGCAACCTCGGGATTGCTGACAGATTCGGTTGTTATTGCAGGCATAGACAAAGAGACGGTTACTGATACCGGCAATGGACCTGTATCAGAACCTGCACTGCCGGTTTATATACCTGACGGAAACGGCGGGGTGGTACCTAAAGAGACAAAGGCACCTGAGAATGACAATAATGACAATACATCACAGGAGACAACTGCTACAGTAGAAAGGGAGACAGGATCGGGAACAAATATACCGGATGTGATACCTACCAATCCTGACAGAACCGAAGAAACAGAGTCCGAAGATAATTACAAAGACATACTTATGAATACAATTACTTCACTTGGATATAAGAGATATAAGCAGGATATGGATTTTGCATATATATATGAAGAAGACGGAAATTATCTGGGAGAAGTCATAATAGATGACAATCAGGTCCAGATATATGTGCAGACAAGAACTATGGGATTTGACAATGCCTTGATTGAGCTGATAAAATGTGTGTGCGGCAATGAAAGCAATAATGTTTTCAGAGCATTTACAGAGGCACAGGACAACAAAACAATTATTGCAAATGGCCATACGATAAGAATACGTCCGGCATCAGACAGCGGACATTCAAAATTAATAATTTCGTATTAATTTTGTATTCGTAATTTAACAAAGGGTATGATATAATCCTTTTTAAGACTTGAATCAGGAGCAAAAGCATGATTAATAAAAGAAAGGTGCGTCTTATGGCACGTACGGCAATGTACCTTAAGCATGAAGGCACCGAAGATATTCCTAAATCCAAATATTACAGAAAAGATTATGTGTCACTTCATATGTGGCTTACGGCTATAGCAGTTACAATAGCATATTTTTTACTTCTTATACTTATTGCATGCTGTAATTTTGAAAATCTCATTAACAGACTTACAACAATGAACTATACAGTTCTGCTTGTAGTTATTATTCTGGGATATATAGCCATGATGCTTATTTTTATGTTTATTGCATATTTTGTTTATTCATACAGATATACGGAATCCGAGAATGGCATCAAGGTATATCAGAACAGACTTGCCAAGATTTATAAACTTAACAAGGAAGATATGAAGAAGATAAAGTAGGAGGACGGTATGGCTTTTGTTAAGAATTTACTTATAATTAAAGAAAAACTGCTTGCGTTTTACGGCAGGTTCAGCACATATATTAATCTTGTGATGAAGTTTCTTCTCGCACTTTTTTCGTTTTTGTTAATCGGCAAGGCGATAGGAACCCATGATATACTGGCTAATCCGCTTATATGTTTTGCCATAGCGGTTATGTGTGCTTTTGTGCCGGTAAGTGTTACGGTAATATGTGCTACGGTGCTTGCACTTATACATCTTTTCGGGATGTCTATGGAACTTGCGGCAATAGCAACGATTGTAGTGCTTATAGTGTATCTTCTGTATTTCAGGTTTGCACCTAAGACAGGAATACTTTTAATTCTTACACCGCTTTTATTTTACATCAAAATACCATATATTATTCCGGTAATTGCTGCACTTACCGTAGGTATGACGGGAATTGTACCGGTTGTGTGCGGAATATTTATGTATTATATGATAAATTTTGCGTCAAGGTATTCTACGGCAATATCTTCCATGGATGCCGACAGCGCCGTCCAGAACATAACTTTTATTTTTAATAATATACTTAATAACAAAGAACTTATTATTACAATTGTATCATTTTCAATAGCGATACTTATGATATATCTTATAAAGAGGCTGTCCGTAAATTATTCCTGGATTATCGGAATTGTTGCAGGATGTTTTACGAATGCAGTTATTCTCATCGTGTCATTTTCACTGTTATCGATAAAGACTAATGTATTATTTGTTGTAATAGGAACAGTTTTAGCCATAGTTATCGGACTTGTGCTGCATCTTTTCATATTTTCTGTGGATTATACGGCAACTGAATACGTGCAGTTTGAGGATAATGACTATTATTACTATGTAAAGGCAGTCCCTAAGGTATCGGTTACGGAAAGAGACATTACCGTTAAGAAAATCAACTCAAGAGACAAGGGATACATTCATACAGAAAGTTTTGAAGAGGATCAGGAAGACAGATAGCAATAGAATGGAAGTGAAATAATGAGTGCCATATCAAATTTTATTGAAGAATATATATCCAATATATATATTCCCAGAACATTAAGGGTTTCCAATATTTTTGAAATAATTATACTTGCAATAATTCTTTATGAATTTATGGCATGGGTTAAGACAACAAGGGCATTTGCTCTTCTAAAAGGCATTATTGTAATTCTTGTATTTCTGATTATTGCCTATATTTTTGATTTCACGACCATACTCTGGATAGCAGGCAAGGTAATTAATATAGCAATTATAGCAGTTGTGGTTATATTCCAGCCGGAACTCAGAAAAGCACTGGAACAACTGGGACAGAAAAAATACTTCAAAAGTATTCTTCCTTTTACCGAGAAAAAGGATAAAGGCGAGCGGTTCAGCGACAAGACAGTCAATGAGCTTGTGAGGGCATGTTTTGAACTTGCAAAAAATAAAACAGGGGCACTTATCGTAATAGAACAGGATATCCTGCTTACGGATTACGAAAAGACGGGTATTCCTGTGGATGGCATTGTTACAAGCCAGCTTCTTATCAATATTTTTGAACATAATACACCCCTCCATGATGGAGCGGTTATTGTCCGTGGCGACAGAATTGTGTCAGCTACATGTTATCTTCCGTTATCCGACAATATGCAGATAAGCAAGGAACTGGGAACGAGACACAGAGCTGCTGTGGGTATTTCTGAGGTTACGGATACCATGACTCTTGTGGTTTCAGAAGAGACAGGAAATGTATCCATTGCAATAGCAGGTGAGCTTATAAGAGCAGTGGACCAGGATTACCTTAAAAAGAAACTTACTTTTATCCAGAAAAAATCAATAGATGTAAAACGTTACAAACTTTGGAAGAAGGGGGCATCGGATAATGAAAAGCGTTAAAGAATTCAAATTCAAAGACCTGATTCTTCATAATTTTGCCCTGAAGATTCTTGCTGTTGTTCTGGCAGTAATAATATGGGTGGCTATTGTTAATATAGATAATCCCAGCAGAACCACTATGATATCTGGAATACAGGTGGTATTCCTCAATGAAGATACATTAGGACAGAAAGGGTATACCTATTCGGTCCAGAGCGGCTCTGTAATCAGTATTTCGGTCAAAGCACCACAGTCAATAGCAGAGAGTCTTGAAGCATCGGATTTTTATGCTTATGCCGATTTCAGTGAGCTTTCACCCGAATCAGACAAAGCCAAGATATATGTCAGGTGTGAGAAAAGCGAAGTTGTAAACCAGATAGATATTGTTTCCATAAGAAATGAATATGTAAGTCTTTCAATAGACAATAAATTATCTAAAGATATTACCATTGAATCATCATATACCGGAGAGCCGGCAGATGGATATGTTGTGGGAGAGTGCTATGTAGCACCTGATACGGTTACTGTTTCCGGGGCAGAAAGCGTTGTTAACAGAATTAAGACTGCCAGGGTTACTTATGATGTTTCTAATCTGAAACAGAGCATTTCTGAAGATGCAAAAATAGTATTCTATGATGAGAACGGTATGGAAGTTAAGAGCGATTTACTTACCCTGAACAGAACTACAGGGCGTATCAATATAGACATAATTCCGACTAAATGGGTTGATGTTAATTATGCTGTAAACGGAGAACCGGCAGATGGATATGTGGTATCGGAAAGCAAGGGTTCATTGGATAAAGTCCAGGTTGCGGCTGCCAAAGATGTTCTTGACGGAATTACATCCATTGATATTCCGGCCGATGTACTTTCAACAGAAGGAATCAGTGAGAATACAACACTTACAGTGCCTCTTGGGGTATACCTTCCAAGCGGCTGCAGGATTGTATCTTCCGAAAGTACACTTAAGGTAGATATTACAGTTTTAAGAAAAGCAGAAATTGACTACCTTTACAGTGATATTTCTCTTACCGATACGAACAGTAATTACGATTATAAGATTGTAAGCGACAGCGATAATTTCAAAATTACGATAACAGGTGACAAAGATGTAGTCGATACGATAAGGTCAGGCAGCCTTGGCATAACAGCATCAATGGCGGGCAGGAAACCGGGTAAATACACCATAAGACTTAATATCAAAAAAAGTACCGATTACAATATTGAAGGAAATTACGATATAACCGTTGAAGTAACGGAAAAGACTGAGCAGCCTACAACACCTTCGGGTAATATATCGGAAAGCACACATGACAGCTCAAATGACAATAATAATTAAATTGAAAGTGGAGTAAAGAAATGGCAAGATTATTTGGAACAGACGGAGTCAGAGGCGTAGCTAACAAGGAACTTACAGTTGAACTTGCAATGAACCTTGGTAAGGCAGGAGCCTATGTCCTGACAAAAGAAAATTCGCACAAGGCGACTATACTTGTTGGGTGCGATACAAGAATATCGGGAGATATGTTAGCTAATGCCTTAATGGCAGGTATATGCTCAGTTGGAGCCAATGCTATATATGCAGGAGTTATACCTACACCGGCTATTGCATATCTTACGAGAAAATATAACTGTGATGCAGGTGTAGTTGTATCAGCTTCACATAATCCGGCTGAATATAACGGAATTAAATTCTTTGGCGGCACAGGCTATAAGTTGTCAGACCAGTTGGAAGATGAGATAGAAGAATACATAAGAGTTAACCTTGCAGAGTTTCCTATGCCTTTAGGAGGAGATGTGGGACGCATTACATACCTTGATAAAGCTAAAGACGATTATGTTAAGTTTGCCACAGATCTTTTTGATATGGATTTATCCGGTCTTAAGATAGTTGTTGACACGGCGGAGGGTGCATCTTATTATACAGCCGAAAAAGCACTCAGGAAGTTATCGGCTGACCCTTTGGTAATCCACAACAATCCGGATGGTGTGAATATTAACAGAAATTGCGGTTCCACACATCTTGAGGAACTTAAGAAAACCGTTATTGAGAATGGCGCCGATATTGGTATTGCATTTGACGGCGATGCCGACAGAATGTTAGCTGTTGATGAAAAAGGTAATGTGGTAGATGGCGATCAGGTAATGGCAATATGCGGATTATATATGAAAAATAAGGGAACACTTAAAAAGAATACAATTACGGCTACGGTTATGAGCAATCTCGGATTTTTCCAGATGGGTGAACGAGAGAATATTAACATAGAGCAGACCAAGGTGGGCGACAGATATGTTCTTGAGCGTATGCTTAAAGAAGGTTATAATCTCGGAGGAGAACAGTCGGGACATATTATTTTCCTTGATGAAAACACAACCGGGGACGGGCTTATCAGTGCTTTACACCTTTTAGAAGTAATGGTCAATACCGGTAAGAAACTTTCAGAACTTGCTTCTGTAATGACCGTGCTTCCACAGGCACTTGTTAATGCAAAGGTAGCCAACAGAAAGAAAGAATATTATCTTGATAATAAAATTATTGCAGATGCCATTAAAGCATTTGAAAATAAATTTTCAGGCGAAGGCAGGGTACTTATAAGGCCTTCGGGAACAGAACCTCTTATAAGAGTTATGATTGAAGGCAAAGATATTGAACTTATCAGTAAGGAAGCAGAGAAACTTGCGGCACTTATAGAGGAAAATTTAGGAGAATAATTATGGTTGATGTGGTTATTCCGTTATACAGACCGGATGCCGGAACAGGAATACTTTTAAGACGTCTTTTAAAACAGGATTATGAAATTAACAGAATAATACTGATTAATACAGAAAAAGAATATTTTAATGAAGAACTTCTTTTTGATCCGGTAATAGAGGTGCACCATATTACAAAGCCTGAATTTGACCATGGTGCAACAAGGCATATGGGTATGGAATTATCCGATGCGGATTATGTCTTATTCCTTACAATGGATGCCATACCAGCTGACACACACCTTATTTCAAGCCTTGTAAAGTGCTTTGAACATAGGGGCAGCAAAGGAGAACCTGTTGCTGTGGCTTATGGCAGGCAGCTTGCTTCAAAGAAAGCTTCGTTTGAAGAAAAATATACAAGAAATTATAATTACCCTCCACAGGGAAGAATTAAGACGATTGATGACATTAAAGAGCTTGGGATTAAGACTTACTTCTGTTCGGATGTATGTGCCATGTATGACAGGGCGGCATATTTTAGTAACGGTGGTTTTCCTGAGAAAATCATCTTTAATGAGGATATGGTATATGCCTCAAAAGCAATGAAAAACGGATATGCAGTCGAATACTGTGCTAAGGCAAGAGTATATCATTCCCATAATTACAGTTTCAGGGAGCAGTTCAGACGTAATTTTGATATGGGCGTATCCCAGAAGGATTATGAAGAGGTTTTTTCCGGGATAAAGTCGGAAAACGAAGGAATTAAGATGGTAGTGTCTGCGGCAGAATATATGATGGATAACGGACACTGGTATGACATACCCCATCTGTTTATTAACAGTGCGGCCAAGTATACAGGTTACAGACTGGGTAAAATGTATAAGCATCTTGGCAAAAAAATAATTTTAAAACTTACATCAAATAAAGAATATTGGGAAAGTCTGGAAGAGTGATATTGTGATAAAAAGTAATCAGCGTCAACTGAATATTTTACATGTAGTAATGGATGCCATAATAATGATTGTGGCTTATTTTGCTGCGTGGGCTATTAAATTTGGTGAGGCTTTTCTTAACAGCAGCGACCATTCCATGTATGGAGTGTATGTTGTTGCACTGATTGTAATAGTTCCGTCTTTTCTTATTCTGTACAGCATGTTCGGGTTATATACGCCTAAGAGGATGCATGGACAGAAATATGAAATGTTTAATATTTTCAAGGCCAATACGGTGGGCGTTGTATCGTGGATATTAATTTTATACATGGCACATCTTGAACATTTTTCAAGAGAAATGATATTTATATTCTTAGGGATAAATATTTTTCTTGAACTGTTTGCAAGAGTAGGCTTAAGAATGTTTTTACGCCACATAAGGAAGAAAGGCTTTAATCAGAAACATGTCCTTATGATTGGATACAGCAGGGCTGCGGAAGGATACATTGACAGAATTAAAGCATATCCTCAATGGGGATATCATGTAGTAGGTATTCTTGATGACAACGTGGAAGCAGGAACAAAATACCGTGGCATTGAGGTGATTGGTAAAATAGAAGAGTTGGAAAGGGTTATTGATGCAAATGACCTTGATGAGATTGTAATTACCCTCAGTATCGAAGAGTATGGCAAACTTGAAAAAATAGTGGCAAAATGTGAAAAATGCGGTATTCACACCAAGTTTATACCGGATTACAACAACATAATACCTACAAGAGCATATATTGAGGATGTTCAGGGACTTCCTGTAATCAATATAAGAAGAGTACCTTTAAGCGGACTTTTCAACAGATTTATAAAAAGATTTGCGGATATTGTATTAGCGGTACTTGCACTTATTATTTTTTCTCCTATAATGTTAATTGTAGCTGTGCTTGTAAAGACAACCTCAAAAGGACCTGTTATATATAAACAGGAAAGAGTAGGACTTCACAATAAGACATTTAAGATGTATAAATTCAGGTCGATGATTGACAGCTGTGATGGCAGTGATAAGAAAAAATGGACCACACAGGATGACCCGAGGGTAACCAAAGTAGGTAAATTCATCAGAAAAACAAGTCTGGATGAATTACCACAGTTTGTTAATGTCATAAAAGGTGACATGAGCATTGTGGGACCAAGACCGGAAAGACCTTATTATGTGGACAAGTTTAAGGAAGAAATTCCCCGTTATATGATAAAACACCAGGTCAGACCTGGTATTACGGGATGGGCACAGGTTAACGGATACAGAGGTGACACTTCTATTTACAAGAGAATTGAATGCGACCTTTATTATATTGAAAACTGGACCGTTTTGTTTGACATAAAAATTTTATTCTTTACGGTTTTCAAAGGATTTATTAATAAGAATGCCTACTAGGCATGGAGGAAATTAAATTATTATGGCTAAGTATAAAGATTTCGATGATGAGATTATATTTGATAGCGGGAGCAGTAACCCCGTAAAAAGTGTCAGAAGTAAGAAAAAAAAGAAAAAAACATGGATACTTGTAGTCGTACTCGTTGTTGAATTTATATTAATAGTGGGGCTTTTAGGTGTATTGTATGTGGTTGATAAATTATCCAACATTAAAAGAACACCGCTTAATGAGGACCTTATTGTTATTAATCCGGATATAGACAACGATACTACCGAAAAATTAAAAGGTTATACCAACATACTTTTACTTGGTACCGATTCAAGAGACAATTCCACCGACGGACTTGATAAAGTGGGTGAGAATCATACAGATGCGATGCTTGTTGCAAGTATTAATAATGACAGTGGTGAAGTAAGAATTATTTCGGTATACAGGGACTGCCTCCTTGAGATGAATGATATTAAAACAGATAAAGATTTTAAAAATACCGTGATAAACAAAGCAACAGAAGCAGCATTTGAATATGGTATTGAATCAACTATAACCATGATTAACAGGAACCTTGATATGGATATCAAGGACTATGTAATGGTTAACTGGGCAGCACTTATAGACATTGTTGATTCTGTAGGAGGTGTGGATATAGAGATAACCCAGATGGAGCAGAGATGGACTAACAGATATCTTGTAGACACTTCTAAAGCAACGGGCGTCTCTTATGAAGAACTTGATGTTTATGATGACGATGATACCAAACTTTCTGACGAAGAGTTAAGAATGGACAGCGATAAGATGAATACAAGACGCATGGCCCATATGGATGGTATCCAGGCTACAGCATTTGCCAGAGTAAGATATGGTGATGGCAAAGCCGATTACGGACGAACAGAAAGACAGAGAAAAGTTATTGAACAGATTGTGGCAAAAGCAAAGAAATTTGATATAGGAAGACTTAATTCAATTCTTACAGCAGTTACAAAGAATATTTCAACCAGTTTCGATATAAATGAGATACTTAACCTCGCAACAAGTATTACCAAATACAAACTCACGATGGTTGACGGCGGTTTCCCATTTACAAGAAATGACCAGATAAGGAGTAAAGACGGATGGAAATTTGCGGATCCTGTTATTCCGGTAACGCTTGAATCCAACGTTGTGAAATTTCACGAAAAACTGTTTGACAGTACGGATTATACTCCATCTACAACAGTAAAGAATATAAGTGAAAAAATAATAAGACTTACCGGAGTTTACGAATAATGAAAAAAATCTTTTCAAAAAAATATATACAGGTTGTCACGGTTATAATTTTGTCTTTTATAATTGCTTTTTTTGCGGAACTGATGTTTAATGTGAAAGTGTTAGGTCTGAAAGGCGAAGAAAAAGGCGTAAGGCAGATTGGATTTGATAAATGTACAGCAACCAATCTTCAAAAGACAGGTGAAGGTTATGTACTGAAAAAAGGTTCAGAAGGTAATTTTACTTTTGAGGTGAATGGTTATGTGGACAGAATAGTAATCGGATATGATACGGATACAACTTATTCCCAGACGCTTATGGTAGATTACCGGAATATATATAATATGTCCGAGGTTAAAGTTTTTAATGACAGTAATCCGGTTTATCTTGACGAAACCGTTGTTAATATCCGCAAGTATGTTAATAAAATAACATTAAATATTCCGGAACTTTCGGATGATGTGACAATTAAGTATATTTCAGTGAGAAATACGGCACAGCTTAACTGGCTGAGAGTTGCATTTTTTGTGCTTGGATTATCTTCAATAGGACTAATTATTGTTTTCAGAAAAATTATTGCGGATAAAGTACATGTCGGATTTGCAATAGTGGCAGCAACTGTAGGCCTTAGCATGGTACTTGTAATGCCGCTTGTAAGAGTTGGGTTTGACGAAGAAGCTCATTTCAGGTGTTCTTTTGTACTTTCGCTTGAGAAAACAACTATTGAAAATACCACATTATGGAATATGTTAAATGCGGCTGATGAGAACCATCCGGCTTTCAGAAGCGGTTCATATGACGAATATAAAGCTTTTTACAAGTATCTTAACGAGAATGCCTTGTATACCGACAATGGTGTTGATACTTTCAGGGTAACCCCTAGAAATACAAGCGGAATGGCAACTTTTTCTTATATGATCCTCGCATTTTTTATGAGCCTTGCAAGATTATTTAAGATGAGTTTCGGAAATATATATATACTCGGAAGACTCGTTAATCTTATTGTATATGTTACGACAATGACATTTGCCATTAGGAAAATCAAAAAAGGTAAAATTCTCTTATCGGTAATAGGACTTCTGCCTACGGTAATGTTTTTGTCATCTACAATATCTTATGATCCGTTTGTATTATCATTCATATCACTCGGTATGGCATATCTGCTTAACGCAGTGATGGACGAAGAAAAAATCACGGTTAAGGATTTTATACTGGGATGTCTTTTCTTAGGCATAGGCTGTACGGCAAAGGCTATTTACGCACCTTTGTTCCTTGTGGGGCTTATGATACCTGCGGACCGTTTTAAGGACAAAAAAACGGGTATAATCATGAAAACAGGTTTTGTAATCTGTTTCCTTGTACTTATGGCAACGGCAATGCTGCCTACAATGTTAGGACAAGACAGCGGCGACAGCAGAGGCGGCAATACAAGCCATATAAGCCAGCTGGGCTGTATGACCGGCAACCTTTTCGGATATTTCGGACTTATGATGTATTCAATTATAAGCAGATTCATTACGTATTCGGTGGGACCTATAGCGATAGATACAATGTATTTTTTCGGAACAGGAAAATGTATTGTTGTACTTGATATAATACTTACGGCAGTTGTACTGACACTTGGCGAAGATGGCTTCCGGTTTAAGAAAAAACAGAAAGCGGCGTTTGCGGGAATTATTTTTATAATCGTGGCACTTATCTGGACGAGCCTTTATATGGCATTTACGGAGGTAGGCGTTGCGAGCTCCATTAACGGAGTGCAGGGACGATATTTTATTCCTCTTTTATTCCTGGGACTTTCAATGTTTGCCACTCCTAAGATTAAATGCAGCTGGAATAAGGAAAAATTTTATCCTGTAATACTGATAGCAATGTCACTTATTTTAAGTTTTGAAACATACAGCCAGATTATTGTTAATTCATGCGGCTAAATGAAAGGAAAACATTATGGAAATTTTAAGAGCAAAGACTAAGCTCCTTTTTCAGGGAAGACCACTTAGTGAAACCCATACTAAAAATTCGGAGCTGAACATTAAAGAAATTGATGAGGGAAAAACAATTCTTTCATCATATCCGAGAAGACTGGTACTTGAACTTACCAATGCATGCAATCTTAATTGCGTAATGTGCGGAAGAAATGCAGCGGACTTTAAAGCTACGGCTTTTGATATGGATGTATTCAGAAGTCTTGAACCTGTTATGGATTATGTAGAAGAGGTAACACTCATGGGATGGGGTGAACCTACAATTTACCCTAATTTTATTGAAATGCTTGATATAATTAACAGGCATGGGGCAAGAAAATATTTCTGTACTAACGGAATGAATCTTAAAAAAATAAAAAATGCACTTTTTGATTACAATGTTGATGTGTTTGCGGTAAGTCTTGACGGAGCTACAGATGAGACTAACAGCAGAATCAGAAGAGGCTCTAAAATAGATGTGATTTGTGATGATTTAAGGGATATAGTCAGAATAAAAAAAGAAAGAGGACTTACATATCCATGGATAAATTTTGTTTTTTGCGCAATGAAATCAAATATTCATGAGCTTCCTGACCTTGTAAGACTTGCGGCGGATATCGGACTTAATGAAGTAAAGGTTGTATATCTTACCGTTTTTGAACCTTCCATGCTTGAAGAAACATTATGGGGACAGGATGAACTTGTACATTCTGTTTTTGAAGAGGCAATTAAAGTGGCGGAAGAACTTAATATAGCCATTAAACTTCCTCATTACGTTGGAGAGGACGTAGCAGGAGATAAGGAACATAAGGACTGTTTCGTAAGCTGGAGGGATTTCTTCCTCGGTTCTGATGGATATGTAAGACCTTGTATGTCAACACCGGTTAAGTTTTTCCAATACGATATGAACAGGGATTTTATGGATATGTGGAATTCAAAAGAATATCAGGAATACCGCAAAAATGTCAATGATGAAAATAATATGGATGACCCATGTAAAAGATGCTACCAGTCATCACATTGCAATTGGAATAAGAGGCGCTCTTTTATACAGTGCGGCGAAAAATTCTCGCCTAGCTGGGAAAAAAAGTAGGTCTGTGTTGAATTGACGGTTTTATTATGGTAAAATGTAATTATGTATACAAAAAAGAAAGATGAGGAAATAATATGAGAACATATCTTGTTACCGGCGGAGCCGGATTTATCGGCTCAAATTATATTCACTATATGTTTAGAAAGTACGACAATGAGATTCGTATAATTAATGTGGATGTTTTGACATATGCAGGTAATCTGGAGAATCTTAAAGATATAGAAAACAGGGATAACTACACATTTATCAAGGCTGATATATGCGACAGGGAAGCCATTGAGAAGATTTTTGCAGAGAATGATATAGACAGAGTTGTTCATTTTGCTGCGGAGAGCCACGTTGACAGAAGTATCCGTAATCCTGAGGTGTTTGTGCAGACTAATGTTATGGGTACAGCGGTTATGCTTAATGCTGCTAAGAAGGCATGGGAACTTCCGGATGGAACATTTAAGGCTGACAAGAAATTCCTTCATGTATCTACTGATGAAGTATATGGTTCATTACCGGATGATGATAATGCCTTTTTCTATGAGACATCACCTATCGATCCTCATAGCCCATATTCGGCAAGCAAGGCATCCTCTGATATGATTGTTAAGGCATATATAGACACATATCATTTTCCGGCCAATATTACTAACTGCAGTAATAATTACGGACCTTACCAGTTCCCGGAGAAACTTATACCGCTTATTATCAATAATGCACTTCACGGCAAGAAGCTTCCTGTATACGGTGACGGACTTAATGTCAGAGACTGGCTTTATGTTGATGACCATGCTAAAGCTATCGATATGGTTCAGGAAAAGGGAAGACTTGGAGAGAGATACAATATAGGCGGACATAATGAGAAGCGCAATATTGATATTATTAAGATAATTCTTGAGACTTTAAGGGAGATGCTTCCGGATGATGATGAACGTAAGGCACATATTAACGAAGATTTAATTACTTACGTTGAGGATCGAAAGGGACATGACAGAAGATATGCGATAGCACCTGATAAGATCAAGAGCGAAATCGGATGGTATCCGGAGACTATGTTCAAGGATGGAATCAGACTTACAATAGCATGGTTTTTTGAGCATGAAGACTGGATGAAGAATGTTACAAGCGGCGATTATCAGAAATACTATAGCGAAATGTATAAATAATAATTATGGCAGTATCCTGTATAGAGGATACTGCCTTAAGCTGTTTTTTATGAATACGAAATTTTATTAATTAAGGAGACCTAACATGAAAGGAATTATACTTGCAGGAGGATCGGGAACAAGACTTTATCCTCTTACTAAAGCAATATCAAAACAGATTATGCCTGTCTATGACAAGCCAATGATATATTATCCTTTATCAACACTTATGCTTGCAGGGATAAGAGAGGTGCTTATTATATCTACACCGAGAGACCTCCCTGTATTCAAGGATTTGCTTGGAAGCGGAGAACAGCTTGGAATGAGCTTTTCCTATGCGGTTCAGGAGACTCCAAGGGGGCTTGCGGATGCTTTTATCGTAGGTGCTGATTTCATAGGAGATGACAGTGTGGCACTGGTTCTCGGTGATAATATTTTCTACGGACAGAGTTTCTCAAGAGTGCTTCAGAATGCTGCAGCAAGAGAAAAGGGCGCTACAATTTTCGGATATTATGTTAAGGATCCGAGAGAATACGGCGTTGTGGAATTTGACAGTAACAATAAGGCAGTTTCAATCGAAGAAAAGCCTGCTATACCTAAGTCAAATTATGCGGTTCCCGGATTGTATTTTTATGATAATGATGTAGTTGAGATAGCTAAGAATGTTAAGCCTTCTGCGAGAGGTGAGATAGAAATTACAAGCATTAACAATGAATATTTAAGACGCGGCGACTTGTATGTTGAGACACTGGGACGCGGGTTTGCATGGCTTGATACAGGTAACCATGACGCATTGCTTGATGCGGCTGATTTTGTAGCAGCATTTCAGAAAAGACAGGGATTATACATTTCCTGTATTGAAGAAATCGCTTATAAGAGAGGTTTCATAACAAGAGAACAGCTGGTTAAACTTGCACAGCCATTATTAAAAACAGATTATGGCAGATATTTAATAGATATTGCTAACGGATTATAGAAGAGGTAAGAAAATGGGACAGATTAAAGTTACGACATGCGAAATAGAAGGCCTTAAAGTAATAGAGCCAAGGGTATTCGGTGATGAAAGAGGATATTTCTTTGAATCATATAATTACAATGATTTTAAGGAGGCAGGGATACCGCAGGTTTTCGTTCAGGATAACCAGTCGGCTTCTAAGAGGGGTGTTTTAAGAGGTCTTCATTTTCAGAAGAATTTTCCTCAGGATAAATTAGTCCGGGTAATAAGAGGGGAAGTATTTGACGTTGCCGTTGATTTAAGAAAAGATTCTAAGACATACGGTAAGTGGTTTGGAGTTGTTCTTTCAGAGGATAATAAGAAACAGTTCTTTATTCCAAAGAATTTTGCACACGGATTTCTTGTTTTATCGGATTATGCTGAATTTGCATATAAGTGTACCGATTTTTATCATCCTGATGATGAGGGCGGTCTGCTTTACAATGACCCTGATATCGGTGTGGAGTGGCCTTTTGAAGAAGGTGTTGAACTGATACTTTCAGATAAAGATCAGAAATGGTCCGGAATTAAAGAATATACAAAAGGAATCTGATTGTATGTCAACAATGGTAAGTAATTTAAAACAGTACATCCCTTTATTGTCAGAATTAGTGACGAGAGATATTAAGACCAAGTACAGACGTTCTGTACTTGGTGTTTTATGGACATTACTCAATCCTCTTCTTATGATGATTGTTCTGTCCATTGTTTTTTCACAGCTTTTCGGCAGATTTGCCATTGAAAATTATCCGATTTATCTTTTGAGCGGACAGGTGATTTTTAACTTTTTCTCGGAAAGCACATCAATGAGTATGACTTCTGTCATCAATAATGCACCATTACTGAAAAAAGTATATATTCCCAAATACGTTTTCGTTCTTTCAAGAGTAATTTCAAGCTCAATTAATTTAGCCGCATCCTTTGCGGCGCTTATTGTCGTTATGCTTGCCATGAGAACTGAATTGTATTATACGGTTATACTTTCATTACTGCCCGTACTTTCGCTGATTGTTCTTTCTATAGGTGTTGGACTGATTCTTGCAGCACTTGCAGTTAAATTCAGGGATATTGTTCATCTCTATTCAGTATTTATAACAGCATTTATGTATCTTACACCTGTAATTTATCCGATAAGCAGTCTGCCACACTGGGTAGCCGGAATTGTAAAGGCTAATCCAATAACAAGCATATTAACAATGTTCAGAGGCTTCATGCTTTACGGAACGATGCCTGACGCATTTACCGTATGTATGACTGTTTTTCCGAGTATAGCATTTCTTTTGCTTGGAATAAGGGTATTTTACAAAAATCAGGATGACTTTATTCTGTATATCTAGGAGCTGTAAAATGGAAGATGCAATAATAAAAGTAGACCACGTTTCCATGCGTTTTAATCTTGCAAGGGAAAAGGTTGATAGTTTAAAAGAATATATAATAAAAGCCTTTAAAGGTAAATTGCAATATGATGAATTCTGGGCTCTTAAGGATGTCAGTTTTGAAGTAAAAAGAGGTGATGCCGTAGGACTTATAGGTCTTAACGGCAGCGGAAAAAGTACCATGCTAAAGGTTATAGCAAGGGTTCTTAAGCCTACCAAAGGTAAAGTTGAGGTTAACGGGACAGTTGCACCTCTGATTGAACTTGGGGCAGGATTTGATTTTGACCTTACCGGTAAAGAAAATATTTATCTGAATGGCGCATTGCTTGGACGTTCAAGAAAACAGATGAATGAAGTGGTAGATGATATTATTGAATTCTCGGAACTTGCCGAATTTATGGATGTACCTATGAAAAACTATTCATCAGGAATGTTGTCAAGGCTTGCTTTTGCAATAGCAACATCAGGCTCTGCCGATATTCTTATCGTCGATGAAGTTCTGGCTGTAGGAGATTTTCTTTTCCAGCAGAAATGTATTGACAGAATTAAGGGAATGATGGCAAACGGAACCACAGTTCTTTTTGTATCACATAGTATTGAGCAGGTGGAGGAAATTTGTAACAAAGCAGTGTGGATTAAATCCGGCGAGATATTTATGCAGGGTGATGCTAAAGAAGTCTGCAGCGTATATAAACAGTCATAGAAAATAAGTAGCTGAAAGGAAGTTCATTACATGAACCGTAAAATTAAAAAGATAATATTAATAGTATTAATTTTAGTCATTACCTGTACCGCTGCCTTTTTTTATGCCCATGTAAAGCAAAGCTCGGATATAACCGTTATCAGCAAAGAAAAGTTCATAAAGAACGGTGAAAGTATTTCATTTGAGTTCAGGTGTAAAGGTAATAAGTTATATGGTATTTTTACAGATATGGTACCGGATAACAGCGACGAAGGAACACTTTATTACGAGCTTAAGAACAGCTCAGGTGAAATTGTGGTAAATGACAGTATAAGTTTTGGAACAATTAATACAGACGGAAATACAGGCTTTGGATTTAATAAGATGAAATGTGAGAAAGACGGAATTTACACCATTACATTTAAAGCAGAATGTAAGGAGGACAATGGCGTCCTTTTTAAGGAGAATGGTGTGGTGAGATATGAATATATCGGCTTCCGTCTGGAAACAATGATAGTATTTATCTTATGTATTGCTTATCTTGTGGGATTGGCAAAGACATTAAACTGGATATTCAGAAAGTAGGACTAATTAATTATGAAACAACAGCAGGAACTTGTATATATTTCAGATTATAGATGCCGTCTTGATAATAAGAACAGAATTATAATCAACATAGGAAGTAATGAAAGAATAATGGCGGGGGTAAAGGTTACCGGGACAATAGACGGAAAATCTTTGCCTGTAGACGTAATATACAGAAATACAATACGTTCAAGATTCTGTTACAGAAATATCAATAACAAATTTAACAGGGAATATCAGGTTTGTGCCGATGTTAACAATAATTTTAAAACACTGCAGATTACACTTAAATTTGCAGGCGATAATGAGGGTGTTGTCAAGACAATTACAATACCGGGAAAACGTTTTCGCAAGAATTGTGACAGAATACAGGGCTGCGTGGATGTCTGCGAAAAGACAGATGAAGGCTGTAAGATTGAAGGCTGGGCCGCCGATGCCAAAGAAGTTAAAATCAAGGTTTTATGTGACGGCAAAGAGCTTACAGGGGATTTCAGACGTGTATTCAGACAGGATATAGCAGATTACTATCAGGATGGAGAGACTTCGGTTCCTCTGGGATATACCTTTGATATTATTAATAATAGTAAGGATATAAAAAAAGTCAGGGTTATATATTATACGGATGATCGCGAGTCCGACTTCAAATTTAACATTTCCAAATCAGGAAAAAAAAGTATACCGCTTACGGATGTTGTAAACAAAGTGGTCATATATACGCGCAAGTATGGTTTTACCGGTATGTTAAAAAAGGCTTACAGAAAGATAACACACAAGCCTATGATTGATTATAATGAATGGTATAAGGCTCACAAACCCTCAGAGGAGGAATTGAAAGAACAGCGTAAAGTTAAATTTGACTATATGCCAAAGTTTTCCATAATTATTCCGGTATACAGACCTGTTCCAAAGTATTTTACTGATATGATAAAGTCGATAAAACATCAGACGTATTCTAACTGGGAAATCTGTATTGCAGACGGCGGCGGAGAGGGACATACCGTGGATAAGACTCTTTTTGGGCTTGTTAAGGGTGATAAGGTCAGGTATGTTGCAATTTCGGAGAACTTAGGAATTTCCGGAAATACCAATGAAGCCATGAAAATGGCAACAGGTGATTATTTTGTACTTGGCGACCATGACGATGTATTTGAGCCTGATGCACTTTTTGAATGTGCAAGAGCCATTAATTCAAAAGAAAAACCTGATATGATATATTCGGATGAGGACAAAATAACAGAAGACGGCAAAAAGCATTGCGAGCCTTATTTTAAACCGGATTTTAATATTGATTTATTAAGAAACAATAACTATATATGCCATCTTTTCGTATTCTCCAGAGAACTGTCAGAAAAAGTTGGATATTTCAGAAAAGAGTTTGATGGAGCCCAGGATTACGATATGATTCTCAGATGTTCTGAGAAAGCAAAGTGCATAAAGCATATTCCTAAAGTGTTGTACAGCTGGAGAATATATTCCGGTTCAACATCTGCCAATCCTGAAAGCAAGAGATATGCTTTTACTGCGGGTAAGAGAGCCATTGACGAACATTTTAAGCGTATGGGAATAAAGGCTGAGGCAGAGATGAATGAAACGTATCTCGGAATTTACAGATCCAGATATGAGATAACCGGCAATCCTCTTATATCAATACTTATACCTAATAAAGACCATACGGATGACCTTGATAAGTGTATTAAGTCCATCCTTAAACAGAAGTATGAGAATTATGAAATAATAGTAATTGAGAATAACAGCACAGAGGATGCCACTTTTGAATACTACAAGAAGCTTGAAAAAGAATGTAACAAAGTTAAAGTAGTATATTATAAGGATAAGTTTAACTATTCAAAGATTAATAATTTCGGAAGAAAAGAAGCTAAAGGCGAGTATCTTTTATTATTAAATAACGATACGGAAATGATTAACGATGATTGCCTTAATGAGCTTCTTTCATATACAGAGAGAGACGATGTGGGCATTACAGGTGCAAGACTTTTGTATGAAGACAATACAGTACAACATGCAGGTGTTGTAATTGGATACAATGGACTGGCAGGCCATACATTTGTCGGCAACGAACCTGATGATGTAGGATACCGTGCTTATGTAATCCAGGCAAGGGATTACAGTGCGGTTACCGCAGCCTGTCTTATGGTAAAGGCATCTTTATATGACGAAGTCGGCGGATTTGAGGAAGAACTTGAGGTTGCATTTAATGATGTGGATTTCTGCCTCAAAGTAAGGGAAAAAGGATATCTTGTCGTATACAATCCTTATGCAGTGCTTCACCACTATGAGTCAAAAAGCCGTGGATATGAGGATACGCCTGAAAAAAGGAACAGATTTGAAAAGGAAGCATTCTTTACTTACAATAAGTGGGAAAAGATACTTGCAGACGGCGACCCATGCTATAATCCAAATCTTACACTTTCAAATTCAGATTTCTCACTAAGGGAGTAATCCTGTATGTCAAAGATTAACAAAGCAGTAAAGTATATAAAAGAATACGGTTTTGTCAAAACGGCTAAAGCGGTTAAGACAAAGCTGTGTTCAGGTAAGGCTGCAACAGCAAAAAAATTAAAACGTATCATAAAAGACAGCTATGATCACAAAGAATTTGAACAACTTAATACAAGTCTTAAAATAAGCATATTGATGCCTGTATATAATACGGATGTTGATATGCTGAAATGCGTTATGGAATCTGTAATAAACGGAAGCTATGATAATTACGAACTTTGCATATATGACGCAAGTGACGAAAACGGCAGGGATGCTACTAAAATCTGTGAAGATTACGCAGGTAAATTTCCAAAGATTAAATATCTGAAAGGTGATAACTTTGGAATTGCAGAGAATACCAACAGATGTTTTGACATATCGGAGGGCGGATATATTGCCCTGCTTGACCATGATGATGTGCTTCACAGGGACGCACTTTGTTATGTTGCAATGGAAGCCTGTAAAGGTGCGGATTTCATATATACGGATGAAGTAACTTTTTCCGGAAAAATAACCAATGTCATAAGTTCCGACTTTAAGCCGGATTATTCGCCTTATATGTTAAGGTGCAATAATTATATCTGCCATTTTGTATGTTTCAGCCGTGAGCTGTTTGTAAGCTGCGGTAAATTTAATAAAAAATATGACGGAAGCCAGGATCATGAACTTTTTTTAAGGCTTACGGATAGAGCGAAAAAAGTATGTCATATTCCTAAGATTTTATATTTCTGGAGAGTGCATAAAGGCTCAGTATCGGACAGCATTGAGGCAAAAGAATATGCAATAACCGCAGGAATTAATGGTGTCAGGGATTTCCTTGCCTCAAAAAACATTGATGCGGAAGTGGAATCTTCAGAGATATACCCTACAATATATAGAATCCATTATAAAATTACAGACGAAAAAGTGTCTGTGATAATATTAAATCATAATCACTATGAAGATTTAAAAAGATGCCTGGAATCAATTTATCGCAGTACCTATAAGAATTACGAGATTATAATTCTTGAAAATAACAGTAACGATCAGGTATTGTCAGACTACTATGCAGAGCTCTCACAAAAAGAAAATATTAAAATAATAACCTTGAATGAGCCATTTAATTATTCAAGATTTAACAATATTGCAGCAGGATATGCTGCCGGTACACAGCTTTTGTTTCTTAACAATGATATAGAAGCCGTATCGGAAAACTGGATTCAGGAAATGCTTATGTACAGCCAGAGAAATGATGTGGGGGCGGTGGGAGCACAGCTCAGATATCCGGATAAGACATTACAGCATTGCTATCTGATTACCGGAGCAGGACCTCATAAAGTGGCAATCCATGCAGGACTGGGACTCTTTGAGGGCGACTACGGATATCTTGACAGAATCGGTTTCGTAAGGGATGTAAGCGCCGTAACAGGGGCGTGCCTTATGGTAAAAAAGGATATTTTTGATAAAATCGGAGGTTTTGACGAAAAACTTTCTGTGGCATATAATGATGTGGATATATGTCTTAAGATAAGAAATGAAGGATATGGAATAATCTATACTCCGTATGCGAGGCTGATTCACTATGAATCAGGCACAAGAGGCAGGGATAGCAAAGACAGTAACCGCAGACGCCTTGATGCGGAGGCAGAATATATAAAGAATAAGTGGAAAGATAAACTTATTGACAGATATTATAATGCTAATTTTTCCACTGACAGGGAGGGCATGTTGAGATGAATATTTTCACAAAAACAAAATCATATCTTAAAAGATACGGTGCTTTGAACCTAATAAGAAAAGTTACGGAAAAAGCTTCCAGAGGATTTGATATTTCAGAGGAATTCGTCTGTGAAAATTTAACCGACGAAGAACTTTTAAAACAACGCAATTATAAATTTTTACACAGCCCTGTCATTAGCATTGTCATGCCGGTGTATAATCCGGATGACAGGTATTTCAGGCAGACACTTAATTCAATTAAAAACCAGTCATACGAAAACTGGCAGTTATGTATAGGCGATGCCGGTAACAACAAGAAAAATAAAATTCTCGAAGAGGTTTTCGGAAATGATGACAGGGTAAAATATCTTGACATACCCGTAAATTACGGAATTTCGGGAAACTCCAATAAGGCACTTGAACTGGCTACAGGCGGGTATATAGGTTTAATGGACCATGATGATATTCTGACATCAGATGCCCTTTTTATGATTGTATCCAAATTAAACGAAGGATATGACATTGTATATACCGATGAAGATAAGACGGACGAGAATTTAAACAGGTATTTTTCTGTATATAGAAAGCCGGATTTCAATCTTAATCTTTTCCTTTCCAATAATTATATGTGCCATTTTACAGTTATCAGTAAAAAGATAATTTCAGAAGCCGGAAATTTCAGAAGTGAATATGACGGTGCACAGGATTATGATTTGTTTTTAAGATGTATTGAAAAAACAGACAGAATAGGTCACGTTAATAAGGTGTTGTATCATTGGAGAACCGTGGGCGGTTCGACATCAGGCAATCCTTTTAACAAAGAATATGCTTTTGATGCAGGCAAAAGAGCCCTTCAGGATTATATATTAAGAAATAATATAAAAGGTGTAAAAGTTGCACAGATGGAAGACCCCGGATATTACAGGATAAGGTGTGGAAGAAAAGGAAAACTTTCTTTATCCATGGTGGTTGACGGCACTATTACCAATGACGGCAGCGATTATTATCTTGTGCTTGATGAAAATATGAAAATAAGCAGTTCTGATATAGATAAGATGTTAAAGAGGGCATATTTTACCGGTGCCGATATAGTTGTTCCTAAGATAATAAGAAACGGAAGATACGAGTATAACGGCAGGGCATATACAGGAAATGGATACACACCATCCCTTAAAGGAAAAAGAGAGTGGTACAAGGGACAGTCAAATCTTGGCATACTTAATATGGATGTTAATATTGTTCCGGCGAAAGGTATTCTTATAAGAAAAAAACTGTATGATAAATACATTAATCATAAGGGCAGATATATCTGTAACCTTAAAGGCAGTTTTAAAGGTGTAAAAATGGTATATGCACCGGAATCAGTAATTTCAAAATAGAGGAAAACATGAAAAAAGTAACAATAGTAATACCTAATTACAACGGAGAAAAGTATATTGATGAGTGCTTCAGTGCATTAACAAAACAGTCATATAAGGATTTTGATGTGATTCTGGCAGACAATGGTTCTGAAGATAACAGCATTAGTAAAGCCTGCCAATATAAAGATAAATTGGATTTGAAGATAAAAAAACTTAATTGTAATTATGGTTTTGCAAAAGCTGTAAATGAAGGAATCCGTCAATCCCAGGCCGAATATGTGATTTTGCTTAATAATGACACCCATGCCGGAAAACATTTTGTCGAAAATCTTTTAAAAGCAATTGAGATGGAAAAAGATGTTTTTGCGGCACAGGCACTTATGCTTCAATATAATTCTCCTGAATTAGTTGATAGTGCCGGTGATTATTTTTGCGGATTAGGAGTAGCTTTCTCTGCAGGAAAAGATAAAAAAGCATCATTATATAAGAAAAAGAAAGATATTTTTTCAGCATGCGCAGGGGCTGCCATATACAGACGTAAAATTTTTGAGGAAATCGGATATTTTGAAGAAGAATTTTTTGCTTACCTGGAAGATGTGGATATATGCTATCGGGCAAAACTTTTTGGCTACCGTAATATTTTTGTGCCGGATGCAAAAGTGCTGCATGTGGGAAGTGCTTCCAGCGGGTCAAGATATAATGAATTCAAGGTGAGTCTTGCAGCAAGGAATTCCATGCTTCTTATGTATAAGAATTTTGCACCATGGCAGTGGGCTGTTAATTTTATACCGGTTCTGGCAGGAATTACGATTAAAGCTGTTTTTTTTACTAAAAAGAAATTGCTTAAGGCATATCTTGGCGGCATTGTGTCTTCCTTTAAGAAAATGGGATGTATGGAAAAAACACATTCTGACAGCAGAAGACTTGAATACAAAAAGGTTGAGAAAGAACTTCTATTTAATATATTAGTCAGGAGTGGAATTAAGGAATGAAGGTAAAAGAATTTATAAAAAAATATCATCTGATTGCATATCTTATTATGATAATCCTGATTTTTACTGTCGGAATGGCTGTAAAATGGTACAGATATAATGAATTTGCGGGACATGGACCGGCTATTGGATATGCGTATAAGTATTTCAATCTTATACTTGGGTATATTCTGGTGGCTGCAACCATACTTTTTTATCTTCTTGTTATAAGAAAAACAGAAATGTCAAAAGCTTTTTTGGCGGCTTCAATCCTTATGGGAACTTTGTTTATACTGCTTATGCCACCTGACACACCGGCAGATGAAGATAAACATATGTTTGCCGTTACAGAGTTTTCTAATTCAATTATGGGAATTGAAGATGATGATACACCTTATCATGCTACATACAGGGAATGTGACGCAAATAGCGGATTCAGCCGTTCTATCTCAATTAGCAATTACATACTTATGGGACAGAAGTTATTTGAACGACCTTCAAAATCAGATTATGTGTCATATGAAGTTGAACATTTCAATTATGCAAAATCGACATTTATTTTTTATCTGCCGGCAATTATCGGTATGATAATAAGTAAACTTACAGGACTTGGAACGGTAATGATGTATTTTCTGTCAAGATTCCTTATGCTTGCCGTTTATTCCGTAATCGGATATTTTGCAATAAGAAAAATTCCAACGGGAAAAGCACTTCTTGCAGCAATAATGCTTTTACCTACAGGTTTAAGCCGTGCGGCCTGCGTTTCCCAGGACGGACTTTTACATGCGGTTATTTTCTTATTTATGGCTTATGTTTTTTATTTTGCTTTTTCAGGAAACAAAATGAAAGTAAAAGAAGTCATTGTTACAATAGTTGCAGGGGGATTGCTTGTAACAGGCAAGGGCGGGGCATATGTTCCTTTACTTTTACTGCTTTTCCTTATTCCCAGAGAAAACTTTGGGGAAAAAATCAAATATCCTGTTGTCGTTGGAATGGCAGTTTTTATTACAATAATAGTTTTCCTGATCTCCAATCCAAGTCTTTTTACGGACCTTGTCGGTTCCGGAAAGGGAACAGAGGATGAACTTATTTGGAGTGATGAACCAAGTTATACGCTTAAGAACCTTATTTGCAATCCGGGACACAGTGCAAAGATGCTTTTGGGGACTTTCGTGGGATTCTTTGGAACATTTTTCGGAGATATGATTTCAGGTGGCTTTGGATGGCTCCAGATAAGCTCGTCGCCGGTAATTGTATCCTGTTGTTTTGCAATTTTACTGGGACTTGCACTTAGTGAAAGCAACCAGACAATTGTTATGAGCAAAAAACAAAGAATTATTACAGGAGTGGCAGTAATCGGTGCAATCGGTCTTGTTATTTTATCAATGTGGATTTTCTGGACACCAATAAGTTATCAGTATATTGCGGGAGTCCAGGGCCGATACTTTATTGTAACAATGCTTCCGGTATTTATGATGTTGAGAAATAACAGATTATCGTTAAAAAATGATTTAGGCAATAAAGGAATTATTGCTATCTGCGTCCTGGTTGTTTTTGCCGTATTTGAAATATGGACAAGGATTGCAGGTTAAATTTTTAACAAAAATGATGACAATCAGACAAATTAGTGGTATTATATCAAAGGTATAAAAGGGCAGAATAGTTCTTTTACATATTTATGAAAGGATTGAAAGTTTTATGTCATATCAGGAAGTATACAAACAGTGGTGTACAGATCCATATTTTTCAGAGGAGACAAGAGCAGAGCTTAAGTCTATCGAAGGCAATGAAAAGGAGATTGAGGACCGTTTCTATAAGAATCTTGAATTTGGAACAGCCGGTTTAAGAGGTGTAATAGGTAACGGAACTAACAGGATGAATATATATACTGTTAGAAGAGCATCACAGGGACTTGCCAATTTTATTATTAAGGAAAATGGACAGTCTAAGGGAGTAGCTATTGCTTATGACTCAAGACATATGTCACCGGAATTCTGTGACGAGGCTGCGCTCTGTCTTAATGCCAATGGTATTAAAGCATATGTTTTTCCATCATTAAGACCAACACCGGAATTATCATTTGCAGTAAGACATCTGGGATGTATTGCAGGTATTGTTATTACAGCCAGCCATAATCCATCAGAATATAACGGATATAAAGTATATTGGGAAGACGGTGCACAGATTACGGCACCTAAAGATTCACTAATTATAAATGAAGTAAACAGCATAACGGATTTTGGAACACTTAAGACAATGGATAAGGACGAAGCAATTAAAGCAGGTCTTTACAATGTGGTTGCGGATGAAGTTGATGATGCATATATAGCGGAACTTAAGAAGCAGGTAATTAACCCTGATGTTGTTAAGGAGATGGGTGACAAGCTTGTTGCCGTATACACTCCTCTTCATGGTACCGGTAATATTCCTGCAAGAAGAGTTCTTAAAGAAATCGGACTTAATAAGGTATATGTTGTACCTGAACAGGAACTCCCTGACGGAGATTTTCCAACGGTCGGATATCCTAACCCTGAAGACCCTAAGGCATTTGAACTTGCACTTAAGTTAGCAGATGAAGTTAATGCAGATGTTGTTCTTGCAACAGACCCTGATGCAGACAGACTCGGTGTATATGCCAAGGATTCAGCAACAGGCAAGTACATGTCATTTACAGGTAATATGTCAGGCATGCTTATTGCCGAATATATTCTTTCCGAAAAGAAAGCAAAAGGAATTCTTCCTAAGAATGGCGCTCTTATTAAGACAATCGTTACAACCAACCTTGCTGATGTTGTGGCTAAGGAATATAATGTTAAGCTTATTGAGGTGTTAACAGGATTTAAGTATATCGGCGAACAGATTAAGTTATTTGAACAGAATCATTCGTATGAATATGTATTTGGTTTTGAAGAGAGCTACGGCTGTCTCGTAGGTACACATGCAAGGGATAAGGATGCAATTGTTGCGGTTATGATGCTTTGCGAAGCTGCCGCATACTATAAGAAGCATGGACTTACACTCTGGGATCAGATGCTTAGAATATATGAGAAGTACGGCTACTTCAAAGAGACTCTTGTATCAATTACCAAGAAGGGTAAGGAAGGTCTTGCTGAGATTCAGGGTATGCTTGATAAATTAAGAAGCAATCCACCTAAGGAAATCGGCGGATATAAAGTTCTTGCGACAAGGGATTACAACAACAATACTGTAACTAAGGCTGATGGAACCGTTACAGAAACAGGACTTCCTAAATCTAATGTATTGTATTTTGACCTTGAGGATAACGCATGGTGTTGCGCGAGACCTTCGGGAACAGAGCCTAAGATTAAATTTTACATGGGTGTTAAAGGCAACAGCTTTGACGATGCCGATGCTAAGTTAGAGAAGCTTAAGAATGATATGATGGCTATTGTGGAATAATACGATAAGAATATTAAAAAGTGGTGGATTTTATTTTCACCACTTTTTCTTAATTGGAACACAAATTCGTCACAAATCCCATTTATACTATGGTCATACAATTAAAGGAGGATAAATATATGTACCTTAACGAAAATTATAATCCATATTCAGAATCGTCTGAAAGTGAGACTCCGGTTCAAAATGGAGCAAAAGTAAAAAAACAGAAAACACATAAAAAAGGACATTTTAAAAAATTTATTGCCTGGATATGTACGGCAGTATTGCTTGGAGGTTTTGCGGGAGCTGCATTTTACGGAGTGTATTATGCAGGCAGTAAAGTAATTCCTGTAAAGCAGAATAAGACAACAATTTCCTCAACTGCCAATACCGGTAACAATAGCAGCGGAACACAGGTCAGTTCCACAGATACCAAGAAAGAGATTAAAGCAACAGTTATGGATGTATCTGAATTAGTAGATAGTGTTATTACATCTGTTGTTGCAATAAGCGGAGAAGTAACATCTTACAATTACGGATTTTTCGGAGGCGAGCAGCAGAAGTCAGCAGTCAGTGGTTCAGGAATAATCATTGGTGTTAATGATGATGAAGTAATTATTGTAACCAATGCCCATGTTATTGATGGCGTTGATGAAGGCACAATCAAAGTTAAGCTATATGATGGTACAGAACTCAATGCTTATGTTAAAGGCAGCAAAACCGCATATGACCTTGCTGTAATAGCAGTCAAGAAAAGTGATGTTCCAAGTGATGCAGTATATTCTGTAGCAACTCTCGGAGATTCAACCAAAATTAAAGTCGGCGAAAGTGCCATTGTAGTAGGAAATGCCATGGGTACAGGAATATCTGTAACAACAGGTATAGTAAGTGCTCTTAACAAAACAATAACAGTCAGCAATACAGAATATAAGGATCTTATCCAGACAGATGCGGCAATTAATCCCGGTAACAGCGGTGGTGCTTTATTTAATGCCGAAGGAGAAGTAATGGGTATAAGTTCAGTGAAATTATCAACAACAAGTGTTGAAGGAATGGGATATGCAATTTCTGTATCATCAGTTAAGGAAGTTATAGAAGAACTTTCCCTTATGGCGGCAAGAAAGAAATATAGCGAAGATGAAAGAGGATATCTTGGAATAACAGGCGTTACGATTTCCAGCCAGATAAGCAAGGAATACGGATATCCTGAAGGAGTTCTTGTAAGATCTGTTGCAGATAATTCAGGGGCAGATAATGCCGGTATTGTTAAGAATGATATAATTAAGTCAGTGGATGGAGAGAGTGTTGAGACATTTGACAGCCTCAGGGAAATGATGTCATATTACAAAGTAGGTGAAGACGTGGAAGTTGTATACTGCAGATTAAATGATAAAGGCGAATATGACGAAAAAACAGTGACAGTTACACTTACGGCAAAATCCTGATTAAATACATTTGACCTTTTTTATACAGGAAATAGCTATGGACTTTATTTGGTTCGTAGCTATTTTTGTATTTTATGGGAATTCCAAAAGACTTTATATTAATTGAAATATAAAAAAATATATGTTAATATACACAATAAGTCATTTGATTGATGAAAGGAAATTATATGGAAGAAAATAACAACATTAATAACAGCAATAATAACAGCGATAATAACAATGATGACTATGAAAAAGTATGCTATCTCTGCCATAGAAGTGAAAGCGTAGCGGGCAAGATGATTACTTTACAGCCTAATATAAATATATGTTCTGAGTGTATGCAGAATGCACTCAATACCATTAACAATAATTCCGATGATTTATTTAATTTTTCGGGAATACCGGGAATACATTTTATGAACATGTCGGATTTACAGGGTGTCCCTAAGAAACAGCGTCTTAAGAAAAAGAAAGAGGACAGCGAAGTGCCTCCTATAGATCTTAAATCCATCCCCGCACCACATGAAATTAAGGCAAAGCTTGATGAGTATGTGGTAGGACAGGAGCATGCAAAGAAGGTTATGTCAGTAGCTGTATACAATCATTATAAGAGAGTTGCCACATCTAATGACCAGTCGGTAGAGATTCAGAAATCCAATATGTTAATGATTGGGCCTACCGGTTCAGGTAAGACCTATCTGGTGCAGACACTTGCAAAGATTCTTGATGTACCTCTTGCAATTACCGATGCAACTTCACTTACAGAAGCGGGATATATAGGCGATGATATCGAAAGCGTTGTTTCAAAGCTTCTTGCGGCAGCAGACAATGATGTTGAGAAGGCTGAAAGAGGTATAATCTTTATCGATGAGATAGATAAAATAGCCAAGAAAAAAGAGACAAGAAGCAGGGATGTAAGTGGAGAATCCGTTCAGCAGGGCTTACTTAGAATTCTTGAAGGTTCTAATGTGGATGTTCCTGTGGGAGCTAACAGTAAAAATGCCATGGTTCCACTTACTACAATTAATACAAAGAACATTCTTTTTATATGCGGCGGTGCGTTCCCTGATCTTGCAGATATAATTAAAGAAAGACTTAACAAGCAGGCAGCTATTGGATTTACTGCAGATTTAAGAGACAAGTACGATAATGACCCTGATATTCTTGATAAGGTTACCATGGAGGACTTAAGAAACTTCGGTATGATTCCTGAATTCTTAGGACGACTTCCTGTAGTATTTGCACTTAAGGAACTTGATGAAGATATGCTTGTAAGAATACTTAAAGAGCCTAAGAACGCAATTATCAAACAGTACGAGAAACTTTTAGAGCTTGATGAAGTGAAACTTATGTTTAGTGACGAAGCACTCAGGGCAATTGCAGCCAAGGCTATAGAGAAAAAGACAGGGGCAAGAGCACTTCGTTCAATAATTGAGGAATTTATGTTAGATATTATGTACGAAATTCCGAAAGACAAAAATATCGGAAGTGTAACCATTACCAAGGAATATATTGAGAACACAGGCGGTCCTCAGATTGGAATGAGAGACACAGAACCTCTCGCAATAACTGAATAATTATTATTTTTAAGAGCAGAATGACTATGTTTGACAGTCATTCTGCTTTTATAATGGTATAATTTTCACTTTTATTATAAAGAAAAACTATACCAAACCTAAAATATATGATATTATACAGAAACACTATGATATAATAGATTTTACTTATATAAGAAAAGAAAGGATGGAAACTATGACACTTACCCAGCTCAGATATGTGATTGCGGTAGCGGAATCCAAATCAATGAATGAAGCATCAAAACAGCTTTTTGTATCACAACCCAGTCTGTCTTCAGCAATTAAGGAACTTGAAGCGGAAACAGGTGTGGAAATCTTTAGAAGAAGCAATAAAGGTGTTGTAATAACACCGGAAGGTGAAGAATTTATCGGATATGCAAGACAGGTTGTGGAACAATATAAACTTATAGAGACAAAATATATAGAGAAATCCAATGAAAAAAAGAAATTCGCAGTATCGACACAACATTACACATTTGCAGTAAATGCCTTTGTGCAGATGGTAAAACAGTTCGGAATGAACGAATACGAATTTGCAATCAGGGAAACAAAGACTTATGAGGTAATTGAAGATGTTAAGAACTTTAAGAGCGAAATAGGAATTTTGTATATTAATGAATTTAATAAAAAAGTATTATTCAAGTTATTTTCAGAATATGGATTAACTTTTCACCCTATTCTGGACTGCAGTATTTACGTTTATATATGGAAAGGGCATCCTCTTGCGGATAAAAAAGAACTTACACTTGAAGAATTATCAGATTACCCATGTCTGTCTTTTGAACAGGGAAATAATAATTCTTTTTATTTTGCAGAGGAAGTGTTAAGCACCTACAACTATAAACAGCTTATAAAAGCCAATGACAGGGCAACACTTCTTAACCTTATGGTAGGATTAAACGGTTATACTCTTTGTTCAGGAATAATATGCGAAGAACTTAACGGTTCGGATTATTGTGCCGTAAGACTTAAATCAGATGAAATAATGACTATAGGCTATCTGTCCAGAAAAGGAGCAGCAATAAGCTCATTGGGGCAGAAATACATTGAAGAATTGTCGCTATATAAGGACAAAGCATTACGTTAAGTGCTATAACTTTTGCCTATAGCGGACAAAAGTTTTTAGATATTATACAGAAAAATAATTTTGTGATAATCTTTTGGCATGTCAGAAAGGAGAAAACAAATGTACAGACTTTTGAATGTCAGCAAAACTTTTAACGATAAAGAAAATATTGTAAATGCAGTAAATAACGTGAGCCTGACAATAGAAAAGGGAAGCATACACGGAATTATCGGATTTTCGGGAGCAGGTAAGTCAACACTTGTAAGATGTCTTAATCTTTTAGAGGTACCTGATTCAGGAAAAGTAATTTTTAACGGCAAGGACCTTATGACACTTAAAGGAAAGGAACTCAGAAAAAGCCGTCAGAAAATAGGAATGATTTTTCAGTCCTTTAATCTTCTGGCGCAGAGAACGGTTCTCGGAAATATATGTTATCCTCTTGAGATAGCAGGTGTAAGTAAGAAAGAAGCTGTGGTTAAGGCGAAAAAGCTGTTAGAAATGGTAGGAATCGCTGATAAGGCAAAAAGTTATCCGTCAAAGCTTTCAGGCGGACAAAAACAAAGGGTTGCAATTGCGAGAGCACTTGCCACAGATCCGGATGTGCTTTTATGTGATGAGGCAACAAGTGCACTTGATCCTATCACAACAACTTCAATATTGGAATTACTGAAATCAATTAACAAGGAACTTGGTGTAACCATCGTTGTTATAACTCATGAAATGAAAGTTGTAAAACAGATATGTGATACAGTTTCGGTAATGAGTGATGGAAATATCGTTGAGCAGGGAAAAGTAAAGGACATCTTTATGAATCCACATTCTGATATAACTAAGAAACTTGTAATCAACAACCTTGAGTGCAACGCAGAAGATAACAGAAAGTATCTCAGAATTGTGTTTGAAGGGCAGTCGGCTTTTGAACCGGTAATATCATCACTGACTCTTGAGTGTAATGAAATGGTAAATATACTCGGAGCCAATACGGAGAATATCGGCGGCAGGGCCTACGGACAGATGCTCATAGAGCTTCCGGAAAATAAAGAATCTGTACAGAAAATTAAAAACTATCTTGACAAAAAACAGATAACCTTTGAGGAAGGAGGAGAAAACAATGACACCGCAAATGATTGATAGTCTTAAGAATGGTATTTTTGAAACCTTGTATATGGTGGTTATGTCAACGGCGTTTGCTTATATAATAGGTATTCCCCTTGGAGTTGCATTATATATTACGGATAAAAACGGAATATGTAAAAACAAAGTTGTTAATTTTATACTTGGACTGATTACCAATCTCATCCGTTCAATTCCGTTTTTGATACTGGTGGTTGCGATTATTCCATTTACGAGAGCTGTTGTGGGAACTTCGATAGGTCCCGGAGCAACGATTGTTCCACTGGTAATCTCAGCAGCACCGTTTGTGGCAAGAATGGTTGAATCCTCATTAAACGAGGTTAATCAGGGCGTTATCGAGGCTGCCCTTGCAATGGGTTCGTCAAAGATACAGATAATTTTTAAAGTTCTTCTCCCGGAAGCAAAGCCATCGCTTCTTTTGGGTGGAACAATAACATTGGCAACTGTTTTAGGTTATTCCGCAATGGCAGGATTTGTTGGAGGAGGCGGTCTTGGAGCCATCGCCATAAATTACGGATATTACAGATATAAGAAAGATATTATGTGGATTACCGTTGCACTTATAGTTGTAATTGTCCAGATTTTCCAGCTCGCAGGACAGGGAATAGCTAAAAAAACAGATAAAAGATAAGAAAAAGGAGAAAAAGATTATGAAAAAGAAAATTTTGAGCGTATTATTAGCAGCAACACTTGTAGTTTCATTATTTGCAGGATGCGGAAAAAGTAAAAAGGATAATATTATAAAGGTAGGAGCTTCTCCAACACCTCACGCAGAAATTCTTAAGGTTATTGAAGATAAACTTAAAGACAAGGGATATACATTGGAAATAGTAGAATATAACGATTATATTCTTCCAAACAATGCAACTGAAAACGGCGAACTTGATGCTAACTACTTCCAGCATCAGCCATACCTTGAAAACTTCAACGAAGAAAACGGTACACATCTTGTATCTGTTGCGTCAGTACATTTTGAACCATTCGGAATTTATGCCGGAAAGACAGATGATCTTAAGAATCTCAAAGAAGGTGCTTCTGTAGCAGTTCCTAATGATACAACTAACGAAGCAAGAGCATTACTTTTACTTGAAGCAGAAGGACTTATCAAATTAAAAGATGGTGCAGGAATTACAGCAACTAAGAACGATGTTGTTGAAAATCCATTAAACCTTGATATTAAAGAACTTGAAGCAGCACAGATACCAAGAGCAGTAAAAGACGTTGATATTGCATGCATTAATGGTAACTATGCAGCTGAGGCAGGATACAAGGTAAGCGATGCTTTGGCAACAGAGTCAGCAGAATCACTTGCAGCCAAGACTTATGCAAATGTACTTGTTGTAAAAGAAGGAAATGAAAATTCAGAAAAGATAAAAGCATTAAAAGAAGCACTTTTATCTGATGAAGTTAAAGAATATATTAACAAGCAGTATGACGGTGGTGTAGTTCCTGTATTTTAAGGCATAACAAAGAGACTTCTTTCATAGTATAAAATAAAAATGTTATCAGATTGTTTTAACAGATTAAATTCAGAAGATTATACAGAATTTATTTTCAGGGATAATTATTTTTCAAAAAAAACATTGGAGGACGTCTCTGACTACTGTGTTACGTATTTAAACAGTAAGTGGTCAATCATCAGTGTCAGAAATGACCTTGTGGGAGATCCGGTATACGGCAGATTCAGTTATGCCGTTTTGCCGGGGATATATGGTCTCAGTGATTTGGGTGCTGTGGGTGCAGCCGATGTGATTAAAGTACGGGAACAGCCGGTACTTAACCTTAAAGGATATGGAACCTGCGTTGCAATAATCGATTCCGGAATTAACTGGAGACATAAAGCATTTTTAAATGCTAACAATACAACTAAAATAAGAGCATTGTGGGATCAGGATACCAACATGGTATATGACAGTGTAAAGATTAACGAAGCCCTTTCTACCGGAGCTGATGATATACCCGGAGATGAAATTGGACATGGAACATTTATGGCAGGCATTGCCTGCGGAAGTGAAGATGTGAACAATCTTTTCTCCGGGGTAGCCCCGGCAGCAGGGCTTATTGTTGTTAAATTACGTTCTGCAAAAAGATTTTTGAGAAATTTTTATTCTGTTGATGAGAATATACCGGCTTACTCGGAGGCCGATATAATGAGGGGACTTCAGTTTGTGTCTGAATATATTGAATCCAACAGGGTACCGGCCTCAATAATAATAGGAGTCGGAACGTCACTTGGCACACATTACGGATATTCACCTCTTTCTGATATGATAAGGGATGAAACAGGAAAAACAGGAAGGTGCATTTCTGTAGCAGCCGGAAATGAGGGCAATGAACGACTGCATTTTAAGGGAGTTACCGATGGCATTAATCCGATAGGAGCGGAGCTTAGGATAGAACCGGGTTTAAACGGGCTTACAGCCAATATATGGTCCAAGGCACCTGTTGTATATTCTTTGGAAATTATTTCTCCAAGCGGACAGATTGCAGGTAGATTTCCGGTTAAAAATGAAAGTCAGCGTACATTTTTTGTATTTGAAAATTCTACAGTGTATGTATACAGCAGAAGAACAGAAAGCATATCGGGAGCTAATCTTATTACAATAAGAATGAGAAATCCGGCGGGAGGAATATGGAAATTTAATCTTTATCCGAATATCCAAGGGCATACTGAGGCAGATATATGGGTTATGAACCGGGGATTTCTCAATGAAAACACATATTTTATTGTTTCGGATCCGGAAGACACGATTGTTAATCCCGGTAATCTTGTGGAAGCAATTACAGTTACTGCTTATGACTACAGGGATAATACCATATATTTAAAAAACAGCAGGGGTAATAACTGGTACGGACTACCTAAACCGGATTTTGCGGCACCGGGAGTCAATATGACAGGTCCGTCACCTATAGGAACGGATAACTATGAGATAAGAAGCGGAACAAGTGCCGCCGCTGCATTTTACGGGGGAATTGCCGCCTTACTTCTGGAGTATGGTATTGTGAATAATGCTATACCTTATCTTAGGACACCGGAAATTAAAACTATTACCATAGCAGGCTGCGTGCAGAAAAATAACATGGAATACCCTAATAAAATATGGGGTTATGGGATGGTAAATATACTTAATTCCTTAGAAAGACTGAGGGAGGAACTGTAGAAAAGATGGAAACATAATTGAGGGCACCGCACTAATTTCTTAGTGCGGCATCCCTTTATGCTTTTTTCAGAAATTAACGGAAGGATTGAAAGCATAGATGTTTTTCTTATTAAGCTTATCAGTTGTTATATTCAACGATTCTCCGAAACGCTGGAAGTGCACGATTTCACGTTCCCTAAGGAAGCGGAGGGGCGCTACAATATCCGGGTCTTTTATAAGTCTTAAGAGATTGTCATATACGACTCTGGCTTTCTGTTCGGCAGCCATATCCTCCACAAGGTCACATACAGGGTCGCCCTTTACCTGAAATTCACAGGCATTAAACGGAATACCACCTGCTGCCTGAGGCCATACACCAAGGGTATGGTCAACATAATATGGGGCAAAAGCTGAGTTCTGTATCTGCTCAGGCGTAAGATTCCTTGTAAGCTGGTGAACCATTGTGGCAATCATCTCGAGGTGAGCCAATTCTTCTGTAGCGATATCGGTAAGGACTCCTGCAACCTGCCTGTCACCTATTGAATAACGCTGTGACATATATCGCATGCTTGCACTTGCCTCACCATCCGGACCACCGTACTGGCTTATGATCAAAGCTGCGGTATTGGCATCAGGAGTTTTGATGTTAATCGGAAATTCAAGTCTTTTTTCATAAATCCACATATCAGCACGCTCCTTCCCAAGGCCATGGAGTCGAAATCCAGGTCCAGTAATTATCAGAGGTTACCTGAGTAATGGTAAGAGGTCCGTATCGTCTGGTATATTCGATTATTAAAGAATTGTAAGTGTCCCTGAGGGAAGAATATGTCATAAGGGAATCGGTATCTTTTGGGTGGGTATCCAGATATAGACCAAGGTCTGTAATTGCAAAACCATATTCCATGATTTTTTTCATAAGCTCTTTGCTGTCCATAATTTTATTATTCATTTTTTACACCCACACTTTCCGATGTAAGGTTTATCAAGCGCAGGGTAAATAGTTCCCTTTGTTAATGCAGTACAGATATCATAGGTAGGACAGTTAAACGGCTGATTGTGAACGAATGCAATTGCAAGATAATCACATTTGTCAGACATGTTATGACCGGTATTGTACATTTGCATGATTATAACCTTTCAAATATATTATATTACAGATTATGCGGAAGGGGGAAAAAGGTTAATGTTGGAATAAAAAGAAAAGAATAGTACAAAAACAAACAGGTGTCATAGACACCTGTTTGTAATAAGGATATATGTGGTTATCTCAGAGTTAAAACTCTAAATAAGAGGGGACAAAATGTTGAGAATTATCTCAACTCTTTACAGATAGAGTTTAATCTTAATCTGAATATTTTTCAATGTTTATTTATCGACAATAACGAACATCAAAATTTAGTGAATTGTCGAATTACATAAGGTTTTTAAATGTATACTCATATATATTCTGACATTCTGTTTTCCATTTGTTGCACATGGATTCGGCTAAGCCCTCGTCGGGAACGGCAAGAGTGAGTTCTATTAAAGGGGCGTTGTTTTCTTTAACAATACAATGTACGGCATAATCACCGTTTGTAGTTTTGTAATAGTCCGCAGTTGTATTGGCAGTCTGTTTAAGTTCATATCTGTTATCACGGAGAAAAGAGTCAATTTCGTTTTTTATGTCATCTGATATTTTACTGCCGAAGAAGTCTAGCATTTCTTTACCTTTCGGAGTTATGGAATAACTTGTATTACTGCTTGTTACAGATACATTAATCAGTTCATCCTCCTGAAGATTACTTATTATAGTAAGTACCGTAGGATAATCGGTATAACCATTATTGGTAAAAAAATCCATTATTGTGGCATTTGTTAAAGAAAAATCTACCTTATTCAACATATATAAAGTCATTAATTTGTATAATATAGCTGCTTCAACTGCCATGTCTGTATTCCTTTCCTTGGTATGTATTTCTGTTCTTGAATTCATGGGATATATTATTAAGAACATTTTTTTTATCGGCACTCCACGTCGGAGCAATAAGCAGATTTTTGGGACCGTCACCTGTGACTCTGTGGATAACAAAATGGGGTGGAAGTATTTCAATCATATCAACAACGGTCTTTACATATTCAGCCAAAGACAGCTCTTTGAACTTTGAAGAATAATAATCATCTGCAAGGTCAGTATTTTTTAATATATGTAGAAGCTGTATCTTAACACCATTAATATTAAGGCGGGAAAGATATTTTGCACAGGCAAGGTTATCATTCGCATTTTCACCCGGCAGCCCCACTATAACATGGACTACAACAGGAATATCCACGGCGTTAAGCCTTGCAACGGCATCCTCAAAAACAGCAAGCGGGTAACCACGCCTTATATATCGGGCAGTGGTTTCGTTAATTGTCTGAAGACCAAGCTCAATCCATACCGGCTTTATGCGGTTAAGTTCTGCTAACAGTTCAATTTTATCATCTTCAAGACAGTCAGGTCTTGTTGCAATGGATAAACCACATATTCTGTTATCCTGTATGGCTTCCGTAAATATTTTTTTTAGTCTGTCAACGGGAGCATACGTATTGGTAAAGGCTTGAAAATATGCGATATAACTGTCTCCTGCGTATTTTTTTGAAATCTTTTCAATTCCATAATCTATCTGATTTTTAACAGACAGCAAAGAAGAGGAGGCGAAATCACCGGAGCCTCCTTCACTGCAAAAAATACATCCTCCGGTGCCGATACGCCCGTCCCTGTTAGGACAGGACATACCGGCATTGAGGGATATTTTGTATACTTTATGGCCAAATAATTCTTTGTAATAATCATTGACTGAATAATAATAGCCGTTCATTTTAGCGGATATTGTCTTTTACTGCTTTGCTTACAACGTCTGCGACTCTTGGGTCAAATGCCTCAGGGAGAATGTTGTTCTCATTAAGGTCTTTTTCATCAACAAGACTTGCGATGGCGTTAGCGGCAGCTAACTTCATATCTTCTGTTATCTGTGCAGCTCTTCCTTCCAAAGCACCTTTAAAGATTCCCGGAAAAGCAACAACGTTATTAACCTGGTTAGGAAAATCACTTCTGCCTGTTCCGACGATTTTAGCACCGGCAGCCTTAGCTTTGTCAGGCATGATTTCAGGAACAGGGTTAGCCATGGCAAAAAGAATGGAATCCTTATTCATGGAAGCAACCATTTCTTCCGTAACAATGTTAGGTGCGGAAACACCAACAAAAATATCTGCACCTTTAAGTGCATCAGCAAGGGAACCGTGTTTCTTTTCAAGGTTGGTAACCTCTGTCATTTTTTTCTGCATCCAGTTAAGACCTTCAGAGTCAGAGGAAAGAATACCTGATTTGTCACACATGGTAATATGTTTAAAACCATATGTAAGCAGAAGCTTTGTGATTGCAACGCCTGCGGAACCCGCACCATTGACAACGACTTTACATTCTTCTTTTTTCTTGCCTGTAACTTTAAGGGCATTAATGATACCTGCCAGAACAACAATTGCGGTACCGTGCTGGTCATCATGGAAAACAGGTATATCAAGTAATGCTTTAAGTCTTTCCTCAATTTCAAAACATCTTGGAGCTGAAATATCCTCAAGGTTAATGCCGCCGAATGCAGGCGCTATATTGATAACTGTTTTGATAATTTCTTCCGTGTCCTGAGTATCAAGGCAGATTGGAACTGCGTTTACATTACCGAATTCTTTAAAAAGAACTGCCTTGCCCTCCATAACAGGCATGGCTGCGTATGGTCCTATATTACCGAGTCCCAGTACGGCACTTCCATCTGAAACAACGGCAACGGTGTTAGACTTGATCGTGTATTTATATGCCTGTTCTTTATCTTTTGCTATGACTTTACATGGTTCTGCAACACCCGGAGTATATGCAAGGGCAAGATCTTCCCTTGTGCGGATTGCACACTTGCTTACTGTTTCGAGTTTGCCATGCCATTGTTCGTGAAGCATAAGAGCTTTTTCATTGTTTGTCATTTTATTCATCCTTTTCTTATTACTTTTTAATCAATTTATAACTTATTGTATCACGCAATTTTTTTTAAGTAAATAAAGACTTTACATTGATGTTTATCTGGTTGTATAATCATTTCTATCTGGATGATCTGATTATTCTGAATACCCCCAACAATTAAGATGAATATTATAGGGTAATGACAATAATGGAAAGGAATGGCATGATACATATTTATGGATAATATGTACATACTGATTATTTGATGATAATGAAAGAAAAGCTTCAGACTTTACCACTTACAACATTGAGGGAAATTGCTAAAGATAAGAATATTAAGGGGACCAGCACGATGAAGAAGGCAGAACTTATTGAAGCATTGCTTGCACTTCCTGAGAATGAGTCAGGAAATGACAGGAATGACAGAAGCGATAAGCATACAGTTAAGACCGGTACAAGCGATGATACTGTGAAACAGGAATATGATCCCGAACTTGTGGACACTTCATCGGAAGCTAACGGAATACTTGAGGTACTTGCGGAAGGTTATGGATTTATAAGATGTGCCAATTATCTTCCGGGAGAAAATGACGTGTATGTGTCACCTGCTCAGATTAAAAGATTCGGACTTAAGACAGGTGACGTTATTATAGGTAATAAGAAGATTAAGAACCAGGGAGAAAAGTTCAGTGCTCTTCTTTATATAAAATCAGTCAACGGGTATTCCGTTGCTGAGGTGATGAGAAGACCTTCTTTTGAGAAGCTTACACCTATATTTCCTAATGAACGTCTTCATATGGAAATATCTTCGAGCAGTACGGCTATGAGGATTGTTGATCTGATTTCACCAATAGGAAAGGGACAGCGAGGAATGATTGTTTCCCAGCCTAAGGCAGGTAAGACCACATTGCTTAAGCAGATAGCCAAATCAATTACCACCAATAATAAAGAAATGCACCTTATTATACTTCTTATAGATGAACGACCTGAGGAAGTAACCGATATTAAGGAATCAATACAGGGTGACAATGTAGAAGTAATATATTCAACATTTGACGAATTGCCTGAGCATCATAAGAGAGTTTCCGAAATGGTTATAGAAAGAGCCAAGAGACTTGTTGAGCATAAGCAGGATGTATGTATACTTTTAGACAGTATTACAAGACTTACAAGAGCCTATAATATTGTGGTTGCACCAAGTGGAAGAACATTGTCGGGAGGTCTTGATCCTTCATCACTTTATATGCCAAAGAGATTTTTCGGAGCGGCAAGAAATATGAGGGAGGGTGGTTCACTTACAATTCTTGCAACAGCACTTGTAGATACCGGAAGCAAGATGGATGATGTTGTATACGAGGAATTTAAAGGTACAGGTAATATGGAACTTGTTCTTGACAGAAAACTGTCAGAGAAGCGTATTTTTCCTGCAATAGATATTGTTAAGTCAGGAACCAGAAGAGAAGATCTGCTTCTTTCCGAAGAAGAACAGGAAGCTGTTGATATTATGAGAAAAGCACTTAATGGCATACGTTCTGACGAAGCTGTTGAGAGAATTATAGACATGTTCTCAAAGACACGCAATAACAAGGAATTCTGTCAGTATATTAAGAAGACGAGATTGATTTAGGAGACATGAGGATAAAATGAAAAAAACAGTAAAAGTCATAGCTGTAACAAGCCTTAGTATTACACTTATAGGTTGTCTTGCATTTATATATATTCTTTTGAGAACTAATATAATTTTTAAAAATCAGACCGTTGCAGATGCCGGAATAAAAGACAATATCAAGCTTGAAGATGTTAGTAAAATAACAGTAACATACAAAGGAGATAAGGCTTTTGCGGGCGGAAGACTTAGAAAGGCGGACTTCGTTGTTGAAGTTACCGAAAACAACGGCAGAAAAGCAGAAATTAATGATTACAAATGTGCTGCTTTTGATGGAGATTACAGACTTAAGGAAGGAAATAATGAAATTGTTTTTTCCTACGGTGAGAATACAGCTTCTGTAGAAGTTGAAGCCGTTAATCCGATGTATCTCGGACTGTATGCACCTACATACGAATATAAGGCAGCCAATAAGGATAAATCAGTAGCCAAGGTGGACAAGATTGAGAATGGTAATCTTTCGTATGCTGAGGCACTTGATAATGTGGCATTTACCGGAGATTCACAGATTGCAGCCCTCATTTCATATAATATTCTTGAACAGAGCAATGTTGAAGCACTTGTAGGGGCATCTGCCGACTATATGGAAGAAAAATTCAGACTTATCGTTGCAAAGGCAACAGGAAAGGATGCCATTGTTGTACATTATGGTATTAATTCTTTGTCAGCATCGGCAGAAGAACGTGAAAGGAGAATTAGCCAGTATACAGAGCTTTTAAGCCGTCTTAAGGCTGAAGTACCGGATACAAGAATAATTGTAAGCGGAGTATTTCCGGTAAGTGATACTATTTATAATAATAAGTTATCATTTGCTTATATTAACCAGTATAATTATGAATTACTGAAGATGTGTATCAATCTTGATATAGAATATTATTCAAATAACCAGTATATTTCCGGACATCAGGAATTATTTTCTGCTGACGGACTCCACCTTACGCCGGGTTTTTATAAAGATTACTGGCTTAAGGATTTGATTCTGACAATGGGACTTTAGAACGAAAGGAATACAGTTATGAAGAAAAAGTTACCGTTTTTTCTTGCTTTGATTATATCTGTACCAATTATTACGTTGATAGTATTTTTACTTGCAGGCGTTAAGGCTGATAATGCCAATGTAGCGGACGGCGAGTCATACATGGCGGCATTGAAGGATGCAGACATTAATAAAATAGAACATAAGATAAATGAAAACAGACAGACAGGATCATCAACAGAACCTGTGACAACAGCTCCGACAGAACCGGTAACAGATTCAGCGACAACAGCTCCGACAGAACCGGTAACAGATTCAGCAACAACAGCTCCAACGAATCCACCGGAGACAAAGCCGGCAAGCACCGGTGATTTCAGTTACAGTAATATAGGATGTTATATACCTTACAGTGTGGATGCCGATAAGGCAAATGCCGCTGCAGACAGCTTTGACGGAAGCCGTGCAAGCTACAGAACTGTATTTGGTAATGCAGCATTTGTAGGGGATTCCGTAATGACAGGTTTTGATGTGTATATGGGACTTCCTAATAATGTCAATGTATTTGCGGGAGTAGGAGCATTTATGGATAAGCACCTTCCTGCTGTTATTGACAGCGTGATTGCCAGATATCCAAAGTATGTATTTATCAGATATGGCATTAATGAAATGGGTACAACCACAGCAGAGGCAGATGCTTTTGCATCAAGATATAAAGGCTATATCCAGAAATTAAAGAACGATCTGCCTGATGCAAAAATAGTTGTCCTCGGAATATCTCCCGTAGGAAATGTTGCGGTTGCCAAAGAAACCAGATTCGGAATGGTAAGCGAATACAATACAAGAATTAAGGCTTTCTGTCAGGAAATAGGTGTTGCTTACTATGAAAATTCAGAATTATTTATAAGCAATGCTTCACTTTATTCAAAAGATGGCATTCATTTCAGTAAAGAACTTTACCAGAAGTGGGTAAAAGATATTATCAGAAAAGTGGGTGTTTATTAAATGTCACTTAGAATAAAACAGATGCTTGTAATAGCGGGACTTATCGCATTTATTTTGTATATATCCAATAAGGATTCCTACAGAAATCCTGCTCTGGAAACCGTAATGGAAAGTGTTGAAGAAAGCAAAGTGTTAGGCGATATGATTAAAATGTCACCTACGGATATAAAAAAGGACTACGGATTTAATATAAACGACTATGGAGAAGCGTTTTATTATGGATATGAGTCTATTATGGATTGTGATAAAGTCCTTATTATAAGACTTAATGATGAAAGTACGGGAGAAAGCATAATCTCCATGATTGATAAGAAGAATGATGAATTAAAGAAGCTGTTCCAGTCTTATGCACCGGATCAATATACTATGTTGAATAACTGTATTCTTTCACAAAAAGGCAGTTATATAATATATATTGTATCTGATAAGGCAGAAAAAATAGAAAAGACAGTTATTAAGTGTTTAAAAGGATAGAAGATAATGGTATTCAGTAGTATTACTTTTTTATTTTGTTTTTTACCGGTAGTTCTTCTGCTGTATTATGTTTGCAGAAGCATTGTATGGAAAAATGTGATTTTACTTATTGCGAGCCTTTTGTTCTACGCATGGGGCGAACCTGTTTATGTAATATTAATGATTCTCAGTATTCTATTTAATTATTATGCAGGCAGGGAAATTGAAGCTGCACATAAGAAAAGCTCGTTGGCATTTGCGGTAATAATTAATCTGCTTATACTTGGATATTTTAAATATTCGGGATTCCTTGTGGATACTGTAAACAGTATATTCGGAACATCCTTTGTAAATAAAAGACTTGCACTTCCTATAGGTATTTCTTTCTATACTTTTCAGGCAATGTCATATCTTATCGATGTATACAGAGGAGACAGTAAAGGACAAAAGAACGTACTTACCTTTGCTGTATATATTACAATGTTTCCGCAGCTTATTGCAGGACCGATTGTAAGATATCAGGATATTGAAAACCAGCTTAACGGAAGGACTCCTGATGCAGACGATTTCAGGGAAGGCATCCCTATGTTTGTTAAGGGCTTTTTTAAGAAGGTTGTATTAGCAAATGTAATAGGCTCACTACATACCCAGATATTGGCGATGGGTATGTCCAATATATCCGCAATGACGGCATGGCTTGGTGCGTTGGCATATACATTGCAGATTTTTAATGATTTTTCCGGCTATTCGGATATGGCAATCGGACTTGGAAGAATGCTGGGATTTGAATTTCCTAAGAACTTTGACAGACCTTACGCATCAGGCAGTGTTACGGAATTCTGGAGAAGATGGCACATTTCACTGGGAACGTGGTTCAGGGAATATGTGTATATCCCCCTTGGCGGCAACAGAAAAGGTGTTAAAAGGCAGATAATTAATCTCCTCATTGTATGGGCACTTACCGGATTATGGCATGGTGCGGCATGGAATTTTGTTATATGGGGACTTTATTATGGCATTCTCCTTATTTTTGAAAAATTCGTATATGTTCATCTGCAGAAAAGATTACCGAAATTTCTTAATGTGGTCATTACATTTATTGTTGTGATTATCGGATGGGTTTTCTTTTTCAGCAACAATATGACTGAAGCTGTATCATACCTTAAAGCAATGTTTGGACAAAGCGGATGCAACCATGACGGAATGGGAGGATTTTTACTGCTTAATAATCTGGTTATGATTATTCTTGCGTGGATTCCTTCAGTATTTGACTTTAAAGAAGGAAAGAAAAAAAGCCCTCTTAAATGGGTGTTATGTATTATGGTATTTCTGATAACAATAGCATTCCTTGTAAGCGAGAGCTACAATCCATTCCTGTATTTTAGATTTTAAGGAGGCATATGATGAATAAAACTTTTGTAAGAAATTTGACAATTGCCTTTTTGTGTTTTGTGCCTGTATGGATGTTTGCCTGCAAGGATGTTAAATTCTCCGAAAAGGAGAACAGAAATCTGGCATCGGTTCCAAAACTTACATGGAGCTCAATAACCGGAGGCAGGTTTATGGATGATTTTGAAACATATCTTACAGATCAGTTCCCACTCCGTAATCTCTGCGTTTCAATCAAAACTGCAGTACTGAGAGGAACAGGCAGAAGATATATCAATGATGTGTATATAGGCAAAGAAGGGTATCTGATAGCAAAGGAGTCCGTTGCAGACTATAACCGCGTTGACAGACTTACGGAATCCATAAATAAATTTGCCGATAATGTTAAGGGTGTATCGGTGGATTTTTTGCTTATTCCAAATACTTCACTCATATATGAAGACAAACTTCCTTATGGTGCCAAATCCAATGAAAAAGAAGTTATAAGCCACATTAACAAGACAGTTTCCGATAAGGTTAATACGATAGATGTAACAGATGTCCTTATAGCCAAAGCAAATGAAGGATTGTATTATAAAACAGACCACCATTGGAAAACTAAAGCGGCTTACTATACGTTCAGACAGTATGCCGCATATAAGGGCATAACACCTGTGAATTATAATTTTTATGATGTTACAGGAAACTTTCAGGGAACACAGTCATCCAATTCAGGTGTTTATTCAACTTATGAGACCGTAACCATTGGGGTTCCTGATAATTCTATCGGAACATATACAGTTGAATATGTTAATGAAGGTAAAAAGACAACTTCACTTTTTGATGACAGCAAACTAAAAGAAAAAGATAAGTATCAGGTGTTTCTTGGCGGAAACTTTGCACAAGTGGATATTACAACAACAGCAGGTACAGGACGTAACCTTATGATAATTAAAGATTCGTATGCAAATTGTTTTATCCCGTTACTGACACCGTATTATGACAAAATTACTGTAATTGATCCAAGATATTTTTATGATGACATATATACACTTATTGAGGCGTACGGAATCAGTGATGTTTTGTTTATGTACAATGTGAATTCCTACGTGGAAGATAATTCCCTTGAAGATATTCTTTCAAAGTCTTAAAAACAACTATTGCATTATTAAAAATAATATGGTATAGTAAGAAAGCTGTTTTGGATTAACAGTCATGTTAAAATTGTTATTATAGCAGAGACCGAGAGGTAAGCTATAGTGAGTTTTATATTAGAGAGGTGAAATTATGAGAGAAGGAATACATCCAGATTATTATCAGGCTAAGGTTGTTTGCAACTGTGGTAACGAATTTGTAACAGGATCAACTAAGGAAGATATCCATGTTGAAATTTGTTCAAAGTGCCATCCATTTTACACAGGCCAGCAGAAAGCTGCTGCTGCTCGTGGACGTATTGATAAGTTCAATAAAAAATATGGCGTACAGAGCAAGTAATTGTATACTTGACTATTAAGCAGAATTATAGGGTTGAGGTTTTAGAATCTCAACCTATTTTGCTATTGAGGTATTTTACACACAGGAGTAATATATGAAATATTCAGGAATTGGTGGTCAGGCGGTCATGGAAGGCGTTATGATGAAGAATAAAGATCATTATGCCGTAGCGGTTCGTAAGCCTGACGGAAATATAGAAGTTAAAAAAGAAGAATTTAAAGGCATATCATCTAAATGTAAACTTTTCAGAGTTCCTTTTATAAGAGGTATATTTAGTTTTATAGATTCGCTGACACTTGGAATGTCAACGCTCACATATTCGGCATCTTTTTATGAAGAGGAAGAAGACACTAAGAAGACAGAGCAGGAAAAGAAAAAATCAGATACGGTTTTTAACGTCATTACAATAATGATTTCAGTTATTCTTGCTGTAGGGATATTCATGGTTGTACCATTTTATTTATCACAGCTGCTCGAAAAGGTTATAAGCTCTAAGACACTTATAATTTTTCTGGAGGGTGTAATAAGGCTTTTGATTTTTATTATTTATATTGTACTTATATCATTTATGAAAGATATTAAGAGAGTGTACATGTATCACGGAGCAGAACATAAGTGCATTAATTGTATTGAACACGGTATGCCGCTTACTGTTGATAATGTAAGGATAAGTTCCAAGGAACATAAAAGATGCGGCACAAGTTTTATGCTTCTTGTTATGTGTATTTCAATTCTTATACTTATGCTTGTAAGATTTGATTCGAGAATTTTGAGACTTGCTGCGAGAATAGTGCTTATACCTGTTATTGCCGGCATATCTTTTGAACTTTTGAGACTTGCAGGAACAAAAGAAAATGTTTTTACTAATATAATAAGCAAACCCGGTCTCCTTTTACAGAGGCTTACTACAAAAGAACCTGACGATTCCATGATAGAAGTGGGAATCGCATCTGTTGAGGCTGTATTTGACTGGAAAAGTTATCTGAAAGAAAATTTCGGATATGACGAAGGTAGTGAAGATGACCAACAGGGAAATTCTTGAGAACGCAACAAAACGCCTTGACAAAGCGGGAATAGCAGAGGCAGGCAATGATGCATGGCTGCTATTTTCTGAAGCTTTCGGGATGACAAGAACGGATTATCTTATAGATAAAAATGCAGAATGTAATGCGGGACATATACCTTTTTTTGACAGCTGTATTGAAAAGAGGCTTGCCCATATTCCTGTCCAGTACATTCTCGGGAAAGCGTACTTTATGGGATATGAGTTTGAAGTTAATAATAATGTGCTTATTCCGAGATTTGATACGGAGGTTCTTGTGTCCGAGGTCCTTAAATATACACAGGATGATTTTAAAATTCTTGACATGTGTACAGGCTCCGGATGCATAGCCATAAGCTTGTCATTGTTAAGCGGGGCAGAGGTAACCGGAGTTGATATTTCAGAAAAGGCACTTGCGGTTGCCGATTATAATAAGGTCATAAATAAAGCGGACAAAGTTACATTTGTGAAAAGCAATATGTTTGAAAATATAGATGGTACTTTTAATTTGATTGTATCTAATCCGCCGTATATACCAACGAAAGATATTTTTGAGTTGGAGCATGAAGTTAAGAACGAGGAGCCTATGCTTGCACTTGACGGACATGATGACGGTCTGTTTTTTTACAGGATACTGGCAGAAGAGTCTGCAAAATATCTCAGACATAATGGTGGGATATTTATGGAAATAGGATATAATCAGGCAGAAGATGTCAGAAATTTATTAATAAAAAATAATTTTACAGATATTTCTGTTATCAAGGACCTTGCAGGTCTTGACAGGGTAGTCTGTGGCTGGAGGAAATAATGTTTGAAAATCTTGAAGAAATTTTAATTAAGTATGAAGATATCAATATGGAACTTGCAAGTCCCGATGTTACGTCGGACCAGCGCAGATTTCGTAATCTTATGAAGGAACAAAGCGACCTTACACCTCTTGTAGAAGCATATACAGCTTATAAGAAAGCTAATCAGGATATAAAAGACAGTCTTGAAATGCTTGAAGAGGAAAATGATGAAGAGATGAGGGAAATGCTTAAGGAAGAACTCTCATCTGCCAAGGATAAGGTAGCAGAGCTTGAAGAAAAGATTAAGATTCTTTTACTCCCTAAGGACCCTAATGATGATAAAAACGTAATTGTGGAAATAAGAGCCGGCGCAGGTGGTGACGAAGCAGCACTTTTTGCGGCAGAACTTTTCAGAATGTATACCCACTACGCAGAAGCCAGAAGATGGAAAGTCGAAGTCGTTAACTCTGATGAAACGGGAATCGGAGGTATGAAGGAAGTTGAATTCATGGTTACCGGACAGGGCGCATATTCCGTATTGAAGTACGAAAGCGGTGTCCATCGTGTACAGCGTGTCCCTGAGACAGAATCAGGCGGAAGAATCCATACATCTACAGCTTCTGTAGCGGTTATGCCTGAAGCAGAGGAGGTAGAAGTACAGATTGATGAAAAGGATATAAGAATCGACGTTATGCGTGCTTCCGGTAACGGTGGACAGTGTGTAAATACAACGGACTCGGCAGTACGTCTTACCCATTATCCAACAGGTATTGTCATCTACAGCCAGACAGAAAAATCACAGATTCAGAACAAAGAAAAGGCTTTCGCATTATTGCGTGCCAAATTATATGATATGGAATGTCAGAAAGCCCATGATGCAGAGGCTGATGCCAGAAGAAGCCAGATTGGTACAGGTGACAGGTCAGAAAAAATCAGAACTTACAACTTCCCACAGGGACGTGTGACCGACCATAGAATCGGTCTTACATTATACAAACTTGATAAGATACTTAACGGAGACATACAGGAAATCATTGATGCATGTATAGCTGCCGACCAGGCTGCGAAGTTAAGCAAGATGGAAGATAAATCATGATTTGAGAACTTCGGCGGATTTAAATAAATAATATCCCGAATGGTCTTCACACTATAAATCAGATATAATATTATTAAAATAATTACGGAGGTGTATTATGTTACTAAAACAAAAGGTTGAAACAATTAAACTTACACAATATATAATGGAACAGTATTGGCAAAAGAATTATGAGCCGCTTATAGAGCATGTATGTGATAATGTTCTCTGGATAGGCCCTCTGGAAGATGAGTATGTTCATGGGAAAAAAGCCATGGTTGACAAGATAATGAAAAATAATGAAGAGAGACCCCTTGTATATCTTGATGACCAGCAATATGAAGGACTAAGGAGTGAAGCCAATATAAGTGTTGTAGTGGGAAGATACAGAGCATTTACAAAACAGGATTCCGGAGTTATATTGTCGGAGAAGCAGAGAGTTACCTTTATATGGGAAAGAGTAAAGAAAGACGATGAGGCACAACTTCTGATAACACATATTCATATTTCTAATATTTTTAATACCAAGGATGATGATAAACTTTTTTCTTCCAAGGATGGCAGGGAAAATTATGAGTATGTACAGAAAGTTATTGCAGAACACAGTCAGGATAAGACTATTACAATCAGGGATTATACAGGAATAAGATATACGGTCAATTATTCTGACATTATGTATGTGGTGGCAGAAGATAATTTTGCTACTGTTTACCTTTGGCAGAAAGACGAAGTCTTGAGAGTGCGCAGCAGGCTTGTTGGATTTGTGAAGGATTTTCCGGATTACTTTATTAAACCGGGAAGAAAATATTGCATTAATAAAAATTACGTTAAATTCTTTAAAAGCAGAAAACTTATTATGGCGGATGGAAGAGAATTTGCTATACCGAGAAGTTTTGTAACTCCATTCAAAAATGCAATGAAAATATAATCAGTAATTGATGCATGAATTGTTATTATATTCACAATATGATTATCAAAAAACGGAGGATATAATGAGCACAAGAAAGATAGTACTTACAGTAATATTTGAGATTATTGCGATATTGAGCTTTTCTTATTTTATCGTAATGGTAAGATATGCTGGAATTGGGACATCCTTTGCTTTTGTGTGGTTAGGCATGGCATTGTTTTTTGCCGTATGCGGTGCGGCGGTTTTTATCCTGGGAAAAAGAAATGTCAGTTTACCACCTGCCGTAAAGGTTGTTATAAGTGCATTGGCTGCCGCAATAATTATATTGTTTGCAGTTGTTGAAGGTATGATTATATCGGGAATGAAAGAAAAGACTAATGAACAGTATGATTATGTAATAGTTCTCGGAGCAAGAGTAAGAGGAACAACCGTTACAAAGTCATTGCGAAAAAGACTTGATAAGGCTTTCGAATATATTGAAAAAAATGATAATACCATTCTTGTTCTTTCAGGAGGACAGGGAAACGGTGAGGATGTTTCGGAAGCACAGGCAATGTATGACTATCTTGTACAGAAAGGTGTGGATAAATCAAGACTTTTATTAGAGGATATGTCCACAAGCACTGTTGAGAATATTGAGTATTCTATGAGAATAATAGAAAAAAACAGTCAGAATGCCTCAGTTGAAGTTGGATTTATAACCAATAATTTTCATGTATTCAGAGCGGAACTGGTATGCAGAAACATGGGTTATGACATAAAAGGAATACCTGCAAAGTCAGATAATAAATTACTTGTCAATTATATGTTCAGAGAATTTTTTGCTCTGGTTAAATATAAAATTACAGGAAATATTTAAAAAATAATACGTTACTTTTCCCCCTTAAATACTACTTACATCATGTAAGAAGCGTTTAAGGGGGATTTTAATGGAATACCTTGAGGATAAAGACATTATTGAACTTTTTATAGCAAGGGATGAAAGGGCAATAACGGAAACGATTCGTAAATATAATTCCAGGCTGCATGGCAGGGTTATGTATATCTTAAATAATATTGAGGATGCGGAAGAATGTCTTCAGGACACATATTTTACTTTATGGGAAAAGGTGGCAGAGGAAAAACCGGGACACCTTGAAAATTATATATTTACAATAGCAAAATATATTGCATGCAGTAAGTTAAGAAAAAGACTTGCAAAAAAAAGATATGTGCCATTAACCGTAATAGGTGAAGATTATCCTTCATCATCAGATGTTTTTTCGGAAATTTCTTCATACGAGTTGGAAAAATACATATTAGATTTTATAAAAATGCAGAAAAACGAAGTACAGATGATAATATATCTTGATTTTGAAAAAAAACTGTCACTACACGAGATTGCCGATGTAATGGGAGAAACGGAGGGTGCAGTCAAAATGAAATTATATCGTTTCAGAAAAAAACTGAAACAATATCTGATAAATGAAGGCTTTGTTTAGTATCAGCCACATCTCTGGAAATCTCTACCTATATGAGAAATATAGGCGGTTTAGGTAGAGAAATGAAGCCCCATCCCGTGGAAACTCCCGTATAAAAGTTGTTGCATATTGTCTAAAATTCTGCTATAGTGTCTGCGTAATATAAAGTCTAAATGGAGGAATTTTAGGAATGAACAAAATTATTGATGTGGTATTTAACAGGGTAGCTAATTATTTCAAGTATGTTATGTGCGTATTTGCGTTCATATCAATTCTTGGCGTATTGATACCAACAAAGGTTTTTGGTTTTTCAGCAGGAAATTATTTTAGTATGGGTAAGAATGCTTTAAGCGGTGGTCCTGCAAGAGCAATCTTCATCATCCTTTTCTGTGCTGCAATCATTTTCATTGCCGTTAAGAAGAATGAACTTATACCAAGTATTGCAGCAGTTGTATTAGCACTTCTTGTTGTAATTATCGCAGGTGTAGGCGGTATGGGTGCTTCTAAAGCACTTATAAGCGGCGGAATGAGAATCATCAGATGGGCACGCGTATGGTTATTAGTTACAGCTATAATCAATGCAGCTTTAATGGCTCTTAAGCAGTTTGTTATCAAGAACAACTAATCAGATTACATAATGAACAGAATATAATTTAACCTCCGGTTGTATGGAACAGCCGGAGGTTTTTATATTAAAATAAATCAATCAAGATGATTAAATTTAATCATTGATATAATTATAAAAAGTGATAATATATATCAAGACTATTGAAATATTTTATTGCGAAAGAAGGACATATAATGAAAAATGCATCTAAATATGAAAGACAATATTTTATGCCACCTGTATGTGAGTACGACTGGGTTAAGAAGGAGTATATAGATAAGGCTCCAATCTGGTGTTCAGTTGATTTAAGAGATGGTAACCAGGCACTTATCGAGCCGATGAGTCTTGATGAGAAGTTAGAGTTTTTCCAGATGCTTGTAGATATAGGTTTTAAAGAAATTGAAGTAGGATTCCCTGCAGCATCTGAAACAGAATATATTTTTATGAGAACTCTTATTGAAAGAGATATGATTCCGGATGATGTAACTGTCCAGGTGCTTACACAGGCAAGAGAACATATTATAAGAAAGACCTTTGAGGCTGTAAAGGGAGCACCTCATGCAGTAATACATCTTTATAATTCAACCTCAGTGGCACAGCGTGAACAGGTATTCCGTAAGGATAAGGAGCAGATTAAGCAGCTTGCCATTGACGGAGCAAAGCTTTTGAAAAAACTTGCCGATGAGACAGAAGGTAATTTTTCATTTGAGTACAGCCCTGAAAGCTTTCACGGAACAGAAGTTGATTATGCGGTGGATGTATGTAACGCGGTTCTTGATGTATGGAAGCCGGAAACAGGAAATAAGGCAATAATTAACATACCTGCAACTGTAGAGACCGCTATGTCACATGTTTTTGCCACACAGATTGAATATGTCAGCAAACACTTAAAATACAGAGATAACGTAATATTAAGCCTTCATCCTCATAACGACAGAGGCTGTGCCGTGAGTGATGCGGAACTTGGACTCCTTGCGGGGGCAGACAGGATTGAAGGTACACTTTTCGGTAACGGTGAAAGAACGGGTAATGTGGATATAATTTCCGTTGCCATGAACATGTATTCACACGGTATTGACCCTGTGCTTGATTTCTCAGATATGTCAACTATAAGGGAAAAATACGAGAGACTTACAAGAATGAGAGTGTATGAGCGTCAGCCATACGCGGGTGATCTTGTATTCTCAGCATTTTCAGGTTCACATCAGGATGCTATTGCCAAGGGAATGGCATGGAGAAAAGAAAAGAAATGCGATAAATGGACAGTACCATATCTTCCAATTGACCCTGTTGACGTAGGACGTACATATGACTCCGATGTTATCAGAATTAACAGCCAGTCAGGTAAAGGCGGAATAAGCTACATCCTTAAACAGAATTTCAGTATTTCACTTCCTGAACAGATGAGAGAAGAAGTGGGATATGCGGTAAAACAGGTATCAGATGAAGAACACAAGGAACTTTCTCCACAGTGGGTATATGAAATTTTTGAAGGAAAATATATTGATTATAGTCCTAACTTCCAGATTGTCGAAAGCCATTTTAAACAGAATGACGGCATTATGGCTGAGGTAACGATCCAGTGCGGAGATAAGAGAACAATCGTTGACGCTAACGGAAACGGACGTCTTGATGCGGTAAGTAATACAATTAAGCAGTTCTTCGGCATATCTTATGAACTTACTGTTTATGAAGAACACGCGCTTTCAAACGGTTCGTCATCTAAGGCAATGGCTTATGTGGGAATAACATGCAATGGTAAGATGTACTGGGGAGCAGGAATGGATGAAGATATTATTAAAGCATCAATCCACGCCCTTGTTGTAGCTGTTAATAAATTACCCGAGATACAGGGCAACGAAAACAGCGGTGATGACAGACTTCTTACAATGCTTAACTTTATACAGGCAAATTACCAAAATGTAACTCTTGAAGAAATGGCGGTTAAATTCCATTTGTCAGAACCATATATATCAAAATACATTAAGGACAAATCCGGAAAGACCTTTGGCGAGCATGTTGCCAATATCAGGATGAAAAAGGCTAAGTCGCTCCTTAAGAATGGTAATATGACAGTTGAGAATATTGCCTTTGCCGTGGGATATCAGAATGTGGAGCATTTTAACAGATTATTTAAAAAGACATTTGATATGACACCTGTCCAGTACAGAAATACAAGCAGGGGAAAATAAACCAGGTAATTTATGATTAATATAGGAATATGTGATGACGACAAAAGATGTCGTGATATTTTAAAACAACAAATCATTAATACTATTAATGAAAAAGGAATTTGCTTTACCGAGTTCTCCAATGCCGACAGCATGATTAAAAGGAAAGATGACCTTGACGTTGTTTTTCTTGATATGGAGCTGCCGGATATGGATGGAGAGACTGCCGCAAGGCAGGTTGAAAAGGAAAAAGTGGTTATTGTGTCCGGATATCCCGAAGTATTTTACGGGGACTGGGAAGAGTATGCTTCTGCATATCTTGAAAAGCCCGTTAATCTCAGGGAATTAAAGAAAATAACAGACAGAGCAGCCATATTAAAGGAAAGTAAGAAAATGGCAATAGACAAAGTAAAGGAATACCTTAAGAAATACAATATGGATGACAAGGTAATGGAGTTTGACGTATCAAGTGCCACTGTTTCACTTGCGGCGGAAGCACTACATTGCGAACCGGGAAGAATCGCCAAAACTATGTCTTTTATATTAAAAGATGGATGTATTGTGGTTGTAACTGCGGGAGATGCTAAGATTGACAACAAAAAATTCAAAACAGTATTTTCACAGAAAGCCAAAATGGTTCCGGCAGAAGATGTGGAAGCTTTGACGGGACACCCTGTAGGCGGTGTATGTCCTTTTGCCTTAAAAGAAGGTGTCAAGGTATATCTTGATGAGAGTCTTAAACGTTTTGAGACTGTATATCCTGCCTGTGGTTCGCCCAATTCGGCAATAGAGCTGACAATTGATGAGCTTAAGGAAATATCGGGAGCAGAAAACTTCGTTGATGTGTGCAAATTATAATATAGGTACTTGTTTTTTAAACAATACTTTGATACAATTTGCGTTGGTATGACGAAGAAAAAGAGGTAATGCAATATGATGCATAAAATTAATGTGGTACTGGCTTCAATATTCACGGCAGTTGTGATGGCGGTATTTCCACCGGTAAACTGTTTTTTGTATAGACATCTGTACCTTATTTTGCCTGTTATGGCAGGATTGTGGCTTCTTGCGTATCTTGTACTGTTTCTTTTGTTCTGGATTTTTAGTGCTTTTGTATCTCTTACGATTAATACTAAAAAGACATACGAGAAGCAGAGCAGGTTTTATTGTAAATTATTTGCCCTGATTATGGAATATGGTGCAATGGTTGCAACAGCCGATATTACTGTTACGGGAATGGAAAAGCTTCCTAAACCATCGGAGGGACGATTCCTGTTTGTATCTAATCATAAATCTGTATTTGATACATTTATCCAGGTAGGAGCTTTCAGAAAATATCCTTTTGCCTTTATATCCAAGCCTGAGAATTTTAAAATAACAATGGGACACAGATATATGACAAGATGCCGTTATATGGCAATCGACAGGGCAGACGTAAGAAGTGGAGCGAAGATAACAAGACTTGCTTCACAGATGATTTCATCAGGTGACAGCTGTGTCGGTGTATATCCTGAAGGTACAAGAAATAAGACTGACGAGACACTTATTGAATTTAAGCCCGGATGTTTTAAATCCGCAGTATGGGCAAAATCCCCTATAGTAATCGGTGTTCTTCATAACACAGTTGAGATGCACAAGAATTTTCCGTTTAAGAGAACCCCTGTTCATTTTGAAATTATTGAAACAATGCCTTATGAAAAATTTAAAGACTGGACAACCGTCCAGATATCCGACTATGTAAAGCATAGAATGTTGGAAAGATTAGAATAATGTTTACCGGGTATAAGATTTTTTCTTATATCCGGTTTTTTTTGCCTTTTATTGCTAATACTAATCAAAAGAAGATTTTACGGAGGCAGTAAATGGGAAAAACAGGTAAAGCAAGCATTATATTTGACAAAGATATATATATTGTTGAAAAAGCGTCGGTTGTAGGGCAGAAAGAGGGAGAGGGTCCGTTAGGAAAGTATTTTGATAATATAGTTAATGATCCGTTCGTAGGAAAAAATACATGGGAAGAGGCAGAAAGTGAACTTCAGAAACTCGTTGTGAAGACTCTTTTAAAAAAATCAGGTCTTACGACTAAGGACATAAGGTATATATTTGCGGGAGATTTGTTAGGACAGTTAATTGCGTCATCTTTTGGACTTATGGATTTTGAAATACCGTTTTTCGGATTGTACGGAGCCTGCTCCACTATGGGGGAATCCATGAGCCTTGCGGCAATGAATGTGGCGGCAGGGTATGCGGATAATGTCATAGCCCTTACATCAAGCCATTTCGCCAGTGCGGAAAAACAGTTTCGATATCCTTTGGAATATGGCTCCCAGAGACCTCTTTGCGCTACATGGACGGTGACGGGTTCAGGGGGAGTCATAATAAGCAGTTGTATAAAAAGCGGTATAAGAATAGCGGGAATAACAACAGGAAAAATCGTTGATTACGGAATAACCGATTCAATGAATATGGGTGCGGCAATGGCACCGGCAGCCTGCGACAGCATATATACTAATTTTATGGATTTTGACGTTACTCCGGATTATTATGATGCAATATACACGGGGGATTTAGGAAAAGTGGGCAGGACAATATTACTTGACCTTATGCAGGAAAAAGGTTTTGATATATCTTCCATTCATCATGACTGCGGTATTGAAATTTTTGATGACAGATATCAGGATACCCATTCCGGGGGAAGCGGGTGCGGGTGCAGTGCTGCAACGTTATGTGCACATATATTAAGGAAGATAGAAGAAGGATTTTATAAGAGGGTTCTTTTTGTGCCCACAGGTGCCCTTATGTCAACGATAAGCTACAACGAGGGGCAGTCGGTTCCCGGAATTGCACATTGTGTTGTTATTGAAAGAATTGATGGAGGTGTATATTAATGGATTACCTTATTGCGTTTGTCGTAGGAGGTATAATCTGTGCTTTTGTACAGATTTTAATGGAAAAAACAAAACTCATGCCGGGAAGGATAATGGTTATACTTGTTATTGCCGGAGCAATTCTGGGAGCTGCCGGAGTATATGAGCCATTTGCAAAGTGGGCAAAAGCAGGAGCAACCGTACCCCTTACCGGGTTTGGAAATCTGCTTTATCAAGGCGTAAAACAGGCGGTTGACATGGAGGGCTTTCTCGGTATTTTTACGGGAGGACTCAAAGCAGGAGCAGCAGGAATAAGTGCGGCATTGATATTCGGATATATTGCATCCCTGTTTTTTGACCCGAAGATTAAAAAATAACTGTATTAGCACTTGAAAAATCAAATTGAAAATAGTACCATTATATATAAATAGTACTGTCATGCAGTTATAAGGCAGTTAAGGAGAAAGGAAGTATTTACTATGGAAAAGAAAGATATTGACTGGTCAAATCTTGGATTCGGTTATATCAAGACTGACAAGAGATACGTATCTAATTTTAAAGACGGAGCATGGGATGAAGGTGTTCTTACAGATGACGATAAGGTTGTAATCAGCGAATGTGCCGGAGTTTTGCAGTATGCACAGACTGTATTTGAAGGTCTTAAAGCATATACAACAGAAAAAGGCAACATCGTTGTATTCAGACCCGACCTTAATGCTGAGAGACTTGAACAGTCTGCATTAAGACTTGAGATGCCGGCATTTCCTAGAGATAGATTTGTAGACGCAATTGTTGAGACAGTTAAAGCTAACGACGGCTTTGTACCACCTTACGGAACAGGCGCAACATTATATATCCGTCCATATATGTTCGGAAGTAATCCTGTAATCGGTGTTAAGCCGGCTGATGAATACCAGTTCAGAGTATTCTGTACACCTGTAGGACCTTATTTTAAGGGTGGCGCTAAGCCTATTACAATCAGGGTTTCTGATTTCGACAGAGCCGCACCTCATGGAACAGGTAATATCAAGGCAGGTCTTAACTACGCAATGAGCCTTCATGCAATAGTTACAGCTCATAAGGAAGGCTTTGACGAGAATATGTACCTTGACCCTCAGACAAGAACCAAGGTTGAAGAGACAGGCGGTGCGAACTTTATATTTGTAACTAAGGATGGTACACTTGTTACGCCTAAGTCTGACAGTATTCTTCCATCAATCACAAGAAGATCATTAGTATATGTTGCTAAGGAATATCTCGGACTTAAAGTTGAGGAAAGAGAAGTATTCTTTGATGAGATGAAGGATATGGCTGAATGTGGTCTTTGCGGTACAGCAGCAGTTATCTCTCCTGTAGGAAAGATTGTAGACCATGGCAAAGAAATCTGTCTCCCAAGCGGTATGGCTGATATGGGACCGGTAACAAGGAAGTTATATGATACTTTAACAGGTATCCAGATGGGCAGAATTGAAGCTCCTGAAGGATGGATTAAAGTAATCGAATAAATATAAATATAAGAATCTTAACTTAGGACTCCGACTGTATCACAGCCGGAGTTTTTTGTTGCATTTTTTGGATGAATTATGTCAATTATGCTCGTTTATGTGTTAATTTTGCTCATTGGGGGTTACGGCTATAAATGTTGAACGTATATGGCTTGTGAAAGATAAAATAGTATATTCAAAAGCTGATGAAGAAAAACTATATATTATGTCAATTGATGGAAATAATAAAGAACTTTTAGTGGATAATGTTGACCCGGTTCAGGTAAATTCAGATGACACATATATATGTATCTTAGATACTAAACGTAAAGTATATGTCATTGAAGAGAATGGATTTAAGTACATAGGAGAATATGATATAGAAGATAACGAGAATCTAATGGGACCTGATAAAGGAAATTTATACTTTACCACATTCAATGAGAATGGCATAGACGTAAGAAAAATAAGTATTACATAGTAAAAAGGGCTGTAAAACAGCCCTTTTATTTAATCTTCTTCAGTTTCGGTTGTTGAACTTTCACTCTCTGATTCTTTTTCATTGTTAAAGTCTGCATTTTCAGGAAGCTTTGCCGTGTATTTGGAAGGATTGATTACATTTCCTTTATGCTTAAGACAATGGTCATCAATGGTCTTTGATGAGAAAGAATATCTGGCATCCTGTATTGTATAAGTTGAAAGGTCAACTTTACTTAAATCCTTGTAAATCTGTATCTTGGTTGTTGTATTAGGACATTCGTCCGTGGCAACTTTTCCCGTATCTTTACAATAAGTTACTTTCTGGTGAATATTGCAATAGTCCGTAGGTTCGGTTCCTTTGACAAAGTATTCGGTCGTGGTTCTGTTTCCGCGCTCGTCATGGTCGCATAGTCCTTCGGCTACTAAAAGGCCCGAATCCTTGCATATCTGTACCGGGATTATATTATCCGGACGTTCAGGTGCGGAATTATCCTTGCCTTCACAGGCTTTTTTGATTACCTCTGCCCATATACCGACGTGAGGAGTTCCGTATTGTTCGGTCTTAAATTCTCTGTTATTATCATTACCTACCCATATTCCGACAGTAACTGATTTGGAATATCCCACAATCCATTTATCACGGTCACTCTGTGTTGTACCTGATTTTGCAGAAATATAGTTATCTCCCACATTAAGTCCGTGAAGAGTACCGTCCAAAAGAACATTGTGAAGGACATTGCCCATAAGCCATGCGGTAGATTCTTTTAATACCTGTGTCTTGGTTGTTTCTGTATTATCAAGGATAACATTTCCGTCATGGTCAAGTATTTTGGTATAAAGCTTAGGTGTAATAAGTTCGCCGTTGTTTGCAAGTACGGTATAAGCCGTTGTAAGTTCCATGTTGGTAACACTGCATGAACCGAGGGCAATAGGGAGATAGTAATCTTTATCGGTCAGGGTTGTGATACCAAAGTTTTTAAGGTAATTAATTCCTGTTGTAATACCTATATCATTAAGGGTGTTAAGGGCAGGAGTATTTCTTGATTCGGAGATGGACTGCCTTAATGTTATATATCCTTTATAAATATCATCATTATTTCTTACTACCTGGCCTGTGCTGTAATAAAAAGGAATATCATCATATATCTTACCCAGGGTATATCCTGCGGTATCTATTGCAGGTGCATAGGCAACAAGAGGCTTGATTGAGGAACCCGCCTGACGTGCAGAAGAGGTTGCCCTGTTAAGTATAAGGCTTTCTGTCTTGTTACCACGGCCTCCGATGATAACTTTAACTTCACCCGTGTTGTTTTCTATAACAACCAATGAAGCCTGTGGACCTACCGTATAGGTTGTGGATTCGCTTCCTTTAACTATTTCACCATGGGTCTGTCCGAGAATATATTCTTTATATTCCTGAACATATTTATCTGCTTCTTCCGTGGTCTGGAAAGTAAGGCTTATATTTGAACCGTACTTTGACTGAAGATATTTAAGTAATGTGGATTCCGTGTAATTACCTACATTACCGTCCTCGTCTTTTACTCTGAAACGGCATGTGACCGTATATTCTTCATATCCGTTCCAACTGTTAGGATTGTTTAGTATAGCCTCCGCATATTTCTGAAGCTCAGAATCTTCACATGAGTATATAGAAAGACCGCCACGGTATACAAGGTTGTATGCCTGTGTATAGGTGTAACCCTTGGTTGTCATTAAATCTTCCATTATCTGCTGTATGAGTGCGTCTGTATAGTACGAATATGCGGTTGATGATGAATTTGAAGTATTGTTATTGGCAATTCTTGAATATACATCATCATTAAGGGCTTCATCATACTGTGCCTGGGATATCATATTGTTTTTAAGCATATTATCAAGCACAAGCTTACGTCGTTCAGCATTATATTCGGCATGACGTATAGGATTGTATTTGGAAGGGTTCTGTGTGATTGCGGCAATTACGGCACACTCAGATAAAGTAAGCTCCGATACATCCTTATTAAAATAATTAAGAGATGCAGACTGCACACCAAGGTTATTGTTGCCAAGATTAATTGTATTAAGGTAATTCTCAAGAATCTGGCTCTTATCAGCAACTTCCTCAAGTTTTAATGCAAGGTATTGTTCCTGTATTTTACGCTTAAGTCTGTCTGAAAGACTGTTTTCATTCTCAACGGAAAATACGCTGTTCTTAATGAGCTGCTGCGTAATAGTGCTGGCACCCTGGGTAAAACGGAGATTATTGGTAATACCTATATAAGCCGCTCTTATAATTCCTTTTGCATCAATTCCGTTGTGGGAAAGGAAACGCTCATCCTCAATTGCGATAAAAGCATTTTTCAGGTTATCGGGAATTTCATCGTAAGTAACGTATATTCTGTTGGCACCGGACGCAACAAGAGTCTCTGTCTCAACGTTGTTACAGTCATATACAATGGTTTTGTACTGGGATGGTGTAACATCGTTAATTGTTATCTTAGGTGCTGTTTTGATAATTCCGTTGATTGCCCCGAATACCATTGATGACATTGTGACCGCGGCAAATACAACAAGTACGATAAATACCTTGAAAACGCTTACAAGGATTTTGGATGTAACCTTTTTCTTGGAGGAAGAAAGATCCTGCCTTGCCTTTTTGATATTATTATTAGAAAAATCCATATAGTCTCTCCCGGAATAATGTTTCTTTATTATTTAAAGTATTTTAATGGATTATACCAAATCTTTTCAGATAAATAAAGAAAAAACAGTAAATATAAGAAATCTGTAACACTTTCTTAACAGAGAAAAATATGGTAGAATCAGACTATTAATAACCATAGGAGTTTGTATGAAGGATTTTATCGTAGTTAAAGAAGGTGCAGAGGGCATTTATGAAGAGAAAAAGTCAAGATTTATTGCCAAGGTATATAAAACGGATAACGAAAGCGAAGCCGGTTCATACATAGAAGAAGCAAGAAAAAAATATTGGGATGCAAGGCATAATTGTTATGCATACGTAATAGGAAATAATAATGAGATTACCAGATGCAGTGATGACGGAGAACCATCAGGTACAGCGGGGAAACCTATACTTGAAGTAATTACAAGAATGGGAGTACATAACTGCCTCATAATTGTAACAAGATATTTCGGGGGAACTTTGCTTGGAACGGGTGGACTTGTAAGAGCATATACCGATGCTTCCGTAGCAGCGCTTAATAACAGCCGGCTTGCAACACAGGTACAGGGAGTAAGGTATGTTATTACAACAGATTATAACGGGGCCGGCAAAATACAGTATGGGATGGCTTCTCTTAACGCAATAATAGACGATACGGAATATACGGATAAAGTAACAATGAAGGTAGTGATTGAAAAAGAACGGGAAAAATTACTTATAGATACGGTTACTGAAATAACAAACGGCAGGGCAGTCATATTGAAAGACTGCGAACTGCCGGTTGAAAAAAATATATCACTCTGATGTTTTGTTCTTATAAATTAATTTTGATGTGATAAAGTATGCACCGATTCCATATATAATACCGAGTAAGAGACCGGCAATAACGTCGGTAGGGAAATGTACGGTAAGATATAATCTTGAAACTCCGATAAGCACGGCAAGCACGACTGCCGGAATACCCCATTTTTTGTTCCGGGTGAATATGGCAACGGCTGCGGCAACACTTGCTGAGGTATGTCCCGAAGGAAATGACGAATCCGAAGGCAGTTTTACAAGCATCGTCTGTAAAAATGCAGGGTCAGCTACAAATGGACGTGTGCGGTTTACAAGATTTTTTATTATAAGATTAGTAAATATAAGCGATAACACAAGGGAAACGGCCATTGTAATTCCAATCTTTCTTGTACGCTTGAAGAATAAAAGCACAACTGCAAGAGCTATCCAGAAGCAGCCTGCGTTTCCAAGGAAAGTAAGACCTTTCATAACCGGGTCAAGTACGGGATTATGAAGAGATTCAAACCAGTGTAATACGGATAATTCCCAATTCATTTTAAATGTCCTTTCTACCAGATATAGTATCGTGAATTATATCATTAAGTGGGGATAATTGCAAACAACAGATAAATAAAAGTTGGCTTAAAAGGAAAATACTGTTATAATAGAAATATAAACGGGGAAAGGTGGCTTAATATATGAGACTTATTTTTATTGGGGCAGACCATGAAGTTACAGGAAGCTGTCATGTATTGGAAGTTTGTGGCAGGTATATTCTTGTTGATTGCGGGATGGAACAGGGAACGGACGATTTTGAGACAGCGGAACTTCCTATGAATATTGCAGATATAGATTATGTACTGCTTACACATGCACATATTGACCATTCTGGAATGTTGCCTTTATTGTATGCCAGAGGCTTCAGAGGAGATGTAATAGCGACTCCGGCTACTGTGGATTTATGCGATATAATGTTAAAAGATTCGGCGCATATCCAGATGACAGAAGCAGAATGGAAGAACAGAAAAGGACAAAGAGCAGGTAAAGAGCCTGTGGTGCCTATTTATGATATGAATGATGCAGAAGGCGTTCTGGAACATTTTGTATCCTGCGATTATGATAAAGTAATGGATTTATGTGAAGGAGTTAAAGTTAAATTTTCCGATGCGGGACATCTTCTTGGATCAGCAAGTATCGAAGTATGGATTAATGAAGACGGAGAAGAACGCAAGATAGTTTTTTCGGGAGATATCGGTAATCTTAACAGACCGATTATTAAGGATCCTTCGTATATTAATGATGCCGATTATGTTGTTATGGAATCCACATATGGGGACAGATATCATAATGCGGATGTAGATTATGTAAGTGAATTAGCCGGAATATGCCAGAGGACTTTTGACAGAGGAGGCAATGTTGTGATTCCGGCATTTGCGGTAGGCAGAACACAGGAGATGCTTTATTACTTCCGTAAAATCAAAGAAGAGGGCCTTGTAAAAGGACATTCATTTGAAGTATATGTAGATAGCCCTCTTGCGGTTGAGGCTACACAGATTTTTAATGAAAATATGGCAGAGTGCTTCGATCAGGAAGCAATGGAACTTGTAAGAAATGGAATTAATCCTTTACGTTTTCCGGGACTTACGCTTTCCATTACAAGTAATGATTCTATTGCAATTAACTCTGATAATAAGCCTAAAGTAATAATCTCTGCGTCGGGAATGTGTGAAGCCGGACGTATAAGACACCATCTTAAGCACAATCTCTGGAGAAAAGAATGTACCATTGTTTTTGTAGGTTATCAGGCCAACGGAACATTGGGAAGAATGTTGCTTGAAGGCGCAAGTGAAGTCAAGCTTTTCGGAGAGACTATTGAAGTTATGGCTGAAATAGTTAAACTGGAAGGTGTCAGCGGTCATGCAGATAAGGCAGGTCTTATAAAATGGATTACTTCATTTGATAACAGACTTAAACAGGTGTTTGTGGTACATGGTGAAGATGAAGTAAGCACAGGATTTGCGAAGTGCCTTTGTGATGAATACGGACTTAATGCTGTTGCACCTTATTCCGGAGCAGAGTTTGATATGATAAGCGGCAGGTTTGTAAAGGAAGGAGAAAGAATCCCTAAAGCCAAGAAACCTGTACAAAGAAAGGCAAATGACGTATTTGAACGTCTTCTTGCCGCAGGAAGACGCCTTCTTACCGTTATTAAGCATAACGAGGGCGGTGCCAATAAGGATTTAGCAAAATTTGCTGACCAGATTAATTCAATGTGTGACAAGTGGGACAGGTGAAAAGAATGACCAGATTCTATAATGATGAGGAATTATCTAAGATAAAAGAACTTGAAAAAGGAATATTGAAGGATTTTATTGAGCTCTGTGAAGAGAATAATTTAAGATATTTCGGGATGGGCGGTACCTGTCTCGGTGCAGTAAGACACGGAGGATATATTCCGTGGGATGATGATATTGATGTAGGAATGCCACGAAAAGACTATAACAGATTCCTTAAAATAGCGGCGGAAAAATATTCCGACAAATATTATCTGCTTAATGCGGATGAGTTCAGCACATATCCGCTTATGTCAACAAGATGGTGCATTAAGAATACAAAATTTGTTGAGTATGCTTTTATGAATCTTAAGAATTGTCCGCTTGGTATTTTCCTTGATATCTTTCCTTATGACAATCTGGCAGATAACAGGATTGCTAGATTTTTCCAACAGTGGAGAGCATGGTATCTTAGTAAACTTATGATATTAAGGGCTATACCGGAGCCATATCTTGCACAGCAGGGGCTCCTTAAGAAGGTAATTCTTTTTGTATGCAGGAATGTCCACCGCGTAATGAAGTTTTTTGGTGTTGACAGAAAGAAACTTTACAAAAAGTGCATAAAGACCTGTATAAAATATAATGACAGACCTACTAAGAAAATTGGATATATATGTGATACAACGCCTCATATGGAGGAGAATTATGTCAAAGACATATTCCCTTGCAGAAAGATGAAGTTTGAAGAATTTGAGATGAATTTCCCAAATCATACGCATGAGCTTCTTGTCAGCGGATATGGAGAAGATTATATGACGCTGCCTCCTGTCAACAAAAGAAAGACACATTTTCCATATATTCTCGATTTTGGAGATGGAAAGGGAGAACGAAGAAGTTAACCGGGAGAGGATGATACGGATATCATGAAAAAATTACTTTTTGTTTATAACCCACATTCTGGGAAAGGACTTATTAAAAATAAATTATGTGATATACTTGATATATTTGCTAAAGCAGGTTATGAGATGACAGTTTGCCCTACGCAGCATGCTATGGATGGATATGACAAGGTATGTGAGGCAGATGGCAGATATGATCTTATTGTATGCAGCGGCGGTGACGGAACACTCAATGAAGTTATCTCAGCCGTTATGACACACCGTATGGCAAAGCCTAAGATAGGGTACATTCCGGCAGGCTCAACCAATGATTTTGCAAAAAGTCTGGGTATTCCCAAAGATATGGTTAAAGCCGCAAAACTAATATCAAATGATAATTCTTTCTTGTGTGATATCGGTGTAATGAATGAAAGATTTTTTAATTATGTTGCTGCATTCGGAGCTTTTACCGATGTGTCATATAAGACACCACAGAGTATGAAAAATGTTCTCGGACATCAGGCTTATATAGTTGAAAGCCTGAAGAGTCTTAGTAAGATAAAAGCATACAATATGAAAGTTACCTGTAATGATATAACCATTACGGGAAATTATATCTACGGAATGGTTGCTAATTCAAAGTCCGTAGGTGGCATGAAGGGCATTACCGGTAAAAATATATTGCTGGATGACGGATTGTTTGAAGTAATTCTTGTCAGAGAAGCCAAGAATCCATTGGAATTGCAGCAGATTGTTGCTGGACTTTTTTCAAAAAACCAGGACAGTCCCATGGTAGACAGATTTAAAGCGTCAAAAGTAATTTTTGAAAGCGATAAGTCAATAAGCTGGACTCTTGACGGTGAATATGCGGATGACCACCAGCTGGTGGAAATTGATGTATGTCCCAAAGCAATTAATATTATTAAAGGATAGAATTTAATTCAGGAAGATAACTGCTCTTGCAGACGGATGACAAGGACTCAATATCCTTGATTACATTCCGGTTAAGAAGAGCAGTTATATTTTTGTCCGGATAATTTTTATTAATAGTATTAATTAACGCAAGTACGCCACAGTATTTAAGATAGGCATTATCACTCTTAAGACAGGCACTTATGGCTATGTATTGTCTGTCGGAAGCCGATACAAAACCGGATGAACAGGCATAACCTTCCATAATGTCAATAATTTCAGATGGACTTAAAGTTTTGGATTTATAACATGCTTCATTGGTAAAAGGGACATATCCTGCGAAAAACATTGATTTTTTAGGAACTGTATAAAAATCTCCAAGGCAGGGATAATGTAAAGCAAGTTTGTTCATTGTAACAATGAAAGTGTTTTCATTAATTCCGGCTTTATCCGGATCGGTAACACCTTCACTTAAGGTATTGGCACTTTCTGCAAGCCTGTTAAGGTAGCCGTCATCTATTGAAGCAGAGCGGATATTGTTGTAACCCATAAATCCGAGACGGTTATACACGGGCATGAAAGTCAGCGTAAATATCATAAATACCGTTGCGAGAAAACAGCAGGAATTTAATAAGGTCTTTTTGAGACGATATGTAAACAGGTAGATATTACCTGCTTTTTTTGACTTTATAAAGTAAATAACAAGTCTTATGCATGAAAAACATAATAATGTGATGAGAATAAAAACAACAATATCCGCTACGGAAAAATTGAATTTAGCAGAAAATGCCGACAGGAGATACTTTAATTTTACTGAGATATTTTCATAAAAGTTTGTTGCAAATATCACACTGGAAAAAAACATAATATTAAGCAATCCGCTGAAACTAAGGAGTGATGCCAGTATTATGATATATATCCGTGTATTAATGAACTTAATCTGTATCTTTTTATTTTCTGCCATAATGAACCTCCGGTTGTCCTTATTCTTGTATTTTAAGCCTGAAAATCGTACATTTCAATAAAAAATAATTAAAACAGTCTGTTTACTTAATAATATTAAGTATAAAAAGGTATGACATAATATTATTAGTATCCTGGACTTAATTTAATTAAGAAGAAGCGATTTGATGGATTTGAAACAATGAATAAATTGAATGTTTAAATGTTTTCTGAATTGAATAAATATCTGAAAATATATCTGATATAACAAAAAAAACAAATTATCTGACAAAATAGCAAAATGTTCCTGTTTACAATTTTTCCGACAGGGAGTATAGTGAGAAAAATTAATCATAACGATGAAAGGAAGTACACGATGGATAAACAGAATGAACGTAATACAGGCTTATATAATAAGTCGTTTGAACATGATAATTGTGGTATAGGTGCTATTGTAAACATCAAAGGCATTAAGACGCATAAGACTGTTGAAAATGCACTCAGCATAGTTGAAAATCTTGAGCATCGTGCAGGAAAAGATGCAGAAGGAAAAACCGGTGACGGCGTGGGTATTCTCCTTCAAATTTCCCATAAATTTTTTGAAAAGGCAGCTAAGAACCTTGGAATTAATATAGGAAAGGAAAGGGAATACGGCGTAGGAATGTTCTTTTTCTCCCAGGACGAGTTTAAGAGAAAACAGGCAATGAAGATGTTTGAGATTATTGCCCAAAAAGAAGGACTTGAATTCCTCGGCTGGAGAAAAGTACCTACAAGACCGGAAGTGCTGGGTAAAAAGGCACTTGATGTTATGCCGGGAATTTACCAGTGTTTCGTAAAGAAGCCTGAAGACTGTGAAGAGGGACTTCCTTTCGACAGAAAGCTTTATATATTAAGGAAAGTGTTTGAGCAGAGCAACGAAGATACCTATGTTGTATCCCTTTCAAGCAGGACAATAGTATATAAAGGAATGTTCCTTGTAGGACAGTTAAGAACATTTTTTGAGGACCTTAACAGTCCGGATTATGAATCAGCCATTGCACTTGTCCACTCAAGATTCAGTACCAACACCAATCCAAGCTGGAGAAGGGCACATCCTAACAGATTTATAGTTCATAATGGAGAAATCAATACAATTAAAGGTAATGCCGACAAGATGCTTGCCAGGGAAGAAAATATGGAGAGCAAGTATTTCAAAGGCGTAATGCACAAGGTAATACCTGTTGTCAATACAGAAGGCTCCGATTCGGCAATGCTTGATAATACTCTTGAATTCCTTGTAATGAGCGGAATGGATTTACCACTTGCCGTAATGATTACAATTCCTGAGCCATGGACGCATAATAAATTAATCAGCAGGGAAAAGAAAGATTTTTATCAGTATTACGCAACAATGATGGAACCATGGGACGGACCTGCATCAATTCTTTTCTCAGACGGGGACATAATGGGAGCTGTCCTTGACAGAAACGGATTAAGACCATCCCGTTATTATATTACAAAAGACGGTGAACTTATTCTTTCATCAGAGGTTGGTGTGCTTGACATAGACCCTGCCAATATTGAGATTAAAGAAAGACTTCATCCGGGCAAAATGCTTCTTGTCGATACGGTTGCAGGCCGTGTTATCGATGATGAAGAACTTAAGGAAAAATACGCTTGCAGAGAGCCTTACGGTGAATGGCTTGACAATAACCTTATTGAACTTAGGGACTTAAAGATTCCTAATAAAAAGGTAATCGAATATGAAAAAACAGAGCGTGCAAGACTTCAGAAATCTTTCGGATACACATACGAAGATTTTCATTCAATTATCCTGACAATGGCAAAAAACGGCGGAGAGCCTATCGCAGCCATGGGTGTTGATACGCCGCTTGCGCCTATTTCAAAACAGAATCCTTCATTATTTGAGTATTTCAAACAGCTTTTTGCACAGGTAACCAATCCTCCTATCGACTCACTCAGGGAGAAAATTGTAACATCAACGGCAGTATATATAGGAACAGACGGAAATATTCTTGAGGAAAAAGCAGAAAACTGCCATATGCTCAGAATTAACAATCCGATCCTTACCAATACGGACTTGTTGAAGATTAAAAATATGAACAACGAGGGATTTAAGGTAGCTGAAATTCCTATTACCTATTATAAAAATACATCCCTTGAAAAAGCTATTGAAAGAATGTTCATGGAGGCTGACAGGGCACACAGCGACGGCGCCAACATACTTATACTTACAGACAGGGGCGTGGATGAAAACCATGTGGCAATTCCTTCACTTCTTGCAGTATCGGCTATGCAGCAGCACCTTGTTGTAACCAAGAAAAGAACAAGCGTTGCCATGATTCTTGAAAGCGGCGAACCAAGAACGGTTCATCATTTTGCAGCACTTTTAGGCTATGGTGCCTGTGCGATTAATCCATATCTTGCACAGGATACAATCAAGGAATTAATTAATATCGGACTCCTTGACAAAGATTACTATGCGGCAGTAGACGACTATAACAAAGCCGTTATATCAGGAATTACCAAGATTGCGGCTAAAATGGGTATTTCAACAATCCAGTCATATCAGGGTTCAAAGATATTTGAAGCAATCGGTATTGCACCTGAAGTTATTGATAAATATTTTACCGGAACTGTAAGCAGAATCGGTGGAATTACCCTTAAAGATATTGAAAATGACGTAAATGCAAGACATTCAAGAGCTTTTGACCCGCTTGGACTTACTTCAGATGAGACTTTTGACAGTGTGGGCAGCCATAAATTAAGAAGCGGAAAAGAGGAACATCTCTACAATCCACAGACAATCCATCTTTTACAGCTTGCAACAAGAACAGGCGATTACAATACTTTTAAAGAGTATTCAAAACTTATAAACGAAGAAATGGATCCTGTAACCATAAGAGGACTTATGGATTTCAAATTCCCTGAAAAGGGAATCCCTATCGAAGAGGTTGAAAGTGTTGACTCAATCGTAAAGAGATTTAAAACAGGTGCCATGTCTTACGGCTCTATTTCAAAAGAAGCCCATGAAACGCTTGCTATAGCAATGAATATGCTTCACGGACGTTCAAACAGCGGTGAAGGCGGTGAGAGCATTGACAGACTTACACCGGGTACTGACGGACTCAACAGATGTTCGGCAATCAAGCAGGTGGCTTCCGGACGTTTTGGCGTAACTTCAAGATATCTTGTAAGTGCCAATGAAATCCAGATTAAAATGGCACAGGGCGCTAAACCGGGTGAAGGCGGACATTTACCCGGAAAGAAAGTATATCCTTGGATTGCAAAAACAAGACTTTCAACACCGGGCGTAAGCCTTATATCACCACCACCTCATCATGATATTTATTCAATCGAGGACCTTGCGGAACTTATTTACGACCTTAAAAATGCTAACGATAAAGCAAGAATTTCCGTAAAACTTGTATCAGAAGCAGGTGTAGGTACAATTGCGGCAGGTGTAGCAAAAGCGGGAGCACAGGTAATCCTTATCTCAGGATATGACGGAGGTACAGGAGCAGCTCCAAGAACCTCAATTCACAATGCAGGACTTCCTTGGGAACTTGGACTTGCGGAAGCACACCAGACACTCATAATGAATGGCCTCCGTAATAAAGTTGTGGTTGAAACAGACGGTAAACTTATGACCGGACGTGACGTAGCCATTGCCTGTCTTTTAGGAGCAGAGGAATTCGGTTTTGCAACAGCACCTCTTGTAACACTTGGATGTGTAATGATGAGGGTATGTAACCTTGATACATGTCCTGTGGGAATTGCGACACAGAACCCTGAACTCAGAAAGAGATTTGCAGGTAAACCTGAATATGTAGTTAATTTTATGAAGTTTATTGCAGAAGAACTTCGTGAATATATGGCAAAACTCGGTGTAAGAACACTTGATGAAATGTGCGGACGTTCCGATTTACTTGTCCAGAAGACAGACGAGATAAAAGACAGAATAGGCAAAATCGACCTTTCATCAATACTTAACAACCCATTTGCCAATAATGAAAAAATGGATTATGAACATAAGAACTGGTATGATTTCGGACTTGAAAAAACACTTGATACAACAGTCCTTAAGAAACAGCTTATGCCGGCACTTCAGAAAAAACAGAAGAGAATTGTTGAGGTGGATGTAACTAACACAACCAGCAGGGCATTTGGTACAATGTTCGGTTCTGAAATTACAAGACTTTACGACGATAAACTTGACGAAGACACATATACAATCAAGTGCCACGGAAACGGCGGACAAAGCTTTGGCGCATTTATTCCAAAAGGACTTACCATTGAACTTATCGGAGACTCCAACGACTACTTCGGTAAAGGTCTTTCAGGCGGTAAACTTGTGGTATATCCACCTGCAGCTTCTACTTTCAAATTTGATGAAAACATTCTTATAGGTAACGTTGCTTTATACGGTGCTACAAGTGGTGAGGCTTATATAAACGGCGTGGCAGGCGAAAGATTCTGCGTTCGTAATTCAGGTGCCACGGCAGTTGTCGAAGGTGTCGGTGAACATGGCTGCGAATATATGACAGGCGGCTGCGTTGTAGTTCTTGGCAGAACCGGAAAGAACTTTGCCGCAGGTATGAGCGGCGGTACGGCTTATGTGCTTGATGAGGATAACAAACTTTATCTTAACCTTAACAAAGAGCTTGTAAGTTCGGAAGTTGTTACAGACAAGTATGATGTAATACAACTTAAAGAACTTATCCAGAAACATGTTGCATACACTAACTCTGAAAAGGGCAAGAAAATACTGGATAATTTCAGTGAATATCTTCCTAAATTCAAGAAAATTATGCCACATGATTATAAGAAGATGTTAAATACAATTGTTCAGATGGAAGAAAAAGGTCTTTCAAGCGAACAGGCACAGATAGAAGCATTTTATGAGATGACTAAATAAACAGGAAGGAGCAATCAAAATGGGAAAACCAACAGGATTTATGGAATATGACAGAGTCGACAGCGAGGCTTTTGACCCAAAAGAGAGAATTAAAAATTTTAATGAATTTCATACACCGCTTTCACCTGAAAAACAGCGTATACAGGCTGCACGCTGTATGGATTGCGGAGTTCCTTTCTGCCAGTCAGGAAAAATGCTCAAAGGAATGATTTCAGGTTGTCCTTTGAACAATCTTATTCCTGAATGGAATGAACTTTTATACCTTGGAAATTACAAAAGAGCATATCACCGTCTTGCCAAAACAAGTAATTTTCCTGAATTCACTTCAAGAGTATGTCCGGGTCTTTGCGAAAAGGCTTGTACATGCGGTTTGAACGGCGATGCCGTTACCACAAAGGAAAACGAAAAAACAATTATTGAATATGCTTTTGAACATGGTTACGTTAAGCCTAAAATCCCTGCTGTGCGCACCGGAAAAAAAGTTGCCGTAATCGGTTCCGGTCCTTCGGGACTTGCAGCAGCGGACCTTCTTAACATGAGAGGACATAGTGTTACGGTTTACGAAAAATCAGACAGACCGGGTGGACTTCTGATGTACGGAATACCTAACATGAAACTTGAAAAACACATAATTGACAGACGTATCAATTTAATGAAGGAAGAGGGCATTGAGTTTGTAACAGGTGTGAATGTTGGAACAGACATTAAAGCCAACAAACTCCTAAAAGAATATGATGTGGTTATTCTTGCCTGCGGTGCCGGTAATCCTAGAGACATAAAGGCAGAGGGCAGGGATGCAGAGGGCATATATTTTGCGGTGGATTACCTTAAATCCGTAACCAAGAGCCTTCTTGATTCAGACTTCAAGGACAAAAAATACATTGACCCTAAGGGTAAAAATGTTGTTGTAATCGGTGGCGGTGACACAGGAAATGACTGTGTAGGCACATCAATAAGACTTGGCTGCAAATCAATCACACAGCTTGAAATGATGCCAAAAGCCCCTGATTTCAGAACAGCCGACAATCCATGGCCACAGTGGCCAAAGGTCTGCAAGACAGACTACGGTCAGGAGGAAGCCATCGCTGTTTTCGGCCATGACCCAAGAATATACCAGACCACGGTCAAAGAATTTGTTAAGGATAAAAACGGAAACCTTTCAAAGCTCATCTGCGTAAAACTTGAATCCAAAAAAGATGAAAAAACAGGCAGGATGATGATGGCAGAGGTTGCAGGCAGCGAATTTGAACTGCCCTGTGAAATGGTTCTTATTGCAGCCGGCTTCTTAGGCTCGCAGAAATACGTTACCGATGCGTTTGGCGTTGAGGTTGACGGCAGAACCAACGTTAAGACCGCACCTGATTCTTTTGCCACCAACGTACCTAAAGTATTTACAGCAGGTGACATGCACATCGGACAGTCCCTTGTAGTCCGTGCAATCAGACAGGGACGTGATGTTGCAAGGGAAGTTGACAAATGCCTCATGGGATATACCAATCTTGAATAAATCAAAGCTTTATTGAAATTCGGCGCAATATTCACATTCATGGATATTGCGCTGTTTTTGTGAGGTGGGGGGAGGAGATTATGGAAGTCAGGAAATTATAAAAAGAAAAAAATACTTACGCCGATGAAGAGTGATGAGGTGGTC
>ENA-UOJS01000009-UOJS01000009.1-human-gut-metagenome-genome-assembly--contig:-C74-NODE-9-length-251677-cov-52.574588_pt1 | contig 251677 bp, 191 predicted proteins | sample MGYA00242355_ERZ723902 | MGnify/ENA metagenome assembly ERZ723902
TTATAAAAAAAGCCTCGCAAAATTTATTGCGAGGGTTTTTTTATAAGATTTCGGGAAAAATAAGGAGGGCGGACGGCGGTTTTCTTAACATCTTCGAACAACTACATAAAACTGCGCTAAATCGATGGATAACGCGAAAGAGGCACTCGGACGGCAACCCTAATTTACTAATCGTAAATGAGTTGTCGGCGAGTGCCTCTGACAAAGTTAGGCGCGATTTAGCACAGTTTTAGCCAATCACTCTGAGCGGTAATATCAAGTATAGCCACCTATCGCCTTCCCCCTTGATAATTCCGGGTGCCGTGGAAGTGGTGAAGTTGAGAGTCACAAACGGCTCGTCGATTGCGTGCATACAGTCGATAATGTATTTAGAATTGAAACCGATAGTGAGGTCTTTGCCTTTAAGTCCAATAGTGACTTTTTCGTTGATTTCGCCGTCGTCACTGTGTGCGTTGAGGGATATGGAATCTTCCTTGATTTCCATTTTGACGTAGGATTTCTTTTCGGTGCGGTTGATGAGAGACACACGGTCGATTGCGTTTTCAAACAACTTTTTGTCAACGGTGACTTCTGTTGTAAACACGCTCGGGATGATCTTTTCGTAATTGATGTAATCCTCGCCGATGAGTCTTGTTACAATTTTGGTGTGGAAAAGGTCCACCATAATGTAGTTTTTCTCAACATACACGGTGATTGTTTCCTCGCCGTCGTCTATAAGACGAGAAAGTTCGTTCATACTCTTTGCGGGAACGATGATTTTGTCAACGACGCCGTTGTTTTTGATTTGCGCTTTTGAAAGAGCAAGTCTGTATCCGTCGGAAGCAACCGCTTCGACTTCTTCTTCCTTAATATTGAGACATACGCCGCGAAGGGAAGGTCTCGCTTCGTCCACAGCGACGTTGAATATAACTTTGGATATGATGTCTTTCAATTCTTTTTTGAGAATGATGAAAGAGTTTTGAGTGTCAACTTCTTTGAAAACGGGATATTCGTCCGCACTCATACATTTGATTTGAAGTTCACTGTCCAAATATTTGATGATGAGTTTCGAACTGTCCGTTCCGTCAAGTTCGACTTGTTCTTCTTCGATCTTTTTGGCGTAGTCGGCAAAGAGTTTTCCTGGCACGACGATTTCGCCTTCGATAAGCACTTGCGCGTTGATTTTCTTTTCGATGGCAAGTTCGAGATCGGTTGCAAAAATGGTGAGTGTATCACCCAGTGCTGTGAGTTTTACACCGTCGAGAATAGGATTGTTTCTCTTGACGGGAAGTGCCTTTACAACTTTTGCGAGAGCGTCGCTCAATTCGTTTCCTTGACAAATAAGTTTCATATTCCGCCTGTATATTTATTATTGTTTATTTCTTTAATAATGATAACATAAATAAGCGATGTTGACAAGTGGAAAATCATTCATCAACCACAATGTCTTGCAATCGCAAATTTGTTTTATCGCAATATATTGTCATTTTCATCGTGTAGATATGTTGATATTTTGCCTTAGGTTATCAACAATGTTTACACCTTCGTTCGCATTTGTCAACAAGTCCCGTTTATCGTCAAAAATTCAGGCTCGAAAAAGAGAATGCAAGCGAGAAAACGTATCCGATAACGAGACTTATCGCAAACATCGCGCCAAACACCGCAAGATTTCGTTTTGTGTGCTTCACGTCTTTGAACAGATACACGAACGCAACGCCCGCGTTCATACAAAGTCCGCCGAGAGTCGCGCCGAATCCAAGTCCGCCCATAATGTAAAGTTCGCTTATCACGACGGACGAAACGCAGTTCGGAATCGCACCCACTATAACTGCAAGCAACGGCGCAAGGTATTTGTTCGACGTAAGGAAGGTTATCAGATTTTCTTCGCCTACCTTGTTCACGATTATGCCGAATATAAGATTCACCACGAGAACGTATGCGAATATCTCGAGCGAGTGAAGAAGGGGATGTATCAAGAATCTGTCGATTTTGTCTTTCTTTTCGGAATTTTCCGTCTTGTCCGACTTCTTTGAATCCTTTTCTTGTTGCTTTAAGTTGTTGGTTTCTTTCTCGAACTCTTCACATTCTTTACAATCGTCGCAACAACAATCTGTCTTTTCTTCTTTCTTATTCTCAACAAGTTCCGCACCGTCGCAATCGGTGAGTTTAATCTTATAATTTTCGTTGCAGTGCGCAACGTGATGTTCCACTTTTTTTCTGCTTTTTGAAAGAACAAGGTCTATGATATATCCGAACGCAAGACCCAAAACAAACTTCAAAGCAATAAGCGGCAATACGTGCAACGCCTTGTCCGGCGTGCCTAAAAATATAGGCAACGCTTCGTCGCTTGTTGCAATGTATACGCCTATCAACGTGCCGACGGTTATGTGCCTTTTTTGATATAAATCCGTTGCGACCACGCTGAATCCGCATTGAGGCAGCAGTGAAATACTCACGCCTATCAGCGGTGCGAGTTTGCCTTTTAGGGATATTTTTTCGGACAGTTTCGGCTCGATAAGCGCAATGATGTATTGGAAAACAACCACCACCGCAAATATTTTCAAACTATCCAGAAGCGCGTCGATAATAACTTCTTTCATAATGCCTATATTATATCACACTAAATATAAATAAGACTTTTATTTTTTTTAATATTATGTTTTAATAAATCAAGGCAACCGAAACTGCCGTATAAAATAAAAATATAAAAAGCGCAAAATTTACAAAACTGCGGTTTTATTATGTTGATTTGTTCATATAAACCGTTTATTGTGTAAAAAAAACAAAAGAAACCCGATATTTCAGGTTTCTCTGTATTTCAACATCATTTCTTTGAATAAATCCTGCGTCGAAGGCGGCGTGTAAGTGATTGAGTTTGCGCCTGCTTCGATGGTTTTCAAAATACATTCTTCCGTTTTTCCACCCGACGCAATTATCGGAATATCGGGAAAGTTTTGCCTTATACTCGCAACCACTTCGGGTGTGTCCTGCGCGCACGCCACGTTCAGAATCGTCGCGCCGCTTTCGATTCTCGATAAAATATCGGTGTCTTTTTTCGTGACTGTGATAATGACGGGAATATCCACAGCCATTGCAACGGCAGAGAGGTTGAGATTAGATACGGGTGCGTTTAGAACGACTCCCATCGCGCCTTGCGATTCCACGTCTTTTGCAATCGCAACCGTGCGCAAGCCTTTCGTCGTACCACCGCCAACGCCGCAAAATACGGGTATGTAAGACGCTTTTATTATCGCGTCGCTTATCACTTGTTGAGGGGTGAAAGGGTACACTGCAAACACCGCGTCTGCGTCACAGTTTCGTATAATCGCAAGATCCGTCGTGAAAACTATGCTCTTTATACGACGGCCGTATATCACGATTCCGCTCGCCTTGTAAATACATTTCGGCATTTCCAAAATATTGTGGCGCAATCTCGTGTTGATTTTCGGTGCAGAGGATTTCATATCTTTTTCGCTCATACATACACCTCGCATATAATCGTTATCTTATAAAAACATACAACTGTTAAAAAACTATTAAAGTTTCAAAAATCCGTTTTGCGCGGCGAGAGTAAAAAATAATAAATAGAGTGGTGCATAAATACAAAAAATCGTTGACAAATTCTCTCGGAAAGATTATTATAAACAAGCATTGAAAAACAAATGCCTGTTTAGCTCAGTCGGTAGAGCATTCGGCTGTTAACCGAAGTGTCGGGGGTCCGAGTCCCTCAACAGGCGCCATTAGGGAATAAAACGAACACCTTGTCAAGAGATGTTCGTTTTTTTATTAGTAAAAACTATTTCGGTATTAAAATCGGACACACGCCACCGTTTTCACATATCAACGGATAAGAAGCCTTGAATAAATGCGTTTGGATATTGGAAGGCTTTGTGAAGATCGCCGAATGCAACGTTGACATAATTGTTGCTGAGTGAAACGATTGTGCCTTTTCCAAACGCTTTGTGTATTACGTTCGCACCAACTACAACGGGTGACAAATCGATAATTTTCGTTTTCTTTTCTTCTGAATTATTAGGCACTTGCATTGAACCGATTGAGTTTTGTTTTATTGAACCATCATGGATATGCAACACAGCGGAACCATTGTTGTCGATATTATCTGCCGCAATAGACTTTTTGAAATCACCGACGATTGTCGTTTGTGCAGTGGGCACTTTATGTTCGGTTGGCGTTGTGCGCTTGACTATAAGCGTAGGCTCACCCTGTTCGTCATCGTTTGAATATTCACGGTATAATATCTCGGGGCGGTCGTTTGCATCGCGTTTTGCGGCGATTTCGGACTCTCCGAGAAGTTTTGCCATAGATTCGTAATATCCGAGCGTCGTATCCCAAAGACCGACGTTTTCTTGCGCGTGACGGTCGATGCCCGTATAACTCAAACTCGAATCTTCATAACGGCGGAAATTCCACACCGCATCATTCATTACAGGCCCGTTGAAAACACCGAGCGAAACAAGCAAGTTGAAATCTTTGACGTCAAGACCGGTGACCTTTTTGAAAAGCCCCGGTTCAAGTTGCGTGATTACGTCTTTAAGGCATTGCTCGCGATAGTCCGTGAGATACATAAAGATTGGAACGCGCGTTGCGAACTTGATAAGTTTTTCTTGAATCTCTTTGCGTTTTGATTTGTATTCTTTTTCTTCGTCCGAAAGAATTTTCTTTTCTTTATCGGTCTTTGGCTTGTCGTCTTTCTTTGCCTCTTTGACGTGTTCGGATTTGATTATAATCGTTTCGATGTCTTTATTGAGCGTACGGAAGCCTTCGATTTTCATAAGTGCTTCGAGTGCTTCTTTATTGCCTAAAAGTCGTTTCAAAATATCGTCTGTGACGTTGACCAAAAGTGCACTTTGCCAACGGCGAGCAAGCAACGTTGCGGACGTTCCCGCCATGGTGATGTCAAGGATTTCTGCAGCGTTGATTTGTTTCATTGCGCTGCCGTCATAAGCAAGCACCGGCAAGAAACTCGTAAATTCGGCAACATTGGTTTCAAGGCTCTCACCGTTCACATTCAAGCCTTTAGCATACTCTTTTATCTGCATTAACGCTCGATTCAGCGCAAAGTCGAATATGTAACACTCTTGTTTGAGTATCTCTTTTTGTGTAGAATCGACGTCTATTTCCCACGGAGATTGCACTCTGAAAGCCGCTTGAAAATACGTTTCGGGGCTCTTCAAATTGCGGAGCATAAATATACCTGTCCACGGACGAATGGTAACGCCCGTTGTGAGCTTACCGCAAGAGAGAGTAATGGTCTTTGTTTTGAGCGGATCGCCCATTGCCTTATACACGGGCTTCAATGCCTCAACGCCGATACCCGCACTTGCGCCTGCGCACACGATAACTTTGTAATCGTGATAAAATACGTTTTGCTTTTCGGCAAGCAAATTTGCCATAGCGTGGCAAGACGCAACGTTTGGAAGCAACCAAAGTGTATGTGTGAGAATGGACAAAAGCACGGCGTTTCCGTACGGCATATCGGGTTTGCGCGCACCGAGTTTCAACTCGTCCGTCGTTGTGCCGAGATATGCGCCACGGATGAGATCCAACCACTTTTGCACGTAGTCTTTGTATTTGAAAACGGCGTCTTTTCCCGTGCCTTCCGCCGAGAAAAACACGTTGAGATCAAACTCATCAAACTCGCCTTGCTTTGCGATTTCGGTTATACTGTCGGGGATTTTGTACGTCATCATAACCATACGCGGAAGTGCGGCGTACGGATTGTTTTCCCCTCGATAATTCTCTTTTGCGCGCTGCTCGTCGGTGTAAGTCCAACTATATATTTGGTCTTCCACAAACTCACCGTTGTTGAGCGCGCGGAACGGTGTTCCCGAAAGGTATAGATAGAACTTTGCCGTGATAGGCAACCACGTTTCATCGAGAGCGTTGTTCATCTCTTTGGACGCATATTCTTCCGCATCGAACGAATCGTAGGAATCATCGTCTTCCTTGACGTCAAACAACTTTTTGGCATTGTCGCGCCACGCTCCAAAATGGTATTCGTCAAACACAACCAAATCCCATTCTATTTCCCGCACCCATTTGTGTTGCTCTTTTATGCACCCCGTGGCTTTGTCTAGCCCCAAAAAGTCTTGAAACGAGCCAAAGCACACGATAGGGCGGTCTTTGTCCGCTTTTTCGTATTGCTCGGCAATATTCGGCGCACCGCTTTCGTGCGGACGGCAAATGAATTGCCATCCTTCAAAATCAACGTGCGTGTTCAAGTCTTCTTCCCACGCGCTCTGCACCGCAGGTTTGAACGTGAGAATAAGCACGCGTTTAAATCCTTTTTTCTTTGCAAGTTGATACGTCGCAAACGTTTTGCCGAAACGCATTTTCGCATTCCAAAGAAAACGCGGAAATTCGCCCGTTGTGAGCGAATCGAAATACGCAATGGTTTTGTCTACCGCCGCTTGTTGTTCGGGGCGCATTGCAAAATCTCTCGTACGGTTTTCAATATTAACGGTGCGATTGCGCACGGCAATCACCGCCGCCTTTACGTCTTGCACGTCACAGCGGAACCATTCACCGCCAACACATTGAATGCCTTTTGCCGTAAGCATACGATGCACGTCGTGATCGGTGAAAGACGTGCCGTCAGGATACATTGCACTCTCGGCAAAAACTATGCGATACGGCACAGAACCGTCCGGACGCTTTGTCGGATACTGCTCCGCCACGCGCTTTTCAACGTCGACGGAAGTATAGCCCACCTTGAGCAATCCTACATATTGCGGATTGGTGTCTTGATAGGCATATATCATAGGATTTGTTTCAGGTCTTTGCGGAAAGAAGTTCATAGTATCCCCCCTATTTTTTCAAAAAATGGTATGTATCGCCGTTTAGAAGATTTAATATTCCGGTTTCACAACTTGCTTTCAATTTGCCTAATTTTGATTCGTTAATTGTGTATAACATTTTTAGTTCACCGCCAATTAGCAAGTCATTGAAAAGGCTTACAAATTCTATAAACTTATTAAAAACATCGTCAAGCGATATTTTGCCAAATGTAGCATTAAAATCGTGATGTGCTATGTATTTGGTTCGAGCATAAATGAGCGTTTTTAATATACCACATTTGTTATTAGGTGTTGGAGTTTTTATTGAATTTGGTTCTATAAGATATTTTGAATTTACAATATTTTTTAGTTTTGGAATTGTGTTTGCAGAACTATCTTTATCACAACACAAACACCACACGGCCAAACAAAAGTCTTTTTTTAAACATTGTATTATTGTTTCAAGGCATGTTAATGAATCTTTAGTGCAAAAAATCGTCAACTTATTATATTTGAATGCGTTTGTAATATCTCCGATTTTGCATAGAGAATAATAGTCAATTATCGCACTTTCAATTTCAAAATGAATCGACTTAATTTTTTCATTATATTCTGTTTTGTATTCTTCTTTTATTTCCATTTTCAACTAATAGATCGTTTTCCCATATGTAAATTTTAGTTTCTTCTCCCGATTGTGATTTGCACCAAACCGTCACACTATTTTTATTTAAGTTATAAATACAAAACCCTTCTACATAGCCAAAAGTATTAATCATTCCCTCGATTTTGTCTTTATCGTTAAACTTTCGCCCATTGATAGTTTTGTAAGTTAAAGAGCACTTCTTTAGTTCAATGCAAAACCTATTACTTCTTGCACGATCATGGAAGATTATATCGGGTCTGAAATATTCATAATTATCAATGAATTTTTTACCCATATTGGAATCTAAATCCCTATGGTATTCACAGTCAATAAACAAACCTTCTTGATTTTTTTCCAACTGTTGCGACAAGTATAGTGCAATCCTATAAGAGAAGGTTTGCTCATGCGTTTTCCCTTCAAAAAGATTTCTATCATTTTTATACAGTGCTTCAAGCGCATTTACTATGTAGGGAAGATATTGAAACATTTTTACTCCATAGGTCTTATCATCGATTCAATAAAATCGATTTCGTTTTGTGATAATTTGTATTTAGCATACAATTCCGCATCTGTCCATGGTTTTGAAAAATCTTGCATAGGGATATAAGTGAATACTTTTCCTAAACAATCTTGTGTATTCTTTCTCAGTGTAAGCAAAAAATGAAAAAATTTTGTATTTATATATGTTTTGGCGTTTTCCGCCTCTTTTTTTGTTGAGTAAGTACCTGCCACAACATAAGTTTCTGTACATATTGCATTTGGTTCTCCGATAATTGGTTTTATCAAATCGCTTTTCCCATCGCCACTACCAACTGCTTTCGGGGTAAATAATTTATACTGCCCGATATACTCGCTACCTTTTGTTATATTAAAGAATGGGGATAAATATCCGATAAATTTATTACCGTATATTTTGTATCCGTCTTTTATTTCTGTTGTGGCATAATTAGTAAAATTTGTAGGGATATTAAACGGTCTTTGTTTGCTAACTATTGTTGCAAAAGATGTTTCGTTAAATGTTTGTACTTTGTGTAGAATAGAAACCGCCTCATTATAACGCACGAATATATCGCTTCCTTTTTCCAACAAAGGTCTTATTGCGGTAGAAATTGGTTTACTATCTTCATATGTGGTTATTTTCGTATCTCCGTTATGTGTTGAATCCCATAAAAAATAATTAACGCCACCTTTTATTTCTACACCAGGAAAACAATCCGATGCATCTAAATAGTCGTGAATTTCACGAATATGCCTATCGTGCAACATCGTATCTCTGAAATTATTAAGACCAAATCCACCAGTAAACCATCTTGAAGGCGTAATCATAACAAGAAATCTCGGTCTTAGTTTTATTGATTGAATAATAAACTTATGATACAAGGGTATAGCCTGAGCGCCATTATCCTTTCCCGCAGTGCTCAATTGATAGGGCGGGTTGCCGATGATCACGTCAAATTTCATATTGTATATCTCCTGTGGTTTGGTGGTGTGGATAAATTCGTATGCGTGGCTTTCCATTCCGTCACGCTTTTGTGTGCCGTATTCGCTTTCGGTTGCTCCGCAAAAACAACATTTGCCTTTCACCCATTCGTGTTGGGTGTTTTTGTAGCGTATGTTGCCTTGCACGTCGGCAAATTGAGATACGGAATATTTGCTGTTTGGATACTTTGAGCAATACACGCTCCTGCGAGAGAGCAAAGATGTAAGCTCGGTGATGGCAATGCCGTACAGTTGTTTTTGGAATATATGGTCTATGCGTTCTTGAAGATCGGGGATTTTATCTTCCAAACCTTTGATAAGACGCTTTGCGATTTCGCGCAAGAATACGCCGCTTTTGCACACGGGGTCCAAAAACGTGGTGTCGGGGCTTTCAAACAGCTCTTGCGGGAGCATGTCCAGCATATCGTTGACCACAGACGGCGGTGTGAACACTTCGTCGTTGCTCAAATCCGCAAGACAACTCAAAACGTCGGGTTTATATAGCGTGGTGAATACGTCAGGCATCTTCTTGCACTCTCCTATAATGTATTAGGTCAAATTCCTTGACGGGCTTTGGCACTTTGACGTCTTCAACGTCTTCAAAGAGCGGCAGGTCGTAATATGATTGGGTTTCAAGCAAGTTGGCAAGGGTGTAATCTCGGCGTTTCATATTGCTGCCGATAAGCGACCATTCCGAAAAAACAATGGGGTTGCCATTGTCATCAAGCATCGTGAGCGCGTCGCCGCAAAGCACGTTGCGCGATAGTATAAAACGTACAGCATTTTGGCAATCTTCACTCAATATGGTTTTGCATTTGAGCTTGTATGCCTTCTCCCATATTTTGAAAAGGCGCTCGCGGCACTCTTGGGCATTGTCCGGCATAATGTCAACGCCATATACACTGCTCATTGCAAGCACGGAATACTTTTCCCAGTCCGTTTCGCTTTTTCCGTATCTTTTGCTCACAACAGCAAGTTTGCGAGTGACGATTTCCGCAAGAAAGTTGCCGTCTCCGCACGCAGGCTCCAAAAATCTGCTCTCAATACGTTCGGTTTCGTCCTTGACAAGATCGCACATCGCTTTGACTTCGCGCTCGTTTGTGAACACCTCGCCCCGCTCCTGCACACGTTGTTTAGATTTTATTTGTGATTTGTTTTCCACAAAGCTGTCTCCGAAAAATCAATATGATTAGAAAAACTAATCAACACCAACAATTATAGATTAGAAAACCTAATATTTCAAGCAAGATATTAATTTTTCTAATACTATTTTAAAAAGGATATAAAAATATGATTAGATTACTTGATTTGAGAAAGGAAAAAAATATGTCCCAGCGACAAATGGCAAAATTCTTCAATGTGACGCAAGGGACATATAATAATTGGGAACAAGGGAACACCCAACCGTCCATCGAGCAACTCATAGAACTTGCTAGATTTTTTAGTGTTTCCGTAGATTATTTGATTGGCAATTCGGATGACGAGGGGTATATAAAAATTCAGGAAGTGCTGTCAAAGGACGATGTTGCAACATTGCACACCGTCAACACACTTCCCGAAGACTCAAAACAATTGTTAATGGATTTTATCGCGAGCTTGGAAAAATGAGTTTTAGTCCTACAACGACTTGTTGGTGTGTTAATTTATAATAAAGGGAGTCAAAATAAAAAAGACATAATAATTTGCAAAATATGGGTATCATATGTCACTATAGAGGAAAAAATCTTTATGGATGAAAAATATGAAAGAACCTAAATTCGCAACTTTATTATTGGAAAGTAATCAAACATACCCTATTTATAAGATACATTATTCTACAAAATTAGTAACATTAATAGAAAAACCTTGGGTTTATAATACTGTCGCAATCTCCGATGTTGTTTTTGATTTAGAAGGAATGAGTCGGCAAGAACGTGCTGACTTTTTAGAAAAGATTTAGTATTTACTTATTCTATTCTTTGTGCTACAATTATACACAAGGAGGTAATTATGAACGAAAGTAAGATTAAGCATTTAGAATTTTTGCAAAACTGTATTAGTAGAATGGCAAATAATTCATTTGTTTTTAAAGGGTGGGCATTAACTATTGTGTCTGCAATTACAACTTGTGCCATCACAATGAAAGAATTTTATATTGCATTAATGGCTTTTTTACCGGCATTTGTTTTTTGCGCATTAGATACATATTACTTACAATTAGAAAGAAAATATCGCATTCTGTATAATAAAGTCGCAATGGAAAAACCAGAAAATATAGATTTTAACATGCAATTGCCAATATCAAAAAAGCAAGATAAAACATTATATTTTCAAACGTTATTTTCAAAATCAATAATACCGTTTTATAGTGCCCTTATAATAATAACATCTATAATAACAGTAATCATCAAATTCGTAATGGGTGGCAAATAATGGGACATAAGATTTTCATTTCATATAAATTTAAAGACAATCAAGTATATAGGTTAAATGATAATTATTTTACTACAGTGCGTGATTACGTTAATATACTTGAAGACTACATAAGAAATATGTCTGATAATATCTACAAGGCAGAATCAGAAGGAGAAGATTTATCGCACCTAAGCGATGATACTATTTGGGAAAAATTAAAAGATAAAATAGTTGATAGTACTTTAACGATTGTTATTATCTCAAAAGGGATGAGAGAAGTATATAAAACTGATAAAGACCAATGGATTCCGTGGGAAGTTAGATATTCATTGCTTGAAACGAAACGAAAAAACAGTAATGGCGACCCTATAACTAGTCCAACAAACGCATTATTGGGGGTAGTCTTACCAGATAATCATGGCTCGTATGATTATTTTTTAAGCGACAATAATTGTTGCGATACATCTTGTGTACTTTATAATACAGATTTTTTATTTGATATATTAAAAAAGAATATGTTTAATATAAAAAGACCAAATTGTGAAATTTGCAGCAATAATAGCACTATTTATCATGGCGAAAGTAGCTTTTTTAAGTGCGTAAAGTGGTCTAATTTTATAAAAGCACCAGAAGAATACATACAAAAAGCTTATGATATATTAGGAGCCCAAGAAAATTATTCCATTTGCAGAGATATTTAATATTGTCCATTAGACGTGTCCTTGTCTTGAACAAGTGGCACGCTGGCGCGTGCCAGACAAGGACACGCAAAACAAACAAAACAGGCGAACTTTTCGAGGCAAACGGAGAGGGGCTGTTCGCGCTAAACCGCTTGGCGAAGCAGCCCCTTTCTCATACCGTTTTTGCTCATCGAAAAAGTGTTGAGCCTTTTATTTTTTTTGTCTTTTGCGTGAGCCTTTGTACCAACGCATCGTCGTCGAGTGTGCCGAGAATCTCACCTTCGTCATACAATGTTGCATTATCAAACAGTAGCAACTTTTGCGACCATAGCCCCATTTCGGTCACTACATCGTCATCCGCAATATCTGCGGTTATGTATGACGGTAAACCTCGCGAATAGGTGATTTTCTCACCGGATTTCGCTAAATACTTTAATAGATATTGCAGGATGCCGTTGTATAGTTGCTTTATAGATTGGTCTATGCTCTCAAAATCATTTCTTCCGAAACGCTGGTTAAAATATGTGTTTTGTATTGTTAAACGCATCTTTTTGCTTCTTGTGTCATAATCGCACTTTTCAAATAACTCGCCAACCATTGCATTTTGCGGTACAAATATCAGTGCGTGAAAATGCAGCCTATCCCTTTTGCTTCTTTCCCAAACTCCCATATATTTCCAACCTTTACGGCTGTGCAATTTTGCAAGCGCAGACGCCAACTCCTTTTTGAAAGTATGCTCCGTGTGTTTTGCACTGTCATACGTAAACGTTGCAAAATAATTGAATCTGTTTAAATATGCTTTGCGTACAAAGCGGATTTTCCGTATGAGCAAATTGCGTTTATCAAGGGCTTTTCTTTCCTCATCCGTGTATTGTTTAGGCACAACCGATTTGCGCTTTCTATTTTCGGATTTTGTTTCCGGAATGGCGATAAAATGATTGCCGTCACTATATATTTTCGCGCGTTCAATCATTGGTATCACCGTCCTTTGCTGTTAAAGGGGATTGCTTTTCGTTGAGGTGCTCACGAGCAAAGAAAACCATATTATTGATAAATATATCATAGTCTTGTTTTTGCATATTTTTTATAGACGGAGCACCAGTTGTGAGTATCGTCAATTTTGGTTTCGTTCTACAGTTCGGAGTTTTGCAATTCTCCATAAACATCACCTCCTTCGAGAAGTCGCAAAATCATCAAAGTGTAGTCGCCAAATATTGATACAGTATTTTTGTCAAGCGCGTTATATGTTCTCTCGAATAGCACCACTTATTTGAAAGACTTTCTTGAGTATTGTTTTCGACAAACAAAGACGTATATAAATCGTAAAGTCTTATGGGCGCATTTTGCATTGCGACATTGTAGCGTTCAACCATATCGACAACTTTGTTATTGCCGACAAGTTCAGAAACGTCATCAAGTCGTTTTTTGCGCGCGAAATAATAACGGATTTCATTCAAATCCTTTCGTACTGCTTGAATCGTCATCAAATTCTACCTCCTTGGAATGTATTTTTTTGTTCCGAGGGAGTCGAGAATATAAAAAACCGTGGCTAACCAGGAAAATTTCGATTCTCTCGAAACTTTGCCTGATAGCCACGGTCAACCTTTGTTTTTTAGGTCGTGGTGGTGCGATTTGCATCGTCACTCTTAAACCACAACAATCTCATTTTTTATTAGGTCTTATTTCTACTATCAGATCCGTATCACCGTGTTCTGTTGTGATGCCATTATACGATGTGCATAAATCATTGTCAACGACAAAACGACAAGAAAAACATTCTTATCACATAGACATCACATTTAGTATTTGTCGAATATTTTTTTCGCTTCACTTGTGAAGCAAAACGTTTGCATATATGTGGTTTTATAAAATGGAAATTGTTGATAACATCATTTCATCAAACACAAAATACGATTTTCTTTCTTCGGGAAAGTGTATCGGAAACCCCTTGCGGTAAAGGAGAAAAACAATGTAAAAACCATTCAACAAAAAGATTATGCACATTCTTTTTCTTGTTTCCTTGACCGACTGCGGATTTTCCGATGTTCTTGTTCCCCGTCGAAAGACAAATCAAAGGAGGTAAAACAAAATGAAAACGGCAGTTATATACGCGAGATATTCGAGCGACAGCCAAACGGAACAATCAATCGAAGGACAATTGAGAGTGTGCCACGAATATGCAAAACAACACGACACGGTGATACTGGATGCATACATCGATAGAGCGATGACAGGTACAAACGACAATCGACCTGCATTTCAAAAAATGATACGCGATAGTGAAAAACAACATTGGGATTATGTCATCGTGTACAAATTAGACAGATTTGCAAGAAATAAATATGAGTCGGTTATCAACAAAAAGCGACTGCAAGACAACAACGTCAAATTGATGTCGGCAATGGAAAACCTTACAGACACGCCCGAAGGACGTATGATGGAATGTTTTCTCGAAGGTATGAATCAATACTTTTCCGAAGAACTTATGCAAAAAGTCAGACGCGGGCTCAATGAGAGTTGGCTAAAAGGAAATGCAACGGGCGGAAGAAAAGTATTTGGATATGACGTAGTCAATCAAAAATATGTAATAAACAAAAAGGAGGCTGCCACGATTTTAGAGATATTTACTAAATATTCGCAAGGATATACGGCGGAAGAAATCGCAAAGTCATTGCAAGAGCGCGGAATCAAATATCACGACGAAAAGTATTTGAGCAATCGAACGATTTTTAAGTTGTTGCATAAGCTCAAATACACAGGCAAGGTCGAACACGGCGGAATTATATATGACAAAGTATATCCGCAAATAATATCAGACGAATTGTGGCGAAAGGTCGAAATGATACATCAACAAAATAAAATTGCACCAAGCAGCAAAAAGGCAGTTTATGAGTATATACTCACCGGCAAATTGGTATGCGGTGTCTGTAAAAAGAAAATGAGTGGCGCAAGCGGTTCGAGCAAAGCAAAACGTGTGCATTATTACTATGTTTGCAATTCGCATAAAAAAGGCGAAAAATGCACGACAACTTCGGTACAAAAAGATTATATCGAAGATTTGGTTATAAACTCGACTATGGCATTTTTATCCGACGATGAAACCGTTACGAGAATCGCAAATTCGGTTTACACAGTTCTTGAAAAAGAAACGAAAGACAATTCTTCGCTCAAATTGCTTGAAAACAAAAAAGCGCAAGCGCAAAAATCCGCAAGCAATATCATCAAAGCGATAGAAGAAGGCATTATTACCGATCAAACAAAAACAAGATTGAAAGAACTTGAGATGCAAATCAATCAATATGATTTTGAGATTGATAAAGAAAAGCAAAAAACACATCAATATCTCTCGCGTGAACAAATCAAGAACTACATATCATCGAAATTTAATGAAAACTCAACCGATTTGCAATTTAGGAAAATGATAGTCAATACTTTCATTCGAGAAATAATTTTCTTTGAAGATAAATTGATTATCACATATAATTTTGCACCGCCGACGGAAACAGTTGCCATCGATGCAAAAGCAACTATCGAAATAGAAAAGCAGAGCGAATCTGCTTTTTCTTTTTATCAAAACTATTCGTCCATTTTATCCAAAGGCGCGCCAAAAAAGAACGCAAGAGCGTTCTTTTTTATATCGTCGAAGTTGAGGGGGACCCCAGACGCGCGAAGACGCACGTCGGCACGTTGTGCCACGACACTTCTTTCGAAGTGGACGCTCGGAAAAGTAATAAATAAGTTTATTTTCCTTCGCTACTACACGGGGGTCCGAGTCCCTCAACAGGCGCCAAAAAAGAACGCAAAAGCGTTCTTTTTTTATTGCGCGTGTTGAGCGTCCCGATATAAGCGCGCCAAAAAAGAACGCAAGAGCGTTCTTTTTTATATCGTCGAAGTTGAGGGGGACCCCAGACGCGCGAAGACGCACGTCGGCACGTTGTGCCACGACACTTCTTTCGAAGTGGACGCTCGGAAAAGTAATAAATAAGTTTATTTTCCTTCGCTACTACACGGGGGTCCGATCAAAAATAACTCTGGGTTTAATTTTTGATGTGTATATTGAGTGTCACGATACAAGCGCGCCAAAAAGAAACGCAGATAACGTTTCTTTTTTTATGTCTGTTGGAAACTCTGACCCCTGCCGCACGGTTGTGCGGCGGCACTATGTGCCACTATTTTATAGTTTTATAGTTATATTTTAGATGTTTGAGGATTTTATGGACTTAATTTACAAAATAGGATAAAATCGAAGTATGCAAATAAACGTATCCAACGTAGCGGTAGAATATGACGGAACACCTGTGATTTATCAGGCTGATTTTGTCATTCACGAAAACGAAAAAATCGCGCTTATCGGTCGCAACGGTTGCGGGAAAACCACGCTTCTCAAAGTTTTGACGGGTGATGTTGAGTGCCAAAAGGGCGAGGACGACGCGCCGTACGGCGTTTTTACAAGCGGCAATCCCGTCATAGGTTTTTTGAAGCAGACCAGCAACGACGATAAGTCCAAAACTATGCTCGACGAGATTTTGGAAGCGTATTCCGATTTGCTCGGCATAGAGGCGGATATGGAAAGCGCGCTTTCGGCGCTGCAAACGGATTCGTGCGACCAAAACGTAAAAAGATATTCTCGTCTTTGCGAACAATTCGAGAGAGAGGGCGGATATACCTATAAAAAAGAATACCTCACGGCGGTGAAAAAGTTTGGGTTTTCAAACGAGGATATGAAAAAGCCGCTGTGTGAGTTTTCGGGCGGACAGCGCACCAAAATCGCGCTTTTGAAACTGCTTTTGTCAAAGCCGGACGTTTTGCTTTTGGACGAGCCCACCAACCATTTGGATTTAGAGGCAATCGAGTGGCTTGAAAACTATCTCTGCGCATACAAAAAATCCTGCGTGATAGTGTCGCACGATCGTATGTTTTTGGACAAAATCGTGAACGTCGTATACGAAATCGAGTACGGCGAAACGAAGCGATATGCAGGCAACTACACCTCGTTTATGGCGCAAAAACAGCAAGCCTACGACAAGGCGCTCAAAGACTCGATTATGCGCAAAAAGGAAATAGACCGCCTTTCCGCGCTCGTTGAAAAGTTCAGATACAAGGCGAACAAAGCCGCAATGGCGCAAGCAAAACTCAAACAAATCGAGCGCATAGGCGAAGTGGGAACGCCGAGCAATTTCGATACGGCAACATTCCGTTCCAACTTTCAACCCGAACGCGAAACCGTCGAAAAAGCGGTTGTTATCGACAAACTCGTATTCGGCTACGACAAGCCGCTCGGCGAAGTTGACACCATTGTCAAAAGAGGTCAAAAAGTCGGCATAATAGGGCAGAACGGCACGGGCAAATCCACACTTGTGAAAACAATCGTTCACAAACTAAAACCGCTCGGCGGCAGCACAACATTCGGGCTTCACGCACAAGTCGGGTATTTCGACCAAACCTCGACGCAAAGTTTTTCAACACTCTCGGTGCTCGAAGATTTCCAAAACGAATTTCCTATGTTGTCAAACACCGAAGCGCGCAGTGCGCTCGGCGCGTTTATGCTCACGGGAGACGACGTTTTCAAGCGTATATGCGACCTGTCGGGCGGCGAAAAAGTTAGGCTCGCACTTTGCAAAATATTGAGAAAAAAACCTAATATTCTCATACTCGACGAGCCGACCAACCATATGGACATCATCGGCAAAGAAACGCTTGAAAGACTGCTTTCAAACTACACGGGAACGGTGATAACCGTGTCGCACGACAGATATTTTATCAACAGAGTGTGCTCGAGACTCATAGTTTTCAACGACGGGAAAATCGAACTTTTCGACGGCAAATATTCCGAATACGAATCGAGAAAAACCGCAAGCGAAAGTGGTGATAATCAAGGCAAATCCGTCGAAGTTAAGAAAAAAGAGAAGCCCGTATCGCAAAGCAAAGAAGAAGCGAGGCGCGCGCACAGAATGAGTTTTCTCGAAGAAAAAATGAACGTCATGAACGAGCAAATTTCTTCTTTGCAAGATGTTATGCATAACGATGAAAGCGTGTATACCGACTACGTAAAGATTGCCGAAATCGAGTCTCGAATTTCCGCACTCAAAGAAAATCTCGCGCCTATTGAAGAAGAATGGCTCGAACTTTCCGAAAAGTAAAAAGACGCAAGATTTTTACAAAACGAATATTTAATCAAAACGAAAACGGCCGGTTAACAGCCGTTTTTGCGTTTTTATATGGTTTTGAAGTACGTCGTTTTGTTTGATTTAATACGTTTCGCTTTAATTCGCTTTACACTTTGTAGCCGTACGCTTTTTCGAGGTTGACGGCGATGCCGTTTTGGATTGTAAGACTACGGAAGAAGTTTTCGAGCGTTATATCCGAGATAACTTCTTTAACGCCGTTTTCAAGCCCGCTTATATCCGCATACATAATGAGTTGTCCCATTGTCATAGTTGCGAATTTCTTTTCAACGTCGTCGCTCAAATCATCGAGTTTGCTTTCCTTGAAGTCGTAGAACAAACTTCCTTCCGTTATATCCATAATATCGGAAATCTTAGCGTTTTTGATGACGCCGTTGATGTTCTCTATCGTTACTTGCTCTCTTGCAATCATACGAAGCACCGCTTCGCTCTTTTCGTTTTCGACGTTCACCCTTGCGGCGAGATGGGGAAGCGGATTTGTGTATGACGCGCTGCCGCCTGACGTGGTGTTGTAAACTTCGTTGACTTGCGCAAGGTAGCCCACGACGACGCGGTATCTTGCGGTGCTGTCATGTACGCCGTCAACATAGGTTTCCGCTTTGCCGTTTATGACGGTGTACGCGCCGTTTGCGTCCTTGACATAGATGTTTTCGCAGTATTGTTTTGCATAAAGCACGTCCGCTTTTTTATATGCATAACTATCGTCGCCGACAACGCCGGGTGTGGATTTGTCCACAAAGTATACCGTGTCGGGATTTTGCTGTTTTTGGTAGATGGTTTCACGTGCGTGAGCGAGGTTTGACGAGTCATACTTCACATATTTGCCGTTGATGAGAACGTATAAATCTCCACTTTCATTTTTATATTTGGTGAAAGTATAATCTGTTCCGGCAACGCGTTTGTAAAGTTTTTCGGATGTGGTTTCTCCCACCGTTGAGGACGACAGGTTTTTGTATGCGACGTATGCGCAGAGAGCGGCGTTGTGGTCGTATACATAGTTGGTTCCGTCTTTTGTACCATAGTAATAAATATTGCCCGATGCAATGTCGGTGAGCGATTTGGTTTGTTGGTATTTGAAAGTACCCTCGCCGATTTTTCTGTCGTTGAGAAGGGCATCGCTTGCTTTGACGAAAGCGTAGGTTCTTGCGATATACTTGCCCGTTTTGTCGTAGACGTAGGTGAAGGGTTTTTCATTTCCTTCCGAATCGATTTCCGCGCCGACCTGACCGACGATGAAGCGGTCGTTTTCGTAAACGGTGCTTGTGTTTCTGTCAAAGGTCGCGTCGATACTCTCGATTGTCGAGAACTCGTACACGTCCACGAGTTCGGAAAGAAGCATATCTTTCATCACGATTTCCATTGCGGCTGACAAATCGTCAACGGGGACGTACGCAAGGCGTTTGATAACGGACGAACTCGTGCCCGCGATTTTGACTTTGTAGTTTTTGTATGCGTCGGTAACCGTCGAGGGGATAGAACCGCCTTGGCGCATAAAGAGGTGATTTTCAACGTCGTAGTAGAAGTAGGACGTGTCGGGATTGACGGTTGCGTCTTGCTCGTAAATATCCGCGTCGATGTCCATAACGTCGCCGAGCGTGAGTTTGCCGAACGAATTTGAAAAGTCGCCGAGCGTTGAATACGCCATACGTTGAAGCACCGCAGACGACGGCGTATAGCCGGGTTCGGTTGCGTCCGTCTTGCGGGTGTAGGTTTTAAGTCCGCCGTGCTGCACGGGATTGTAGAGCGTGAAGTAGAACGCTTTTGCGTATTTGCCGTTTTCATCGGAAACGTAATTGCCCTCGTCGTCTTTCGAGAAGCGGTCATTTCCGAAATAATCGTTGCCGTCGCAGTAGACGTATTTATCCTCGACCACTTTGACGTACTTGCCGTTTGCCGACTCGGTGTACTCGTAAAACGCGATGTCGGTCGTTTCGGCAAGGGTGAGTTGGTCGGATATATTGCCGAGTTCGGTGACGAGGCAATCTCTTGCCTTGAGCGATTGCATAAGGCGAGAAGACGTTTCGTTTATTTCGATGACTTCGTCCACTTTGAGCGTATTCACGACTTCGCTTATATTGTCGAGAGTAGCGTCCTTTTTGGACAGCGATTTCATAAGGATATTGTCTCCGCTTTCGATTCGTACAAGTTCGTCGAAGAACATATCGTTGAGTCTTGCGCCGATGTCGTCGAGAGTGTAGCCGCGCCTTGCCATTTGTTGAAGTGCAAGAGCCGTTGCGCCTTGCGTGGCGCGTGTATATCTCGTTGCCGCGCCGTCGGTATCGGCGTTGTAGAGACGGTATCTTGCAACCGCGACGAATGCGGTTTCGCCGTCCGCAACCGCCGTCACCGCGCTATACGTTCCGTCCGCTTGTTTTGCGTAAAGTTGAACGCCCTCGCCGTGCGCGTATACGTTGTAGGGAACGTACACTTCGCATTTGACGTATGCGCCGTCCGTTGCTTCTTCGTACAAGTCGTATTTTATGTCGAGCACTTCGCCTATCGTAAGTTTGTTTGCGATCGTGTCGATGTCTTTGAGGGTGCAACCTCTTTTTGCAAGAGCCTTCATAATCGGGGCGGACTCGTCCTTGACGTCGACGAGTTCGTCGATTTTGAGGTCGTTGATTTTCGTGCCTATCTCGCTGAGTTTGCAGTCTTTGAGAGCGATGATTGCCTTTGCGGTGTCAGGCTTGGTTGTGTCGACGACATCGCCTATCGTGAATTGATCGAGAAGTCCGTCGGCGTTTTGAAGTTCCACGACGGTCATATTCGACACGATTTGAAGGATTTGCGCCGAAGTGCCTTTGTGTATGCGCAAGTACGGTTTTCTGCCGCCCGCTTCTTCGCCGTCGTCGAGGGTGCGAAGCATACTGTCTTTGTCGATTTCATCGTCCATAACGTAGAAGGACGCGCTTTCCTCGTAAGTTCCGTCTTCGAGTTTGTACTTGACCGCTTGAACGTCGATTTTGTTGCCTTTGATGTCGGGCGTTTGCGAGAAAGTAATATCGGTCAAGGGCACGAATCCCTTCGATACGAGGGTGTAGTTTGCGCCGTTGAATGTCGCAATGCGGTTGGCGTACGCGACGATATAAAGGCTTGCGGCGTTGTTCGAAGTGCTCGTTGCGACGACGTATTGAACGTGACGATAGAACGTCGTTTCGTTCTCGTCGGCAGAGAAGCCTTCCGCATAGCAGGAATTGTCCACGACGTATTTTTCGCTTTCCTCGCCGTCTTCGCCCTTTACGGTCTTTTTGACGTAGCGAAGTTCTTTTTCGACGAGTTTGTCCGTCGTGCCGTCGTTATCGGTGTCTATTGCGCCGAAAATATACGTTTCCACGCCGAGCGCGGGGGCGTAATTTGCGTTTGCAAGGTCGGATTTTGAAACTTCTTCGTATTTGTCAACCTTTTGGTATACGAGGTTTTCGCCCTTGGGAATAAACGTGTCGGAATCCACTTCCAGAAGTTTTTCGAGGGTGATTGCGTTCACAACCGCACCGAAAGCGGACAAAGCAACGTCTTGCAACGTCGCAATGAGCTTGTTGTCCTCAACGCCGATGTCGATGCCGAAGTTGTCCTTTATCTTTCTCACCGAGATGTCGCCGTTTAGCGACCCCATAATATTCTCGATTGCGGATTTTACGTTGTTGTCGAGGTTGTCGTCGAGTATGGGCAAATTAAAATCCGAAAAGTTTATGTCGGCAAGTTTGCTCACGTCGTCGAGCGTGAACGAGTTTACCACAATGGACAAGTCGTTCAAAATATCCTTGACAGGGGCAGTGTAGAAGTCTTTTGAGGTGAAGTCTATTCCGCTTATTCCGTTGAGGACGGCAAGACCGTAGTGCTGATACAACGTCTGCAACGACACGCTCCCCGAAGAAACGCCCTGTATGTCAGCCATAACGTTTTTGACGGCGTCGAGAATGGTTTGATTGTAAAGGTCGCTATCGGCAGCAATCGGACCTTCCTCTGTGAAATTCGATTGCAGTTGACCCACCGTAACGGACGTGCCCAAGGCGACAACCGCGCCTCCGATTGCGAGAACAAAAAGTATGATGCCGATCACCATACCGAGAACGAATGTTAAAGTTCCGCGAAGTACTTTCATAATATACCCCATAATATAAAACATGTCTGCACAAAGCAGACACGAGATTTATCAACCGAAAATTTCGGTGAAAAGTTTTGCCACAGGATTGTTTTGATAAAAATATCCGCAAACAGTCGAGGAAGAGAGGGCCTCGTCCACCGTCGGCAGTTTGTCTTTGAGCGCGTTGAGTATCGCAAGCACGACGAGGATAAACACCAGCGCGAACGCCGTCGACACGATTGCGCCGAAAATGCGGTCTATCGCTTTCAGCGCGCCCGATTCGGACGTGTGCATTTTGGCAAAAATCTTGCGAAGAAGCCAGCATATAAGACCCAGAGCGACGCAGTACACGACAAACATAATCACCGCAACGATTATGTCGGACACAAACGTGCCGGCAACTCCGCCTACCGACTGTCCGTCTTCGGTGATGAACGTCTTTGCAAGCCACAGCGCGAATTTGCCTTTGAGGGATGAAGTCAATCCGTCGCCCATACTGTTTTCAAGTTCGACTTTCGACGTTCCTTCCTCGCCCGACACTTCGACGTAATATTTTTTCTCGCCCGTTTCGCTGTCAGTGCTTATAAATATTTTTTGAGAGAAAATCTTGTCGCCGCTCTCGATTTTTTCGGTTATGGAAGATTCCATATTTTTGAACATATCGAGATTGCGCACCGAATCGAAAGTGGGGGTGATTAAAAGCAGTGCCGAAAGCATAATCGCAATCGAGAGGAACACGCCCTTGAAGGATTTCGAGAATCCGCGTATGACGCCCAAAATCAAGCCGAGCGCGACAACGACGAAAAACGCGATGTCCGCGTAAGGTATATCGGCAGATAGTAAGAATGACGTCATAGTTGCTCCTTCCGGTGTGCGCAAGCGTACGCCATAGGCGCGCATATGCGCAAAAAGTTGATTATAAACATTATAACCTGATATGGAATTATATGCAATACAAAAACAAAAAAAGTTCGGTTGCGCCCCGAACCCTTTTGAAAAACGGCGGAAAAATCGCGAAAATCTGCGTGCGCACACTCATTCACACAAGTGCCGCTTTCAGCATAATCGCTATTTCATTTGCCAAATTGTCAACATAAACAGGCGATACGGTCATAAGTTGCATAAGTGGGTCGCTTTGATTGCGGGCAACTATACCCAACACGCCTATATCGCCGAAACGCTCGGATTTGCCCGTCACGCCCGAGGGACACACCCCGTCGTCGCGAAGCACGATTTGCCCCACTTTATCCTTGCTTCCGAGCGAAGCGTCCACCGCGACGAACAATGCGTTTTGGTGCACGGACTTTATAAACGCAAGCCATTCCTGCATATTTTTGCCGTTGATTTGCGCCTCGTCCGTGCCGTATACGAATGCGGGAACATTATATTTTGTTGTGAGCAGAGTGCCGACGGACGGTCCGAGAGAGTCGCCCGAAATAGCGTTCGTGCCGAAACATACGACCACGATTTCTCTGTCGCCTTTTTCGATTATGTCGTTGAACATACGCGCAACGAACGGCGCGAGAGGGTCGTATTCGCCGCCGTTTTCGGACTCTGCCACGCAAGAGGAAAGTTGAGAGGGAATATAGATTTTTTCGTTTTCGTCTTGTTTACGTTTAGTTTTTCTCATTGCCTAATTATTGCCGCGCGCCGAAAATCTAAACGCTAAATGACGGTATTTTTGCAGCGTTTGACCCAAAAGAATAAAATCGCGATTTTTGCACACGATATGGCAAAAGGAGGTGTGATATGGAAGACAAAAATCTCGTCAAAAGAGTTGCGGAACTCGGCAATATGAACGTGATGATTTTGTTCCTTTTGGTTGCATTCATTGCGTTTTCCGTGGGACTTGCATTTTTCTTTCTCGTTTCGGGAAGCGTCGGCTACGGCATCGGCGTCACCATGTTCGTCGTTGCGGGTTTGCTGTTCGTTATCGGCGAAGCAAATTACTTCTCAAAGATGAAGAAAATCCAAAACGAATAAAAAAAATCACCGAGGCAAAACGCCTCGGTGGTTTTTTGTTTTGTCAATCGTGATGCCGTCAGCCTACCGTCCAACTCGAACCGTTGTATGTGTAGGTTTTGCCTGATTGAATTAAGTTGCTTCCTTTTGCAACTGCGGTGTATTCGGTGTAACTCGCACCATCTGCAGTTTTTGACGCCGTAGTAATGGCTGGGGTAACTTCATCAAATCTTGCGTATTCTGTCAAAATCCAAATCCTTGTGAATTTCATTCCAATTCCTGCAAACGCCGCCGCTTTTGATGTTCCCTTTGAGTTTCCTTCGGAAGTTTCGATAGATAGAGAGGGCGCTGAAACTTTTAGCACTGCGCCGGATTGCAATGATTGTACTCTGCCACCAAAAGTCCCTCCCATATTATAAGTTCCGTTCACAGAAAACACTGCAGCATCTTTTATCGGATAAGTTGACTTATTGTTTATAAGATTGTTATCGATAAGTTGCGTATACACAACGATTTTTCCCGTTGTCGTGAGAGTTGCATTTTTGTTTATCGTTACTGAAGCGCCGGTTAGAATTTTATAATCATGTGTGGTGGTTAATGATGATTCGTGTTCACCGTCACCGATGTTGATAGAATAAGTCCAGGGAATCGGGAAACTTACTTCAGACATTTTTACATTGATAGGAGTAGAAACAACCTTTACTGTTAGTGTAAGCGAGCCGAGTTCGACGTTCCCGACAAAAGTCAGCGTCGTTTTTCTGTTTTTATAAGATTTCAGCATATAACTGTTGTCCAATAGTTTTATTATGTCACCGATCACTGATTGTTGGGTTGTATTGTGTTGAGACGGAGTGTCAGTCCAAAGATCCATATATCCAATATGCTTTGAACCTGCATCGAAGCGCTGATCACATTGAACATTGGGCATCTCATACTGATTAAACGGAGAAATGTTACCTTTTTGGTAAGTTGCTCTAGTATTTGTACCGCCGCTATAATCAAGAACGACAAACGGACTGTAAACAACCGAACCGTTTTTGAAATGCGCAAATCCTTTTCCTTTCACATATCCGCGCGCGGCAAGTTCTGCACCGCTTTCAAAAATCATAGTTCCGTTGTTGATAATTTGGCTGTGTGAACCTGACGTATGTCCTTCCATAGGCTGTGTTTGAACACCCAAGAGTCCTCTTATAAGAATCTTTCCGTTGACGGTTATTGCGCAACCCTCTTGAATCGTTAGAATCGTTTTTATAAATTCGCTGTTTTCATCAACGTATCCTTGTTGTCCGTTGCCATAGGTTGGAGTGCTGAGGTCGTTGCTTGTATCGCTATCACTTGGCAAAACCAAAGTGACTCCGCTCGGGATTGTAAGGTTGTTTGCGATAAACGCATTGCCGAACAGGGTGATTGTGCCGCCACCGTGTCGGACTTTGTCAATAGCGTCTTCAACGGTGTATTTTGTACTGTTCACTTCAGCCGCTTTCACTTTGAGAGTGATTGTGATGCTGTCTGCTTTGTAGTTGTCGGTTTCCGAAATCGTTGCGGTGAGAGTGTACACGCCGCCGTCCTTGACCTCGCTCACAACTGTCGGGAAGGCGATGACAACGGTGAAGTTGGGGTCGCCGTCGGTGTTGTCGGATTTGAGTTGTGCGATTGTGTCTGCAACGTAGGGGATTGCATTGCCACTCCAGTCGTATTCGAGCGTGCCGTCCAAAGCGAGATTGGAATTGGCTTTTTCGAGGTTGACGAAAATCGACAACGAATAGGCGTTGTAGTTGGTGGGGTCTGCGCAGTAGGTTGCCGCATAGCCGACGTTATTCTTCGTGCAAGAGATATTCTCGTCCTCGTTTGCCCAAACAAATCCGGTTCCGTTCAAATTCTTGAAAGCGGAGATTGACGTGTGGGGAGTGTATACGCCTTTGAGGTTGTTGAGGTTGTATCCTACAAGTGCGCTCTGCACGGCATCCGAAGTGTATGTTGCCTTGCTGACCGTGAGCGTTGCGCCGATCGTCGTGATATCGTAGTCTGCATAGTCGCCTACGTTGAGGGTGATATCGTACGAGCCTGCGTTGTCGCCAACTGTGTAGGAGCATATGAGCGTAACGGTGATATCGTCAAGCAATTTGCCCGAAGTCGCCTTGATTTCGTAGGCGGTTTCGTCGAGCGTGAAAGCCTCGCCGTACACGGCGGATTGATTCTTTGCGGTGATCGTCACCTTTGCTTTGTCCACGGTCAAAACCGCGTCGTCTGCATAGACGATTTCGTAGTTGCTCGATGAAAGACCGCTCATCGTGACAGGGAAGTTGCCTGCGCGTTTTTGCGTGTCGTAATCGCATGCGAAGGCGAGCGTTCCTTGGAGGACGGACTCATTTTCACCGTTCACGAAGCCGTTGTAAGTTGCGGAGAAGTTTGTATCTTCACCAAAGACGATATTCAACGAATTTTGTTCAATACCGACGTTGAGCGTTGCTTTTTGTACGGTTAAAGTCGCGCTTTGGACGGAATCCGACGAAATCTCGTATTTTGCGAGGATATCGTCCGAAAGGCTTATGCGCACGTCGTAAACGTCTGCGCCGAGGACGCCGACGGAGGTTTGCCAACCGCCGTCTATAGCGTATTCTACGCTCAGTCCGCTTCCGTCGTGATCGAGCAATCCGCTCTCAACGTATGCGACGTTTGCTTTGTTGCCGTATGTCGTCAAAAGCGTGCTTTGGTCGAAGCCGAGCGTGAGCGTTCTCTTGTTTACGACAAGTTTCACCTTGCTTGCGTCAACGATATAGTTGGCGTTCGAAGAGGTTGCTTTCACTGCGTATTCGGCTTGGAATCTGCCTTGCTCGTAGTCCGTTGAAAGAGAGATGAAGTCAAGGGCGACATCCACCGATTGAGAGGTGAATCCCGTGAGTGCGGGAGCGGCTTCGCCGTAGGTTACGTCGTAGGTTTTTTCGTCGAGCACGACGGTTTTTGCGCTGACCTCAACTACGTTGTTTTCATACGAGAAGGCGTAGTTTGCGTGGGTTGCAACCGCGCTTATCGTATAGTTGCCTACGTCGTTGCCCTTTTGATAATCGCAAGAGAGCGTGACCGAAACGGAAGCCTCGTCCTTTTCAAGCACGCCGTCCATAGCGTAGGCGTTGTTATCCAAAGCGAAGTTTTCGCCGTATACTGCGGTTTGCTTGCCGACGATTATTTTTGCGCTCTTTGCCGTAACGGTGGCGGTGAAAGTGCCTTCGACCGGAGTCAAGCCTTCCTCGACGATCCTGAAAGTAAACTTATATTCGCCTGCGTTGCATACGCTAGGCATCTGAGATTGCTCGATTCCGTTTACTATATAGGTTACGGTTGCGCCTTCTTGTGCGCTCACCCATACGTCGTGTTGCTCGCCGTCGTAGGCGAAGGTTCTGACCTTGCAAACTTCGTATTTGATGGGCATGTCTTTTATTTCGACTCTGACGTTGTAAAGCACGTTGTAGTTGTCCGAAACGTCTTGCCCACTCTCAGATCTAACGATCTTCACGCCATCTGCATACTCGAAGTCGCCGAGTTCGCTTCCGCTTGCCGTATAGACGTTCTTATCGCCGCTCTTGGTTTGCAGTATGCCCGAAATCGCGTCTTGCGCAGAAACGCCGACTGCGTGTTCGGAGACGTCGAAGCGAGCCTTTTCGCCATTGTTGTAGGCAACGTTGTCGTCGTCAAACTTGATGGTAACAGTTCTCTTTGTGACGGTGAGAGAGGCTTGTTTTACGGTTATATCGTAGTGGTCTGCGATGGTTGCGATGGGCGTGATCGGATATTCGCCGACACTTGTGCCTTGTGTATATTCACAAGCGAAAGTGATCGTAGGAACGTCGTTTTCAACGAAATTCTTACTCGAGGTGTATTCAAACGACGGTTTTTCGTCGCCGTAAACGACGGATGCGTCTTTTGCGGTGATTGTAATCGCTCTCTTGGTCACGGTGAGTTTGGCTCCGACCTTTTCAACTTCGTAGTTGCCGTTTTGGATCACGTCGGAAACGGTGATTTCGTACTCGCCGGGGATGTTGCCGACCGCATAGTCGCAAGAGGGCGTGCAAGCGATCGTATCGCTATCGTAGAGACCCGTTATCTCGTATTCAAACTTGCCTGCTTCTTCGCCGTACTCGACTGCATCGGGCGTTTTGACGGCGATGGTCGCTTTTCTGTGAGTGACGGACAGCGCTGCTTTTTCACATACGAGAGTGTAGTTTTTGTCGTCTTTGAGCGTGCATACGATATCGTAGCCGTTGGCTTTTACGCCGTCGCCTTGCTTATAAGTGGTGGAAAGTTCGATCAAATCGGCAAGAGAATCGCCCTCGAAACGACCTTTCTCGTCCGCGATCGCTTTCGAGAAGTCAAACGCTTCGCCGTAAGTGACGGAATTTCCGCTTGCAAGCGTGATTTCAAGCGTTGCTTTAGTGACGGAAAGAGAACCGTTTTGTAGCGTGATATCGAGGTTTGCGTTATCCTCTGCCGACACGACGATAGCGTAGTTGCCGACTTTATTGCCCGCGCGATATTCGCAAGTGAGGGTGACAACGATATTTTCTCCAAAGAGGTCGCTCGTCGAGTATGCATCGCCGCTCGGCGCAAAGTTTTGCCCGTACGCTACGGACGCGTCGTTTGCGGTGATGGTCGCCTTTGCCTTATTCATCACGACGGTGAAGTTGCCGCTTACCGTGGCGTAGTTCGCGCGCGCGATTCTATAAAATACCGTGTATGTGTCCGCATTTTTGAAAGCGGGAAGCGCGCCCGAAAACTCGCCGTCCTCGCTCGTCGAGTAAGCGACGGTGCAGTTGGAAGTTTCAATCGCGATTGCGGAGGGAGATTGTTCCGTGCCGTTGAACGTGAGAGTTTGATTTTCGGGAGCCGTAAATCTGATGCTTGCAGGGGTGATTGATGCGCTTGCGACGTAGGTTACGTCGTAGTTTTGCACGACGTCGTTTTCGTCCTCGTCAACGATAGTCAAGGATTTTCTGAGGATTTGCTCGTTTGCATATTCCGTCACGCCGTTGCCGTTCGTTTTAAGGCAGAGCGCAAGTTTATGCCCTTCGAGAAGTCCCGAAAAATCGTTTTCGTCAAAATTCGCGCTCAACGCTGCGCCCGTATATTGTGCGCTGAACGTGAGAGTGGTTTTGGCTGCGACGGGACGTTTGTCGACGTGGATAGTTGCAGAAATTGAGCCGTCCGTATTCGTGCCTTTCACCTCGTAGTTTGCCGCAGAAACGTTGCGAACGCTCAAAATATAGTCGCCCACGCACTTGCCTTGCTCGTATTGAGTGACGAAAGAATCGGCTGCAAAAGAAATCGCTTCTTCGCCGAACGCCCAACCCTCGTATGAAAGGGAGATCGTGGGCAATTTGTCACCGTAACTGATGTTTATCGGTGCGATAATTGCGGTTAAAGTCGCTTTTTGGACGGTTATCGCAATCGTTGCTTGTGACGATACGGGTGTGTAACCGTCGCTCGAGGCGGTTGCTTTGCAGGTGAGGGAGTGTGAACCCGCAGTCCATCTTTCCACCGAGCATACCGTGCCGTCTTCGCTTGCGGCGAGCTTGTTTCCGCTCTCGTCAAACCACTCGTAAGAGTAGGTGATTTTGGCGGGTGCGCTCAATCCGCTTGCCGTGACGCTCACCGTATCGCCGTAATAGAATTCGGTTTTGCCGTTTGCAAAGTTTTGAGTGAGCACGGGTTGTCCCGGCTTAACCAATTCAAAAGAGGCGGTGTAAGTCACGTCTTTGACGAGAGTTGCGCCTTGTACGATTTCAACGCCGTTTTCGTCAACCCAATTCACGAATCTGAATCCGCTCGGAATTTTTTCACTGTATTCTGTTTCAAGCGGCAGGCTTATCGCGTTGCCTGCGTTGTCCTCGGTTTGCTTGACGACCTCGCCGTTCACCACGAATTTTACGGTGTACTTTTGCTCGTTCTGACCTATCACGGCGTATACTTTAAGATCGCTCGTGACGCTTGAAAAGTCTTTGTCCCAACCGGTAAATTGCTCGTTTGCGCCGAGCAAATCTTTGAAAACGTCAACGGACGGCGCGGTTGCTCCTTTCCCGTATTCGACGGTGGCCTCTGTGACGAGCGTGGCTTCGTCAAGATAGAAAGAGACTTTGAAGGTCTTGATTTTCCATTGTGCGTAAAGTACGCTCCCGTTCTTGAGTTTGGACGGGTCTAACGTCTCGGTGCCATCTTTGTCCGTCGTCCAGCATACGAAGTCGTATCCCGTACGCGTGGGTGTATACGTTATATTGTTAGGGACGATTGTTTCTTCTTTCACGGCAGAGCCGTCATTCAAATCAAATGTAATCGTGATACGCTTGTCCTCTTGTGTGGTTTTGTCGCAGGCGGCGAATACGCAAACGAGTATCGCCACCAATGCCACAGCAAGAAGAAGGGCGTTTATGTGTTTTTTGTTCATTCCTATCATTCCTCCTTTTTCCCCAAAATCAATAGGATTCTTTCTCGATGTCGGTCGCAAAAGGACCGACTGACCGCGACTTGTCGCAGCCGTGCGCTTGATTGCTACAAAAATGCGTGTTTTTATGCCTTCGGTTTTGAAAACCGATTTGCATTCATATTATGTCAATGCTTGCTCGATGCGTTAAATTTGCTCGTTGCGTCAAACATAACGAATCGGAAATCTTCCGCGCCTGCCGCAAGCGGAAGAAGTTGTCCTTGCGTGTGCAACTCGGAATCTTGAGAGTTTGCAAGTACGCCGATATTGACGAGATACTGGTTCATACTCTCAAACGTATATCCGTTCAAATCGAGAATAGAATAGTTCTTTCCGCCGCCGTAGAACGCGACGCCGCCGTGGACGTATTCTTTGCCGTTTATCTCGGACACGATATTCTCGTTCCCCGGAAGTTTGCACATTTCACGAAGCATTTCGGGTATGTTGAGTTCGAGCCAGGCCAGGCCTTGTTGATTGTCTTGCAGATTGACTTCGATGAGAGTGCTGCTGTCCACTTGCGAAAGTTCCTTCCAGTCGTCAAGAATCACTTCGCCAACAAGGCGCAGGCAAGCCGGATAACTCGTTGCCGCAAGTCCGTCCCAGCCTTTGAGGTAGGAAAAGCCCATCGTCGGCATATCGAGCATACCGCCCGAAAAGTGACTTTCCATACCCACCGAGAACAGCCCGCTCGTGGAAAGCACGCTGTCTTTGAGAGTGACGTCGGTGAGGACGTAGTTGTTCATAAAGTATTCGTCGTTTGCGTATGCGTCGCAAGCCGAGGAGTTGTGATTGTTGTAACTTGCACCGTTTTTGTCGGTGAGCGAGGGCGCGAGGTCGCTTGCGTTGCCTCTCAAGAACCTGTTTGTGCCGATTTTGAGAATAAATTCTCTTGCCGTCTGCAATCTCGAACCTTCTATGGTGACGTTGATTCGCTCGGTCTGCGGATTTACGCTCTCTTGCGTGACGCCGCTTCTTCCGAATACTCTCACCACCGTGCGCCCGTTTTTAATGCGGCAATTCTTTATCGTTGCGTTGCACATAACCTCGAGGGTAGTGCCTTTTTCATTGAGCAACGTGAGTTCCATCTTCTTGTTTCCGTCGTTGTCCTCGACATAGAGCGAGTCGTCGTCGCAACCTGCAAGAGTGAGGTTGTCAAGGACTATTCCGTTTTTGCGCACGAGGAAGGAAATGTTGTCCTGTGCTTTGACTGAGGCAACGTCTATGCCGCCCATACTTGCCGCCACGAAGTTCAGCGGTCCTTTGAAGATGGCGTAAGAGGGAACGGTGTCGGTGAGCGCGCCTCTCAAGTCGGTGATATATTCCGCGCTTATAAAGTGTCCGTTTCCGTAAACGTTGTTTTCAAACTCGAATCCAACGTACACTTCGGGTTGTTCGAGTCCGAGGTTGGAGTAGTATTTATAGTCTGCCGTCGTCTTGATTTTCTTGACGTGGGAGAGCAGTTTTTGCGTCATTTGGGCATCGTCGTATTTGGCGTTTCCCTCGTCGTCGGTGAGTTTTTCGCCAAGGTATATATCATTGGCAAGTACGACTTGCTTTTTAAGAGCGGTTGCCGCCTTCAATTCTTCGTAGTTTTTGACGTATACGCCGTCAACCGCGTTGAAAGCGAAAGAGGTCGGTTTGACGTTGAATCGAGAACCGAATTTCCAATTTGCCGTCACCGTAACTTCGCCTGTGCCTTTGACGATGAGTTTCACGCCGCTTTCGTCGGCTCTGATTTCGAGAATAGAGTTGTTTGACGAGGTAAATTCGACGTTGTCGTAGGGATATGCGATTTCCTCTTGCGCATGGCCTTTGCCCAGCACGTTGTTGAAGAGTTTTGTCGTGTATTCCGTCTTGACGATTTCACCGTTCGAGAAAGTCTGATTTGCTATTGCGAGATTTCCGAGTCCGTGCGAGGCGGCGGTTTCGTTGAATATGAGGGAGGTGTAGATTTTTGTTACGACGAGTTTGCGCTTTATCACGCCCTCGGTTTGCGTTGCGCCGCGCTTTTTCCAGGAAATCAAAAGTTCGGTTTCACCGTCTTTGACGGCTTGGATATAGCAGTACTCGTTGGATTGCTCGGTTATCGTCGCAAACGAGGGGTCCGCGATTTCCCAAACGTATTCGAGATCGGCAAACGGCTCGGACGAAACCGTGAATTTGGTCGTCATTTCGTCAAGAAGCACGAGGTCGTCGTTGCCGTCGGCATTGCCGAAGGAGTTGACTGAAAACGCGTGGTCGGCAAACGAAACGTAGAGGAAATATCTTTGCGAGTTTATCGTCACCCAATACAGTTTGTCGGTTGTGCTCGCGACGGGATTTTCAAGTTCTACGTCGATTGCGTATGCGCTGTCGCTGACGCTCGATAGTTTTCTTGCCTCGAACGAAAGTTTTTCGCCAACGCCTGCAAAATCGATATCGCTTTGCGATATACCCTTGCAGTCCACGAAGAAAGTGAAGCGTTTCGCTCCCAAAGGCGCACTGACGATAGGTGCGTCGTTGCGGTCTTGGGATGTTTGCTGTCCGTTTATCATCACGTCGCCGGTGCGGCGGACGTTGAGTTTCAAAGTTTTGCGCGCATCGTTGCCGAAAGCGTCTATGAGATTGATTGCAACCACGGCGTCCGTTTCAAAGCGAGCGGCAATCTTTCCGCTGACTTCGTTTATGGAAATAGCGTCTTGATTGTCTGACGTATAGGTTGCCCTTACGTCCGTTGCGGTTGCGGGGTAGAAGTCGCCCGAAAGAGTGTAAACTCCTGCCGTTATATCCGCTTTGTAGTCGGTGTCGTCGCCTTTTTCAAGCGCAACGAGCGCATTGGTGCTGTCAAGAAGAACGGGATTGAAGGATAAAACTCCGCTAGAAGCGACGTTGAAGATAACGCTGTCGCTGTAACCGCCGTCTTGGCTCGTGTAGGTGAGTTTTGCAACGCCGACGTCGTGGAAGGCAAAAGAACCGTCCTCTTCGCGAGTGACGATATCGGTGTCCTCGCCCGTGTTTGCATCGGTGATTTTAAGGGAATATTTTTTGTTTTTTGCCATGACGGGCAACACTTCTACGTCGAGGTCGTCCTCAAACATCTTGTGTTCGTATTTCGCAAGGTCAAACGAGAATATTCCGTTCGCGCCCTTGTTGTTTATCACGAGTGCGTTTGCCGGAATATCGGCAGAAACGCTCGCAACCGACGTTATCGCAAACAACGCCACGAGGAATAAGAGAGGAAGAACTATTATGAGTGCAGTCACGACTTTTTTCATCTCAATCCTCCGAATCCAGATTTTCGTACGCACGCTTTAAGTGTGCAAAGAAGTATCCTGCCGCACCTGCAAGCAGGGCAAGGGGCAAGCATATCGCGATTGCGTAGTCGGCACCTTTGGGAAGAGTGGAAAACTCCTTTCCGCTTACCAACGGGCTTATGAACGACGCAAGCAATGAAAAACCTATTGCGAAACTTGCAACGAGTCCGACTGCAATAATAGTCGAAACGGTGGAGTTTGATTCTTTGATTTCACCGTCATCCGTTTTTGCAAAGTGCGGATGGTCGAGGTCAAGCCTCGTCGCAAACACGATTTGGGCAAGTGCGTAAAGAGAAGCGGCAACAAGCGTTACTGCAACGTCCGCTCCCTTTTCAAGACCGGTTGCCGCAAACACGACGCAGGCTATCAGCACGCTCGACTCTGCCACGATTGAGCAGAATGCGATTTTCGAGCCTAAAATCTGCGAGGGCGAATACGGCAAAATCTTTTGCGTCATCGACATATATCCGTCCCTTGAAATGTTGGTCGAGCAGAACGTGTTTGTGAGCGTGGAGTACAAAATCACGATAAACGTGCATATCTCGAAACTCACGTCGGTTTTTCCGACCAAACCCGTGAGCATGCTAAGCGCAATGTTTGCCGAATAATAGGCGATGACGGGCATAACCGCCGCAGTGGTGAAGTACATATAAGCGTAGTTCGGAGTGCGCATAACGAGCAAAAATTCTTTTGCAAGAAGCGAGCCGAAGCGAGTGTTTTTTGTGAATCTGACTCTATGAATATGCGTGTGCGGAACGTGAATCGAAAGCCCCGAATGCGATACTTTTATGAAAATCGCGCGTACGACGATAAGACATATTGCCGCACAAACCACCACGACCGCCGCAAGTATGCCTACGCTTGTTGCGAGATTGCGCTTGAGCATAATGTTTGCAAACAAGTTTGCGGGATAGTTGTGTCTTGTGAACGAGAGGATGAATCCCATCGTTTTGTCGTCGAAAAGAGAAGCGACTTTTCCGCTCGAAATCAGGTTTTGCGCCAATCTGAACACGAAGGAATAGAGCCAGCAGAATAGTGCCATACCGACGGTCATCACTACAAAAACGAAAATATAGTGCGAGTTGGCAAGGCGTTTGAGATAATAGTAGGGCAACACTACCGTCGATGCGATGCCGAGAGGAATTATGGGCAAAAGAAGCGCTACGACGAAGGTCATAATCCCGTTGTATGCGGTGAGGGTGTGAGTGGTGCAGAGGAAGGTGAAATTGAGCGTCGGCACGCACACGAGCGCAAGAAGCGCTTGTTTGAGATATACCGCCGTGAGTTTTGAAAGGAATATATCGCTGCCGGAAAACGGCATGGATATGAGAATGGATAAATCGCTGTTTTCAAACAGCGTGTGGCAGAGCGAGTTGATTCCGTTCAGTACGAAAATCACGACGAGTATGAAATAGCCCATCGACATGATCTCGTACTGTCTTGCAGAGATGTCGGGCACGCGGTTGATTTTGATTTGCGTGTACGTTGAAATAAATCTTGAAAAAACCAAGACGAAAATCGCAACCATCGCTCCTACGAGCAAAAACATCAGAAGAGAACTCGTAAGGTCGGGCAATTTCTTTTTTGAACTCTTGGTCGGAAACGCATCAAGCAGTTGTTTTTTCAAAAGAAGGGCGTACTTCGTCATTTTTCAATCTTTGCCGTGCGAGAGAGGAAGTACTCCTCGAGGTCAATGCCGGGATGCTCGCGCTCGAATTGCTCGAAATAGAAGTCGTCGGTCTTCACGCCGTTTTGGATGATAACCGCTCTGTCGCAGAGCTTTTGCACTGAATTTATGTTGTGAGAGGAAAACAGAATGCAATTGCCCTGACGTGCGTAGTTTTTCATAAACTCGCTCACGCGTTGAGACGTGAGGGGATCAAGACCGATCATCGGCTCGTCCAAAATCCAGAGTTTCGGATTGTGAATGAGGCTTCCCATCATGCAGATTTTTTGACGCATACCGTGGGAGTAGTCGTTGATGGTGTCAAAAATTCTGTCGCCGAGTTGGAACACCTCTTCCAGTCTGTCGAGGCGTGCTTTTCTGTCTGCAATGCTTACGCCGTATGCGTTTGCCATGAAATCGACGTATTGCATGCCTGTCAGTTTTACGAAAACGTCGTGCTTGTCGCTGACGTAGCCGAAAGTGCTTTTTGCCTTCACCGGTTCTTTTTCGATGTTGTAGCCGTTGATGAAAATTTCGCCTTTGGAATAGGGTAGTATGCCCGTGACGCACTTGAGGGTCGTAGATTTGCCTGCTCCGTTGTGTCCCAGAAGTCCGACGATTTCGCCGGGATAACAGGATACGCTCAAATTATCCACGGCGGGTTTGGGCGCGGCATGGTACTGCTTCGTGAGATTTTTGATTTCAAGGCAAGGTGAATTCGACTGTTTTGGCATTGTAAACTCTCCCCGCGTTAGTGTTTTTCGCGCCGCAATTTATACACGCACGCGCAAATAATATACGTATTTATCTATCTTTCGTATATTTTACTTCATAATAAATGTTCTATGCAACCGAAATGCATACAAATATATACCTTAAGATTGCATAAAGACAAAAAAGTCGCCAAAAACGTTGAAAAACGCCCAAATAATGGACAATTTTGACAAAATGTCTAATAAGTCGGGGGGGGTGATGTTTTTTCTGTATAAATGTACACTCGTGGTGAATATTTGTGTATAATTTACGGTCTAAATGCAATAAACAGTGAAAAAATGTTGAATGATTATAAAAAACACAAGAATATTTTTGTAAATTGCGAAACAAAAAAGTGAAAAAAGAAACGAATCCGTCAAAACTGTGGCGTAACAGATAAAGCGTTCGTTGTTTAATCGCCGCAATGCGATACCTTTCGAGATTTCCGAGTTCTAACGACAAAACATACACTTAGATGCACTGTTTTGCGGTTGCTTGCGGGCGTGCTTAACGCGATTTCGATTTTTGACAAAATTTTAAGTTTTTGCGGCTTGTTTAATGAGTTTTTAATACTCATTCTTTAATATTTAGGCATACTAACCCAAAAGGCGCGGCGACAGGGAACGCAAAATATTTCTTGTTGCATTGACTTTTTCGTATTTAATTTTTATAATATGTAGAACATAATATATGATTATTGCGGAATCGTCGCACCGCGTCGATTTCAGGAGGATAGATGAAACCAACCACAAGACGCACACTCATCATCGTCGGCGTGATACTTCTCGTCATCATCGCGTTCGTTATCGCGTATGAACTGACAAGACCCACCGAAATAAACTATCAGGGTACGGAAGACAGTTTCGTAGAGATGCTCAAACGCGGCGAGATTCAGGCAATTTACATCGAGGGCAATTATTCTGCAAACATACAAAAGAAAGGCGACAAAGGCTATGGCTATTTCGTCAACACGCAAGGCAGAGTTGCTTTTTCCGAAGTCATCAAGGAATTTACCGCCGCAGGCTTGCTTGACGGCGTAACCGTAAGATACGACGACCCGTCCAGCGGTTCGCTTCTTTCGAGCATTCTCGTTCCGCTCATTCTTTACGCCGCGCTTTTCGGCATATTTATGGTCGTGCTGAGAAAGAGCGCGGGTGCGCAAGGTCAAGCCCTCAACTTCGGCAAGACAAAAGCAAACCAAGTGCGCGACATCAAAGTCAGATTCAACGACGTTGCGGGCGCAGAGGAAGAAAAGCAGGAATTGCAAGAAATAGTTGACTTCCTCAAACACCCCAAAAAGTATACGGATATAGGCGCGCGTATTCCGCGCGGCGTTCTTCTCGTAGGCCCTCCCGGCACGGGCAAAACGCTCTTTGCAAAGGCGGTTGCGGGCGAGGCGAACGTGCCGTTCTTCTCCATAAGCGGTTCGGACTTCGTGGAAATGTTCGTAGGCGTGGGCGCGTCGAGAGTGAGAGATCTGTTCGAACAAGCGCAAAAGAATATGCCTTGCATCATCTTCATCGACGAAATCGACGCAGTGGGTCGTCAACGCGGCGCGGGGCTTGGCGGCGGCAACGACGAAAGAGAACAAACCCTCAACCAACTTCTCGTTCAAATGGACGGCTTCGAGGCAAGCAGTTCCATTATCGTTATGGCGGCGACCAACCGCGCTGATATACTTGACCCCGCTCTTATGCGTCCGGGCAGATTCGACAGACAAATTTACGTCAACGTTCCCGACGTCAAGGGCAGAGAGGAAATCTTCAAAGTTCACTCTCGCAACAAACCGCTTGCGTCCGACATCAACTTCAAGTCGCTTGCAAGGCTCACTCCCGGATTTACGGGCGCGGACATAGAGAACATTCTCAACGAATCCGCGATTTTGGCGGCGAGAGCAAACAGAAAGGTCATCACGATGAAGGACATCAGCGAGGCTGTCAACAAGGTTATGGCAGGTCCTGCAAAGAAATCCCGTCTTATCACCGAGTCCGACAAGCGTATCACCGCATATCACGAGAGCGGTCACGCAATCGTCGCAAAACGCATGAAACATTGCGATGACGTACACGAGGTGAGTATAATCCCTCGCGGTATGGCGGCAGGCTACACAATAACCCTTCCCGAAAACGACGACAACCATATGACAAAGGGCAAACTGCTCGACGACATCGCAATGATGCTCGGAGGACGCGCGGCGGAAGAGATTGTCATCAAGGACATCTCGACGGGCGCGTCGAACGACATTCAGAGAGCCACGCAACTTGCAAGACGCATGGTCACCGAGTGGGGTATGTCCGAATCTATCGGCAATATGTATCTCGGCACGAGCGAGGAAGTGTTCCTTGGCAGAGATTATCAAGCGCACCTCACTTATAGCGAGGAAGTTGCGGCAAAGATCGACGAGGAAGTCAAAACCATCATCGATAAGCAATATCAGGTCGCATTGAATATATTGAAAGAAAATCGCTCTATTATGGACGCGATGGTTAAGGCTCTTTACGAGAAGGAAACCATCTACGAAGACGAAATCAACGCTTTGTTCGGTCAAGAGTCGAGCGGTGAGAGTTTGTTCTCGTCCAAGATAAACAGACCCGAGGGCAATGAAAACGGCGAATCCGCAGATAAAGCAACTTCCGAAAATAAGGATAAAGACGCCGAATAATCAAGGGGAAATATGAAAATTTCCGAAACAAAAAAGTGCGATTTGCAAGTCATTATGCAAAAAGACCCTGCCGCCACGAGCAGTAGGATTGTAAGACGAACGTACACAGGGTATAAAGCCCTGTGTGCTTATCGTTATGCGCACAAGTTGTGGCTCAAAGGCATGAAGTCGCTCGCCCTTTACGTTTCTTTCAAGGCAAAGGAAAAGACGGGCATAGACATTCACCCCGCCGCGACGATAGGAATCGGAATATTCATCGACCACGGCGTGGGACTCGTCATAGGCGAAACCGCCGAAATAGGCGACAACTGCGTGCTTTATCAAGGAGTAACGCTGGGCGGCACGGGCAAGGACGCGGGCAAGCGTCATCCCACGCTCGACGAGGGCGTTATGGTGTCGGCGGGCGCAAAGGTTTTAGGTCCGGTACATATCGGCGCGCACAGCAAAATCGGCGCGGGAAGCGTGGTGCTCAAAGACGTTCCGCCGTACTCGACCGTAGTCGGCGTTCCCGGCAGAGTGGTCAAGCAAGACGGCAAGCGAATCGCGGATATGGACCAGATTCTTCTTCCCGACCCCATTATGGAAGAATTTTTGAGGCTCAACAAGCGTGTTTACGAACTCGAAAAGGCACTCGACGTGCGCTCTTGCAGATATTCCATAACCGTCGACGAGGACAATGTTCTTCCGTCCGAAGTCGAGGAAATCGAGTCGCAATTCGAGCAAAACAAATCTCAGGCGGACAAACCGCAGAAATAAAAGGACAAAGTTCCGTATGAAAATTTACAATACGCTAACGAGAAAAAAAGAGGACTTTTCGCCCATTCACGAAGGTCAAATCAATATGTACGCGTGCGGAATCACGGTTTCGGGCGAGGCGCACATCGGCCACGCTTATCAAGCCCTCATTTACGATATAATACGCAAGTATTTCGAGAAAATCGGCTACAAAGTCAACTACGCTCGCAACTATACGGACGTTGACGACAAGATTATCGCAAAGTCCCAAGAAACGGGCATACCGCCTCTCGAATACGCAAGTATGATGATCGACCGCATAGACAAACTTATGCGCAAATTCGAGGTTGACGACCCCACGATTTGGCTCAAAGCGACTTGCAACATCGACAATATCATAGACTTCGTGTCCAAACTCATAGAAAAGGGCCACGCCTACGCAACCGACAGAGGCGACGTGTATTTTTCCGTCGAAAGTTTTCCCGGCTACGGTAAACTCAGCGGCAGAAGGCTCGAAGACGCTTACGAGAGCGTGCGTATCGAAAACGAGGAAAACAAGCGCAATCCTCTCGACTTTGCGCTTTGGAAGTCGGCAAAGGAAGGCGAAATATACTGGGAATCGCCGTGGGGTAAGGGCAGACCCGGTTGGCACATCGAATGTTCGGCTATGAACAGAGCGGCGTTCGGCGATCAAATCGACATTCACGGCGGCGGCAGAGATCTCATCTTCCCCCACCACGAAAACGAGATTGCGCAAACCGAATCGCTCACGGGCAAGCAGTTTGCAAAATACTGGATTCACAACGGACTTATCAAGGTCAACGGACAGAAGATGAGCAAGTCGCTCGGCAACAGTTTGCTTCTTTCCGACCTTCTCGACGAGTACAAACCCGAAACGATAAAGTACGCGCTTTTGCAGACGAATTACAGAGGCGACATCAATATCACCGACGAACTTTTCCCCGACGCGGACAAGCATATGTACGATTTTTACAAGGTGCTTGACGAGGTGAACGAAAGCGGACTTTCGAGCGACAAGCAAAGCAAGTGGATTGACGACGGATTCAATCGCGCAATGGACGACGACTTCAACACGGCAAAGGCGCTTGCGGATTTGTTCGGCATATTCAAGGGTATAAGAGCGAAGTTGAGAGCGGGCGATTCCGACGCGGTTGCGGACGCAAAACAGGTTGTGAAAACCTACGATTTGCTCGGACTTTTCAGAAGCAATCCCAAAGACTTCATCGCATACTACGAGCAAAAGCAAAAAGCCAAAGAGGGTGCCGTACCCAAGGAAGTTCTCGACCTCGTTGAGCAACGCAAGGTTGCCAAAGCCAACAAAGACTGGGCAAGCGCGGACGCAATAAGAGCAAAAATAAACGAGCTCGGCTACGTCGTCAAAGACACCAAAGACGGCTCGTTTGCGGAAAAGGCATAAAATGTATATAAAACACAAAAACAAGGTTTATATTTGCAAAACAATGCGATAAAAACCTTGTTTTGCAATATAAAAGCAAAATACACGAATCTATTTACACGGGGAAGGACATATGAAACGACGCATATTTACGGCTCTCGATAATCTTGCCAAAAGAGATGTTTTCGACCAAAAATACGCGCAACTCGAAAAAAGGCGAGAGGAATTAGACAAGAAAATCAAGCGCGAGGAAAGAGAGGCAAAACTCGTGCTTGCCAAAGAGAACGTTGCCAACATCACGGCAAAAGCAAAGAAGCACGCCAAAAAACAAGCGAAGAAAGCCGCTTACGACGCAAAGTACCTTTACGTTGCGGGCGGACACGCAAAGAACGAGTTTTTGGGCTGGCTCACCATTTTCAGTTTCCGTCGCTCGCACAAGGTCAAAACAACGAGGTTTTTGAGATACGACCAAAACGACAAACGCCTTTATCTCGACGTATACGAGAGAAAGGATAGGGACAGAAGCAAAAAAGCGCGCGTGTTTATCTACATTCACGGCGGCGGCTGGATAGGCGGACTTCCCGAAACAAGAGAGGCTTACACCACCAAACTTTGCGAGAAAACGGGGTATTTCGTGGCAAGTCTGTATTACGGCGACGCGCCCTTTTACGGTCATCCCGAGATGATTCAAAACGTGTACAAAGCGTTTGCTTGGCTCAAGGACCACGCCGACGAGTATAACATAGATATGGACCACATATTCGTGGGAGGCGAGAGCGCAGGCGCGCATTTGAGCAGTATGGCGGGCGCGATAAGCACCAATCCCGAATATGCTGCGCACTTTGACCTTGACGAACGCTCGAAAGACCAAAAAATATCCGCGCTTATGCTCAACTGCGGCGTGTACGACTTCCCAAAAGCCGTGCATACGGGCTTCAAAAACATAGGCATTTACACTCAATCCTATTGCAAAGGTACGCCCGTCGAGGAATGTAGCGAGGAACTTCAAAAAGAGGTTTCGCCCATCAACTGGGTGACGGAAAACTTCCCGCCGACTTTTGCAATCTCGGCAGAGAACGACAAACTTGCGGTGCTTACGTTCGACCTCGTGAAGAAGTTTCAGCAACTCGGCGTTGCGTACGAGCACTATCACGGCGAGGGTAAATGGGCGGTGCACGCATTCGCGGTCGCGCAATTCCTCAAAATATCCAAAGAGGCAATGAAGCGTACAATCGCATTCCTCAACTATTTCGAGATTGAGTGAAAAGAAAACGATTAAGCAAAACGAAAACAATTAAGTCATATTATTGATTCAAATATAAATATAAAAAAACAAGGCTTATACGATAATTAAAAGCACAAAAAAAAGCACGAAAATCGTGCTTTTTTTGCTATTTTTTATGCGGTTTTTCACATCTTGCCCGTGCTACCGAAGCCGCCTTGTCCGCGGTCGCTGTCGGTTAAGTTTTCCACTTCTTCAAAGTCTGCGACAAAGCAGGGCGCAATCACAAGTTGCGCAATGCGTTCTTTATCCTCAATGGTTTGCGGCTCGTCCGAGTGGTTGTGCAAAGATACGATAATTTCGCCTCTGTAATCGCAGTCGATAACGCCCACTTTGTTTGCAGGCGCAAGCGAGCGTTTGCTTGCAAGTCCGCTTCGGGCGTACACGAGTCCGACAAGTCCGTCGGGAATCTCGATTGCAATGCCCGTGTGTACAAACACTGTTTGATGAGGCTGAACGGTGACCGCTTTCCCTTCGCAAGCGTACAAGTCCGCCCCTGCGGAAAACTGCGTGCCGTATTTGGGTATTATTGCGTTTTTATTCAGTTTTTTGAGTTTTACGGATATGTGTTGCATAGTTCCTCCGAAAGTTTTGTGTGCTTTGGATTATGTTTTGATTGTAAACAAAACGGACGGATTTGTAAAGAAAGATAAGGAAAAACAACAAAACGGCATTAATAAAAATTATGTAATAATACGGCAGCATTGAGATGAAGAGCGCGAAAAAGCCATTCGAGAGGCAATCATAACGCATATCTTAAAAAACGCGATAAATCAATGCATAACAAGAAAGCACCTCGAGGGGCGCAAACCCAACGTACAAAGCGTACGTGATTTGCGAAACGCGGGGTGCTGCCGAAGTTAGGCGCGATTTAGCGCGTTTTTTATTCCCATTCAATGGTCGCAGGGGGTTTCCCCGTCACATCATAGCAAACGCGGCTTATACCTTTCACTTCGTTGACAATGCGCGACGCCATTTTTGTGAGCAAGTCGTAGGGCAGGCGAGTGTATTCCGCCGTCATAAAGTCGGACGTGGTGACCGCTCTTATCACGACGACGTAGCCGTAGTTGCGGTAGTCGCCGATTACGCCGACGGATTTCGTGTCGGTGATGACTGCAAAATACTGGTCAGATTTGATTCCGCTTGCAGCGATTTCTTCACGCACGATTGCGTCCGCGTCGCGCAAGACGTCGAGTTTCTCTTTGGTTATTTCGCCGATAGTGCGGATTGAAAGTCCCGGGCCGGGGAAGGGTTGACGATTGACGAGATAGTCGGGCAAACCGAGTTTTTTGCCGATTATGCGCACTTCGTCTTTGAAAAGCCCGCGCAAGGGTTCGACAAGACCGACAAAAGGCATATTTTTGGGCAATCCGCCTACGTTGTGGTGGCTCTTGATGTTTGCCGAGTTGTTTGCGCCCGATTCGATGACGTCGGGATAAATCGTGCCTTGCGCAAGGAAGTCGTATCCCTTTTGCGCGTTTGCGACTTCCGCAAACGTCTTGACAAATTCCTCGCCGATAATCTTTCTTTTGCTTTCGGGGTCGGTTACGCCCGCGATTTCGGAAAGGAATTTCTCGCTTGCGTCCACAACTTCGAGTTTGAGGGGAAGGGGCGCAAACGCTTCTTTGATTTGTTTGGTTTCGTCCTTGCGCATAAAGCCGTGGTCGACGTACACGCACAGAAGTTGGTCGGGAATGGCTTTGCTTATGAGAGCCGCCACGACCGAACTGTCAACGCCGCCCGAAAGGCCGAGAAGAACTTTTCTGTCGCCGACTTTTTCGCGTATGAGTTTGATTTGGGTGTCGATATAGTCGTCAAGCGAGTAGTCGCGCTTTGCGCCGCACACGTTTATGACGAAGTTTTCAAGCACCTTGTTTCCGTTGAGCGAACGCTCGACTTCGGGGTGGAATTGCACGCCGTAAATATGCTTTTGCTCGTTTGCGATTGCCGCGCACGGACAATCCGACGTGGTTGCCACAACCTTGAATCCGTCGGGAACTTGCGCAACGTAGTCGGTGTGGCTCATAAGCATTTCTTCCTCGCCCGAAAGGCCGTCAAAAATCGCGCAGTCGCCGATGAAAACTTTCGTTTGACCATACTCGCGCACCGTGCCTTCCTTTACGACTCCGCCGAAAGAGTGGGCGATGTACTGCATACCGTAGCATATGCCCAAAACTGGCACGCCCAGATCGAACACGGCTTTCGAGCAACGCGGCGAATTTTCGAGATAAACGCTGTTAGGTCCGCCCGTAAAGATTATGCCGATAGGGTTGATTTCTTTGAGTTTTTCCTCTGAAATGCAAGACGGCTCGACGACGGAATACACGTTCATTCTGCGCACCGAGCGCGCGATGAGTTCCTTGTATTGTCCGCCGAAATCCAGAACGAGAATGGTTTGGTTTTTCATATGTTCTCCTACAAAGGTTAATTCGATATGTATATACAAAAGTTTTGCTGACGTATATAAAAAATTATATCTAATTCTTTGCCCAAAGAAAAGCGGATTGTCAAAAAAACGGAATTAATAAATAATAAATGTCGCGCGTATTTGTCGACCGAAACAAACGACGATTTGCTAAATATGGCGCAATCGACGGTTTATATTGAAAAAAGAGCGTGATAAACGCTCTTTTATGCCAATATCGCATCGTTTTGAATTAATGTTTTTGTTCTTTTGCGGATTTGACGAACGCGCTGAAAATCGGGTTGGCGACTTCGGGACGAGAGGTAAATTCGGGGTGGAATTGTACGCCCACGAAGAAGGGGTGGTCTTTGACTTCCACAGTTTCGACAATGTGTCCGTCGGGGGACGTGCCGCTTATCACCAGACCGCCTTTTTCAAAATCGGCAAGGTAGTCCGAATTGAACTCGTATCTGTGGCGGTGGCGTTCTTCGATGACGTCCCGATTTGCATACGCTTCTTTGATTTTCGTGCCGTCTTTGAGAGCGCAGGGGTATGCGCCGAGTCGCATAGTGCCGCCGATTTTTTTGCCTTTCTTGTCGGGAAGTATGTCGATGACGTGGCTGCCGCTTTCTGAAAATTCGCCGCTTGTCGCGTCCTTGATTCCGAGTACGTCGCGAGCGTATTCTATGACGGTGACTTGCATACCGAGGCAAATTCCGAGATAGGGGATTTTGTTTTCGCGCGCGTACTTGCAAGCGCAAATCATACCCTCGACGCCTCGCGTGCCGAAGCCGCCCGGGATTATGATTCCGTCCGCGTCTTTGAGTTTTTCGGCAACGTTTTTGTCCGTGAGCGTTTCGCTGTCAATCCATTTGAGGTCTATGCCCGTTTTGTTCGCGCCGCCTGCGTGCTTGATTGCTTCGACGAGCGAAATGTACGAGTCGCGCAAGGAAACGTATTTACCCACGATTGCTATTTTCGTTTTGACAGACGTGATTTTGAGGTCGGCGACTTTTTCTTTCCACTCGGTGAGGTCGCACTTGTTTTTGAGCGAGAGAGCCTTGCTTATCGCCTTGTAAAGTCCGTTGCGATTGAGCATTGCGGGGGCGTCGTAAAGGCATTTTACGGTTGTGCTCGGCACGACGGCTTGTTCGTCGATAGAGCAGAAAAGCGAAATCTTTTTGATGATTTCTTCGGGCGGTTTTTTGTCCGAGCGCGCCACGACTACGTCGGGGAATATGCCGAAGCGTTGCAGTTCGCGCACGGAATGTTGCACGGGTTTTGACTTAAATTCGTCCGAGCAAGCCATATAAAGAAGCAGACAGACGTGTACGAACGCGCAGTTTTCTCTGCCTACGTCGAGGCTGAACTGGCGCAAGGCTTCGAGGTAGGGTTGGCTTTCGATGTCGCCCACCGTTCCGCCTATCTCGGTGATAAGAATGTCCGCGCCCGTCTCGTTTGCGGTGTCGAGAATGTGCTGTTTTATCTCGTTGGTGACGTGCGGAATGATTTGCACGGTTTTGCCGCCGTACTCGCCGTTTCTTTCCTTGTTGAGAACGTTTTGGTACACTTTGCCGCTCGTGAGGGTGGAACTCTTGGTGAGGTTCTCGTTTATAAACCTTTCGTAGTGTCCGAGGTCGAGGTCGGTTTCCGCGCCGTCGCGGGTTACGAACACCTCGCCGTGCTGGGTGGGGTTAAGCGTACCCGGGTCGATGTTCATATAGGGGTCGAATTTTTCGATATACACGCTGTATCCCGCCGACTTCAAAAGTCTGCCGAGCGACGCTGCGACGATACCTTTGCCGAGTCCCGAAACGACTCCGCCCGTTACGAAAATGTACTTGCTCATATGTGTGCCTCCGTGTGAATATTTGTGCTTATGTGTGCGATTTTGCGTTTTTTAAGGTTGTTTTTGCCTCAAAAAAACAAAAAAAAGGCGTTTTTTTTTAGCAACTTTCGTTTGCCAAAAAGAAAAACGCCTTTTCAGGTCCTTTTTTATTCGTTTCCCGTCCTTTGAAACAAGCCTCGATTTCTGCCGAGCGACGATTTGAAACGCCGTCCGCTTTTTCAAAAAACAGTTGTAATAATATCATATTTTCGTCGTATGTCAACGACTTTTTCGCAACTTTTTTCAAAAAAATTTCGCCGTATATTTTTATATGTATACGCGTGCGGTTTATGTTTTTACAATATTGTGAAAATTATAACAAAAACAGAATATAAACCGCATTTGAGGTATTGACACGCACTTTACGGAAATGTATAATTTAATCATCCTAAAAAAAATCATAAAGGAGAAAATTTATGAAAAAACTTGTAGCATTCATACTTTGTATGGCACTCGTTATCACTTGCGTCGCTTGCTTCGCGGCTTGCAACCCCAAAGAAGATGATAATAACAACAATGCAATGAAAGTTGCAATGATAACGGACTAAGGCGATATCACCGACCAATCATTCAACCAAACGACTTACGAAGCGTGCAAAGCGTTCAGCGAAGCAAACAACCTCGGCTTCAAATACTTCAAGCCCGCAGGCGACAGCACCGAAGCACGTGTTGCATCCGTCGAACAAGCAATCCAAGAAGGTTACAACGTTGTCGTTATGCCCGGTTACGCATTCGGTGAAACGGTAGTCGAAGTTGCCGGAACCAACCCCGACGTTACGTTCGTAGCACTCGACGTCGCACAAGGCGACCTCGGCGCAAACTACAAAGTTCCCGCAAACGTTGCAACGTTTGTTTACAGAGAGGAAATTTCCGGCTTTATGGCAGGTTATGCTGCCGTTAAAGAAGGCTACAAGAAACTCGGTTTCCTCGGTGGTATGGCAGTTCCGGCAGTCGTTCGTTTCGGTTACGGTTTCGTTCAAGGCGTGAATGCAGCGGCAGTTGAAATGAACATCGCTGATCAAGTTTCCGTAAACTACGTCTACGGTGGCAAATTCAAAGGCACCCCCGAAATCACTGCGGCTATGGACGCTTGGTACGGCAACGGCACCGAAGTTGTCTTTGCTTGCGGCGGCGGCATCTTCACATCTGCTTGCGAAGCGGCAACCAAGAAAGGCATCAACGGCAAGGTTATCGGCGTTGACTCTGACCAAAGTTACGTTATCAACAAGAACTATGGCGAAGGCGTTTGCGTCACCTCTGCAATGAAAGGTCTTGCACCCACCGTTAATACCATTCTCACGGCAATCAAAGACGGCAACTGGAAAAACTATTCCGGCACGATCTCCAATATGGGTATGGTTTCCGGCACAGACGCTTCTTTGAACTATGTTCAACTTCCGACCGCAACGTGGTCTATGACCAACTTCACGAAAGCAGACTATGCAACGCTCGTCAGCAAGATTTTCGACGGAACTATCACGATTTCCAGCGATACGTCCGCAATGCCCACGACCACAGTTAAGGTCACGACACAAGGCAACATTCACTAATCTTTCCGGAGTGATAAAAAAAGAAGGCGAAAGCCTTCTTTTTTTATGCTCTTTTTTCAAAAAAATGCAAATGCGAGCAAAAAGAATTTTTTTATCGCTCTTGATATTGATAAATATATATAGTATAATTTTTCTATACATTTTATAAAAGAATAGCCCGAACAAACAAGACTTTTGATTTTTGCTTTTTTGAAACAGCGTTCGAGAGGGGGATTCTTTGTAAGAAGGAAATTATGGCAAAACGAAAAAACGACACCGAAAACACGTCAGTCATTCAGAATGATGCGATAACCGAAGCGGAAGATGCAAGCCCCTCAAGAGAGCAGGCAACCGACGTTTCGGAAAACATACAAACTGAATTTGCGGACAATTCGAGCGCGCAAGACGATTTCGTCATCGAAATGCGCCACATCACGAAAGAATTTCCGGGCATCATAGCAAACGACGACATCACATTGCAACTCAAACGCGGCGAAATACACGCGCTTTTTGGGTGAAAACGGCGCGGGCAAATCTACGCTTATGTCCGTTCTTTTCGGATTGTATCAACCCGAAAAGGGCGAGATTTTGAAAGACGGAAAAGTCGTCAAAATCAACAGCCCGAACGACGCAACCGCTCTGGGCATAGGAATGGTGCATCAACACTTCAAACTCGTCGAGGTGTTCAGCGTCCTCGACAACATCATTTTGGGCGCGGAACCGAACAAGGCAGGATTTCTCACAAAGAAAGAAGCGCGTACGAAAGTTGTTGAGTTGAGCGAGAAGTACGGGCTTAAAATCGACCCCGACGCAATCATCGAGGACATCACCGTCGGTATGCAACAGCGCACCGAAATTTTGAAAATGCTTTATCGCGACAACGAGATTCTCATTTTCGACGAACCGACCGCGGTTTTGACCCCTCAGGAAATAGACGAACTTATGCAGATTATGCGCAATCTCGCCGCCGAGGGAAAATCCATTCTTTTCATCACTCACAAACTCAACGAAATTATGGCGGTTGCCGACCGTTGCACCGTTTTGCGTAAGGGTAAATATATCGGCACGGTAAACGTTGCGGACACCACAAAAGAAGAACTTTCAAAGATGATGGTCGGCCGCGACGTCAAATTTGCCGTAGACAAGGACGATGCGAATCCGCAAGGCGAGATTCTCAAAGTCGAAAATCTTTGCGTTGAGAGTAAAATTCACAAAAAACTTGCGGTCAAAGACATTTCTTTCACCGTACACGCGGGCGAAATCGTTTGTATCGCGGGTATCGACGGAAACGGACAGACCGAACTTGTATACGGACTTACGGGTCTTGAAAAACTCGCACCCAACGTCGAAGAAACGCCGGAGAGAAAAATAGACGTTCCCGTTTGGACAAAACTCAAAGACGTCGAAAAACCCGAAAGAGCAAAACTCTTTTTCAAGCAAGTCGGCGAATTTATCAAATATTTCTTCGTTAAACTCGGCTTCAAGATTTGGGACGGACTGAAAAAGTTTGGAGAGGGCGTTGCGTCCAAATGCGTTGCGCTTCGGAATAAACTTGTCTTCGTATTCGACAAGAAAAAGAGAGAGAGTATCGACGTAAACGCGGACGTCAAGGGCAGAGTGTATCTTATGGGACAAGACATAACGAAGGCTTCCATAAGAAAGCGCAGTAAGACGGGTATGAGTCACATTCCCGAAGACAGACACAAACACGGTCTGGTTCTCGACTATACGCTCGAACAAAATATGGTGCTTCAACGTTACTGGGAAAAGGACTTCCAAACGGCAGGATTTATCAAAAAGAAGGCCGTGCGCAAGTACTCGGACGAACTTATCGAGCAATACGACGTAAGAAGCGGTCAAGGCTCTATCACCAAAGCGCGCAGCATGTCGGGCGGAAACCAGCAAAAGGCAATCGTCGCAAGAGAACTCGACAGACCGCACAAATTGCTTATTGCCGTTCAGCCTACCAGAGGCTTGGACGTCGGCGCAATCGAGTATATCCACTCGCAAATCGTCAAAGACAGAGATAACGGCGCGGGCGTGCTTCTCGTTTCGTTGGAACTCGACGAAGTTATGAACCTCAGCGACAGAATTTTGGTTATGTACGAGGGCGAAATCGTCGGCGAACTCGACCCCAAGAAGACAACCGTGCAAGAACTCGGCTTGTATATGGCGGGTGCAAAGCGTGACGCAAAGGAGAACAACAATGAAGAAAATTGATTCCGCAAAAGTGAAAGACTGGTTCAAAGGCTTGTTTGTTTCTACCCCCGACAGCGAAGCGAAACTTTTGACCGTCGCAAAAAAGGACGGCACGCAAACGGTCATTTCGTCGATTCTTTGCGCATTGCTCGGCATATTTATAGGTTATTTGATTCTCGTTTGCATCAACGCAGAACACGCGGGCGAGGCTATGAGAACCATATTGAGCAACTTCGGCTTTTACAAATCGCCCGAAAAGAAACTGTATTATTTCGGCTCAACCATAGTCAAAGCCGCGCCGCTTATTATGTGCGGACTCTCGGTTATGTTCGCATACAAAGCGGGTCTTTTCAACATCGGCGTCGGCGGACAATACTGCGTGGGCATTTGTTTTTCGCTTTATGCCGCGCTCGTATGGCAGCTTCCTTGGTATGCTTGCATTTTGATTGCCGGTATTATGGGCGCGCTCTGGGGCGCGATTTCGGGTATCTTCAAAGCATTGTTCAACGTCAACGAAGTCATCGCTTGCATTATGACAAACTGGATAGGTCTTTATATGACAAACATCTTGTTGAGCGACGAAAGAGCAATGAATCCGACCCTTTCCGAAACGCACAAATTGGCGTCGAATGCACCGCAAGCGTTGATTCCTTCGGGCGGTTTGAGCGAACTTTTCAACAATAATAAATACGTTACCATTGCGGTTATATTTACGCTCGTAATCGCAGTCGTGATTCTCGTGGTGATGAATTTCACAACGTTCGGTTACGAACTCAAAGCAACGGGTCACAATAAATTCGCCGCAAAATACGCAGGCATGAAAGACAAACGCAACATCATCGTCACTATGGCGATTGCAGGTGCTTTGGCAGGTCTCGGCGCGGCGTTCTTCTATCTTACCGGAATCGAACAGTACAAAACGTCGAGTTCCGTTCCCGCAATGGGATTCAACGGAATCGCCGTTGCGTTCCTCGGCGGTTTGAATCCTATCGGCGTTGTATTTGCAGGATATTTCGTGCAACATATAACGCTCGGCGGCGCAAGAATAGACACGACGTATTACAACCCACAAGTTGCGGATTTGATGATTGCAATCATCATTTATTTGTGCGCGTTCGTGTTGTTCTTCAAACAATTTATGAACAAATCCCTCGGCAAAATTACCGACAAGTTGAACAAAACTAAAGTGGTTATGTCAACGCCTAACGGTGAAGAAGTCGAAACCCCGACAGCACAAGACGCGGCTCAAACAGACGATACTACGGTGGAAGAAAACGAAAAAACACCCGAAGAAGAAATAATCGACGACGTAAACAAAGAAATCGAGGAGATAACTCCGCCAAACGTCGAAGAAAATACGCACAAGGGGGATGAAACGAAATGACGTTACTTGCTCAATACACATTGATTTATGCAGCGGTTCTCATTCTTGTTGCACTCGGCGGTATGTTTTCCGAGCGTTCGGGCGTTATCAACATCGGACTCGAGGGCATAATGGTTTTCGGCGCGATGGGCGGCGCAATGACGATGGTCTTGCTTCCCGAAAACACCGCACCCGCACTCATTATAATTTTGGTTTTGCTCATCAGCGCGCTGATAGGTATGCTATCATCGCTATTGCTTGCGGTTGCGTGCATAAACTTCAAGGCAGACCAAACCCTTGCGGGTACGGCACTCAATATGCTTGCCACCGCAACGGCAACCGTTCTCATCAAAGCGTTCAACACAAAGCGCAGCAACGGCACAAACTTCTCTGCGATTTTGGACTACATCGAACCGAGAAAAGCGTTTTTGTTCAAAATAGGCGACCTCGAAGTCAGTTGGTTTATCGTCGTGGCAATCGTAATCCTCATTATATCCACGATTGTGTTGTACAAAACCAAATTCGGTCTTCGTTTGCGTGCTTGCGGCGAACATCCGCAGGCGGCGGGAAGCGTCGGTATCAACGTTTACGCTATGCGTTATTCCGGCGTTATCATTTCGGGTGCGCTCGGCGGTCTCGGCGGAATCATCTATATCGCGGCGGCAACTTCGACGTGGCACTTCGACAGCGGCGTCGCTGGCGCGGGATTCCTTGCTCTTGCAGTTATGATTTTCGGACAATGGAAGCCGATAAGAATCGCTCTTGCGGCATTGCTGTTCGGTTTGTTCAGGGCGTTGTCAAACGTTTATATCGGCATCGACTGGCTCGCCAATTTGCAAATCAACGGCACAATCTACAATATGCTTCCGTACATCGTGTCGCTCATTGTTCTCGCGTTCACATCGAAGAAGTCCAGAGCACCTAAAGCGGAAGGTATCCCGTACGACAAGGGTATGAGATAACCCGAAGTTTTGCGACAGTGCAAGGCAATCGAGCACAAACGCAAAACGAAGGCAAAACACAGCCGCAAAATAAAAAACTCGCAACGATAAGATAAATTAGATTTATCGTTCAAGGCAAGAAAAATCCCGTCGCAATGCGACGGGATTCGTTTTGTCTTTTGTATATCCGTTATTTAACTTTCGCGTATCTAATTGTGTTTTCTTTTGTGCAAAAGCGATTATTTAACCAAATCGATGAGAGCAAGTGCGCGCTTCAATGCGAGTTTGCTGTTGACCTTGAATTGGAAGGGAACTTCTTCGTACACTTTCTTGTGACCGGTGGAAGTGTGGGGGGTGCGACCGTCGTTAAACTCCTCCGCGTCGGGGTCGAGAGGAAGGTTTACGCGCAACGATGCGCCGATAATCGTGATCTTTGCCACGATGTCGCCTTCGCGTCTGTATGTATCGCATTGTTTGCTGATTCTGCTCTTGATCTTCGGCGTGCCTTTTGCCGTCGTGGTGAGCGCTTCTTTGAGGATCGCGTAACGCTCTTTGATTATGTCGTCCGCAAGCGCGTACTTCTCGGCAAAAGTGAGGCTCTTGCGCGCCGCTTTCTTTGCCAAAACCTTGTCATAATCGAACTTTTTGCCCAAAGACGAGTGAAGATCCGTTACGTCTTCTTCGGGGGTTGCGATTTGAGCGTGGCGTTCACCTGCTTTTGCGGGCAGAATCTGAGGCTTGTTCATTTCCTCAAAAGCCGTTGCGCAAGGCATAGCGACGTTCTTGTCGCAGAAAACGCAGTAATCGTATGCGCCACACATATCGCGGTGATTTGCTACGCTGTCATTCCATTTTTGCTCGTCAAGTTTTGCCTGCAATGCAATCTTATCCATCGTGTCCTATGCTCCGTATATGTTATTATCGTTGAAATCTACAAAGCGGTCAAACCGCATTCTCCAATCCAATCGACCATATTGTACACAAATAAATCGCGTTTGGCAAACATTTTGGCATTCTATTGCGATATTTTTTTATCGCAATCTAAGTGTTATGCGGCAATTATCGCAAAATCGTGGTTCTATCGGCAGTAAAATTGCGTTTTCTGTTTTCTAACCATATATAATCATAGGATATAGTTATGGATAAGGATTTTGATTTTTTGCAAAAATATTATCGATATTTGCACCTTTTCGAGTGTTGTTTTGTTGGTTGCTTGCACGTTGAGGCGATAATTTACATCTTTCCGACTTCATTTTTACAAACATATTGCCATATATGAATGAATTACAATAAAGGGAATCAACCGCCGTGAAAGTGAAATGCGGAAGAAATATATGGCGTATTTGGGCATAAAAAAATCAGTCACTCCACGAAAGAAGTGACTGAAATCTGGCCTGCCTGAGACGATTCGAACGTCCGACAAACCCGGCTTAGGAGGCCGGTGCTCTGTCCTGCTGAGCTACAGGCAGATATTGTAAATTATAGCACGCTTTGCAAGCGTTGTAAACATGTTGACAGGATAGAAAACGGCGAAGCAACAAGGATTTTTAGATATATTTTTCAATCCGCTTGTCAAAATCGAAAATATGGGTTACAATACCTATGCTACAAAAGAGAAATGTTTAATCGAGCGGAGGACTGTTAGCAAAAAGCAAACATTTATTTTTTATCGGGGTATGGCGCAGTTTGGTAGCGCGCTTGACTGGGGGTCAAGAGGCCATGGGTTCAAGTCCCGTTACTCCGACCAAAAAACCATGCGAGTGCAAAATGCACTCGCATTTTTTATAGACAAAAGCAGACTTTGCAATGCAAAAATGTCTGTTTTTGTTTATAAAACGGCACAATTCTTGTGCCGAGTTTTTTGCATTGGTATGAGCGATAGCGAAATACCACAAACATTGAGCACGCGTTGCGTGCCGAAGTTTGTGCCGTGGAACGAGCGATAGCAAAGTACCACAAACTAAACGGCACAATGCTTGTGCCGAGTTTTTTGCATTGGTATGAGCGATAGCGAAATACCACAAAACCATATCGTTTAACTTGCGCTTGCGCAAACGTTGAAACGGATATAAAAAAACGAGCACGCGTTGCGTGCCGAAGTTTGTGCCGTGGAACGAGCGATATAGTAAATTGATTTTGTTGTATAAAAATTAATTATAAATCGACAAAAGAGTGTTATATTGATTGTGATAATCTAATTGTTTTGTTAAACGGTGCAAATACGATAAAGGCATAAGTTGGTAATATGGAAATAACGGTTGAAGAATTTGAAAAACTGAATAAAGACGAGAGAATCGTGTTCGATATTCGTCCCGAAACGGATAGGGCGTACGGGTTTATTCCCGATTCGGTGAGCGTAAGCGAGGACGAACTCAGGGTGAATCCGCCGACGGATAAGGACAAAGCCGTAATTGTGTATTGCGCAAAGGGCATACTCAGCGTGGATATTGCCGAGCAGTTTTGCGAGCAAGGGCTGAGGGCGTACAGTTTGCAGGGCGGATATTCCGAGTATTTGCGCATACAGATGCAAAAGCAAGTGGACGACGATTTTTGCAAGAAGGTTGAGCAGAGCATAACGGGCAAATTCAAAAAGGACATATTCGGCAAATTTTACAAGGCGATAAAAGAGTACCGACTAATTAAGGACGGCGACAGAATCGCGGTGTGCATATCGGGCGGAAAAGACTCGATGCTTATGGCGAAACTCTTTCAGGAATACAAGCGGCACAGCGATTTGAATTTCGACGTCAAGTATCTCGTTATGGACCCGGGGTACGCAAAGGCGAATCGAGAGATAATCGAGGAAAACGCGCGGCGGCTCAACGTGCCGATAACGGTGTTCGAAACGGACATATTCGAGTCGGTATACAACGTTGACAAATCGCCTTGCTATCTTTGCGCTCGTATGAGAAGGGGGTATCTTTACAACTTCGCAAAGCAACTCGGTTGCAACAAAATCGCACTCGGACATCACTACGACGACGTGATAGAAACCATACTTATGGGGATGTTGCACGGCGCACAGATACAAACGATGATGCCAAAACTTCACAGCACCAACTTCGAGGGAATGGAACTTATCCGCCCGTTGTATCTCGTACGAGAAGACGACATAAAGGCATGGCGTGATTACAACGGACTGCACTTTATACAATGCGCTTGCAAGTTTACAGACACTTGCACGTCTTGCAACAACGGGCAGAATCACTCGAAAAGGCAAGAAACAAAACTGCTTATTCAAGAACTCAAAAAGTCTAATCCCGACGTTGAAAAGTGCATATTCAGAAGCGTTGAAAACGTGCAACTCGACACGGTGATAGCCTACAAGAAAGACGGAATAAAGCATAGTTTTCTTGACGAATACGACAAATAACAAAATCAAAATTTTTGCATAACGCAAGGTTTAATAAAGCAAAACGCGCACTTAAAGTGCGCGTTTTGTCGTCTTGAAATAGTTTTGATTAGAGCGGCAAATTACAGCAACAGCGTTTTGTCTTCGCCCATACCCATCATACCGTCGAGAACGTACTTTTTGCCGTCCTCGTCGCGCAGATAGCCTTCGAGTTCGCCGAAAGCGACGTAGTAGTCGATGTTGACCACGAGCGCGTGCATAATCATCGGGTTCATATTGTAAACCTTGAATTTGAGGTTTACCATATCGTGTTCGTCCTTGATTATCCATTCGGAATGGTCGCAGAAGTCCTTGCTTTCGGGGCTTCTTGTGAACTTGACGGGCGGAAGTATGCTGGTTTCGCCTTCGAGCCAAAGGATATTCTCGTTATATTTTTCTTGGTCTATGGATTGATTGCGAGTGAGGTTGAAAGCGAGCCATTTTTCTTCGCCGTCAACGTTGCATTTGCCCATAGTGGTGACCCAGTCGTAGTGCGCGCGACGGGGATAGTAGCCTCTGTGGTCGTCGACGACTGCGGTGCTGTCGCTGTCGGTGAGCATTTCTTCGCCGTTGATGACAAGTCTGCCTTCTGCCTTGAAGAAGTCTTTTTGACTGTAAAGCGGACGGTTTTTGCCAAAGGGTATGCTTGCCACGCAAGGCTTGGAAAGGCGGGTGAGGGTGAAGTTATATTCGATTGTCGCTTCGCCATAATTTTCCTTGATTGCCTTGACGATGGTCTTGTCTTTTTGAGTGACGGTTATGAGGCATTTGCCCTTGTGGTTGCCTTGAAGTTCGCACTTGCCGTCTTGGAAGTTGTTGACGTACTTGACGTGCGACACGTCGGTTTTGCCTTCCGCGATTGCGCCGTTGATGAGGTTGGGCGCGATGACGGTGTCTTTGGATTTGAGGTTGGTGTCCCAGCAGTACACTTTCTTCGTGCGTTTATCGTAGAAGATGTTGAGCGTTTTGCCGAAGATACCCATATCGCAAACGACTGCGAGAAGCACGCCGTTTTTGAGGTGAACTTCGGTTGCTTCCCAAAGCGTGAGTTTGAGGCGGTTCATACATTGAGGCGCGCGAGTGGGTTTTTTGAGTTTCACAAGGTCCATTTGCTCGAACTCTTTGTCAAACGTTCCGAATGCGCAGATACCTTTTTCGTCCACCATACTTTTGGGGGTGGGGACGGCGCGTCTTTTTGGGTCGATATACTTTGAATATTGTCCCATAATCATTCTCCTTATCAATATAATATATCAATGCGAAAGCACAAATATTTCGCGGTGTTGCAAAAACACAGACTTTATTTTGTCGAAACGACGCAATAAACGCCGCGTTTTGCGATTTGTGCCGTTATTTTGCTTGCTCGTCGATTTTCTCCACGAAGTTGCAAAGGATTGCGAACGTGTTTGCGAGGCAGTCCTTGTCAACGTCCTTGGCGACGTCGAGTCTCGTATGATAATAGCGAGGAAGATTGAAGTTCATCGCCGTCACGCACACGCTCTTGAAGCCGCCTTCTGTGTATGCCGCCGCGTCCGTTGCGCCCAAAGCGACGCTTCCTTTCTTGCAAGGTATGCCTTCATCTTTGCACGCTTCGAGCCATATTTCGGTGGCTTCGGGGTCGCACTTGACAAGCCCGTTCATATCCTTGTGATTGACGAGCATATGGTCTTGCTCGCGCAAAGTGTCGAGGCAAAGTATGGTCGTGGGGCAGTCCTTAAAATCGTTCTTATGTTCTTTGACCCACGCTTTTGCGCCGCGCAATCCCGCTTCTTCGCCGCCTGCGCAAATGCAACCGACTTCGGTGTTTTCAAACTCTACGCCGTTGTCTTTGAGTGCTTTGAGAAAACTTATGCCCATAGCGCAACCCGTGAGGTTGTCCGTCGCGCCGTCCGCGATAACGCGAGGATTGAAAAGGACGTACATCAAAATCCAGAAAGGAATGAAAACGCCGCTTACGCCGAGAGCGATGAGCAGATTCGTGTCGGTAACGCGCGTGAACATACCGCTTATCACGCACGCCGCGATTGCCACGCCCGTGAAGTAGAGTATGCCGATTATCGAAATGAGGAAGTGCGCGATGAACGCTTTTCCGCCGAGATAGTAGTTGAGAGTCCATTCGTACGCCGCGTCCGCGTGTCCGCTGATGAGAACTCTGCGCTTGACTTCGCCGGTCGGCTTTTTTAGTGCCGTCATATTGAGAGATTCGCGCTTGGGGAAAAGTTTGTCCACGACTTTGCGGTAAAGCACAAATTCCAAAATCATAATTTCCATACCCACCGCAATGAAAATAAGCGAGAGCATAGGCATAAAGAACGCCGCCACGAACGCGCCGAGAATGAGGGTGACGGTGATGTAAATCCAACCCATAAACGCGAGCGTATGCACGTCGTATTTTTGAGTGGTTACGCTGTCGGCGTAGGGCGCGACTTCTTGTGCCATATAGTTTATCGCGTCTTTTTCGCCCTTGCTTCCGCAATCGCGTTTGCCGAAAGCAGAGGTGACGTGCGAGATGAAGTCAAACATATAGTTTGCGCTTTGTTGCTTGTTTTGTTTGAGTTTTTCGAGTTTCATAAATTCCCTTATATCGTGCGCTTTTGTGCGCCTTTATAATTTAATTATAAGCATATTATTGTTGAAAATCAATATACAAATGTATGATTATCGACAGGATTTTTGCCGATCGAGGAGCATTACACACGCTTTTCGGCGGTTTCGCCGTACGCTTTTGCGATACGCTCTATCATCTCGGTGTGGGTGAAAGTTTTGTGATACACGATAGTGGTTTCGCGCGTCATCGAAAGATTTTCAATGGGCAGAGCGACGAGCGAGCCTTTGCGGATTTCCTTGTAGCAAGTGCTTTTTGAAAGAATGGATACGCCCACGTCCTTTTTGACGAGGTTGCGGATGGTGGCGATACTGTCAACCTCGATTATCACGTCGAAGTTGTCGATTGATTCGCCTATGGATTCGAGCGCGGCGACGAATTTTTCGCGAGTGGACGACGAGGGAAGTCGCAAAATAAGGTGCTGTTTTTTCAGTTCCTGCAAAGAAATCGACGCTTTTTGCGCAACGGGATTTTGCGTCGAGGCGATACACACGAGCATATCAGTGTCGATTATTGTGAATCTGAAATCGGGATTGGTGGGTTTTTCCTCGATAATCGCCATATCTATCTCGAAATTTTCAAGCATAGCATAAAGATTTTTTATGGTGTCCGTAATAAACGTTATCGAAATATTATCGTTGCCGAGCGCGATTTTCGATAACGCTTCTATCATCAATCCGCTCTCTTGCGTGTGCGTAATGCCTATACGAATCTTGTAGATGTTGGTTTTCGCATTCTTGATTTTCTCTTTCATTTTCTCGCAGAGCGCGCGCATACGCTTGGCGTACAAAAGAGCGATTTCGCCTTCTTCCGAGAGGACTAATTCCCCTTTTTTGCGCAAAAATACGGGTGCGCCGAGTTCTTCTTCGAGTTTTTTGATATGGTGCGAAACGGCAGGTTGAGTAAGTCCCAAAACCTCGCCCGCCTTTGTGAAGTTCTTTGTTTCGCACACCGTTACGAAAGTTTCCAGTTTGTCGTCGAGAAGTGCCATATAATTTCCTTTATTACGATATTTTATAAACGCATAAAATATCATAATTTGACTTTATGTTATTTACAGCATAGCATATCAAAGCGAAACAAACAAGAGGCAATTTTAATTTAATTGCCAAAGAGGCGAAAATGTTGCTCGAAAACTTTTCATCTGTCGGACAAGTGATAATATCCGTTGCGGTTATGCTGCTTGCGGGATATATTATGTCGCGCGTCACAAAAAAACTCAAACTTCCCAACGTCACGGGCTATATCGTGGCGGGCATAATCATAGGTCCGTACTGCATAAACGTTATCCCGACGCAAGTCGTCGAGGGAATGAGTTTCCTTGCCGACATCGCGCTTGCGTTCATTGCGTTCAGTACGGGTGAGTTTTTCACGCTGTCCACTCTCAAAAAGAACGGCGCGAAAAACATAGTCATCACCTTGTTCGAGGCGTTGCTCGCTTCGCTCGTCGTGTTTTTGGTGATGTATTTTGCGCTCGGATTGAGCCTTGCGTTTTCAATCGTACTCGGCGCGCTCGCGGCGGCAACCGCGCCCGCTTCCACGATGATGACCATACGCCAAACCAACTCGAAGGGCGATTTCGTGGACACGCTTTTGCAAGTCGTCGCACTCGACGACGTGGTGGGACTCGTGGCGTTTTCGGTTGCCATTGCGGTTGCAACCGCTTCTATGGCAGGGGTGGTAACGTTCAAAAACGTGGCTTTGCCCGTAATATACAACGTTCTCGTACTCGTGGTGGGCGGCGCACTCGGATTTTTGCTCAAACTGCTTTTGGGCAAACATTCCACGGACAATAGGCTCATCATCGCAATCGCGGTCATATTCTCGTTTTGCGGACTGTGCGCCATTTTGGACGTATCGCCGCTTCTCGGTTGTATGGCGATGGGCACGGTGTATCGCAACGTCGCAAAGGACGACAAACTCTTTAAGCAACTCAACTATTTTTCGCCGCCGATACTGCTTTTGTTCTTCGTGCGCTCGGGCGTAAACTTCAAACTCGACGCGCTGGTAAGTTCCGGCGGCTCGGTTGCCGGCGTATCCCTTTTGCTCATAGGCGTCGTGTATTTCTTCACGAGAATCGCGGGCAAATACGCAGGCTCGTTCCTCGGCTGTCTGTGCGTCAAAAAGGACGCGAAAGTGCGCAACTGGCTGGGGCTTGCGCTCATACCGCAAGCCGGCGTGGCGATAGGTCTTGCCGCGCTCGCTTCTCGAACCATAGGCGGCGAAACGGGCAGCGCAATGGAAACGATAATCCTTGCCTCGAGCGTTCTTTACGAACTCATAGGACCGGCGTGCGCAAAACTGTCGCTGTATCTTTCTAAGTCCTATTCCAACGACATAGACGCCGTCGTTCCCGACTCACAGATAGAGCAACCCGAGCAAAAAGACGAAGTGCAACTGCTCATAGACAAAATCGCAAAAATCAGACAATCTTTGCCCGCGCCCGCGAACAGCGAGGACGAAAACGCTTTCGACGAGGCGGCGGAAGAGTATTATCTGCTCAATTCAAGACAACGCATAAAAAGATAGGGGGAAGAAAATATGAATTATATCGATCCGCTTGCAAAACTTATGGGTGAATGGTCGTGGAACGTCACGGTCTATTCAATACTTCTCAGGGTTATCGTGCCCTTTATATTCGCATTTTACGTCGGGTGCGAACGCTCGACCAAAGGTCACACCGCAGGGCTTAAAACCTTCATTTTGCTCTCGCTCGCCTCTACGTCGTGTATGATTATCGACAGGTCCTTGGGGCTTACGTTCCCGATATGCTCGGCAGGGGCGGTTATAGGCTCGGCTATGCTCGGCGGCAATTCCATACTTTTCGGCGCAAAGAACCAAATCAAAGGACTTACGACGTCGGCGTGGCTTTGGACGTGCAGCATCTTCGGCTTGCTTTTCGGCGCGGGGCTGTACACCGTCGCGCTCATTCTCGCCGCCGTATATATTGTGATTTTGCAGTTTTTCCCGACCCTCGAAAAGTATCTCAAACAACGCTCCAATCACTTCGAGTTGCACCTCGAATTGCTCAACAAAAACGACCTGCAATCCTTTATGACAACATTGAGAGAACTTGGTATGCGCATAGACGACGTGGAACTCAATTCGGCGTTTATCAATTCGGGATTGAGCGTGTACGCACTCAAACTCACCATCGAAAGCAAGGAACTCAAAAAGTACAAAACGCACGACGAAATCATCGAGGCGTTGAGAAGCATAGAGTATATACACTACGTAGAAGAAAAATAAAAAATCTAAATTATCAATTAATAATTAATAATTAATAATTGCGGGTGGGGTTTCACCCCACACCCGAAATAAAAACAATAAAAAACCAAAATAAAAAAAGCGTGATTTTTATCACGCTTTTCTCAATTTTCCGTCAAGTCCTTTTATCAAAAAACATCTTCCCACGACGCAATCAAGGCTTATCTGTCCGAATTCTCGGCAGTCGGTCGAGTGATTGCGATTGTCTCCCATACAAAATACGTAACCGTCCTCGATGTATACGTCCAAGTCGTCGTACCTTGCAAGTTCGTCTTTGTTGACGTAACTTTCGTCGAGTTGTTTGCCGTTGAGATATACGACGTTCTCGGATATAACGATATGGTCGCCGCCCACAGCGATAACCCTTTTTACGAGCGTTCTGCCCTTAAAAATTCCGCTGTCGGGGACAAAAACGACAATGTCGCCGCGATTTATCTTTGCAAGTTTGTTGAGATAGAGAGTTTCGCCGTTGTTTCGGTCGGAATCGTTCTGCGCGCCACCTCCGCCGTCGAGAGTGGGGTACATCGATATTCCGTCAACCGTGCGCGTATCAATGACGTAAAATTTGACCAAAAGCGCGCTCGCAACAGCCAAAACCACCACCAAAAGCACGATTGCAACCGAGATTGCAACGCGTTTGGAACGGCGTTTTGGTTCTTCCTGTATCGGTTCTTGTTCAAAAAGAGGAATATCTTGCATACAAAAGTATATTGCTTGCGGTTCGGATTATTTTCAAATCCACAAAAAGTTGTTGAAAACGATTCCGCTCGCGTTTTCGATCTCTATGGTTTTCACCACCGAGAACGAAGAAAGTGTGCGACCCTCCTCGCTCTTGAAGTCGGCGGATTCAAAGAGCAGTTTTTGCCAGAACTCGCCGCCTTTCAGGTTGGTGCGCGCGGTGTATTTTTTGAGGTCGGGGTAGGTGTATACGCACACGTTCAGACTGCCCGCCGTTTTCGAGTAAGCGTCGACGTGCAGTATGGCGGTGCGGCTTGTCGAGGTCATTTCCTGTATGCTTCTGCAAAGCTCGAGGTTGCCTTTTTTTGCGGATATGCCTTTTATTGCAAACGGTCCGTCCGCAACGAACAGCGTATCGTCGTCAAGTAGCACGTCGTCCGTTCTTGCCACGAATTTGCCCGGTCCCATACTTCCGTCGTAGAGGACTTTCGATATCCTCGGCGAGGTTTCAACCGCGCTCACGTCGTGTTTTGCGGGGGTAATGCTCGTGACTTTCGTGGAAATCACGTTCGAGTCGGGATATACGAGCGTTGCGTACGCAACGATGAGTTCTTCGGTGTCGTAGACGGGAACGTCGCAGACGTATTCGTGTTCGCCGACCTTTTGGCGCACGTCGAAGGATTGCCAGTATCTTTGGCGAGAGGACGGCTCGCCGTAACTTACGTACAGCGTGCGTTTGTCCGCTTTTTTGCCCGAATTGAGTTTGACGTACAACTTTCCGTCCGTCGTTTCAAAGCGCATAGACGGAACAAACGCATCCGTCGAGTTTGCAAGATGTGCGCGAAGCCACAGCACGAGCGCAGAGTATACGCTTTTCGTTATCTGCATATCGCACGAATCCGAAATTATAAGTTGTTTCACTTCGGACTTTACGAGGTCGAGCATATCGCCGATTCTGTCAACGTCGCAGTACACAGAATCGCGCGTTGCGATTGCAAGGGTGGGGCAAGTGACGAACATCGCGTACGTTTCCGCGCCGATACCCGTCGAATACGCCAGTTGCTCGTCTCCCGAAGGTATGTCGCTGCCCAAAAATCTCGCGTTGTGTTCTGCCCAGCGGTAGCCGCCGCCGTTGATTGCCGTCATCGAGCAAACGCGCTTGTCCGTGCCTGCCACGAGCCAGCAAAGTTGCGCGCCTATGCCGAATCCCAAAACGCCTATGCGCTCGCTCGAAACTATGCTTTGTTCTTGCAAAAGGCTTATCGCGCGACGCGCTATCTTCGCCCATACGAACCAAGGCGTATTGCGCGCGGTGGTTTCGATGCTGTCGAGATGATTTCCGCAATCGGGGAAGCGAGCAAAACTCAAATCGGACGGATAAGCGGTTTTGGTATCCTCGAATATGCCGCAGTAGTCGAGCGTGCAAGCGACGAATCCTTCCTCGACGAGCATACGCATTGCGGCGGACGAGTGAGGATTCTTGAAAGACGGCAACACCAAAACAGCAGGACGTGCGTCTTGCCAGCGTGCGTCGTAATAGACATTGCAACATACGCGAACGCGACCCTCTTTCGAGGTTTCCGCCGTGAAAATCTGCTTCGAGCAGACGAAATTACCCGTTGTTTGACACGAGATTATTGAGGCTTCCAAAGGCGCAATGCGCGGATCGAACCCTTCCCACACCTCGGTCGGCGTCATAAATTTGAGTTCCATACCTTGTATTATATCGCAAAAGCAAAATAATGTAAAGAAATAAAACTTTTATATCGCAGGTATACGCGCATTGCGCGAGATTTGAGTTTGCCGCCTCGTCGTTTTGCGAATCACGTTGCAAATCACGTTGCAAATTGCGTTTCGAATCGCCGCTTTGGTCGTCGTTTAAGCCGCTTCGATTTTGAGACTCTTTTAAGCGGCTGTCAACGTCGTCACTTTGATTGTCGCTTAAGTTTAATTCGTTTATGTATCCGAGTGCGCCCGCCTTTTTGTTTATACGGCAAGCGTATTCGGCGCACATCTTTTTCACGGTTTCGTCGTCTGGCAAAAGATAATCCATAAAACACCTCTACGCCAATATATGTCGATTGCGAAAATCGAGGTGCAAAGCGGCTTAGCCCGCTTCTTTTACGGTTATGGACACTTTCGGCTCGAAAGAGAGGGTGGCAAGGCAGTCTTCTTCGAGACTTCGTCCGACCGATTGATACGCTTTTGCTTGCAACGACAAAAAGTCGATGTTTTTGCTTACGGACAATTCGTACAGTTCAAAAAGCCTTTTTTCTATGTCCTCTGCAAGGGCTGCGGCGTATCGCTTTACGATGGCGTTGTCGGTGTTGACAACTTCGTCCGTCGGGATTTTCTGTACGTCGGCAAGGTCTGCCGAAAGTTTGATTTCGGCAACCACTTTGCGCCCGTGCGCCTTGATTTTGACGGATTTTTTGAGGATTTTGAACTCTATCGTGCCGTCGTCGTTTGAGGAGAAGTTCAGCGTTCCCGTCACGTCGTGGCTGTGATATAGCGCAAGAATTTCGGCGTATTCGTTTTCGATTATGCAATAGTGTTCGTTGTCAAACGCCATTGCTCGCGATATGTCGAGTTCGTACACGTCGTCCTCGCTTCCCGCTTCGGTAAGTGGCGGCGTAGCCTTTTGGGCGATTATATAGGGTATGACGTTTGCCTTGCTTCTCGACAGCGAATGCGCCAAAAAGTCCTTTGCGGTCGTGCGAATCATACCGTCCGAGCCTTCCTCGTTGACGAGAGCCTGTTGCAAAAAGAAGGGCGAACTTATGGTTGTTCCGATCCTCAGCGACAGCATTTCGGACGGCGATTTATCCCCCGTCACGATAATTGTTTGCTCGGGCAGAGCGTACATTCCCGTCAACGGATATATGAGTTGCATATGGTCGAGTTTGAAAGCCGATGTTGACAAAAACACCACGTTACAGTGCGAAAGCGATATGATTAACCCCGTTTTGCGCGCAATAACGTCCATTGCGCCCGCAATCGTGTTCCCCTTTGCGGACGTGCAGACGTAACTGGTTTGTGTCGTATCGCCGCTCGATGAGCCGACAAGCACCGCTTGCGTGCTGACCTCGAAAAGGGTAGTGGATTCATCGTAGTCTATGCCGAGTCCGAGCACCACCGCCGATTTCGACAGCGACGGCGTTTCCACCATTCTGCCGAATATAATCAGAAATACGGCGATGAGGAAAAACACAAACCATTTCGTTCGCAGAAGATATGAGGGTACGTTTAGTTTTTTCATTGCGCTTCCCCCTCGGGCGAGTTTTGCTTGAACGAATAAAGCACGCCGTCGTTCTCGCTGTCGGGTGCGTTGCTTTGTTTGCCTATCGTCGCGTACTCTGCGTCAAGGCAAGCGTACAAGCCCGAATTTTTTTTCTTTTCGACTTTCGCTACCGCGAAAAGCAAAATCGGCAAAGCGAACGCAATCGCCGTCAGAACGTAGCCCGTTACGCCGAGTGCGAAGTCGGTCACTTGTTGCAAGGACGACGAGAACAGCGCAGAGCAGATAACCGCCGACGGACACAGTATCTTTGACGGCAAAGCCGTGCCGAGCGCGCGCTCGCACGCCTGATTCGCGCCGTCGTAGAGGAAAGAGAGAGAGTAAAGCGACATCATAATGATTCCGAAAAGGTTTGTCCATTCCATTCTTCCTATTTCCAGAGAAAGTTGGTTGAAACTTGCGATGTGTATAAAGAGGTCTGACACCGTTTTGAGCGCGTTGCCGTAGAGTGCGACGCCTATAAGCACGATTAGATTCGCAATCGTCCAAGAGGAAGCGATACCGAGAGTGAGATAGGGTGCTTTTTTGTTGCGAATCCTCACGAATATAAAAGGAAACACGTCGCCGAGCCACAGACCGTAGCGCGGCATAGTCGCAAACAGCACGGACGGCTCTGTCGTAAATACGGGTAGATTGCGCCCGAAGTCCATATCCGAATCCAAAAACGCGAGATTGAGTATGACCACGGCAAGAAACAGCGGCACAAACAATTCGCAACTTCTTGCAATCGAGCGAGTGCCTTTCAAGCCGAGATACACTATGGGGAAAAGGAACAATACGTATATGAGAAAAGGTTGCGTCCCCGTGAAAAGTTCGTGGGTGAGATATGACGTGCAGTAACAAAAATAAAACACCGTCTTTGCCGAAAGCCAAACGCAAGCGACAAGACACGCCGCTTTATAGAATATGCAGTTAGTCGCTCGCAAAAGCGCGTCGCCGCCCATTCTCGCAAAAACGAAAATAAAGATTACGCATATGCCCTCGATTGCGGTGAATCCCATAAAAACCCAAAACGCCGCCGAGCCGAATGCTTCTGAAAAAATCCCCGGGGCAGACGAGAGTTTGAACGCAAAACCGAGCGCGACTATAATGGCTGCCGCTTGTGAATTGTAGATAGTGCCGATTGGTAGATTTTTACGCAATCCGTGTTTTATTGTGCTGTTTGCCATATATAAACCTATTATTTGTCAAATTATCCGTCAACCTTTGCGTATGCGTCGACGGTTTTGCGTGGGTATGGAATAGGGGCGCAATTCCATTGTCGCAGAGTCCGCTTTCAACACGCCGTCCTGAAGGTCGGGCGAGATTCTCGGCGCGTACGGCGCAAGGTAGGGAGTGCCGAAATTTTCGAGGGAAGCGAGATATGCGACGATAACTATCGTGAGAATTATCATTCCCACGAACCCGAGAACCGCGCTTATGCACAGATACAAAAAGCGAAGTACGGACATCGTTCCCACTTGGTCGGGAACGCAGAATATGCCTATTGCCGACAGCGCGACTACAAGCACGGACGGCGATGAGATAAGACCCGATTTCACCGCCGTATCGCCGAGCACGATTGCGCCGACGACGGACAATGATATGCCGAAGTAGCGCGGCATTCGTATGGAAGCCTGATTAAGCACCTCGAAAAGCGTCATAACCAAAAGCATTTCTATCGCCGGCGGAAAGGGTATGTTGTTCGTTGCCGACATAAGCGTCATCAAAAACTTTATGGGCAACAACTGAAAATGATAGGTTTGAAGCGCGATGTACGCCCCCGGCAAAAGCACGGTCAGCATTGCGCCGAAAAGTCGGAACATTCGTATCATCGAAGCGCGCCAGTCGCCCGAATAGTAGTCGTAGCCGTCCTGCACATCTTCGAAGACGAGATAGGGCAGAGTTATGGCGATAGGCGAACCGTCCACGATGATTACGATTCGCCCTTCAAGCAGTTTCGCCGTCGCCACGTCGGGTTTTTCCGTCGTGCCTGCCTGAATGAAAAACGAGTTCTTTTTGGTTTGAATAAACGACAGCACGTACGCGCTGTCCACGACGCCGTCCACGTCGATTTGCTCTATTTTGCGGGTTAGTCTTTCGACGATTTTGTCGTCGGCAACGCCTCTTATATACGCCAAAGCGACCGTCGTTGCCGAGTATCTGCCCACTTGAAAGGTTTTCATAACGAGGTCGGGTGATTTTATGCGCTTTCTCACCAGCGACATATTCGTTTTGATTTCCTCGATAAATCCTTCGCGCGGACCTTTCATAACCGACGAAGTGGGCGGCTCGCTTATCGTTCTCGAAGCGGGCTTGCGAAGGGAAAAGACATACGCTTCTTCCTCGCCCTCGATATAGAACGCAATGTCGCAAGCGGCAATGTTCCCGGGGGAATCCTTTGTCGACACGACATCGATTTCGTCGGCGTACGCAACCGTGTTTTGCAAAGAGTTCAAATAGGGCTTTTCGAGCTTATCGCAGTTTTTCAGAGGGCGCACGACGTCTTGTTCGAATAAAATTTTGTCGATATTGCCGTCGATATATGCAAAAAGGCAACGCTTGTCGCCTATATCGAGGCGGCGGCACTTGAAGTCGTCGCTGTTTGAAAACGTCTTTTTCAAATCTTGTTGAAGTCTGTCTATATCCACATCGCACATTATTGTCAAAACGACGAGTTTATAAACGGCTTATAACGACAAAAAAAACCGCCCTCCGAAAAGAGAGCGGCAAGTGTGCGATTAAGTTTTATGTTTAGTTTGCGGTGTTTTCGGAATTTTCGGCGTTATTCGTATTATCCGCGTTTTCTGTTTTGTCCGCGTTTTCGTTTTCTTCGGTTTTGTTTTCCTTTTTATCTTTGGGCTTGCGGAAAACCACGAATTTTTGCCACATAAATTCAAGCGCGAAGTTGATTATCATAACCGAGCCTTCCGCGATTATGCCCGCACCGTCCGTGCCTATTGCTTCCACGAGCAAGGATTTAATCGTGTGGACGTACCAAGTCTGGAAGGGATAGAAGGGAACATAGAACAAAAACGCCAAAATCATCGCCTTGGGTACGTTGCCCGCGTCTTTGAAGGTAAACTTACGATTGAAAGTGAAGTTCCAAAGTATAGAAGCGCAAAGCGCGACGGTCGTTGCGATAAACGTGACCAAATCCATATCTTCGACGATGAAGTGAATAGTTTTGCCGTTCGAGGGTATGACCGCTTGCAAAATCGAGAACAGCACAATCTGAATTATGCCTGCGCTCGCCGCGCAAAGCGCGTATTTTATGAATTGCATCACGCCTTTTCTCTTTTCTCTTTTTGCGTTTTTCTCGGCTTGTTTGAGGCTTGTTTCGTACAGTATGCCTTTGGGGCTTTCCTCCGCGGGTTCTTCGGTTCGGGCGGTTGTTTGTTCGACTACGATGTCGTTTGCGTTTTGATTTTTTTCCATATAATATTCCTCGAAAACAGTTTAGCATAACGACACAAAATGTCAACACCGATTAAAGAATCTTTGCGCTTAAACGCCGTTTCAGTCACGGAATCAGGGTTGACGATAAAGCAAAGGAATGATTGCAAGAATTAAATTTTTATAAAAAATAAGTGTTTGGATGTGTGAAAAAATAGAGAAATAAGAAAAATTGTAAAGAAATAGGAATCAATTAAAAACGTGCCAAACGGATGAATAACGCGAAAGCACCCCTCGATTGACAACCCTAATTTACTGTGCGTAAATGAGTTGGCAAGCAAGGGGTGCTGACAAAGTTAGTCGCCGTTTGGCGCGTTTTTAATTGATTCCTTGGGCAATCATAGCGTCGGCTACCTTCTTGAATCCCGCAAGGTTTGCGCCCTTGACGAGGTTGTAATCCAACCCGTATGCGTTGAGTGCGTCGCAGATTTGAGTGTGGATACCTTTCATAATTTGTTTGAGTTTTGCGTCCACTTCTTCTTTCGTCCAAGCAAGACGTTCGCTGTTTTGCGACATTTCGAGTCCGCTCGTCGCGACGCCGCCTGCGTTGACCGCTTTGGACGGGGTGACGAGAACGCCGTGTTCTTGCAAGTATGCGATTGCCTCGTTCGTGGTGGGCATATTGGAAACTTCGTTGAGGACGGGAACGCCGAGTTTAACCATTGCGATTGCGTCGTCCAAAAGAACTTCGTTTTGTCTTGCGCAGGGCATATAGACATCTGCTTTGACGTTGCCCCAAGGCTTCTTGCCCGCGACGAATTCGCAGCCGTATTTGTCGGAATAGTCTTGAACTCTGTTGCGGTTGGAAGCGCGCATTTCGAGCAAATAGTCGATTTTTTCGCCCGTTACGCCGTCCGGATCGTAAATGTATCCGTCAGGACCGGAAAGGGTGATGACCTTGCCGCCGAGTTCGTCGATTTTCTTTGCCGCGCCCCACGCGACGTTGCCGAAACCGCTGAGGCAGAACGTTTTGCCCGCGAGGTGTTCGCCTTGATGTTTGAACACTTCGTCGAGGAAGTAAGTTGCGCCGAAACCGGTTGCTTCGGGACGAATGAGAGAGCCGCCGTAACTGAGACCTTTGCCGGTGAGAACGCCGTTTTCGTACGCGCCGACGATTTTCTTATATTGACCGAACATATAGCCGATTTCGCGGCCGCCGACGCCCATATCGCCTGCGGGAACGTCCATATTGGGACCGATATGACGATAAAGTTCGTTCATAAAGGATTGGCAGAAACGCATAATTTCGGAATCGCTCTTGCCGGTGGGGTTAAAGTCCGCGCCGCCCTTTGCGCCGCCCATAGGAAGGGAAGTGAGAGAGTTTTTGAAAGTTTGCTCGAAACCGAGGAACTTCATAGCGTCGAGGTTGACGTCCTTTTGGAATCTCAAACCGCCTTTGTACGGTCCGATTGCGTTGTTGAATTGAACTCGGAAACCGCGATTGACGTGATAATTGCCGTTGTCGTCCATCCAAGGAACGCGGAACATAATTTGTCTGTCGGGTTCTACGAGGCGTTCGAGAATGACGTTTTTGCGCATCAACTGTTCGTTTTGTTCGATAGCGGGGGTCAAAGAGGAGAGAACTTCTTTGACTGTTTGCATAAATTGCGGCTGATTGGGATTTTTCAATTCAGTCTGCTCTATGACTTCGCTGATGTATGACATATTTTCCTCCTAACATCGACGGTTTGCCGATTTCATGATTAAATAATATACTCTCGAAAAAGCAAAATCAACCCCGAAATAAAAATACGCTCGAGCGAGTTCGAAGATTAATTTGTCGAAAAGATAAATATACGCACAAAACGGCGAAAATGTCGGGTATTTTGCGACGATTTGCAAATGATCGATATATGAAAAGCGCGCCCTGCGAGAACGGAATGAAAATCGGACGCACGGGTTGTATCCGTCGCGATAGAATCGCATATAATGCAGATATACGCTTTGAAAACAAGGCGAAAAACAAGCGAAAATAGCGGCAAAAAACCGCAAAAAATCCGCAAAAAAACGGGCATATTGTGAACGAACGTACAAATGCCACGCAAAATATAGGGCGGACAAATTTTATTGAAAATCGTATTGAAATATGTTTTCGGATATGCTATGATAGTGAAGTAAATCATAATTCGGGTGCGCTCGCGCATACATACGAGGGCAATCCCAAATCAATGAGGAGAAAGTTATGAGCCAAACTCAACAGTACAAAAAGGTCAAGTTGTACCGCACGCTCAAAGTCGTGTTTTATATGCTTGGTCTTCCCTTGTTCCTGATTGCCGTGTGCTTCACCGCAGTCAGATTCATCAGCCACGATCCGTTTATGGGCGAAACCACGTTCACGACGGCGTTGGGCTTTTTCAAGCAGGCAGAGTCGTACGTCACCGCGCCTGCGCTTTACGGCGTATGGATCGGTTTTGCGGTCTGGGCGTTCATTTCAATCGTGCATATAATTCTGAGCAAAACGGTGAAGAATACGCGCGTGAGAATGTTCTCGGTCATCGCGGTTTGTATGGCGACTATGCTTATCACCGGCGTAATTATGGACGCGGTGCTTGAAAAGAAAGTCACCGAACTTCAAACGCAGTACGAGGGAACGGGCGTCGTGGTCAACGACTATAAGACCCAACTTTCCTACTATCGCACGGTGTCCTCGAATGCGGTGAAGAAAAACGACACCCTCAATCTTATCGCGCAAGTGGACTTGATGAAAAACGTCTACAACGTTGAGATGGAAGGCGCAAACAAGACCGGCGTTGCGGGCAACATTTCCAACAAACCCGTAACGTACTATTCCATCATCGACGACGAAGGCAATCAGGGCGTCGACATCAGTTTTGTCAAGGGCGACGACAATCTTTACAGACTCGACGTTGACGAAAACAACAACTTCAAAGGCAACGGCGACCTCAAAAAGATTTTGGACGGCACGTATCGCGTGAATCGCGACAGCGAAAATTCATACGATTACAGAAAGAGCCCCGAATATACGCAAATCGTCAGACTCAAACCGAACGCAAACGGTCAACTCGTCATCAACGGCAAGACCTATTCGCACTACTGGTATCAAAAGAGAATAACCAAAGCGGGCGAAGAAATTTACGTTTGGTATTGCAAGGATTTAATGCCTCTCGGCACCGAATACGCAGACGATTCTTCTCAAACCTACACTACGGACGGCGTATACGGCACGGGTATTTACAATTCCAACGGTATGCTTTCGGACGGTTGGGTTTTCAGTCTCGACAACGTGCTTAATATTCTCGAAGATTATTATTCGGCACAAGAGGAAATCACCGCAAACAAATACGATTCCAAATTCGAGTCTATGTACACCAAAGCGGTCAGAGCGAGAGAAAGATATTACACGGGCGTGCTCGAAGATCCGACCACGGGTGAAAAATGTCCCGAATGGTTGCAAACCCTTTACGGTCAGGAAATCGAGTTTGCGGAGAACTTCTCGCTCACTCACAACGGTCTCGACTATTTGATTGCAAAAGTGGGCGCATTGCTCGGCAACAACCACCTTTTTGATTTCTTGCTCAAAGCGGACAACGGCAGCACGGGTCTTGACGACGTTATCGGCAAATTCGGCGTGGGCGCAATCCTTTCGCCTATCCTCGAAGATTTGCAAGAGGGTATGAGTTTCAAAAAAGACTTCAAAATGGACGACGCGACTATGACGACGGTTATGGAATGGATACGACCGCTTCTCGGCGTTGACAGTTCCGTCGTGGTAAATGATTTGTTCCTGGTCGTGGCGTATGCGGGCGCACCCGATGTATTCAATCCGGGCGAAACGAGAGATTATCTCTATGTCGCGCTCGTCAAAGACGACGGCACGCAAGACGCGGACGGCAACTACGTTATGGGTCTTAATTCGGCAAAAGTCGCAGACGGCGGCGACGTGCTTGTCGACCTCAATTTCAGCGACGCGTTCGTTAAAGTGGGCGAGGACGGCAACATCGAATACGACTTCGATCTCGACCACCTCAGCACTTTCCTCAACACCGCGCTCAACGGATTGATGAGCAAACTGGGCGTTGACCTCTCGTCCGTACTCGGCGGCGGCGTTGTCGGCACTATCAACGGACTTCTCAACCTCATCAAGACCTTCAACACCGACGACGGCGTTCGTTACGGTCTCGAAATCAGCGGCATAAAAATTCCGCTCCTCGACGAGGACTATCACTTTGCAATCGACGTGTCTTCCATTTTGACGGGAATCCTCGAAGGATTGTATTACTATCAATCGCCCGCAATCAAACCCGTGTGGGAATTCTACACTTGGGTTGCAAGTGAAAAAGATATGGCAATGGTTCTTACGTATCAAAAATACGAAAGAGCAAACTATGAAGCAACCGCATTCGGACCGATGATCGGTTCGACGCTTATCGGCGACACGCTCGGCGCAGGCACCTATCCGTCCGCGCTCGGACTTGCGAATCTGACGGCTGTAAGACAACTCAAGGCGGATTTGAGTTACAAACCCACGTTCTATCCGCTCTACGGCGTACGCGATATGTTGTTCTTCTTCTGCGGCGTGGTCGTATTGTTCTACTTCTTGAGCTTCGTTGCGCAAGAGAAGGAACTCGAATACGCAAACGGCACGGCGATTGTCGAAGATAAGAAGAAAAAGAAATCCAAAAAACAACAATCAGACGAACAAAGCGAACAAAGCGACGAACAAAGCGAACAAGACGTCGTCCTTCAAGACCAAACACCCGAACAAGGGGCAGAGGGGGACATCAAAATCCCTGCGGACGAAAATTCTGACAAGGAGGCGTTGTGATTATGAGCGATCAAGTTATGAATCAAGAAGAAATGAATCAAGACGTTCAAAACGAACAACTCGCTATGGACGCGGATATGCTCAATCGTGACCAAAACGGCGACGTTATTCCGGCTTTCCCCGTGAGCAAACGCACGAAGAAAGACCAAAGCAAGACATCCGTTCTCTACACGGTCGCGGCGATATTGCTTCACGTCCTTGCGTATTTGCCCATAGTCATCGTGTCGATAGTGCTTGGAGTAAAGTGCTACAACCTTATGCCGTACTACACGTTCTGGCCGTTTGTCGGCGTGATTTTGGCAGGCGTACTCGGGCTCGTATTTATGACGGTCGCACTCGTCGTCAACAGAAAGAGGTCAAAGGGCAGCATTCGCACCAAAACAGTCAAAGTGCTTATCGCATTCGTGTGTTTGTCAACTGGATTCGGTCTTATTTTGACCTATGTTTTCCCCGACGTCGTTGCAAAAGCGACGCAAAACACGCTCTATTTTGAAGATTTGTTCTACAACGGCGAAAAACAAGCCGAACATAACGCCGCGCTCGAACGCGACCTCATTATGTACAATCTTCTCAACGGCAACCTCAACAACTACGACGCCGACGGCAAGATTGCGGAAAACGGCGACTTCTCCTATAAGACCCTCGTCGCTCACAACGAAAACAACGGCGTCATCACCAACTACAAAAACGCTTTCATTCAACAAAGAATGAAATATTACACCAACACTTACGGCAAAAACGTTGACGGAATCCAAGCGGAAGTGAACGCTCTCAAATCAAACGAGAGAAAGTATGAACTCTATCAGTTCATCTACAATCAATATGTTCTCAACGACTACGATTTCTGCTTCAACAACAACGTCGCAAGACGCGCAATCGCACTCTCGATTCTCGACTATATCTACACGAATTACGACTACGAGGGTATGTTGAAAGAAGGCTTCAAGAACGAAAGATTCAAAGCGTTGTTCCAACAAAACTACGACAGTTTCAACCAAGACGGTTATCTCACCTTTGACGATCCGCTTCTCTTGTACGCACAGATGAGCGGCCGTATGACGGTGCCCGTCGTCCTTCGTCTTATCCTCAATCAAGGCTGGTCGTACACGCAAAGTTCCTACAACGCGGCAGGCGGCCTCACCTACACGGAAGACGGCAACTGCCTCTATCAACTCTACGATCCGCAACTTGTCGAGGAATTTAAGGCAAACGGCGGCAAGTTCGAGTACACCGGCACTATCGTCGATCAAAACGGCAACACCGTCGAGGTCAAGTACGGCTTCAACAAGGACGGTTGGCAAATGTATGAAAACGGCGTGACCAAACGTCCGCTTTCGTGGCTCGTTCTCGATATGCTCGGAGATCCGATGGCTTTGACAACACTCGACGTTGCAAATATGCTCGGCAGCCAAATCTACGGCATCGTGCAAAAAGTTCTCGATCAATTCCCGAGCCTCATCGACTCCCTTGGCGGACTTATGCAAGAAGACCTCATCGAAGTCGTCAAGGCGGCTGCGGGCGGTGCGCAACTCAGCATCGGTTTGTGCATCGACGACGACGGATTGATTGCAATCAACTTGTTCCCGATGAACGCGCCTTACGGTATGCTCGGCTATATGCAAGCAACGTGGGTTGACAGCGACAACTTGCTGATGGCAGTAATCAACGTCGCAGGTTTGCGCAACTGGATGGCAATATTCGGCGCAATCGGTTCGGTCCTTATCATCGCCGCAGGCGTATGTCGCGATATGGGTGAAAAAACCCGCAAACGCACCGAGGATTCTCGCGATCGCATTTTGAGAGCGAAGGCGGCGGAAGAAAACGGCATAGGCGTAGGAAAACCCGATGAAAAGGAAGACGTCGCGCCCGATATTCCCGACGCGATAGGAGCATAACGACTTTTTACAAGAAAAAACGACGGCACTCAAACGAGTGCCGTTTGTTTTATGGTTTGATTTTTTTGTTTTTATGTTTTGCGGTTAATATTCCAAAACAACTCTTTTTTGGTTTCGTTCTTATGGGTTTTTGCTTTTTTTGTATAGCAACGCTCGATTCTTGCGTTCGACAAAATCCGCAATTAGTCCTTAATAAAATTTCCAAAAAAAACAAACGACGGTTTTCGGCATTGCTATTGCGTATTGACTTTAATTTTGTTATAATATATAATATCTATTACAAACATAACCATACTATGTGTGTATGCGCGAGAGGGTACGTTTGCAAACGATGGCAAATTATTAGGAGGCAATTATGAAAAAACTCAGCATCAGATCACTTCTCATCGTGATTCTCGCGTTGGTTTTGGTGTTCTCGCTCGTAGCGTGCGGCGATAAGGGTAATGATAATCCTACGCCGAAACCGACAAAAGATACCACGAACGTGAAGAACTATTTTAACACGCTTTGGGAACAATCCACCGGAATCGGCGATGAAGCAATCGCCGCAACCGACGATCTCAAAGTGAGCCTTGGACTTACCGTAAAACTTGACTTTGTCGACAGCAAGGACGGCAGCGTTCAAGACAGCGTAGACGTAGGCATTTTGCTCGACCTCGTTCTCGACAGATCCAGCGGCAAGGACAAGAGCACCAACACCGCAATCAAAGCAAAGATCTACGATCCGAGCGCGTCGGAAAACTGGTTCACCGCATACTATTTCTTCAACGACGTAGACAACCTCTACATCGACTATGCGGGACAAAACGTCAAGATTCCGTTCAGTTATCTCAACGACACCTACAACAAGAGTTTCTACAACTTCATCTACAACGATAAGCCCGTCAAAGGCAAATCGATTGCGGAAGTCGTCACGGCTCTCACCGCAAATATGGGTAAGACATGGGATCTCAACACTCTTGTCGGCGATGTTATGAGAGTTTTCGGCATCAAAGTTGACGATCTCAAAGATTCAATCGGCGGCGTGTTCAACATTCTCGGTCTCAGCGTTGACGAAGCGTTTGACGCACAAGGCAACCTCAACATCAAAAACATCTTGACGAACGAAACCGGCGCAGGCTTCTTTGTCAATGACGTGACCGGTTCTACAACCAAAGACGGCGTCACCACTTATACGACTCAACTCGACCCCGAAGTTCTCGGTTTGCTCAATATGCTCGTCAGCAGTCTTTCCGCAGGTCTCACCGACTTGCTTGACGGCGTGGAACTCTTCCTTGAATTTACAACCAAGAACAACGCAATCGACACGTTCACCATCAGAGCAGGTCTTCCCTCACTCGAAGGTGAAAACGCAGCCGGCAAAGACGTATATCCCGTCGTAGCAATCACCATCACTGACCTCAACTTTGCAAAAGCAACGAAAGGCGAAATCGAAAACTCGATGGCAGTTAAGAGAGATAACTACACAACCGACGTCGTTCTCGACGCGGCAGTCGCAATCGACCTCAAAGGAATCACTCTCGACGCAACCAAATTCGACAAATACGGTTACAACAGATTCTCGAACGTCAACGCTGCAATGAAAAACGTGCTTACCAACATCAAACTTGACGGCACTCTCGCTCTCACGTTGAACGGCAAGCTTGACCTCAAAGATGCGGAAAACAACAAAACGGAAGCAGCGGCGGCTTTGACTTACAAGGCGGCAGGCGCAGAGTCGGCAGTCGATATCGTCAAAGCGTCCTTCAAGGGCGGCAACCTCGCACTCACGGTCAATCAAGAAGCAAAAGTCGGCAATGTTAAGATCGTAGACGCACTCGTCAGATTGTTCGGCGACTATGCGTACACTTGGATTAAGGATACGTTCTTCAAGACCGACGCGACCGAACTCGACAAATTTGCGGCAAAATTCTTCTCTTGCAACCTCACCGAAGAACTCGCAAAGGATCCTCAAGAAAGAGTTATCACCATCAACCCCGGCTTCAAGGGCGCAGCGTGGAAGAACTTTGACATCGTCGGCGGATTCCAAGGCCTTGTCAAGAAAGCACTCGACAAAATGTTCCCGCCCAAGACCGACAATAACGGCGCAAGCGCACAATACGCAAACGATCCGATCATCACCAAAGTGTCCGAAACTATCGTCAGAGCACTCCCGCTTCTTTCCACAAAGGGCGACAAACTCACTATCAAGACCAACACCGGCGATACGGTTAATAAAAACTACGGAACGGTCGGCGCAGCAGTCAACTACCTCGGTCAAACTTGGTGGGTAAAGAAAGCAAAACCGTTCACCGAATCCATTATGACTTCGGACAAAGACAACTGGCTCGGATACATCTCCAAGGCTCTCACCGTCGCAGGCTGCGAATACAACGATATCGCTGCAGCGCCGCTCGTTACGGATGAAGAACTTGCCGCAGCAAAAGAAAAACGCACTGACAAAGGACTTGTAACCGACAAAGAATTTGCAGAAGCAAAAGCGAAAGAACCCAACGCGGGTCTCGTTACGGATGAAGAACTTGCCGCAGCAAAAGCACTCGATGCAAACGCAGGCAAGACCGATGACGCTCTCAAAGCCGAATTGCAAGCCGAAAAAGACGCAAAGTTGAAGGCAAGATTGCAAGCTGAAAAAGACCTTTCTATCAGAAAAGCACTTCAAAAAGCAAACGACGAAGCACGTTCCAAAGCGTTCATCAACGAAATCTTCAAAGCAACGGCAGAAGTCGTCCTCAACATCAGCGGAACCGACGGACTCGAACTCTCGGTCAAAGCAGACGTTAATGCAAGCGCAGGCGTTGGCGTATCCGTCAAACTCGGCGCAAAGGCATACGATGCGGCAAACTACACCGATCTCGCACCCGCAGTCGAAACCGACGGTTGGTACGTTTTCACCATCACCAAAAAAGCATAATTGCTGCTTAAAAGCATAAAGGAGAAGGCGCATTTGCGCCTTTTCTTTTTGCTTTTTTCAATGTTCCTTTCAAGGTTGATAAATAAAAAAAGCGTGTTATAATAGAACTATGACAGGCTTTGAAGAAAAACACAGCGTAATAAACAAAGAGGATATGCAAAGCGCGATGGATTTCGTCGAGGAATTTTCGCACGAACTTTCAAAATATCCGCATCGTATCACGGCAAGCAAGGACGAAACCGCTTGCGCAAGAGCAATCCGCAACAGACTTCACGACGAAACCGACGCAAAAACTCGTCTGGAAGCGTTCAACACGCCGCCGTTGCTCGGCAGAGGCTCGTTTTTGCTTTTGGGCATATGGTACGCGCTTTGCTACGTCGTGTATTTCGTCTCGTTCGCAGGCGGACGAGTCACAGGCGCGCTCGTGACGCTATTGTCCCTCGTTATGTTCCTTTCGGGCGGAAGCGTGATTATATTGATGTATCTCGGAAGCCGCAAAGCAGGCAAAATTCTGCCTAAAAAAGTGTCGTACAACGTAGTCAGCGAAAGTTGCAAGGACGAAAAGAACGTCAAAAACACTCTCGTCATCTGCGACAACCACGACGCAACGCTCGGAAGCCCCATAAGAGATTTCAATCTCGTAAGAAAACTCTCTATGATAATCGCGCCCTTGTCCGTGTTCGTTTTCGTGCTGTTCTGCATTTTGAAAATGGCAATCGGCACGCAAGGCGACAACGTCGCGGCAAAGATAAGCGCGTTCACCATTCTGCCGTTCGTATCGGGCATTTTCGGCATAGCGGCGTTCGTGTTGCACTTCTCGCCTATGGAACGCTTCGCGCGCGAAAATAACGGCGTGGCGACGGCTGTTGCGATGGCAACATACGCCTATTTCGCCGAGCAACCCGAACTTCTTGCCGACAACACCAAGATAGTGTACGTTTCCTTCGGCGCGGAAAATTCGGGTCACGGCGGCTCTAATGCGTTTTTAGAGGCTCACCCCGAATTTGCTTCGGCAAAGGTTTTGGCAATAGGCGACGTTTTGAGCGACAATTTCCAAGTCGCAGAGCGCGACGCTTTGCGCAACATCGACTTTTCAATCGACGTCGTGTCCGCCGTGCACGCAAGCGCGATAGAGCAGGGCATAACCGTTTCCACAATGCCGCACGACAGTTTTTTGCACAAATTCAATTCGCTACACGGTTTCATTTCGAACGCATTTGCAAAAAACGGCAATCCGACCGCAACGATTTTGGCAAAAGATTACTCAAAGCGCGACAAATCCCTCTCCAAATCGGATTTGGAAAATCTGTTCTCGCTCTGCGTCGGCGCGGCTATGAAGATTATGGCAAAAGAGGACAATGCGCCCAAAACCTTTGAAAGCGTAATTGCAACCGCGCCGTCTTCCGAAATGAAAATCGTGGACGTCGAAAGCAAGTGAAACTCTGAAAATCTACAAAAAACAAGAAAAAAACGCCGACTCGGCGATATAGAGAATAAACCGCATTTTCAATGCAAACGGACAGAAAAATGCAAAAAAACGACGATAAAAACATTAAAAAAAGCACCGTTTACGACGATAATTCGTGTGAAAACGCACAGGAGTCATCTTTGACTTGCGAGGACTTTGCAACCGAGCAAACCGCCGATACGGAAATTGTTAAAACGGTAACCGCAGACGAGCAAGAAGATTGCAACACGCAAGAAAATCCTTGTGAGCAAGACGTTTGCGACGAGAAGAAAGAGGGAATCTTGTCCGAGTATTCCGCTCGCGAAAGAAAGCGCAAAAATGCGCTCGAAGTTGTCAAAAAGTACTGCAAACGCTACTTTATCGACGCGTTTTCGGGTATGGCACAAGGCTTGTTCTGCACGCTCATCGCAGGCACAATACTGTGGCAAATATCAAAGTGGTGCGGCGACAATTCGTTTGCGCACGTTCTCGGTTACATCGCAAGCATTGCAAAAATGCTTATGGGCGCAGGCATCGGCATAGGAATTGCTCACAAATTGGGCGCAAAACCGCTCGTAATTTTCACAGCCGCCGTGACGGGTTTGGTCGGCGCGTTTTCGGGCAATCTCGTGAGTGCGCTCTGCCAAAACGCTTCGTTTACAATCGCTTTCGGCGCGGTCGGCAATCCTATCGGCGCATACGTCGTGTCCCTTGTCACCGTTGAAATCGCCTCGCTTTACGCAGGAAAAACCAAACTCGATATAATCCTCATTCCGCTCGGGATGATGCTTATGTGTCTTGCGGGTATATTCGTTGCTTGGCCGTTTATAAAACTTATCGATTTGCTCGCAAAACTCATTGTTTTGGCAATCGAAGCGGGCGCGGCAGTCAAAATTATCGTCGGAGTGTTTGTCGCGGTGGTTATGGGCATTTTGCTTACTATGCCGACATCATCGGCGGCTATATGGGTTGCAATCGCGACAAGCGCGACGGCACTCGAAAATCCCGACGTGTTTGCAATCGCGGGCGGCGCGGCTGTTGCCGGTTGCTCTGCGCATATGATAGGCTTTGCCGTCGCGAGTTTCAGAGAAAACGGCGTGGGCGGACTCATTTCGCAAGGCATAGGCACAAGTATGTTGCAAATCCCCAACATTATGAAAAAGCCTGCGATTATGGTTCCCGAAATAGTAGCGAGTGCGGTGTGCGGACTCGTTGCCGTGCTTATGGGAATTCGTTGCAACGCCTCGGGCGGAGGAATGGGCACAAGCGGACTCGTCGGCGTATTCGGCACGATTGACGCATCGCTGGGTATAATCCCCGACTGGCAACTCGGCGTTGGCATTGTGCTTTGTATGTTCGTGCTTCCTGCGACAATCTCGTTCGGCGTAAGCGAACTTATGCGCAAGACCGGCGCAATTAAATTCGGTGACCAAAAGTTAGATTAAAAACTAAAATAATTTAGGGTGTGGGGGTATAACCCCACCCATAATTATTAATTATTCATTATTAATTAAAAAGCGCACCCTCACAGGTGCGCTTTTAATCACAGTTCAAACAATTTCTTTTTCTTTTTGGGTTCGATGGGCGTGCCGTCTTTTTTGACTTTGAGCGAGGGAAGATACACGTCGAACACCGTGCCTTTGCCCTCGATTCCGTGACAATCTATTTCGCCGCAATGCGCTTTTACCGTTGCCGACGCTATGGACAAGCCGAGCCCAAAGCTCTGGTTGTCTTTATTCTGTCTTGCGCCGTCTGTGCGGTAGAATCTGTCAAAAACGTGCTTTGCGTCCTCTTTCGATATACACTCGCCCGTGTTCATAACCGACAAATGTATGCGTTTGGAGTCCACGAACAACCTAACGCCCACTTTGCCGTTGTCGCCCGAATATTTGATTGCGTTGTCGAGCAGTATGACGACGAGGCGTTCGAGCGATTTGTTTTCGCCGTAAACGTGCAAGTCGGGTTGTACGTCGGTGAGCAGTTTTACGTCCTTTTCAAAGCAAGTCGCTTCGAATTCGAGGCACGCGCCCTCGACGATTTCGCTGAAATTTACGTCTTGTTTTTGAAGTTCGCTCTGTTCGAGTTTGCTAAGTTCGAGCATACTGTTCACAAGGTCGCGCATACGCACCAGTTGCGTAGATATGGAAGTTATCCACTTTTCGTTGTCCTTGACGGTGGAATCGGGTTCGCTCTTTATTACGCTGAGGTTGGTTGCGATAACCGTAAGCGGCGTTTTGAGTTCGTGCGAAGCGTTTGCGATGAGGTCGCGTTGTTTCGTCATCGCGGAAGCGACGGGGAACAGTAACCTTGCCGACGACAACAGCGCGAGCAACGCCACGAACACAACCGAACAGCAGTAAAGCAAAGTCACCATAATCGCGGTGTTTGCAAGTTGCTTGTGATAACTCGTGCGGTCGATGAGCGCATAGAGCGTGCCGTTTGTGTACTGTCTGTTTGCCACGATGAAGTGGCAGTCGTTGTACTCGAATTTTCCGTCAGCGGTGGAAATGGCTTTGAGGATAATTTCCGTCGCGTCGTCGCCGTAGACGTCGACCTTGCCGTCGATGTACGGCTTTCTTCCGTCGTTATACTTGTAGATAAAGATACAGCGCAAGTCGTTTGCGACGTTGTCGTTATAGTGTTCGGGGTCTTCCAAAGCCTTGTCGAGAGCCTTGTTTATGAACGCGTCGTTCGAGCCGTACACAACGCCGAACAAACCGCCCAAAACCACAAGCAAAAATATTGCGGCTATGAGGGTGGTGGTGACGGTGTAGTTGATACGTTGTTTTCTGATTATGTCCATATTGACCGATTCGATATTTTATCTGTATATAACAAGATGATAAACCTTTGTTTGTGTAATAAAAACAAAAGGCGCAGAGCGCGCCCTTTCGTTTACATTTTCGATTGAGAGAGTTTGTAGCCCACGCCGCGAACGGATTCTATTGTGAAGTTCGCGCCCAGATGTGAAAGTTTTTTGCGAAGGAAGGACATATACACTTCAAGGTTGTTCGACTCGAATTCGCTGTTGAGACCCCACGCTTTGAGAATGAGGTTTTCCTTCGTCGCGACAAAGTTGGGATACTCGAAAAGGTATCTCAAAAGTTCAAATTCCTTGCCAGTGAGATTTATGCTTCCGTTTTGCGTGGAAAGGGTGAAGGTGGTCAGGTCGAGCGCTGCGTTTTGGTATTCGAGTTTGTTGTCCGAAAGCAGTTTGCCACGTCTTCTCAACACCGCGCGGATACGAGCGGAAAGTTCGTTGAAAGAGAAGGGCTTGGAAACGTAGTCGTCCGCGCCTTTATCGAGTCCGGATATTTTGTCGTTTTCGTCCGTGAGAGCGGTGAGCATAATCACCGGCGTTTCGAGTTTGCGTTGTCTTAAAGTGGCAAGCACTTCGAAGCCGTTCATTTTGGGCATCATAACGTCGAGAAGAATCATATCGTACATTCCGGTGGACGCAAAATTCAATCCGTCCGCGCCGTCGTACACGCAGTCTACGTCGTAGCCGTCTTTCATCAACATCTGAGCGAGCGCTCTCGACAATTCTTTTTCGTCTTCAACAAGCAGTATTCTCATACGCACCTCCGTCAAATAAAAGAATTTTTCTATTTTCAAAGCTATATTACAAATTGTATCTTAAATTAACGTTAAATTCAACCGCAATTTTAAGCGAAATTTGCGCAAAAATTCGGTCTTTCTTTTTATTTTTATATATGTTATACTGTTTTTGCTATGGAACACGATGACAAGATAAAAGTTGACATTTACGATTTCGACAAAACGGCTATCCCGTACGACAGCGCGTTGCACTACTGGTTTTGGTCAATGGCACACTGTCCGTGGACGCTTATTCTGTTGCCGTTCCAACTGTTTTGGGGATTCTTGATGGTCACCAAAATTCTTCCCGTGCCTATCTTCAAAAAGATAGCGTTCAACTTCGTGAGCCTTATCAACACAGAAAAAACCGTCAAAAAATACTGGGATAAGCACCAAAAGGACATCTACGACTTTTTCAAACCCGAAAATCGCGACCCCGACAGAAAAGTCGTGTTGATAAGCGCAAGCCCCGACTTTCTCATTGAGGAAATCGCAAAGAGAATGAAAATCGACTATTGCATAGCAAGTCCGCACAGCAAAAAGAACGGGCATTTGCTCGGCAAGGTGTGCAGAAAGGAAGAAAAGGTGCGCAGACTCAACGAGATTTTGCCCGACGTCGAAGTCGAGAACGTATATAGCGACAGTATCGACCACGACAGATACATATTTGCGCTCGGCAAGCATTGCTATCTCGCAACGAAGGGAAACCTCAAAGAAATCGACTTCGCTACCGCCGTCAAGGAATACGACGAGCAAAAAGCCAAAAAGAAAAAGAGAAAGTGAGAAACGACAAGGCTAAAATATAAGCAAAAGGGAAGCAAAAACAAGCAAAACAAAACCAAAAACGAGCATAAAGAAGGCGCAAAATCCGCGCTAAAAGAAGCGAAAAATAGGTAAAAACAATCTAAAACATACTCAAAAACGAATTGCAAAGAAAAAACATAACAAAAAGCGTGCCGAGAGGCACGCTTTTTGGTTTGCGTTGAAAAAATTATTCAACCGTTCCGTCTTTTGCGTCGCCGGCTTTCTTGTCGCAAGAATCGGAAGACGAGCAGCAAGAGCAGTCGGAATCGCAGTTTGCGCTGTCGGCGAGATCGTCAATCCAGTAGATTTTGTCTTTGACAACGAGGGATACGATGTCGATGACAAAGAGTATCCAACCGCCGAAAATCATAAGTACGATTGCAAGCACGATGCCGAGTACGCTGTCTTTTTGCGCGCTCTTTGCAAGACGATATAGGTTTGCGGGAACGTCCCACAAGATGCAGAGCAAAATCTTTACGACTTTGTCAAGACCTTGATACCAGTCGATATACTTTTTTGCAAATTCTTTCATTTTGGATTCCTCCGTGTTTTTTTCGTCGAATGTTGTAGCACTTATTTTACGCAATGTCAAGTATATGCAACTTAAAGCTGTTTTTTGTGTATTTTTATAAAATCGAAATTATAAGCGGATATTTCCAAGGTCAACGGATATTCGAGAGGCGGCGAAAATGTTGTTGTGTACATTTACAAAAACGTAATTCTCGACGGACAATTTAATGGCGGCGGCAAGAAGTTTTTGTTGTCGAAAACGTCGCGCGGTGATATAATTTTCCTATCTACAAAACACGGCGGTGGTAATATGGCGAATACGGCGTACAAATCCGACATCGAAATTGCGCAAAGCGCGAAAATGCTTCCTATATGCAACGTGGCGAAAAACTGCGGTATAGACTGCGAACTTTTGGAAAACTACGGCAAATACAAAGCGAAAATCGATTATGCCCCCGTTCTGAAAAAGGGCGGTAAAAAGGGCAAACTCGTGCTTGTCACCGCAATCACCCCGACGCCTGCGGGCGAGGGTAAAACCACCACTACGATAGGACTTGCCGACGGTTTAAGGCGTATCGGCAAAAAGTCGATAGTCGCGCTTCGCGAGCCGTCGCTCGGACCTGTGTTCGGAATCAAGGGCGGCGCGGCAGGCGGCGGGTATGCGCAAGTCGTGCCTATGGAAGACATCAATCTGCATTTTACGGGCGACTTTCACGCAATCGGCGCGGCAAACAATTTGCTTGCGGCAATGCTCGACAACCACATTCAACAAGGCAACGCGCTTTCGATTGACCCTCGCAAAATCACTTGGAAAAGATGCGTCGATATGAACGACAGACAACTGCGTTTCGTCATTGACGGACTCGGCGGAAAGGCGAACGGCACGCCGAGAGAGGACGGTTTCGACATCACGGTTGCAAGCGAGGTTATGGCTGTTTTGTGCCTTGCCGATTCGCTTGCGGATTTGAAAGAAAGACTTTCGAAAATCATCGTCGCGTATACCTACGACGACAAGCCCGTGACTTGCGCGGATTTGAAGGCGCAAGGCGCAATGACGGCACTCTTGAAAGACGCGTTGAAACCTAATCTCGTGCAGACGCTCGAAGGCACGCCCGCACTCGTTCACGGCGGACCGTTTGCCAACATCGCGCACGGCTGCAACAGCGTGATTGCAACCAAAACGGCACTGTATCTATCAGATTACACAATCACAGAGGCTGGTTTCGGCGCAGACCTCGGCGCAGAGAAGTTCTTTGACATCAAGTGCAGAAAGGCAAATCTTTCTCCCGACGCCGTTGTTGTCGTGGCAACCGTACGCGCGCTCAAAATGCACGGCGGTATGCAAAAACAAGACCTCGCAGCCGAAAATATCGAGGCTCTCGAAAATGGGATACCCAACCTTTTGCGCCACGTTTCAAACATCAAAAACATGTTCAAACTTCCTTGCGTGGTGGCGATAAATCGCTTTCCGACGGATACGGACAAAGAGATAGATTTCATCACTCGCAAGTGTGAGGAACTCGGCGTAAACGTGCGTTTGTCCACCGTTTGGGCGGACGGCTCGAAGGGCGGCGAAGCCCTCGCAAAAGAGGTGGTGCGCCTTTGCCAAAAGGAAAAGGGCGAGTTTGAATTTGCATACGCCGACGAGGATTCCATAACCGAAAAAATCGAAAAAGTGGTGCGCAAAGTCTACGGCGGTGACGGCGTTTCGATTACGCCTACCGCGCAAAAGCAAATCGCAAATCTCGAAAAGTTGGGATTCTCGAAGTTGCCCGTGTGCATTGCAAAAACGCAATATAGTTTTTCCGACGACGCGACGTTGCTCGGTGCGCCGAGCGGATTTACGGTGACGGTCAAGAACGTAAAAGTCAGCGCGGGCGCAGGCTTTATCGTGGTGCTTACGGGCGAGATTATGACGATGCCCGGGCTTCCCAAATCGCCTGCCGCCGAGCGTATCGACGTGACCGACGACGGCAAAATAATCGGCTTGTTCTGATGTGAAACACAACAAAAATCCGCCGAAAACGGCGGAATTTTTATGCGTTTTTATATTCGTTTACGATGTTTTTTATGGGGGTTTATATTGTTTTTTTATATTATATTTCTTTAATACCTAAAATATAGTCGCTCGAAACGTCGAGAACACGGCATAGTTTCGCAAGCGTGTCGAGTGCGGGGAAAATGTCCTTTTTCATATACTTCGACACGGTTTGAGGGGATACGCCGATTTGGCGCGCTATTTCTTTTTGTTCGATTCCGCTACTCTTTATTGCATCGCGCAATCTTTGTTGTATATCTTTCAGTTCCATACCGACATAATCGCATATCAGGTGATTTTTATCTTGACAATCGTATATTAGGTGATTATACTGAACGTAGATAATTTTATTATGAGGGGGATTTTATGGGATTATTCGGCAAAATCAAGCAATACGTCACTGACATCGTTTCGGACGAAATCTCGCCGTGTGTTTGTCCGCATTGCGGATTCCGCATAAGGACGGAAAGAATCAAAATCAAATGTTGCGATTGCGGTGGAGTAAATACCATCAGATGGGTGGGAACTCTGCCCGTTTGTATGAATTGTAACGGACATTATTATGAAAGATTTTGTCCTAAATGTGGGGGTAATTTAGATGATTGACAAAAGAAAAAAGGTTTTAACGATTTTGGTTTTGATAGCGGTTTTGTTTTCGACGTTTGCCGTTTTGAGCGGTTGTAGCCCCGAAGACAGTTCTTGGCCGCCGCGAGCATTGACAAAAAAGATAACGCTAACCGTTCACGTCGATGACGAAACGTACAAAGTGGACGCATACGTCGGAAAGGAAGTAAGCGTTGCAATGCAAGCGATTACGGCAAAAACGGGTTATTATCTGACGGGATATTACGACAGCGAAAGCGGCGGACAAATGTATTTCGACAGCGACGGTCAGTCGGTAAGCGTTTGGTCAAAGAGTTATCCCACCGAGTTTTATGCGCAATGGGAAAACGTCGATAATTTCGTGTTGGCAAACGGTATTAGTTGGGAAGATACATATAATTACTTCGGCGAGCGTTATTTGTCATTTCATTGTACGGACGGTTTTAAAAGAAGCGCGATTGCAGGCAATAGGTCAAGAAACGTGCATATAACCGTAAGTTTCAAGATACAATGTCCGGCATACGCAGGGTTTGGCAACGACCCGAACAAAGACATTGACCGCGCGCTGTTTATTACGGACAAAAACAATTCGGCTGCGGAAATATATGCAAAAAAGTATTTTATCGTACACGGACTTGAATACAACGAGTTTTCACTTGATTTTACCGTAAGCGCACGAGTTTTCACAGAAAGCAGTTTCAACAACAAAAAATCTTTGGCGGTGTATCTCAAATGGCTCGGAAGCGACTACTATCCGACGTACATTAAGGACGTAAAAATATCTTGTTACATAATGCCGTCCGAAAGCGGCAATATGTGAACAAAGTTATGAAAAAATGCGAAGGCGGGATTTCCCGCCTTTTATTTTTTGTCGGCGCGGGCAAAAAGGTTTTCAATATATAAAGTAAAAACAAAATAGAATCAAAAGAGTATATTCCTAATATGCTTTTGTATGAGAGTTATTCTTACGGGGGCATCGGGACGTATGGGCAGGCAGATGCTTGCCCTTTTTCAATCCGCAGGGGATATAGAGGTTATCGCCGTTGACAAAAAGGTTTCGGACGACGGCGAGTACGGTTGCATCGTCGCAAGATATTCGGATATTTGCGACGTAAAAGAAAGCGCGGTCGCAATCGTCGATTTTTCGCTACATACGGCAACGTGCGAAGTGGTCGAATTTGCGGTGAAACGCAACATTCCGCTTGTGATTGCAACGACGGGACATACGGCATACGAGCGAGGCTATATCGAGAAAGCAAGCGCGCAAATCCCCGTGTTTATGTCAAGCAATATGTCCGTTGCAATCGAGTATATCAAACGCTTTTCGGCAAAACTTGCGCAGATTTTCCCCGACGCAGACATTGAAATCATAGAAGCGCACCACGCAAAAAAGATGGATTCGCCAAGCGGCACGGCACTTTCCGTTGCAAGGCGTATAGTCAGAGAGCGAGGGTTCGGCAAGGTCGTTGTCGGCAGAGGAATGGGCAGAGAAAAAGGGGAAGTGAACGTACATTCGTTGCGCATAGGCGCGTCGCTCGGCGAACACGAAGTGATTATCGACACGGCGGGCGAGCGCATAGTTTTGCGGCACGAGGTTTTTTGCCGAAGCGTATACGCCGAAGGCGCGTTGAGGGCGTTGCGATTTATCCTTACGCAAAGCAAAGGATTGTACGGGATAGAGGATATTTTGCCGTAGGCAGAGTGCCTGCGGCAAAGAGATTGAGTAAAGCCCACCCCGTAAGTAGTAACGTGAATAAAAGTAGTAACTTCTCGCAAAATAGGGGTGAGGTGAAATATGAAAATTTCTTACAAACCTACTATTTTGGCGGCGGGCGGAATATGCGTTATCGTTGCGCTGTTCGTGATTTGCGGTTGCTTTTGTGCGCCGAAAGAGGTTGCGGACGCAGGGTTTTGCGACTTGCTGACCCCCGAAATCGTAAAGTTCTACGAGGAAGAAATCGCAAAAGAGCAAGTTTTGTCCTCAAAGAGCGAGCAAAACGTAAAGGCGATTGCAAATAGGTTCGGAATCGACGAGCAGAAGGCAAGATGCGCCATATTGCTTTTCGATTTTTCAAAGCGCACGGGCGGCGGAATAACCTTTCCCGAAATCGCAAATATGAGCGAGTTCAAGATGCTTGCGTTTGCAAAACAGCGCGGCGAAATCTACGGGCAGACTCTCAATAAAGAGGATAAGGAAGAATTGAAGAAAAAGGCGTCCGATTTGTTGGGAATACGGTTGTAAAAAACTCTGCAACGCTTGAAAAGCGCGCGCCGAGATGATATACTGATTGTATCAAGCAGGAGGCGTGGTATGGACACTACTCAAAAACAGTTTTTGACCGCCAAGGCAAGACAACTTCGCGACGACGTCATCGAAACCATCGGCAGATTCGGTTCGGGACACATCGGCGGCTCGATGTCGGTTATGGATGCGTTGACGGTCATTTATTATGCAAAGGCAAACGTTGACCCCAAAAATCCCAAGAAAGCGGATCGCGACAGAGTGATTATGTCGAAAGGTCACGCAGGCCCCGCAATGTACGCGGTGCTGGCGGATTTGGGATATTTCCCCAAAGAGTGGCTTCAAACCCTCAACAAAAACGGCACGAATCTTCCTTCTCACTGCGATATGAACAAGACCCCCGGCATAGATATGACGGCAGGCTCGCTCGGACAAGGACTTTCTTGCGCGGTTGGTATGGCTCTTGCGGCAAAGATGGACAAGAATCCCGCCACGATATACTGCTTTATAGGCGACGGCGAAAGTCAGGAAGGTCAAATCTGGGAAGCGAGCATGTTTGCAGGCTCGCACAAACTCGACAATCTCATCGTGCTTTTGGACTACAACAAAATGCAACTCGACGGTCCGGTTGCCGAAATCAACGACCTTGCGCCCGTCGAAGACAAGTGGAAGTCCTTTAACTTCTACGTTCAAAGCATAGACGGCCACGATATAGAGGCAATTTCAAACGCTATCGACAATGCGAAATCTCAACACGAAAGAGCAAATATGATCGTGCTTAACACCGTAAAAGGTAAGGGCGCGTCTTTTGCGGAAGCGGCGGCAAACTGCCATAGTATGAGCATTTCCGAAGAAATGTGGCGAAAGGAAACTAAGAGGTATTGAGATATGACGGATGAAAGAGAAATGCGCCAGACGCTTGCGGGCGCGCTTGTCGAAAGAGCAAAAACCGACGACAGAATCGTCGTCATAGAAGCCGACCTTATGAGTTGCCACGCAACGAAGGTTTTCAAGCAAGAGTTTCCCGAAAGATTCGTAAACGTCGGCATTGCCGAGCAAAATATGATAGGCATTGCGGCGGGTATGTCCACCATGGGAAAGATTCCGTTTGCGTACAGTTTCGGACCGTTTGCCACTCGCAGATGTTACGACCAGATTTTTATATCCGTTGCGTACGCTCGCCAAAACGTCAAAATCGTCGGCACGGACCCCGGCGTGCTTGCGGAGTATAACGGCGGCACGCATATGCCGTTTGAGGATATGGCTCTTATGAGAGCGATTCCGCATATGGTTTGCTTCGAGCCCGTCGACGCGACAATGCTCGAAAAAGCGGTCGACCAAATCGTCGATTATCAAGGCGCGGTCTATATCCGTTTGCAACGCAAAAAAGCCGAAAAAGTGTTTGACGATACGTTGAATTTCGAACTCGGAAAGGCAATAAAAATCAAGGACGGCAAGGACGTGACGTTGATTGCAAGCGGCATTATGGTTGCAAGAGCAATCGAGGCGGCGGAACTTTTGAAAGAGGACGGAATAAGCGCAAGAGTGGTGAATATCCACACTTGGAAGCCTATCGACAAAGACGCGATAATAAAATGCGCAAAGGAAACGGGCGCAATAGTCACTTGCGAAAACCACAATGTTTGCAACGGTTTGGGCAGCGCGGTTGCCGAAGTCGTATGCCAAAACTCACCCGTGCCTATGCGTTTGGTCGGAGTGAAAGATGAGTTCGGACAAGTGGGCAAGAACGCATATTTGAGCGAACAATACCACATCACCACGCAAGACATAGTCGAAGCGGCAAGAGAAGTCGTCAAGAACAAACAATCATAATTACATCGAAACGCTAAAAACAAAAGCATCTAAACATAACAAAAGCGACGGATAAACCGTCGCTTTTGCATATATAAAACATTGATTTGGTTGATTTTTGCTTTTCCGTTTGCGATTAATGCACAGAGAAAAGCAAGTCGCCGTAGGAAGGTACGGGCCAATATTCTTTTGCGGTGAGCAATTCCATTTCGTCCACGACCTTGCGAAGATTTGCCATTGCGACGAGCACTTCATCGTGATAGCAACGTCCGCCATTGACGTTTTCGCTGAGCGAGTGTGCTTTTTGAAGCGCGTCTTTGAGCGTCTTTACGCAAGCGGTTGCTTCTTTAAGATGCGAAGCGAGGTTGTTGCAAATATCCTTTTCTTCGTCTGCTTCCACGCCGAGCGCAAGACTTTCGTTTGCCGCTTTTGCGATGTCGCCTTTATATTTGATGACGGACGGAATGATGTCCATCGTCGCCATATCCAGCATAGTCATCGCTTCGATGTTGAGCAGTTTGCAGTAGTTTTGTATATATATATCCTCTCTCGATTTGAGTTCCGCTTCGCTGAAAACGTGCATACGCTTGAACAAATCGACGTTTTTTTGGCTCGTGATGTAGGGAAGCGCGTCTATCGTCGAGGGAAGATTGAGCAAGCCTCTGCGCTGTGCCTCTTTCGTCCATTCTTCCGAATAGTTGTTGCCGTTGAAAATGATTTTGCCGTGCTCGGTCATCACTCGTTTGATGATGTCTGTGATGCCTTGATTGATGTCGGTTGCTTTTTCGAGTTCGTCCGCAAACGACTCGAATTGTTCCGCCATTATGGTGTTGAGCACGAGGTTTACGCTCGCAATGGATTGCGAAGAACCGGGCATACGGAACTCGAATTTGTTGCCCGTGAACGCAAACGGGGAAGTGCGGTTGCGGTCGGACGAGTCCATAGAGAATTTGGGCAAAACGTGTACGCCGATTTCCACTTCGCATTTTGCGCGTCTTGAATAGGTGCGGCCGTCTGCGATTGCTTGCATAATGCCCGTGAGTTCTTCGCCGAGGAACATACTCACGATTGCGGGCGGCGCTTCGTTTGCGCCGAGACGATGATCGTTGGACGCGGAAGCAACTGCGATACGAAGCAAATCTTGGTGACTGTCAACCGCCGCGATAACCGCTGCGAGAATGAGAAGGAATTGCGCGTTGTCTTGCGGACTTTTGCCGGGGTCGAGAAGGTTGCCCGAATCCGTCGAGATTGACCAGTTGTTGTGTTTGCCGCTTCCGTTTACGCCGTCAAAGGGTTTCTCGTGAAGAAGGCAAGTCATATTGTGCTTTGCCGCAACCTTTTTCATAATTTCCATCGTAAGTTGGTTTTGGTCGGTTGCGACGTTGACCGTTGTGTAGATAGGCGCAAATTCGTGTTGCGCGGGGGCGACTTCGTTGTGCTTGGTCTTTGCGAGAATGCCGAGTTTCCAAAGTTCCTCGTCAAGTTCTTTCATATACTTGACCACACGGGGCTTGATTGCGCCGAAATAGTGGTCGGAAAGTTCTTGTCCTTTGGGCGGACGCGCACCGAACAGGGTGCGACCCGTGTAGAATAAATCTTTCCTCTTTTCGTACATAGCGGTGTCGATGAGGAAGTATTCTTGTTCGGGGCCGACGGAAACGTTTATACGCTCGGTCTTTTTACCGAGAATGGAAAGAAGCCTCGTACCTTGTCTGTTGATTGCTTCCATAGAGCGCAAAAGCGGCGTTTTTTTGTCCAGAGCGTCGCCGTTGTACGAGCAGAACGCCGTCGGAATACAGAGTATGCCGTCCTTTATGAACGCATAGGAAGTGGGGTCCCAAGCGGTGTAACCTCTTGCCTCGAACGTCGAGCGCAATCCGCCGCTGGGGAAGGAACTCGCGTCGGGTTCGCCTTTTATCAACTCTTTGCCGCTAAGTTCCATAATAACGCCGCCGTTTTTGGTGGGGGCGATGAAAGAATCGTGCTTTTCCGCCGTGATTCCCGTGAGAGGTTGAAACCAGTGGGTGAAGTGGGTCACGCCTTTTTCGACCGCCCAGTCTTTCATTTCGTTTGCGACGATGTTTGCCGTTTCTCTTGAAAGAGGCAAATCGAGGGCGCAGCATCTTTTGAGCTCGCGATAGGTGTCTTTGGGCAATCTCTTGCTCATCACTCTGTCGTCGAAGACCATACTTCCGTACAAATCCGACATCAACATTTTTGAGTACCTCGTGTTTTTTTATAGATTCGATTATAGACATAATATTCCAAAAGTCAAAAGATTTCGCACAAAAAAATCGAGTATAAATAAAATGGATAAATATGCATTAGAATTGCAGTGTTTATGCAATATATTTGGATATTTATAAATCAATAATACGGGATTATAAACGAAACGCAAAATTTATACTTTTCAAAAAATGCGATTTTCCCGCATAAAACCTGCGCTTTTCGCGTGCGAATCGTCGCGTGAAACTTGCGATTTTGAGTGCGAATTATGTTGACATTAAGGATATACGATGTTAATATATTTATAGAAAATAAATATGCAGACGGATAGTGTTCACAATTTTTTTTTAACCATTCGGTTGAAAAAAGTTTTGAACACTTTTTGTTTGTCAGAGGTTTGTATGGACTCTTATATATCCCCGCTATGCCAAAGGTATGCGAGCAAAAGAATGCAATACGTTTTTTCGCCGGACTTCAAGTTCGGCACTTGGCGTAAGTTGTGGATTGCTCTTGCCGAAGCAGAAAAAGAGTTGGGCATCGACATCACCGACGAGCAAATCGAGGAAATGAAGGCGCACCAAACCGACATCGACTACGAGTTGGCGGCGAAAAAGGAAAGCGAGGTGCGACACGACGTTATGGCGCACGTCCTCACTTTCGGCGAGGCTTGCCCCAAAGCAAAACCCATAATTCACCTCGGCGCGACGAGTTGCTACGTCGGCGACAACACCGACATAATTCAAATGCGCGAGGGATTGCTCGTTTTGCGCGAGGGATTGCTTGCGTGCATAAAATCACTTCGCGATTTCGCAATGAAAAACAAGGGACTCGCAACGCTTGCGTACACGCATTTCCAGGCGGCGCAACCGACGACTGTCGGAAAACGCGCGACGCTTTATATTCAAGACCTCGTAAACGACCTCGACAATCTCGATTTTCAACTTTCTCGTTTGCGCTTGCTCGGTTGCAAGGGCACGACGGGTACGGCGGCAAGTTTTCTCGAACTGTTCGAGGGCGACGACGAAAAGGTGAAGGCTCTAGACAAAGCGATAGCGCAAAAAACCGGCTTCGACGGAACGTACGCCGTGAGCGGTCAGACCTATTCGAGAAAGGTGGATTACAACGTGCTTTCCGTGCTTTGCTCGATTGCGCAGAGCGCGACGAAATTTTCAAACGACATTCGTCTTTTGTCACATCTCAAAGAGGTTGAAGAACCCTTCGAATCCAAGCAAATCGGCTCGTCGGCAATGGCGTACAAGCGCAACCCGATGAGAAGCGAGCGTATGGCTTCGCTTGCAAGATACGTCATCTGCGACAGTATGAATCCCGCAATCACCGCTTCGGCGCAGTGGTTTGAAAGAACGCTCGACGACAGCGCGAACAGACGTATCGCAATCCCCGAAGCGTTTTTGGCTGTTGACGCAATACTGGCACTTTACAACAACATAATAAGCGGTTTAACCCTCTATCCGCGCATTATCGCAAAACATTTGAACGACGAATTGCCGTTTATGGCAACCGAAAATATCCTTATGTATTGCGTGTCGAAAAAGGGCGGCGACAGACAGGTTTTGCACGAGGCGATAAGACAACACTCGGTCGCGGCGGCGCAAGCGGTCAAGTGCGACGGCAAAGAAAACGACCTTTTGGAACGTATACTTGCCGACAAAACTTTCAACCTTACCAAAGAGGAACTCGATTCCGTCCTCGACGTAAAAGCGTTTACGGGCAGAGCGGAAAAACAGGTTGAAGAATACATTTCGGAAGCGATCGATCCGCTTCTTGAAAAAAACAAAAACCGTATAGGCAGTTCGATTGCAATCAACGTCTGACGGCAGATAAAACAGAAATATTTTTTTTGAGGTATACATATGCTTACATCTATTGTTGGTATCAACTGGGGCGACGAAGGCAAGGGCAGAATGGTCGATTTGCTTTCGCAAGAGCAAGACATTGTCGTTCGCTATCAAGGCGGAAACAACGCAGGTCACACCGTCATCAACGACAAGGGCAAATTCGTGCTTAACCTTTTGCCGTCGGCTATACTTCGCGAGGACAAAGTGAACGTTATGGGCAACGGTATGGTGGTTGACATCGAACATCTCTGCAAGGAAATCGCAAAACTCAGAGAGGGCGGAATCGTCATCACCCCCGACAATCTCAAAATCAGCGACAAAGCGGTGGTTTGCTGTCCTTACAACGTGCAACAAGACTGCCTCGAAGAAGACAGACTCGGCGACAAGAAATTCGGTTCTACTCGCAGAGGCATATCGCCGATTTATGCAGATAAGTATATGAAAAAAGCCATTCGTATGGGCGACATTCTTCACCCCGAATACTTGCGCTCTCGTCTCGAAACCATCGTCGAGTGGAAAAACCTCACTATTGAGGGTTCGTATCACGCAAAGGGCTACACAGTCGAAGAATTGCTCGACTGGTTCGACAAATACGGCACGCCGCTCAAAGATTACATCTGCGATACGGGTTACTATCTCGACAAAGCCCTCAAAAACGGCAAAAACGTTATGCTCGAAGCACAACTCGGCGCATTGCGCGACATCGACTTCGGCATTTATCCCTACACGACGAGTTCGTCCACGATTACCGCGTACGGCCCTGTCGGCGCAGGTATCCCCAACCACAAAGTCGAAAAGGCAATCGGCGTTATGAAAGCGTATTCCACTTGCGTCGGCGAAGGTCCGTTCACTGCGGAAATGTTCGGCGAAGAAGCGGAAAAATTGAGAAAAGCGGGCGGCGAATACGGCGCGGCAACCGGTCGTCCTCGCAGAGTCGGCGGATTCGACGTCGTCGCATCAAAATACGGCTGTATGGTTCAAGCAGCAACCGCAATCGCACTCACCAAACTCGACATTCTCGACACGATGGAAAAAATCCCCGTCTGCGTCAGTTACGACGTGAACGGCAAGACCGTTGACGAGTTCCCCTCGGGCGAAGCACTCAACGTCGCAACCCCCAACGTCGTCTATCTCGACGGTTGGAATTGCCCCACCACTTCTTGCCGTCGTTACGAGGATCTTCCCCTCAACGCACGCAAGTATATCGAGTTTATCGAAAAAGCGGTTGATTGCAAGATTAAGTATATATCGGTCGGCGCAGAGCGCGATTCAATCATTGTAAAATAATGCGCCATTGAGCGATTAACTTTGTTAGGCACGGCTTGCCTCAAAATCGTGTACGTCTATGTACACTGGGTTTTGATTCAAGTCGTGCCTTTCGCGTTACTCATCTCAATGGCGCATTATTTTATTAATGATTAGGGGGGGCAATGATGGAATCCCTTGCTGATAAACGGAATGTGCTCATTCGTAGACGGAACGCGAGCCGCAAGGCGGCGAGAAAACGAACGCCGAGCTTGACGGATAGTACAAGCGACTGCGCCGTTTGGGTGCGAAGCTGGCGCACAAAGCGCAGTGGCATAATGAGGGAAATGCCCTTATTTATGCGAGTGCTGAGTGTTGCCCCACGCAGAGCGGACGCCGTGGGTTCCCTCAAAGCATGCAGAGGGGGAACGGCGGTAGGGGAAACACGTGAGGAAGGGGGAAGTTTTAATTAAACGTGAACGACGAGTACTTCTATTGAGGAAATAAAGATTTTAGGGAGCACTTATTAACGGAATGTGTAAATTAAATTTTTCAATCTCTATTAAATAGCGAATCCAACGTTACGTCGAAAAAGTCGGCGAGGGCTATCAACGTGTCAAAATCGGGATTGACTGCGTTCGTTTCGTATCTCGTGTAATTTACCCGAGATATGTGCAATGCATCTGCAACTTGCTGTTGCGTTAAATTTGCGCTTTTGCGCAATAGTTTCAAATTTTCGCCAATTTGATGTTTCATACTTGACATTGTACAAATTGTGTACTATGATAAGTAAAAATGTACATATTCTGTACAAGATATACTTTGAAAGTAAAATAATCGGGATAACGATAAAAAGTCAATCTCTGCCAACGAGCGCGTCGAGGGTCAAATCGAGGGCGGTGGCAACCGAAACAAGGCTCGGAATGCTCGGCAAACTCACGCCTTTTCGCCAAGACGCGATTTTGCTGCGTGATATGCCCGTCTGTCTGACGAGGCGGTACTCGGTGATTTTCTTTTCGCAAAGGATTTTTGCAAAATGTTCGCTAAAGGACGAAAGGGGCGAGTGCGGCGTGTACTGTACGTCCAGTTCTTTGAGTCCGAAAAGATAGTCGAGCGAACAGCCGAAGCCGTCCGAAAGCACGATTGCGTTTTCAAAATTGGGCAAAGATACTTTTCTAAGCCACTTGTACACGGCAGAGGTGTTGAGGTTCAAATTGCGAGAAAGGCAACCGACGTCGGTTTTGTTTTCTTGCATAAGGTCGCAAAGTCGCTCCGCGAAACACTCAGTCAATTTTTCGTCATTTTCCGACATTTTGCGACAAACTCCTACATTTTTCTACAAAAATAGTATGCCCCCATTTGTCCTCAAAGACTTGAATTTGTACAAATGGGGTCATATAATAAACTTATCAAAACAAAGGAGAACGCCCTATGGAAGAACTGTTGACGAAAATCGGAGAGTTAATATCGATGGAAATCGCCGAGGTTAAAGATGTGGAATATGTTGACAAAGAGATGGGTTATATGTTTTATATAAATCTCACCGACGGAAGAAAGATTTTGCTCTCCTTGATTGACAGCAAACTATGAAAAAAGACCGCTAAATGCGGCCTTTTTTATATTTATATTCGCTTTTGTATTGCGTTATGCGCGATAACGTTTCTTCGTCTATGCGATTGAAACTTTTGTTTTAAGTCGTACAAATCAAACGTTGTTGCCTTACAAGATATTTTTTATTTGCAAAAGGTCGGTGACGGTGTAGTCGCAATCGGCTTGCCTTTCCGTGCGGTATTTGTCAAACCAAATCGTGTTTATGCCGTAGTTGCGCGCGCCGTTTATGTCGGCGGTCAGCGAGTCGCCTATCATATAGACGTCTTGCGGTTTTTCGTCGAGTTTTGCAAAGCACGCGTCGAAAAATTCTTTGTTGGGTTTTAGATAGCCTATCTCTGCGGACACGAAATATCCCTTTATATATTCATCGAATCCCGCCTTTTTCAATCGCTTGGTTTGCTGTGAGAGAGGGGCGTTGCTTGCGACGTATACGTCGTATTTCGAGGCAAGGTATTCGAGCACTTCTTTTGCGCCGTCAACCGCAACCGCGCTTTCGGCAAGTCCTTCGTGAAAAGCGGTTTCAAACGCTATTCCGTCCGCCTTTACGCCCACTCTTTCAAAGAGGGAATTGAACCTCGTTTCCAGCAGTTTTTCCATCGTCAATTCGCCGCGTTCGAGTTGTTGCCAAAGCGACAGGTTGAAAGGATGGAATATCTCGCAAATTTCGTTTGCTTTGTCTATGCCGAAACGAGTGCAAGCGTTTTTTATGCTTTCGTTTGCGCACTTATCGAAATCGAGTAGGGTGTTGTCAACGTCTATAAGAATTGTCATAATATTAATTTTGCCAATCGAAATGTTTTGGGTCGAAAAAGAAAAACGCGGAAGCGTCCGCGTCGTTCTTTTGGTTTTATCCGTTCACTTTGTCAACGTACGCGCAGGCGTTGAACGCCGCAATCGAACCGTCCGAAGCCGCCGTAACGAGTTGTCGGATTTTCTTTGTTCTGCAATCGCCGGCAACGAATATACCCTCGCAAGACGTCGTGCAGTTTTCGTCCGCAACGATATAGCCCGCTTTGTCGAGTTCGACGATGTTTGCAAAAGCGGTGTTGTTGGGCACTTGACCTATGCAGATAAAAGCGCATTTTGCCTCGACGGTTACGTCCTCGTGTGTTAGGGTGTTTTCAAAGCGAAGCGCGCTGAGTTCGTCTTGTCCGATAAACTCTTTCAACGAGAGGTTGTGCGTGTATTTGACGTTGGGGCGAGCAAGCACGAGGTCCAAAAGAGCCTTGTCGCCGAAGAATTTGTCAAACAAAGTGCAGATATGCACGCTCTTGCAATATCCGCTCAAAACGAGCGCGTATTGAAGAGCGGTGTTGGCGTCGCCTATCACGCAAACGTCTTCGCCCGAATAGAACGCACCGTCGCAAAGCGCGCAGTAACTGACGCCGCTACCGACGAGTTCGTCCTCTCTTTCAACTCCGATTTTGCGGGGTTTGACGCCCGTTGCGAGAATGACGGATTTGCACTCGTATTTGTTGTAATCGGTGGTTAATTCAAACCCAAACGGTGTTTTAACTATCGATTGTGCTTTTTCAAGTTCGATTTGCGCACCCCATTCGGATATTTGCTCATAGAGTTTGTCCATAAGTTCCGAACCCGAAATCTTTTGATAAGAAGGGAAGTTTTCCACTCTCGGCGAGTATGCGATTTGTCCGCCGAAACTGTCGCTTTCAAGCACCAAAACGCTTTTGCCCGCTCTGAGACAGTTGAGCGCGGCGGTCATACCCGCAGGGCCTGCGCCTACGACGATTATGTCAAATTTGTCCATAATTACCTCTTGCTTTTTCAAAAAGAAAAGCGGTATGGCCGTTGCCATACCGCTATCGTTTATTTCTTATTTTCTCGATTCGATATAGCCTTTGATCTTGCTTGCGTTGTCGTAAACGTCGTAGCCGTTTCCGTTGGGAACGAGAAGCGTGGGGGCTTTCTTGACGCCGAACGCGAGCGTTTGATCTTTGTTGTCCTCTGCGTCGATAACCGTGTATGCGATACCTGCTTTGTCGAGCATTGCCTTTGCCATTTTGCAGTTGGGGCAGGTCTTCGTGGTGAAGATCAAAAGACCTTCGTCGCCGCCTTTTTGCGCGCAAGCGCATTGCTCGGTTGCTTCGGATTTTTGAGTCGGTTTGACTTCGCCCGTTGCTTGGTCGTCGCACACGAATTCTTCGACGTGTTTGCCGTGATATTGCGAGGTTGCGATGTCGTAAACTTTACGCTCTTTGAACTCTGCGCGTTTGCCGTCGTTCCAGTTTTGGACGGGGCGATAGTAACCCGTGATACGGCTATAAACTTCCGTCTTCTTGCCGCAAATGGGGCAGGTGTATTGCTCGCCTTCGAGATAGCCGTGTTCTTGGCAGATGGAATATGTCGGCGAGAGCGTGTAGTAGGGAAGTTTGTAGTTTTCCGCAATCTTTCTTACGAGATTCGCCGCCGCTTGCCAACTGTCGAGGCGTTGACCGAGGAAGGCGTGGAATACCGTACCCGACGTGTAGAGAGTTTGCAATTCGTCTTGAATGTCGAGCGCAGAGAAGATGTCGCTCGTGTAGCCGACGGGAAGGTGCGAACTGTTGGTGTAGTAGGGCACGTTGTCCATATTGCTTGCGCAAATGATGTCGGGATATCTTTCTCTGTCGTGTTTTGCAAGGCGGTAGGAAGTGGACTCTGCGGGCGTTGCTTCGAGGTTGTACAAATCGCCGTATTGCTCTTGATAGTCGCTGAGTTTTTCACGCATAAAGTTGAGCACTTTCTTGGTGAATTCCTGCGCTTCCTTGTGAGTCATATCCTTGCCGACCCAGTTTGCGTTGAGGCAAGCCTCGTTCATACCCACAAGACCGATTGTCGAGAAGTGGTTGCCGAACGTGCCGAGGTATCTCTTGGTGTAGGGATAAAGTCCTTCGTCGAGAAGTTTGGTGATGACGTTTCTCTTGATTTTGAGCGAGCGAGCGGACACGTTCATAAGGCGTTCGAGTTCCTTGAAGAATTCGTCTTCCGTTTTGCTCACGTACGCGATACGCGGCATATTGATGGTTACGACGCCGATAGAACCCGTGGATTCGCCGCTTCCGAAGAAGCCGCCCGATTTCTTGCGAAGTTCGCGAAGGTCGAGACGCAAGCGGCAGCACATACTGCGAACGTCGCTCGGTTCCATATCGCTGTTGATGTAGTTTGAGAAGTACGGCGTGCCGTATTTTGCGGTCATCGTGAACAACAAGCGGTTGTTTTCGGTGTTCGACCAGTCGAAATCTTTCGTGATAGAGTAGGTCGGGATAGGATATTGGAAGCCTCTGCCGTTGGCGTCGCCCTCGATCATAATCTCGATAAACGCCTTGTTGACCATTGCCATTTCCTTGACGCAATCCTTATACTTGAAGTCCATCTCTTTGCCGCCGACGATTGCGGGAAGTTCCGCCAAGTCGTTGGGGACGACCCAGTCGAGCGTGATGTTGGTGAACGGCGCTTGCGTACCCCAACGAGAGGGAGTGTTTACGCCGTATATGAAGGATTGGACGCATTGCTTGACCTCTTTGTACGAGAGGTTGTCAACCTTGACGAACGGTGCAAGATATGTGTCGAAAGAACTGAACGCTTGCGCGCCCGCCCATTCGTTTTGCATAATGCCGAGGAAGTTGACCATCTGGTTGCAGAGGGTGGAAAGGTGGCTTGCCGGCGACGACGTGATTTTGCCGGGGATTCCGCCGAGACCTTCTTTGATGAGTTGTTTGAGCGACCAGCCTGCGCAGTAGCCCGTGAGCATAGACAAATCGTGAATGTGGATTTGCGCTTCGCGGTGTGCCTTTGCGATTTCTTCGTCGTAGATTTCGCTGAGCCAGTAGTTTGCCGTAACCGCGCCCGAGTTGGAAAGGATAAGTCCGCCGACGGAATACGTCACCGTCGAGTTTTCCTTGACGCGCCAGTCGTTGATTTTGAGATAATTGTTCACCGTGTTCTTGTAGTCGAGCATAGTGGAGTTCATCTCGCGAAGTTTCTCGTGTTGTTTTCTGTAAAGAATGTACGCTTTTGCAACTTCGACGTAACCCGATTGAATGAGGACGACTTCGACAGAGTCCTGAATGTCCTCGACGCTGACCACGTCGCCCTTGACCTTATCGTTGAAGGTTGCGGTGACTCTGAGCGCAAGCATATCGATGATGTCGTCGCTGAAACTCTTGTTCACCGCAGTGAACGCCTTTTCGATTGCGACCTTAATTTTGTTTAGATTGAATGGAACTATACTTCCGTCTCTCTTTTTGATGTTCAACATATCTATTGAACCCCCTTGGAAAATGTGCCTCTTTATTATAGCAAGCACGCGTAATATGTCAAGGACAAATCACAAAATAAAGCGTGAAACTTTTTTGCGAAACACTACATATTGTGTTTTTGTCGCAAAATGCCGAAAATTGCAAATTCCACTTTTCGTGTATCGAAAACGGCGGTTTCGGGGTATGTAACCGCATATGTAAAAACGCAATCCGCATTCTAACACGCTCAAATATTTTTGCCGAAAATCGTGTTCGCAACGTCCGCACCACAACATATAGTGTAGGAAAAAACGATTGCGAAATCATAGTTAAATAACTTGACAAATTGCGCAAGCAACTATCTTGCGGCGGCTGATATTTTTTCAAAAAACACACGACACAAAAATATTCAGTAGATAAAAACGACAAACGGCCGTCCGATGGGCGGTCGTTTGTCGTGATAAGGGGAGTATTATGAGGAACATATTTGATTAATTAATAATGAATAATTTGAGGAACGAGTCGAGATACTTGCGCACGGTGAGCGACTTGCGGTTATATGCACGCTGTGCGTGCGTGAAATTGCGCCTTTAACGCAGCGATATTTGCGCTCTGTGCAAGTGATATTGCGGCGTTGCCGCAGTTGAGGAAAATCAGATTGCGCATTTTGTGACGACACGGTTTTCTTTTCGGGTGTGGGCGATGCCCACCCAAAATTATTAATTATTCATTATTAATTATTAATTAACCTAATCAGTCGGTTTCCTTGTTTTTCAAAAACAGCACGTTTTTCGTATGGACGTCGCTGTATGAAAAGGTGCGTTTTTCGCCGCCTTCGAGTTCGACGGTGAATATCGAGGGAAACAGCGCGGTCACTTTGCCGTGATAGAGCGAGGATTTGCCTCTGCCGCCGTTGATTTTGACAAGTACGGGTATACCGACTATTTTTTGCACGCGGGCTTTTGCCTCTACGATGGATTGTCCTATTTCTCTCATACACCGATTGTTGCCGAAAATTCAAATTTTATTCGCATAAACGCAAAGAAGTTTGAATATGTTTTTGGTGAAACGGAGGAATGCTATGTTCGATTTTGAAAAAATAAGTGCCAGCAAATTTTACGTTGCGCCGACATCCGAGCGAGTTGTCGAGTTTTCGCCGACGGACGTGGATATGAGCAACATTGCAAAGGTATTGTCTTTGGCGGTGGACGCGCGAGCGACGAGCGTCGACGCGCAGGACGGATATGCGCAAGTGGGCGGCAGAGTGAATTTCCGCCTTGCGTACCTGGATAAAGACGGAACGCCGAAGGGCGTGGATTACAACGCCGATTTTACGGCGAGAGTGGACGGCGAGTTCGTCGAGGGCGACAGCGCGTGGTGCGACATCGTTATATCCGAATCCGACGTGGAAGCGGGGGATACGCTCACGCTGACGGCGGTGCTCGAGGTCAACGTATCGGCAATCAAACGCGACGAAATCGAGGTGCTTGTCAATGCGGACGATTGCTACGTTCAAAAGCAAGAGATTTACGTCCCGTCCTTTATCGCGCAAAAATCGGTGGTCGTTCCCTTTGACGACGAAAAGAACGTGGGCGGCGAAATCGAATCCGTGCTCGGACTTTCTTCAACGGTCGTGACTCGTCAGTCCATTGCGACGGAAGGCGGCGCAACCGCAAAACTTGCGGTGTATTCGGTCGTGACCTACGTCGAGGGCGGCGAAATCAAGCAACACACTTTTGAAATTCCGCTCGAAGAAGAATTCAATCTCGACGGCGTGAAAGAGGGCGACGCAATCAAACTTTACACCGCTTTGAAATCGTCCAAAATCGTGCTTCAAGGCGTGACGGACGACAATACGATTCGCGTGGAAGGCGAGATTCAAATCAAGGTTCAAGCGTATAGATGCTCGAAAACCGAAATTGTGTCCGACTTGTTTATGCTGTCCAATCAAACGGAAATCGAACGCAAAACCGCAAAATACACTTGCTTTGACGGCTGCGGCTATTTTGTCAAGGGCGTAGGCGGAAGCGCAACGCTTTCGGACAACAAACCTGCGGCAATCGAGGTGTGCGCTCTGCCGTATGCAAGGTGCTATACGACTCGCGCGTACGTCAACGACGAAAACAGCCTCATCGTCGAGGGCGTTGCAAATACGGATATAATCTATCGCGACGAAAACGGCTTTAATTCCGTGCGAGCGGAACTTCCGTTTGCAATCTCGGCGGCAAGCGAAATCCCGTTCTCGAAAGAAGTGCGCGTAGATTGCAAGATTCAGCGCATAGACGCGGTTGTGCGCAGAGAGCGCGAGTTTGACATTACCTTTGACGTTGCAATCGCGGTCTGCGGATTCTCGCCGCTCGAAGCGTCGTATATCTCGGCGGTGGAAGTCGGCGCGGAACGCGCGCAAAACACGTCTGCATTGTCCGTGTACGTTGCCTCGCCGTCCGACACTATGCTTGACGTATGCTCGGCTCTGTCCGCAATGCCCGAAGACATTTTGGCACAGAATCCCGACCTTGCCGAACCGTTTGCGGAAGATACGAAAATCGTGTATTTCAGATCGTTGAAGTGAATAGAATCCCGAAAAACCTAAACAGAGAGAGGCAAACGCCTCTCTCTTTTCATCGTGCGTAATTGCCACTAAGGTTTCAAAATATCGTCGGCGGAACAATCGAGAAAAGCGCACATTTTCGCAAACGTGACGAGAGAGGGCATAATTCGCCCCGAAAGGTATTGTGAAACGGTCGGTTTCGATACGCCTATTGCTTTTGCAAGTTCACTTTTCGATTTTCCCGACAGTTCGATTTCCTCTTTCAATCTTTTGCTGATTCTCGTTTCAAGATCGTCCATTTGTCACCTAATAATATGGTTTTCTTGCTTCATATTATTAGGCATTACTTAATTTTTATCTTGACAATTAGGTATTGCCTAACTATAATAAACAAACAAGGAGACCTTTATGAAAAAAATAGTAGTTTGTTTATTGATAGTATTTGTTGCAATTGCTTTATGCTCGTGTTCTATATTTGACACTGAAACAGATTCTGAAAGTTCAATTGAAGGAATAGTTGGAAAAAGTGTTCAAATAGCGTTTATGGATATTTATTGTACTGCTAATTCTGTATCGGAGTGTCAGAAAGACGATGATTCTTATAGACTTCGCATAAATATAACGGCAGATAACAAAGACGAAGCACAAACGTTTTATGCGAGTTCGTTTTCGTTAGAAGATGCGGACGGCACTACATTTGTCTCAAATCCGTTAGAAATATATGTTAAGAGCAATGAAACTAAGTCGTTTAATGTTTATTTTGATATAAATCGAAAAATTGATAGAACCAAATCGTTGTTGAGAATCAAATTGGGTTTATTCAATATTGCATCTATAAAACTGAAAAACAAAAATAATTCGTGTGTAATTGAAAGCGTAGATAAAATAGATATTCCAAATGAGAAAATATACTCTATCGGTGAAACAGCGACTGGGTCGGATAATATTTCTTATACGGTTACAAAGTCTTTTAATTGTAAAACATTGCCCCAAAAGAGCACTTCAACGGAATATAATTTTCTTATTATAATATTTCAAATTTATAATGGACGCAATTCTGAATTTGCATTAAGTCCGGAAGATGTATATGTGTTTAACGGTGAAAACAAATATTCGTATTCATCTAAAACATTTCTTTATTCAGATGGATTGTCTATAACAGAAAGTGTGATGGCAAAAACGAGTCGGATGTTTTCCATTATTTTTGAAACCCCGACTTCAAGCGATGTGGCAGAATATGTCGTTAGATTCCCTGTGGACTATGGCGATTATAGCGGAGCGTACAATTATATTTATTTTAAGATATAACAATATTGCGTATTATATAGATACGCATACGACATCAAGCGAGGCGGGCGGATTTCAGTGATAGAAGAAGGGCGCGGGCGTCGGATTTGGCTTTGTCAAGGGCTTCGTTCAAGGCGGTGCGAGCCGAGGCGATGGCTTTTGCGAATTCCGATTGAGCAAGCATCGTTCGTATTGCGGCTTCGTCTTCTTTGGTGACTTTCATTTGCTCTTTGGCTTGCGAGGCTTGCGCTTCGAGGCGTTCGATTGCGCTTTCGACGGATTTTCTGTTCGCATAATCGACGTCGCTCGGTATGCAGGCGGCAAGAATGGAATCTACGTCGAATTTGACAAACGGCAACGACGACATAACGCTATCCGCAAGAGAAAGGGCGGATTTGATATAAGTCGCTACGCTTTTAGTTGCTTCCTTTGCGACGGACAAGTCCGTTTCGTCCTCTTGTGCGAATTGCAAGAGATATTTGACGGTGTTGCCGTATGCGGATTGAATATCCGCGCATGCGTTTTTGTCCGAGCGGTACACCGTATTCACGAAAGAGTCCAACTCGGTTTTGGTGAATCTAATCGAGCCGTTTTTAGTGGAATACTTGGTTTTGAAGTCGTCCGCGCGAGTGCCGAGCAAGCAAGAAATATTGCCAAGTTGCTCTTGCGTGAGTTCGTATACGGGGTTTTGGTCGAAATAATCCGAGCAAGCGAGATAAAATTCAAGCGAGAGTTTGCTTGCGCTCGAAGCGGCGTATTTTGCGGCGTTGAGCGCTTGCCCCGCAACCTCGATTGCGCCACGCGGATTGGACGTTGCCGTATCCAGCAGTTTTTGCGCGAAATAGCGAGCGTATACGCCGTTTTCAACCGTCTGTTTTGCGTTGTTAAAGACGTATTGCGCGCGGTTTATGGTAAGTTGATATTCGTCGTCGAATTTTTGGTTCAAGTCCGATTGAAAGTCGTTTGCTGCGGCAATGAGTTTGTCGAGGGGCAAAGAGAGAGAATCCTCGACGGATACGCCGTTTTGTTGCGCTCTTTTCACGAGGCGATAGGCTGCGACGTCGAGGTTCTGAATGGTTAGATTGTCGGAATTTTTGGATTTAAGCGCGTCGAGTTCGGATTGAAGCACGAAGTCGCAAGAATCCGAAATCGAAATCGTGAGCGACGGATTCGCGTTTTTTATCGCGGAAGTGAATTTTGTGCTTATCTTTTCGAAAATATCGTTGTTTTTCGCGGTGGAAGTCACCTCGACGGACACGTTTGCGCCGTCCGAAATATATCCGTATTTGACGGACAGGGCGGCGATGTTGCCTATTGCGACGTCGAGGTCCGCGCCGACTATGCCGTCTTCCTCGAATAGCAGGGCTTTGCCGTCCGTGTTTGCGCCGCACGCGCTCATAACCACGTCGTTCTGGTCAAGCACGAGTTCAACGGACGGATTGACGTCCACGCAAACGAAAGACGTTGCTTTTTGCGGCTCGGGGGTGTCGGGTGCGTTGGTGTAGACGGAATTGCACGCAATGAGAACGACCGCCGACAAGACGGTTGTCAAAAGGCATAACGCCAAACATATCGTTTGCGTGATTCTCTTGCGCATAGCAACCTCGAAAAGTTCGTTTTGGGGAATCCGCGCGCATACGGTGCGCATATTCTCACGCATACGGTGCGGATATACCTTTACAATATAGATAATATACTCAAAATGTTAAGAAGCAATTAATTTTTCTTAAAGAAACGTAAATTTTTCCTCAAAAATCCGCAAAATCGGGCAAATCGGACAAAAATTGCGAAAAATAATTATAAGTTGTTATATTTTTGCGCTTATGCTAAAATAAAAATATGACCAAGCAGGAACTCGACAAATTGATGTTGCGCCTGCAACGAGGCGACGAAAGCGCGTTTGAGCAAATCTACAACGATACCAAACGCGGTCTTTTTGCGTTCATTATGTCGATATGCCGAAATTACCAGACCGCCGAAGATATGATGCAGACGGCGTACATCCGTTTGAGAACCACCATATCAAATTACAGGGCGGGATCGAACGCGTACGCTTGGCTGTACACAATCGCCAAAAACGCCACGATAAACGAGTTGAATCGGACAAAGCGCGAGCGGGCTACGGAATCGTTCGAGGACGACGCCAAGTACGGCACGTACTCGATTGACGAGGAACTCTCGCCCGTGACCTGCGCTATGAACAAGGTTCTGGGCGACGAGGAACGAGAAATCGTAACTCTGCACGCAATATCGGGATTCAAGCACCGAGAAATTGCGGAAATGACGGGAAGACCCGTCGGCTCGGTGGTATGGGCGTACAACAACGCTCTTGCAAAACTCAAAAAAGAACTGCAAAAGGAGGATGAATATGAGAATTAAAGATATAGAAGGGAAACTCAAAAGCGAAAATAATTCTCAAACCGTCCCCGACGTTTTGCAGAGGGCGAAAAAAGCACCGATAAACAAACTGCTCGACGGACAAACGCCGCTCAAAGCCTTCGACAAGCATACTGCGGTAAGACTGCTTTGGTGCGTTATGCTTCTTTTGGTGACGGCGGTGCTTGCGACGTTTGCAATCGCAATGATTCCCGACGGAGCAAATGACGAAGTGGCGGTGTGCTACGTCAATGTAAAGACGGAATCGAACGGCGAAACCGTCGTGTACGGCATCGTTGTCGAGAATTACGAAACCGTTTCCGTGTTCGTCAAAGAAAGGCAAAATCAAACCGTTATCGCGCAAAATCTTCAAAAGAGAGGGTATTCGCTCAAAAGCGCGATAAATGACGTGTACAAGCAAAAAGAGGGCGATAGAATCACGATTTGCGTGCTCGGAAAAGACGTTTCTGCCGACTTCGCAAACGTTGTGAAAGATATGTTTTCGCCCTATGCGGCGAATACGTCCGTCAACGATTCGGCCGTGATTTTCGAACTTAAAGATTTTCTCGGTTCGGACAAAACCGACGTCCGCTCGCTCATAGACGAGTACGTCACGAAATTCCAACAATAAAGCATTGAACGGTTAAAAGCGCGCGCAAGACAAAATAAAGTTGAAAAATGCGCGCCCCGCGTGTATAATAGATTCATAAAATTTATTCATACTACGATTGTGCGCACCTGCGCACGCAAGGTGATTATGAAAAAAACGCTAATGACAATTTGCATCGTACTCGTTGCCGCGCTCTTGTGTGCGGCGTTGATCGCGTGCAATCCCACAACGCCGCCCGATGACGACGGCAACGACGATCACAATCAGTACGAACAAGCGAAGTATACCGTCATGTTCAACGTTGACAGCAACGACTTCAAACTTACCGACAACGTCATAAAAGACGTGCTTTCGGGTGCGTCCGTCTCCCGTCCCAAAAACAAGGACGGTTCCGACGTAGTGCCGATAAAGACGGGTTACACTTTCAAATACTGGTCGGCAAACGGTACGGATGAGTTTATCTTCGGTCAAACGCCCATAACCAAAAATACGACTATTACGGCACTTTACACGAACAATACCTACGAACTTACGCCGCACGTCGACAAGAAACTCGTCGCACAAAAGGATGCGGACGGAAAATACACCTATTCGGTTATCGACAGCGACAACCAAGCAAGTCTCGGCGCGGATTCCAAACTTATCGTGACCTACAACGACGCCGACAACCTCGATTGCCCCAAAACCGAAAAGGAAGGGGACGAGTTTTTGTTCTGGTTCTATTTCGACAACGAAAACAAGCCAGTCAGACTTACGAAATTCGCAACTTCCTCGGACGCGGCGGTGAAACTCGAAAACAAGTGGACGCTCGCGCTCAAAATAGACAAGGAAACGAAGAAAAACGAACAATTCGACGTGTATGCGATGTTCAAATCCACGCTTCCCAAAGTCGAGGTCGTTTATTGCGATTCGCTTTCGGCGGCAACTTACGGCGATCCCGTTTATTATCCCGTGACAGAGAGCATAACCCAAGCCGCGGCGGACAAAGTTCCTGCCGGCAAAGCGGGATATACGTTTGCAAAGTGGTACTATGAGCAAAGCGTAACCGTAAACGACGAGGAGAAAGTCGTCCAAAAGGATTTCGTTTTCAAAACCGACGACACGACGGGCACGACGCTTTATCAAGCGTGCGCTCTTACCGATTATTTCACGCCCGCAACCTTGCGTCTCTATGCCAAGTGGACGAAGCAAATCACGATAGATTCCGTCACGAGTTACAGAGAGGTCTACGACTTGCTCAGAAAGGAAGACCCGATGGACAGCGAGAAAAAGCAAATCGCTGAAATTCTCGAAGCGGAAATCACGTTCAAGTCGATTGACTTCGCTTTGGGCGAGTTCGAGCCTTTGTTCGATTCCGACCACGTGTTCACGGGTACGATTGACGGCGGCGTGTATTCGGACGACGGCAAGCTCACATCGCAAGCGGTGATAAGCGGCGGCAAATTCGGCTCGACGACAGACGCTTCCGTGTTCGGTTACGTTTCGGGTACGGTGAAGAATCTGACGTTCAACAACGTCGGTTTGGTCGTGAAAAAGGCTGAAAACAAGTATGCAAACCTCGTTCGCATAGGCTACGTCGCAAGCGTACTCGAAGGCAAGGTCGAACATTGCACCGTCACGGCAACGACAAACGCGTACGGCGAAGATTATACGGGTCAAAGTTGGCTCGATTACGGTATGAAAGCGGTGATTTTCGGCGGTATCGCGGCGGAAGTCAGAGGCGACAACCAAGTCAAAGATACGGGTATGGTGAGAGATTGCACCGTAACGCTCGGCGCAAAATTCTTCTGCGAATCCTTGACTTTCGGCGGCGTGTGCGGAAGCAGCAATTCTGCGGCGACGCTTTCGGCAAACACTGTCACCGTTACGCTTGAAAAAGCGCATTGCCACGACGACGGACAAACGTCCAACGGCAGATCGTATGCCAAGATAGGCGGCATTGCGGGCGTTAACGGCGGCGCGATTTCGGCAAGCAAAGTCGCAATCACCGTAGGCGACCTCGAAAGTCTTGACGAAACCTATTTCGGCGGCGTTTGCGCCGACAATACGGGCAGAGTGGTAACCACGAGCACAACGGCGAAGATCAACGCAAAAGTCGGCGGCGCGATTTCTCAAATCGTGTGCGTGGGCGGTATGATAGGCAGAAACGAGGGCTATATCCTCAACGGCTATTGCAATATCGACATCAACGTCGTTGCGCAAAAAGAGAACGGCATAGTTGCCGTCGGCGGTATCGCGGGAAGCAATTTCAGCGATAAAACCGATTCGAGTTCGAGCACCAGAACGGGCGTTAGCGCAATCAACCTCGCATACAGCGTAGGCTCTATCAAAGTTTCGACCGCGACCTTGCAAGAGGGCAAGAAAATCGAACTCTATGTCGGCGGAATCGCAGGCAGAAACAATCAAGCCAAGAAGATTTCCAACTGCTTTACCGTCACGGACATCGTGGTTGAAAACAGCACCGACGGTGTGAACAACATCGGACGTATGTTCGGCAAACACGAAAAGAAAGCGGAGTTTTCCACCGCTTCGATGTACTATGCGGTAGACAAGAAGTTTACGTTGAACGGCGAAACCGAGTTCAAGTACAACGAAGATACGCAAGGCGGCAACGTTGCGGCGAAATATTTTGAATCAAGCGACTTCATTAAAGGCAAGTTCGCCTTCGACTTCGGCGAAAACGGCGAATGGAAAATCGCAGAAGGGCAATATCCTACGCTCAAATAACATCTAATGCAAACGTTAGATAATATGTTACGCGTGCCTATGGGCGCGCGTTTTCGACTGATACGTTTTCTCTAAAAAATGCTTGAATATTGAGGAAAAATATATGGAAAACATCATTGAAATAGAACATCTGGACAAAAGTTTCCAAGACGTACACGCGGTAAACGACTTGTCGCTTTGCGTAAAAGAGGGCGAATTGTTTGCGTTTTTGGGGGTTAACGGCGCGGGTAAATCCACCACCATTTCCATAATGTGCGGTATGCTCGCAAAGGATTCGGGCAAGGTCTTTATCGACGGAAAGGACGTTGACAAAGATATGCGCGCAATCGCAAAGGAACTCGGCGTAGTTTTTCAAAACACCGTTCTCGACGAAAAACTCAGCGTAAAGGACAATCTTACGTCGCGCGCAAGTCTTTACGGAATCACGGGCAAAGAGGCTAAAGACAGAATCGTCGAACTTGCCGAACTTCTGGACTTCAAAGACATTATGAACCGCACGTTCGGCAAATTGTCGGGCGGACAAAAGAGAAGGGTGGACGTTGCTCGCGCGCTTTTGCACAAGCCCAAGATACTCATTCTTGACGAGCCGACAACGGGTCTCGACCCCGAAGCGAGAAAAACGCTCTGGAACGTCGTCACCTCGCTCAGAAAGAACGAAAATATGACGGTGTTTTTGACAACGCACTATATGGAAGAAGCCGCCGACGCCGATTACGTCGTGATTCTCGACAGCGGCAAAATCGCCGCAAAAGGCACGCCGCTCGAACTCAAAAACGAGTATACGGGTGACTTCGTGACGGTCTACAATGCGGACGAGAGCGCGATAAAAGCACTCGGTTTGCCGTGCGAAAACATAAGAGATGCGGTTAAAATAGCGGTTAAAGACACGTCAGAGGCTCGCGACCTTATACTTGCAAATCCCGAATTGTTCTCGGATTTCGAAATCACGAAGGGCAAAATGGACGACGTATTCCTTGCCGTCACGGGCAAGAAACTCGAAGGAGGCGCACAATGAAAACCTTTTTTGCGCTCACGAAGCGAAACATAAAGATATTTTTCAAAGATAAAGGAATGTTCTTTACGTCGTTGATAACGCCCGTCATCCTTCTCGTTTTGTACGTCACGTTCCTTGCCAAAGTGTACAGAGAATCCTTTGCTTCCGCACTTCCCGACGGATTCGGCGTTCCCGAAAAACTTATCAACGGTATGGTTGGCGCGGAACTCATAACCTCGCTTTTGGCGGTGAGTTGCGTGACGGTGGCGTTCTGCTCGAATCTGTTGATGGTCAACGACAAACTCTCGGGCGCGAGAAAAGACTTTCTTATCTCGCCTGCCAAGAAGTCCACAATAGCGGCGGCGTATTTTGCAGGTTCGCTTCTCACGACGCTCATCGTGACGTATGTTGCGACTGCGGCGTGCCTCGTGTACGTTGCCGCTCAAGGCTGGTATATGTCGGTGTGCGACGTGTTCCTTTTGCTTCTCGACGTGTTTTTGATTACGTCTTTCGGAACTGCGCTTTCGAGCGTCGTAAACTTGTTTTTGAAAACGCAAGGACAGGCTTCGGGCGTCGGCACGATAGTTTCGGCAGGCTACGGCTTCATATGCGGCGCGTATATGCCCATATCCTCGTTCGGCAAAGGACTTCAAAACTTCATATCTTTGCTTCCGGGAACGTACGGCACGGCTCTTATGCGCAATCACGCGCTCAGGGGCGTGTACGAGGAAATGTCCGCGCAAGGTTTTCCGAGCGAAGCGGTCGAGCTGGTCAAGGACAGCGTTGATTGCAACGTCTATTTCTTCGGCGACAAGGTTTCGACGGGCGCGATGTACGGCGTGCTTATCGGCGCAATCGTAGTGTTCGTTGCGGCGTACGTCCTCATAAACTTCTTTGAAAGCAAGGCGCACAAGTCCTTCGAGGACGTAATGAGAAAAAACAATCGCAAAAAAGCGTAATTTGATACGCAAACGGCATAAAACCGTATTCTAAATGCGCTAATTGATTTTATAGGTGATTGTATGAATATAACCGTAGACATTTCAAACGTGGTGCTTAAAACGGACAGACTCGTTTTGAGAGAGTGGAAAGAAAGCGACCTCGAAGATTTTTTCGAGTACTGCTCGGTGGACGGCGTAGGACAAATGGCAGGTTGGTCGCCGCACGAAAATATCGAAAAATCCAAAGAAATTTTGGACTTGTTTATAAAAGAAAAAAAGACTTTTTGCATAGAATTCGAAGGCAAAGCGATAGGTTCTGTGGGGATAGAAAAGTATAATGAAAACGCATTCCCCGAATATGCAAATCTCAAAGGCAGAGAGATAGGCTTTGTGTTGTCCAAAGCATACTGGGGCAGAGGCATTATGCCCGAAGCGGTCAAGGCGGTTATAAAATATTGCTTTGAAGATTTAGGTTGCGACTTTTTGATGTGCGGACACTTTGTTTGGAACACCCAAAGCAAACGCGTGCAACAAAAGTGCGGATTCCGCTATCTAAAAACCGTTGACTACGTCACAAGGATGGGTACGCACGAACAGACGGATGAGAACGTGCTTTTCCTATCGGATTTTGAAGCGCAAAAATAATAAACAAACAAAAAAACGGCATCTAATGCCGTTTTTATGTTACAGTTCGCCGTTCAGAAGTTCGTCTGCCGTGACCGAAAAGACGTCGCATAACTTCCTAAGTGCCGTCACGCTCGGTTCGGTGCGTCCTTGTTCCCAGTTCGCATAGCAACTCTCTACGACGCCCAAACGCAAGGCGACTTGTTTTTGCGTCATTCCCGCTTGCGTGCGAGCGGCTTTTAAGTTTTTGCAAAATTTGCTGTCCATATAAATATTATAGAATATTCGTAAGAAAATGAAAAGAGAAAAATTACACACCTCTAACTCTGATAGTGGTGCTAAGAATGTCTTGAATAAATTTTTGGATTAAGGCTTCGCCTTCCGCAATTATTAATTATTCATTATTAATTATTAATTCAAAACTAAATTAATTATTAATTCAAAACAAATCAAAACCCCTCGAATTTTCGAGGGGTTTCTGATTCGTTAAATTGCGATTAGTCCTTGTAAGACTCTGCTTTCTTCACGTAGAACGCACGTTTCTTTGCCGCGTCTTCTTCGTTCTTTGCAAACAAAACTTTTGCCGCGTCCGGATTCATCTTCGCAAGCGAAGCGTATCTCGTTTCGTTCATAAGGAAGGCTTGATAATCGTCCGTAGGCTCTTTGCTGTCGATTGCAAGCGGTGCTTTGTCCGTGCCGACGAGAGTCGGGTTGTAACGGAACAGTTGCCAGTAACCGCAGTCAACCGCTTTCTTCATTTCCATTTGCGAGTTGTCCATACCGCCTTTGATGCCGTGGTTGATGCACGGTGCGTATGCGATGATGATGGACGGTCCGTGATATGCTTCCGCCTCTGCGAACGCTTTGACGACTTGGTTCATATCCGCGCCCATAGAAACTTGTGCGACATAAACATAGCCGTAGTCCATTGCCAAAAGAGCAAGGTCTTTCTTCTTGGTGCGTTTGCCGGTTGCCGCGAATTTTGCGATTGCGCCCGTCGGGGTGGATTTGGACGCTTGTCCGCCGGTGTTGGAATAAACTTCGGTGTCGAGAACGAGGATGTTGACGTCTTCGCCGCTTGCGAGAACGTGGTCAACGCCGTTGTAACCGATGTCGTATGCCCATCCGTCGCCGCCGACGATCCAAACGGATTTCTTGATGAGGCAATCTTTTCTTGCTTCGATGCTTTCGAGAAGTTCGAGGCTCAAGCCGTTTGCGGTCTTCTTTTCTTCGGGAAGAAGTGCGAGGATAGCGTCAGCCGCTTCTTCGCTCTTTTGAGCGTCTTCCTTGTTTTCGAGCCAAGAATTGAGAGCGGCTTTCATATCTTCGGAAATAGCGTCGAGACCGATGAGGCTGGTGATGTTGTTTGCAAGCACGTTGCGACGCGTGTCGTATGCAAGGTGCATACCATAGCCGAACTCTGCGTTGTCTTCAAACAAAGAGTTTGCCCATGCGGGACCGCGACCCTTGTCGTTCTTGGTGTAGGGGCAAGTCGGTGCGCTGCCGCCGTAAATGGACGAGCAACCCGTTGCGTTTGCGATGAGCATTCTGTCACCGAAAAGTTGCGTCATAAGTTTGACGTAAGGCGTTTCGCCGCAGCCTGCGCAAGCACCCGAGAACTCGAAGAGCGGTTTCTTGAACTGACTGTTCTTGACGTTGACGGATTTGAGTTCCGCAGTGGTTTCTTTGAGGTTTGCCGCATAGTCCCAGTTTTCTTCCTCTTTTGCGATTGCTTCGTCGAGGGGAACCATAGTGAGAGCCTTTTCTTTTGCGGGGCAAACTGCGACGCAGTTGGAGCAACCCGTGCAGTCGAAGGGGCTGACTTGCATACGGAATTCGTAGCCTTTCACGCCGATTGCGGGTTTGGTTTCAAACGTTGCGGGTTTGTCTGCGAGTTCCTCTGCGGTTGCGAGGGTCGGACGAATGGTTGCGTGCGGGCAGACGAGAGCGCAGCGGTTGCATTGGATGCACTTGTCTTTGTCCCACATAGGAACGGAAACCGCGATACCGCGTTTTTCAAACTTGGTCGTGCCGGTGGGAACGTAGCCGTTGGGGTTGAATGCGGAAACGGGAAGTTTGTCGCCTTCTTGCGCCGTGATGGGTGCGATGAAGTTCTTGAAATACTCGTCGTTGGGTACGGGCAGCGGCGCGGCGCCGTTGGTCGTGGTTTCCCAACTTTGCGGATATTTGACCTCTTTGAGGTGTGCGATAGCGTTGTCTACGCAAGCGTTGTTCATTGCGACGACCGCGTCGCCTTTCTTGCCGTAGGACTTCTTGATCATTTCTTTCATATAACGCTCTGCGTCTTCGTAAGGAATGACGTTTGCGAGTTTGAAGAATGCCGCTTGCATAACGGTGTTGACGCCTTTCTTCGTGCCGATTTCTTGAATGACTTTAAGACCGTCGAGAGTGTAGAATTTGACGTGCTTTTTGGCAATCATATTCTTCATTGCCGCAGGAAGTTTCGCGTCCATTTCTTCGGGTTCCCATTGAGAGTTGAGAAGGAACGTGCCGCCGTCCTTGAGGTCGGAAAGCATATCGTAACGAAGAACGTAGGATTCGTTGTGGCAAGCCACGAAGTCCGCTTGGTCGATGAGGTAAGTGCTTCTGATGGGCTTGTCGCTGAAACGCAAGTGCGAAATGGTGATACCGCCCGATTTCTTGGAATCGTATGCGAAGTATGCTTGCGCGTATTTGTCGGTGTGGTCGCCGATGATTTTGATAGAGTTCTTGTTTGCGCCGACGGTGCCGTCAGAACCGAGACCGTAGAACTTGCAGGAAATCGCACTCGCGTCGGACGCGTCGATCTTTTCGGTGACGTTCAAAGAATGGAAGGTCACGTCGTCGTTGATACCGACGGTGAATCTGTCTTTCTTTTCGCCGCTCATATTCTCGTAAATCGCGTTGACCATAGAGGGGTTGAATTCCTTGCTGCCGAGACCGTAACGACCGCAAAGCACTTCCTTTTTCACGCCTGCTTCGTTGAGTGCGGACACGACGTCGAGGTAGAGAGGTTCGCCTTGTGCGCCCGGCTCTTTGGTTCTGTCCATAACGGTGATGGTCTTGACCGTTTCGGGAATCGCTTTGACGAATGCGTCTTGGGGGAACGGACGATAAAGTCTGACTTTCAAAAGACCGACTTTGTGTCCTCTTGCGTTGAGGTAGTCGACGGTTTCTTCAACCGCTTCCGCACCTGAACCCATAATGACGATTACGCGGTCCGCATCGGGTGCGCCGTAGTAGTCGACGAGGTTGTATTTTCTTCCGGTGAGCGCGCTGACTTTGTCCATTTCCGCTTGAACGATTGCGGGAACTGCGTCATAGTACTTGTTGCTTGCTTCTCTGTTTTGGAAGTAGATGTCGGGGTTTTGAGCCGTGCCTTGTTGATGAGGATGTTCGGGGTTGAGTGCGCGTGCGCGGAACTCGTCCACTTTCTTGAAGTTTACGAGGGGTTTGATCTCGTCGTATTCGATAACGTCGATCTTGTCAACTTCGTGAGAGGTGCGGAAACCGTCGAAGAAATTGAGGAAAGGAACGCTGGATTCGATTGTGGAAAGGTAGGAAACCAAAGTAAGGTCCATAACCTCTTGAACACTGTTTGCAGCGAGCATAGCAAAACCTGTTTGACGGCACGCCATAACGTCCGAGTGGTCGCCGAAGATGTTGAGTGCGTGGCCTGCAACGCTTCTTGCGGAAACGTTGAATACGCAAGGAAGCAACTCGCCCGCAATCTTGTACATATTCGGGATCATAAGCAACAAGCCTTGACTTGCGGTGAACGTGCTTGTCAATGCGCCTGCCGCCAACGAGCCGTGTACTGCGCCTGCCGCGCCGGCTTCGGATTGCATTTCGGCAATTTTAAGTACGTTGCCAAAAATGTTCTTTCTGCCTTGCCCCGCCCAGTCGTCGCAGTTCTCTGCCATAGGTGATGACGGAGTGATAGGGTAAATAGCCGCTACGTCTGAAAAAGCATATGCGATGTGCGCCGCAGCGGTATTGCCGTCAATGGTCATTTTTTTCATATCGGATAGTCCTCCAAATAAATATCTTTGAGTGTTTTGATTCATCACGCGCACACGCAAGAGCGCAACGCGTAATCAATTAGATATTATATATTGATAAATTTTAATAGTCAATAGAAAGGGGCGATTTTGAATTAATAATTCTAGTTGCGCCGAGTGCAAAACACTTGTCACCCATCTTTTCAAGATGGCTTGACAAATATTTTGGCGCAAACGTCCTGTCACAAACAAATCAGAGCATTTGTTTGTGACGTAAGGGGTTGCAACTTTGAGGCGGCTCGGCAGTTGCAACGGTGAAAGTGGATGCTCACAACGATTTTTCGTCGCTCTATATTATTCGGCTCCGCCTGTCTACGAGCAACGTCTCGGAGGCTATGAAACCGTATATTAATACCCTAAATCAACCGCTTCCAAAAAAATAATTAATAATTGAGGGCGGGACACCCGCACCCGAAACGAAAACTTATTCGTAGCGTACTTCACACCTTTAATTTCACACACAATCTTCAATAACTTGCTTTATAAAATCCGCTGTGGTATACTTGCCGTATGTCGCAAATCGTCCTCAAAGGAGTAAGTTATAGTTACTCATTAGGGGAGGGCAGCAGTCTAAAAGCCCTCAAAAACCTGTCTTTTTCCGTTGAGAAAGGCGAATTTGTCGCGCTCGCCGGTATGAACGGCAGCGGCAAAAGCACGCTCGCAAAACTTCTCAACGGTCTTTTTATACCCTCGAGCGGCGATGTTTTGATTGACGGCATGTCAACTTCAGACGAGAAAAACACCTTTGAAATCCGCAAAAAAGCGGGTATGGTTTTCCAAAATCCCGACAATCAGATGGTTGCGACGATAATCGAGGACGACGTTGCGTTCGGCCCCGAAAATATCGGCGTACCGCGCGACGAAATCATCGAGCGCGTCGACGAGGCTCTCGAAGCGGTGGGAATGAACGAATATCGCAAGCGTTCGGCGTCCAAACTCAGCGGCGGACAAAAACAACGTATTGCAATCGCGGGCGTTCTCGCTATGCGCCCCGATATTCTCATTTTGGACGAATCCACGTCCATGCTCGACCCCAACGGCAGAAAAGAGATTATGTCCATCGCAAAAAAACTCAACGAACAGGGCATAACCGTCATCAACATCACGCACAATATGGACGAAGCCGTGCTTGCGGACAGAATCATCGTTCTGCGAAAGGGCAGAATCGCAATAGACGGCACGCCCAAAGAAGTGTTTTCTTCGGGACTTCTGGAAGCGTGCGGACTTACGCTTCCCCCCGTATACGCGCTGTGCAAAAACCTCGAAAGCAAAGGATTCGTTTTCGACTCGCCGTTGCTTACGGAAAAAGAACTTGCGGAGGGCGTATGTCGGCAGTTGAAATAAAAAATCTAACCTACGTCTATTCCCCCAAAACGCCGTTTGAAAAAGTGGCTCTTTCCGATATTAATCTGACCATAGAAGAAGGGCAGTTCGTCGGCATAGTCGGCGCGACGGGAAGCGGAAAATCCACGCTCATTCAGCACCTTAACGGACTCATAAAGATTCAAGACAAAAAGAAGTCTTCCGTCGTCGTCAACGGCAAGAGCGCGACGGACAAAAAGACGCTCAAAAACCTGCGTTTCGAAGTGGGTATGGTTTTTCAATACCCCGAATATCAACTTTTTGCGGATACGGTGGAAAAGGACGTTGCGTTCGGCCCTAAAAATATGAAACTCGAAAAAGAGGAAATAGACCGCAGGGTAAGGCGCGCGATAGAGGTCGTAGGGCTCGACTACGACGCGTTTGCAAACCGCAGTCCGTTCGATTTGAGCGGCGGCGAAAAACGACGCGTGGCAATAGCGGGCGTTATCGCAATGGAACCGAAAATCCTCGTTCTCGACGAGCCGGTCGCAGGACTCGACCCGCAAGGCAGAGAGGAAATCCTCGCGCTCGTCAAAAAACTTCAAAAAGAAATATCGCCCACGATAATTATGGTGTCGCACAATATGGACGACATCGCCGTCATAGCGGACAGAATCGTCGCGCTCAAAGACGGAAAAATTATTGCGGACGGCACGCCCAAAGAGGTGTTTTCAAACAGGGGACTCATTGCCGAAGCAGGGCTTGACGTGCCTTGCGCGACAAGACTTTCGGACGTGTTTATATCTTGCGGAATCGATCTTCCGCGCGACATAATTTCTATGGACGAACTTGCCGAAAAACTTGCCGAAATCAAGGCGGCAAAAGGGGGAAGCGACAATGTTTAGAGACGTTTCCTTCGGGCAATATTATCCCACCAATTCGGTCGTTCACAGACTCGACGCGAGAGTGAAACTCGTGCTTACGCTTATGTACGTCATCGGCATATTTTTCGTCAAATCCTACTTCGGGTTTATGCTGACGACGGCGGTTTTGATTGCGATAATTTTGATTGCCAAACTGCCTATGGCTTCCGTTCTCAAAAGCGTGAAAGGCGTGCTTTTCATAGTTTTGTTTACTGCGATTCTCAACTTGTTTTTGATAAAAGACGGCGAAGTTTTGGTGCATTGGCAAATCTTCACAATCACCAAAAACGGCGTTCATACAACCATAAAGATGGTTTTAAGGCTCGTTTTGTTGATTTCGGGCGCGTCTTTGCTTTCGCTCACGACAACGCCCGTCGAACTTGCAGACGGCGTGGAAAGCCTTATGTCGCCGCTAAAACTCGTCAAAGTTCCCGTTAGAGATATCGCGATGATAATGAGCATTGCGCTTCGCTTTATTCCCACGCTTTTCGAGGAAACCAACAAGATTATATCGGCGCAAAAAGCGCGCGGCGCAAGTTTCGACACGGGCGGACTTTTCGCAAGAGCAAAGGCGCTTTTGCCCGTACTTATTCCGCTTTTCGTCAACTCGTTCAGACGCGCCGACGAACTTGCTTTCGCAATGGACGCAAGATGCTACAACGCAACCGAAAAACGCACCAAAATGAAGAAAGCGAAAATCGGTTTAGGCGACGTTATCGCGGCGTTGTTTATGTGCTCGTTCTTCGTGGTGATTTTGCTTGAACGATATTATTTTCCGACAATAGGAATCGATATCGACCAAATGATTTTCGGGGGACTCGTGCTATGAGGTATCGCGCTATAATTTCGTATTTCGGCGCAAGGTACGTCGGTTGGCAAAGGCAACTCAACGGATTGAGCGTTCAAGAGGTTTTGGAAAAGGCTCTCGAAAAAACTTTCGGCACAAAAACCGCCGCTACGGCGAGCGGCAGAACGGACGCGGGCGTTCACGCAGAGGGGCAAGTCGTGCATTTCGACGCGGACACGTCCATACCCGCAGACAAGATTCCTTTTGCGGTGAACACGCACCTTCCCGACGACGTGAGTATGCTCTGTTGCGAGGTTGCGAGCGACGATTTCAACGCGCGATTCAACGCAAAGCGCAAGACGTATTGCTACAAGATGTATATCTCTAAACATCGCCGTCCTATGCTCGAACCCACGCACGAACACGTCATCGTTCCCGTCAATCTCGAAAAAATAAAAGAGGCTTGCAAAGTTATTGAAGGCACGCACGATTTCAAGTGCTTCGAGGCAAGCGGAAGCGTAATAAAAAACACGGTCAGAACCGTATATTCAATAGAAGTTTCTACCTCGCCGCTTCAAAGTTTTTGCGAATCCGAACAAGAAAAAGACGGCATGCTTTGCGAGTCCGAATTGTGCATATCCGTGACGGGCAACGGCTTCCTTTACAATATGGTGCGCATAATCGCAGGTACGCTTTTATACGTCGGAATCGGCAAACTTTCCGTCGACGACGTAAAGCGTATTTTGGAAACGGGCGACAGGAAACTTGCAGGAAAAACTTTGAGCGCAAAGGGCTTGCATTTGCTGTCCGTGGTCTATTGATTTTTTGCAAATTTCAGGCGGTTCTTTCATCGATTTAACGTTGATTTGTGTTGATTTTTTTGCGGTTTTTATTGCGAAAGATTAACGTTTTTTACAATTTTTTAATGCTTTTTCGCGATGGTTATAATGCTTTTTCGAGGTGAATTTTTCCGTTTATTGCGACTTTTCGGCACGTTTTTTTGATAGAATTAAGCGCAAATTTTTCCGCTGACATTTTTTAACGAATATTTGCACGGCGCAATTATTGACATATTACTTGTTTCGTTTTATTATTAACTATAACCTGCTCGCGCGGGCGTATCGTGCGTGAGCGAAATTCGATATGCGCTCAGGCGCAAAGGCTAAACTTATGGAAGACAATTCAAGAAACTTTATCGAAGAAATTATTGACGAAGACCTCGCTTCGGGCAAGGTGAACAAGATTATTACTCGTTTTCCGCCCGAACCCAACGGATATTTGCACATCGGTCACGCAAAGGCGTTGTGCATAAACTTCGGAATGAAAGAAAAGTATCACGGCGCGTGCAATTTGCGCTTCGACGACACCAACCCCGCAAAAGAGGACGTCGAATATATGGAAAGCATAAAAGCCGACATCAAATGGCTCGGCTTCGACTGGGACGAATTGCACAATGCAAGCGACTATTTCGAGAAAATGTACGAGTGCGCCGTCAAACTCATCAAGGACGGCAAAGCGTACGTTTGCGATTTGAGCGCAGAGCAAATAAGTCAAACGCGCGGCAGTTTCGGCGTTCCCGGTACGGAAAGCCCCTATCGCAACCGTTCGGTCGAGGAAAATCTCGACTTGTTCGAGAGAATGAGAAAGGGCGAGTTTGCCGACGGCGAAAAAGTTTTGCGTGCGAAAATCGATATGGCGTCGCCCAACATCAATATGCGCGACCCCGTCATCTACCGCATTTGCCACGCAACGCACCCCCATACGGGCGACAAGTGGGTCATCTATCCGATGTACGACTTCGCGCACCCCATAGAAGACGCAATCGAGGGCATTACGCATTCGCTCTGCTCGCTCGAATTTGAAAATCACCGTCCCCTTTACGACTGGGTGACGACGAATTGCGGCTTCGACCCGCGCCCGAGACAAATCGAGTTTGCAAGACTCAACCTTACGCATACGGTTATGAGCAAGCGTTTCATCAAACGCCTCGTGGACGAAAAAGTGGTTTGGGGTTGGGACGATCCTCGCCTTTCCACGCTTTCGGGCATAAGAGAGAGAGGCTACACGCCCGAGGCAATTCGCGATTTCTGCTCTCGTATCGGCGTGTCCAAAGCGGACAGCGAAGTGGATATTTCCATTCTCGAACACTGCGTGAGAGAGGACTTGAACAACCGCGCCGAGCGCGCCATGGTCGTCACCAAACCGCTCAAACTCATCGTGGATAACTATCCCGAAGGAAAGAGCGAACCCGTGTATATCGAAAACAATCCGCAAGCGGAAAACGCAGGCGTGCATGAAACCACGTTCGGCAGAGAACTCTACATTGAGCAAGACGATTTTGCTCTCAATCCGCCGCCCAAGTACTTCCGCTTGAAGCCCGACGGAATCGTGCGTCTTAAAGGCGCGTACATCGTCAAATACGTCGGTTGCGACCTCGACGAAAACGGAAACGTAACCGCAGTCCACGTCGAGTACCTCGAAGGCACCAAGAGCGGTGAAGAAGGCGCGAATATGAAAGTCAAAGGCACGATTCACTGGGTCAACGCCAACGACTCTGTGGACGTCACGCTCAATATGTTCGACTATCTCATCAACGACGGCGACGGCGACTATATGGACAGAGTCAATCGCAACTCACTCACGGTTTTGCAAGGCAAAGCGGAAAAAATCGTTGCGGAAGCACCCGTTCACACGAGATTCCAATTCTTGCGCGAAGGCTACTTTATCAAGCGCAACGAGAACAACGAGTTTAACAATATAGTTGGTTTGAAGGACAGTTACAAACCCAAAAACTAATTTTTAAGGTAAACCAATAAACAACACGAAGATATTCGGGTGAAAGCAATATGTTTGTTTGCAAGATATGCGGAAATGAAGTAAAACCTGGACAAGCCTTTTGTTCGACTTGCGGTGCGGACGTCGTTGAAAATTATCAGACGATCTGTCCCGTTTGCCACGCCAAAAACAGCGCGGGCAGCAGATACTGCGCAAAGTGCGGCGGCATTTTGCAGGTTATGCGCAAGCCTGTTTGCGCCGTTTGCGGAACGAAAAATCTTCCCGGCGCAAAGTTTTGCGTGTCCTGCGGCGCGCCGATAGTTGTCGAAAGCGAAACGCACAGCGACGAGGATATGCTCGACGCTCGCAAGGCGAAACTTCGTCTCGACAATATGGAACGCGACCGTATGGCGGCAATCGACAAAGAGATTGCCGAAAAGCGCGCAAAAGCCGACGACGAAAGAGAAAAAGCACTTCAACAAGTTGAAGAATACCGCCAAAAGAGCGAGGAAGAATACCGCGTGAAAGCGGAAAATCTCGAAAAATATCGTCAAAAACTCAACGAACTCGGCTCGGAGGACGTCGAACTTTTGAAAAAGATGTCCGCCGCGCTCAAAACCTATTCAAAATACTACGCCGATCCGTACACTCAAATCGACGAGGACGACATCGACGGCGACACGTACGTTTGCCCTGCTTGCGGCACTATAAATCCGCTCACCGCAACCGCTTGCACGCATTGCGGCAGAAACAAGGCGCGAGCCCTGCTTCTCCTTGCCAAAAACAAGATTAAACAAAGTCCGCCCGTAAAGCGCAAACAACAGATTATACCCGCGCCGACTGCGGACCTCGAAACGAAGAAAGCACCCACGCTCGACGAGTTTGTCGACGAACTCAACGCGCCCGTGCAAGAAGAAAAACCCGTGGCTGAAAAAGAACCCGAAAAAGAGCAACAAGCGGACTTTTCCGGCCCGAGCAGAATGCCTTACCAAGGCGGATATGCGCCTTATCCCTATCCGACTTATCCGTATCCCGCGCAACCGGGTGCGGCAGGTATGCCCCAATATCCGACGCCCGGATTCTTTATGGGCGAGGACGGCAAGCCTTATCAAATGCCGCCCATAGTTCAACCCGTTGCGTTCGTGCCGTACGTCACGCAAGAGCAACCGCTTATGCAGTACGTTCCGCAAGAACAAACGCCGCAAAAGGCGCAACCCCTCAAAGCGCAACCCGTTCAAAACAAGAAAAATTGACAAATCGAACAGGATATGGCAGAGAAGATCAACAAAAACAAGAATCGAAGCGTTGACGACGCGGGCATAAGACTCGCGCCTTCGCCCATTGACAACGCCGCCTATCACGTTATGCCCACCGTTATGCAGCAGTACGTTATAGAGCCGACAATCGTCACGAAGGAAACGCCCGATTCGGATTCCGCTCGTATCGTATCCACCCAAGACGACTTCCAACCCAAGCGCGAGGAAGTCAACAAGAAGTGGAAAAGAGGAAAGAGAGCGAAAAATATGGCGAGCGGTGTGATTGCCCTCGTCGCTTCGGCGTTGGTTCTTTTGCCGTACATACTGGGCGTAATAGGTGCACAAGTCGACGCGCCTTTTGTGCTCGTCCCCGACAAATTCAACGTCATTCGCAACCTCATTTCCGCTTTCGAACAGACGGCGGCACTCGGTTGGCAAGGGGAAGAAGTCGGCGCGATATGGATAAACACGATACCGTCGCTTATTCTCACAATAGGCATTTTATGCGTGCTAATCAACGTGATAAAATCCTGTTTTGCGATATTCGGCGCGGTTAAGCCGATAAAGTTCGTAAAAGGTGCGGTCATCTACGCGCTGTGTTTGATTGCGATATTCGTTGCAAGCCTCGTGGGTGCAAGCGCAATCGGAATCGAACGTATAGATTTTGTCGCGGATTTCATTTTCGGGTTCGCGCAAAGCGAATTGTTCACGCTCGTCGTTTCGGGCGCGGCATATCTCGTTTTGTGCGTCGTCGGTGCAATCATCAATCGCGACAAGTGCGGTTATCTCAAATAATCGCGAGGAGGAAGTATGTCGAAAAAAGACAAAAAACATGAAATCGTTATGACCCCCGATAACGAGATAAAGGTCGAAGACGAGCCTATGTTCGAGGCGGAAGCGTACACCGCGCCGCAACCCGAAGCAGGCTCGGACGTTACGGTTATAAAAACCGTCGGAACGGGCGGCCCCGTGCCTATCGTCGCGCCGAAACATAACACCGTTCAACTTCAACCAATCGTCGTTCCGCTTGCAGTCGTGCCGTATATGACGCAGGACAGCAGCGTTTTGAGAACGGACGGCAGAGGTCAGAACGGATATGCGCAAGCGACCGTCGAAAACGACGAAGCAACCGATTTTGAAACGATTGCCACTCGCAAGGTCAAAAAGAGAGGCAAGATTCAACCCAGAATCTTCGCACTCGTCACGTTCATATTGTCCGCACTCGTCGTGCTTCCGTTCATCTTGTCGTACTTCGTCAAGAATATCGGCTCGGTGTCTATCGAGCAATTCGACATTATAGGCAAAATTAAAGATTGGGTCGCCAACGGATTCGAACTCAGACCGCTGAGATATCCGGCGTACATAGGCGTTGCGGCGGTTAGTGCGCTTATGACGATTGCGTCGCTCGTTTCCGTAATCTGCGGCAAATATCCTCGCGCGCTCAACTTTATCTTCGCGCTTGTCGCTTCGGGCGCAATGCTCGCAGTGCTTGTCAAATGGCTTGTCGACAAGACTTTCGATGCAAGTCAAAACGTAGGATTCCTCGTCATTTTGGTGCTTTCGCTCGTAAATCTCGTGCTGTCGATAGTATTTGCCGTTCTTCTCAACAAACTCGACGACAAGATTGAAAACGCCGAAAATCTCTCGAGAGAAATTTAAGCCAAAGTGCAAACCGAACAATAAAACAAACGAAAATAGTGGGAACGAATTGCTTTTGCGATTCGTTTTCCCCTCAAAAAAGGGTATATAATGTCGCTAAAACTCGTATCGCTTGCAAGCGGAAGCAAGGGAAACGCCACGCTCATATTATCAAATTCAACGGCAATTTTGGTTGACGCAGGCATTTCGTTTACGAGGATTTCAAGCGCGCTGTCCGAGTTCGGATTGAAGCCGAACGATGTTGACGGCGTCGTGATAACTCACGAGCATAGCGACCATATCGCGGGACTTTTCAAATTGTCGTCATACACAAAAGTGTATGTCCATCCGCTCACCGCACGTGCGATTTGCAATAAGATGGACGTCAAGAACGTGACGGACGTTGCCGACTACGAAGGCGGATTCAAAATCGGAGATATAGATGTGGAGCCGTTTCGTATTCCGCACGACGCGGCGTATCCGCTTGCGTACACTTTCGATTGCGAGGGCGCAAGATGCAGCGTGGCAACCGACATCGGAGTGCCGACAAAAGGAGTTATCCGCAACGTAAAAGACAGCGAGGTCGTGCTGCTCGAAGCAAATTACAATACCGAAATGCTCAAAAACGGCAACTATCCGCCTATGCTCAAAGCGAGAATCCTTTCCGATACCGGGCACCTTTCAAACGACGAAACCGCAAGAATAACGTCAATTTTGTGCGACGATTCGCGCATAAAACAGCTCATTTTGGGGCATATAAGCGAAAACAACAACACCGAACAAAAGGCGTTCGAAACGGTGGAACGCGCAATCAAAGAAAAGCAAAGCGACATCGAATTGTACGTCGCGCATCAATCGAGAAGAAGCGAGGTTTTTGAAATTCTATGAGAAAGGCGATAGGCGCAAGCGAAAGTTCGTCAATTTATCTTATGGGCATATGCATCGGCAGTTTGCTGTCGTTGTTTTTGTCGCTCGCTTTGAGAAATTCTTCCGCAACTCTCGACGGTATGAGCGTTTACAGTTGGTGCGGCTATGCGATTATGCAAATAGGCTTTATCGCAACCGTCTTTACGTATGCGCGCGTTCGCAAAATCGATATTGTAAACGTCGCCAAACTCAAAGGCAGACTCAACGCTTTGCAAATCGTAATATTGCCGGTTATCGCCATTGCAACCATACTCGTGTTTTTGCCTTTGGCAAACGCGTGGTCGGCGTTTTTGAGCGTCATCGGCTATCACGGACCGGGCGTCACTATGCCCGAATTTTCAAACGTCGGCTACTATTTTCTCGCGCTTTTCGTGCTTGCGATTATGCCTGCAATCGGCGAGGAAATCTTTATGCGCGGCACCGTTTTTTCGGGGCTTGCGACGAGAGATATATGGTTCGGCGTGCTTATGTCGGGGCTGTTTTTCTCGCTTATGCACGCAAATCCCGTTCAAACCGTACATCAGTTCGGCTTGGGGACGGTGCTTGCAATCGTCGTCGCGCTTTCGGGTTCGGTGTGGGCAGGCGTGATAATCCACTTTTTCAACAATTTCATATCCCTCACGCTGACGGCGTATCTGCCGCAGGTTGACGAACTGTACGTCAAACTCGGCTATTTCAACTGGCTCACGGGCGCGGCGAGCGTCATCGTCGGCTTGTTCTTGCTTGCGTGCCTGCTCTATCTTTTCTACCGCGCCGGCGCTAAGCGTAAAAAAGGCCTCGTGAGCAACGTATATCGAGAGGACGGCTTCACAATCGTCGCAACCTCGAGCGTAACCGAGCAAAAAGAAAACGCGTTCAAAGGCTTGGCGCGCTTCTTGATATCCTTGTTTTCGAAGCAGGGGTGGAAGAAAATCCGCTACGAACTCGAGGAAAGCAACGGCGTCGAGTATATAGGCAAAAATCAGAATTTGACGGGTGTATGGATTGCGCTCGCACTCGTGTGCGCATACTGGCTGTACGGCTTTATCGCGGGGCTGATATGACGAAGCGAACGAGCGTAGGTTGGATATATTTCGTCGTCGTGCTGTGCACGCTTCTTTTGCGTATAGCGTCGGCTTTGGATATTTATTCCACATTGAATATAAAGGATTCGGACGCGTTTTTCTCGTGCGTAGTGCAGATAGCCATTTTTGCGTTTATAAGCGTGTTTTTGTATTCTCTCACCGCAAAGCGTAGGGGCGAGAAGGCAAAGGACGTAGTTTCCGATTTCGGTTTCAAAAAAATATCCGCAAAAAACTGGCTTTTGATAATCCCTATGTGCGTTTGCGCAATCGTTGTTTCGAGCGGCATATCCTTCGTGTGGCAGATGGTGTTGAGAATGATAGGTTACACCCACATTCCGTCAAGTACCGACTACGATAGCGTCGGCACGCTGCTTAAGGAACTGTTTTTGGTTGCCGTGCTTCCCGGATTTTGCGAGGAAATCGCGCACAGAGGTCTTATTAGGGCAGGCTACAAAGAGTGCAAATGGAAGTTCGTACTCGTGTCTGCCGTGCTGTTTTCGCTTATGCACCAGAACATCGTTCAGACGGGTTATACGTTCTTTTTCGGCGCAACCGTCGCGCTAATTGCGTATTATACCGATTCCATATGGGGAGGAATCCTCATTCACTTTGCCAATAACGCGTACAGCGTGTTTTCGGAATACGTTTCCCAAAACGGCGGCGCATTCGACTTTATCAACAAAATCTCTAACTGGTTTTACGGCTCGAATTTAGGCTTTGCGGTGGCGGCGGCTCTCGTGGTCGTGTGCGCGTGCCTGCTTGCGCTTTTCTTCTTCGTTATGCGCAAAGACGCCGTAAAACACGAGCGTATATCCGACGTTCCTTTCGCAAGCGCAACCGACGTTTTGCCCCTTTACAAGGACGTTCCGTTTATGCTTACGGTGGCGGTGGGAATCTGCGCCACGGCGTTCAGTTTTGCGTGGGGTATGATGAGATGAAAATCAATATTATCGCAATCGGCAAAATCAAAGAAAAATATTTCACCGACGCAATCGCAGAGTATCTCAAACGCGCCTCGCGCTTTGCCGAGGTCAAAGTCGTCGAACTTCCCGACGCGCCGCAAGGCAAAACGCCCGCCGAACAACAGCGTATCGAAAGCGAGCAGTTGCTCTCGAAAGCAAAAGGATATATCGTCGCAATGGACTTTCGCGGCAAAGAGTTTTCAAGCGAACAACTCGCCGACCTCATAAAAACCAAATGCAACGACGGCGAAAGCGAATTTTCCTTTCTCATCGGCGGCAGTCACGGACACACCGATGACCTTCGCTCGCGTGCAAATCTCGTGCTATCCTTCGGCAAGCCGACTTTCCCCCATCAACTTTTTAGGGTTATGCTTTGTGAACAAATTTACAGAGCGTTGTCTATAAACGCAGGTCTGCCGTATCACAAATAACACAATCAGCGGTTTATCTATTCAAAATAACACAATAAAGGTGACGTATGGGTTATAATGAGCAATTTATGAATATGGCGATTGAACTTGCAAAAGAGTGCGGGGCTCACGACGAAGTGCCCGTCGGGTGCGTCGTCGTCAAGGACGGAAAAGTTATAGGCGCAAGCGGAAATCGCAAGGAAAGAGAAAACAACGCCATATGTCACGCCGAGATTCTCGCTCTTTCGCAAGCAACCAAAGAGGTGAACAACTGGTGGCTCGAAGATTGCGACGTTTACGTCACGCTCGAACCGTGCGTTATGTGCGCGGGGGCGATGATACACTCTCGCATACGCGCGCTGTACTTTGGCGCATACGACGAAAAGACGGGGGCTTGCGGCTCGAAACTCAATCTTTTCGAGCAAGGACTTTTCAATCACACCGTCCTTGTCAGCGGCGGACACGAACGGCAAATCTGCTCGCAACTCTTGTCCGACTTCTTCAAACAAAAAAGAAAGAACAAATAACGCGCAAAAACTATTTTGTCCAATCGGTTTTTGAAAATAAAATTCTGCAACACGTTCGTCGCAGAATTTGTTTTTTTTGCGGTTTTTGTCAATCGCCCCAATAGTTTTCATTTCTATTTATGGGATTCCCACGCTTCGCTCTGAATGACGACGTGGGCGATTGACTTTGCCGCAATTATTCATTATTAATTATTAATTCAAAAAGCGTTCGAGCAGGCGTTTGCGGTCAGTTAGAGAGCGGGGGTGCCGGATATTGTTCAAAAGAGCATTTCGCCATAATCGTCAATGTTCGCCGTCTTGCGATACGCAGGGCGGCGGTTTTGCTTATGCGACGACAAGCAGTCCTCGCACAAGATAGATTACAGCGTTTCGACAATGCTCGTGTCGATGTCGACGGCGTCTTTTATCGAGTCGGCAGGCACGCCGAACACGATTCCCAAGACGGTCGATATAAGCGATATGATTGATGCAACGATGACAAATACAATCTTTTTGGTTTTGTTATCCATAGGTTCTCTCCGTTTAAGTTTATTTGCCGCCGCGAAGATTTGCCTGCTCGAACACGCACAATATACAACTCGCTTTGCCCGATTTGCAAAATATTATGTCGTATGCCGTAAAAGTTTTTTCGCAAAACGAATATAGTATGGTATGGACAAATATAATATTGTTTTTATAAAAACCGAATGGGGTGAAAAGGAACTGCTCGGCAGGCGCGCGGAAGACTACGTTATTCGCGAGTTCTACGACTTTGCGGCAAAGAAGTGCCGCATTGCCAGGCAATCCGCGTACAAGGAAGAAACCGCGATTCTGGACGGATACGTCAACGTGGTGCTGACTCTCGATATGCCGCTTGTGAAGAAAGAGGACGTAGAGTCGCTCGTTTGCGAGATGAGGCGCAAAAATATTTCGACGATACGGCTCGGCGCGAAAGATTCCGCGTCCAAAATTTGCATAGGCAAGGGGACTGACGAGGGCGTTTTCAGTGCGCGCACCGCTTTTTTGAAGATTGGTGATGCAAAATCCTATAATATAGTGTATAATCTTCTAAAAGATAGAATTTTGGACGGACTTCTTGAAAACGGCGTGTATATTGTGGACAAAACCACCACTTTTATCGACGATACGGTGAACGTCGAAAAGGGCGTGACGATAAAGCCGTACTGCACGATAGAAGGCGAGAGCGCGATACTCGGCGAAAGCACGATTTTTGCCTCGCATATACGCGACAGCGTAATTGACGGTGCGGATGTTTCGTATTCGCACGTGGTGTGCTCCGAGGTGCATAAGCGCGCGACGGTCGGTCCGTACGCAAGGCTAAGACACGCAGTCATAGACGAAGGTTGTCGGGTGGGAGATTTCGTCGAAGTCAAGGCTTCGAGGCTTCACGGCGGCGTAAAGTGCGCGCACTTGAGTTACGTCGGCGACGCGGACGTAGGCGAGCGTACGAACGTCGGCTGCGGCACGGTGTTTTGCAATTACGACGGTCACGAAAAACACAAAACCACCGTTGGCGCGGAATGTTTTTTGGGTGCGAACACCAATCTTATTGCGCCCGTAGTCGTGGGCGACCACTCGTTTATCGCGGCAGGCACGACGGTTACGCGCGACGTTGCGGACGGCTCGTTCACCATAGGCAGAGTGCGCCAAGACACCAAACCCAAAACGGATTGAATCCGCTTTGAAATAAGCAAATTCGCAAATTATTCATCAATAGAAAAATCACGCGAGAGGAAGATATGATACTCATCGTAGGGCTGGGCAATCCAGGTATGAAATACAAAAACACGTATCACAACGTCGGGTTTATGGCGGTGGACGCTTTGGCAAAAAAATGCAAAGTCAAAATCGCGAAATCCGAGTGCGACGCGCTCACTTGCAAAGCAAGACTCGGCGGCGTCGATTTTGTGATTGCAAAACCGCAAACGTATATGAATCTGTCGGGCGAGTCCGTCAAAAAACTCGTGCGCGCGTACGACGTCGACGAAAAGAGCGAACTCGTAGTGTGTTATGACGATATAGATTTGCCGATAGGAAAACTGCGTATTCGCGAGGAAGGCAGCGCAGGCACGCACAACGGAATGCGCAACATCGTCAAGGAACTCAACACGCAAGATTTTTTGAGAGTGCGCATAGGCACGAAAACAGAGGAACTTGCAAAACACGAGGTTGAACTTATCGATTTTGTACTGTCAAAGGTTGATTTTGACAGCAAACAGATTTTGCAAGAGTCGATAGAACGCGCCGTGGACGCACTCGAACGAATCGTTGCGGGCGAGGATATTCAACGTATTCAAGAGAAGATAAACAGCAACAAACGCTGAAAGATTTATGACGCCATCCGTTTTTCAACTTCAGAATATGGGCGAAAAACTTGCTTCGTTGCAAGGCATAAACGCCAAAAAACTTGCCGACGACAAACTGTCGGCAGTTTGCGTGTTGCGCGTGTGCGAGGGTGCGAAAATTCACATAATGTCGCAACTTCCGGCAAAGAAACTCATCGTCGCTTCCGACGCTTTGGGAGCGAAAAGCCTCGTGCGTAAAATCGCGAGTTGGGGCGTAAAAGTGGATTATTTGCCTTATCGCGACGACGTGCTGATTGCAAGAAAGAGTTTTTCCGAGCAAGGAATGCGCGAGCGCATTTGTACGCTCAAAGATATTGCTTTCGGCGAAGTAGATACCGTCGTTACGTCTGCGGACAGTCTTTTGCAACTTTTCCCAAAGCGCGAACTTGTCAAAAAATACACCGTATGCGTAAAAAAAGAGGACGTGATTTCGCCCCAGTCGCTCGCCGACAAACTTGCGCTTGCAGGCTACAAACGCCAGGCTATGGTTGCCGATGCAGGCGATTTTTCGGTGAGAGGCGACATCGTTGACGTGTGCGACGTGTCGGGCGTTGCGTACAGAATCAATTTCTTCGACGAACTCGTCGAAAACATCAAAGTTATCGACATCGAAACTATGCTTGCCTCGAACGAGGTGGAAAGAGTGTCGTTTGCGCCCACGAGCGATATATTGCTTGACGAAAAGGGCTATGATTACGCGCGCGAAAGGCTGGCGCTTTATCCCGAAAACAAAAACGCGCAACAGGCAAAGGAACTTTTGAGCGTAGGCGCGTGCGATTCGTCCGCAGTGTGGGCGTTGCCGTTTTTGAAGAACTGCACGTCAAGCATATTCGACTTTTTCGACGACGACAGACCCACGCTCGTGATTTTCGACGAACCGAGAGTGGTAAGCGACAAGTTGCAGATTCTCGAAAAGGAATTTTCGGGACGTATCAAAACGCTTTGCGAAGGCGGCGAGATTCTCGACGAACACAAAGACGTGTGTATATCCTTGCACGAGGTCAAACGCCAACTCATATTCGTGCGCAAAATGGGATTTGCCTCGCTTTCTCTCGACAACCGTCTTTTCGAGCCTAAATACATCATCGAGCCGAAAACTCGTCCCGTCACGAAATATTATCTTGACCCCAACACCATAGTTCAGGACCTCAAAAACTTTGCGCTCAACGGCACGAAAGTTGTAATGGCGTGCGGCGGCAGAGAGCAAGCAAAGAATATAATCGAAAGTTTGCGGGAATACGAAATTCTTGCAACGTACAGCGAGGACGGAAACGGCGAGGGAAGCATACTCGCAACGCCCCTTCAAGTTGAAACGGGATTTATTTATCCCGCCGTCAAGGCGTGTCTTATCGGTATGGGCGAGTGTATAGGCAAACACCGGTCCGCAGAGATTTCCGTCAAATCCGCCGAGCAGGCACTCTCGCCCAAACCGGGGGATTACGTCGTACACAAGATTCACGGCGTAGGCGTTTGCGAAGGCACGACCATACTCAAAACGGGCGAGTTTGAAAAGGAATACATCGTTCTCAAATATCGCGACGGCGACACGCTTTACGTTGCCACCGACCAGATGAACAACTTGCAAAAGTTCGTCGGTGAGGAACATCCCAAACTCAACAAACTCGGCGGAAAAGAGTTTGAAAGAGAAAAGGAAAAAGTGCGCAAATCCGTGCGTAAACTTGCGATAAACCTCGTCGAACTTTACGCAAAACGCGAAAAGCAACGCGGCTTCAAATACAGCCCCGACACCGTGTGGCAAAAGGAATTTGAGGACAATTTCGAGTACGAGGAAACCGCCGACCAACTCAAAGCGATTGCCGACATCAAAAACGATATGGAAAGCGGTCGCATTATGGATAGATTGCTCGTGGGCGACGTGGGCTTCGGCAAGACGGAAGTGGCGTTCAGAGCGATGTTCAAAACCGTGCTTGACTCCAAACAAGCGGTGCTTCTCGCACCTACGACCATACTCGCGCGCCAGCACTACGAAAACCTTATAAAGAGGCTCGAACCGTTCGGCATAAAATGCGGACTTCTGACGAGGCTTCAATCGTCAAAAGAGAACGAGCAGTTGCTCAAAGAACTCAAAGACGGCACGACGCATATGGTTATCGCAACGCACAAAGTGCTTGCAAAAGACGTGGAATTTCACGATTTGGGGTTGCTCGTGCTTGACGAAGAACAGCGATTCGGCGTAGAACATAAGGAAAAACTCAAAGAAAAATATCCGCTCGTCAACGTGCTTACGCTGTCGGCAACGCCCATACCGCGCACGCTCAATATGTCGCTCACGGGCGTTAGGGATATATCTATGCTGGAAACCGCGCCGAGAGGCAGACTGCCCATTCAAACGTACGTCGTGGGCTACAGCGACGCACTGTGCCAAGACGCAATCACGCGTGAACTTGCAAGAGGCGGACAAACGCTCGTTCTTCTCAACGACATAGAGGCACTCGAACCGTTTGCGAGCAAACTTCGCACGCTGTGCGAGGGCGCAAGGGTTATCACTGCGCACGGACAAATGGCACCGGGGCAACTCGAACAAAGAATAAGCGCGTTTTATGACAAGGAATTTGACGTTTTGGTGTCCACGACGATTATTGAAAACGGCATAGACTTGCCCGACGCAAACACGCTCATCGTCATAGACAGCGGAAAATTCGGACTTTCGCAACTATATCAACTTCGCGGCAGAGTTGGGCGCAGAGGAGTGCTTGCTCACGCATATTTCACCGTTCCCGAAAACGGGACTATAACCGAAAACGCGCAAAAACGTCTCGATTCGCTTCTCGAAAACACGGAAATCGGCAGTGGATTCAGAGTTGCGCTCGCCGACTTGTCCATACGCGGCGCGGGCAATATTTTGGGCGCGGAACAAAGCGGACATATCGAAAAAGTGGGTTACGAAATGTACCTCGAACTTTTGGACGAAGCGGTGCAAGAGATAAAGACGGGCGTGGTGAAGAAGCCCGAACGCGACGTGGAGATGAAAGTGGACGCGGCGGCGTTTATCAGCGAAAGTTACATTTCGGGTCGCGACAAGTTGAGAGTGTACAAGCAAATATCCAAAGTCGCCTCGAAGAGCGCGAGAGATTCGCTCATCAAAGAACTCGGCGAGGTTTACGGCGAAGTGGATTTGCCGCTTGAAAACCTCATAAACATCGCGCTTTTGAAGAATCTTGCCTCGAATTACGACGTGTCGAGAATCGTGATAAACCGCAACGGCGCGGGCGTAAATTTCTACGATTCCGACGTTTTCAAAAACGAGAGTCTTATGAACGCCGTATCCAAAAACAGCGGAAGCGTGGTGCTTACGACCACCATACCGCCGTCAATGATATTCGAGGTGAACAAACTCACGGCAGAGCAAAAACTTGCCAAACTCATAGATTTCTTCGACGGCATAGAATAAGTCGAAACGCCGATAGAGCGTTGCTTAGCAGCAAACCGCAGACGACGAAGAATAAACGATATTAGAAATAAAGAATAGAAAAACAAACGAAAAGCGCACTTTAAGTGCGCTTTTTGAATAAATAAAATAACGATTTTGCAATTTAGAACTTGTATTCTTCTCTCTTATGCACGTCGCGCATACCCTCGATTGTGTCGCAAATGTCTTTGAACGAACACGCTGCGCAATCCATTTTCAAGTTTTTGAGAATGTGGTCGAGTGTGACGGTTATGCCCTCGTTGAGTTTTGCCGTTTGCTCGAACGTTTTGAAATCGAAGGTCGGGTCGGTGATATGTACGCCCATAGCGTGGCAGGAAATTTCGGAAATGTTCTCGTCTGCCGTTGCAACCTTGTTTCTGCCGTAACCCGTACCAACGAGATAGGTGAGGTTTTTGCAGTCGCTTAAATCCCGACCGCGTGCTTACGCATTTGATTCTTTATGAACGCGTATGCGTGCTTGCGCGCTCGAGTGCGCGTGAAACATACAAGCATTTTAACAGCCCAAAATATAAAAATCAACATATTTTGACACAAATCGTACAAAAACGCGCTGTAAAAATTCGCCAAACGGACATGTTCTCGATAACATGCGAAAAATCTTAAAAAACAAGCAAAAAGAGACGTTTTGCCGCCTCTTTTTGCGCTTTGATTTTAGTTGCGACAAATGGCGTTATACGATTCTCATCGCCGTGATGTTCGCGCCCGTGAGGTTTACGCTTTCGCCCGAAACGTTGTAAATCGAAAGCGTCGTTCCGTCCGCGGTTGCGTTGTACAGGATAGTTTTCGAGACGTTTGCGGCGTTTGCCGTGGTTGCGTAGTCGGTGATAATCTCGTTTGCGTCTGCCGCTCCGTTCACATACAGTTGAACGGACAGATTGCCGTCCGCGCCTCTTTCGCCTGTCGCGCCGTAGGTGACGAGATACGTTCCTTGCGGCAGAGTTATAGCGTTCGAGGCAAGCGACATAGTGGTTGTCGGGGTGGTGACGGAACTCGCAAGAGGGATAATCGCGCCCGAAGCGACGGTTTGCGTTCCGCCGTAGGCATAGAGTGCGTCTTGAAGCGCGCTCGTGCCCGCTTCGCCTTGCGGTCCTTGAGGACCCGTTGCACCGGTTTCGCCCTGAATGCCTTGCGGTCCTTGAGGACCAGTCGCACCGGTTTCACCCTGCGGTCCTTGCGGTCCTTGAGGACCCGTTGCACCGGTTTCGCCCTGAATGCCTTGCGGTCCTTGAGGACCTGTTGCGCCGGTAGCACCAGTTGCGCCGGTTGCGCCCGTAGGACCTTGAATACCTTGCGGTCCTTGTGCGCCTTGAGATCCCATCGGCCCCATCGGGCCTGCAGGACCTTGCGGACCTATCGGACCTATCGGACCTCTGATATATTCCACCGAGTTTTGAGAGCAAGTCGGTCTTGTCTGACAGCAAGGATTGAAAAAGTTGAAAAACATAAGCGTCCTCCTTCAAATTTTATGTAAAGGCAATCGAGATAACGTACGAGTGTTCTGCAAATGGTTTTTTCAAGGCTTTCGGCGGGCTTTGAAAGGTGTATTTTTCCGTATACCATATGCAAGCAAAAAAAAATGTGATACAATGTAACCAAGTGCAAACGTATGCGTATATTCTGTGTAAACAATGCGCACGCAAGTGCAAAAGGAAGTACGGTATGAAAGAAAGATTCAAAAAGTATCTCGAAGAACATTTCAAAAAAATCGCGCCTACGCAAGCGGCTATGGAATACCGCAAAGCGATGTTGCGTCAACTGCTCGACAGAGAGCAAGAGTTGCGCATAAAAGGCGTCACGGACGACAACCTCATCTTCGATATGGCTGTGTCCGAACTCGGCGATTTCGATCAGACTTTGGCAAATTTCGAGCAAAGACAAATCAAGAGCGGCGAAGTCAAACGCAAAGTCAGCGCGGCAAGCATTTGCGCGGCGGCAATCGTTGCGCTTTTGACGATTGTGTATCTCATCGTCGGCGCGGTTGCGAAAATATGGCATCCGGCTTGGCTCATTATGGTGGGCGGCGTGTTTGCGGGCGCAAGCGTATTGCTTATTTACGGCGCGGTCAGATTTGCGGCGAAAAAGAAATATGTTCCCGTCAGAATATTCGTTGCGATATGCGAAGTTTTGCTCACGGTTTTCGTGTTCTTGCTCTTGCAACTCGTGTTCAAACTCAACGGCGCGTGGATGAGTTTCCTCGCAATGGTAGCGGTGCTTTTCGGTGTAGATACGGCAATCGCATTCGGCACGAACAGCAAAATCAAATGGTTTGAATTGCCCGTATTCATCGAAGTCGCGGCGGTTATGCTCTACGTCATTTTAGGCATCACCGTTCAAGGCATCTGGCACCCTGGCTGGCTTATGTGTCTTGCGGGCGTGGCGTGCGCACTCGTGCAACTCGTTGTTGTCGTAGCCAAGAAAGCAAAGGCGAAAAACAAGAAAGAAAGAGCCGCTCTCGAAGACAAGAACGAGAAGGAAGATCAAAAATACTGGACGGAATGGGACGATTAACGTATCGTTTTTGACAGATAAAACGTCGATTTTGACGAGTAGGAGAGATTTATGTCAACGACAATAAAGGCTGAAATGTGGGACAGAATGCAGTTTCTGTTCCGCAATTATTACGACAGAATGGTGCACGCAAAACTCACTTACGAGGGTAGTTTCGATATGAATATACTCAAAAACGTCGTGCTGTATATGATTGAAAAAGCACCCGTTCTTCATTCGAGTTTCAACACAACCGTAATCGAGCCGTACTGGAAAGAAGAAAAATATACCATTGACGACATCGTGTCGTACGAAAAGGTCGAGGACGCTGACAAAGCCGCGGACGAATGGCTTTTGGACGTCATTCCTTACGACAACAACGTGCAGGTCAAACTCACCGTGTTCGAGGACGACAAGCACTCTATTCTCGCGTGGCGCAACAACCATATGTGTATGGACGGCGGCGACCTCAAATACTTCCTCGCAACGCTTTGCGAAAACTATACCAACCTCAAAGCGGGCAACTATTCCGCGCTTCATATGAAAAGCGGTTCGAGAAGTTTCGACCAAGTGTACTCAAAACTCGAAGGCGACGACCTCAAGCACGCAAAAGGTCTTTACAAAAACATTTCCAAAGCGCAGGACAAAGTTGCGTTCCCGTGGAGCGAAAGCGTACCCGAGGACAGCAACCAAATCGTAAAAAGAGTCATCGAGGAAAAGGACTTCGAAAGAATGCGCGAACTGTCCAAAAAAATGGGAATCACCGTCAACGACGCGATTATGGCAATGGTTTTCCGTTCTCTTTACGAACTTTGCGGTCTTAAAGACGACGACAGCCTCACCGTATCTTGCGCAATCGACCTCAGAAAACATATCGTCGAGGGCGGATTGCAAGGCGGCCTTACCAACCACACGGCGTGGATGGCGGTTCGTACGCTCTCAAAAGGCGACACTATGCAAGACACCGTTGTCAATATAATCCGTTCGACAAAAGGATTTAAGCGCGACAAGTTTATGGGGCTCTATTCCTTGCCTCTTTTGAAACTCGCATATACCGTTTTTCCCCAAGACATCGCAGAGTTTGCAATCAAGGCAGGGTATGACAATCCGCTCATCGCGGTCAGCAATATGGGCTTGCTCAATGCCGAAAAACTCACCCCGAACGGCTTGAAACTCGTCGACGGATTCATTTCGGGCGCAGTGAAGTACAAACCCTTCTTCCTTATGTCCGTGACGACGCTCCTCAATAGAATCACGCTTTCGACCGCAATCAGGGGCAATCAAAAAGACATCGACATTGCAAATCATTATTTCGATTTGGTGATGAAGAATCTCAAAGAGTTCAACGCAATCGAACTCTGAGCCGCCAAGCAGCGTCTAACTTTGTTAGAGGCTCGATTGCTTGAAATAGGATTGAATGTAGGAAAAAGCCGCTCGTTTGAGCGGCTTTTTCCTAATTATTATCATAACAAACAATTTGCTTTATTAAACGTCAAATCTCGCGGACGTAGGGCGAACTCTTGACTTTCGGCATTGGCTCGTCAAGGTCGAAGTGCGAGGCAAACGACTTGAATATCGGCACGGCGACCAGGCATTTGTCCAAAAGTTTCGAAAATAAACTTATCAGCGTTCCGTTGAAAATCGCCATTACGAGCGTTCCCCAGTTTATGCCCACGAATTTTTTGAAGAACACGAGCGTCATAGTCGTGCCGAGCGCAAGCATAAACATATCGAAACAAGTTTTGAAAACGGCGGTTTTTATGCGGTATTTTTTGCTTATTCCCATAAAGAACAAGTCGTACACTTCGGGATACAAGTACGTTTTCATAAACAGCGAAATGGAAAAAGCGGACATAGGCACGCCGAGAACAAACATCACGATTCTTGCCCAAAGGTCCATGCTTCCCGGGGGCGTTATCGTCGGATTGAACAAGGGAATGAGCCTAAAAAGGTCCAAAACCGCGCCGTATATGAGGCAGGTGACGAACGAGGACAGATAGGAAAGGCGAAATTTTTTCATTATTATGCAAAACAGCACGAAAAGTATGGCTTGCAAAACATATTCCGCTTGTCCGAAGGTGAGATTGGGCACGACAAGGCTCAAAATGTATGCGGGGGCAACTATCATCGATATGCCGAAATCCACGCTCGTGAGCATAGCGACGGAAAACGCAAGCAGCACTATTGCCGCAAGATAGACGACCTCGCTCGGAAGTTTCAACTTTTTCATAATACCTCAAAAGTGTTTTTTGCCATAAAAAAACACAGCGCATAGCGTTGTGTGGCGAAAAGGTGACGTCCGTCCGGAAAAGTCCACATAAGGTTTTCATAGTGTTTATAGCACACTTTTCAGAATATGTCAACGGCGGATTTTTTGCGATAATACTCGAAAAGAGTCGATTTTGGTTGTTGCACAAGTGTAGGATATGTGCTAAAATACGTTTATAATAAATATCATCTTAAAGGGGTGTACATTATGACATTTGCGCAATTTTTGTTCGTGGCAATCGACAAGATGTTCGACGGCTCGCAAAACAACAAGAAAATGCTTCGCTTCAAGGACGTTAAGTTCGAGATAGAAAAGGATATTGCCTACGGCAAAGACGACGCCGAAAAACTCGACACTTACTACGTCAAAAAAGACGGAAACGAAAAATATCCCGTGTTCTTCTACATTCACGGCGGCGGCTTCGTGGCAGGCGACAAACACTACCGCAGAGGTCTTGCCAAATGGGCGGCAAACAAAGGCTTCTTCGTTGTGAACGTCAACTACGGTCTCGGTCCGAAATATCTGTTCCCGAAGGGAATCCAACACCTCGTCGACGCACTCAACTGGGTGGGCGCGAATGCCGAAAAGTACAATCTCGACCTCGACAATATGTGCGTATCGGGCGACTCTGCCGGCGGCTATTATTCGGCAATGCTTGCTTGCGTTTCCACAAACAAGGATTTGCAAACCAGATTCGGCGTCAGCACCGACCTCAAATTCCGCACCGCTATGCTCGACTGCGGCATTTACGACGTCGGCGAGGCTCTCGGACAAAAAATGCCCTTCAACCTCACGGACAAAATCCTCTTCGATTTCAGCGGAATTCACGTCAAGGAACTCGACAAGTACGAATATTTCGACGTTCTCGCGCCGTTCGGCTTCGTAAACGAGCAATTCCCGATAAGTTTCATCACCTATGCGGAAAAAGATATGTTCTGCAAAGGACAAGGACAAAAACTCGTCAAAAAACTTCAAGACCTCGGCGTACACGTCGAGGAACATCACAGCACCAAGTTCCTTGACAACCATTGCTATCCGCTCAACTGGAACAAGGGCGCGGCAATCGAAAACATTCGTCTTTGCGACGACTTCCTCAAACGCGTCGTCGAGAAAAGAGTTTAACGCCGTTTGCCGATAAAAACATAAAAACTTCGTTCATATGCGTCGATTTTCGGCGCATATGAATGTTGTGCGCAATACTTGCGCAAACAGTTGCGAACAATCGGGGCTGTATTCGATGAAAAAGAAAACTGTTTTTACCGTTATTTTGATAACTATATTGATTTTTTCGATATTTACGTTTTCGGCGTGCAATCAAGTGCCGGAAGAATACCGAATTGAAAACTTTTACGGAACTTACGATAAACCTGCAACGGACACCTGCACTGTGTTTATTTATCACAAGTCAAAAAATATTGAAGAAACTATATCAAGATCGTGGGATATTGTATCTATTGACGGAAGCAATTTTTCGTATAGAAGCCCGTTTACAAACGAAGTAGTTGAAGATACATATGACCCGTTGATACTCGGTGAAATAAAGTCGCTAATTGAAAAGGCAGGCTCATCGGTTACTGTCGAGAAAAAACGAATTGTATTGAACGATTCAAATATCGTGATGCCATACGGCAGAACACAATACTATGAGGGTGAGGGCTACACTTTACTGTATAATAGCAATGAAGATATCGGATGTGGCAAGTATATGGACATCGACGGTGAAAACGACGTAAAAGTATTCGGCGTCATTTTAACATCGAAAGCAACCGATAAAAACGGTGTCGAGTTTTCGATTATTATTAATAAATTTTACAAATAGGGAATAGGTATGGGAAACAAAAATTCGTTAGTTAAGTCAAATAAAGCGAGGACAGAATCGATGAAAAACAAGTTTGTTTTTACCATTTTTCTTGCAATAATATCGATTTTTTCGATATTTATGCTTTCGGCGTGCAATCAAGTGCCGGAAGAATACCGAATCGAAAACTTTTACGGAACTTACGATAAACCTGCAACGGACACATATGAAGTGCAGATTTATCATATAGAAGAAAATGTTGAAAATTGCACATCAAGGATATGGCGTATCTTGTCTATTGACGGAAATAATTTTTCGTATAGAAGCAGGTTTACAAACGAAATAGTCGAGGATACATATGACCCGTTGATACTTGCCGAGATAAAGTCATCGATGGAAAAAATCGGTTCGTCTGTCACGGTTGATAAAAAACGAATTGTCTTAAATGATTCAAATATTGTGATACAATACAACAAAACACAGTATTATGAAGATTCGGAATATCAAACTTTGGCGTTGATTCAAAATAAAGACGAGGTAGGTTGCGGACGTTATATCGATATAGACGATGAAAAAAACGTAAAAGTGTTTTGCGCGTTTTTAACATCGACTGCGGTTGATACAAACGGTGTTGAATTTACTATTCACGTCAATAAGTTTTTTAAGAAGTGAGAACAAAATATAAATAGAGGATAGATTTATGGCAAAAGATAAGAAGGCGATATTCAAGCCGAAAGCGCAAGAAGTTGCACCGATTGACGACAAGTATTCACAAGAGGAAGTGGCGGCGGCAGAGCAACTCGTGCAAAACGAAGAAAAAGACAAAAAGATGTCGGCGGTGCAGACTGCAAGCGCAATTTGGACGTTGATTTGCACGCTGTACTCAATCGCGTCGGTGTGTATGTTCGTCGCAAAAAAGTGGGTGGATTCCACCTACACTTACATTTTGATTCCGTTGCTTGCGGTGCTTGTAATCGTGTTTATAGTGCTTGTCGTGTTGACCTTCAAGGACAAGAAAAAACTGAAAACGAGCATAAAGACCTACAAGAAAATTTTGGGCATATTCAAGGCGTTCGTCAACGTGTTTTTCCTCGCTCTGACTGCCGTGTCTATGGCAGGTCTTGCGACGGGTGAAACGAGCCTCGTCAAGTGGATTGTATTCGGTGCGACGTTCCTCGTAGCACTCGTGCAACTCGCGCTTAAAATAACCAAGTTCGTTATGAAGCAAGTGCGCGTGGCGGTGGGCAAAAAGTTCAAGGTGGAAGTGCATCGTTTCGTCGACGGAAAGAAGAAAAGAAAGACCGTTGCCGATTCCGTGCAAGAACACGGATACAAGCAATAATTGCTTGAAAGCACAAAAAAAGCACAGGGCTTTTTCAAAACTCAATTTTGCGATAAAATTGCAATAAACAACGTTTATATATGCAAAACCGACGTGTAAAACGTCGGTTTTGTGTTTATGTCGTAAATTTAATCAACAGAGAATATCCGTTTCGATTGCGTATTGCAACGCTTGACTACGCGCGCTTTTAGTGCATATTTTAACGTTTTGCAACGTGTGTTTTTGCGCCGTCGTTTCGAGATTTATTTGGTTATTCGATAGAGAAAAATCTGTCGATAAGTTTCCACGATTTGTCGAGATATACGCCGCTTTCTTTTGCGGTTTTTTCGTTGAAAGCGCGGTTTTCGAGGCTCTCGTTTTCGGTGCAAAGAGAGTAGTATGCACTTGCCGTTTTCGACGAGAAAAGCATAAACGGAACGGGCTCGTTCGTATGCTTGCGCAAGGACACCGGCGTGAAATGGTCGGGAAGTATGAGCATTGCAAAATCCTCGCCGTTTTGTGCAAAATGCGACACGATCGGCGACACGATTTTTTCGTCGATAAGTTCGATTGCCTTGACCTTGCCGAAAGCGTCGCCCTGATGCCCGCACTCGTCCGTCGCTTCGATGTGGACGAAGCAGAAGTCCTCGCCGTTTTCAAGCGCGTCTATCGCCGCTTGCGCCTTGCCGTCGAAGTTGGTGTCGAGCGTTCCGGTTGCGCCATCGACGTCGATTGAATCCATACCGCTGCCGATGGCTATGCCTTTTAGCAAATCCACCGCGCTTATCATTGCGCCTTTTTTGCCGTACTCGTCCTCGAAGTCGGGGATAGACGGTTTTGTGCCTTCGCCCCAAAACCATATTGCGTTTGCGGGATTTTCACCGCGCGCTATTCTGCGTTGGTTGACGGGGTGGTCTTTTAAAAGCTCGTACGAGTTTTCGATAAACGCCGTAAGGTCTTTGCCGAGTTCGCCTTTGGGCAGATATTCGCCTATGCGTCTGTCGCTTATCTCGTGCGGCGGCGTAAGGTCGTTGCCCGCCTTTGCGTGGGCAACTATGAGGCAGTTGCGATAACTCGTGCCGACGTAAAATTTGTATTTGTCCGAAGAAAGATTGTCGATGACGCAGTTCATAAGTTCGCGCGCTTCGTCCGCACTTATCTCGCCCGCGCTGTAATCGAGCATAATTTTGTCCTCGAAAGGCTCGTCTTGCGAGAGCGTGACGAGATTTGTGCGCATAGCAAGGTCGTCGGCTTTCATATCTATGCCGATTGAGAGTGCTTCGAGCGGACTTCTGCCCGTATAGCAGGCGCGCGCGTCGAATCCGAGTACGCCGAGATTCGCCACGTCGCTGCCGGGGGCGAGTCCGTCGGGAACGGTTTTCACAAGTCCGATTTGCGCCGTCTGCGCCAAAGCGTCCATATTCGGTGTGCGAGCGGCTTCGAGCGGCGTTTTCCCGCCAAGCGATTCGACGGGATAGTCTGCCATACCGTCGCAAAGTATCAAAGCGTATTTCATTTGACACCCCCTTTGCGGTTATGATAATTCTTTCACTTGCATTTGTCAATTTTATGTGTTAAGTTATATTAATAAGCGAAAGGTGTATGGCATAGCCATACGGAAAGGGAAATTTTGGCAAAATCTGTTGACAAAAACCTCAAAAAATTACCGCTCGGCGCGATACGACCGCAAGGTTGGCTGCTAGACCAAATGCGTTTTGCAAGCAATCTTCAAAAGCGTATCGGCTCGCTGTCGGGACTTGTCAAGGACGGAGAATGGAACGGCGGCGAAAGCCTGCCTCGCTACGTCCGAGGTTTGATTTTGCTCTCTTGCGCGCTCGACGACAAAAACCTCAAAGAGAAAGTGACGAGTTTTATGTCGCTCATATTCGCAAGCGCAAACGAGGGCGGCGATTTCGGGCCTAAAAACACGTCGTCGCTCACGCCCAAAATCGAGGCGGTAAAAACCCTTTTGACCTATTACGAAGCAACGGACAACGAGCGCGTTTTGCCGTTTTTGAAAAAGTTTTTCAAGAGCCAGTTCAACACTTATTCGGTGAGTTCGAGTTGGTACGATTCGAGAGCGAGATTGCTTGAAGAAATATGCGCGATAGAAGCCGTTTACAGAGAGACCGACCTCGAATGGCTGCAGGACTTGGGCGAGAAACTTCGCGACAGTTCGAACGACTGGTTCAAACTCGCAAACCGCTTTCCGTACAAAAAGCCGTATCAGCGTTACATCTCGCAAACGGCACTTAAACATATTCAAAAACAGGTTTTAAGTGTCGATTGTGCAAAAGACGGCGCAAAAAAGCATAGGACGCTTACGCCCGAATACGTCAACAATCAGTGGCACAAAAAGAAGCATAAAGTCGCCGTGGAAACAAGAGGCGTAAACCTTGCAAAGGCGATAAAATATCCTGCCGTGTACGGCAGATTTATCGGCGATGACAATTTGAAAAACTTGTCGCTCAAACTCGTTTCTGCACTCGAAAAGAGACACGGAACGCCGCTTGGTATGTTTGCGTGCACGCCGAGAATTGCGGGTGCGAAAGGCGTGGGCGCGGTTGACGTCGAGGCGGGCGTAGAGATGCTCGAATCTCTCGTCGAGGTCGTGAAAGAAACCAGAAGTTACGAACTTGCCGACCTTATCGAACGCATAGTTTTCAATATGGTTGCGGGGGCGAGTTTCGACGATTGTTCCGCCGTTCAGGATATGGTTTTCGTTAATCAGACGGAAGCCTCGCAAGCAAGAAAATTGCCGTATGCCGATGAGGACAATGCGTTCTACACCAAGAAAGCGTCGAGGGGCGCAATCGCGCTTTTGAGCGCGTATCCGCTCTTTTTGCAAACGGCGTGTATGGTGAAGGACGAGCAACTCAATTTCATCACGTATGCGCCTTGCACTATGGACGTGTCCGTCGGCGGTTCTAGCCTCACGATTTCCGAACGCACGGGTTATCCGTTCAGAAACGCAGTCGTGTTCAAAGTGGAACAGGCGGACGGCGAACCCGAAGTCAAAATCAATTTCCGCGTGCCGAAAAACACGTATATGCAACTCATATCCGGCGGTCAGATAGTGGCGAGCGGAAGCAAAGAGATTTCCGTGAAGTGCATACTCAAAGCGGGAAGCACTTTTATGCTAAAAATGAACATACCGCTCACCGTCGAGGAAAACGCGGACGGCTCTCGCAGTTTGTTCAAGGGCAATCTGCTTATGGCGCTCAAACTGCCTTGCGACGTCACGCAAGATTCGAGCGACAGACGTACGCTCATAGTAAAATGCTCGAAAAAGTGGAACATCGCGCCGCTTTTGTCCAAGAAATCGTCCAAAAAACTGTTCGAGGACGAAAGGGTGGTCGTGCACGATATATCGGGCGTGCCGTTTGCCGAGGAACAGCCGCCTTTCGAGTTGAAAATCCGTTCCAAAAACGTGCTGAACTGGGATTACGACACGAGCGGATTCGAGTCATTCCCGAAAAAGTGTAGTTTTTCCGAGGAAAGCCTCGAAAGAACCTACGTTCCGTTCGGCTGTACGCTCACGAGAATAGCAAAATTCCCCAAATGCCTCAAATAAGAAGGTGAAATATGAGAACGCTTGAAAAAAAATACTCGAAAATAGAAAGGGTCGTGGCAAAAGGCAAGTTTTCCGCTTGCGTGTATTTGCGCACCGTGTTTCTTGCCGCGATTTTGGGCGGTCTTACGGCGGTCGTCTGGATTTTTAAGGATAAAATCGAGGGCTTGTTCACCAAAACCGAGCCTGCCCGATATCTCACCGACGATGTTATGCGCTGGGTGCTTTTGGGTGTCGGCATTATCGTTCTTTCAAGTCTGCTCATCGAAACAATTCGTCTTAATTCAAAAGAATTGGTACTCACGCCGGACAAGGTCGTTTTCAGAGAGGGAATTCTCAACATTCGCACCGTCGTCATACCTCTTTGCGAAATCAAGATGGTCGAAACCAAGCAAAACGCCCTCGAACGTCTTCTGGGCGTCGGCAAAGTTCTCATCGTATCCGACGCGCAACAACCCTATCTCGTCAAAAACGTCAAATCCCCCGACAGATTATCTCGTCGTATCATGCGCCAAGTCGCCGATGTCAACGAGTCGATGAGGTTGGGGGGGATACCTCAAATTCGTTTGGTCGGCAGCCCAAAGTAAAAACCTCGTTATTGAGCGAATAACTTTGGACGCGATTGACGCAAGCGTAGCAATCGCTATTTCGTCACTTCGTTCCTTACAGCCCCCCCCTTTCGTATTATCGAGAGGGGTGTTTTTATAATTATAAAATTTAATTAAAAATTCCCCCTTCCTCACGTGTTTCCCCCACCGCCGTTCCCCCTCTGTATAAATTTGAGGGAACCCACGGCGTCCGCTCCGCGTGGGACAACACTCGGCTCTCGCATAGATAGGGACATTTCACTCATTATGCCACCGTCCTTTGTGTGCCAGCTTCGCACCCAAACGGCACAGTCGGACGGTACTAATCGTCGAGCTTCGGCGCTCGCTTTTCTCGCCGCCTTGCGGCTCGTGTTCCGTCTTCAAAAAGGCAGAGTAGTTGTATAAGAACGCCTTGAACGAGTGAGCGTTAAAAAAGTCCGCGATATAATCGCGGACGGCGGTTTTATTTCGTCTTCGAAGTCGCAGATTCCGTGTAAGAGTAGTCTTCGAACAAGTTTTCGTTTCGGGTGCGGGTGTCCCGCCCTCAATTATTAATTATTCATTATTCATTATTAATTTTTTCCTACGGAAAAATCAAAACCCAAAGTTCCCGGGGGTGATAAACAAGCCGCTGATGAGACTCAATAGAGCGGCGAGAAGAACGACGTGGACGACGTAGACAATGAGCGCGTGCTTGCCGAAGAAGCAGACCGCTTTTTCTATACCTTTGGCAATCACGGTCGTGACTTTGCCTGCGCCGAGCATAAAATTGAGGGTATTTATGGAAAAATCTCGCAGAGATTTCTTTTCGCTTTCGACGTTTGCGTAAAGTGCGTCGCAAGTCTTTTTGTAGAGTGCTTTCGTAAGTTCGAAGCGCACGAGAGACAGCCGCTCATAGTAGAATAATTCGCCTATCAGCACGCCTGCGAAATAAAAGGCGGTGTAGGGTATGAGCGTAAACAAATCGCCGGGTGAAAACTCGCTTTGCGAATAGAACGGCGACGGATTGCCCCAAAAGTCGTGCGGCGGAAATACGATTGCGAATATTTTGGGCGTGGTTGCGGGCGGCGTATAGCAAAAATACAGACACAGCGTGACGATTATAAGCGCAATACTTGCGCAGACCATTGCCCATCTGTTGTCGCGCGCCACGAACGATATGAGCGCGTACAAGAGCATAGAAAAAGCGAGGAAATCGAGCACGCCGAACGCCACGAAAACGCCGTCGATGCCCATCTGATATTGCGCTATGTACGAGCCGAGCGTGTAAATTAAAGCCACGACGAGCAGTTGCGCGCCGCGCTTTGCGTTGTTGCGCGAAAACGTGCAGGATATGCCCGAAATGGAAAAGAAAACGAACAAAACTATCGGGTGAATTATATCTCTTACGCCGCTTGCGCTTCCGCTCACCCAGTTGTAGCAAAAGGCCGTGAAAGCGTCGCCGACGCCTCTGCGAACAAAATCGCGTCCGTACCACTGCACTCCGAAATACGACCCGAGCAAAATTGCCAAATGGTCGAGAATCATAAGTAATACGCAAACGCCTCGCAAAAAGTCGATCTCCCAAATACGATTGCGTTTTCTTTTGGGAACGAGGGTGATTTGCACGTCGTCCGAGACGAGTGGATTTTTTTGTACGTCCGATTGCATAAAATGAATATAGCACTATTCTATATGCGCTGTCAACGAACGGCGAGGTAAGCGAGGAAAGAGAGAAAATCAGCGCAGATAGATATGCGAATTTTGCATAATAAAAGCAAAATTTCGTGAAAATCGAGAAAAGAAAAATTTGAGGCGACGAAAAATTTTTTCAATGATTCTAACCGTGCGAAAAAACGCGGACAAACGACAGTAAAAATATGGAAAACAATGCGATAGAATGTCGAAAAACGCAAGATTTGTGCGTATACGGCGACGAAAACCCGAAAACGCGGCGAAACAGGAAAAATTTGCCGCAGTGACGGCGCAAAAGCGCAAAAATCGAGCAAATTCCCCTACAAGTTGTGCTTTGAGAGTCGCTCTACCACAAGGTATAGTTAGCGGCATTCTAACAAGATATGTATTGACAAACGCGCGAGAAAAACGTATAATTGACCTGTATAATAATCTACACATATGCGCTACACGCGTACAGGCATATGTTTCGGAGGAGATTATGAGAATGAGAAAGTTATCGCTCGTATTGATGCTCGTGCTGATCAGCGTTATGCTGTTCGGCCTCGTGGCGTGCAATCCGAAAACCGGCGGGGACATCGATGCTCCCGTCATTCCTACGCCGTCGCCGGACAATCCGGACATCGACAACGCCACGTATATCGGCGCGCAGGATTTCTGGAACGCTTTCAAGGCCGCCGCTCTTAACGAAGCGGGTGCGGAAAAAGACAAGCGTTACATAAGGGTTGACACGGCATTCGTGATGGGCTTTTCCAAAGATTCGTCCGATTCGCTTGTCGTTGCTCGCTTTGCAGGGAACATCGATACGCTCGACGATTCGAACAGCGAAATACTCGTTGAATTCCGCAAGTTGGCAACCGAAATAAACGGCAGAACCGTCGACCAAGACACCATCTGTACGATGGCTAAAAAAGGCGAAGGGACTCTGCTTTTCGGCGCGTATTATTACGAAGGCAAACTTGTTGCGGATATGCGCGGAATCAAGAAGGGCGACGGCGTTCACGTCGTTTACACCGACACGATCGATATGACAAAATTCGTGTCGAGATTCAAAGACGCACTCGAACAACTCGATCTTTCCTCTGTTTTGTACGACACTTTGATGGGCTATGACATCGGCGGACTCGTAAACAGCCTTATCAAAATCGATATCGCGCATTTGACGGTCGAGCAGTTGCTCGTCAACGTATTGTTCGGCGCAAGCAAGGGCACGTGCGTTGACTACGGCAACGGACATCAAGTGTTGCGTATGCCTTGCGACCTCGGACTTATCGTCAGTATAATTCCGCTCGTTCAAGGTCTTATCCCGGAAAACATCATCGGACTCGTCAAGGACGTACTCGGTCTCGATTTGGGCAAACTCGGCGCGCTCGCCGGTATGGCTCTTTATGTGGAAGCCGACATTATGAACGGCGCGCTTCAAGGCACGACGTTCGACATCGACGTAAATCTCAACTCTTACGGCGTTGAGGGCGTCGAAGAAAAGTACGGCACGTTCCAGTCCGAATTCGGCATTAAACTCGGCTACGCAAAAGCAGACTTTGCAGGTGCCCCCGACCTCGACTTAGTCGGCAGTGAAGAAAAGCCGGGACTTCTCAAAAATCGCAACGAAAAGAACACCGCTCGTCAAGACGGTGAAAAATCCCTTTACGACGCCGTAAACGAAAGTGCGGAAAAATATTCTTTCCTCACCCTCGACGGCGCAATCACTCTCACTCTCAACTTCAACGAAAAGAAAGTGTCTATCGACAACGTGATAGGCTCTTTCGGCACTCTCATTTCAAATCTTCTCACAAAAAATCTCGACCCCGCAATGCTCGAAGCGCTCAAACCGTTGTTTGCAAAAGAAATAGATTTTGCCAGCGGCACGGTTAAACTCACAATCAAACTTCAAGCAGACATCAACACCAGAGACGCCAAAAAGACAAGACTCGCAGCGGAGATTCTCGGCAGTAACGGCGCAAAACGCTTGACGGCTTACTACACCGGCGAGAAAGAAGGAGTGTACATCGACGCAAGCGGTTTGCTCGGTTACAACGGAACGAAGTTCAAAATCGACGACATCAACGTCAATGAACTCTTGAACAGCCTTGTCGACAAAGTGTTTGAAACCATCAAAGGCGCAATCGACGGTCTCAAAGGCGGCGCAACCGCTCAAAACATTCAACAAGCGTTTGTAGACAACGGCGAAATCGTCATTCAACACGGTGCGTATTCTGCGGCGGAAGGCGACGGCTCTGTCGACGTCTTGTCCCTCGTAAGTATGATTCTCGACCATATTAACGTCAATATGGACGGAAATATCTTCAATATCAGGGATATAAGCGTAGATTTGTCGAGAGATATTCTCGACACAATCTTCTCGCTTGTGTTTACGGGCGATAACGCAGGTGCGGACATCCCCATCACAGGCGCATTGCTCAAATACGTCAACAACGGCGCGCAACAAAACAAGAACCTCACTTTGAGTGCGGAACTCGGTGTTCGCGAATATAACGAAGCCAACACCGAATACAGCCTCGCGCCGCTCATCGGTCTTGCGCTCGGCGTTGACATTACCTTTGGTAAAATCAACAATTTGCCCGACTTCGAGGCAACGTTTGAAAAACTCGAGAGCGAACTTGACCAAAACGAAGGCGCATATCTTCCCATCCTCAAAAACGGCGCGTTGAACACGGATTTGCTTCACGTCAACGTGTCGACGGGGCTTACCCTCGACATCGAAACCCTCAAAGGCGAACTCGCAAAGATCGAAGTCAATATGCCCGAGAAAGAAATCGGCACGATGTTCAAGGGTATTTTGCTCAAAGCGTTGATCGAACTCGGAAACATCGACGGCGGTCTTAAACTCGACATAAACGCCGACATCGACCTTACCGGCGGTCTCGATAAGAGCGCGATCCTCGATTTGCTTTTGAAATCTTCCGCAAAGATTGCAATTTCAAAACAATCCGACAACGAAGAAGTGCTTGCGCTCTATTTGCAAGACGGTTGGGTGTATCTCAAAGCGGACCTTCTTTGCATAAGCGTTAAACAAATCAAACTTAATGTCAGCGAACTTATCGATATGCTCGGAACGAGTTCGAACGATTCGTCGAGCAATCAGGCGCTCGTCGCAGATGAAAAAGAAGACGGCAAAGACGGAATGGACATCAATGCCGTTCTCGGATTCGTGGCAGGTATCATCGACGGATTCAAACTCGGCAATCACGCCCTCGAAGTCGTCCTTGTTTCCAACCTCTTTGAACAAGTCCTCGGACTTCTCAACATCGACGGCGTTAAGATTGAATTTGCAAGCACCGAATTCGACGGCGGAATCCGCATTGCTCTCAACGACGGACTCAATCTTCCCGAACTTCAACTCGGCGTGTTCGTGTCTTTGGGCAACAACGTCAACCTCGACTTGTCCATCAACGGTTTGTCCGCAGGTTTGAACGATAAAGCGAATGACTATTTGTTGAAAGACAATCGTCAAAGCGACGATTTCACCGAAATTCTCGAATATCCCTTCCTCGGACTCGACCTCACGCTCGGTCTTAACGTCACGGCGGACCAAGGCGCGAGAGAACTCGTGTTCGGCGAAGGTAAGTACTGGCTCGATTCTAACGGACAGTACGTCGAAATCGAAAAAACGCCCGTTCCCGACGGATACACCGGCAAACTTTATTACAAGGATTCCGACGGCATATATCAAGAAGAAAATATAACCAAAGCGACTCTCGCATTCGACGAACCGCTTAATCTCAACTACGAGTTGCGCATCGCGGGGCAACTCGACCTTTCGCCTATCGTCGAATACTTGCTCGGCGCGACCCAAATCAATACAAAGGGCAACGTCAGCGAGTTGATGATTGAACTTACGGGCAAAAAGACAAGCGACATCGGCGGTCAAGCGACTGCCGAACGCAAAGTTTTGCTCGGGCTTTATTACACGGGCGGTTCGCTCTATATCGACGCGAGCAACTTTGGTGTGGATAAGGTCAGAACGGACGTTGATCTCTATGAGATCATACTCGCCTTGCTCGCAAAAGACTCGACCGTCGTTGTCAATGGCTCAAAGGGTACGGAAGCAATGACGGCGGAAGATAACGACCAAAACGACGCCGCTGCGAGAAAGGCGCTTGCGCTCGATATTATCGCAACGCTTTCTTCCGACAACGTTAAGTTGCAAATCGCAAAGGGCTTGACCGACATCCTTTATCAACTCATCGGAATCGACGCAAGCGACATCACTGCTTGGGCGCAAATCGCTTGGGCAAACGTAAAGGATAAATTCGACAACAAACCCGTCCGTATCGCACTTGACGTCAACAACGACGCAGGTCAACAAATCGGCGGTGCGGAAATCTATATCGGCACGACCGTAAAAGGAGAAAACGGCGAAACTCTCAGCCCGCTCAAACTCGAAATCGGCGGCGACGCTGTCGAACCTATCAAAATTGTACGCGATGGACAAAAAATGCAAGAAATGGCGTCCTACGTCCAAAGCGAAGGCAACGTGTTCGGGGATATAGACTTGTTCAACGACTACGGCGACGTCACCATTCCCAGCATTTACGCCGAAATTCAAGGCACGTTCACGGTCGGCGCGCTTCAAGGCAACAAGTCTTGGACGGTCGGCGAATGGATTGCGACCTTCCTTGACGACAGCAATCCCGAACTCAAATCGTTCATAAGACAACTTCTTCTCACCTATAAAGTGCCTGTCGAAGCGGGCGCAAACATCGGATTCCGCATTGCGCTCAACGCACATCTCAATCCCGACGTTCCCGTTGACCTCACTCAAAACGTAGTGTTCAAGAAGTATGAAAATTCAAAACTCGCAGACCTCGCAAAATACGTCGAAGTCTACAAACTCAACGGCGCGAAATACGTCCTTCTCACCGACGAGGAACGCACGACGTTCGACGGCGACGTATACCTCAAACAATACGTTGCGGGCGGCATTGCGCTCACCGAAGTGACAGACCTCAATTACAGAGGCGAAGGCTACGTCCTCGTTGACGGCAATTACGTCAAAATCAAAGTCACGGACGAAAATCAAGAACAATACGCAAACGACAAAATTTACACCGCGGCAAGTTTGCTCGACATCGCGTACATCGCGTCTCACAGCGACGTCGCAATCGAAATCTACAACGAGAAAATAACTCTTGTCGACAAGATGTCCAATGCGGAAAAACTCGAACACGTTATCCTCGCGTTGCGTTTGCAAAGCACGGGTGAAAATGCGCAAGGTCAAGCGGTAAGCACGGTTTACCTCGATTTGAGCAACGACTTCCACCTTGCTTTGACCAACATCGATCTCGGCGCATTGCTCGGCGGATTGATTAAGGGCGGCGACAAAGACGGGAAAAACGACACGGCAACGGCGAGCGCGGACGGCGGAATCGACCTTATGGGTATTCTCGGCAAGGTGCTCGGCGGTATCATCGGCTATATCGGCGTAGACACCGAAGGTTTGCAAATCAACTTTGCGGAAGCACTCGTCGCAACCCTCGTGCAAATGCTCGCAGGCAAGCAAGTAGACCCCGAAAAGTTCATCAAACTCAATTCGGACAGAAGTTATCTCGCATTTGCGTGGAAAAACGATTATAAACTCGAACTCAACCTTCAAATCGATCCCGTATACGTCGGATTCGAACTCAGTTCCGTCAAACTCGCACTCGGCAAAGAGGGCGGTGTTTTGCCCGAAGATTTCGACCCGAACGTATACACGACGGCTGAAAATCTCAGCACGCTTTCTCTTAACGTCGATCTCGGACTCGACTTGCAACTCAAAGGACAAGACGAGCAAGTACGACTTGAAAAATACCTCGATTTGTTCATTGCGGATCTTGGTATAAAACTGGGAATCGATATGTTCGACGATATCGAATACAATATCGGATTGAGCCTCGGCGCAAATCTTGCGCTCAACGAGCCGAACGATAGCAATATTGTTCTTGAAGTTAAAAATAAAATAACAAATAAGAATATATTAGCGTTTTACGTCGAAGGTCAGAACATTTATTTGGACTTCGGAAGCCTTGGACGTCAACCCGTTTATCTCGAAGGAACAAACCTTTGCGACGAGATTTGCAAGTATGTTATCGACTTGCTCGGCAACCTCAATTCAATCGTTAAAAACGGTGCGTCCGTCGCAGCGGACGAAGTCGTCGCAAACAGCGCGGACGAGCAAATGCAACTCGTTCTCGATATCACGGACGGCAAACTCGGCGCACTCGTTATGCAAAACGTCCTCGTAGGACTTATTGCGGCACTCACGTCGAAAGACGGCAGTACGGATATTGCGAACATCATCGAAAAACTCGACCTCGACATTTCCGTCGGCGTTGACTTGCAACTCGACCCGTCTATCGCAATAGACGTTAACGTTGACAGCAAACTCATCGCGCTCGGCGTGAGCGTCGAAAACATCGACGTTGCAACCGGAACGAATAGCAACGCATATGCGGCAATCCGCGAAAAAGCGCAAAAAGGTATCAGAGGCGACGATAAGTTCGTCCTTCTCACAAACGACGAAAAGGCAACTTACGAGGGCAAGAGATACAACAAAGACGGCGACAAGTTCGTCGAAGCGGAAAACGGCGATTACAGAGGTTACTACACCGAGATGTCCAATGCGCACATCATCGAAGTCGACCTCAGTTTGATCGTTGATTACTATGCAAGCGCAACTTACACTCTCGTCACCGACCAAAGAGCACTCGAAACACAATCGCCGCTCGATAGATATTCGTACAGCAAGAACGAGCAAAGATTCGTGCAAGACCCCAACGGCACTTACGTCCGCGAAGGTTTTGCGTTCGACAAATTGCTCGATTTCGTGCTCAATATGGACGGTTTGCAAAGCATTCTTGCAACGATGCTTCCGCAAATCCGTATCAACACCGACAATGAGGAAGTCAGATTCAACGTGCTAAAAGACAAGTTCAGCGTCGGCGATTTACTCAAACGTTTGGGACTCAACCTCGTGCTTTCCGACAAGATGGACGACGGCTTCAAACTCGACATAAAGGCAAGACTTAATCTCCAAAAGATAGGTATGGAAGATATGTCGAAGATCGACTGGAAGAATCTCAATCTTGACATCGACACCATTCTCAAAGGCTTGGAAGCGTACGTCGGAATCGACTTCGATTACGAACACGAAGGCACCAACGCCAAAATCGGCATATATCTCGAAGACGGCATAGTGTTTGTCGATATGGACGGCATTGGCGGTCCGCGCGTACAAGTGGGCCTTATCGACTTGCTTGAAAAACTCGGCATTGCGCTCGGCACAAGCAGTTCGAACAGCGAAGCAAGCACGGCGGCGGATACGACAGACGGCTCCGACGCGACAGATCCTGACAAGAAAAACGACAAGGTCAGCGTCGGTCAAATCCTCAATATGATCGTTTCCAAGATCGTACTTGCAGGCAAGCCGTGGATAATCGGCGGCAACATCAATAGAATTGACCAACTCGGCGTATTCGTGCGCGCAAACTTCGTCAACGACTTGTTCTCGATGTTGTTAAAGACGGCAATAAATTCCGAAAACACGGTTGTGGACGAATCTCAAAGCGGTTTGTTCATTTATTCGCAAACAGACAAGTTTGCATACTGTGGCGTTGACGAAGCACTCGCTTTGCAACTCAAACTCGCTCTTGCAAACAAGAAAGACCCGATCGATCGCGAAACGGGCAACCTTTCTTCCGATTCTCAATACCTTATCGACCTCAATCTCGGACTTGATGCCAAAGTCGGACTTGTCAGCGTAGATACCAACTATCAACCGCTTCTCGACAACGACGAAAAACTCGAATTCATCTCGCTTGACGACTACATCGAAAACATCGTCAAACTCTCGGGCGGATTCCTTGGCGAAAATTATCAGAGAGAAACGAATCTCAAAGACAATGCAATCTACTATGCCTTTGACAAAGACGACAACGGCGAATACTTGCTCAAGACGGGTATGTACCGCAAGCCCAACTTCACGGTTGACGCAAACGGCACGTACGTTCTCGGCGAAGACGGCGAATACAGACTCATAAACGACGGCGAAACTCTGCCCGAAGGCACGAAGCGTTACGCAAAAGAAGACCTCACCGGCGTTCAAATGTATTCTCGCTCTTACGCAACCGTAAAAACGGGCGAGGACGGCAAGCAATACGCATACACCGTCAAATATGACGTCGATCCCAACGGCGTATATGTCTATGATGCCGAAAACGACGTCTACGTCAACAAGAACGACGCTTCCGCACCCGAAAGCAACACGTTCTATTCGAGAGTCGATAATCCGATTACCGTCACCGAAAAGGATGCAGACGGCAAAGAAACGACTCGCAACGCTCTTGCAAGCGAAGCCAAACTCTACAACAAGTGCGGGAAGACCGCATATCAAGATCAAAACGTTTCTTTGAGCGTAAGCGGCTTGATTTACTTCAATTCCGCAAGCGCGGAAGTCGTCAATGCGGGCGGCTTGCTTCCCAACGCGTTCCGCGATATGATCATCAACTTGCAAACGATGGCGGCATTCAACGCGGGCGTCGGTTTGAGAGTCTCCGCAAACATTGACCTTGCGGCGCTCGATTTGCAAGGACTTGCATCCGGCGGCACGTTCGGCGACTTTATCAATAACAGCGATTTGAGCAAAGTGGAACTCGCAATCGAATTCCTCGAAGTTTACGACAAGGGCTACTTTGTAAAATACGACACGGCAAACGGCACGGGCAACGGCAACGAGAAAGTGCTCGGAGGTATGTATTTGAGCGGCGGTACGTTCTATCTCGACCTCACGGGCATGGTTTCAACTGCCGAAAACTACTCCAAGATCGAAAACTTTGTTGATTTTGCAAAGAAAGTAATTGAGAAATTCAACAAGAAAGACGACAAAGAAAACGGCGCGCAAACGGCAAGTGACGAAGTGCAAACTCGCTCTAGCCAACGCGACGCGGTTTTGTTGCTCGCATACAGCGACGCTCAATTCCAAATTCAAATCACAAAAGCGTTGATCGCTTTCGTGCTTAAAATGTTTATGCCCGATCTCGGCTCCCTCGAAGAAGTGTTTGACGTGTTCAACATCTCGTTGGGCGTTGATATCGGTCAACCCGTTTACAAGAAAGTGGCGGATCTTGAAGCGACCGATCCCGATCTGTACGCGAAATTCCAAAACGAGTATAAGGGCGACAGATATCGCAAGTACGAAACCGAAGATTTCAGTCAAAAGGCGGACACCGACACTTATTACGTCGCAGGCAACGCATACTATCTTGCAAGCACGACATACGTTTACGAAGTGACGGTTGAGGGCGAGAATGTCACCCCTGTCGACGGCGAGAGGTTGAGATTTGCGGACGGCAACCTGGAAGCGGGCAAGACCTACGCAGTGCTCGAAAACGGCGTGTACGTAGTGATTGCAAACAAAGTTCAAGGCAAGTACGTCCATCCCAACGCAAACTACTATGCGAAAGTGGAAGGAAATACCGACCCCGTAAGTTTGCGCAGTTACAGAATGTACAGAAGAACGGACGGCGTTGAAAGCGTCACCGATACGTTCATCGAAGGCGACACCTATATCCGCTACAACGGCGAAGAAAGACAAATCGAAGAATTGAGATCTCGTTTGTTCGGCTACGTCAAGGATGAAAACGGCGATTATTACAGAACGATAGACCTCTACAACAAAATAAGCGATTACTACATCGGACTCGACGTCGCAATCGGTTGCGTGAATATGGGTCTCAAACTCGGCGGAATCGGATTCGGATTCGGCGCAGGCGAGGAATTGCTCCCGGCATACATCCGCGACGGCAAAGCGCATTCGACGTTCGTAACGAGCGGCACTCTCAACAAGGAAATCGAGTACACCGACGAAACCAAGAATTCGTACACCTTCGAAGATATCCCGACAAATATGTTCTACGACACCATCATCACGGTGGGCTTCTCGGTTGAACTCGAACTCGGTGTTACGGAAGGCAAACTCGACTTCGGTAAGATTTTGAGCAGTATAATCGGCGACCTCACGGGCGTCGTGGTCGAAATGCCCTCAACCGCGAAGGGTTATTCTTCCGCGCACTTCAGACTCGACGTGTCGCTTATGGTTGACATCTACGACCTCACCAAGTCCGAACTCAAAATCGAACTCATCAACATGACCGAAACGGGTTACGAGAGTTTGTGGCTCGGCGCATACTACGTCAACAACACGATTTACGTCAACCTCAAAGACGCGTTCAACATTCAAAAGTTCGCAATCGGCGGTCTTAACATCGCGGAAATTCTCAAAGACTACATCATCGACTTCGATTCGGATGACGAATACTTTGTTGCGGGCGGCTCGCAAACGGCTTCCACGAGCGAAGCGTTTGTGGCAAGCGGCGCACAATCGAGCGCAGTCGACCTCAGCGACAAAGAACTCGCTCTTTCGATACTCATCAACAGAGATTTGCTCACTTTGAAACTCGGCGACAAACTCTTTGACACCATCCTCGAATACATCCCCGAAGATAAGCTCGGATTCGACATCAAAGACTTGTTCTATCAAGAAATCAACGGCGGATTGCAAGTCGAACTCAACACGTCCGACAGCATCAACCTTTCCGTTGACGTCGCGCTCGGTCTCGACGGCGACAGATACAACACGGATTCCGAGTATGTTAAATTAACGGACGAAACAGCCAAAGCAGAACAAAACGAAAGCCTTGCAAACAAGGTCAACGGTTCTGCAAACTACTATGTCTTTAAGCAAAGCGACACAGGTCACTATGTCAAGAGCGGCAACTCTGTTCGCGCAATCACGTCAAAAGAAGAAAACGACGTTAAAGCAGGCGAACGCTATGCCAAGTACAAAGTCCAAACGGACGAAGGCGTAAATGTTCCGTATCTCGTCGAGGTGCTCGACAACGGAAAGGGAGACGGCAGCGAAGTGCTCTCCAAGACTCCTCTTTCGATGCTCGCAGTCGGCGAAGAATCGATTGTCATTTACAAGTACGTTGCGGGCGCGGTTGCAAACAAGTCCTACGTCGGCGACGGCGGCAAGTATGATATGACGCTCGAACTCGGACTTGCAATCAAGAATCTCGACGTTGCGTTCACCAACTCTCGCACATACGTCCTCAGCGGCGACGAACTTGCAGAGTACACAAATATGGACGACGTAGACCGCTTTACGCTCAGCGAAACCATCGACATTACGACGCAATTCAAGAGCGGCACGGACAATGACATCGATTTGAGCGCGGTGCTTCAAGCGTTCTTCCCGAGCCTCACCGCAGAGCAACTTCTCGTCATCAAGGCGCAAGCGGACGACGGCGGCGACGTAAATCGTTCCTTGCAACTTGTTTTGGACGTAGATATTCAAGTTGCGGCATTGCTTAACTTTATGCGTACCGAACTTGTCAAATACACCGACGACGATGATCAATTCGACGGTGATATGGACTTGTTCAAGGTTATCGAGTTGCTCAAAAAAGTGTTTGAAAAACTCAAAAAGAACACCGATAGTTTGACAAAACTCATCGCAGACATCGCAAGTTACGTCAACCTCAGCGTAAGACTTCAAACGAAGGGCGGCAACGATTCCGAATATCACGACATGCTCGGCATTTATATGGTGGGCGGCACGTTCGAGTTGCTCTCGGAAGAAGAAAAGACCAATGTCACGAGCGAGCATTACGTAGACCCGAGCGAGAGATTCGACCACTACTTCGAAACGAAGAACGGCAGTTACTATCTCGACGAAACGACGGGCGAATACAACTACATAACTTCGGATGTGTTTGCGGGAACGAGATATTCCTACGATTCGAGTTATTGCTACAAGAACGAAAAGGGCAACTACAAGCGCGTAAACGGCGGCTTGTTCGTTGACCTCAGTTACTTCAATATTCCGTCCTTGCGCGTCGACGCAAACGAAATCAGAAAACTCGTGAGCGGCATCCTTGCGCAAAGTTCGACGGAAGCAATGGCGGCGGCGGACGACACCCCCGATGACGGCGAGAAAGAAAAGATTTCGTTCCCGCTTGTCAAAGACGACAAGATACTCGGATATATCAGAACGTTTGCATACGGTTTGCAAATCACGTCGAGATACATCAAGGTGCTTGCAAACGCAGACTATATCAACAGCATTCTCTCTCTCGTAATGGGCGAGAACGCGATCCAATTCGACGACAGTAAGTTCGTCAACCAACCCAATGTCACGCTTTACACGGACAACACGAGATACTCTTACGAGAATGCGCAAGACGTTATCAACGGATTCAAGACCAAAGTAACGGGTCTCGACAAATCGTCGGACGAGTACAAGAAGTACGTAAAAGAACTCGAAAGCACTCTCACCAAGTCCAAGTATTTGTTCGACATCGTTTCGTATATGGGCAAGGGCAATGAGAACAAAGGAATTTACTACAAAGACAGCGACGGCGCATACGTCCAAAAGTCCGAATTGTCCACCGTCGAGCGCGCAGCGTACGACGAACAAGTCCAAAATGGCAAAGCAAGTTACTATGACGTAAAGAAAGTCAACGTTTACATCAAACTTGCAGAAAAAGTATATGTTCTCTATGCAGACGCGACGCAAACGCAACTTAACAAGTGCGAAAAGGTTGCCGAACTTCAAAACAACTATTTGGTCAGAGTTCCGAAACTCTACTACTATGCGTCCGAAAATGCAGAAGAACCCGTAGCGGTCAACTTCCGATACAGTGTCGTCAAACCGCTTCAAGCGCGCAACGAATTCCTCTCGGTCAACCTCTATTTGTGGAATCACAAGTTGTCGGTTGCAATCAACGCACCGTCCGTGGGCGTAACCAAGTTCCAATACATAACAGGACAAGAAGCGATTGACGACAATTACAGGTTGGTAAAAGCGGACGAAGTACTCGAAGAAGGCACGAAACGCTACAACAGGAATGACGACGGAACATACACCGAAGCAGAAAACGGAAAATATGTTGCGCAAGAAAAGCCTAAGTATGCAATCAAGAGCGTTGCGGCAGGCGCACGTTATATCAACACCGACGAAGACATCTACACCAGTGTGGACAAAGAATCCGACGGTTTGAGCAACTGGGAATTCGATTACTACACCGGCGGCAACTTCGACACGAGCAAGTACGCAAAGAATCCTCGTTACTACGAGTATAAAGGCGAACTCATAGCAATCACCAAAGACTCGTTGTTCGTCAAGAACGGCAATCAATACGTTCAAGCGGCTCTTGACAAGACTGCGGAAACACCGACTACAAGTTGGGCTTTATTCCCCGACTTCATCGCGGAAATCGAGAACAACGGTGCGGAATACTACGTCGAGAACACGGCGAAGACCGCGTATGTGCGCGTACAAAGAACATTTATCTATAAGAAGTACACATACAATACCGAAAAGAAAGTCCTTCTTCCCGCAACCGATGATTGCGCTCCCAAAGACTACTTCATCAAGGTTCAACAGAACAGTTCGGTTGAAAAACCCGACTTCTCGAAGCCCGAATATGCGAAATACGCATACAAGGAGTATGTCGACAGCGACAACCTCTACTACATCTCTCTTGCATTGAGAGGCAGCCTGTTCATTCAAGCGGGCAAGATTTACTTCGACTACGCAACGTACAAGGGAGTGTACAACTCTATCGTCAACAAGATAACCGATGAAAATTTGTATCAAGAAGTTCCGGACGACGTTCTTGAGAAGATTGCATACAAGAAATTCCAAGGCGACTACGTCAGAGTTACCGATACAACGGAAATCGAACAACTCAAAAACAAAGGTTTGTTGTATGTTTTGGTCAACGGTGAACTCGACGAGAAGTACAGCGGCGCGAACGAAGTGCTCGGCGATGTTTTGGGCAACTTGCTCGGCGCAATGACCGGCAAATTCCAAATCGCGGAAGATATGACGTTCAACATCTACTTCTCGCTCAGATTGAATCTCGGATTCAAACTCTACATTCTTCCGTCGTTCGGCATCGACATTCGCGACCTTGACGTTGCAATCGACGTTTGGGGCGAACAAAACGACTTGCTCGACGACGGCACGGACAAGAACTACGTCACGAGCAAAGACAGAGACGAAAACAACTACAAAGTCAAGTTGCTCGACGGCACGAAGCCTCATATTCTCGGAATCTACTACGACAACGACAAAGACACCGGCAAAGCGGGTCTTTACATCGACGCGGAAGCACTGCTCGGCAAAGACGCAAAACTCTTTGTGGATATGAACGAGTACTCTCTCGAAGAAGTAATTACGGGGCTTGTGGCAGGCATCGGCAAAGGCTCTTCCGCACAAGACGCGTCCGTTGCTTCCGATGATGTGACGAATCTCAATCCCGACAAACAAAGTGCAGATACGACGAGTTTGTTTGTCAACATATTCACCAACGCGCTCGCACTCAACGTAACGTCGGGCTTTGCAAAAGTTCTTATCAAAGAACTTATGCCCGACAACGCAAGCATTGCGGATATGTTGCCCAACCTCAAAGTTTATCTCAAACAAAATCTCAGACCGTACGACATTACGATTGGCGCAATTCTCTTTAACGAGAAGGGCGATGTTCCCGTGTTCAATCTCGGGCTTAACATTCAAGGTTTGAACGGCGTAGACGGCGAGTCCTCGTCCATCGAGTTCGGCAGAAAAGAAGACATTTTGAAAACGCAACAAGGCTCCAACGCCATCTTCTACTATGCGAACTTCTACCGCGACAACGGCAACACCGATTACAGCAACTACTACGGCAAGAACTACAACGCAAAAGACTACGTCAAACTCAAACGCGACGAAGCGACGGGTTACGATTATATCGAGAACGCAGACGGCTCGAAGGGTGCTCTCTACACGGGCAAAGACGCGGACGGCAAAACGTTTGCAGGCCCCGAAGACAGATATATGAAGGCTGCGCCCGTTATGAGCGAAGTGCTCGCTTCAAGACAGATGGCGTTCAAGGGCGACCTCTACACCGACGTCGACGGCGTGTATATGCTCGTTTACAAACGCCTCAACGACATCGCAGGCAACAACAACCTCGACGAAGACACTTACAGAGAGTACAGAAACCTTGTCAACACCAACCAATTTGCGACCTACACGGGCACGCTCTACGTTGTCGACAGCAACGGCAACTTCGTCAAGACGGACAAAGACACGCTCAAGGGCTTCACGGGCGAGGGCAATTTGCAATACGCTCTTGCAAGCGACTACACGAGCGCAACCGTAAGCGAAAAGAGCAAAGCGGTTGTCTACAACGGACAAACCTATTATCCGATTGACACCAACGGCAACGGATACACCGATATGAGTGAAGCGGACACGTTCGCAAGGAACTATCCGAGTGCTAAGGTTTACAAACAAGTCACCGATTTCACCAACTACACCAAAGCGTTGGCACTCAATCTCGGCGATTTGCTCGGCGGCGGCACATTTGACGTTGCAAGCGTGCTTGCGGGACTCGAAAGCGTCGAACTCGGAATGAGTCTTGACATCAAGGCGACTCTCGACGATGTCATCAACTGGACATATCAATTCACGAGATTTATCGACGATCCGCAAATCAGTGAATATCTCTACTTCATAGCAACATCGCTTCAAGCCAACAAGGAATTCCAAAGCCTTATCGGTTTGAGCGTCGATCTCAAAGCGTATCTCAAACTCGCAAATCTCGTCAAGATGATTGCGGGCGACAAGAGCGTTGGCATTTTGCAAGCCCTCGAAGGCGCGAAGATTTATCTCGAATTGACCTACGAAACCAACTTCCACGGCAACCAGAAGCCGCAAGCGTTCTTGTGGGTGGAAATCAGAGGCGGCAAACTGTATCTCAATCTCGATATGAGCGAGATCGGCGACATCGTCGGTTGGGGCGACTTCTTCTCATACGGCGTTGTCGACGGACTCGATCTTTCGAGCATACTCGGCAGCAGTTCGACAACGGCAAGCGCACAAGCCTTTACGGCGGCCGATGACGAGGAAGTCAACACAGGTTTGATTCCGGCAAATATATGGAGCGTTCTCAATGTTGTTCTCGGCAGATTGCTCATCGCAAACGACTTCATCACGGTCGGACTCAACGAAACTCTTATCGCGGACCTCATCGGTATGCTCGCGGACAGCGACAGCGCAGTGCTTCAAGGCACAAGCGAGTTCTTGCCCAAACTTCACACGACCGATACGAAGGACACCAGCGGTATCACCATCAACTTCTACGGCAACTCGCCCAGCATCGACATCAACCTCGGCTTCAAGGTTGGCACGCTCTATTACGAAACCGTAAACAACTTCAACGCGATGTACGGCAACGACGGCAAGTACTTCAAGGGAAGCAACTGGTCGGGCACAACGTTCAAGCAAGAAACGAGCGGCGAGTACACTGTAGGCAATGGCACGGATAACGACAACACATACGTTCTCGTATCCACCGACGATTACGCACTCGTTGCGTACGCATATCCTGCTTGGGACGGCGACACCTACGACTACGACGCGACAACGAACAAGTTCACGAAGCACACCGAAAGCGGCACGAAGGGCGCATACCTCAAACAAGGCGACTTCGCACTCGCAATTTCGCTCGGCAAACTTTATGCGAAAGTGAACAAAGACTTCTCTGTCGACAAAGACGAGAAATTTGCCGATAGAAATGACGACAAGACAATCAAGTACGTTTATGTCGAATCCGCAAACGGCGAATACGTCAAGAATGCGGACGGAACGTATCGTCTTGCAACGGCTGCCGACATCGAAGAAGCGCATTACGCAAAACAAGCGTCATACGGCAACTATGTGAAGTTGCAAAACGCAACGGCGCATCTTGAAATGTCGATTGAGATTTCCTTGTACGGAAGCGGCAAAGCGGCGGGCAAAGCCAACGAAATCGATTTGAGCGAAATTCTCGATATGATAATGGGGCTCATCAATCCCGGCAGCGCAATCAGCGGCTCTCAACTCAAACTCAACATCGTCAATGAATTCGGCAACGACCAAGGCGCGTTCCTCACGCTCGATCTCGTTGCGAATATCGACGTTGAAACGTACAAAGTCGAACTCGGTCTCGAACTCAACAAGAAGACGGCAAGTATGACGACCGCAAAGACGTTGCTCGGCGTTTACCTCATCGAAAACGCAGTATATGTCGACCTCAGCGGTATACTCGGCGAAACGGCAAAGATTGCCGTGACCGATCTCAACCTTGACGGTTTGCTCGAAGGCGTACTCGGCAAGTTCTTGGGTCAAGAAGAATCCACCGACGCGTCGGGTGCAAGCGTTGCAAGCAAAGAAGACATCGGCACGATTGAAGCGAACAAAGATCATTTGAGAGAGTATGCATACTTCATGATCAACGTTACGCCGCAAAAACTCTTGTTGCAACTCAACGCAGACCTCGTCAACGCAATCTACAAGAAGATTATGGCGATTCGCGGACTCGAACAAAAAGATTTGATTCCCGACATCGGCGATTTGCTTGTCAGAGTGGACGCTTCCGAGTCAGGTGCAAAGAAGTACGTCAAGATGACGGATGAAGAAAAGGCAAAACACAACGGCAAAACGTACAAGAAAGTCGGCGTAAGATACGTCGAAGTGACCGACGGAACGAAAGGCGATTATAAGCAAGACGGCAACAAGACTACAATCAGCCTCAATTTGAGATTCAGCGACGGCTTGTACTTCTGCCTCGACATTCCTGCGGGAAGCATAACAAAGGACATAAGTCAAAGCGTTGCGAGCGTCTTCGGACTTTCGGTTGCCGAAAAGGATTTCTATAAATCTATTTCCGACAAAGAGTTGAGTTCGTATGACGGAACAAGATATGCCAAAAAATCGGACGGAACGTACGAAACGGCTTCCGACTACGTTGACGGAGTGACATATTATGCTCCTATGGTTAAGCGTATCGACGACAAGGAATTGTCAACGTATAGCGGCGACAAATTCGTCAAGAACGCAAACGGTAACAACGTGCTCAGTTCGCTTGCGATAAGCGAGGCAACGTACTATGCGCAATCGACGACGTACACGAAACTCGTGTTGAAGGACGGCAAACTCTATGACGGCGAAACCGAATTCCAAGGCGCGGTGTATGTCAAACGTTACGGCGCATATGAACTTTCTGCCGGCGCAAATTATGTTGCGACAACGAACTATTATAAACAAGACGTGACATACGTCGCACTTACCGCAAAAGACGGTATGCTCTACAACGGAACGGAATTGTTCAAGGGCGACAAAGTGTACGTCGCAAAGACCGAAACCGCCGAAAACGGAAAAACGACGACGAGTTACGAACTCTCGACGAAATACACTTTCTATCCGTATTATGCTCTCAAAAAAGAGCAGGTGCCGAGAGACTATATCGAAATTCTCTCTCTCGACCTCGAATCGCTTGTGAACGGTACGGGTACGTTTGACATTTCGTCGCTCAATCTGCCCACAATCGGGCTCAAAGCGTCGCTCAACTTCACAATGACGTCGAAGAACCTCAAACCCGGGCAAACCGGCTATGACGAATCGCTCGCAGGCTGGACAAAGAATCTTCTTGCAAACGTGCTCAGCGGTCAGGCTATCTTCGGACAGTTCGGCACGCTCACTTGGCAAGACGAGAATACACTTACCGACGGCGGAAAGGTCTATGACGGCAAAGTGTATGTCAAGAATGCAAAAGACGAATACGTTCTCTACACAGAAAAGACGTATGCGAAAGGCACAAAATACTTCAAGTATACTCTTGCCGACATCAATATCACGATGGCAAACGAGATCAATCTCACCATCGATATCGCGGCGAACATAAATCTCGCACCGATTCTCGCATACGGCATCGGCGGCATTTTGTACAGCGATATTGCGGTGGATATTATGCTCGGCAAACCCGTCGGCACAAAACTTCTCAGTCTCTACTATCTCGGCTCTTCCAGACTTATGAAGAAAGACGGCGTAAACTGGGAACTCGGCATGGCAACAAGCGGCGCATATACGTCCAACGAAATCTATTCCGACGCTCTCTACGTTGACGCAAGCGGTTTGGGTCTTGGAAAGATCAAGTTCCAAGGCATTGCAGGCTTGCTCGGCGTAACTCCGAGTTACGGAGCCAAGACCGCGTCGGGCGCAAGCGTAAGCGCAGACGCAACGACGTCGGACGCGAACACCGCAGGTGCAAACGCGGCGGCAAGCAGTGCGCTTTACTTGCAAATCGACATCCAAAACGGACGTCTCGGCGTGTCGTTTGACAATGCGTTCATCACAACGCTTATCGGAATGCTCGGACTCGACCTCGGCGACATCGAACTTCCGCCCATCAAGTCGGTCAAGCTTGACGTGAACCTCGGTGCAAAGGGTCTCGATTCAATCAACCTCAATGCCTTGCTTGACAGCGTCGGCACAAGTGCGAACGTCAAGATCGACAACGTCGAACTCGGCTTCGGCGAGAGCATGGTTGAATCCGAAAACCTCATCGAAGAAGTGAAGACGGGTTACACCGGTTTGACCTTCTCGAAGACGTCGGGCATTATGAACCTCATCCAAAACGCCATCGACAGTTTGAAACCCGGTCTTTCCATCAACATCCAGAACAAAGTATGGCAGTTGACTCAAGCAAGAAAGGTCGCGACGTTGTATCAGGATTCAAGCATCACGCTCACAGGAAAGAAAATTCTTACATCAACCAAAATAGACGGTAGTAGTTCTTCACCCGAAAAATACAATATTCGTCTTGACTTAGCGAGCAACCGTACATCTATCGGACTCAAAGCGATTTTGGGAGGGAACAATATCTTTATCACCGACCTCTCGCTTCCGAGCGGTTTGGTAGGTAATATTGCCGGACTTGTTTCCGCACTCAAATGTCTCGATTTGGGCAGCATGATGGGCAAATCTCCGCTTCTTGCGCTTGTGAACGGCACGGACGGTGATGACGCAACCTACGAATATCCGTCCGCAAAGACGGCAGCCGAAACTTCAACGACTGCGGCAAGCGGCTGGAACAAAGACAAAACATCATACACTTATCCGCTCAATCTTGAAAATCTCATCAAGAGCGTTGAAGTCAACCTGTTCAACGACAACGGATACTGGCCATATTTCGACAAAGCAACGGCGGTGTCCAACGGCGCAGGCAAGATTTCCGTCAAGGTAAAGCTCAACAAAGATTCGTACAACGAACTCATAATTATGGTCACGTCCATACTTATGGGCTTGATGAAAGACAAAATCAACAGTGACAACGGCGAGCCGTACTTCGGCGATGTACAAAAGGCGCGCGACGGCAAGACGAGCATAACCGGTAAAGGTCTGTCCTCTTATTTGATTGACGGTATCGGCGACACCAACGAAAGCACCAAGTTCTACGACGGACTTGACGCGTTGGTCAAGAGAGGCGCGACTACGCAAGAGAAAGTCAACTATGTCGAGCCGTTTGCAAGGTCATTGCCCGTAACGTTGACGAAGTGGGCGTTGTTGTTCGCACTCGACGCGGCAAACATATCGCTCGGTTACGGTACAATCCAAAATGTGGCGAGCGAGGTCATCGAGGGATTGAACTTCCTCATCGGCGGAATTCTTCCCATTCCGTTTGCAAGCGGTGAAATCGATCCTTCCGTCAATATCTACGTCGACCTCAATCCGACAGCAAGCGAATACGGCTGCACCGGCGATCAAGTCGTAAAACCCGGCATTCAAGCCATTGAAATTATGGTCAATGCAGAGAAGAACGGCACCGGAACGGCAATGAAGTACAACAAAGCGCAAACCACCATCAAGAGCGATATGAATCGTATGGCAAACGGCGGCGGTGCAGTTGCGGCAGGCTCGGCAGACAGCACGACAAACGAATTAAGCAACGCTTGGGACTTCTTTATGCTTCGCATAACGCCGTACAGCATAGTCGATACGTCAGCGCAGAAGTTCAACACCGGTATGCTGTACTTCGACGATGCGGAAAGCGCAGAAAAGGTGACAAACGAAGTCGCCGCACCCACCGAAATCGTAATCGACGATCCGGCAACAAGATCGGGCAATGCAGTGAAGTCGGACGGTTCGTCGGTGCCTGTCACGCTTCGCGACAGCGCGTTCCTCGACGCAACGGTATTCCCGCAATACGCAAACGTCCAATTCCCTGTCTATCTCGGCGGCAAGCGAATGCAGTCCTATGATTCTTCGGGCGATTACAAAGACGCAGTAGGCACGCAAATCGTTTGGGATGCGGCAACCGTCGATTTGACCGCTGCAACTTCCAAAGACACAAACGGCAGACGTCTTGCAGGTTATGTGTACGGCTACGCGCTCAACGTCGTGCTTTACGCAATACCCGTCTACGTCACCAACGATAAGGAAGCGCAAACGCAATCAATCAAGGGCTATTACAGAAACGACGACGGTACTTATTCCGAAAAGGCACTGGGTATCGACATCGACACCAACAGTTCCAAGTATATGGCGGAACTTCCCGACCTCGTGAGAATCCTGTTCATAACGGGCGGCAAGTACACGTTCGCAACCTATCTCAAGGATTCTGCAGGCAATATGGCATATGCGGTCATCAATCCGATAAGCGGCGCACCGTCCGAAAACGGCTATCAAATCCTCGTTCAACCCACTCAAGAGGAAATCGATAAAGGCGCGACGGCAAATCTCAACAAAGACGGCAACAAGTGTTTGTTGATGCCCGCATATATCGCAGGTCTTAAGACTGTCAAGGATAAAGACGGAAACGATGTTTATCAAACGGTCAAGATCAAGAACGAAAACGGCACGGAAGTCGAATACTACGTGCTTGACCGCAACAGATTGCCGAAGGGCAAACAATTCCCCGCAGGCACGATCGACTGGAACACGGACGACTTCAAGTACGATTGGCAAGGTTCGACCGAGTGGACGACGGGTGCGGGCAGCAACGTAGTCAAAGTCGGATTCACCTATCAATGGGGTCTCGGCAAAGCGGTTACGGACACGATTTCGTTGACTGCGAAGAACTACAAGATTTCAAGACTCACGTCAATGTCCAACAACGAGAGCGGCACGGTAACGCAAAACTTCAAGAGCGAGCGCGACTCTAGCGGCAACTACACGACGATTCTCGAACTCAAAGCGATGGATATCGACGCAAGTATGCAAAACCTCGTGACCTACCTTGGCGGATTCCGCTTAGTCAACGGCAAGTTCATCAACGAAAGTTCGATGACGGGCTTCGACGTCGAGTGGGATACGACGGAACTCGCAAAAGCGCTTAACGCAATCACCACCAAAGATTCGAGCGGCAACGACGTCGTAAACTACTACAAGGGTCTTGACGTAACGGTAAAAGCAAAGGTCGGCGGCAAGAGATTCAGCATCTTCACGTCTGTCACGAAGAATCTCGTTTCGACGGACAAGAGCGGCTTTGTGGGCAAGAGCGAGAGTTTCGCCGGTAAGTTCGCGCAAGAAGTCAATGTCAGAATCGTAGTCAAACCGTATGTGTTCGCTTCTATGGCAAACGCGCTCGTATTCGATCAGTATCGTTATGAAACGATAACCGCAGCCTCGTTCGGCAACACATTCCGAATCAACGTCAAAGACGCAAGCGGAAACACGCGAGTCGAAAACTTGACGGTCGGCAACGGACTCAGCGTCGAAGCGCCGTTCATCAAAGCGGGCGAAACCTATCTCAACGCATACAATAATGCGGTGCACAAACTCACGCCCGACGAAATCACATACGAGGGATACAGCAATCAAAGAGCATATCCGCTCTATGCGAAACTCGTCATCGGCACTGAATACAGCGGCAAGCAAGAGGTTTACGTTCCCATCGAAGTGAACGCGGTCAAACCCTCTGCGGTGACGATAAGCGTCGAACACGGCAACACTCTCAATCCGAAGTGGTACGAGAGATACGACGAGTTCAACGTTTCCGTCGGCAAGAATACGTACACGATGTTCCCAGACTGGACGACGGTGCAGTATTACACCAACGCCGCTTGCACGAAACTCAAATCGCAACAAAACATCTTTGACGGCGGTACGATTTACGCGCAAGTAGAAGCGTACGCAACTGCGGACGGCACGAAAGGCGGCACGAAACTCGCTCTTGTCAACACAGGCAAGAAGGACGAGAGTGGCAAGCCTGTCTATTCGGCGCAAAAGATAACGCTCAGACTCAACGTCGAGCAACAAACCATACAATCCGTAAACTTCTTCTACGACGAAACGATTGGCGACGTCGCGGCATATTTGAGAAAATATGCAAGCGACGAAGCGAAACTCGCCGAACTCGAAGCGAAACTTGCGGACATCAACAACTACACCGGTAGCGTATATCAACAAACGCACGAAAAGGACGGCACTTGGTACGGCATCGACCCGATCAACTTTGCAACCAACCCGAGCGATTACTTCAAGACGAGTGATTGGGGCGACGCAAAGGGTGGCACGCCTGTCAAGGTCAACTTGGTCAACGGAGAATCCTACATTGCATTCGTCAGAGCGTTTGACACTGTCGTTTCGGGCAAAGACGTCAAAGGCACGGGCAATACGCAAACCTGCTATATGACGATAGGCAACAACAAAGTTTCCTTCAACGTCAACATTCCGAGTTATGAATTTGTCGGTGGCGCAATGAGCGACGCGGAAAGCAAACTCACGTATGTAGACGGCAAAGTCGCAGGCGCGAAAGACGATGCAAAAGACGATACGTTGAAACTCGCATACAACGTGTTCGACGAATGGAAGTTGCCGAGCACGGCGACCGTACAAACCGCACAAGGCGTCGGCGACACAACCGTTGACGTCAAGTGGGTTGATTACGCCGCGCCGAACAAGGACGAATTGAAGTCCGACGCAGACGGCAAGTTGTACGTCGAGCGTAAGTACTTCTTCTTCGACGGACTCACGATGCGTTATCCGAGTGCGGACGCGTTCACGGCAAAGATTTATCTTGAAAACTTCAACACGGATGTGAAGGAAATCGTTCCCGACGGAATGAGCCGCGAATACGACGTATTCGACAAGTTCGAGTTCGCTCGCACCGCAACCGTCTATATGAATGACGGAACGAAGCACGAAAACGTGCCTATCCGCTGGGAAAGCACGTCAATGCCGACTGCGGATGAAATCAAACAAGGCAGTTTCACTCGCAAGATTCGCATTCTCGGCGTATACGTCGAGGGTCAGGACATCTACAGCGACTATGTCGTGACCGTCAACAATGACTTCACGATTGACACGCTCTTGAACGGATTCAAGACGGGAATCACCGGCGACTACAAGGCAGGCAACTTTGCAATCGACGTTGCAAAAGACAACTTCTATCAAGGCTTGCCAAAGAGCGCAAACGTCATGGTCGGCACAAAGACGATCCCCGTCACGCTTGCGTGGAGCGACAACTACACCGCAGAGAGCGGCTTCAACGGCAATATGACTCTCACGATAACTTCCAAGGACGGCGACAACGTCGTGCTCGAAAGTGGCGTGAACGTCGCCGTAAAAGTCGAATCCGCAGGCATCACGGGTCTTGCGAAGGGACAAAAGTATGACCTCGACCCGTATGCGATGAGCGGCACGCTCTTTGAATCGGGCAGTTTGCAAGAAGTCAAAGTCAGCGGCAGCGACAACACGCAAAAAGTTGCGGTCGAATACGACTTCGACAATCAAGCGTTCTATGACAACGTTGCTTCCCACTTCGGCAAGAAGTACAAAGTGGCGGTGACGTACAAGTACAACGCAGGCAAGAACGACAACGTCGAAACGGGCGAAATCGAAGTGTACGTCGTGGGCAGAAGCATTATGTTTATGTCCGACTACGAGAATCGCTCGATTGTGGTGGATACGTTCCTTAACAAAGACGCTTCCTATCTTGCCAACAAGATGAGAATCACGACGACGGGCGGCGACGTGTTTGACGCGTACTTCGACTGGTCCGACGTTGACAAACTCATCAAGAGCGGAAAGAGCAACACGGCGTATATGGCAACCGCGATCGTGGGCGTCGAGAAAGCAAACGGCGGCTACGTACTTGCCGATATCACCGACGACGACAAGGTCAACCCGACTTACGTCGCAATCGAAGACTACGTCGAGTACAAGCAAAAGACCAACCCGAACTTCGCTCTTACGAACGAAAAGAGATATATGCTCGCAAAACAACGCGTCAACATACCTGTTACGGTGCTTGACCGTACGATTGCGGACGCAGAACTCTTGCTCGGCAACACCGATCTCGAATATTTGTATTCCGATTCGAGCAAGTATTCCACCATCACCGACACGCTCGTCGGCAAGACGAACGGCGCGTATGACGGCAGATACATCGACATCGTGTACAACAAAGCGACCGGTATGCCCGAACAATACGTTTACAACAATCACTTTGCATACGTCGGCGCAAACAAACTGCCCGACACGATGCAACTCACGTTTGTAAACGGCGACGTCGGCAAATACTACATTACTTACGAAAACGCACCTACGGCAAGTGACCTTGCAGGTCTCACGACAACTCTCGACAGAAAGATGACCGTTCACGTATATGATATGGAAACCAAAAAGATCGAGGTTATGGATGCGTTTGAAATGTCGATCAAGATTCGCGTGTCCAAGGTTACGCTCACAAACAGCGACCTTGCGTACAACGATATGTCGGTCGGCTCGTACAAGTACAACAAAGACGTATATGCAGACAGAGCGAACACCGTCTACGACACGAGCAAGTATGCTTCAACCGCAACGTTCTACGTCGGCGCACAGTTTATGCTTGCGCAAACGTGGTGGACTGACGGCAGATCCGCAAACGGCAGCAAGTACGACTACAACAGCACGTACACCAAACGTCACGGATTCACCGACACCGACGGCGAAGTATATCCCGGCATTTACAGTGTGTACTCGGTCGGCAGCAAGTTCAAAGCGGAAGGTGAGGAATCAAGTTATAACGGCGTCAAGTTCTACGTCTACAACGCTGACACCAAGAATTATGCTTTGTATAACGGCACCGTCAAATACGATTCCGCAAACACGACCTACAAGAGCGAGAGCGGTCAAGACCTCTACATCCTCGTTTACGTGACGACGCAAACCCTCAACGCAAGTTGGAATGCTGACAGCGTAAACTACACGTACAGAGGCGGTAATGTTGCAGTCGAGGCAACTCTCACAAGCCGCGTTAAAGGCAACGGCGCAACGGCAAAGGTAGACGTCACGGTACACGTCAACAACAGCAGAGTAAACGGTGAACCAACGCTTGTAAGCGGCGACACTTGCGGCTTGTTGTCAGGCGGCAAATTCGTAATCGACCCGTATACCACATATGCTAAGTATGTCGAAACCGAAAAAGGTGCATATGTCTATAAGGATATCACCGATGACGGAACCGACAATGCGACGTATGTCACGGTAGACGAATATGTCAAGTATATGCAAAAGACCAATCCGAGTTTCGAACTTCCGAAGAACGAAAAGAGGTATAATTACTGCGTCGGAGCGTTTGCAAGAATTTCCGGTTACAGCGGCGACCGTTACGAGAAATCCTCCGCTGCAACTTCCGGTTACGTAAAGAACAACCTCGACGGCACGTACAAACTCGTTGACGGACAATACGTCGAATTGACTGAGGAAGAACTCAACAGAGATTACGCAAACTTCCCGACAAGACTCACCGTCACGCTTGCAAACGGCACAAAGGTCAATGTGCCCGTAACGTGGGACTTCAGCGGCGTCAACGTGACGTATGCGGGCGGCGAATACTACGCATATGCAATCGTCAACTACGACGGCGCGTACAACTACAAGGCAACGGATTCGTCCTCTGCAAACGAAGTCGGCACGCAACGTATCAGATTCAACGTCAAAGTGCTTGACAGAAGAATACGCGCGGGCAAAGACGGTATCGCAAACGAAACCGAACTCAAGAAACTCGCAGGTTACGCATACGGCGTTTCGAGCGGCGTTGCGGCTTTCGTCAATCCGTACGAGTATATCAAGCCCACAATGCCCACCGAACTCTCTCTCAACGAGCGTCAAGCGGACGGCAATTACAAGGCAATGACGTACTCGACGAGAAGCAACGAGAGAAAACTCGTATGGTCGTTCGACGAGTTCAGACCTTCCTACAACGGCGGCGTGATTTACGTCACTGCAAAACTGATCGGCATCGACGGAAACGTCCAAACCTACAAGATTCCGTTCCTCGTCCAGAAGATGGAAGCAACGGCAATCAAAGAGGCTCAAACCACAGTCGGCTCGAACGGCGTGACCAAACTCACGCCGAAGTCGGGCGGTTACAGTTCCGCAATCGTTTCGGGCAAAGCAAGCAGTTCGTTCAGCATCGATCCCAACGATCCGAACAGATTGTCCATGCCGTTCATGTACATTGCGACGTTCAAGGTTTCTACGCCCAATTACGATGCGGCAAACGACAAAGTCACAGGATTCACCGGTGTTACGGAACCGAAGGACCTCGAGTTCTTCTACGCAATCGTTTCTATGCCTGCGGACGAGCAATACACCGTCACGTCAAGCGGAATCTCGACGAGCGCAAGCGGCAACACCGCAACGATTCAACTCGGTGACCAAGAACGTATCTCGGTGAACGTCGTTCAAACCAACGAAAACCTTGCCCCGACGATTTCGAGCGCAAGCGGATTGCACAGCGGCACGACGCTTCAAACGACGACGACCGTAAACGGCAGCAGAGTCAACGTAGTTTGGTTCGGCACGGCGGAAGTTTATTCCGCGTCCGACAACTCGTTGGTTGCAAGTTACGCGGTTATGTTCTCGTCGGCAGGCACGAGCCTCACGCTTCCCACGTCCGCAGACCGCAAGATCGTCTACAAACTCTATGCGGCGGTAGGTACGGTTGTGGACAGCAACGGCACGGTCGTTACCACCGAAAAGGCAACGCAAGACTTTGCAAACTCGCACAGTGCAGTGGAAGTCGGACAAACCATACCTGTTGCCCAAGCAATCAGCAACCTTGAAACGATAGAGTGGAATCCGAGAGGATAACGCCTTATCGAAACCGCATTAATGCAAAACGATACGCAAAAGCCTCGCATTCAGCGAGGCTTTTCGTTGCTTGCAAAGGGGTTTTTGAAAAATTCGAATGCGGCATATAGGCATAATAATAAGGCGTATCGTCATAATCGAGCGGTAATAAAATAAACGAAAAACGAGCAAAAAATCAACAAAATATGCCGTTTTTTTGTCAAGTTCGGTTTGCGTTTTGTAAACATAGCGGCGCAAGTACAAATTTTTATTGAAAATATCGCCGCTTGTGATATAATACATATAATAAAAGCAACGGAGGCACTTATGGGACTCATCAAAAGACAACTTCTCAAAGTTATAAGTTGGGAAGACAGTTCTCAAAATACATTAGTTCACAAATTCGAGTATGACGACAGATATGCGATTATGAAAGGTTCGGAACTCATCGTTCGCCCCTCGCAAGCCGCCATATTCGTGTATCGCGGAAGCGTATGCGACGTTTTCACCGAAGGCAGTTGGAAACTCGACGAAGGTTCGACGCCCGTACTCACCGCGCTCGCAAACTGGAAATACGCGTTTGAAAACCCCAAACAAATCGACGTTTATTATGTCAGTTTGAAAAGATTCACTCAAATGAAGTGGGGCACGCCCAATCCCGTTATGATGCGCGACAAGGACTTCGGAATGATTCGTATCGCAGGTCACGGCGAGTATTCCTTCCACGTTATGAATCCCGAGCTCTTTATGAAAGAGATTTTCGGCGCAACGCATTCCTACAAGACCGAGGACATCGAGGAGCATCTCAAATCTTTGGTGCTTGCACAACTTACGGATATGCTCGGCGAATGCGAGATTCCCGCGCTCGAACTTGCGGCAAACTATCTCGAAATCGGCGACACCGTATGCAAGGAAGTGAAGCCTAGATTCAACGAACTCGGACTTGACATCGATTCAGTCATAGTGCGCAACTTCAAGTTGCCCGAAGCCGTCGAAAAGGCGATGGACCAACGCACCACTCTCGGCGTCTTCGACGGCAAGATGGGCGAGTATGCCCAATACGAATCCGTGCAAGCAATGCGCGACGCGGCAAAAAATCCAGGAATGGGTGGTATGTTCGGCGCGGCAGGCATCGGTCTCGGAATGGGCGCAAGAGTGGGCAATCAATTTGCGCAAAACCTCGACGAAGCGCAAACTCAAAAAGTCAAATGCGCAAAATGCGGCGCGTCCGTCAAGGCGGGTGCGAAATTCTGCCCCGAGTGTGGCGCAAAGGTCGGCGCAGAAGAAACCGTAAAATGCTCTAAATGCGGCGCAAGCGTTCCGCAAGGCGCAAAATTTTGCCCGGAATGCGGTCAACCGATGAACGTCGTATGCCCCAAGTGCGGTGCAAAAGTTAAATCGGGTATGAAATTCTGCCCGGAATGCGGCGCAAAAATCGGCTGATAAAGGATAAATAGACTTTCACAATGGCAAACGATTTCGATTACAATGTTTCGGCTGTCGTAAAGTGCCAAAACTGCGGCGCAGATATGGTTTATGACCCCGAAAAAGGCGCGCTTCATTGCTCGTATTGCGATGCAACTCGCACAATCGACAGAAGAGTGTGCTACAAGCGCGATTATCTTTCGGCACTCGACGAGGGTGAGGTCAAATTCGACAATTCGACATACAAATGTCCCAACTGCGGCGCGGACGTCAAACTCGCGCCTTTCGACACTGCAATAAAATGCCCTTATTGCGGCGGTACGAACGTTGTCGAACTCGAAGATATGAAAGGGCTTAAACCCGACAGTATTCTCCCGTTTGCACTTTCTCAAAATCAGGCTTCGGATGCGGGCAAAAAGTGGATAAAAAAGAGAATTTTTGCACCTATTAAACTAAAAAAGAGTTTCACGGTGGATAAATTTAAGGGCGTTTATATTCCGTCCTACGCATTCACTACAAACGCCGATTCCACTTACGACGGACGACTTGGCGAACGCCGCACGAGAACCGTCGGAAGCGGCAAGGATCGACATACCGAAACCTATATTGAATGGTACACGGTAAACGGATCGACAAACAACTTCTTCGAGAACGTGGCTGTTGAGGCAAGCACGCAACTCAATCAAAAAGAGTTGAACAAAATCTTGCCCTACGACACCGACAATCTCGAAGCGTACAACAATGACTACATCGCAGGCTTTTCGGCAGAGAAATACGACACCTCGCTCAAAGACGGATTCGACGTTGCAAAAGGTCAGATGGACGACACCATTCGCAAGCGCATAATCGACGGTTACGGCGCGGACGTCGTGGATTATCTCAACGTGCACACCTCGTACAAGGGAACTGCGTTCCACTATATGATGTTGCCGCTTTGGGTTTGTGCTTACGTGTACCGCAAAAAAGGCTATCGTTTCATCATCAACGGCAGAACGGGCAAGTCCACGGGCAAATCGCCCGTATCGCCTCTCAAAGTAGCAATCGCGGTGCTTTTGGCGGTCGGTATAGTCGCGTTCATCGCGTGGTTAGTGCTGACGGGACAGACCGAAACCTAAGCCGCAGACAAAAGCGTTAAATCGTAAAACGAAAAACGAAAACGTCAAATAGTAGACGATAAGACGAAAAGTGCGACGAAGACCACACCAAAGCGATTGTCGCATAACGGCAATACAACAAAACGAAAGCAGGAACGAAGCAAGTCGCAAAACTACTTGAAACTAACGAAAACAATTAAAATTTATATATCTTTACGGAGGTAAAAACAATGGTAACAAAAGATATGCTCATCATCGACGTACTCGCACAAGGCGACCCCGACAAACTCGCCGAAGTGTTGCAAGATAGCGGAATGCACTGCTTGCATTGTATGCTCGCACACGGCGAAACTCTCGAAGAAGCGGCGGCAGTACACGGAATCAATGTGGACGAACTCGTTGAAAAACTCAATGCGGTTATCGAAAAATAACGGTATAAACGCATAGAAAAACGTCAAAAAACATAGAAAAAGCGCCGTTTTTTCGGCGTTTTTTTATGCCGTTTTTTCACATAAAGCGGCAGAGTGCGCACGCAATGAGCGCGCCCAAAAGTGTGCAGAAAAGCGATACGGGGATTGCATAACGCAACTTCTTTACCTTGCACGCAGAGAAGTAAACTGCGGATATATAAAATATGGTTTCGCTGCCGCCCGCTATTACCGAAGCGCACCTCGAGATATACGAATCTGCGCCGTATTTTGTTATTATATCCTCGAGTATCGCAATCGTGCCGTTGCCCGAAAGGGGGACGAGCAAGAGTATTTCGGCAACTTCACTCGGTATGCCGATATACGCAAGAGGCTTTGCAAGCCAACCCGAAACTATGCTCGAAAGTCCGCTTGCTTTGAACATTTCTATGCACACGAATATGGACGCGATATAGGGGAAGATGTCTGTTACGAGGTCGAGTCCGTCCTTTGCGCCGAGCAAAAAACAGTCGTATACTTTCACCTTTTTGACAATGCAAACTACGATGAGAAGTATGAGAAGAGAGGGCAGTATATACATACTTACGCTCATAACTCACCTCTTTGCGATTTTGCACAGAATTTACGAAACGAGGGTTTTATTTTTCGGTTTACGCTAAATAAAGTGCTTGTTGTGTCGTTTGAATCGTTTTTATTCTTTTTTAGCGAAAACACTTTGCAAAGAATCGTTCCGCACAAAGTGGCTATGCCGCTGGATATTAAAGTGGGCAAAATCACGTCGGACGGACTTTGCGAATTTGCGCTTGCTCTAAGCGCAATCACTGTTGCGGGGATAAGTTGAATGGACGTTGCGTTTATCACGAGCAGCATAATCATATTGTCGGTTGCTCTGTCGCTTCCGTCGCTCATCGCGCTCATAGCCTTTATGCCTGCTGGGGTTGCCACGCCGCCCATTCCGAACATATTTGCGGCAAGGTTGACGCATATTTTGTCGTACGCCTCGTCCGATTCGTTTTTGAAAATCTTGCATACCACGGGGCGCAGAATCTTCGACAGTTTTTTGTCGAGGGCGGTTGCTTCCACCATTTTCAGAACGGACAGCCATACGGCGTATATCGCGCAAAGTTTGAAGGAAAGTTCGATTGCGCCGCGCACGCCTTCTATCATCGTGGGAAAGGCGGATTCGGGGGACGTTATGATCATCAGCACCAAAGATATTGCCGTTATCAACACAAATGCAACGTTCATACGATATTGTATTTTTCGCCTCGCGCGCATATGCACTTATGATTTACTTTTATAAATAAAAGATGTATAATGTATAAATCAATCCAAAAGGCGGGCATCATTAGTCTGCCGACGAGGTGAATATGCAAGACAAAAAGAAATTTTATATGACCACGGCAATCGCCTACGCTTCGGGGAAACCTCACATCGGAAACACCTACGAAATCGTGTTTTCCGACCTCGTTGCAAGAGCAAAGCGTATGGAAGGTTTCGACGTGTTTTTTCAAACGGGCACGGACGAGCACGGTGAAAAAATCGAACTCAAAGCGCAAGCGGCGGGAATGACTCCCAAGGAATTTGTGGACCAAAGAGCCGCAGATATCAAGCGCATATGGGATTTGATGGACACCACCTACGACAAATTTATCCGCACCACCGACAAAGAGCACGAAGAGCAGGTGCAAAAGATATTCGAAAAATTTTATAAACAAGGCGACATCTACAAAGGTTCTTACAAGGGCTGGTACTGCACGCCTTGCGAATCGTTCTGGACGGAAAGCCAACTCGTTGACGGCAAATGCCCCGACTGCGGCGGCAAAGTCGAGATGGCGGAAGAAGAAGCGTATTTCTTCAAGATGAGCAAATACGCCGACCGCCTTTTGAAATACTACGACGAACATCCCGATTTCATCGTTCCCGTATCCCGCAAAAACGAGATGGTCAACAACTTTTTGAAACCCGGACTTCAAGACCTTTGCGTGTCGAGAACCTCGTTCACGTGGGGTATTCCCGTAACTTTCGACAAACGCCACGTCGTTTACGTCTGGCTCGACGCGCTCACCAACTACATCACCGGTATCGGATTCGATGCGGACGGCAATTCGAGCGACTTGTACAAAAAGGAATGGCCGGCAGACGTGCATATCATCGGCAAAGACATAGTGCGCTTCCACTCGATTTACTGGCCCATTTTCCTTATGGCACTCGGCGAGCCGCTTCCCAAACAGATTTTCGGACACCCGTGGTTGTTGCAAGACGGCGGAAAGATGTCGAAGTCCAAGGGCAACGTCATTTACGCAGACGACCTCGTGGACTATTTCGGCGTGGACAGCGTGAGATATTTCCTTCTTTCGCAAATGCCTTTTGACAACGACGGCGTGATAAGTTGGGACTTGGTTATGGAAACAATAAACAGCGAACTCGTCAACGTGTACGGCAACCTCGTACAACGCACGATTGCTATGACAAACAAATATTTCGACGGAATCGTTTGCAACAAGGGCGTGAGCGAACCCGTTGACGACGAACTTAAATCCGTCGCAAAAGCGGCGCGCGACAAAGTGTTTGCCAACATAGACGCGTATCGTTCGGCGGACGCATTGAGCGAGATATTCACGGTGTTGCGTAGAGCAAACAAGTATATCGACGAAACTATGCCGTGGGTGCTTGCAAAGGACGAAAGCCAAAAAGACAGGCTTTCAACCGTGCTTTACAACCTCACCGAAACGATTGTGATTTGCACGAGTTTGATTGCGCCGTTTATGCCGTCCACCTCTCAAAAAGCGGCCGAGCAATGCGGAACGACTTTGAGAGAGTACGCCGATCTCGACAAATTCGGACTTTTGCAAAGCGGAACGAAAGTTGCGGAAAATCCCGCGCACCTCTTTGCGAGAATCGACGTTGACAAGGTGAAAAAAGACTTGCTCGCAAAGGGTATCGTCAAAGAGGACAAAATAGAAGAAACGCCCGAAAAACCCGAAAAGAAAGAGAACGTAAAAGAGGAAAAGAAAGAAGATAAAAAGGCGGAAAACGTCGTCGATTTGAGCGAAATCACAATAGAGGATTTTGCAAAAATTCAACTGCGCGTCGGAAAAATTCTCACCGCCGAAAAGGTTGAAAAAGCCGACAAACTTCTCAAATTTTCCGTTCAGATAGGCGACGATACTCGCACGATAGTGAGCGGAATCGCAAAATACTATACGCCCGAAGAAATGTTGGGCAAAAACGTCGTCGTGGTGTACAACCTCAAACCTGCCAAACTTCGCGGAATAGAGAGCCAAGGTATGCTTCTTTGCGCTTGCTTTAAGAAAGAAGACGGCAGTGAAGAAGTGGTGCTCGTATCCCCCGAAAAGCCCGTCGAAAGCGGTAGCGTGGTGAGATAAGGCGGCTATGTTGATTGACACTCATTGCCACTTAAACGACGAGAAATTGCTTTGCGACGTCGACAGAATCGTCGAGGATTTTGAAAAGGACAATCTCGAAAGCGCGATATGCATCGGCTACGATATGCCGTCGAGCGAACTTGCGGTTACGCTTGCAAACAAGTATGACAAAGTGTATGCGGCTGTCGGGGTGCATCCTCACGACGCAGATACTCTCGACGACGACGCGTGTCTAAGATTGCTCGAACTCGCAAATGACGGCAAAGTCGTAGGATTCGGCGAAATCGGACTCGATTACTATTATGATTTGAGCGAAAGGGAAGTGCAAAAGAGCGCGTTTGCAAAGCAAATCGAACTTGCAAATCAAGCGAATTTGCCCGTGATTTTGCACGTTCGCGACGCATACGAAGACACGAGAAAAATCCTTTTCGATATGCGCAATTACATTCAAAACGGATTGCTTTTGCATTGCTATTCGGGGTCGAGCGAGTATGTGAAAATCTTTGACAAACTCGACGCGTACTACGCGTTCGGCGGCGCGATAACATTCAAAAACGCAAAGCATAATCTCGAATCGCTGGCGGTCGTTCCCAAAGACAGATTGCTGTTGGAAACCGATTGTCCGTATATGACGCCCGTGCCGTTTAGAGGCAAAGCCAACGAGCCGAAGTACGTCGCGCTCGTAGCGCAAAAGGCTGCCGATGTGCTCGGCGTGAGCGTGGAAGAAATCGAGAATATCACCACTAAAAACGCAAAACGACTGTTTACACGCTTGAAATGAGTGTATAAAACATCGATTTTGTCAAAAGTGCAAAATCGAAAACCGTAAAAACAAAATTCAGAGAGTATATAATGACCAACAATTACGTTTATGAATTCGGCGACAGTTTGTATCTCAACATCACCAACCGTTGCCCGAACAACTGCGAATTTTGCATTCGCAACATCAAGGACGGCGTGAGCGGAAACGACCTTTGGCTTCTGAAAGAACCCACTTTCGAGGAACTCGTGGACGATATCTCTATGTACGATTTGTCAAAGTACAAAGAAATCGTTTTTTGCGGATTCGGCGAGCCGATGTGCAATCTGTCTATGATTTCGCAAATCGCGCCCTACCTCAAAAAGAAAGGTTGCAAAATCCGTATCAACACGAACGGACTGGGCAATCTCATCAACAAGCGCGACGACGTTGCAAAACTCATTGCGCCGTACGTTGACAGCGTGTCCGTGTCGCTCAACGCTTCCACGCCCGAAGCGTATCAGGAAATTTGCAGAAGCAAGTACGGCGAGGCGGCGTTTGACGCTATGCTCAAATTCACCAAAGACTGCGTTGACGCCGGCATAGACACGACTATGTCGGTGGTCGATTTTATCGGCGAGGACGAAGTCAAGGCTTGCGGCGAACTCGCAAAGAGCGTCGGCGCGCATTACAAAGTGCGCGAAACTATAAGAGAAGACACCGAGTATTAAGAAAAAACAGCAGACAACTCGTGACCACTGTTTTTTATCTTTTGTACTTCGATTGTTCGTCCGATGTGATTTGACGTTTTATCTTCGGTACGATAGTAGTATGAGTCAAACCTGTCGGCGCATACGCGCTTTTGAAAGGAAATAAATGGAAAATAACGGCATAAAAGACATAATACGCGGCGTAAACTTCCGCTTTAACAAGGCTCTGGGTCAAAACTTCATCACCGACTCGAACCTTCTCGACGCAATCGTTGCGGACGGCGGAATAACGGGCGACGACGTCGTCGTCGAGATAGGCACGGGTGCGGGTACGCTCACTCGCGCCATTGCCAAAGTCGCAAAAAAGGTGTACTCGTTCGAGGTGGACCGAAATTTAGAGCCGGTGCTTGCGCTCTCGCTTCAAGGCGTCGAAAACGCCGAAGTCGTGTTCCGTGACGTCCTCAAAATGAAAGACGCCGACCTTGCCGCAATCGTTGGAAGCAAATTCAAAGTGGTTGCGAATTTGCCTTATTACATCACCACACCGCTTGCTATGCGCTTTATCGAAAGCACGCTCGACGTGGAATCCATAACTATTATGGTGCAGAAAGAAGTCGCGCTTCGCTTCGTTGCAAAGCCGAACACGCCCGACTATTCTGCGATTACGCTCGCAATCGAGATGGCGGGCGACGCGCAGATTACGAGAAACGTGTCGAGAACTATGTTCTATCCCGCGCCGAACGTGGATAGTGCAGTCGTGCGAATAGATATAAATCGTCACAAACTCGACGGCGAAAACAAGGTGCTTCTTCACAAACTCGCGCGCTCGTCTTTCGCTATGAGAAGAAAGACGCTTGCAAACAACCTTTCCGTTGCGTTCTCGCTCGAAAAGAAAGAGGCGACTCAAATCGTCGAAGAAGCGGGTTTCGCGCCGCTCGTGAGGGGGGAGGCGTTATCCCTCGAAGACTACAAAACTTTGTCAAAAGTGCTTGAAAAGCACATAAAATAAAAGACCGTATGATCAAACAAAAATCTCACAACTTAACCGGAATCCTATTTTGTTCGCTGTGTGCTTTTGTGTGGGGCTTCGCATTTATTGCTCAACAAAAAGCGTCGTCCGACGTGCCGACTTTCACGTTTAACGCTTTGAGATTTTCTCTTGCGGTCGGAGTTATAGGCATATTCGTTTTGATAAATATGCTCGTCGACAAAAAGAAAGGCACGAATCGCACGGGGTGGAACAAATCCACTTTTATAGGCGGCGCACTATGCGGTTTGAGTTTGTTTATCGCAAACAATCTGCAACAGTACGGTATCGCGCATACCACCGTCGGCAAAACGGGATTCATAACGGCACTCTATATTGTGATTGTTCCTCTTTTGAATCTTCTTTTGAGAAGACGTATTCCGACGAACGGCATATTCGCAATCGTTTTTGCGGTGCTCGGGTTTTACATTATGTGCATAAACGGCGACAGCGGACTCACCTATGCGGACGCAATGTTGCTGCTTTGCGCGATTATGTTTTCCCTTCAAATTATGTTCATAGACGTGTACGTCGACGAGTGCGACCCGATAAAACTTACGTTCATGCAGTTCGTCGTGGCAAGTCTTTTAAGTTTGCCGGCAATGGCAATCGAGGGCTTTCCGCCGGCAAGCGCGGTGGGACAAAACATAATACCCGTTCTCTACGTCGGCATAATGTCGGCAGGCGTGGGATTCACTTTCCAATCCATAGGGCAGAAGTACGCGCCGCCGGAACTTGCAACGCTCATTATGTCTCTTGAATCCGTCATAGCGTTTATAGGCGGCGTTGCGTTTTTGCACGAGAGTTATTCGGCAAAAGAGTTTGCGGGGTGCATAATAGTGTTGCTTTCCGTGTTCCTTGCGCAACTGAGCGTGCCGCACACTATGCTCAAAGCAAACCACAGTAAGTTCTTTATAGACTGACGGAATCGATTTGTACTAAATGATACTAAAACACAAAACACGCACTTTAAGTGCGTGTTTTGTTTGCTAAAACGCTCGTTTTTGTGCGTTTGTCGCAAAATTTAATCTTCCGACCTTCGATAATCGAGGATAGTCGCAACGCCGTCTTTAACCGTGAATCTGACGTTGTAACAATCGAATATCATACCGTAGATTCTGTCGTCGTCCTGATAGGACGGGCGAGGGTCTTGCGCTATGCAAGATACGATTTCTTGCTTTATATCCTCTTGTAAATCGTCAAGAATGTCGACGTTTTCCACTTTCAAAAGGTGTGTTATATCCTCTGCGAATCCGCAAATCGCGCTCGGCACGCAATCGGTTTTGAGATAGGGTTTTATGTCGTAAATCGGCGTTCCGTCCAAAATGTCCGCGCCTTCCACAATCAACTCTTTGCCTTGCTTTGTGTCCTCTACGCCGACGAGTTTTACCAAACTCAATCCCAGCGAGTTGGGACGGAAAGGCGAGCGCGTGGCAAAAACGCCCATTTTCGTGTTGCCGCCGAGACGGGGCGGACGTACCGTCGCGCAAAACTCGTTGCGGTGCGCTTTTGAAAAATCGAATATCAGCCACAAGTGCGAAAAGCCCTCGATTCCTCTCAAAGAGTCGGGGTTGCGGTATTCCTTTTCAAACACGACGGTGCTTTTGGTTGCGACTTTGCCGCTTTGGCGCGGTATGCCGAACTTTTCCTTGAACGGCGTGTGAATGATTGCAATCGGTTTTATTTCCATATCTGCCTCTAAGAGTTGTTGACACAAAAATAATAACACGATTTTTCCGTTTTTCATAGACTTTTCTCTGCGAGTTTTCAACGTGACTTTTTATCGTTTTTTTGACGATATATGGACTTTCGATATGCGTTTTCGTTACGTATTTCGATATATATTTTGAAAAGCGAGCGCAAACGTCGCTTAGCCTTGTGCCGCGTTTTGCCGTTCGGTCAAAGTTATCGTACTTTTGTAAAAAATCGCTCTTGAAATGACGGCATTTTTGTTTTATACTTTTCGTATAATCTTTTATATCTTATCGATATAAAATTTTTGATATAGGACGGAGGAAATTATGAAAAGAACTTATCCGAGTTGGTTAGAGGGTCAACTCAACAGCAAGCAAACCGAGTATACGAAGCCTACAAGGCTGCTCGGCGACGACGGCAAATTGCTCGCCCCCGGTTGGGCAAGACACAACGTATTCGAATACGACCGCGAAAAAGCAAAACCCGCAAACCGTAAAAAAGAATGGGATTTCTATCAAATCTCTAACGGCGAATTTATGGTGCAAATCAGTTTTGCAAACATCTCTATCGGCGGCTACGCGCAAGCGTCCATAACCGACCTTCGCCACGCGCATAAAAAGAGCAAAATCCATTCGGGTACGATTCTCGAATGTACCGCGCTGTTTTTGGGCGGCAAAAAATATATGCTTCCCCCAAAGGGCGACGAGCCGAACGTTCTCGACCACACCGTCGGCAAAACGCATATGAAAGTCGTCACCGAAACCAACGTCAGAACGATGTATTTTAAGGGTAAGTTCAAAGGCAAAGAGGTCGAGGCAAACTTCACTATGGACATTATGGACGGACTTGAAAACATCACCACCGTGCTTCCGTTCAAAGACAATCCCACGAGATACTTTATGACCACAAAACAAAACTGTATGCCCTGCGAAGGCACTTTCCGCTGGGGCGAGAAGGTTTGGAAATTCGATAAAAAGGACACGTTTGCCTTTCTCGACTGGGGCAGAGTCAACACCCCCTACAAAATGGTTTGGTACTGGGGCAACGGCTCGAAGGTTGTTCAAGGTCCCGACGGAAAAGACCATATGTTCGGCTTTGAAATCACGTGGGGTATCGGCGACGAGTCAAACGCCACCGAAACCGCAATCTTCTGGGACGGCAAAGCCCACAAATTCGGCCCCGTCGACGTCGAAGTTTTCCCCAAACCCGACAAATTTACCGAGCCTTGGCACTTCGTTTCGCAAGACGGTCGTTTCGATTTCACGATGACTCCGTTCTACGACCATCACGGCGACCTCAATGTCCTCAATCTTCTTCGTATGCATTGCCATCAAGTTCACGGTATTTGGAACGGAACGGCAATCCTCGATGACGGCACGAAAGTCGAGGTGAGGGATATGTATGCGTTTTGCGAGTACTGCGAAAACAAATGGTAAAAAAACGCGCTATTTGGCGTGATACGTCGTCAACGCACCTCGACCGTCAATTCACGTACTATTTGTACGTTAGGATTGCCGTTCGAGGGACGCTTCCTTGTCTGACGCTCAAATATCGCGTTTTTCAACGCGTGCTTTCCACTTCGCTAACTGCGCAAGCCCTCTTTACTCTCAAAATAAGACGGACAAGAACTCAAATCGCAATTCCGTGCGAGTGCTTGCTTGGTGAGGGCGTGCTATGCACGCAAGCGGTTAAACGCTCACTTATTTAAGGCGCACTTAAAAAGGGTATGTGCTAATTCGCAGACGGAACACGAGCCGCAAGGCGGCGAGCCTATGAGCGCCGAACTTGACGGAAAGTACAAGCGACTGCGCCGTCCGTTGGCCACTGCCTGGCGCACAAAGCGCAGTGGCATAAGTAGAGAAATGTCCCTATCTATGTGAGTGCCGACTTCCCCTCTTGCGAACGATGTGCAATCTTGCAGAGGAATGACGCAAGTTTGAGCAATAGGGGAAAGCCCGAAGGGAAGGGGTGATGTGTTATTTAGGGGACACGCCGCTACACCTTTGTAGGGGAAGAACCAAACATGTGAGGAAGGAGGAAGTTCTATTTTTAGTGTAAGGCAAACGCATTAGAAAATAAAATAATTTGAAAATGGAATACGTTATCAACAATCAAAATCACGTTATAAGAGGCATCGACAGGGGCGATACGGCGGCGTTTTTGGGAATCAGATTCGCAAAGGGCGAAAGATTCCAAAAGCCCGTTCTGCAACCGCTCGAAAAAGAAGTAAACGCTATGCGCAGAGGGGACGGATGTCCTCAGTTCAGACAGTTTTTCGACGAAAGCAAGTCTAAATCCAAACAAGATATTTTCTACTATAAAGAGTTTAGGCAAGGTTTGACGTTTCGGCACTCGGAAGACTGCTTGAATCTCAATATCTATGCGCCGAAAAACGCGCAAAATCTGCCCGTTTTGCTGTATATTCACGGCGGCGCGTTTGTGATATGTTCGAGCGACGAACGTCCTTTCGACGGCGCGGAAATCGCAAATGAGGGCGTGATTTGCGTATGCGCGAATTACAGGCTCAACGTATTCGGCTACAACGCCGACGAGGGCGCGCAAAATCTTGCGTTTTACGATATGATTTGCGCAATCGAGTGGGTGAAAGAGAATATATCCGTTTTCGGCGGCGACCCGTCGAGCATAACGCTTATGGGGCAGAGTGCAGGCGCGATTTCCTTGCAGAATCTCATTTTGTTGCCAAAAGTCAAAGAGATGGTCAAAGGCGCGATTATGCTTTCGGGCGGCGCGAGCGTGCGCGGTATATTCGCCCCGAAATCGCTCAAACGCGCAAAACGCTTTTTCGCAAGAGTGCGCAAGGATTTGCAAAAGAGAGGTCTCGACCCAAAGACTTGCAACTCGCAAGACCTCTATCTTGCTTGGTACAGACAAAACAAGAAGAATCTTGCGCTGTCTATGCTGTCCACGATGCCCGTTTTCGACGGCGAAATAGTGCGGAAAGACCTCTATAAAAATGCGTATAAGGACGAGCAAATTCCGTGTATTCTCGGCGTTACGAAAAACGACTTACTTGCGCCGTATCTCGAACGCATTGCGAAAACGATGATGAAAAAAGGCAACGGCAAGGTTTGGCTGTCGCATTTCTATCACCCGCTTCCTTGCGACGACAAGGGCGCGTGGCACAGCGCGGACTTGTGGTATATATTCGGCTTGAATCAACACCCGTGGCGCAAGTTCGGCGAGGAAGACTACAAACTTGCCGACGAACTTCGCAAGAGATATTGCGAGTTTGTCAAAACGCAATCGCCGAATCCGCAAGACTATTCCGAGTGGAAACCCAACACGTCGAAAGAGTTTTATTGATTATACCTTTTGAAAAAAGAAAAAGCCGAAAGATTTTCTTTCGGCTTTTTGTATGCGCTTTTTAGGTTTTATGCGGAAAGGACGACGCCTTTCTTTTTGCGCACCAGACGCGCGATTGCTTTTATAAGTTCGACCATAGGAATAATCGAGAATGCAAGCGCGATTGCAATGCCGTATTCCTCTACGTTGAGTTCTGCAAGTTCAAACGCTTTTGCAAGGAACGGCACTTCCACGACGAGAGTCGTTAGCAACAGCGAAAGTGCTCCTGCGCCCCAAAGCCACCAGTTTTGTTTCTTGATTTTGAAAATCGAGCCGTGCAAGGAACGCATATTGAATGCGTGGAAGATTTCCGCCATAGAGAGGGTCAAAAACGCCATAGACGAGCCGAGCGTTTCCGCGCTGTACAAGCCGTTTGCGATTGCTTCGGCGTGGTGCAATTTTGCAAGCACTTCCGCGCCGATAAAGTAGGACGCTATGGTTATGAGGGTGATAAGCACGCCCTGATAGCCTATTGCAAAGCCCATACCGTTTGCGAAAATCCCGTCTTTGCTGTTCCTCGGCGGACGGTTCATAATGTCGCGCTCGGGCGATTCCATACCAAGCGAGAGGGCGGGGAAGCAGTCGGTTATGAGGTTGATCCAAAGCAAATGCGCAGGCTTGAATATCGTGAAGTTCGCAAGCGTTGCGATAAATATCGAGAGCACTTCCGAGAGGTTGGACGCAAGCAAGAATTGAATGGATTTGCGGATATTGTCGTAGATACGTCTGCCTTCGCCGACCGCCGATACGATGGTTGCGAAGTTGTCGTCGGTGAGAATCATATCTGCAACGTTTTTGGTGACGTCCGTACCCGTTATGCCCATACCCACGCCGATGTCCGCATTTTTGATGGACGGTGCGTCGTTCACGCCGTCGCCGGTCATTGCAGTGATGTATCCTTTTGCGCGCCACGCGTTGACGATTCTCGTCTTATGTTCGGGTTGAACGCGCGCGTATACCGAGTATTTTTCGACGTCGTTTGCAAAATCTTCGTCGTTTATATTGTCGAGTTCCGCGCCCGTAATAGCCTCGGACGGGTCGGTGATTATGCCCAGTTGCATTGCGATTGCGACGGCGGTGTCCTTGTGGTCGCCCGTTATCATTATGGGGCGGATGCCTGCCTTTCTGCACTCGTCGATTGCGGGTTTAACTTCCGGACGTACGGGGTCTATCATACCCACGAGACCAACGAAGCACATATCTGTTTCGTCTTGTTCGGTGGTGTATTCGCTCTTTTGCTCGTCAAGGCGTTTTTTTGCAACCGCAAGCACGCGCAACGCTCTGTCCGCCATTTCCTTGTTTGCGGAAAGAATTTCCTCGCGCTTGTCGTCGGTCATAGGCGTTTCTTGTCCGTCTTCGAGATAGAAAGCGCAGCGTTTTACGATTTCGTCGGGCGCACCTTTGGTGAATTGCAACACTTCGCCGTTATTATCGGTGTGTACCGTGGTCATCATCTTACGCATAGAGTCGAAAGGTATTTCGCCCACGCGCGGATAAAGTTTCTTTTGCTCGTTCTTGTCAAAAGACAGGGATTTTGCGTAATTTACAAGCGCGCACTCTGTCGGCTCGCCCGTTGCCTCGCCTTTTTCTTCGTCGTATTCTGCGTCCGAGCAGAGCGACATAGCATTTGCAAGCAAGTTTTCGTCGCTGCCGTAGTGGTCTACTACGGTCATTTTGTTTTGGGTGAGAGTGCCCGTTTTGTCCGAGCATATGATTTGCGTGCAACCGAGAGTTTCGACGGCGGTGAGTTTGCGTATGATAGCGTTGCGCTTTGACATATTCGTTACGCCAATCGAAAGAACTATCGTGACGACGGTGGCAAGCCCTTCGGGAATCGCCGCAACCGCCAACGATACCGCAATCATAAACGTGTTGAGTATTGTTGTCGCCGTGTCCGCTTTGAGAGTTCCGTCAACGCCCGCGCGAATGAGACTGACCGCAAATATCACCACGCAAATGCCTATGACGAGGTAGGTGAGGACTTTGCTTAATTGCGACAACTTTTGTTGCAAGGGAGTTTTGCCTTCTTTTGCTTGGGTGAGGGCGTTTGCGATTTTGCCCATTTCGGTGTCCATACCCGTTGCCACGACGACCGCTTTTCCTCTGCCGTACACGACGGTGCTTCCCATAAACGCCATATTTTTTCTGTCGCCGAGAGGCACTTCGCCGCTCGGTGCGTCTATGACGTCGCAGGTTTTAAGCACGGGCACGGATTCGCCCGTGAGTGCGGCTTCTTCGATTTTCATACTCGCGCACTCTATTATTCTTGCGTCCGCAGGCACTGCGTCTCCCGCTTCGAGCACGATTACGTCGCCGACAACCAAGTCTTCGCTCTTGACGACCACCAAGTGTCCGTCGCGTATGACTTTCGACGTGGCGGCGGCTATCTTTTGAAGCGCGTCGATGGCTTTTTCGGCTTTGCTTTCTTGCGCCACGCCGAGAATGGCGTTGATTATAACGACCGCCATAATGATGATGACGTCGGACGGGAACTCTTTTGTTGCGCTCGACGCGTTGTTGACCGCGGTCAATACGCCCGAAATTATCGCCGCAACGATGAGAATCAGCGTCATAGGCTCGATAAATTGCTTCAGAAATCGCAAAATAATCGGCTCTTTTTTGCCTTCGGCAAGTTTGTTTTTGCCGTTCTTTTCAAGACGAGCGGTCGCCTCTTGCGAGGATATGCCGTCCTGAGTCGTTTCGACGTTCTTGCATACGTCTTCGACGGATTCGAGATAGTGTTTCATAGATTCACCTTTATTTATAATAAGAGTATTTCTTATATAATTATTCCATAACTGCACGCAGTGCAATTTATTATTCCTCTGCAAGGGTGTAGGGGCGTGAAACCTTAAAATCACACATCACCCTTTCCCTTCGGGCTTTCCCCTATTGCTCAAACTTACGCCAATTCTCTACAAGATTGCACATCGTTCGCAAGAGGGGAAGTCGGCACTCACATAGAAAAGTATCGTCCACTTGTTATGCCACTCGTTCACGGGCGAAAAAAATCCACACTCGCCCGTTCACTTGTACTAATCGTCGAGCTTCGGCGCTCGCTTTTCTCGCCGCCTTGCGGCTCGTGTTCCGTCTGCGAAAGAGTGCAGATGGATAGACAAACAAAAAAGACCTATCCTAACGGATAAGTCTCATCATTTCAAATAAAACCGGAGACAATGCTCGTGTTAGCGGCTTTATTGCACTTTATGGGAAAGTGCCGATTACTCCCTTATTTACTGCGATTGTATCATAACTTGTTTTGCTCGTCAAACGATTTGTTTGTCCGACGCAACGAGTTTGTATACAATTTTTGCCTTATTTGTTTATTAATACTTGCTTGATAATCGTTTGGCGCCCGTTTGACGATTGCTTAAAATTTGTTTTGCGATTCACGTTCGATTGGCGATTATTTTTTTGCTTTTAGTCGGTTTGCCTTTTGCGTTTTTGCGTTGCTTACTTATTTGCAAATTCCGCTTCGAGTTCGAAACAAGGGCGTTTGCGCACGAAACCTATCATCGTGAGGTTGTTGCCGTCGAGGGTATATTCGAGCCGCACGCTCGCGCCGAGTTTTATTTCGGACTTAAATTCGATTTCAAGCGTTTTTAGCGTGTGCGCGGAAAGGTAGTCTTTGCCCAAAACGTCTTCCATACAATCGAGGTATTTGGCGTTGTTCATATGCCCGTTTATATCCACCTGACTGTATGCGACTTTGAAGCGTTTTACGTTTTGTTGCTTTCCGAGAGATACGCCGAAAGACAAGGGTATTTCGTTGCCCGTTTTTATTCCCGGGACGACCACGCCGTAGTTTTCGGGGAACACCATTTTGCGCTTTTTTGCGTCCATCAAAAGCCAGACGGCACTTGCTTTGAGCAAGGTGTTTCCGTCCTTGTCGAGCATTTGATAGTATCTCGGAAACAGCACGCGCATAGTGTCTCCCGCCCAACTCGAAAGGGTGACTTCGTCATCGTAGCAGGGCAGTTTTCCTATTTCCAGACGCACTCTGCAAACCACCCACAACGCGCCTTTGTCAAGAGTTTTCTCTCTGCCCGCGCCGAGTGCCTCGGTGTGCGCGATGGATATTTCCTGAAGGTTGCGCATAAGCACCGACGGGCGCAAGTTGCGATACATCGTCACATCGTCGGCAAGAAGTTTGTGGTGGGTTGTATATACCAAATCAGCCATTTATATCACCGTTTTGTATTGTTAAACGTCACGTTGCGACAAAAATCACTTCGTAGCCGCATTGTATACGACGTCCACGACCTCGCCTACCGTGCGCAGTTTCATCCACGTTTTATCGGGGATTTTTACGCCATAGTCGCTTTCGAGCGTGCAGATGATATAGATGTAGTTGAGCGATTCGTAACCTTTTGAATTGATTGCGGTTTCGCTTGTGATTTCTTCGTTTTGCAAAGAGGGAATATATTGCTTGATAAGTCCAGCCAGTTTGTTTTGAATCTCTTGTTTGTTTATTTGTGCCATATTTGCTCCTTTTTTGTAGTTTACGTATTTTTTCGAAAATGACTTTGTGCCGAATCACCTTTTACGTCTTTACAGTTCGTATCTTTTCACTTTGCCCGTTGCCGTTCTCGGCAATTTGTGTGGCAAAACTTCGAGGCGGGTTATCTGCATATTGAACGGCTTGTTTTTGTTGAACGCCGCAAGTTTATCTTTGAGCAAACTCACGTTCAAAAAGCCGTCGCCGTTGCCCACGAACAAGGTTATCGCGTCGTCTTTTATTGCAAGTGCGGCGTCTTCGAGTTCGAGTTGTTCGGCGATTTGATTTTCCCATTCGGGCAAGAAAATTTTGTTGCCGTTTTCAAGCACGATTATGTCTTTTTTGCGCCCGGTGATATAAAGGCGCCCGTCCTCGTCGAATCTGCCGAGGTCTCCCGTGTGCAACACGCCGTCGACAAGCACTTCGTCCGTTGCCTCTTTGTTTTTGTAGTAGCCTTGCATAATACATTCGGGGCAGCGTATGAGGATTTCGCCGTCCTCGCCGAGCGTTATGTCGTCGTCGGGGCATACCGACATCGCAAACGGATTTTCGCCGCAACTTATCGCAACGCCGCTCGACGTTTCGGTGAGCCCGTATCCGAAACGCACTTCGATTCCTTTTGCTTTTGCCGCCGTAAGCATTTGCTCGGTTGCGGGTCCTGCGCCTACGAGTATCATTCTCAATCCGTCGTTGAGTGCGTTGAAACCTATGAGGAATTTGAGAATAGACGGCACGACGGATATAATCGTGGGCTTAAAGTAGTCGCAGTCTTTGGCGATGTAGCGCATACCTCTCGTCATCGACACGCACGCGCCTTGCGACATAGGCCACAGCATTGCGCATACAAATCCGAAAACGTGGGTGAGGGGTAGCATGCAAAGCAGATTGTCGCTTGCGTGGCAAGGGCATTTTGCCTGTCCGTTCCACGCGCTCGCGCACAGCGATTTCGACGTAAGAACGACCGCTTTCGAGGAATGAGTCGTACCCGACGTGAAAAACAGAATATTTCCTTCGCCGTCCGCAAGACTTACTTTTTCGGACGGGGCGATTTTTAGTTTCGAAGCGTACGGGGCGGTCAAACCGTCTGTTAAGAGCGTTTCTACGTCGGTGGCAAGCACTTGAGCCTGAATTACCGCCGCCTCGCTCATCGGATCGAGCAAAACGGTTTGTTTGCGCGCGAGCACGCACGCGTACATATCTATAATCCATTTTATCGACGGGGCTTGCAAAATGCCGACGCAATTTGCGTCCAAATGTTCTATTTGCGTCTTGCGCGCTTGAATTTCCTCGTACAACGTCGCGTACGTCAAACGCTTGATTTGTCCGTCTTCGTCGTATGCGAGGGCGGTGTCGTTGGCATGATTTTTCGCATTGTGCAAGAGCATTTCGTCAAATGATTTGAATTTCATACTCACCTCCGAATCATCGTATATTATAACACGCATATTCTTTCTTGTGAATACCAAATCTGAGAATAAATAAAAAAATATCGATATTTTTTGAAAAATTATTTACAATTCAAAAATAGATGGTATAATTTTATTATCAAACAAATAGTTTGAATAAACTATATTTTCAAACAAGGAGAAACTTATGGCTAAAAACGACAAGATTTGTATCATCGGCGCAGGTCCTGCGGGATTGAGCGCGGCTGTACACCTTGAGAAGAACGGATACACCGACTACGCTATCCTCGAAAGAGAAGATCACGTTGGCGGCAAGTGCCATTCTCCGTATCACGACGGAAAACGATTTGAAATGGGCGCAATTATGGGTTGCCCGACCTACTATGCAGTGCACGAACTCGAATTGTTCGGCGGCGTAGATCACGACGGACCGAAGCTCGAGCGTGCTTACCGCAGACAAAACGGCAAACCCTACGATCCGTTCAACCCCAAGAAAAATCCGCTTCTCATTCCGCACCTTTTGAGAATGAAATCTCAAGTCAAGAAACTCGGCACTTTGCTTGCAACTAAGTATAAGGGCTATCAATACACCGGTCACAAGGGCATTTCCCAAGGCAAGTACGACGGATACGATCCCGTCACCGGCGAACACGTGGTCGGTGAAAACCCCAACCTCAAAGATCTCAGCATGAACTTCAAAGACTTCTGCAAGATGAACGGTGTTTCTCTTGCGCAAGAAATTTGGATCGGACCGTACACCGCTTTCGGATACGGATTCTTTGACGAGATTCCTGCGGCATACGTTCTCAAATATTTGGATTTTGCAACCGCGATGTACTTTGTCAACAAAGACTTGTGGACATGGAAAGACGGCACTCAATCCATCTATGAAGCGGTCAATGCAAAATTGAAACATCCCGCGCGCCTCAACGTCAACATCACCAAAGTTACGCGTGAAAACGGCAAAGTGCAAGTTTACGTCGGCGACGAGATGGAAGAATTTGACAAAATCATCGTCACTGCGCCGCTTCAATATTTGCCGAACTATTTCGACGCAACCGAAGACGAGAAGAAACTTTTTGCAAAGATCGACTACGAGCGTTACGACGTCACCGCAATCACTTGCAAGAAAGGCACGTATTATCCCGATATGTCCGGTTATCTGTTCGACAATATGGTTCCCGAACGCCTCGGTCACCTCATGGTCTTCTATCACAGATGGGCAAACGAACCCAACCAGGTTCTTACCACCTATGTCTTGCGCAACTACAAGGGCAAGGAACTCAAAACCTATGAAGAAGCAAAGAAGATGGCTTGGGACGATATGAAACTCTGCGGCATCGACATCGACAAGTGCGTCTACGAGCGCAAGTGGTACTATTTCCCGCACGTCTTTGAAAAGGACTATGCAGACGGTTGGTATGAGAAAGTTGAAGCAATGCAAGGCAACCTCAACACCTACTATGCAGGCGAGATTATGAGTTTCGGCGATATGGAAGAGACTGTGCAATACTCCAAAGACCTCGTCGCCCGCTTCTTCTAAGACTGCGCTATTTGGCGAATAACTGTGTCAAAGCCCTTTTGCTTATCCGTCACGTACGATTTAGTACGCTGGGCGGATTCACAAAAGGGCTTTTCCTTGTTCTTCATCCAAATATCGCAGTCTTAGTAAGAAGCGGATAAACCGATAATCGCATTTTTAGTTAAAATCTTGTGTTAAAAAGAGAGAGAATAATCTCTCACATTTCAAAAATCATATCTAAAATTTCAAACAATCATTTTCATTTTCCAAAAAATCACCTAAAAACTTTCAAAAAATCAAATTCTCACATCTCATTTTTTAATAAACTCACATTTTATCGTGTGTAAACAATAACCCTGACATCGCAAAAGCACGCAAATTTCGGTTGCAAAAAGTTACAAATTTGGCAAATAAAGTTGAGAATGTTTGCGAGTTTTGTCAAAAACATCTGATTTTTTGAAAAATCGCTTATACAAAATTTTTTATTTTTATGCAAAAATTGAGGGTTTTTGCATAAAATTAACCGATATTCGCATCAAAATTGTGTCAACCGATGGTTGCGACAAATGGGCGCACAAAAGAAAAAAAACGGGAAATCGTGGCATATTTTGTCGATTATATATACTATTTATTACATATGTAGTACAAATATCCTTAAATATAAAGAAAAGGACGGGAGGTTGCGCTCGGCTAAAACGCGACAAAATTTGTAAAATCGAGGCGGTGGAAAAATTTGTATAAAAATTAAATTTTTCAAAAAAACAAAAAAAGTTGTTTACATATCGGAAAACTGCACTTATAATGTGAACATCAAAAAAACTTAAAAAAAGATGAAAATCTTGATACTATACAACAAACGCTTGAACAAAAGCAAGCGAAATTGCAAAAAAGTTGAAACAATTTTGCTGTCGCAAGAGTGTAGAGTGTGCGCCTGACGGTCGGGATTCAACGCGAGTGAAGGGGCGCAAGGCAAAAGCCTTAAATCAACAAACAAACCAAATATAAATATAACAATGGAGGTAACAAACAATGAAGCAAAGAAAGATATTTGCGATTTTGGCAATGGTCCTGGTTCTCGTGCTTTCGGTTGGCGTGTTTGCAGCGTGCAACCCGAAAGAAGACGGTAATAAAGATCAAACCGATCCCGATGCGGAAAGACTCGAACAATATCTTGCTGAGTCTGCGAAAATCTACGGAGAGCAACTCGGTGATTTCAAAGCAGCATATGAAAAAGCGGTTGCAGAAACAAAAAACACCAGCAAGAGATATGCTCTTATGGCACTCGCAGAGGCAAAGTTGATGGAATCCGCAGTTTTCATTCCCGGTAGTGCAAATGGCGGTACCTATGCAATCAGCAAAGTCGCTCCCAACACCATTTCTTCTGTTTTGTGGGGCAACGACAGTGATCGTTTCCACAACGCAATCCTTGCCGACAAACTCATCACGGCAGCAGACAGAACGGCATTGAAAGCAAAATGGTCAACGATGAGAGAAGAAGGCAAAACCGCAAAAGATTATGAAACGGCTGTCAAGGCTTATTTCTCAGAGCATGGTTATAGCGTGAAAACAACCTACAACATGGGTTATGCTTCTGATCCTCAAACTTGGGACGCTCAAGCAACTTCTCGTGCGGCAGACGCCGAGGCAATCGTCAACACATATGATTCCTTGATGGAATACGATGCATTCAACGTATTGCAATACGCTCTTGCAGAAAACCACACCGTGTCCGATGACGGACTCACCTATACTTTCACTCTCCGCAAAGGCGTTAAATGGGTGAACTCAAAGGGACAAGAAATTGCCGAATTGAAGGCAGACGACTTCGTGGCAGGTTTCCAACACATGCTCGACGCAAAGGGCGGTCTCGAATATCTTGTCGAGGGCGTTATCGTAAATGCGGCAGAGTACAATGCCAAAGCAGTTACGTTTGACAAAGTAGGCGTCAAAGCAGACGGCGATTATAAAGTGGTGTACACTCTTACCGAGCCAAAATCCTACTTCCTTACAATGCTCGGTTACAACGTATTTGCTCCTCTGTGCAGAAGCTTCTATGAATCTCAAGGCGGCAAATTCGGTTCGGAATTCGATGCGGCCGACACAGCTTATAAGTATGGCAAGACGCAAGACAACATTGCTTATTGCGGACCTTATGTTGTTACAACCAACACCGCAAAATCCGAAATCGTGTTCACCAAGAACGAAAGCTATTGGAACAAAGCCAACATCAATCTTGATAAGATCACTTGGAAGTACAATGACGGCAAAGACAATTTGAAAGCATACAATGATACAAAATCAGGTACTCTTGACGGTGCAGGTCTCAATGCGACTTCTGCTGCGCAAGCAAAAAAAGATACAGTCGACGGAAAGACCTACTTTGATGAATATCACTATGTGACTGCAACCGACGCAACCGCATTCGGTACATTCTTCAACATCAATCGTACTGCATATGCAAACGCACAAGACGGCAAGCTCCAAACTGCAAAAGACAGCGCAGAGCAAGCAAGAACGAAAGCGGCATTGAGCAACGTTCACTTCCGCAGAGCGCTTGCAATGGCACTTGACAGAACTTCATACAATGCACAAACGGTCGGCGCAGACCTCGCATCCGTTTCGCTCATCAACAGCTTCACACCGGGCAACTTCGTTTCTTTGACGGAAGATGTCACCGTTTCAATCAACGGCAAAGACACAACGTTCAAGAAAGGTACGTACTATGGTGCAATCATGCAAGCACAAATCGACGCTGACGAAGTGAAGATCAAAGTCTGGGATCCGACTGCAGATGAGGGCGCAGGCAGCAGCGCAGGTTTCGATGGTTGGTACAATGCCGAAAATGCTATGGCAGAACTTAAGATTGCTATCGCAGAACTCAAAGCGCAAGGCGTTGACCTTGTTGTCAAAAAAGACGGTAAGGATACTCCTGTGCCGATCCACCTCGATTTGCCGGCATTTATTTCCAGCCAAATCTACTACAACAGAGCGTTCTCTTACAAGAAATCACTTTCAGACGCTCTTGGCGGTTACGTGACGGTTGACCTTGCCGGCGCAACAACAAGCGGCGACTGGTACAATGCAGGTTACTACACAGATTTTGGCTATCAAGCAAACTATGATCTCTATGACGTTTCCGGTTGGGGTCCTGACTTCGGTGATCCGTCGTCCTACCTTGACACACTCACAGAGGGTGGCTACATGGCAAAGTGCCTCGGCATTTTCTAATGACTGAATTGCGTTGATGACGCTTGCGCGTCATGGACGGGATTTATTCGGCAAGGGATGAGTGTGACTCATCCCTTGCTGTAATAAAAACCATGGAGTAAACAATGGCAAAATATCTTATAAAAAGAATAATACGAGGAATCATCTCCGTCATAATCGTGGTGGGGATTGTTATGCTGCTCATCTACTCGTTGATGGACAGGGATCTCGTATTGGCTGCCGATCCAAACTATACGCGACTGGGTACAAATGACAAAACGATGTACAAGTATAGTTTGTGGGAGCAGTATGGATACCTCGATTACGTTCCGTACGGGGATTATCTTGTTGAACTTGCAAAAAACGGTGAGATAGACGATGACACCAGATCATCGGCGGCACTCCTTGCAAACAATGCAAAAGACGACAATGCGATTGCAAAGGAATATACGCAGAAATTCACCGATTATTATAAATCTCAAGGATATACGGTTTCCCGCCTTAAAGGCATAAATGTCAAAGGCGGAAATCCGGGACTTTTTGCATACAAAGACATCCACCTTCTCAAACGTTTGTGGAACTACTTTGCAAATTTCATTGAAGTCGATTCCATACATTATGCGGAAGAAATAAACGGTGAGAGAGGCCTTTCTTTCACTTGGTACGATCCCGCATACGGCGGAAAGAAGTTTTCTCCCGCCATTATCGGCAACGGCACAAAACACAAATATTTGTTGTATTTTGACAATAAGTTCCCGTTTATTCATCAGAATATCGTCAGAATCAACCTTGGCGTTTCATATTCGATAAATCAGGGTACGGACATCTCGCAAACCATGACAAGCGAACAAGGTTCTCAAAAAGCAGGCCTTGTCCATTATCCCACGGGCATTGCCGAGGTTTCTCCCGACAATTTGCATTCGGCAACATACATAAAGGGATCGCTTGCGATAAGCGAACTTAATCAAAAGTATTTTGTTGACGATTATACGCAAGTCGTATTGAACAGAAACGCATTTTCAAAACTCGGATTCTCGTTTGTTATCGGTATTTTGTCGGTTATCATGGCGTATGTTCTCGGAGTGCCTCTCGGCATTATGATGGCGCGCAACAAAGACAAACTGTTTGACAAACTCGGCACTTTGTACATAATTTTCATTATGGCTGTGCCGTCGCTTGCATACATCTTTATTTTTGCCGCAATAGGCAGATCCGCAGGTTTGCCCACAACGTTCAGCGTGTCCGCACCTACAAAAGCGATGTATGTCCTGCCTATCATATCTCTTGCGCTTCCTTCGGTCGCAAACCTTATGAAGTGGCTAAGACGATATATGATCGACCAGCAAAACTCCGACTATGTCAAGTTTGCAAGATCGGGTGGTTTGAGCGAGAGAGAGATTTTCAACAAACACATTCTCAAAAACGCAATTATTCCGCTTGTACACGGAATCCCGGGCAGTGTACTCGGTGCGCTCACCGGCGCGATTATCACCGAGCGTGTGTACACCGTCCCCGGCGCAGGCGGATTGCTTGTCGACGCAATCGGAAAATACGACAACGCCGTTATTGTCGGCGTAACGCTGTTCTATGCGGTATTGTCTGTCATTTCGATTATACTCGGCGATATATTGATGGCAATGGTAGATCCGAGAATTTCATTCTCAGATAAGGCGAGGTGACGATATGGAAAATAAAGTTATAGACCTTCAAGAATTCAACATGTCGGATGAAGAGTTGTTCTCTCATGTCGACAACAACAAACTTGAATCCGAAAAAATCACCGCGCCCAGATATTCCTATTGGAAGTCTGTGTTCAGAGTGTTTTTCAGAAACAAACTCAACATTGTTCTTTTGGCGCTGTTGTTTTTGGTTGTTGTGTTTGCGTATATCTATCCTATGTGTATCGAATACGATAGGTTTGCAAACATAAACGATCTTTCATCCCAACACTTGACGCCGTCGCAGGCAATTGACAAGTACGGATTCAGCATCCACTATATTCTCGGAACGGGCGGCTCCGGTGAGCCTATGTTCGACTCCATTTGGTTCGGTGCGAGAATATCTATAAGTCTTGCTCTCATTTGCGCGGCAATCAACATGACGGTAGGTATCGTCATAGGCGCAATCTGGGGCTTCTCCAAGAAAGTCGACAAGTTTATGACCGAAGTGTACAACATCATCGGAAATGTCCCGACAATATTGTTTATTTCGGTTATGGTCATGATTATGTCGGCAAGTTTCTGGACGCTTGTGTTTGCAATGACGATAACGGGGTGGCTGTTCATAGCCTACTTTATCCGCACGCAAGTCATCATCATTCGCGACAGGGAATACAACCTTGCGTCAAAGTGCTTAGGCACGCCGATTTTCCGTATCGCAATGAGAAATATTTTGCCGTTTATGACGTCAATCATCGTTACGCTCGCGGCAACCGAAATCCCGAGTTACATTTCGTCGGAAGTTTTCCTTTCCTACATCGGAATCGGTATGTCGGACATGTCACTCGGAAAAATAATCGAAATGACCAACGCTTCGATGTTTGTTACCGGCAGAGAACTTGAATTTTGGGCACCCGTTACGGTGACGGCAATCATAACCATCGTCCTCTATGTGGTCGGTCAAAAACTCGGTGACGCTTCCGATCCGAGAACACATATGTGAGGTGACGTATGGAAAATAAAAAGGTTTTGTTATCCGTCAAAGATCTCGAAGTCAAATTCCGCGTCAGAGGCAGAATCCTCACCGCAATCCGCGGGATCTCGCTCGATATCTATGAAAACGAATCCATTGCAATCGTCGGTGAATCCGGCTCGGGCAAATCCGTCTTTACAAAGACTTTTGCCGGTATGCTCGACTCAAACGGCTTCATTTCGCAAGGCGAACTCATCTTCAACGACGACGAGCTTGCGGATACCGTTGCAACTCCGACAAAATTCGACAAATTTCTTCTCGACGTCGTTTTGAAGCGGCTCAATAAAGCCTCAAAACTCGAACTCGGTGCGGATATCTATCAAAAAATCCTCGCGCTCAAGGCGGAAAAGAAGGAAAAATACACACTCAGCGAGCAAGAGCATGAGAAAATGCAGAACGAGATCGACGATCTCAGGTTCAGACGCACCGAGGCGTACAACCTCAAACTCACGCTCAATACGCGCAAGGAAAGAGACAAAGTTAAAGAAACAAACGCGATTATATCCGATTGCGACAAACACATCAAAGCACTCGAAAAGAAAATCGCTCAGACCGTGCGCGCTCACAAACAAGCAGCAAAAGCCGACCTCGAATTTGCAAAGTATTATGCCGAGAATATGACAAAGCTCAAAGAGGAATATAAACTCGCTTTGCAAGGCGAAATCACCGAGGATACCGTGCATCGCAACGAGATTTTAGGCAAGGAAATCTATCTTTCCGTCGGAAGATACGGCGCACTCGAAAGATTTAAACTTATTGCCAAACTCATTCTCGCACTGCGTAAGGCTATGCGTCTTGGCGTCGACCTCACAAACGACGAGCAACGCAATCAGATTTTCGATCCGATTGCGTTCAGAGTCAAGTTCCTCGACGGCACCACCGAAACGCAACTCCACGGCGTGTGCGTGCTGAACCTCGCAAAAATCAAGTACACAAAGGACTGGCAAAAGATCCGCGGTACGCGCATCGCAACCGTTTTCCAGGATCCGATGACGTCGCTCAACCCGATCATAACAATCGGCAAGCAAATCTCCTCAATCATCATCAAGCACCAACACTGCTCGGAGGCAGAGGCGAGAAGAAAAGCCGTCGAACTTATGAAGAAGGTGGGCATTCCCAATGCGGAAAACCGCTATGACGACTATCCCTTCCAATATTCGGGCGGCATGCGTCAGCGTATCGTCATCGCAATCGCGCTTTCGTGTCAACCGAAGATTCTCATCTGCGATGAGCCTACAACTGCTCTTGACGTCACCATTCAGGCACAAATCCTCAAACTCATCAAGGATTTGCAAAAAGAGTTCGATTATACCATCGTGTTCATCACTCACGACCTCGGCGTTGTCGCAAACATTGCGGACAGAGTCGCCGTGCTTTATGCGGGGCAAATCGTCGAACTGGGAACGGTAGACGAGGTGTTTTACGATCCTCGCCACCCGTATACGTGGGCGTTGTTGTCCTCACTTCCGCAACTTGCAGAGAAAAACACCGAGCTTTATTCGATCTCCGGTACGCCGCCGTCGCTTTATAACAAGATCATCGGCGATCCGTTTGCACCGAGAAATCCATACTGCCTGAAGGTGGATACGCTCAAAGAAGCACCTATGTTCCAGGTGAGCGAAACCCATTTCGCAAAAACATGGCTTCTCGACCCCAGAGCGCCAAAAATCGAAAAACCCGAGATCATCAAAGATATTCACGGCAGATTGCTCAAAGCATTCAATATCGAGGAGGTGGAATGATGAACAAAGACAAAATAATCGACGATATCCAAACCTCCGCATTGGATAACTCCACGCCCGTCGAACAAGAACTCGCAGTGGAGCAGCAAGAGCATATCGAAAATACCGCCACTCGGCAAGAACCCGTTTGCGAACAAAGTGCGCCTTCTTTCGGGGATTCCTCCGATGAAGAAACTTCTGTTGCCGACAATTCGGTTGAAAGCGACGAGAAGCCTTCAAAAAAATCCGCAGGGAAGGTTATAGGCGACTGGTTTAAGGGCGTAGGCGGAAAAATTCAAAGACACTTCAAACGCGTTGGCGACAGCTGGAAAACGAGAATCGATCAATACAAAAATCGAGTATATACTCTCCCCGAACAAGGTCCACTCGACGAAAACGGCAGAGAAATTCTGTTGTCCGTCAAGAACGTCGACATCACGTTCGGCAAGGGCGACAAGGCTGTCAAGGCGGTAAAAAATGCGTCTTTCGACATCTATAAGGGCGAAACGTTCTCTCTTGTCGGCGAGTCCGGCTCGGGAAAAACCACTATTGGTCGTGCAGTCATCAGAGTAAATCCGTGCGCAAAAGGCGAGATTCAGTACAAAGGCGTGCGCATTTCGGGCAATATTCCGCATAAACTCGACAGACAGGTCATAAGAAACATCCAAATGGTGTTTCAGGATCCTGCCGCATCTCTCAACGAGCGCGCGACTGTCGATTATATCGTGTCCGAAGGTCTTTACAACTTTCACCTCTTCACAGACGAAGCGGACAGAGTTGCAAAAGTCGAGCAAATGATCAAAGAAGTCGGTTTGCTTCCCGAACACCTTACGCGTTATCCTCACGAGTTTTCGGGCGGACAACGCCAACGTATCGGTCTTGCAAGAGCTATGATTATGGAGCCGTCCCTTGTTGTCGCAGACGAGCCTATTTCGGCTTTGGACGTGTCAATCCGTGCGCAAGTACTCAATCTTCTCAATAAGTTCCAAAGAGAGAGAGGCACAACATATCTGTTCATCGCTCACGATTTGTCGATTGTCCGCTTTATTTCGGATAGAATCGGCGTCATCTATAAGGGCGAGATTGTGGAGATTGCGGACGCGGAAGAACTGTTTGCATATCCGCTTCATCCGTATACGAGATCGCTTATATCGGCAATTCCTATTCCCGATCCGAAGCTTGAAAAGAAGAAAAAACTTTTCGTGTACGACCCGTCGCAACACGATTACAGCGAAGACAAGCCCGAAATGGTTTGCATCGGTCACAACCATTATATCTATGGCAACAAGAAAGAAATCGAAGAGTACAAACGTATAAGGGAAGAGGGCGTTCCGCTCAAATCTTCGTCATTCATGACCGAGCAAGAAGCTCTCGAATATGCCGAAAAAGAAGCCGAAGAGCCGACTGTTTCAAACGAACCTATCCTTGAAACTCCCGTACACGACACGGGAAGCACATGGTTTAAGGTGTTGTCGTTCTTCTTACCGATTCCCGGTATAATTGCGGCATACATCTTCAAAAAGTTCAATTATATAAAGAACTTCAAAGCATTCAAAAAAGGCTCGATTGCAGGATTTATATTCTTGGGAGCGGTAATATTATTGTTCCTGTTCTTCCTGCTTTTGACGCTCAGATAAAAAACGTAAGGTTTAGCGATGAGCTAAACCTTTTTAATCAAAGGTGATTATGAAAAGATATGCAAAGGATAAAAACCTCCTTACGCCTCCGCCTGTGGAACAGGTCGAGGTGTCAAACAAAAACGTCAAGCTGAGAGTGGTGCTTTTTGTGCTGTTTTTGGTGCTTGCGATTGTTTGTTTTGCCGTTGTTATGGTTGTTTTGTTGAGAGTCGAGGCAGGGTGGTTTGCGATAACCCCCGATACATCCTCAACAAAAAACTGCGGAGGGGAGTTCGTCTTTAACTATTATTTTGATAAAAATCAAGACAAAAAGTATCGTCAAAGCGTGGCGTCGAAATATACCGAAGCAAGCGAATACGCATACAAAGTGCTTTATTCAACCGAACAAGTCGACGGCATAAACAATTTGTACTATCTCAATACGCATCCAAACGAAGAAGTGAAGGTTCATTCGCTGCTGTATCGCTCGCTCAAAGCGTTTGAGGATGCTAATAACAGATTCTTGTATTATGCGCCTATTTATGCGTACTACAAGGAAATGTTTACATGCATTCATGACAATGATGCCGAGCGTTTCGACCCGACAAAAAGTGCGGATGTCAGAGCCTATTTCGACAAAATGATTGCGTTTGCTGCCGACGATGCGCATGTCCATATTGAGTTTTCGGACGGAAATATCGTCAAACTTGTGGTGTCCGATGAGTATAAAAATGCGTTCGGAGCGCAAACTGCAACCTATCTTGACTTTTTCTGGACAAGAAACGCTTTTGCGATAGACTATATTGCAAGCACAATGGCTGACGCCGGCTACGACAAGGGCGTTATATCCAGCTATGACGGATTCACGCGCAATTTAAGCGAAGCTCACGACGAACTGCAAGCAAATGTGTTTGACAAAACCGCGGACGGCGCAATCGTCGCAGGAAGGATGTCTTACAAACAGCCAATGTCGGTCGTTATGCTCAAAGACTATGCCGTCTCAAAGAGCGAGGACGGGTATTATACATATAACGACGGAACGGTGCGCACGCACTTTATAAACGCTTCGACAGGCGAGAATATAAGTGCAATAAACACATATACGGCGTATTCGGTGACAAAAACATGTTCCCAAATCGTGATAGATATCCTTCCGCTTTATCTTGCCGATTCGTTTGACGATGCAAAAGTTGCCGCTGCAAAAGCGAACGGAATACTATCCGTTTTCTGCAAAGACGGGAAAATTGTTACGAATGACGAAAATTTGACCATAAATCCGATTGAAAGAGAAAGCGGAACATATCTTGTCGAACGTATAGCGTAACGAAATTAAAGAACAAAAACACAAGAAAACGCCGATGATTCGGCGTTTTTCTGTTGAAAACACACAAACGGCGTTGCGGCTTGCCGCTCATTCGATTCTCTGCTCGTCGCGCAATAAGATTAAAAGTTGAATGTAACCGATTATATGGACAAAAAGCGCGCAAAGTGTTACCATATACATTGTTTTGAGGCAACCTATGCCGCAAAGGAGGAATTATGGCAAAAGCAACGATAATAGCAGTCGCCGGAAAGGGTGGCGTCGGCAAAACTTCGCTTGCCGCAACCATCGTGCGTACGTTGGTTGAGAACTATCCCGACAAGCGTATTTTGGCAATAGACGCAGACCCTGCGGTAGGTCTTTCCACCGCGCTCGGCGTTGAAGTGAAATCCACCATAGACGATATAAGAAAAAGCATAATCGAAAACGTCGAGGACGGCAACGCAAAGGGCGCAATCGAACTTCTCAACGAGGCACGTTTCCGCATTTTCGACGCAATGGTGGAAAAAGACGGCTATGTGTTTATCGCGGTCGGACGTCCCGAAAGCGCGGGTTGCTATTGCAAAATCAACGCGTATCTGAAAGACGTCATCGGCATTTTGTCAGAAGATTTCGACTACGTCGTCATCGACGGCGAAGCGGGCATAGAGCAAATCAACCGCCGCGTTATGGAAAAGGTTACGCACCTGATTCTCGTCACCGACCAGTCGAAAAAGGGTAGAGACGTTTGCAAGACCATAAAGAAAGTTGCCGACGAACTCGTGATGTACGACAAGATAGGAATCGTCGTAAACCGCGTTTCCGACGAGGACGCCGTACGCTCTCTCGACTACGACGGCGTGCAACTTCTTGCCACGATAGGCGACGACAAAAACCTTGCTTCGTTTGATCTCAAAGGCGAAAACGTGTTTGAACTTCCCGCCGACTCGAAAGTCGTGCTTGGCGTGAAAGAAGCACTTAAAGGACTCGAAATAATCAAATAAAGTGCCGTTTTGTGCAAACGCACAAAATCGCATAAGACAACACAGCAAGAAAATGATAAGTATTTTTGACAGCGACATAAACGAATTGACGGCGTACGTTGCGAAAAACGCGACCAAAGTTTACGCTTACGACGAGAGTAAAGCATTGCCTGTCAGCGAGCATAGCGAACTGATTTTGACCAAGGACAGCGCGTACGAACTCGGCGGAAGCGATATGCCTTGCGCCGCCGCAACCGTCATTACCGGCAATTTGCCCATCGAAAACAAAATCGTTTTGGTCGGCAAAGAACTGAAAGAAATCAAGAACGATTGCAATTATGCAAAGATAGTTTTAATATCCGTAAAGGACGCGCCCGAGGACGAACAGGCTATTTTCGACCTTGCCAAATCTTTGGAATACGCAAAGTACAAAGAGAACGTTCAAGGCTTTATGATGCGCACGTCAGTCATTAAGCAACGCGAACAAGTCAGAGTGTCAAAGACTGCCATCAAGCGCGGTTTATCTTTCGAAGCTCTCGGCGCAACCACAATCAAATCGTATTTGGCAAAAGATGTCGTCGAAGCGGCTACCGTAATTTTTGTTGCTGATGCCCGAATCGATTTCATGCCGTTGCAACAGTTTTCATCTCACACCTCGCAAATTCTGTCTGCCTTCAATCACATTCTCGACAACGTACTCGTGGACTGCGCGCATTGCAATTTGAAGGAGATTTGCGACAAAGTGGAGGGTATGAGGGAACTGCACTTTAGCCTTTCAAAACCGCGCTATTGAGCGAATAACTGCGGCAGAGGCATCCGCTTGTCAACTCATTTACGCATAGTAAATTAGGGTTGCCATTCGGATGTCTCTTTCTTGTTCTTCATCTCAATATCGCGGTTTTGTTGTTGTACTCTACAAGAGTGTAGGGGGAAACCTAAAATAGAACATCACCCCTTCCCTTCGGGCTTTCCCCTATTGCTCAAAATTGCGCCAATTCTCTAAAAAAACTTTAAATCGTTCGCAAGAGGGGAAGTCGGCACTCACATAAATAGGGGCATTTCTCTACTTATGCCACTGCGCTTTGTGCGCCAGGCAGTGGCCAACGGACGGCGCAGTCGCTTGTACTGTTCGTCAAGTTCGGCGCTCATAGGCTCGCCGCCTTGCGGCTCGTGTTCCGTCTACGAACGGGCAGAGTAGTAGTATAAGAACGCTTCGAATGAGTGTTCGTCTATCCACTTGCGTGCTTTGCACGCTAAACACCAAGCAAGCACTCGCGCGGAGTTGCGGTTTGAGTTCTTGCCCGTCTTATTTTGAGAGTAAAGAGGGCTTGCGCGGTTAGTGATTGCGAGAACAAGTGCAGTGTTAAGCAATAAACTTTGTTTGTTGCTTTCACCGCAACGCCGTTTGAGCAATGCTTCGCGGACGGCGGTTTTTATCTCGTCTTCGAATTAACACATTCCGTTAATAAGTAGTCTTCGAATAAGTGTTCGGATTAAGGCTTCGCCTTCCGCAATTATGAATTATTCATTATTAATTATTAATTCTCACTCGGGTGTGCCGCGGCAAAAGCCATCGCCTATTATGTATTCATAAGCGCACGAAGTGCGCAATCACCAAGCAGATAATTTGGCGAAATTGCGGCTTGAATTTTTGCCCTTGCTTTAACTGATAGCGCAAATTCTCTGCGCGGTAGAGAAGGCAATAAACCGAGCAAGGCTCTCGACAATGCGCAATTTATGCGCAATACCGTTGCCTCGGCGATGATATCTTAAATGCGTGCGAAGCACGCCAAACACCAAGCAGACAATCTTGCGAAATTGCGACAGGAGTTTTTATCCTTGCTTGAATTGATAGCAAAGATTTTCTGCGCGGTTAGCAAAGCAATAAATCAAGCGAGGCTCTCGGCAATGCGCAATTTATGCGCAATGCCGTTGCCTCGGCGATGATTTTTGCTTCGGCACACCCGAGTGCGTGGCACGCGCAATTATATTTATAATTTACATTTATTTGAAAACAAAATTAATCCATATATACAAGATTTTGCGGTTAATTCGAGTTTTCGGACACAAGTTTGAAAAATATTCGTTTTTTCTTAATTTTTTGCTTGACTTTAATTTTCAAAAATTATATATTAAACGAGCGTGTCGAAAGAGATACGCATTTTCCGTCGCGGTTGCGGCGGGTAAAAAATATAAGACACACACGGACAAGTGTAATATAGGAGGCTAATAATGGCTGGACAAAAGATCAGAATTAAACTTAAGGCTTACGACCACAACCTTATCGATCTTTCCGCAGAGAAGATTGTCGAAACCGTCAAAAAGACGGGAACGAAGGTTTCCGGTCCCATTCCTCTTCCCACGGAAAAGGAAATCATCACGATTTTGCGTGCTACTCACAAATACAAAGACAGCCGCGAACAATTTGAACTCAGAACTCACAAGCGTTTGATCGATATTTACAACCCCACGAGCAAAACGGTCGATTCTTTGATGAAACTCGATTTGCCCGCAGGTGTGGACATCTCGATCAAGCTCTAAGCAAATAAAAGGAGGATGAACTTTACATGGATAAAGCAATCATCGGTAAAAAAATCGGTATGAGCCAGATCTTTACTGCAGAAGGCAAGGTTATCCCCGTAACCGTAGTGGAAGCGGGCCCGTGCCCGGTCGTGCAGATAAAGACCAAAGAGAACGACGGATACGAAGCGGTTCAAGTCGGCTTCGGCACCGTCAAGGAAACAAGAGTAAACAAGCCGCTTGCCGGACACTTCAAGAAAGCGGGCGTAACCGTCAAGAAGTACCTTCGTGAATTCCGTTTCGCAAACTGCGCGAGCTACACGCTCGGACAGGAACTGACCTGCGATATGTTCACAGAGGGCGACAAAGTTGACGTTACGGGCACTTCCAAAGGTCACGGTTATTCGGGCGTCATCCAAAGATGGAACTCTCACAGAATCGGTCCTATGACTCACGGTACCGGTCCTATTCACAGAAGCGTCGGTTCTATGGGTGCTTGTTCCTCTCCCTCGAGAGTGTTCAAGAACAAACATATGGCAGGACAATGGGGACACGAAAAGGTTACTGTCCAAAACCTTACTGTCGCACGCGTAGACGCAGCAAGAAATCTTCTTCTCGTCAAGGGTGCAATCCCCGGACCGAAGGGCGGCGTTGTCGTCGTGAAGGAATCCATCAAGGGTTAAGCGGAGGTAGAATATGAAACTGAACGTTTTGAATATGGCAGGCAAAAAAGCCGGAACGGTAGAAATCAGCGATTCCATCTTTGCACGCGACTATAACGAAGCACTTATTCACCAAGTGGTCGTTGCACAACTCGCAAACAAGCGTCAAGGCACGATGAGCGCGCTCACCAGAACGGAAGTTCGCGGCGGCGGCTGCAAGCCTTATCGTCAAAAAGGTACGGGTCGTGCGCGTCAAGGATCCATCGTCGCACCTCAATACGTCGGCGGCGGCGTGGTGTTCGCAAAGAAACCCAGAGATTTCTCTCAAAAAATCAACAAGAGTATGAAGACAGCCGCGTTCTATTCCGCGCTTTCTGAAAAGATTCGTCAAAACGAAGTGGTCGTTCTTGACAAATTTGCACTCGCAGAAGCAAAAACCAAACTCGTTGCGGGAACGGTTAAAGCACTCTCTCTCAACGGCAAAGTTATGTTCGTCCTCGACGAGTACGACCAAGTCGCACTCAAGGCCAGCAAGAACATTCCTTCCGTCGAAGTTTGCGAAGCAAGAACCCTCAGCGTCTACGACGTAGTCGCAACGAAGAACATCGTCATCACGGTTGACGCACTTAAAAAACTCGAGGAGGCAGCACAATGACAGCATACGACATCATTATCGAGCCTATCCTTTCCGAAAAGAGTTATGACGGCATCGCAAACAAGAGATACACGTTCAAGGTTGTCAAATCCGCAACCAAAACGCAAATCAAGGCAGCGGTCGAGCAAATCTTCCAAGTGAAAGTTGACAAAGTAAATACGTCCAACTACGACGGCAAAGTGAAAAGAATGGGCAGAAACGAAGGCAGACGCTCTGCATTCAAGAAAGCAATCGTCACTCTTACCGACGACAGTAAGGCAATCGAATTCTTCGAGAGCTTGGCATAAGGAGAGTAAAGAATATGGCTATTAAGAAATATAAACCAACGTCTCCTGCACGTCGTTTTATGACGGTGTCTGCATACGAGGAGATCACAAGCACAACGCCCGAGCGTTCACTCTTGGTGTCACTCAATAAGAGCGGCGGCAGAAACTCTATGGGCAGAATCACCGTTCGTCACATCGGCGGCGGCAACAGAAACAAATATCGTATCATCGACTACAAGCGCAACAAAGACGGTATCCCCGCAAAAGTCGCTTCTATCGAATACGACCCCAACCGTTCCGCAAACATCGCGCTTTTGCACTATGCTGACGGCGAAAAGAAATACATCCTCGCACCTTTGGGACTCAACGTCGGCGACGTTCTCGAAAGCGGCGAGCACGCAGACATCAAAGTCGGCAACGCACTTCCTCTTTCCGCAATCCCCGTCGGCACTATGATTCACAACATCGAGCTTCAACCGGGCAACGGCGGAATCATCGCAAGAGCGGCAGGCAATGCGGCACAACTTATGGCAAAAGAAGGTAAATACGCAATCGTGCGTATGCCCAGCGGCGAAATGAGATACGTTCTCATCAACTGCAGAGCGACGGTCGGTCAAGTCGGCAACATCGATCACGAAATCGTGCGCGTCGGCAAAGCCGGTAAGACCCGCCATATGGGCGTGCGTCCGACCGTTCGTGGCGTCGTTATGAACCCGAACGACCACCCGCACGGCGGCGGCGAAGGCAAGTCACCCGTCGGTATGCCGTCACCTGTCACGCCTTGGGGTAAACCTGCTCTCGGTTATAAGACCAGAAAGAAGAAGAACAAATCTAATAAGTTCATTATTAAGCGTGTGAACTAATCGGAGGACAAAATGAGTAGAAGTGTTAAAAAAGGCCCTTATGTAGAAGAACGCCTTATGAACAGAATCAATGCGATGAACGCGTCCGGTGAACGTCAATCCGTTAAAACTTGGTCCAGAAGTTCCACGATTTTCCCCGAAATGGTCGGTCACACGATCGCAGTTCACAACGGTAAGCAACACGTCCCCGTATATATCACGGAAGATATGGTCGGTTGCAAACTCGGCGAATTTGCACCTACGCGTACGTTCAGAGGTCACGCGGGCGCAAAGACCACGAAGTAATAGGAGGAAGATATGGCAACAAGAAGTAAACAAAAAGCCTTGGATCGTCAAGCAAAAGCGGATACAAGACCTTGTGCAACGGCTAAATTCGTCAGAATCTCTCCCTTCAAGGTCCGCATCGTTCTCGACATCATCAGAGGCAAATCGGTAACAGAAGCAATCGCTATTTTGGAAAACACGCCCAAGGCTGCAAGCGAACCCCTTATCAAGTTGGTTAACAGCGCAGCGGCAAACGGCGAAAACAATCAAAATCTCGCAAGAAACGATATGTTTATCGCAGAGTGCTACGCAAACGACGGTCCGACCCTCAAGCGTATCCAAGCGGTGTCCAAGGGCAGAGCGTATCGTATCAACAAGAGAACAAGTCATATCACGGTCATTCTTGACACGGTGAAAGCGTAATAGGAGGTATACACAATGGGACAAAAAGTCGATCCAAACGGTCTTCGTACAGGCGTCATCAAATCGTGGAGTTCTAAATGGTATGCCGACAAGGCGCACTTTGCAGACAACATCGTCGAAGACAATAAAGTCCGCAAATTCATCAAAAAGAAATACTACGATACGGCAATTTCAAAAATCGTACTCGAAAGAGCGGCAGATAAACTCGTAGTCGCAATCCACACCGCACGTCCCGCAGTCCTTATCGGCAAAGCAGGCGCAGGCGTTGAAGAAATCAAGAAAGAAGTCGAAAAACTCGTTTCCGGCGACAAGAAAGTGAGCATCAACATTATGGAAGTCAAACATCCCGATGCAGACGCTCAACTCGTTGCAGAAGGCATTGCAAAACAACTCGAAGGACGCGCTTCCTTCCGTCGCGCAATGAAACAAGCAATGTCCAAGGCTATGAAAGCGGGCGCAAAGGGCGTCAAGACGATGGTCAGCGGCAGACTCGACGGCGCTGAAATCGCAAGAAGCGAACAATACCGTGAAGGTTCTATCCCGCTTCAAACCCTTCGTGCAGACATCGATTACGGCGTAGCAACCGCAAACACCACATTCGGCGCAATCGGCGTCAAATGCTGGATCTACAAGGGCGAAATCCTTGGCAAAAATCCACTTGAAGGAGGAAATCAATAATGTTAATGCCTAAACGCGTCAAAAGACGTCGCCAAATGCGTGGCAGAATGAAAGGCAAAGCAAACAAGGGCAACATCGTCGCATACGGCGAATACGGTCTTGTTTCGACAGAGCCGGGCTGGATTACCTCCAACCAAATCGAAGCAGCGCGTGTCGCTATGACGAGATATATCCGTCGTGGCGGACAAGTCTGGGTGGATATTTTCCCTCACAAACCCGTAACAAAGAAACCTGCCGAAACTCGTATGGGTTCCGGTAAAGGTTCTCCCGAATACTGGGTAGCAGTCGTCAAGCCGGGCCGTGTGATGTTTGAAATCGCAGGTATCGACGAAGCAGTAGCAAAAGAGGCACTCCGTCTTGCAGCAAACAAACTTCCCGTCAAGTGCAAGTTTGTCAGAGCAGAGGACGTGAACGGTGCCGAAGGCGGTGAACAATGAAATCGAAACAAGTTTTGGAAATGACAGATAAAGAGTTGCAAACCAAACTCAACGAATTGAAGTCGGAATTGTTTTTCCTTCGCTTCAAAAACGCCACGAATCAACTGACCAATCCTATGGTTATTGTTGAAACGCGTCGCGACATTGCCCGTATCAAGACTGTCATCCGTCAAAGAGAAATTGCTCGCGCAAAAGACGAGGCAAAGGGCTAATCGGAGGAACGTATGGAAGAAAGAAATTTGAGAAAAGAAAGAGTGGGTATCGTCGTGAGCGATAAGATGGACAAAACCATCGTCGTCGCAGTCAGCGAACGTGTAAAACATCCCCTCTACAAGAAAATCGTAAACCGCACCAAGAAGTTCAAAGCGCACGACGAAAACAACGCTTGCGGCATTGGCGACAAGGTGCTTATCCAAGAAACTCGTCCTCTTTCTAAGGACAAGTGCTGGAGACTCGTCGAAATAGTCGAGAAAGCCAAATAATAGGAGGAACGCTATGATTCAACCATTGAGTTGGCTCAAAGTCGCTGACAACAGCGGAGCCAAAGAAATTATGTGCATCAGAGTCCTGGGCGGTTCTTTCAGAAGAAGCGGAAACATCGGCGACGTTATCGTCGCGTCCGTCAAATCGGCTATCCCCGGCGGCAAGGTTAAGAAGGGCGACGTCGTAAAGGCAGTTATCGTCCGCACGACTTTCGGTCTTCAACGCGAGGACGGCAGCCACATCAAGTTCGACGACAATGCGGCAGTCATCATCGACAACCAAAAACAACCACAAGGCACTCGTATTTTTGGGCCTATCGCAAGAGAACTTCGTGACAAGGATTACACCAAAATCATTTCTCTCGCACCCGAAGTGCTGTAAGGAGGACAACTATTATGGCAAAATTGAGTGTTAAGAAAGGCGACAACGTTATGGTTATCACCGGCAAGGATCAAGGCAAAGTGGGCAAAGTCCTCAAAGTCGTTCCCGAAACCGGAAGAATCTACGTTGAAGGCGTAAACATCATTTCAAAGAGCAAAAAGCCCAGAAACGCACAAGAAAAGGGCGGCATCGTCAAACAAGAAGGCACAATCGACGCATCCAACGTTATGCACGTTTGCGCAGGTTGCGGCGACGTCGTCAGAGTTAAGCACGAAGTGAAAGACGTGAACGGCAAACAAAAATCCGTCCGCGTATGCCCCAAGTGCGGTGCGTCTTTGGACGAGAAGAAACCATCTGCAAAGAAAGTGGCAAAGAAAGCCGCAAAAAAGAAAGCAGAAAAGTCCGCAGATAAGGACTGATAAATCGGAGGTAATATCGTGGCAGAAAAGAAAAATCAGGTTGCTAAGGAACCTGCAACCGATAAGACGAATGCTGGTAATGCTGAAAGATACCGTATGAGAAAACAGTACGCCGAAGAGGTCGTACCGGCTCTCATAAAACGCTTTGGCTACAAGAACATCAACGAGGTCCCTCGTCTTGAAAAAATTGTGCTTAATATGGGCTTGGGCGACTGCAAAGACAACAGCAAATCACTGCAACTCGCAGTTGAGGAACTCAAAATGATTGCAGGTCAAAAACCGGTTATCACAACAGCAAAGAAATCCGTTGCAAACTTCAAGGTGAGAGAAGGTATGAACGTCGGCGCAAAAGTTACGCTTCGCGGCAACAGAATGTACGACTTCCTCGACAAGTTCATTTCCATCGCGCTTCCTCGCGTCCGCGACTTCCGCGGCATTTCCTCAAAGTCGTTTGACGGCAGAGGCAACTACGCAGTCGGCGTGAAAGAACAACTCATCTTCCCCGAAATCGAATTCGACAAAGTCGAAAAGGTTCGCGGTTTCGATATTTGTATCGTTACGACGGCAAAAACCGACGAAGAGGCAAGAGAACTTCTCAAACTGCTCGGAATGCCTTTTGCGAAGTAAGGAGTGAACTATGGCCAAAACATCAATGAAAATTAAGCAACAAAGACCACAAAAGTTCTCGACGCGTGAATATACACGTTGCCGTATTTGCGGACGTCCCCACGCCGTGCTCAAAAAGTACGGTATTTGCAGAGTTTGCTTCAGAAACCTCGCTTACAAGGGCGAGATTCCCGGAGTGAAGAAGGCAAGTTGGTAAGAGGAGGCACTAAAAATGACTGATCCCATTGCAGATATGCTTACAAGAATTAGAAATGCCTTGACCGCAAAGCACGAAACGGTTGAAGTTCCGGCGAGCAAAATCAAGGTCGCAATAGCAGAAATACTCGTAAAAGAAGGTTACGTCAAAGGATTCGAGGTCGTTGACGGCGCTGTTCAAAACAACATCGTCATCACTCTCAAATACGCACCCGTTAAGGGTCAAAAGGTCGTCACCGGTCTTAAGAGAGTTTCGACACCCGGTCTTCGCGTCTACGCAGGTGTGGACAATCTTCCCAAGGTTCTCAACGGAATGGGCATTGCAATCCTTTCCACGTCCAAGGGTATCCTCACCGATAAGGAAGCGAAAGCACAGCACGTCGGCGGCGAAGTGCTTGCATACGTTTGGTAAGGAGGTGCGATATGTCAAGAATCGGTAGAGCACCTATTGCCATTCCGCAAGGTGTAACAGTTGAAATCAACAACAACCTCGTTTCCGTGAAAGGCCCGCTCGGCGCGCTTTCTCAAAAGGTTGACAACTCCATCGACGTAAAAGTCGAGGACGGACACGTCGTCTGCACTCGTCATTCCGACGACAAAGACCATCGCGCATTGCACGGACTTTACCGCGCGCTCATCCACAATATGGTGGTTGGCGTGACGAAAGGCTTTGAAAAGAGCCTCGTCGTCAACGGCGTCGGTTACAAAGTCACCCTTTCGGGCAACAACAAGATGACCCTCAACATCGGATTCTCTCATCCCGTTGAGTTCACCGCACCCGAAGGAATCACTTTTGCGCAACCCCAACCCCTCGAAATCGTCGTGAAGGGTATTGACCGTCAACTCGTCGGTCAAACCGCTGCAACCATCAAGGCTATCAAACCGGTCGAACCGTATCACAACTACGGTATTCACTACAAGGATGAAACCGTCATCCACAAAGTCGGCAAGAGAGCCACGAAGTAATTGAGGTGAAGTATGATAAGCAAAAAAGATAAAAACGCAGATAGAATCATTCGTCACGCAAGAGTCAGAAAGAAAGTCAGCGGCACTGCCGAAAGACCTCGTCTCAGCGTGTACAGAAGCACAAACCATATCTATGCTCAATTGATCGACGACGTGAAGGGCAACACTCTTTGCGCGGCATCCGACCTCGAAAAAGCGGTCGCGGCTCAAACCGCAGACCTTTCCAAGAGCGAAGTTGCAAAAGTCGTCGGCAAGGCAATTGCTGAAAAGGCTCAGGCAATCGGCATCAAAGAAGTCGTGTTCGACAGAGGCGGCTATCTTTACACCGGCAGAGTTCAATCTCTCGCCGACGGCGCAAGAGAAGCCGGTCTTGAGTTTTAATCGGAGGAATTATGGCAGAAAATCGTGATAGAAGAAACGATAGAAACAGAGAAGAAAACGACGGTTTGAACAAGAAACTCATTGCTGTCAACCGCGTCACCAAAACCACCAAGGGCGGCAAGAATATGCGCTTTTCCGCACTCGTGGTAGTCGGCGACGGCAACGGCAAAGTGGGTCTCGGTATGGGCAAAGCGGCGGAAGTTCCCGAAGCAATCGAGAAAGCAACGCAATTTGCAAAACGCAACCTCGTGACTGTTTCTTTGAAAGGCAACACAATTCCTCACGCAACGACGGGTAAATTCGGTCGTGGTCAAGTTCTTCTTCTTCCTGCCGAAGAAGGTACCGGCGTCATCGCGGGCGGTGCAGTCCGTATGGTGCTCGAAACCGCAGGCGTAAAGGATATCAGAACCAAATCACTCGGCTCTAACAACCCCATAAACAGCGCAAAAGCAACGCTCGAAGGTCTTATGAGTCTTCGCAACGCAGAGCAAATCGCGCAACTTCGCGGCGTAGACGTCGTGGCTGACTAATCGGGAGGTGTACTATGGCAAAGAAAGCAGAAGCAAAAGCAGAAGTCAAAATGATCAAAGTCACTCTCGTTAGAAGCGCGAACGGCATCCTCAAAAACCAAAAAGCAAATCTCGAAGCAATGGGCTTGCACAAAATCGGCAATTCCAGAACTTTCGTTGACGACGCTTGCGTGAGAGGAAAAATCGCAAAAGTATCTCACCTTGTCAAGGTTGAGGAAGCGTGAGGAGGAGCATATGAATATTCAAGATCTTAAACCCGCAGAGGGCGCAAAAACCGCTACCAAGAGAATCGGTCGCGGCGTAGGCTCCGGTATGGGTAAAACATCTACTCGTGGACACAAGGGTCAATGGGCAAGAAGCGGCGGCGGCGTTCGTCCCAACTTCGAAGGCGGCCAAATGCCGATGACCAGAAGACTCCCGAAGATCGGTTTCAACAACAAGAGATTCGCACACGTCTACAACACGGTCAACATCGACGTTTTCAACAGATTTGAAGACGGAGCAGTTGTCGGTATCGATGAGCTTGTCGCAAGCGGTATCATCAAGAAAGTCGAAGCATACGGACTCAAAGTCCTCGGAAACGGCGAACTTGAAAAGAAACTTACGATTAAAGCCAACAAATTCACCGCGTCTGCAATTCAAAAAATCGAAAAGGCAGGCGGCACAGCAGAGGTGCTATAATGTTTGAGACACTCAAAAACGCATTCAAAACGAAAGAAATAAGAGTGAAGATTTGGATTACTCTCGCTCTTATCCTCGTTTACAGAATCGGATGCTACATCCCAATCCCGACTTTCGACATTGCTGCGATGCAAACGGCTACGGCGTTCAACTCCGACTTCCTCAGCATCCTAAACGTCATAACGGGCGGTTCGATGCAGAACGCCACCTTGTTTGCGCTCGGCGTGTTGCCGTTCATCAACTCGTCGATTATTATGCAACTTCTCGCGCTGGTCATTCCCGCGCTCGAAAAGTTGTCCAAAGAGGGTGAAGAAGGCAGAAAGAAACTCACGCAAATCACGAGAATCGTTGCCGTCGTGCTTGCAGTCGTGCAAGCAATCGGTATCGTCGTGGCTTTCAAGAGTTACTTCCTCGACGTGTTCTCTTTCGAAGCGAGTGCGGATAATCCCATCCTGACAATGGCTTTGACTATCGTCCTCTTGGTGGCGGGCAGCGTTATGGTTATGTGGCTCAGCGAAAGAATCACCGAATACGGCATCGGCAACGGTACGTCAATCATCATCTTCATCGGTATCCTTTCGACCGCAGGCACGACTATGGCGGAATCCTTCAAACTCGTCGGCAACGAATGGACTTATATCTGGAACATCCTCGGCTTTATCGCTTTGGTTGTCGTGATATTCGTGTTCATCGTCTTTATGGACGGCGCAGAGAGAAGAATCACGGTGCAGTACTCCAAACAAATCAAGGGCAACAAGATGTACGGCGGTCAAACGACGTATATCCCCATTCGCGTCAACGGTAGCGGCGTTATGCCCATCATTTTCGCCTCGTCCTTGCTTATGTTCCCGCAAATGATCATCCAACTCTTTTTCAGCGACACATCCGCTGCGACTTGGTATGCGACTTATATGGGAAGCGGCACCGCAGTCTACTACGTCCTCTTGGCATTGTTCATTCTCGGATTTAGTTATTTCTACGCTCAAATCCAGTTCAATCCCGAAGACGTATCCAAAAACATTCAACAATACGGCGGATTTATCCCCGGCATAAGAGCGGGCAAACCGACAAGCGACTTCCTCAAGAAGATAAACAACAGAATCACCTTCTTCGGTGCTGTGTTCCTTATGTGCTTGTCCCTTATCCCGACATTCTTGTTCAGAGCGCTCGCTATGGGCGAAGGCTCTTGGGCGGCACCGGCACTTCCGTTTGCAAACTCGTTCTCGGCAACAGGTTTGCTCATCGTCGTGTCCGTCGCGCTCGAACTCAACAAGCAACTCGAATCTCAAATTATGATGAAGCACTACAAAGGCTTCCTCAAATAAGAGAGAAAACGACAAACAAACCCATATTTTTTGCTCGATGGCGCAAATCACTCTATGATTTGTTTGCCATCGGGACGAAAAAGTGCTATAATAAATAATTATGAAAAATATTATATTATTAGGCGCTCCGGGCGCAGGAAAAGGTACGCAAGCGGCGATGATCGCAGAGGAATTCAACGTTCCTCACATCTCAACGGGTGACATACTCCGTCGCAATATGAAAGAAGGCACTCCCCTCGGGTTGAAAGCAAAGGCTTTCGTCGAATCGGGCGGACTCGTTCCCGACGAAGTGGTCATCGGCTTGGTTGAAGACAGACTCTCGCAAGACGATTGCAAAAACGGATATATCCTCGACGGATTCCCCAGAACAATCGCTCAGGCAGAGGCTCTCGACAAGGTTGCCAAAATCGACCTTGCAATCAACATCGACGTTCCGTTTGAAACCATTATCGACAGACTCGGCGGCAGAAGGGTTTGCGTGTGCGGCGAAACTTATCACGTTTCTATGCTCAACGGCGAAACGACTTGCAAGCGTTGCGGAAAGGAACTTTTCATCCGCGACGACGACAAGCCCGAAACCGTGAAGAACAGACTCAAAGTGTACAGCGACCAAACTCAACCTCTCATCGATTACTATCGTTCGCAAAACAAAGTCGTGGACATCAAAGCCAACGGCACGAAAGAAGAAATTTTTGCGGATATTAAGAAGGTGCTTGAATGATTAACATCAAAAGCCCTCACGAAATCGAATGTATGAGGAAATCGGGCGCAATCCTCAGAGATTGTCTGCTGTTCCTCGGCGAGAGAGTGAAACCGGGCGTGTCGACAAAGCGTCTTGACGAATTTGCCTACGATTACATCAAAAGGCACGATTCGACCCCGTCCTTCCTCGGATACGGCGGATTCCCGGGAACTATATGCGCTTCGATAGACGAAGTAGTCGTTCACGGATTCCCGTCCGACAGACGTCTTAAAGAGGGCGAGATAATCGGTGTGGATTGCGGACTCGTGTTCAAGGGTTGGCAAGCGGACGCCGCAAGAACCTTCCTCGTCGGCGAAGTCAGTGAAGAAAAGAAACGCCTCGTGGACACCACGAGAGAGAGTTTCTTCGAGGGCGTAAAGCAATTCAAGGCAGGTGGCAGACTCGGCGATATATCGCACGCGGTGCAGGTTTACAACGAATCTCGCGGCTACGGCGTCGTAAGATCGATGGTCGGTCACGGCATCGGCAGAGAAATGCACGAAGATCCCGCAGTGCCGAACTACGGAAAGGCGGGACACGGTCCGAAACTCGAAGTGGGTATGGTGCTTGCAATCGAACCTATGGTCAATATGGGAACGTGGCAAACGCTCGAAGACGGTTGGAAATGCGTCACTCTCGACGGCAAACCTTCCGCTCACTACGAAAACACTGTTGCCCTGACAGAAAACGGGGCTGAAATACTTACGCTTTGATATGGAAATCGGTTCTATCGTTTATTCAAAAGCAGGTCGCGACCAAGGCGCGTATTACGCAGTCGTCGAGATCGTGGACGAAAACACGGTGAGAATCGCGGACGGAAATCTGCGCCATATCAAAAACGCGAAACTCAAAAACGTAAAACATCTGCAATCAACGGGCGACGTGCTCGAAAAGATTGCGGAAAAAATCAAAAACGGCACGCAAGTGTTCGATCAGGAACTGTTCAGCGCACTTCGTTTTTACAACGACAACAACAATTAAGAGGACTCTATGTCAAAAGAAGACGTTATCGAAACCGAAGGCAAAGTCATCGAAGTTTTGCCCAAAACTCAATTCAGAGTGATGCTCACAAACGGACACGAGATTCTTGCGTATCTCGGCGGAAAGTTGCGTATCAACAACATTAGAATTCTCGAAGGCGACAAAGTCAAAATTGAAATGTCGCCGTACGACCTGACAAAAGGCAGAATAATCTACCGCAACAAATAAGGTCATCGAAACATCGAAAACAAAGGACTCATTTAGGAGGTTAACTATGAAAGTCAGACCCAGCGTCAAGCCTATGTGCGACAAATGCAAAGTTATCAAAAGAAACGGCAGAGTTATGGTTATCTGCTCAAAGTATCCCAACCACAAACAACGTCAAGGTTGATTGCAGCGTCGGGCTTTTGACGTTTTGAGGCAATGCTCCGCCTCGACTTCAAAAGTACAATTCGGCAAAAAGCGTAGGGCGGCTGGTTGCTTCATTCCACATATTACGGCAACTACCTATGCGTGGCATATATAAAAACACTTTTTTCACTATTTCGGAGGTAGAAAATGGCAAGAATCGCCGGCGTGGATCTTCCGCGCGACAAGAGAGTTGAATACGGACTTACCTACATCTATGGTATCGGACTTGCAACTTCTCAAAAGATTTTGAAAGAGACCGGCATCAATCCCGATATTCGCGTCAAGGATTTGAGCGAAGATCAAGTCAGTCTCATTCGTGATTACATCGAACAACATTTGCACGTCGAAGGCGACCTCAAAAGAGAAGTCGGTCTCAACATTAAGAGATTGATGGAAATCGGTTGCTATCGCGGCGTACGTCACAGAAAAGGCCTTCCCGTACGTGGTCAAAACACCAAACAAAACGCTCGTACGAGAAAAGGTCCCAAGCGCGCAGTCAGCCGCAGCAAGAAATAAGGAGGCGCGACTATGGCAGGTATCGCAAGAAAAGCAATTAAGAAAAGAAAAGATATCAAACGCGTTGAAAAAGGTCAAGTGCATATTCACGCTTCTTTCAACAACACAATCGTTACTATCACAGATATGAACGGAAACGCTATCTCTTGGTCTTCCGCAGGCAAACTCAAACTTCGCGGCAGCCGTAAATCCACCCCGTTCGCAGCACAAATGGTCAGCGAAGACGCAGCCAAAGTTGCTTACGATCAAGGTATGAGAAGCGTTGAAGTCTACGTCAAAGGTCCCGGTCAAGGCAGAGAGAGCGCAATCCGCGCGCTCGCAAACGTCGGTATCGAAGTTACGCTCATTCAAGACGTATCCCCGATTCCTCACAACGGATGCCGTCCGCCCAAGGCGAGAAGACTGTAATTAGGAGGACTTAAACTATGGCTAAATATACAGGAGCAGATTGCCGTCTTTGCAGACGCGAAGGATGCAAACTCTATCTCAAAGGCGAGAAGTGCGGTTCTACAAAATGCCCCCTTCTCACAAAATACGCACCTCCCGGTGACCACGGCAAGGGAAGAAAGAAGGCGAGCGGTTACAGCGTTCAACTTCGTGAGAAACAAAAAACAAAACGCTACTATGGCGTAACCGAAAAACAATTCAAGATGTACTACGACAGAGCGTCCGAAATGCGCGGCGTCACCGGTGACAATATGCTCGTGCTTATCGAAAGACGTCTCGACAACGTTGTGTATCGTCTCGGTCTCGGCACTTCAAGAGCAATGGCTCGCCAAATCGTCAACCACGGCCACATCACCGTCAACGGCAAAACGGTGGACATTCCGTCCTACCTCGTCAAAGCCGGCGACGTCATTGCCGTCAAAGAAAACAAGAGAGATTCCGCTTTGTGGAACGCCGTGAAGGAAACCAAGAATCTCAATCTCGTCAAATGGCTCGAATTTGACAACGCAACGCTCACAGGTAAGGTTGTTGCTCTCCCCGAAAGAAGCGACATCGACCTCGACATCCAAGAACACCTTATCGTCGAGTTGTACTCTAAATAATTTGATCGGAGGATACAGTTATGATGGAAATGAGAAGTCCCAAAATAAATATGGAGAACGAAAGCAAGAATTATTGCAAGTTCGTCGTCGAGCCGCTTGAAAGAGGCTTCGGCACCACGATCGGCAACTGCTTGCGCCGTATCCTTCTTTCCGCGCTTCCCGGTGCTGCGGCAGTCGGTATCAGAATTGCGGGCGTCGATCACGAATTCTCCACAATCAAGGGCGTAAAAGAGGAAGTTACCGAAATTATCCTCAACCTCAAAACTGTTCGTTTCAAAGCAATCGGCAGCCTTGAAAAAGCCGGTAAGCAAGAATGCAAACTCTTTGCCAACACCGTCGGCACGGTCACCGCAGGCGACATTCAATGCGCCACCGGTATCGAAGTCGTCAACACCGACCAAGTCATTTGCACTTTGGACGAGGGCGCGTCTATCGATATGACCATTTTTGTCGATTGCGGCAGAGGCTACGTTCCCGCTTCTCGCAACAAGGACAGCCGTCAATCCATCGGTTATATCCCGATCGATTCAATCTATACCCCCGTTGTCAAAGTCAATTATGCTGTCGAAAGCACTCGTGTCGAACAAAGCATCGACTTCGATAAACTCACGCTCGAAGTGACCACCGACGGCACGACTTCTGCAAAAGAAATCACTTCTCTTGCAGCAAAAATTATGAACGATCATCTCAAACTGTTCATCAATCTCGTTTCCGATATGGACGAGAACGATATTCTCAAAGAGGACAAGAAAGACGACACCAAGAAAGTTCTCGAAATGTCAGTTGAAGATCTCGATCTCTCGGTGCGTTCGTATAATTGCTTGAAACGCGCAAACATCCACACCGTCGAAGACCTCACCAAACGCAGCGAAGACGATATGCTCAAAGTGAGAAACCTCGGCAGAAAATCACTCGAAGAAGTTGTCAAGAAACTCGAAGATCTCGGCCTCGGCTTGAAGGCTCAAGAGGACTAAGAGTACAGGAGGAACACTATGTCTAAATTAGGAAAACGCACAGACCAAAGAATGGCTATGCTTAAAAATCAGGTTTCCGAACTTCTTTGGTATGGTCAAATCGAAACAACCGTTGACCGTGCAAAAGCAGTCAGAAGCCTTGCTGAAAAATACATCACCATCGCAATGAGAGCCTATCAAGACGACGTTAAAGTCACCAAGACCGTTGACGGCGCAAAGGGCGCAAAGCAAGAAGTCGTCTTCACAAACGACGGTCCCAAGAAACTTGCAGCACGCCGCAGACTTATGGCTGAACTCGTTGACCTTCAAGAAATCAAGGGCGAGAAGGAATCCAAATCCGCATTCAAAGCGCGCATCAAGGACACCAAACACCCCCTCATCGAAAAGATGTTCAAAGAGTATGCACCCAAATACGACGCACGCAAGAACGAACTTGGACAAGGCGGCGGTTACACCCGTATCCTTAAGACCGGCACTCGTCGCGGCGACGCAGCAGAAACCTGCATCCTCAAACTCATCTAATTGAGTCTTTGAAAAAACGAAAGAATCCACCGAATTATTCGGTGGATTTTTTATTTTTTTGAATGGCGTTAGCAAGAAGTTTTTTATGACTTTTGTCTTTTACTGTTTTTTCTTACACAATTCTTACAAAATGCGGAAAAGTCGGGCGGATAACGGCGAAAGTGTAAGGTTTTTGTCAAGACTTCGGTTGGGTCCGGGTGCGATAATATATGCGTAAACGAAAGGAAGGTGGCATATATGAAAAAAATCGTTGCAATCACCGGCGCAAGCGGAAATATGGGTCTTGAAACGGTCGCTCAACTTATGGAAAGCGACGTCGTGGAAAAAATCAAAGTTTTACTTTTGAACGAGAGGCGAGAGCGCAGGTGCGCAAAGGAATGGAAGCGCAAGTACGGAAACAAAATCGAAGTTGTTTTCGGCGATATAGCGGAAAGCGAAGATTGCAGAAAACTCGTGGCAAACAGCGATTACGTTCTCAATCTCGCCGCGGTCATTCCGCCGACTGCCGACCATTATCCCGTGCTTACGGACAGATGCAACCGCATAGGCGCAATGAATATCGTTGATTCTGTGTCCGAGATAAAGGAAAATCAACCGAAACTCGTGCATATTTCCACCGTTGCGATATACGGCAACCGCAACTACAAGCACCCGTGGGGCAGAGTGGGCGACCCGCTCATATCCAGCACCTACGACGAGTATTCCGCAAGCAAAATCAAGGGCGAGAGATACGTTCTCGACAGCGACGTAAAGCAATGGGCGGTGCTTCGTCAGACGGGTATGCTTCACAACAGAATGCTCACCAACAATATGAAAGACGGATTGATGTTTCACACTTGCTTCAACGCGCCGATAGAGTGGGTTACGGCGCGCGACAGCGGACTTTTGATGCGCAGACTGGTGGAAAAGGACGCAAAGGGCGAACTCGAAGAAAAGTTCTGGAAGAAGTGCTACAACATCGGCGGCGGCGCGTGCAACAGAGTTACGGGCTACGACACGTTCGACGAGGGATTCAAGATTATCGGCGGTTCGACGAAAAAATATATGAAACCCGAATGGAATTCAATCCGCAATTTCCATTGTATGTGGTTCGAGGACAGCCATATTCTCAACGATTATTTCGATTTCCAACACGAGGACGTGAAAACCTATTGGAAAGAGATACTTTCAACACACGGCTATTACAGACTCGGAAAACTTGTGCCTGCAAAACTTGTGTCTAAATTCGCAATCGAAAGACTGCTCAGAGACGACAATGCGCCGAGATATTGGGTTAAAACGAATCAGGCGGGCAAGGTTAAAGCGTTTTTCGGAAGCAAGGAAAACTTGAAGTGTTTGCCGAGCGATTGGGATAAATTTCCCGTTCTCGCGCACGGGCAACTTGCCGACGGCAACATCGATTACGACGATATGCGTGACATAACAAAGTTGAAAGAACACGGCTATATCCTCGACCACGGCTATGACGAAAGCAAACCCGACGAGGAACTCGACATAGAGGATATGCGTTCGGCGGCGGCTTTCAGAGGCGGTAAATGCGTTTCGATGAATATGACGAAGGGCGATTTGTACACAAAACTCGAATGGGAATGTCACGACGGACATCGCTTTTGGGCGTCGCCGTACACAATTCTCAAAGCAGGGCATTGGTGTCCCGAATGTTGTCAACCGAGTCCGTGGGATTACGACAGACTGTCAAAATTTATGCCGTTTTACGCTCAAATCTGGTACGATACCCACGCAAAAGGCGAGAATACGACCTATTACTACGATCAAAACCACGTTGCGAGATACACGCAATACTGAGTCAAAAGAGGTGAGAATATGAAAAATGCGATAATTTACGTTTTTTCGGGAACGGGAAACACCAAAAAAGCGTGCGATATATATAAGAACGAGTTTGAAAAATTCGGAATCGAAACCACGTTGTACAACGTGAGAAAAGGCTTTGAGAATTTGCCGAATCCCAACGATTTCGACCTCGTGGGATTTGCTTATCCCATACACGGATTCAATGCGCCGTACATTATGCTCGACCTTGCGAAAGCGTTGCAGAAAGCAAACGAAAAGAAGGGATATTTCGTCGTCAAAACGTCGGGCGAACCCCTCAAAATCAACAATGTTTCTTCGATTAAATTCAATGATATAATGAAGAAAAAAGGCTATGTTGCGGGAAGCGAATATCACTACGTTATGCCGTACAATATGATTTTCCGTCACACCGACGATATGGCGGCAAAGATGAAAAATACGCTCGACAAACTCGCACCCATAGAGGCGAGAGAGGTGATTTGCGGCGTCGAACACAAACTCGCAAAAGTGCCTTTCGGGCGTTTCGTCGCGTGGGTTGTGCGCATAGAACAGCCCGCAATGAAAGTTAACGGTCGCTTTTTCAAAGTGGATTCCGACAAGTGCATAAACTGCGGCGCGTGCGCAAAAAATTGCCCCGTAGGGAACATAAAAATCGACGAAAACGGAAAATTCACTTTCGGAAACGATTGCGTTATGTGTACGAGATGTTCGTTCAACTGTCCGCGCGACGCTTTCGACATAGGCATACTCAACGGTTGGCGAGTGAGCGGAAAGTATTCTTTCAAAGCACCCGAAACGCCGCAAAAGGACAAACATACGTGGTACTGCAAAAAGGCGTACGCGAGATATTTTGCCGATGCGGGCAAGAAAATCGCCGCAAACGAATACGGCGTGTAAAAAAGTGTGGAAATAAGCAAAAATATATTGTACAATACGGTTAGATAAATTAAGAGGCGTTTATGAGAAAGATACTTATTGCAGAGGACAATGTCGAAATATCCGATATGATGAAAAGTTATCTCGAAAAAGCGGGACACGAAGTGTATCAGGCGTTCGACGGCGCGCAAGCGTTGCAAATTGCAAACGAGATAAAACCCGACCTTGCGCTGTTGGATATTATGATGCCCAAAATCGACGGCTTTGCCGTGTGCGAAACGTTGCGCCAAACGATGACGATGCCTATCATCGTCGTGTCGGCAAAGGTTGCCGAAGAAGACAAGGTGCGTATGTTCGACCTCGGCGCGGACGACTACATAACAAAGCCGTTTTCGTTCAAAGAAATGGTTATGAGAGTCGGCGCGCAACTCAGACGTTATTACGAGTTCAACGCAGTGCCGTCGGGGGACAGACACTACGGAAAACTTATGATTTCGTCCACGAGATTCGAGGCGAAAGCAGACGGCGAACCGCTCAATCTCACTGCAAAAGAGTTCAAAATTCTCGACTATCTCACCATACACGAGAATCAGATTATGCCAAAGCAGAAACTTATCGATGACGTATGGGGCGTTGACGAGTATATCGACGAAAACACAGTTGCCGTGACTATCGCGCGTCTTCGCGACAAACTTTCAAAGGCGGGAATAAACAACGTCGTCACCGTTTGGGGACTCGGTTACAAGTGGCAAGATTGACGAAAATTTGCCGTCAATGCGCAAAACAGAGGTTTTATACGCATAAAAAGCAAGGTTAAACGCTTTATGTTGAACAAAAAGGAAATCGTGGAAATAGAAAAAACGCTCGCGCGTTTTCAGGAAGGCGATTTATATTCGCCCGTCAGGTCGTGGGGATACGGCGAATACCACGCCATTTGCACGATGCTGGAATCGCTCAGGCTTTCTATGCTCAAATTGAAGGACGGCATAGCGGAAACTTCCACGAAAACCAACAAGACAATCGCTTCGGTGGCGCACGATATGAAAACGCCGCTCGCCATAATTTCGGGATACGCCGAGTGTATGTCGGACGGTATGGACGACAAGGACTATCCTGCGCTCATCATTCAAAAAGCGCAACAGATGAACGAGATGGTTATCGGTATGGTGGAATCCTCAAACGCCGAAATCAAAAAGCAATCCGAGCATAAAACGTTGCACGCGACTAAAAATATGTTCGGCAAAATCATCGAGAAACTACGTCCGCTCGCAACGGCGAAGAATATAAAACTGAAAGTCGGCAAAATCCCCGACGTCAACGTAAGGGTGGACGAGGGGCAAATGGAAAGAGTGGTGCAAAACCTCGTGTCCAACGCCGTCAAGTATTCACCCGAAAACAGCGTCGTCAAAATCACCGCACGGAAGAGGGGCAGAGAGTTCGTCTTGTCCGTAAAGGACAATGGCGTAGGTATATCCAAAGAGAGTTTGCCTTACGTTTTCGACCAGTTCTACACCGAGGACAAATCGCGCTCTAACGGAAACAGTCAGGGCGTGGGACTTTACGTCGTGCGCGAGATTATGAAAGAGCACGGCGGCAGAGTGAGCGTAAAGAGCAAAAAAGACAAGGGAAGCACGTTCGCAATGGCGTTGCCCGTTGAGTACGACGATTCAAATTTGCCGTTTACGGACAAGTTCGACCAAATGCCGCTCATAGTGAAACTCGTCGTGGAAATGCTTTTCGGTTGGGCGATGACGTATATATACCGTTTTACAAAATACTCGCAGACAAGGCAACTTCACACTCTCGTCACGGGACTATTGTCCTTTGCGCTGTTCGTGCTTATGTGGCCGATTGATTTTATAAGCGTCGCCGTTTACGGCAAGCCGACCTTCCTTGCGGACTGAATTTGCAAACAAGCGTATGAAAAACGTGCCGATGTATGGAAACATATATCGATGTCGATAAAAAAATACGCAAATTATACTTGCATATTTCTTATAATAATTGTAAAATAATTGCGGTTGGAAAATCCGACTAATATTTGGAATACACCTTTATGGAGGAATTTATAATGGCAAACGTAAAAGTCGCTATCAACGGTTTTGGTCGTATCGGACGTCTTGCTTTCAGACAAATGTTCGGTGCAGAGGGTTATGAAATTGTCGCTATCAACGACCTCACAAGCCCCAAGATGCTCGCTCATCTTCTCAAATACGACTCGACACAAGGCAACTATGCAAATTCTCACACGGTAGAAAGTTGTGAAGCGGTCCTCAACGAAGACGGCACGGTCAAAGAAGACGGCTACATCGTAGTGGACGGCAAGAAGATCACTATCTACGCAAAAGCAAAAGCGGCGGAACTTCCCTGGGGCAAACTCGGCGTTGACGTCGTTTTGGAATGCACCGGTTTCTATACATCCAAAGCAAAAGCACAAGCACACATCGACGCAGGCGCACGCAAGGTCGTCATTTCCGCACCCGCAGGCAACGATCTTCCCACAATCGTCTACAACGTCAACCACACCACTTTGAAAGCAACCGACAATATCATTTCCGCTGCAAGTTGCACGACCAACTGCCTCGCACCTATGGCAAAGGCTCTCAACGATTATGCACCCATTATGAGCGGTATCATGACCACGGTTCACGCATACACCGGCGACCAAATGCCTCTTGACGGACCTCAAAGAAAGGGCGATTTGAGAAGAAGCCGCGCTGCTGCAATCAACATCGTTCCCAACAGCACCGGCGCTGCAAAAGCAATCGGTCTCGTTATCCCCGAACTCAACGGCAAACTCATCGGTTCCGCACAACGCGTTCCCACCCCGACCGGTTCTACCACCATTCTCGTCGCAGTCGTTAAAGGTCACGTCACCGTTGACGGAATCAACGCAGCAATGAAAGCAGCCGCAACCGAATCTTTCGGTTACAACACCGACCAAATCGTGTCTTCCGACATCATCGGCAGCCGCTTCGGTTCAATCTTCGACGCAACTCAAACTATGGTTGCACCTATGGAAGACGGCAACAGCCAAGTTCAAGTTGTTTCTTGGTACGACAACGAGAACAGCTACACTTCTCAAATGGTTCGTACAATCAAGTACTTCTCCGAACTCAAATAAAAACTGCGCTATTTAGCGAATAACTTTGTCAGGCACGGCTTGCCTCAAAATCGTGTACGTCAGTACACTGGGTTTTGATTCAAGCCGTGCCTTTCGCGTTCTTCATCTAAATATCGCAGTTTTTAATTTAAGTTGTATTGTTAAAAACAGACAAAACCATCGTCCGCGATTTATATCGCGGATTTTTAACGTTCACTCATTCGAAGTGTACTTATAAACGGAATGTGTAATTTCGCAGACGGAACGCGAGCCGCAACGGCGGCGAGAAAAGGGAGCGCCGAGCTTGATGGAAAAGTACAAGCGACTGCGCCGTTTGGGTGCGAAGCTGGCGCACAAAGCGCAGTGGCATAATGAGAGAAATGCCCCTATCTATGCGAGTGCCGAGTGTTGCCCCACGCGGAGCGGACGTCGTGGATTCCCTCAAAGTATGCAGAGGGGGAACGACGGTAGGGGAAACACGTGAGGAAGGGGAAAACTTTAATTTTTTGTGTTTTGCATTCGGCGCAAAGTAATTATTCATTATTCATTATTAATTATTAATTATTTTCTTGTGCATTTGTATATTTGGTGATAAAATACTATTACTTAATACTCAATATATGCGGTTTTCGCCGCATTCGGAGGGAAACAATGAACATTTTTACTAAGATGGGTTGCCGTATCTTCCAGCAATCAATGCGTTTGGCAATGTTTTTGTTGCCGTGGAATCAGTGCAAAAAGACCTTGTCCGGTCCGGGCAGCATTTCGCAACTTCCCAAATTCTTGAAGGACAACGGCTTTAAGAGCATTCTTATCGTCACCGACGGATTCCTCTTTTCAAGCGGTAAGGCAGATCCCATTATGGCTGCGTGCGAAGCAGAGGGCATGAAGAGTTGCTGCTATCACGACGTTGTTCCGAATCCGACCATTCAAAACATCGAAGAAGGACTAAAAATGTATCACGACAACAACTGTGACGCGATTGTGGCACTCGGCGGCGGCAGCGCAATGGACTGCGCAAAAGGTATCGGCGCAAGAGTCGCTTGCCCCAAAAAGAGCGTTCCGCAAATGAAGGGCGTGCTTAAAATTATGATTACGGGTCACAAACTTCCCCCGCTCGTCGCAATTCCGACGACTTCGGGCACGGGCAGTGAAGCGACGCTTGCTGCGGTTATTTCCAACCCCGAAACGCACGAAAAATATCCTATCAACGACCCGTTCCTCATTCCGAGATATGTCGTTATGGACCCCGAACTTACAAAATCCCTTCCGCCTCACCTCACCTCTACGACGGGTATGGACGCTCTCACTCACGCAGTTGAAGCGTACATCGGCGGCGAGAATACGAGACAAACCAAGAAAGAGGCTATCGAGGCAGTGCAACTTATTCATAAATACCTCAAACAAGCCTACGACCACGGCGATGACCTCGAAGCGAGAGTGGAAATGCAAAAGGCCGCATATCTTGCGGGCAAAGCGTTTACTCGTGCATACGTCGGTTATGTCCACGCAGTCGCGCACACGCTCGGCGGCGAATACGGCGTACCTCACGGCCTTGCAAACGCGGTCATTCTTCCGCACGTTTTGAAAGCATACGGCAAATCCGCGCACAAGAAACTCGCTCAACTTGCCGACTGCATCGATCTCGGCGGCAAGACCAACGAAGAAAAAGCAAATTTGTTCATCAAGTGGATCGAAGATATGAACGCTGCAATGAACATTCCAACCAAGATTTTGTCACGCGACGGCGGCAAACTTATCGAAGAAGAACGTTTGCCTCGTATGATAGCGCACGCATATGCCGAAGCAAATCCGCTTTATCCCTGCCCGCAAGTTTGGGGTAAGAAAGAGATCGAGGCTATCTACCGCGAAATTATGTAAAATCGAAATCGTTTTTCAAAACGATTTTGAGGATTTGAATCAAAATCCCGTCTGACAAAATCCGAGGTGTCGGCATTTTGGCAAACGGGTTTTTCTGTACTCTTTTCCCAAAATTCCGTGTATAGCGCGAAATTCCGTGTTTCTGCGCATAAGATTTAGTTTATGTTGTTTGGAAAATATATCAACAAATATTACGCCAAGTACTGTTGGCTGTTCCTGATAGGACTTGTAGGACTCGTCGCCGTTGACGTGTTCCAACTTTTCATACCCGAATATCTCGGAAAACTCGTGGATATGTTCGACGGCGGAACGATAGATACGGGCGCGCTTAAAGAGATTATTCTCGGCGTTATGGTGGTTGCTCTCGTTATGTTTGTCGGGCGTATTATGTGGCGACTTTCCATATTCAACGCTTCGCAGAGAATAGAAGCGGATTTGCGCCACAATATGTTCCTCAAAAGCGAACGCCTTTCTCAACGCTACTACCACGAGAACAAAGTCGGCACGATTATGGCGTGGTTTACAACCGACCTCGAAACTATAGAGGAATTTTTCGGTTGGGGCTCGGTTATGCTCGTGGACGCAATGTTTCTTTCCGTGCTTGCGCTCTACAAGATGTTTTCTCTCGACTGGGTGTTGTCCTGCATTCTTTTGATACCTCTCGCGCTCATCATCGTATGGGGTATGCTCGTCGAGAAGTTTATGGCACTCAAATGGGAACAACGCCAAACGGAATTCGACAAACTTTACGACTTTTCTCAAGAAAGTTTTACGGGAATACGCGTCATAAAAGCATTTGTCAAAGAAACTCAACAACTTCACGCCTTTGCAAAAATCGCAAAGCGCAACAAGGATGCAAATATCGAACTGGTCAAGGTGTCCGTTGTATTCGACGCAATCATTTCGGTGATTATATCCGCGATTATGGCTCTTATTTTGGGTTTGGGCGGCTATTTCGTGTACAAATACGTCACGGGTTCGCCCGTTTCGATATTCGGTCACACGATAGATATGACCGCAGGCAGACTCATTACGTTCGTGGGCTATTTCGATACTTTGGTATGGCCTATGATTGCGCTCGGACAGGTTGTGACTATGCGCTCTCGTTCGAAAGCGTCCCTCAAACGTATCACCAACTTCCTCGACCAAGAGGAGGAAATCCGCAATCCGCAAAACGCCGTCGTTCTCGACGACGTAAAGGGCGAAATCAAGTTCGACGGATTTTCTTTTGCATATCCGAACAGCGATTCGAACGTGCTTAAAAACGTAAGCGTCGAAATCAAGGCAGGGGAAAACGTGGGAATCGTCGGCAAGATAGGAAGCGGCAAAACCACGCTCGTCAACACGCTTTTGCACCTCTACAACGTCGAAAAAGGCAAAGTGTTCATAGACGGTCACGACATTATGGACTGCGACATCGACAGCCTCAGAAAAGCAATAGGCTACGTTCCGCAAGACAACTTCCTTTTCAGCGACAAGGTGAAAAACAACATTGCTTTTTCGTGCGAGAATCTCGATATGGACAAGGTGTACGACGCGGCGAAATTTGCCGACGTTCACTCGAACATCGAGGACTTTACGGAAGGATACGAGACCGTATCGGGCGAGAGAGGAGTGACCCTTTCGGGCGGACAAAAACAGCGTATATCTATTGCGCGCGCGTACATAAAAGACGCGCCCATTATGATTTTGGACGACTCGGTGTCCGCAGTTGACGTAAAGACGGAAGAAACGATACTTGAAAACATTCAAAGACAGCGCAAGGGCAAAACTACGCTCGTCATCGCTTCGCGCGTGTCTACGGTGTCACATCTCGACAAAATTCTCGTGCTCGACAAGGGCGAAGTCGAAGCGTTCGATACGCCGCAACGTCTTGAAGAAATCTCGCCGACCTACAAAAAGATGGTGTACTTGCAAAAACTCGAAAGAGAAGTCGAAGGGGGTGAGGCGTAATGCAATCGGAAGTCGAAAAACTCAAAGGCGACGTTCACATTCCTTCAAAGGATATGTACAAGCGCATATGGCATTATCTCAAACCCGAAACGGCAAGATTCGTCGGCGCAATGCTTCTCATTCTCGTCAACGTGGTGCTTGACATCATTCTGCCGCTTTTCGTGAGCAGAATCACAAACAACCTCAAATCCGACGGAATAGACCTCGAATTTATCATAGGTATGGCGGTTGCCTACCTCGCCATAGGAGTATTCAACCAAGCGTTTCTCGTTTGGGAATCTATGCTGTTGCAAAAAGCGGGGCAAAACATAATCTATACGCTTCGTACCGAAGTTTTCGAACATATAGAAAAGTTGTCGCAGAATCAGTTTGACGAAATGCCCGTCGGCTCGCTCGTTACGCGCGTCGCGTCATATACGGCGTCGATGTCCGACCTGTTTACGAACGTCATCGTCAACGTAATTCGAAACGCACTCACGGTCGTGGGCGTGTATGGCATAATGCTGTATATATCGTGGCAACTCTCGCTCGTTATGCTCGCGTTTATCGTCGTGGTGTTCGTCACCTCGTTCGTGTTCAGAAAAATCGTGCGCAAGGTCTTTACGAAAGAAAGACAATATATATCCGACCTCAACACTTTCCTCAACGAGAATCTGTCGGGTATGAAACTCATACAGATTTTCAACCGTCAAAAGAAGAAAGACGACGAGTTTTTACAAAAGAACGAAAATCTGCGCAAATCGAGATACGCCGTCGTGCTTGCGTTCGGCATATACCGTCCTTTCATAACGCTTTTGTACATCAGTTCCATTGCGGTGACGTTCTGGCTCGGTATGGAATTCGGACTCGACGCAGGTATGATTGTTGCGTTCTATCTGTATCTTTCGAGGTTTTTCAACCCCATACAAAACCTCGCCGACCAACTCAACAACTTGCAAAAGGCGACCACCGCTTCCGAAAGATTGTTCAATTTGCTCGACGTTAAACCCGAAATCCGCGACAGAGAAGACGCCGTGACGGTGGACAAATTCGAGGGCAAAATCGAGTTTAAGAACGTGTGGTTCGCATACAAAGCCGAGGATTGGATTCTCAAAGACGTGTCTTTCACCATAAATCCAAAGGAAACGTGCGCGTTTGTAGGCGCGACGGGCGCGGGGAAAACCACAATTCTTTCCCTTATCGTGCGCAATTACGAGATTCAAAAAGGTCAAATCCTTATTGACGGCAGAGATATAAGCACGATTGATATCCATTCTCTGCGCAGGGGAATAGGGCAGATGCTCCAAGACGTGTTCCTTTTCAGCGGCACGGTGAGAAGCAACATCACCCTCAACGACGATTCGTTCACCGACGAGGAAATCGAGGCGGCATGCAAGTACGTCAACGCCGACACTTTCGTATCTTCGCAAGAACACGGACTCGACGAGGAAGTTATAGAGAGAGGCGAAAACTTCTCGCAAGGTCAACGCCAACTCCTTTCGTTCGCAAGAACGGTGCTTCACAAACCGCAGATTCTCATTCTCGACGAGGCAACCGCAAACATTGACGCCGAAACCGAAGTCGTAATACAAAAATCGCTTGAAAATATCCGCAATATCGGCACTATGCTCGTCGTTGCGCACAGACTCTCGACAATCCAGCACGCCGATCGAATTATCGTGCTTCAAAACGGCAGAATCATCGAGCAAGGCACGCACCAGCAGTTGCTCAAAAACAAGGGATACTATCACAAACTTTACGTATTGCAGTTTGAAAACCGCGATTGAGTTGCAATACAAACGTTTGAAATATAATACATTTTGTCGCACAACTCTCAATTTGTTGACTTTTTCGGCATAAGTGTTAAAATGGGTTTGTATATTTAATACAAATAAACAACGGAGGGCATTATGTATCACATAATCGTCAATCCTCAGGGCGGAAAGGGCAAGAGTATGAAAGCACTTGCAACCGTCGAGGAAATCTTCAAAAATAACAACGCAGAGTACGTCATTCATAAAACGGAATACGCAGGGCACGCGACCGAAATCGCCAAAGAATTGTCTCAAACGCCCGATACGAACATCGTGGTTATGGGCGGCGACGGCTCGTTCCACGAGGTGCTTTGCGGCATAGACAACTTCGACAACGTTACGCTCGGACTCGTTGCGTGCGGAAGCGGAAACGATTTTATCAAGAAATCCGGTCATTCCACCAACGTCAAAGAAGCGATGCAAACCATTCTCAAAGGCAACGTCGGTTACGTTGATTATATGGAACTCGGCAAATATCGTTGCCTCAACGTCGGCGGCGGCGGTATGGATGTGGACGTGTTGCTCAAATACGCAAACTGCAAAACTTTGAAGGGTAAAGCGGCATATTACTATTCGCTTTTCTACACGCTTTTGCACACGAGATTCCACCATCTTCGCATAACGGCAGACGGCGTAACCAAAGACACGAGCGTGTTTATGATAGGCATAGGCAACGGCGGATTTATCGGCGGCGGCATTCCCATTTGCCCGAACGCGGTTGTGGACGACGGACTTTTGAACGTCGGCTACGTCAACGAAATGAAAAAGAGCAAAATCATTTTCCGTCTTTTCAAGTTCCTCAAAGGCAAACACGTCGGGACGGATTGGGGCGGCGAATACACCGCAAAGAAAGTCACGATAGAAGCGCTCGACGACAGCCGCTTCGAACTCGACGGCGAAATTATCGAGGATACGAAACTCGACATCGAGGTTGTCCACAACAAACTCAAAATGTTCAGATAATCTCAAAATAAACGTTTTATCTGTGGAAAACACACATATAAAACATCGAATCTAATCGAAAACAAGAAAACGGTCCTGCAATTCACAGGACCGTTTCCATTTCATACGATAATTTGCGTTTCAAACGCATTTGAGCGCGTTTGATTCTGCAAAATCGCGTTTTTATAAGGTATTATTGTTTTGTGCCGCAGTACTTGCAGTATACGGAATCTTTTGCGATTTTCTTGCCGCATTGATGGCAAAATACGGTTTCTTCGTCGCTTTGCGCAGGCGCGGCGGCTTTGCTTGCTTCGCTCACCGTGCGTACGACATTCTGAATGTTTTCTTTGTTTGCGTCGAGAATTACGCCGCTGATTTTGGGCGAAAGTTTGGCCATTGCGGGCACGACGAACGAGAAGAACGTCAAGAAGAACGTAATCATAGCGAAAAACGCACCGATAACCGTCATTGCGATTGCGCCGCCTCGGGGAAGAAGTGCCTCGCTCGCATTGTCGCCGAACGGACCTCCCACTATGAGTGAATTTATGCCGAATGCAAGAAACACGATTGCGATGACGATGGTGAAGCACCATATAGTCCGCATCGTTTTGACCACTTTTTTCAAATCTTTCGTATTATTGCTTATTTCCATATTCAAACCTCTTTGTTGTTCTATAAAAATTATACCATGCTTTCGACAATCTATCAATATTTTTATTTTGAGAAATATGTAATGCAAAATTCAAAGAAATCGTGTTCGAATTTTCTGCGAACAACGAAGTACGATTCGGTGTGAATCGCTTTTGTATGCAAGTGCCTTATTGCTTTTGTCGATTGATATACATATACCCTTTCTATCGGTTGAAAATCAATTCCACTCGCAAAACCTTTATCTGTAAATGTTTTTGCGGATAGCAATTTTGCAGCATCGCAGAGAACATTGACGAAAGGTGTACAAAATGACGCATCATTTGAATTGAAGCGGTAATTTTAACGAAAAACTATGTTATTCGCTCTGCGTTTCTTGTTTGAGAAGGGTTGCATAGCGGAGCATTTGCTTGCGCGAGGACACGCCGAGTTTGCCTAAAATGTTGTGGTTGTGATACTTGAGCGTGCCTTGTTGTATGTTGCAAATTTCCATAATTTCGTTTGCGGATTTGCCTTCGAGGTATAAGCCGAAGATTTGTTTTTCGGTTTTGGTGAGGGTTTGTAGTCCCGCTTTGAACATCTCGTAGTCGTCGGGGGATACCTCGTTTTTGCGAGAGTAGGCAAGGCGGTCGATGTCCGCTTGTTTTTGTTCGAGAGAAGAGCCTTGTTTGTCGCATTGCGTGCGGAGTTTTTCGGTTTCCTCGTCTCTGATTCTATCCTGCTCGGCAAGAAATGCGAAAAGGTCGTCGATTTCGACAAATTCCGACTCGGCGTTCTTGTGTTCTTGTTTGTGGATTTGTTCGATGCCTTTGAGGAGCGGGCGCAAAAAACGTTTGCTGAAAAACACGCACACTGTAATCGTCATGCCGACAAGCAGCAGCACGAGCAACACCACCGAAATGACGTTGTTTGCAACGTTAATGTCGTATTCTTCCTTGGGATAGGACACGATAAGCACGTATTCGTCGCCGCAAATAGTGGCAAATTGCGTCTTGGAAACGAAAGAGGAATTGCCGTCGCGCGAATGCAAAGCGGTAAGTCCGCCGCCTATATCCTCAACGGTAAGTTCTCCCTGCGGAGGTAGATAGTAGCCGCCGTACACGCCTGCCGAAAATCCGTCGACGGTGTTGTACGTTCCGCCGTTTTTGGGGAAGAACATGCAGGTGAGGTGTTCGAGTTGCGTCGATTGCGCAAAATACTTTTTGAAGTAGTTTTCGGAGATTTCAAAGCCGCACACGCCGTAGACTTTATTGTTGTCACCGACGATTGGCACAACGAAGTTCATTGTGCGCTCGCTGGTGCCGTAAAGTCTTGAAATTTGCGTCAGACGCGGTGTCTTTTCGGCGGATTCGAACAGGGCAAGCACCTTGTCGCCGTCGGGCAGGTTGGCAAGATTAAATTCAAGTCGCCACTGACGGTGAGGCATGACGTCGCGATTGCGCCCTATGTCCGAAATACCGCGGTAGAGGAGCAATGTTTCGTCGGTTTCGTCGAGGGAAGCGCGCTGAAAATACAGCCCTGTTTTGGAGTATTCCGCGCCGTCGATATGTGTGTTGACGGTGGCATTGAGTATCAAAAACGCGCCTGAACAGTCGGTTTTCATCAACTCTATGCCAAGTTTGTCAAACAGCATATTTTGAAGAGCGGCAATGCGCGTCGAATCGTCGTCCAAGGCGTCAAACTTAATGTCCTCGGATGCGAGATATGCGTCGATTTTCTCGGCAACGGAGTAGGATAGCGAGTTGCCCATTCTCGTCATATCCTCAAAATATTTGGACACTTGCCGCTCGTAAGTGCGCATTTGGAATGCAAGATTGTTTTCGGCGCTTTCCTTTGCGGTGGAGAAGTGCCCGAAGAAGAACATACCGCACCCCAAAAACGACAAAACGATAATCGCAAGCGCAAGCATGTACCAGAACAACTTGTGCTTCATGGATGATTTTTTTGGTTTTACGAGTTTTGGAGTGTCCATATATTTCTGTCGATTTGTGACGGATAGCGTCGATTTCAAGACAAAAACGCGTTTATTGCGTGTTCTTGCTGTTTTCTGTCGTTTTTGTGCGACGATTAAGCGGCGGGGATGGTGAGGAACACGTCAACGAGTTGGTTGGTGATTTCCTCATAGGTTTTGCCGTTTGCGTACATCGAGGTCAGTTCCTTTTGTAGTTTGCGAATTTTGGAATAGAGCGCGTAGGTGTTGGGGAAGTAGCCTGCCATCGACGGCTCGGAGAGGAATGTGCAGGAGTCCACGGTGGATTTCAAGGCGGCGTAGGTGTTTCTGAAAGCCTCCGTCTTGAAAGTGTAGGCGTCCAACTTGCCGAACGCACCTGTTTTGACGGGCATATACCCTGTTTGTGCAACGAAGTCGAGGTTTCGTTTTTCCTCGGTGAACCATTTTGCAAAGACGGCGGCAGCCTCGGCTTTTTGAGGCGTGGTTTTGTAGGCGCAAAGCCCTACGCCTGCTTGCGATGCATACTTTTTGCCGTTTGAAGCGGGCACGGGCAGAACTTTGAGGTTGGTCGGCTCTTGGGTGTTGTCGGGATAGGTGATTGTGTCGTTGTAGTAGAGCACGGCGGCGGAGGATGATATACCTGCGATGGTTTGTCCCGTCATAACCTGAGTGTTGGAATACAGGTCGGACACGACGATATGCCCTTTGGCGATTGCCGAGGCAAACTTTTTGTAGGAGGCAATCAAGGCGTCGTTTTGCTTGTACCAGTCGTTTTGGTAGAAATCGACTGCACCGTGGCTTATTGCGTCAAGCTCGACGGAGCGCATGAGATAGTCGAGGGCGCAGAATGGCTTTCCGCCGGAATAGTTGTAATATTTTTCGGCAACAGAAAAGAAACCGTCCCATGTTGCGAGGTCGGCGTAGGTCACGTTTTGTTCTTTTGCGAATCTGTCGAACGCACCGCCTGCCAAAAAGAGCAGGTGGGTGGATTTTGACACGGGAAGCACCGAGAGCGAGTTGTCAACCATGCCGTCGGATACAAATTCGCCAACGAAATCCGAAAGTTCGCTTGCCGAAAAGACGTCCTGCCAGTTGATAAGTTTTTCCGAGCCAAGTTCTTGCGCGTTTGAGTTGTGGCAGAAGAACAGGTCCGGCATCGCCGGTACGCCTGCGACTCCGTTTTGAGCATTGACGAGTTTTTGCCCGATTTGCGAGGCGTTGGACATAAGCGTAACGTTGATTATGATGCCCTTTTCCTTGCCGACGGTGCGGTTGAAATCCTCGACGTATCTGTTCATGGGAGAATCCGCTTGCTCGCCGTAGACGTGCCACATCGTGAGCGTGACGGGCTTTTCGGGACCGAGCAGCGTTTCTTGCTTATCGCACCCGAAAAGCAACAGCGCAAGCATACAAACAAAAACTATGATAGGCAAAGTTTTTTTCATAAAGATATTCCTTGTTTTGCGGAGCAATCCGCAGAGAGTGTCCGCCAAAAAAAATTTGAAAAAAACCAAACTTTTTTTGAATTTTCCCTACCTTTTGGGGGTTTGGGTAGGGGACAAACGGCACTTTTAGCCATATACTTTTGATGATGATATAGTGTCGATATATTTTAGGAAATATATCTTAATACTTTGTTGTATAAATCACTATACCACAGCAATGAGAGATTTTCAAGAATCGATGACAAAAATTTCTCGGCAAACCGAGGGCGAACCTCGCCCGAAAACGACATCAAAAGGAAGGAACTTAATATGAAACAAACATTGACAAAAACAAGACTATCGATGACGCTTCTTGTTGTTTGCTTTGTGCTTGTGCTCGGCGTAGTGCTGTTTTCATCGACAAGCACGGCTTATGCCACAGGCACAGCGGGAACGACAGGCGGACTTATAATTGACGGCACGGGCAATATAACAGCACCTGACGCAACTTATGCCTATACTGACGGCGACAAAACGCTGATGCTAAACGGATATAACGGCGGAGTCATAAGGTTCACCGCGGACAATGACGTTACGGTAAAACTTGAACCCGGGACTACGAATACCATAACGCTGAGCGACAGCGCCGTAACCGAGGGTCAATACGGCGTGTATGCCGCAGGCAATCTTACCGTTACGGGCAATGGCACACTCAATATCAACTTGGATATCAGCGGTGCGGGTGACGAAATCACCACCGAATACGGCAAAGCACTTTACGGCTTATACGCCAAAAACCTGACAATCAACGGAGAGATAAACGTCAACGTCAATTTGACTTCAAACGGTTTTTCTTGCGGTATGTTTGCCACCGGCAATATCACCGTTGCCGAAAAAGCAAACTTGGCCGTCAAATGCCGCAGCAAGTATAAAAATACCGAATTTTACTCCCCTAATAAGGTTGTGTACGGAATTTATTCTGTAAACGGCGATATTAAACTTTCGGGAACGGGCACAAAAAATATAGAACATACTTGCCCTGTGAATTTTGCGCGAGAGAATGAAGCCAAGGGCGTTTATGCACAAAATGACAAACAGATAGGCGGCGGAAAAATAGAAATATCCGGAGCAAAACTCACTATAAAAATGCCTCATGAAGGCGCGGGAATAAATTCTTATTACGATTGCGTGATAAAGAACGCCGACATAAGCATAGTTGACGCCGAGCAAGGCATTGCCGTAAGTACGGCAACCCCATCCGCAACAACGTTTAAGGGTGTAACGATAGAAAAAAGCAAGATATATATTTCCACTTTAGGATTTCCAACCGATCTTGCCGCTGACCGGATAGCAGGAATAAAGATTTATAATGCCGAGTTGAATATATTTGACAGCGACGTTTATATCGAATCTCGCAAATGCATTTCGGGAAACGGTGAGCAGACGAATCTGGTGTTTATAAAAGGGGCGTCCGTCGTGCGATTGATAAATCCGAACTATAATGATGACTCCGTTCTTAACGCTTACCTTTGCACTTTTGAACTTAGCGAAGGCGGAAGCGTTACCATAAATGCGTCCAGTTATAGGTTTCGTTATATTTACAACATAAAACTCGGAGCGGGGACAAAAGCCGAATACGGCACGAAAGGTAAGCAGTCAAACAATGACAGCGACGCTTACTATTATGATGCTGAGTATGGCGTTGATTTGAAGATAATACGGTTTGTGTACGGCGAGGGAGCAGGCACGGCAACGACGAGCGACGTCAACGTTGAAGGTATGAAAGATTATGCCATCGATGAGAGCGAGTTCACCGTCACGTTGGCAGGGGACACCTTTGCCGAAATTGCGCAAAACACCGACGTAACCTCTTGGTTTAAGAATATGCCTTTGGGGTTGGTTGCAAAAATCAAAACCAAAGTCGAAGCAGGCGCAACAAGCCTTACCATTGCAATCAGCGGCACGCCTCAAAGCGTGGAGACTGTGCGCGCATACATCGAAATCCCCGAACAGTATCTTGTCACGGGCAAGTACGACATCACCATAGACCCCAACAAAAACAAGGTTGATTTCAGCATCGTATCGGGCGAGGCGATAGACGTGCCCGTGCCGCCCGTCACGCAGTTCGATTATGACGGCGAGGCAAAAGTGTTGCTTTCGGACGGCGAAGGCTACACCGTCAGCAACAACCAAAACCGCAATGCCGGTGAATACACGGCAGTTGTGACGCTGAAAAAAGGGTATAAGTGGTCGGACGGAACTACCGAACCGAAAAATATTCATTGGACAATAAAGAGGCAGGACATCACCATAGAGGTTACTCTCACCAAAACAACGTATGAATATACGGGATATACAATCGAACCCGAATACACGGTGTATCGTATAACGCCCACCGGCAACGTTGAGTTGCCTCGCGCGGAATACAAGGGCGAGTCGTCAAACAACAAGGACGTCGGCACTGCAACGTTGACTGTCAAAGACAACGGAATAGGCAACTATAATATAACAAACCCCGTCGACGTCGAATTTGAAATAGTCAAAGGCACAAAAACTCCGCCTTCGGGACTTGAAGGCATTGCTCCGTCGGCTGACGGCTTGGCGGACGGCAAGATTACGGGCACGACCGCCGATATGGAATATTCCACCGATACGGAGTTCACCTCGCCCAAACCTTGTGCGGACGGCGCAACAACGGGACTTGCCGAAGGAACGTATTACGTTCGCTATAAAGCAACCGCTACCACCAAAGCAAGTGCTTATGCCGAAGTGAAAGTCGCTTTGAATTCCGTTAAGGTTGTAGGCGGAACAGGCGGCGGAAAATATGCTGCCGGAACATCTGTAACAGTGAAAGCGACGGTGCCGACAGGCAAAAAGTTTGACGGCTGGACGTTTATAGGCGTTGTGCTCAACACGGCGCAACTTACACAACAAGAAATCACGTTCAATATGCCCGAAAACGACGTTGTGTTGACCGCTTTGTTTAAGGATATTGATTACAACATAACGGTGACAGACGGAACGCCGAGCGCGACAACTGCAAAATATCAAGAGCAAGTGACCGTGACGGCAGACGCCCCTGCAACGGGAAAAGAGTTCGACAAGTGGGTTGTTTCGGGAATTACCTTGACAAACGAAGATTTGGCAAAATCGACGGTTACTTTCAAGATGCCTGCAAATGACGTGACAATGCAAGCAAAGTACAAAGACGTTGTTTACCAAGTCACCGTCGAAAACGCAACGGCAAATCTCGAAATGGCAAAATATCAAGCGGAAGTCACCGTGACGGCAAACGCTCCTGCAACCGATATGTACTTCGACAAGTGGGAAGTCGAGGGACTTGATACCACGGATATGGACCTCAGCAAAACGGAAATCAAGTTCAATATGCCGGCAGGCAACGTGACCTTTAAGGCAACCTATAAGGCTATTGAAAAGTTTGAAATAGAAATGGTGGACGGCACCATAGACAAATCGCCTGCAAAAGCCGGCGAAACCGTGACCATAACCGCAAAAACCATCGAGGGAAAACTCTTTGACAAATGGACTTGCGAAACGGCGGGCGTAACCATCGAGTTTGAAAGCACAACGAGTTCTACGACAACATTTGTAATGCCTGCAAGCAACGTTAAGATTCAAGCGCATTTCAGAGCCGTTGACTCCAAACCGTCCGTTGAAATCAAAGTCAACGGCGGAACGGGCGCAGGAACATATACGCAAGGCGATGAAGTCACCGTAACGGCAGAAGATAAAGAAGGCAAAGTGTTCAAATGCTGGCAAGACGCAAGCGGAAATATCGTCAGCACCGATAAGAGTTATAAATTTACAGTATCGGAAGAAAAAACCCTTACCGCCGTATATGACGATATGCCTTCGGACGGTGGCGAAATCACCCCGCCTGCCAAAAAGGACGGACTTTCGGGCGGAGCGATTGCGGGTATCGTAATCGGAACGTTGCTGTTTGCGGGAATCGGCGGATTTGCAATCTTCTGGTTCGCTGTCAAGAAAAAGAACTTCAAAGACCTCGGCGAGGCTTTCAAGCGCATGGGCGAGGCATTTAAGCGTATGGGCGAGGCATTAAAGCGCAAGTTCGAGGAGTTGAAGAACAAGAGCAAAAAGAATAAAGACTGACAAAATCGGCACTTTATGTGCCGTATTTTGCCTTGAAAAGTACGCATTTTGCAATAACGCAAAATTGATTTCACATCGCAAATCCCAAGCGCGATTTGAAATATATGAATCAAAAACAATCTAATAAAAAGGAGAAAACTATGAAAAGAAAAACATTTATCGCGATTTTGGCAATCGCAATGGTGCTTGTCTTGTCACTTGCGATTCTCACTGCTTGCAACAACAAAAAGCATGATTTTTCAAGCAAGTGGGAGTATGACGAAACAAGCCACTGGCACGAATGTATGACTAAAAAACACTCGGACGTGGCGGACAAAGCAGATCATACTTTCGATGCAGGCGTTGTCACCACTCAACCTACGGAAGCCGCTGAGGGTGTGAAAACTCTCACTTGTACGGTGTGCGGATATCAAAAAACGGAACCCGTTCCCCAACTCGAACACACGTTTGATATGGGCAACTGGAAGTTCGACGAACAAACGCACTGGCATCCCGCAACATGCACGCATACCGACTTGAAAAAAGACGAAGCAGAGCATACATGGAACGAGGGCGTTGTCACCACTCAACCCACCGAGACTACCGAGGGCGTTAAGACCTACACTTGCACCGTTTGCGGCAACACCAAGACCGCATCAATCGGCACGCTCGACCACAAGCATACTTTCGATACGGAAAGATGGGAACATGACGCCGAAAACCACTGGCATCCTGCGACCTGCGGTCATACCGATGAAAAGAAAGACCTCGGCGCGCACGTATGGAACGAGGGCGTTGTCACCACTCAGCCCACCGAAACAACCGAGGGTGTTAAGACCTACACTTGCACCACTTGCGGCAACACCAAGACCGCAACAATCGGCATGCTCGACCACAAGCATACTTTCGATACGGAAAGATGGGACCATGACACCGAAAAT